>Ga0247608_10000066_pt1 | contig 201062 bp, 169 predicted proteins | sample 176DNAGHGlowgp2_FD_193490 | JGI IMG/M metagenome (GOLD analysis project Ga0247608, IMG submission 193490) | Sheep rumen microbial communities from Palmerston North, Manawatu-Wanganui, New Zealand - 1766 DNA GHGlow gp2 | ecosystem: Host-associated > Mammals > Digestive system > Stomach > Rumen... | reverse complement strand
TTTACCCATGAGGAGGATAGTGCAACGCTGGGGAGCGACATGAGCGCCTCATGGGGTTTGCCGGGAGCGATGCGCTGCATCGCTCTTTCGGCTGTTTTTCTCTCGTTCGACCTTCGTCATATTAGCTCGGCATTACAGACAGAATTGCCCGGCTATTTTAAGACAGAATAGCTCGGCGGCGACATCTAAGAATCTTACAGATATAAGAATAGTAATAATATAATATAAGTATATATATAAGAATAGTATTGCTATTCTTTCCTAAATACTATACTTGATTCTAATATAAATAGAATAGTATATATGTATAGTATTTAGGTTGCGATATATAAAAATTTTGAAGTTTTCAATAATGATTCTGACTGTCGGCATTAGGATCAGAAGATATTTAGAAATCGCGGCAGTTTGATTATCTGGGAAAAATACAAAAATTAAAATATTTGAATATTTTATGAAAAATGAAAGAAATGGGGATTTGTTCTCAATTTGGGGATAATTGAGGAATGATAACTGGAAATAGGGTATATTTGAGGATCACAAAGCACTGTAATTCATTCTTTATAATGCGTATGCGTAGAATGAGCCGAAAAACATGCCGAATCTGAAGAAATACTGAAATGCATAGTATTCATTAAACGCAGGCTATAATTGCATAATATGCAGGCGTTATGCAAAAGCTTACTTTTGCGTTATGTGGAAGAGAATCAAGCCATAGTGGGTATTGCTTTCCTGCTGGATCTGTATGCGGCTTTTATCTCTGCTGATGTGTCCAGAATCTTCATGTTAAATTCACGTTTAAATGGTCGGTAATTGCTTAAATTTCGCTTTTTTCCTTGTCCGTATTATACGCACAAAAAATGTAATTTTTCAAAAAGTTCAGCAAAAGCCATAAAAACAATATATTAGGTAACTTTTAAGGAAAAAACAGCCCTTTCAAATGTCGCATAATAGATATTATACGAGATTCGAGCAATTCAGCCGATGATTTGCCCTGTTCCCTTCTAAAATTTGAAGTTTTTATACGGACGATTCAAACGGATATCAAAGCGGCTTTACACCTGCTAAAACAATTCTGTTTTTTGGGGTTTTATAGAATTGGCCTTGTATATCGGTGTTTCCAGCCGCCGACATGCTATGTCAACAGGTGATTATGATATGCTTTAGCATATCACCTGTATGCTTTACTTTCGCTGTGGAGGCATTAAAACGCCGTATAACGAAGCTTTTTCTTTGCCTTATGATTTCACGTCCAGCACAAAAAGACGCACAGAAGGCCATTTTTTGCCCTCTGCGCGTATGATCTGAGCTTATGCGAGACCCCCCCCATTTTGCATATTTTGCCCCAATGAAGTATGAAATTTTCCCACAGAAGAAAATTCAGACATCCACATTAAAAGGAGAAAAACATGACAAACTTAGAAAGATTCAATTTATATTTGAACAATAAGAACTATTTCACCGATGAAGCGAAATCACAAACACTGTATCAAGAGATACTTGAAGAAAACAATCTTGATCCGTTCGAGCAGTACAATAAAGAATCTGATCAGATTCCAATGCTTGAATCTGTTTATGAAGTGCTGGAGATGCTTGCTAATGACACTTCCCTTTTTATAAGGGTAGAAACGGAGTTTACAACGGTATCAGCGGCTTATGCTTACCTGCAAAAGCGGCTAAAGGATCTGAGAGACGAAATCAACAGGATTAAGCATGATACAGCCTATGAGGATCAAAATGGAAACGTGAGCAGTATTACGTCTTATTTGTTTTATAACTGAGGTGTTCGGCATGTACGAAAATGTTTTATCAGAAATTTTTGATTACTCCATGCGCCATGAGTCAAAGACAATAACAGAGAAATACAGCGGCGAAACATTCAAGGCATTTTTTAGAAAGTCTAACGATGGACAGCAAACGAAAGACAGCATGACAATGTATTATTATCATGATGCTCCTGTCAGCATCGGCAGCATCATCAGTTTTGCCGGCAATGATTATCTTTTGTTGAACAAAGAGACATGGGAAAACGATGTTTATTTTAAGTCCGCAGTGATCCGGTGCAATGGTGTAATCAATAACCATGGATTGACCGTGTTTGATCTTCCCTGTTTCGCTGAATCTGTTTCCAGCGCGACAGCAACAGAAAACAACAACATCAGCATCATTAATGGCAACATGGAAATTCTCACAAGCGATTGCAGCGCGTCCAGGGCCTTAAATATAGATGACACGTTTAATGAATGGGGAAGAACATGGAAAATTGAAAATCTTTACTATATCGATGGGATTTGCCATATTGTGATTATCGTAAATGTTAACATTGTAGATCCGACAATTGATTATAGGCTTGAGCTTTCGGCTCTGAGTATCCTTAATGTTGCGCCTGGAGACTCTGCGCAGCTCACAGCAACAGCATATATCAATGATCGTGAAATCGAAGACGCTGAAATCGTCTTTTCGTCCTCTGATGATTCGGTTGCCGTTATAGATGCAGCGGGTAATATCTCCTATTTGGCGGATGGTGAAGTGTTCTTTTCTGCGTCATGGCAAGGCGAGGAAAAGAAAACCGACACTGTTACTGTTGCAACAGCGCCGGCAGGTGACGTTTATGATATTTACGTTGAAGAGTTACCAGAGATTGCCGATGGATTCGAGGAAACAATAAGCTATTACGTTGTGCATGGTGGAGTAAGAGATGATTCTATTCCTGTGTCCTTCAAGGCCGAGAACATAAGCAATTATAGTAATCAATCATACTGGTTAAAGAAGATTAGTCTTGTTGACAATGGAGATCATACATTGACAGTAAAAGCGGATGATGTTGCACATCATACTTTTGAGCTTGTAGCTTATAACACTGAGTACAAGCTTGAAAACCGGCAGACAGTGAAAGTTATATCTCTGTTTTGATTTCTGGCGCTGGATCTTCCTGATACTCGATGATTTGCCCAGGCTGACAATTCAGGAACTTACACAGTTTATCGATTGTTTCAGTTGTGACAGTTTGGTTTTTGCGCAGCTTGTTCACGGTTGCGGGCGAGAGGATAGAAAGAAGATCCCTTTGCCGCTTGCCGATCCGGTTCAGCCTGTCCCACATCGGATAATAATTGATCATATCTTAAAACCACCTTTTTTTATATGTCAATTGATTTTATGATTTCTTATAAGAAAAAGCAAGGGGAAAGCATCACGCTTTCCCCATTTTTTACGAAATTTATTAAAAACGCAAATTTTCACCTTGATTTCACTGGCCTGCATAGTACATCGAATTGTTCATTAGCTTTAATCATTAGTGCAGTCTCTTCTATTTCGTCCAGATTATCAGAATTTTGTTGTAACCATTGCGCGGCCTCATCCGCTTTTGCGCCTGCTATGGTTACTATCCCGAAATTGTTGCTGATATAGGCGCTATATCCCATTAAAACGTACTTTTTGTATGATTTTTTTGATTCTTCCTTTTTTTGCGGTTCAGGTTCTTTAATTTCTCCGCTAAAAGGGATGGTAGCATCGGACATCACAAAATCATGATGAATTTTTGATGTTGTTGCCTGGTTAAAGCTGATCTTATATCCGCAAGCCTCAGCGAGATATATCATATCCATTAAATCGACTGTGCCGCGCTTGATTTTGTTGCCGATATTCTGAGCGCTCGTAAATGACGGGTGATTAGCTTTTGCAATGTCGCAAGCCTTATATAAACCGAGTCCAGATTTTTCAAACATCCGATAAAGAATCTGTTTTGTCAGCTCTGAGCGCGGATTTTCTGAATTGTTTTCACTAAAGATTAATTCCGAATCATCGATGTATACAACATCTTTTGAAATTCCATCTTTTGTCATCCTGGATTATCCCCCTGCTTTTTGTTTTTAATGAGATTATCATAAAACTTATCGTGTGTCAAGAAAACACGACTAAATGTTTTAAGAATGCAAGAAAACAATCATTAATTTTGTGAACATTGTATTAATTAAAACTAATTGTCTTGACAAACAAAATTATAAGTGTTATTCTTTCACCATCAGCAAGGCGCTAACAACACTAATGATTTTATAAAGGAGAATAAAACATGTACATCAAAGAGAATGGTTTTTCTATTCCGCTGTTGGCGGAAGTCAAGGATTCTACAGATTTCGGCGCTTTCTGCCTAATTACAGCCGAAAGCAATGGCCATGAATACTCCATAGCGGTTAGCTATGATGAAGGGAATGGACATATCAGCGATATCACCGCGCATGATGCCGCCGATGAGGGGCTACTATGGAAAAGTCTTTTTGTGTGGCCTGAAAACGATGAGGAGAAGGAAACAATCTTATCTTGCGTCGATGCGCCGGTTCACTTCTCCGATGATGAGCTATTCCGCGACGTGGAAACGGGCGAAATTCTTCTGATGTCTGACATTAAAAAGCTTTGGGAATTCCTCGGCCCATATGAACAGATGGAATACAATAATAGCTTTCCGCGCTGGTTTGATGCTGTGACCGGCAAAAATGGCAGCCTCATGAAAATGTAACTCGTTGCGGCGAGTATAAACAGCCAGTTAAGCCGCAAGCGCCCCGCCGATTATGGCGGGAGTCTGGAAGATACCAGAATCATTCTATGAGAGAGGAGAAAGAAATGTTGACACTTAAAGAGTTGTCGAGGAAGAAAGGCAGGGTTTACATCTATCTTGAAGATGATGAAACTTGCCGACGATTTATCGACGAAGCCGAAAGAGAAGGTTTTACTTTTTGTGATGGTGCGGCTCCATCTTCAAGGGAGCATAGCACCTTTTACGCGCTTAATCCGGATCTGACTATCAACTTTATTGGATTCTCTGGCCGCATTGCTTATGCATGTGCGGACAAAATCGGAAATCAAAAGCTTATCAAATACGATTATAAGAAGGGTTGTATTGTATGAGGAAGATTAATGAAAACAATGTACGCAGCAGATGTTATAGGCATGGTTATTCCCTCGTAAAGAACAAAGGTTATGCAGGCGGTTATTTCGTCATCGATGCAAACAGGTTTATTGTATTTGGCTCAGATATTGCGCCTGTTGATCTGGATGATATCTCCGCATGGCTTGACGATAATTAAGTTGGAGGTTTGCATGTCCGATATAAAGACGATCATGGATGAACTGAGCAAAAGCGAAAAATATGAGGATCATCTTTTGTTACAGGATTTCATTGGAGCGCTTGCGCGTCAAAATGTTCGGGGGGTGTTCAATGTTGATGATGCTCTGAAAGAAGCAAAAGCAATTCAACAGGAGAGAAAGCAATATTTTGATAGTATTGGAGAAAAGTATAATTTAAGAAAGGAAAACAATTTGAACGAAGAAAATATTTATTGGCGTGAAAAAGTCTTGGTAGCTCGTGAGAAGCTTAGCAAAAACAGCAAGGCGTTAAGCCTTCCCAATGAACTGTTGGAAAGCGGTGCTGACCATCTCCTTGTTCTTGAAGTATTGGATATTCTTTACCATGAGCCGGACAAGGTAGCAGATAGCGATAATCTTACATGGGTAATTGAACAGGCAAAAGCAAAGGCCGAAGACGATTCTGCAGAAATCAGAATCGCAGAAAATAAAGTGAAGATTGCGAAAAACAATCTTAAAATTGCAGAATGTGATCTTGAAAAGGAAAAAGCGAAAGTACGTTTAAGAGTTTCTGGACGTGCCTTTTTCTTACAAGATTGATCCTGGGCCGGACAAGCACAAAGCAAATTCAACTTGAATAGGGAGGGAATAGCGGCATTCGTTACTGGATGCCGCTTTTATCATGAGATATTACGATAAAATTAGTTTTCTTTTAGGTGAAGAAAAGCCGCGAAACAAAAAATTGTATGAAATCATTGAAAACGACAGGAGCAAAAAAGGATACTCAAAAAAGAAGTATTGTGAAGATGTAATACACATAAAACCGTGTCAATATAGCCAAATTGCAAAAAATCAAAACGAAAAGTTATTAAAAAAGCTCGAAAAACGTATAATAAGTTTAGCGACAAAGTATGTAGTCATCAGATATATCAATAATGGATACAGCATTATAAAAACATTTGGCAAACGGAAAGAGGCAATCAATTATTTGTATGTGATGATTCAAATTGATCCGACTGGATATGCAGTGCTAAAGGCTGTTGAAAACGAAAACGGAAATCTTTATTTCGATCTGACAAAAGATGAATGTTTGTTTATGTCTGAGAGATTAAAAAATTTCCGTCTCAGTTTGGGATTATCTTTGCCGACTAATTACAGTACAATCAACGAATTAGAGGAAAATGAGGATGAAGAGAATGAAAAAGAAGAAATTGCGACAATTTCAGGTGTTTAAGGTAAGCACAGAGAGATTTGTTAAATACAGCGGCGATAAAATTAAAATTGTTCCGCTCAAACTCTCGAAGCGTGAAGCCCTGGAAAATGGCGAAATTGTGAAGATCCAGAGTAATCAATTAACTAATAAGATTCTGGATCATTTTTATAACTGCGATGTTCCTTATGCTGGGCTTGATTTCACCGAGATTATTGTAAATCTCACAGTACCAACTGATGATAAAAAGCGCGGTGAAAAGGAATATGCGACACTTGCAAAAACCGGCATTACACTTAACGGGAAAAAGTATGTTAGGCTTTTCAGTGGCAGCGGGCAGATTAGGCGAAATACAATTACATTTATTCGTGATGATCTTTATGCACCAATTTTTAACAGTTTGCTTTGTGGATTGACACTTGACGATTTCGGTAAAGACTTCAATGCGGCGAAATTTAATGCCTATGGTGGTTTGAATATGTCGGGATGTCATCTCTTACCGCCTGATTACGCGCCTAAAGTTTGCATTGTGGATGATTTTGAGCAAATCCGGCCTTGCCATATCGTCAATCATGTTACTGAAGAAAGAGTGAAATATATCACGCTTGCCGATGGTGATTATATTTTGAGGAACGGAGATCCACGATTCACAATTGAGGATGGAAAAGCGATCCGCGATGACGGTGTTGAATTTATCATCAGAAACGGCATTAAAAAACATATCGAGGAAAAACCATACAATGAAATAGATGATTCACCTTGCCTTAATTCATTTGACGGGCAGGGGCTTATGTGTCCTGAGTGGGCGCAGAAGGTATCAAATTATTTAGGGCTGGATTATTGCGTGTCTGAAATGATTATCCGCGCTCCATGGGTTAAAGGCTTGCTTGTAAATGTACCGTTCCACGAATATTTTTATCAGCATGGCATCACAGAAATTATAGATAGCTTTGGGAAAGTGCGGAAACTTGATGATATAGACGCGATTATAAGCTTGTCTCAATTCAAAATGGCTAAGGTTTATCGGGCAAAATGCGAGAAATTGAAGTGTAATGCCTGGGATTATCATCAAAAGGCAATGCAGGAAAATCATTTGCTTTGGGGTGTAGCCAAAATAAACCGCGCAAGCGATGATGATGTAAAGGCGCTTAATTATCAATATCTGCAAGCTCTGACATTAGAAAAGAACGATATTGATGCACTGTGCAAACCGACTGAAGATTTTTTGAGAAGCTTAAACAGCGGAGATCTTGACGCCGTTTATCGTAATTTAATCGTCGGTGGAAAAGGCTATTTTTCAGATGATACCGATTATGATAGCGGCAGCGAGGATAATAACGATTATAAAAAGCTTTTCCAGCGCGTGATTGAAGCTAATCCAGGTTTTATAAACGATAAATACATACGGGCGCAAATTCTCAAAGAGTGCAGGAAGAAGTTTGATGATTCAAAATTGGGGAAAATCCTGATTCATGGCAATTTTCAATTTTGTGTTTCCGATCCTATTGCGCAGCTCGAATGGATAGCGAAAAATCATTGCGGATTAGATATTGATGTTGTTGGTGTGGTGCCTGAAGCCCACGTATATAGTAACTATTGGCTTAACGATCTTGATACAAAACAAATTGTATTGATGCGCTCGCCTCTGATTGACAGAAACGAAATATCGAAAAGAAAACTCATCCAGGAGCATCAGCATTATTTTCGTTATCTTGCATCGGGGATTGTTCTTTCAATTCACGATTTGACCGCTTTACAATGTGGCGGTTGTGATTTCGACGGCGATATACTGTTTTCAACCAATGATCCGGTCATAGCGCGTGGATGCCTGGACTATACGCAAGCAAAGCCATTGTATTACGCGCTTACATCGACTGATTTAGTTGGAAAGATTAATGCTATAAATCTAATCAAGGCTGATGTACGTGGCCTGAATAGCGCAGTTGGAAGCATTTCCAATCGTGCAGGCAGTTTATATGCGATGCTGGAGAACTACGATAAAGACTCAGCAGAATATAAGAAACTTTATGATTCTATCATCGCTCTTGGGCAGATTGTAGGCATGGAGATCGACCGCATAAAAACCGCCGTTGCACCTACTTTCCCACTTGAATGGACAGCTTTACAGGGGATCAAACTGCAAAGCATGGATAGTTCAGAGATAATCACAAATCCAGAAGAAGAGCAGCAAGGCATTTTTTATCACAATCTTTTTGTTCCTGACCGCAAACCGTATTATTTCCGCCATAATTACGATTATATCAATCGGGCGCTGAATACTATTGTCAAAGACTTTGATACAGTCAGTAAAATCAATTATGGAATGCCTTTTGATAAGCTGGACGACAGAGTGAAAAAGGGATCTGCAAGTGATGAACAAAAAAAGTTTGTTGAAGAGTATCACCGTGTATTTCCCGTCATTGATACCGCTTGCATTGTCAATTATATTTCACATAAATTTGAACAGTTTGAAAAGGATCTGAAACGCGAATCAATTGCAGAAGGTAAAAACATGCTTCAGGATATAACATGTGATATATGTTTCGATCCAGAGATAACAAGCAAATTTAAGAAAGAAATTCAATCATATGCGAGATTTAGACGGTTTATGGCTTTGAGGATTTCAGGAGATGATAATAACCAGCAAAGCAAGAGGAAGAAAGCATACGAAGCGCAAACGCTCATGAGGATGTACTTTCGTGAGAAACTTTCTGATATCGTTGGCGGAGATCTTCAAGCCGTGTTTGCATATCTGATTCATTCCGGTGCTGATGAAAATACTGTGTTTGAAATTCTGGATGAATTTGTGTTACCTATGATAGAGGTGGAGCGATGATCATTTTTGATAAAGCAAAATTTGTTGATGATATAATAACTAATGGAATTGGTGCAACTGATAAGGACGCACGATATAAAATTAGTCTGTTATTTGACTATTTTTTAAGCGAGACAGAATATAGGAAAAGCGGGATTATATCTAAAATAAAAGAAATTGCTTCAGATTATTTCGATGGTTTACCCGATGACATTGTAGAAAAAGAACTTTCTTTATTTTATTCAGCGGCAAAAGAGAAAAAAGATAAAGGGATAGTTACAAAAGAAGAGAGTAAAACAATTACTTTATATCACTCTGAAATGCAGACAATTAAAGCCCTGGAAGATGATAAGCTGATGCGGCTTGCATTTGCAGCTTTGATTATGCATAAGTTTTGCGGGCAATATGTTCTAAATGGAGAACCAAATTACTATACCAATGTTAAGGCTTGCACGGCTGATATTTATAGGATTGCAGGATTAAGCAGCTTATCAGCGCAGAAGAAATTGAATCTGTGGCAAGATTTAGCGAAAAGAGGTTTAATAAGGTTTGGTATAAGCACTAATCATGCATGGCGATTTAATCCAGATTGGATAACAATTAAGGTATATACATGCCTTTTTAATGCGGATCTGAAAGACAACAGCGATAAAAATAGCGTTTATATGAGGATTTCAAATTATGACAATCTACTGTTGATACTTGACTATTACCTTGGCCGCAAATCGGAAAACGAATATGGAGAAGTTCAAGAAATAATATTATGCTCTGAATGCGGCATCCCGATCATTAAAACAACGGGCAATAAGTGTTATTGTTCGAGATGCGCGGTCATAAAGAAAAAAGATAGCGATAATCATAGATATCAGAAAAAAGCACAAATGCAAAAATCCGAAAACTAAATATAATAAATGTTCTCCATGATTGATATAAAATTATGACAACTGTCAAATAACAAGATATGAAACTTTTCCCATTGGATTAGTTTTTTCATTTTCTTTCATTTATTTTTCCTTATTTTTTGGAGGTCGGCGGGATGCATGATAATAACGCTTTGCAAGATTGTGTGAAACAATATCTTGCAAAAAAGAAAGTCCGTAAAAAGGATCTTGCTGATATTGTCGGAATCACGCCGGCCAAACTTTCACATTGGTTTGCTGGCCGTGTGATATTAAATGCAAGAGAAATATCAGCAATCAAAAAATTTTTAACAGATTATTGAGTTGATATGTAGACTCAGTATTTCTATATTTTATTCTTCCTTTCTTAATGGCGCTATGGTTTTCATAGCGCCATTTTTTTGTTCATTAAAATTTTTCATATAAATTTTGGGCGGCAAATTTCAAACTGTTTCAGGGTGATTATTGTCGAACAAAGGAGGTTAATCAAAATGGATGAAAACAAAGGTAATCAGGGACAAAACAGTGATGAAGTGATTACCATATCAAAAGCCGATCTTGATAAAAAGCTTCAGGGTGAAGGGGATCGAGTGCGCACGGAGTATTCCCGAAAGATTAAGGAACTTGAAGGAAAAATCAAGGAACTTACGCCCGTTGAAAAGTCACAAGCTGAAATCGACTTTGATAATCGCCTTGCGGCGCTCGAAGCAAAAGAAAAACGGATGAATCTGCTTGATACCCTGACAGCTAATAATCTGTCTCATGATCTGGCTGATTACCTTTCCGCTGATGCTGATGTTTCTGCGTTCGGCAAGGTATTCCAGTCCGCAATTGATGCGGCTGTTAACAAAAAGCTCACAGATAACGGATATAACCCACAAGGCCATAAAAGCGGCGAATCCATCACTAAAGAAGAATTTGCAAAAATGAGCCTTGAAAAGAAAGAACAGTTATACCGCGATAATCCTGAGCTTTATAAAACGCTTTCTAAGCATTAAAAAACTATGAAAAGGAGGCCAATATAATGGCTCTTGTAATTCCCGAAGTTTTTGCGGATGCTGTTAATGCCCGTCTTGGCGTTAAGCTCCGCGCCGGCAAACTTGCCACTGATTATACTGAAATGGTGGATGATATCACCACAAGCGGTAATAAAGTTCATTTTCCGACTTTTGACCGCATTTCTGATGCCGATGTTGTTGTTAAAGGCACTCCGATGACACCAGATGAGGTTAGCATGTCCGATGCCGATGCTGAAATTAAGCAGGTTGGTAAATCTGTACGAATCTATGATAAAGATTCTGTCCAAGTTAAAGGCCAAATGAAGGATAAGCTTGCTGTTCAGCTTGGTGATGCCATGGCTAAGGCGGTTGATGCTGATCTGGTTGCTGAGATTTGGGACGGTGCATCTTATAAAGATACTCTTACCGCTGTTATCTGCGCGTCCGATGTCGATGAGGCATTTAATGTCTTTGGCGACGATATCGATAATGATACCTTTGCTGGTATTCTCATTAATAGCCGTCTGCGTCAGCGCTTTATGGCCTTCGACAACTTCACCGATGCAACGAAGACTTATGCAGCCAACGGAAACGGTATTGTCAAAGACGGCATTATCGGTTACTGGAACGGCACTATTCCCGTGTATGTGTCCGATAACGGCACACATAGAGATGACAAGTGCCTGCTTGCTATTGTCAAGAAAGATGCTCTTGGTGTAGTGTGGCAGAAGCAGCCCGCCATCGAGGAAGAGCGCGAGAGTAAATTACTGGCAACTGATCTTGTTGCAAGCGAGATGTATGCTGTCAAGCTGATTTCCGATGATGGTGTTTCCGTGCTTGAGTGCCCTTGGGTTACTGAGGCAGGCAATAGCGGCAACACTGATCCTGATGACGGTACAAACACCGATCCGGATAATCCTTAATTGATATAATCTGCCCTCTATAATGGAGGGCAGTATTTTTGATATGAAACTGGATTATGGATCAATCATAAGCCCCTATCCGATTGAACTTTCAATCGGGGCAATAAGGAAGCCGACACTTGCAGAGATTGCAGATCCTCAGAAAATCGGTTTTCAACAATTCGGACTATATCAAAGTTTACTTGTTTTAACTCCACAAGAATATTATAAGAATCTTAAAGATGAACATAGTTATTATTTTTCACTTTCTGATGATGAAAAGCAACAGCTAACTATGTTTGATGCTATTGCTCGTGATGCAAATTTGCGAAATCTATATGTCTCGCTTTTTAACCTTTTCTTTGTTGAACAAGTTATATATGCTGAAAATGTATTTGTTTTGCTAAATCAAAATACACAAATCAATAACAATACTAATGATTCAATCCGTGGGATTATTGCAAAGGATAATTTTAACGATGTAATAAATGTGATTAAACAGATTTGCGGAATGCAAGCCGATGAGGATGTTTTTTCTCACGACTTACCCAAAAAGAAGTTTAAGACTAAAAAAGCAAAGCGATTGTATAAGAAAATCATGATGGCTAATACGACGAAAAAACATGCTGGAAGTATTAATTTGTCGTTGCCGAATATTATTTCGGCTGTGTGTGGCTGTCATCCATCAATCAATTATACAAACGTGTATCATCTAACGGTATACCAACTATTTGATACTTTTGAACGGATGAAAACTAATTCAATGTTTGAACTATTTAGGACTAAAGTATCTGTATGGGGAAATGAAAAGAATTGGTTTGATTCTGAACTCTGGTATAAAAACAATTATGATAAAAATTCGTCAGCTTGATATATTAGCTGGCTCTTAAATACTATAGAAATGGAGGCTTTACTATGCCTGAACTTAATAAAGCAAATCGACAGGTATGCGATGTCGATATTCGTGTGCTTAAAACTATGGCACCGTATCTGTTTTTTGATACTGCCAATACTACAACTGTCGGCCTGACTGGTGATTCCGTGTACGCCATGGCTAAGGGCTCCCGCAGAATTGCATTCCCTAACCCGATGACCGGTACACTGACCATTGAAGCGCAGGTTTACCCCTTCAAGTTCTTTGCGCTGTTCTCTGATGGTGTTATCGAAAACTCCGCCGCCATTGCCGTCCATAAGACTATCAAGGCGACTGAAGCGGGCAAACTGGAGCTTGTTCCTGGTGACTGCAACACCATCACTGCAGGCTTTGTGTTCGTCTATCCCGCTGGTGAGTATGGTAATGAGGATTCCGCTATCAAGGGCGCTTTTGCGAACAATATCTTTACTGCATCAACTGAGGCAGATATTGCCGCCGATGCTGAATACGAGGTTAGTTATATGCTGGTTAAATCCGGTGTTAAGAAAATCGCATTTAGCAACAAGAAGCAGCCGAAGGATTACTTTATCACCATGCATACCGTTGATAAGGATGAAGAGGGTATGCTTACCCCGTTCATCATCACCGCTTACAAGGCAAGCATCCAGCGTACCTGGGAGCTGTCCTTCAGCTCCGAGGGTGATCCCGCGACCGTTACCGCGACCTTCGATCTGCTCGAAGATAAGAACGGCAATATCCTTGACATTGTTGAGGATACCGAAGAGGATTAAGTTATTAAGATATCGAACCTTTATAGTGTTATGTATCATGATGCTAAAAAGGTTCGATTTTTTTACGAAAATTTACATGTAGGGGGATAAATAATGCTTAATAGGGTGCAATTAAAAAACTATAGACAGTTGCGCGGCTTGTCTACACGGGATGTTGCTTTTTACTGTGAGATTTCGCAGCCGCTTATTACTCAGATTGAAAACGGTGATCGGGATCTGACCCCATATAACTATAAAGAAATAATCAGCGGTATAAATAAAGCATATCACGCAAAAAAGACAGGAGTGTTTATCAAGGCTCCGAGCGTGAATCTTCCTAAAACTGCCGAAAATGCTAAAGCAAAAACATCGGAAATAAAACCGAAAAAGCCCAGGCAGCCGAGGAAGAAGAAAGGTATAACGAATGATTAAAACAATAAACGATATTGGTAATATTAAATCAAAAATAAAATCTATGTTGTTTGGCAACGGTGATATACAGCATCTTCTTTTTAATGGCTCTATTCCTTCAGGAGCGTTAAAGAAAGAGCTTTTTAACAAACTTGTTAAAACACATCTCTTTATAGATGACACTATTACCGATAAAGGCAGCTTTATCTATTTTGATGTAAGTATCAGCGATTTACACTACCAGACGAAGGCCATGCGCATACATCTATATGCTATTACTCATCGTGATCTTCTGGACAATTATACACATGATTACTATGTCGGAAATCGTGCGGATGTTCTTGCCGAGGAAATTGCAGATACATTAACGAACGAAAAGAATTCAAACGAATTCGGCATTGGGGAAATCTCATTGATGAATGTTGATATCTATAATTCTAAATCGTATTATGGCCGAGTTTTGACTTTTGAAGTGAAGAATTTTAGATAATTTGCTTAAAATCTGCAAGTTTTTTCTCCTGTTTATAATATTAGTAAATAGTTTACTAAATAATTGTTGATTCGCTTGCAGAACTATGATATACTAACGCATATCAATGATATGCGAATCTGAATGAAAGGTATAAGTGTATAAAGTGTTTGACGCATATCGAGATATTTTAGATGTTGATGATGTAGCTGAAATGCTTGGTATAAAGCCCTATAAGGTGTATCAGCTGATAAATGAAAAGAAACTGAAACGGCTAAACATTGGCAAGCCCTACAAGATCCCGAAATACGAAGTGATACGATTCGTAGAATCGGCAGCGCTTGTTTAACTTGTTCTTGTTGGTCGTGAGGTGATATAATGCAAAACAACTATGTTATTTGCGGCTCCTGCTATGAAGGAGGCAGAAGAATGATAACAGGGAGCCTACAGGTAAAAAATGGTATTTATCAAGCTGTTCTTAACCTGACAGACGAAAACGGGAAGAAGAAACAAAAATGGATTTCAACAAAAATTAAAACTTCTGAACATCGAAAACGTGAAGCACAGAAACGGTTAAATGAACTCATAGAAGAGTATTCAAATAAACCGTCTCTTGCAGCTATAAAAGAAGCCGAAAAGACAGATGATAACAAAAAAGAATATAATTTTGTTGAATACATTAAGAATTGGGTTGTTTCCGCTGAATATACCTATGATACCATAACATATCAAGGATATAAAAATGCAGCAGAACGGCACATAATCCCGTATTTTGAAATACACTATCCTGATTTGAAGATTGAAGAAGTAACGGGAATGATTGTTCAAGGATTATCCGATTATCTTTCTTCACAGGGAAATCTAAAAACAGGTGGTGCATTGTCGGGTAAGTCAGTACGCAACTATTTAACTGTTCTCTCACAGGTGTTTGATGATGCAATGCGTAAACAAATACTGGATAACAATAGCAAGAATCCTGTTAGTATGGTAAAAAAGCCGAAAAAGAAAAGATTTAAGCCGGCTTTTTATACAGAGAGTCAAATGAAAACCTTGTTTGAAGCTGTAAAAGATGAACCTTTAGGGCCGATGATCATTATAGCGGGTAATTATGGTTTGCGAAGATCAGAGGTATTAGGACTAAAATGGGACAGTCTCAACTTTGAGAACAAGGAATTTACAATAAAGCATGTTGTTTCCAGATTTATTACAGTAGTTGAAAAAGATGATACCAAAACAGAAAACAGTTATAGAACTTTGCAAATGACTCCAGAAGCAGAAAAAATTTTTGTTGAAGCTAAAAGGCAAGAGGAACGAAACAGAAAGCTTTTCGGCGCTGATTACGTTGAAAACGACTATATTTTTAAGTGGGATGATGGTAGGCCGTTTACTCCAGATTATGTTACAAGGGCTTTTAAAAAGATCTTGAAAAAGTATAATTTGCCTGAAATCCGTTTTCACGATTTGCGGCACTCTTGCGCAAGCCTTTTGATTGAAAAGGGATGCAATTTAAGACAAGTTATGGAATTGCTTGGACATGCCGATATTCAAACCACTGGAAATGTATACGGACATCTGACCAATGACAATCTTAAAGATGTTATTTCTCTTCTTTCAAAAAGCCTGTTTTAACTGTTCTCTCTAAGCACTTTTACCACACTCCATTAGATAAATCATTAGATAATGGGTTTTTTCGGAAATTTGAGCAGATTTCAAAGTTTATAAAAAGGCTCAAAAAGTACCGAAAAACAAATAAAAGAGCCTTGAAACTCACGTTTCAAAGCTCTAAAGTTGGTCGGAGTGCGGGGATTTGAACCCCGGGCCTCTTGGTCCCGAACCAAGCGCGCTACCATCTGCGCTACACCCCGAAAAATATTCCCTTGTCTGGACAGCTTTTATATTATAATCACTGCGCGCCTGCTTGTCAAGTAGTTTGTGCAAAGCGTTTGAACCAGAAAAATTAATTATGTAAACAACTCCTGCCTGGTCCTTTGCCTGGAGTACCCGGACTTGTCCGTTCAACAGCGACGATGAGCGGGAGAAGAGGGGACGGTTTATCCGGTAAAGTTTACATAACTTTATCAGCCGCAAATAAAACAGCTGAATGTGTGAATAAACTGCAAAAAAATATTGTAAAGAGCGATTTAATGTGATATAGTACTACAGTGTTTCGGGGATTATCATGTGTCCCCGGAATAAAAAAGGGGAGAGCCGTATCCTGACTGTCCGGCGCTCTGCCGGACGGGAGACGGATCTTCAAAACAATAAGGAGGATAACATGAAAAAGCTGATTGCTCTTCTGCTTGCGCTGACCATGATTTTCGCTCTGGCTGCCTGCGGCAAGAAGACCGAGACCGCCCCTGCGGCTACCGAGGCTCCCGCGGCTACCGAGGCTCCCGCTGCCGAGGCCAAGCCCCACATCGGCATCATCACCGGTTCTGTTTCCCAGTCCGAGGATGACCGCCGCGGCGCCGAGGCTTTCCAGGCCAAGTATGGCGAGGATATGGTCAAGCTGGCCATCTACCCCGACAACTTCACCGAAGAGCTCGAGACCACCATCCAGACCATCGTCAACATGTCTGACGATCCCGACATGAAGGCCATCATCGTCAACCAGGCCGTCCCCGGCACCACCGAGGCTTTCCGTCAGATCAAAGAGAAGCGCCCCGACATCCTCTGCATCGCCGGTGAGTCCCACGAGGACCTGCCCGAGATTGGCTCCGCCGCTGACCTTGTCGTCAACAACGACTTCGTCGCCCGCGGCTACCTGATGATCCGCACCGCACACGAGCTGGGCTGCGACACCTTCGTGCACATCTCCTTCCCGCGCCACATGTCCTACGAGACCATGAGCCGCCGCGTGGCCATCATGAAGGCCGCCTGCGAGGAGTTCGGCATGCAGTTCGTGCTTGAGACCGCTCCCGACCCCACCACCGATGTCGGTGTTGCCGGCGCTCAGGCCTATATCCTTGAGAAGGCCCCCGAGTGGATCGAGAAGTACGGCAAGAACTCCGCGTTCTTCTGCACCAACGACGCCCACACTGAGCCTCTGCTCAAGCAGCTGCTCGAGTACGGCGGATGCTTCGTTGAGGCTGACCTGCCCTCTCCCACCATGGGCTATCCCGGCGCCCTGGGCATCGACCTGACCGCTGAGGCCGGCGACTACGCCAAGATCCTGGCCAAGGTCGAGAAGGCCGTCGTTGAAAAGGGCGGCGCAGGCCGCTTCGGCACCTGGGCTTACTCCTACGGCTACACCGTGTCCGCCGGCCTTGCCCAGCACGCTCTGAACGTCATCAACGGCGAGAGCGAGCTGCTCGACATCGACGACATCTCCAAGGCCTACGGCGTTTTCTCCCCCGGCGCTGAGTGGAACGGCTCCAACTACACCAACGCGGAGACCGGCGTCAAGGCTGAGAACACCTTCCTGATCTACCAGGATACCTATATCATGGGCGATCCGGGCCACTACATGGAGGCCACCTCCGTCGAGGTTCCCGAGAAGTACTTCACCGTCAAGTAATTTTTCAGCAGCACAGAAGGGGAGGGGGCGCCGCTCCCTCCCTTTTCCTTAAGGCAACACCGCACAATACGCCTGCGGCATCTTCCGGAAAATTTGTGCCCTGATTTCGTCACTTTTTCTTGAGGTACACAATACGACTCACTTCGTTCGCATGCATAAGTTCGCGTTGACCAAATCAAAGATTTGGACGCTCACTTAAGTACATCTGCGAAAAAGTGCCATCATCAGAACCCAAATTTTCTCGGAATCTGCTCTTGCCGCATTGTGTGGTATTGCCTTGCAGGACGCATTTGTCATCCTGAGCGCAGCGAAGGATCTTTCCCCGGATATCGGCACGGTACAGGATTCTTCGCTCTGCTCAGAATGACATGTTTTTATCGTTTACATAGGTAGGTTAGAAAAATGGCAAATGCAAACGCTCCGCTTCTGGAGATGCGCAACATCAAAAAGGACTTCTTCGGAAACCAGGTGCTTTCGGACATCAACCTCACCCTGGCCGAGGGCGAGGTCCTGGGCCTGTGCGGTGAAAACGGCGCGGGCAAGTCCACGCTCATGAAGATCCTCTTCGGCATGGACGTGATCCGCGAAACGGGCGGCTATGAGGGCGACATCCTCATTAACGGCGAGAAGGTGACGTTCAACACGCCCTTTGACGCGCTGGCCGCCGGCATCGGCATGGTGCACCAGGAGTTCTCCCTGATCCCCGGCTTCACCGCCACGGAGAACATCCTCTTAAACCGTGAGCCGAAAAAGAAAAACATCGTCTCCGAGATCTTCGGGGACAGGCTCGACACCCTCAACTACAACGAGATGACCGGCCGCGCCGAGGCCGCCATCGACAAGATGGGCTTCCACATCGACAAGGACATGGTCATCAGCGACATGCCCGTCGGTCACAAGCAGTTCACCGAGATCGCGCGCGAGCTGAGCAAGGACCAGCTCAAGCTTTTGATCCTTGACGAGCCGACCGCCGTTTTGACTGAGAAGGAAGCCGAGGCGCTGCTCGCCTCGATCCGCTCCATGTCGGAAAAGGGCATTGCCGTCATCTTCATTACGCACAGACTCCATGAGATCCTGTCCGTCTGCGACAAGGTCGTGGTCATGCGCGACGGTCTCGTCGTGGCGGATGTCCCGGCGGCGAGCACCAGCGTCAGCGAGATTTCCAAATGGATGGTCGGCCGCAGCGTTGCGACCGCCGCCAAGGCGGATATACGCGACCATTCGGACGCGAAGACCGTCATGTCCATCAAGCGCCTCTGGGTCGATATGCCCGGCGAGACCGTGCGCGACGTGAGCCTGGATGTCAAGGAGGGCGAGATCCTCGGCATCGGCGGCCTTGCCGGTCAGGGCAAACTCGGCATCCCCAACGGCATCATGGGCCTTTACGAGGCGGGCGGCAGCGTCGAATTTGACGGAAAGCCCATCCCCCTCAACAGCCCCCGCAAGTGCCTGGATTCGTCCCTGGCCTTCGTGTCGGAGGACCGGCGCGGCGTGGGCCTGCTGCTCGACGAGACGCTGGAGTGGAACGTAGCGTTCCCTGCCATGCAGGTGCAGAACAAGTTCCTGAAAAACTACCTGGGCGGCCTTGTCAAGTGGCGCGACGAGAAGGGCATCCGCGAGGTGACCGAGCGCTACATCGACGAGCTCCAGATCCGCTGCACCGGCTCCAAGCAGAAGGCGAGGGAGCTGTCCGGCGGCAACCAGCAGAAGGTCTGCCTTGCCAAGGCCTTCGCGCTCGAGCCGAAGTTCCTCTTCGTCTCCGAGCCGACGCGCGGCATTGATGTCGGCGCCAAGGCCCTGGTGCTGGAGGCGCTGCGGCAGTTCAACCGCGAAAGCGGCGTCACCGTGGTCATGATCTCCTCGGAGCTTGAGGAGCTGCGGTCCATCTGCGACCGCATCGCCATCGTGTCCGGCGGCAAAATTGCGGGCATCCTGCCCGCGTCGGACCCGTCGGAGGACTTTGGCATGCTGATGGTCAGCATGGTCAAGTGAGGAGGGCAGCATGAACGAAACATTAGACAGAACCAATCAGACGCTGGCCGACCGCCTGCGCGAGTTTGCGAAAAGCTTCGGCCTGCCGCGCCTTATCATCGCGGGCTTCCTGCTGCTGCTGTTCATCGCGGCCCCCTTTGTGGGCGCGGACTTCTGGACGCAGATCAGCAACACCATCAACCGCTTCAGCTGGAACGCCATCATGGTGCTCGCGATGGTGCCGATGATCCACTCCGGCTGCGGCCTCAACTTCGGCCTGCCCCTCGGCATCATCTCGGGCCTTCTCGGGGCGACGCTCTCCATCGAGTTCGGCTTCACCGGGCCCATGAGCTTCCTTATGGCCATCCTCATTGCCACGCCCTTTGCGGTCGTCCTCGGCACGCTCTACGGCTGGCTTCTCAACAAGATCAAGGGCGGCGAAATGATGATCGCCACCTATGTGGGCTTTTCCTCCGTGTCCTTCATGTGCATGATGTGGCTGCTGCTTCCGTACCACAGCCCCACCATGGTCTGGGGCTTTGCGGGCAAGGGCCTTCGTACCACCATCTCCCTCGAGGGCTTTTATGACAAGGTGCTGGCGGGCTTTCTGCAGATCAACATCGGAAACCTCTCCATCCCGACGGGAACGCTGCTGTTCTTCGCGGTCCTGGCCTTCGGCATGTGGGCCTTCCTGCACACCAAGACCGGCACCGCCATGACCGCCGTGGGCTCCAACCCCACCTTCGCAAGGGCCGCCGGCGTGAATGTGGACAAGATGCGCATGCTGTCCGTCATTCTCTCTACCTGGCTTGCCGCCATCGGCATCTTGGTCTATGAGCAGGGCTTTGGCTTTATCCAGCTTTATATGGCCCCGTTTTACATGGCCCTGCCCGCCGTGTCTGCCATCCTCATCGGCGGCGCGACCGTCAACAAGGCCACCATCGCCAATGTCATCATCGGCACCTTCCTCTTCCAGGGCATCGTCACCATGACCCCGACGGTCATGAACAACATGATCCACATGGACATGAGCGAGGTCATCCGCGTCGTTGCCTCCCAGGGCATGATCCTCTACGCACTGACCAGAAAAACGGAGGCGACGAAATGAAAAAAGACAATAAGATTTTCACCTTCCTCCGCGACAACTCCGTGCCGATCATGTTCGTCATCATCTGCGCGGTGTGCATCCCCGTCTCCGGCTTCTCTTTCAGCTATCTGCTCAACGAGATCGTCACCCGCATGGGGCGCAATATCTTCCTGATCCTCGCGCTGCTCATCCCGATCATGTCCGGCATGGGCCTGAACTTCGGCATGACCCTCGGCGCCATGGCGGGCGAGATCGCGCTGATCCTGGTGTCCGACTGGCAGATTTGGGGCATCCCCGGCGTCGTGCTGGCGATGATCCTCTCCATCCCCATCTCCATTCTGCTCGGCGCCTTCTGCGGTAAGATCCTCAACATGGCCAAGGGCCGCGAGATGATCACCTCCTACATCATCAGCTTCTTCATGAACGGCATCTACCAGCTGGTGGTGCTGTACATGATGGGCTCCATCATCCCCATCAAGCACTTCTCGGTAAAGCTTCCCCGCGGCTACGGCATCCGCAACACGGTGTCGCTGCTCAACATGCGCCAGTGCCTGGATAACCTGCTGGCCGTGCGCGTGGGCGGCGTGAAGATCCCGGTGCTGACCTTCATGATCATCGGCGTGCTGTGCGTGTTCATCGTGTGGTTTAGAAAGACCAAGCTCGGCCAGGACATGCGCGCGGTCGGCCAGGACATGAACGTCGCCCGTGACGCGGGCATCAATGTCGAGCGCACCCGCATCATATCCATCGTCATGTCCACGGTGCTCGCGGGCTTCGGCATGGTCATCTACCTCCAGAACATGGGCAATATCGCCACTTACAGCTCCCACTCGCAGATCGGCATGTTCTGCATCGCGGCGCTGCTGGTCGGCGGCGCGAGCGTGGACAAGGCATCTATCGGCAACGTCTTCCTCGGCGTCATCCTCTTCCACACCATGTTTATCGTGGCCCCCAAGGCGGGCGCCCAGATCACCGGCGACTCCATGATCGGCGAGTACTTCCGCGTCTTTGTCTCCTACGCGGTCATCACCGTGGCCCTCATCATGTACGAGACCAAGAAGCGCAAGCACAAGAGCGCGGCGGCCCAGCAGCTGCAGGCGGCGCAGAATGAGGAGGCGGCACAATGAAGAACAAGAGACGCTTTTTCTTCCGCCTCGGCGCCATCGCGCTGCTTGTTGCGATCGCGGCCTGCATGATGGTCATCGGCCGCGGCCACACCGTGTATATCGACAACAAGAGCCTTGAATATGAGGGCGAGACCTATGCGCCCTACTACCGTGCCACCGTCTATGTAAACGGCGAGCGCGTGTCCAAGCTCCAGCCCAAGGAGCGCGCCAGCGCCACGAATATCGGGCAGAGCTTCTCCATGACCCTTGAGCTCATCAAGGAGAAGGGCGGCGAGACAGAGACCGTGGACATCGCCATCAAGCTGCCCTACAATATGGACGGCATCATCGTCAACATCCCCGGCTACATGGCGGGCCTGCCCCAGGACGCGTGGATGAGCGAATTTGTCTCCACGCCCACCGCGGCCGAGATGCAGGACGAGGAAATCCCCACCGAGGAGGAAGACGTCCTCGCCGGCGCGGAATTCTAAAAAGATTTTACAGCCCATGCAAACGCATGGGCTGTTCCGCTGTCATCCTTTTTCGGATAAACAGATCGTATCAAAAGTTCTAAAATACTGTTCCTCAACACTTCACGACCATACAGCGGCGCGAGCGTAAGCGAAGCCCTCCGCGGTCGGCGAAGCGCAGGACCGTATACCACTTGCGAGTGCCCTTTTCTTTTCTTACACCGGGCGCGGCGCGTTCTTTTCTTTTCGGCAGGACGAAAAGAAAAGAACGGGGGGCGCAGTACGCAGGTAATGTTTTTGGGGCGCTAAAAATGATTCATACAGGAGGATACCATGGCTAAATTGGAGGGCTTGAAGCCCGAAAAGGTTTTTGAATTTTTCGAGATGCTCTGCTCGGTGCCCCACGGCTCGGGCAATACGAAGCAGATCAGCGACCTGTGCGTGAAGTTTGCGCAGGAACGCGGACTTCGCTATAAGCAGGACGCGCTCAACAACGTCATCATCTGGAAGGACGCAAGCCCCGGCTGCGAGGACCTCGAGCCCCTGATCTTCCAGGGCCACATCGACATGGTCTGCGCACACGAGCCGGACTGCGGCATCGACATGAAAACCGACGGTCTGAACGTGTATGTGGATGGGGACTGGGTCAGGGCGCACAAGACCAGCCTCGGCGCGGACAACGGCATCGGCGTCGCCATCACGATGGCCCTGCTCGATGACGACACCCTCCGCCATCCGCGCCTGGAGGCCCTCTTCACCACCGACGAGGAGACCGGCATGTTCGGCGCAAACGGCGTGGATCTCAGCGAGCTCAAGGGCCATAACCTTATTAACCTCGACTCTGAGGAGGAGGGTGCCCTCACCGTCAGCTGCGCGGGCGGCGTGCGGTGTGACAGCCTGTTTCCCGCCGACTGGGAGGCGGTGCCCGACGGCATGCGCTTTTATGAGGTCGTGATCGACGGGCTCAAGGGCGGCCACTCCGGCGCTGAGATCCACAAGGGCCGTGCCAACGCCATCCGGCTCATGGGCCGCTTCCTCTACGAGGCCGAGCAGCAAATGGACCTGCGCGTTGCATCCATGGAGGGCGGCACCTTCACCAACGTCATCCCGCTATACTGCCGCGCCGTCGTCGCCGTCCCGGAGGATAAGGCCTCCGAATTTGAAGCCACCGTATTATATGACGCGGCCGTGTTCAAAAACGAGTACCTGACCGCCGACCCGGGCCTTGCCATGCACAGCGCGCCCACCGCGGCGGCGGAACGGGTCTTCTCCGAAGAGCGGACCAGAGCCCTGCTTCAGATGATGATCCTGGCCCCGAACGGTGTGCAGGCCATGAGCATGGACATCCCCGGCCTCGTGCAGACCTCGCTGAACCTGGGCGTGGTCAAAACGGAAGGGGAGGGGATGGGGCTGTATTTCAGCGTCCGTTCCTCCATCCAAAGCCAGAAGGAGGCGCTGGTCGTCAAGCTCAGCGCGCTCTGCGGCCTTCTCGGCGCAAGCTTCCGTACCCACGATCCCTACCCCGCCTGGGCCTTTAAAAAGGAATCCCGCCTGCGCGACGCTATGGCGAAGGCCTGCGCGGGAGTCTACGGCAAGGCGCCCGGCATCACCGCCACCCACGGCGGTCTTGAATGCGGGCTGTTCATGGAAAAGCGCCCGGACTTCGACTGCGTCTCCCTCGGTCCTGACCTGCGCGAGGTACACTCCGTCCGCGAGCGCCTGAGCATCTCCTCCACCGAGAAGCTGTACAGAGTTGTAAGAAGCTTCGTGGAAAACTGGGAGTAAAACAAGAGCGTGAACCGAAAACCCGGTTCACGCTTTTTTCAACGCTTTGGCGCTTCCGCCGCCTCAGCTGTCACGACCTCGCCGGGCCAATCCGGGATGCCGCCGGGCGCTCCTGTTTCGGCGCAGACGGCGGCCTCGGCACAGGGAAGCTCGGCATGGGCCGCGAGGGCGGCATAGAGGACCGCAATGCTGAACAGCGCGATCAGGGCCAGGACGATCAGCGTCCGCTTGACCATGACTTTGCGCCGCTGCCGGGCGCGCTCCTGCTCACGCCGCAGCTCCTCCGCCTGACGCCTTGCCTTCTCCTTTGCGAGCACGGCGCCTTGTTGGGCCTTGCGCGCCTTGTCGGCGTAGAAGCGTTTCGCGTCGCCGACGGTGTCACGGCCCACCTCGGCGGCAAAGCTTTTCACGGGGCCGAGCAGATCCTGCTTGAGACTGTGCAGCTCGTCCCGTTCCTCCTGACTCAGATAGGCGCTCATGGCGTACCCTCCCCGCGTGATGATTTGCCTTATCATACCACACAAAGCGCACGCTTGAAAAGAGCAAAAAACGAACCCCCGGCCTGTACGCCGGGGGTTCGCTGCATCCGCGCGTTTACTTGTTGTTATTGTTCTTGCTGCCGAGGATGCGCAGCAGGCGCAGGAAGAGGTTTGCCATGTCGAGGTAGATGTCCAGCGCGCAGTCCACGGCGTTGTCCAGCGTCTTGGGGAACTGCTGGGAGCGGTGGATGTCGTAGGCGATGTACACGCTGAAGAGGCCCGAAGCGATCCAGTCCGTGACGTTCTGCCGCACACGGAACAGCAGCAGCACGACCTCGCACAGCAGAAGCGCGATCAGGCAGCCCAGCAGCGCCATGCCGAGCTTTTCAAAGAAGGCCGGGAACATCATCTCGATGCCGAGCATGGCAAGCGTCACGACGAGGGTGTACAGGAAAGCGTCCTTCACGACCTGGGAGTCGATCCCGCCGTACTCCGCCACCATGGCCGAGATCGCAAGGCCCAGTGGGACGACGACCATGTTGTAGCCGAGAAAGCTGATGCCGGCGTTGTCGGACTTCGAGGCGATAAAGATGCCGCCGAAGGCCAGCACAAAGTACAGGATCAGGAAGGCGACGGGATTGATGTAGCGGTACACGTCGCCAACATAGGTGCACAGCAGGACGTTGACGAGCAGGCCCCACACCACCACGCCGATCATCACGGCGTTGTAAGCGCGGGTGCTGATAATCGCGCCGGGTTCGACAGCGGCCTCAAGCCTTGCCTGGCGCGCAGCATGGCCGAGGGCGAGCGCGGCGCCCGCGGCCTTCTGGGTCTCGGCCATGCGCGTCTGTGTCTGTTCCTGAGGGAGAGGCGCGCCGCATTCCGAGCAGAAGCGCGCGTCACGCGGGTTTTCGGTGTTGCAGTTCGGACATTTCATAGAGCAGAACCCCCTTCAAAAAAGTGAAAAGTGAAAAGTGGAAAGTGAAGATAAAAGAGTGGAGACGGGAAATCGAAAAGCGGAGTTACGGTGAGACTTCGGCGCTTCTACAATCATTGCGCAGCGATACCATAACTACACTTTTCACTTTTCACTTTCTACTTTGCTGTTATCCAGCCTGTGTTTACCGTAGCCTGCGATGTCGTGCAGGCGGATCTGCCCCTGGATGCCCTTGGGCGTGACCCACATGGCGCCAGCCTCATTGAGGATGAGGCTGGGGCCGGCCTCCTCCACCAGCTCGTCGGTGGCGAGGATCTGCCCGCCCGCGGTGCAGCCCTGGACACGGGAGGCGAGATTGACGTTGCGGCCGATCATGTCGTACTTCGTGCGCGTCTCGGAGCCGATATTGCCGAGGATGGCCTCGCCCTTGTGCAGGCCGATGCCCATGGAGATATCGGGGTAGCCCTGCGCCCGGTTCCACTCGTTGACGGCAGCCATGCGCCGCTGCATGGCGACCGCGCAGGCGGCGGCGTTGCGGGCGGACAGCTCATTGTCGCGCGGCGCGCCGAAGACCACCACGATCGCGTCCCCCACAAAGTCGAGGATGTTGCCCTGCCAGGCGTTGATGATCTCGATCATTTCCTCGAGGAAATGGTTGAGCATGCGGATGAAATCCACCGGGTCCATCTGCTCGGAAAGCTGTGTGGAGCCGCGCAGATCGGCAAACAGCATCGCCACGTCCCGGCGCTCCCCGCCGATCTTGAAGTCCTTGTCTTTTAAGATCTCCTCCAGCACCTCGTCGGTCAGATAGCGGCCGAAGGTGCTGCGGATAAAGGCGTCCCGCTGATAAAGCGTCTGCCGCAGCTGCTCGTTTTCAGCTTCCAGCGCCGCAATGATCGTTTCGTTAGACATGACGGGTTCCTCTCTTTTATATACTGGCAAAACAATACCACAAAAGAGCAGATTTGAAAACAGGGAAATGTAAATTTTTCACCTGTACAGAAAATGACAAAATAAAAACAAACTGGAGAAAAAATTGTCGAAAATCTTGGAAAACTGATAAAAGATTCTTGTAATAATTGTAAGTACATGGTAGAATGATAGGGAAATTATGGGAGAGAGCGTCTATATATATATATATATATATATATAGCATGTTGCGGCGCTTAAGGCATAATAATTTGTATCCATATAACAATATCTGCACTCTACGGCGATAAGACGGGAGGGACGGCGCATGACGGACAAACAGCTTCGAAAGCTCAGGCGTTCGGAATTGCTGGAAATGCTGATGGAAATCGAACAGGAAAATGAGACGCTGGCGGCGGAAAACCGAGATCTGCGCGCCCGGCTCGAGGATAAGCAGCTTCGCATCGAAAAGTCCGGCTCCCTGGCGGAGGCTGCCTTGCAGCTCAGCGGCGTGTTTGAGGCGGCCCAGCGGGCGGCGGAGCTCTATCTGGAAAACATAAAGCAGCGCGCCCCCGGGGACAGCGCGGGCGCGGAACAACAGGAAGTATAGACAATGGAACAGAGAACAGACAGACCCACGGTCGAACAGCTTGACCGTGAGATCCGCAGGCGAAAGCGAAGCCTGCAGACGCACCGTATCGTGCGCAGTACGCTATACAGCCTCCTGACGGTGGCGGCAGCGGCGGTGCTGGTGTCCACGCTGTTTTTCCCGGCACTGAAGATTTTCGGCAATTCCATGGTGCCGACGCTCCACGAGGGGGAGATCGTTGTGTGCCGGAAGAACTCCGGCTTTCAGACGGGAGACGTGGTTGCCTTCTATTATAATAACAAGATCCTCGTCAAGCGCGTCATCTGCGGGCCGGGGGACTGGTTCACCATGAAAGAGGACGGAACCGTCATCATCAACGGCAGCGTGATCGACGAGCCCTACGTAACGGAGAACGGCTTCGGCCCCTGTGACCTGACGCTGCCGTTCCAGGTGCCGGACGGGCAGTACTTCGTGATGGGGGATCAGCGCGCAAGCTCCGTTGACTCGCGTATGAGTCAGGTGGGCTGCGTCACACAGGAACAGATCGTCGGCCAGATCATCCTTTGCATTTGGCCGCTGGAAAATTTCGGTTGGATCGAAAAGTAATATAAGATCCGCTGCGGCATAGTTTACACACGCAAAAGCATTTCAAACGCGCTTATCCACAGCCGTCCCGAAGTGCTTTTTCGCACGCTTGCCGCCGGGGAGGAGCAGATATGCAGAACCTGGAAACGAGAGCGACAAAACGGTATAACGAGAGAAGGAGGAGCACCGCGCGCAGATACGGCATCGGGCTGTTGGCCCTGCTGGTCCTGCTGTGTACCGCGGTGGCTCTTTTACTGCCCGCCTTCACGCTGGAGAAGGATGTCTTCTGCGGCCTGGAGGAGCATACGCATACGGAGGCCTGCTATGAACTGGTCCCGGTCTGCGCCGTGGAGGAGCATGCGGCTCATACCCATACGGACGCCTGCTTCGAGACCGTGCGGGAGCCCAGCTGCGGCCTTGAAGAGAGCGAAGGCCACACCCACACCGACGCCTGCTTTGCCGTGGAGAAGGAGCTTACCTGCGGCATCGCCGAGGATGCGGGCCACACCCACACCGACGCCTGCTACATCGAGGAGCGGGAGCCTGTCTGCGGCATCGTGGAAGATGCGGGCCACATCCATGACGAAAGCTGCTGGGTCACGGAGCGGGAGCTTGTCTGCGCGCTCGAGGAGAACGAGGAGCATCAGCACGACGATGCCTGCTATATCGAAAACCCCCTCCTTGTCTGCGGCGAGGAACAGCGCGAGGGCCATGTCCACGACGACAGCTGCTATGAGACGTACCGCATCCCAAACTGCGGCGAGGAAGAGCGCGAGGGCCATACCCATACCGACGCATGCTATACCGAGAAGCAGAAGCTTGTCTGCGAACTTCCCGAAGATGAGGGCCACACCCACAGCGACGCATGCTATGCCGAGAAGCAGAAGCTTGTCTGCGAGCTTCCCGAGGATGAGGGCCACACCCACAGTGAGGCCTGCTTCGAGAAGAAGCTCATCTGCGAAAAAGAGGAGCACACCCACAGCCTGCAGTGCTATTCCAACCCCGAAGCGGTCGAGAGCGAGGCCGAGTGGCTGCTGAGCTTCCCGGCTTTCACCGAGGATACCCCGCGCCTTGAGCGCTTGCTGGGGATCGCGGTCTCCCAGATCGGCTACCAGGAGAGCGCGGCAAACTATCTGGTGGACGAGGATGAGTCTCTCCACGGCTACACCCGCTTCGGCGATTTCTGCGGCGAGCCTTACGCCGACTGGAACGCCATATTCGTGAGCTTCTGCCTGCATTATGCCGGCATCGACGCGGAGTTCTTCCCGGCCGAGGGCGACGCGCAGAGCATGATCGACGCGCTCACCGAGAAGGAACTGTATATCCCGAACGGGACCGAGGGCTTCCTGCCGCGCCCCGGCGACCTGGTATTTTTTGACAATCTCTACACGGGGACCTATGATGTCCGCGTGGGCATTGTCACGTCCGTTGACGCCGAGAGCGGCGTCCTCACGGTCATCGAGGGCGACATCGCCGACAGAGTGAACGAGAGCAAATACGCCCCGGACGACACGACCATCTTGGGCTATGGCATCATGCCCGAGGCTCTGCATGCGGAAGCGGCCGCCGAAGCCGACACCACCGCCGAAAGTACCGACACCAAGGACACGGACACCAAAGCTGCGAATACCAAGGCCGACGAGACCAAGGACGACGAGACCAAGGCCGGCGCGGAAGACCTTGACACCGGTGCAAACGACGTGGAAGCATTCCTCCTCCAGAGCCCGGAAGGGGAAGTAGCCTACGCCATGATTATGCAGGCGCCGGGCAACGCTCCGAAGCTGATGATGCGCGCGCCGCTTCTGCGCGCGGGCGAGGGGGACGGCAGCGACCCCGACGACAACTCTGTCGACCTGTTGACAATTACCAATAATAATGTCAAACCTACAAAAACAGCCTTTAGCGAGCAGGAGCGCGGGAAAACGCTGCACCTTGAGTTCGATTTTACGATCCCGCAGGATAATCTGAGTACGGCCAAGCAGCATACGCACTGGGTGTATGACATGCGTTCCATGGTCGGCGTTAACGAGGTCTTTTCTTCGGTAACGGAGGTTCAAAATGGCAACCTCATGTCCGGAAATGATATCGTCGGTACCTTTACGGTTACCCCGGAAGGCTATTTCCATATTGTCCCGAACAAGGAGTATCTTGACAAGATCAGCATGGACCTGGTTGGCAAATTCGCCCTCACGGTCACGCTGAACAAGAACTACTCCCCGGACAAAAACGAAACGGATATCACATTCCCCGGGAACGTCCCCGGCATAATCCGCTACAAGGAAAAGCACCTGGAGTACGGAAAGACGGTCAGCACGAGCCCCAACGGCGGCGATGTGAATAACCAGTCGAACGTCCAGCTTGTCGAGGAGGCAGACGGCGAGTACTACATGTACTATACTCTCCAAATGACGCCGAAGGACAATCTCACCCAGCTCAAGATCACGGACACGCTCAACGGAAACCAGACTCTGGTGCCGGAGAGCATCGTCTTCAGCGGCGGCGGCAGCACCTATCAGGGCGAGGCCCTGAACGAGGCTCTTACCACGAGCGACACTGGCTTTGTGCTGGACGCGGGCAGCCTGCTGCCCAACGGCGCCATAGCCGAGACCTACTATACCGTCACCTACAAGACCAAGGTCGATAAAGCGGCCGTCCAGAGCGGCAATATCGGCGAGCTTAAAAACGACGCCAACTTCAAGTGGGAAGGCAGCAACGGCGATAAGACGACCGTTGTGACCCCCAAGTTCGACAAGGAGCTCGACACCAATAAGCTGGTGGGCGCTGCACCCTCCTCCGTCACCGCCCAGAACGGCGGTTCGGTGGAATTGGTGAAAGAAGCCGACGGCGAGTACTATCTCTATTACAGAGTCACCGCGAAGCCGAATACGAAGCTGTCGACCATCAATCTCACGGATACCGTCGGCAGCGGCCAGGAAATCGTCCCGGGCAGCATCGAGGTGACGATGAACGGCAATCCGGTAGTAGGAACTAATACCGTTGCCGTCAACCCCGATAATAATCAGATCATCTCCGGCACCATCACGCCCGAGGGCGGCATCCCGGCCAACGCGGAGGTCGTCATGACCTACAAGGTCAAGCTGACGAAGAACGAAGACGGCTCTCCCGTGCCTGAAGAAAAGCTCAACACCGCGACATGGGAATGGACCGGTGAACCGGAAACAGACACGACCAAGGTCACCCCGAAGGAGCCCGACCCGACGTTTGGCGTGGACAAGGAGGCCCCGGCGAGTGCCAATCCCGGCGAGGCAATCCCCTATAAAGTCACGATCACGAACGTTAAAAAGAGCAACGGTCAATACGCCGATCTCCACGACTATCCCTTCCACGACTATATCTCGAACTATCCCTTTACGTTTAGCGGGAACATTACCGTCATAAACAATGATAATAATGAAGAAACCAACGTGACCGTAACCCCGGGCTCCAGACCGGAGGGCTCACCGACGGGCGGCAGCTTTGAGCTGTTCACCTACGAGTTCCCGGAAGACTCCACCGCGTCGTCCTACACCATCACCTACACCGTCACGCCGCGTAATTCTCAGGACCTTGCGGGCCTGCTCAAGTACATAAACCGCGGCGAGATCGGCAAGGGTCAGGACGACACGACCACCGATGTTGACTATGGCACCCCGGATCTGGAAAAGAAATTCTCGGAGTGGGACAAGACGAACAACGCCGTCGTCTGGACCATCCATGTGGTCGTCCCGGAAGGGAAGACCTTCACGGACCTCACCGTCACCGAGAAGGAGTTCACTACCGGCGAGAACCAGTACTATATGCCGAATCCGATGACCATCGACTGGGACAGCGTGACGTTCAATCCGGCAATAACTCCTGCCCCCGTCATTGACCGGACTGCCAACACCATCACCTTCTCCGCGATTTCCCAGAGCTGCGACATTACGCTCAAGACCATACTGCCCGAAGGCGTGACCATGGAAAAGCTGGACAAGACGCCCGGCTCGTATTGGGTCCATAACAAGGCGGAGCTCACGGTCGGCGGCAAGGGCGTTACCACGGCGGAGGATCTGAAGGAATACGAAAAGGCAGACTACAGCTTTGACAAGACCGGCCTGTTTGATGAGACTCAGGCAGGCCCGCGTCCGACTGCAACGTGGACGGTCGTGCTCAACAAGGATAAGCTCAAGTTTACGCCGGATGTGGAGCCGTATTTCTTCGATACCATTCCCGAAGGCATGGAGTTTGTTGAGGGCACATTCCATATCAAGGCCGAAGCCAACGGTCAGGAAAACCATGCCCATCAACAAATCTGGCAGGTGGATTGCCACCTGAATCATGACAGCCCTGTTTCCCTCCCCGTTTCCGGGCGCGAGATCGGCAGCATCAATCTTGTGGATGCAATGCGCAGGACAAATGGCGCTGACTATGCCCCTGACGGTTTGAGCGGCGTGAAGTACACCATCACCTACCAGACCCAGATCACCGAAGAAAAGTGGGTGGAGATGCAGGAACAGGTGGGCAAATACACCTTCACCAACGCCGCCAAGATTATGGACGAGGGCGGCGATACCCTCCGGGTCGACAGCAATACGATCACCTACGAGTATAAAGATCTGATCAAGAAGGTGGACGTGGGCAACAAAGAGGGGAACACCGTCAAGACCATCACATACCGCATTGCCGTCAACCCGGAAGGAAAGCTCCTGAACAATGATGAAAGGTTAGAGATCTTCGATAAACTGGAGACGAATATCACCCTGAAAACGAACACCGTCAAGGTATTCAGAGGGACGCTCAATGAAGACAATACTATCAACGGCACCCAGGTATTCCCCAAGCTGAGCGAGAGCGATCCCGATCCCAACGTCACCGTCAGCTATGACGACAACTCCCGTCTTCTGCGTATCTTTGTCCCTGACCAGACCCCCTATGTTGTGGAGTTTGAAGTGATCCCCATCTATGATAAAACCAATTCCATTTACACGAATACTGCCTATCTCCACGCGAGCACCTTCGACTTCAAGAGCACGGTGACAAGCGATTTCAAAGTCGATTCCTATGCCACGATCGGCGGCGACACCGAGCATTTCACCATTCTCAAGCGCGACCTCAACAATCTCGAAAAGCCGGTCGTAGGGGCAAAGTTTGAGCTGTACGAGGCGACTTTGGACGCGAATAAAAAAATCATCGGTTCCACGCGGATTCTCAATGGTGAAAGCACATTCTTTACGTCAGACTCGAAAGGCGTGGTAACGTTTGACTATGGGTTCCAGCCGGAGACGCTCTACTTCTGGGAGGAAATCGATGCGCCCGCAGGCTACATGGTGGCTGATCGGACTGCGCACAATTTCTGCATCTACCATGAATATACAAGAGAGAAACTGATGGATACCAGCAAATTGGCCCTGCAGACAGAATGGCGAAGTATTGGCAGCTTTAGCTGGCAGCTGCAGCAAAATCTCCACAAGGCACTGGGCGACAACGTTTGGCAGTTCCAGATTCAGCAGATCAATGATCTTCCGGATGAAAAGGTAACTCTCAAGAACGAGATTCTCGAAGGTCTTGCCGAAGAGATGACGGCGGCAAACCAGGAAAAAGCAAAGGAGTTTGACAACGCCGTAGAGCTGGCCAACAATATCATCGTTCTGCGCGGTGACGAAGGCTACACCTGGAACTGGAGCAACCCGAAGATGACTGCCTATGCCGAACTGAAGGGCACCAAGTACCTCCACGGACGCAAGCTGCAGAAGGGAGAGTTTGCCTTCGTGCTCAACGAGGTCGTTGGCAACCAGAGAGTGCGCACACAGCTTGTGACGAACAATGCCGACGGCAGCTTCCAGTTCTCCAACATTCCCTACACTGTACCGGGTGTCTATCACTATGAGATCAAGGAGTACAACAAGACAGAGGCCAAAGAGGGAGAATTCAATCTCGATCCCACTGTCCTCTATGATGAGGTCGATACCGTTGAGGTCGAGGTCAACGTCACCGAGGACGACATCTCCCAGGGCGAAAACAGGATCCCTGACTCCCAGATCACCTACCGCAAGGGCGGCATGGTGCTGAGCACTGCCGACGGCGCCATCTTCAACAACGATGTGAACCAGGCGGCCATCATCATCAACAAGGCCTTCTCCGGCGACCAGATCCCGAGTGAGCCTGAAAAGAACAAGCTCAGGTTCGAGGTCTACGATAAGGAGACCAACGCTCTGATCGACACGATTCCTTATTCCGCGATGAAGGCCGGGCACTACTACGTCCTGACCGAGGGCATCGTAGGCGGCAGGGAATACCTCGTCAAAGAGGTTCTGCCCGCGGAGACCCGCGAGGGTGTCGTGTGCATCACGACCTATACCGTCAAGGACGAGGCCAAGAAGGGCGGCACCGAAGCCTCCGTCAGCGTGCCGAACGACAAGGCGGCCCGCGTGGACTTTGAAAACCATTACGAGAATGAGCACATGCAGTTCACCGTCCGCAAGCGCTGGTACAAGCAGGACGGGGAGAACATGATCCCGGCTGCCCAGGGCCCCGACGGCGTGAGCAGGATCTACTTCAGACTCCAGCGCTTCAATACCACGGACAACCAGTGGAAGTGGATCGACACCGACTTCCATGACGATTACACCGTCGAAAACGATTATACGGAAATAGACCTGGACATCGAGGAAAATGAGCTTTTCACCGTCAGCTCCAATACCAACTGGTCCAAGACCTTCGGCGAATCCGGCAATATGCCTGTCGGCAAGTACCGCCTGGTCGAGGTCGAGAAGGCCGGTGATAAATGGAGAGCCGTCAGCGCGAGCGAAGTGGTCTATAAGGATCAGCAGCTCACAGTCGGTGAGTCGGTCAGCATCGAGAGCAAAGACATCATCGACGGCACCACCGACAGGGACAGTACCGTCTACATCTACAACCGCCTGGCGGAGCTTGACTTCACCAAGGCCTGGAAGGACAAGGACGGAAACCCGGTGGACGATCCCTTCACAAAATACGGCATCGAGTCCATCACCTTCCAGCTCATGCAGGCCACAAGCCCGGGCGGCGAACCGACACCGGTTGCAGGCAAGACCGTGACCATCAACGACAAGGATGACCTGATCCACTTCGACGGCCTCCTGCGCCAGGATCAGGACGGCAACGACCTGTATTACAGCGTCACGGAGCAGATCAAATTTACCGACGGCATCGAGCTCACTCCCGAGCAGTCTGCCGAGCGCTTCAAGATCGAGCCCGCCACCGGCGTGAAGCCCACCCCGGGCAGCAAGAACATCACCAATGTCGAGCAGCCCTTCGGCATCACGGTCACAAAGAACTGGACCCGGGCGCTGATCGACAAGGGGGAGGCCCCGAAGGACATCTATGTCCAGCTCCAGGCGTATTACTACAGCAACTACCATGAGATCAATGATCCCAATCTCAAGACCGACGCCGGAGACGGACCCATTAAAACCACAGACGGCAAATACCTGTACAGGATCGCGTGGAACAGCACAAGCTCAAGCTACGAGCCAATCACCTTCAGCTACCTGTTCCGCAGATCTGGTGGAAAGATCAGTAATGACCCCAAAAATCCGGTTGATCCCAATAAGGATGCCCCTATTGATTATTTCAAGTTCGTGGAATACGTCTATGATGATGCTACAAGCAGCTATAAGGAATTCAGCGACGATTACCACCTGGTTACATACTCTTTTGTGAAAACAGGGGAGACCGAGCCGTCCAGCATGGTTAACATCTCACCGACTGAAAATGGCACCATGACCATCACCAATAGCAAACGTGAGAGCACAAAACTGATGGTCACGAAGAGCTGGCCCGAGAAGAAGGCTGACAAAATCTACTATCAGGTGCACCTTGTTGCGGAAGATGGTGATGATATTGTGCTGAAAATGGGGACCGGCAACGACGACTATATTGAAAATAAAATTGACAAAAACATCCATTACAATGAGTCCGGCGCCAACTTCTACTTGAATTATATCGATCCCCCGGCAGGAGAGACGGAAGGAACCTGGGAAACGGCAGAATTTAATTTCCCGACAGGCGACATGCATTTCACCAATAGGTCGCCAAAACGTCTTGCTGGCGTCTATGTCGTGGAAACCTATGAAAACAGCACTCCGCTTGATGTGGACCGCGACGGGATGACGGATTCGCAGACTGAAAACTGGAAGATCACCTATACCTTTGACGGTAAGACCGTCAGCCCGACCAAGCCCGTTATCGCCGGTTCCGACGGCACTCTGACCATCACCAACGCAAAGCCGACCCCGCCGTCAATTGATCTGAAAATCGTCAAGGTCGACGCAAACGACTTCAGCAAGGAGCTTGACCAGGCGAGAAAGCTTGTGGCGACCTTCACCCTCAAACGCTCCGACAGCCCGGACGCGGCGACAAACGATTCCTATGAGGCCATGGACACGTATACCAAAGTCTCCACGGGTGTAAACGGCGAGCTGACATTTGAAAACCTTCTTGACGGTTATTACCGCCTGGTGGAGGCGAACGCCCCGCAGTACTATGTCAACAGCGGCGAGCCGTTTGATTTCACCGTCAAGGATGGCGTCCTGACCGCGCCTGACAGCAGGCTCGTCAAGTATGTCACAGTCGGTGACAGGTCGGGCGGCGGCAAGGTGTACACCTACAAGATCGGCAACGAGAAGGGTGTTGAGCTGCCGTCCACCGGCGGCATGGGCGTCGAAGCGTACCGCATTGGCGGCGCGGCGCTGCTGCTCGCGGCCACAGGACTTGCGGCGGCAGAGCCTCTGAAACGTTCCCGCGCCGACAGGGCGCGCAGACGGAAAGGGGGTGAGGGCGAGACATGATCCGTCCAACCCCCAGCATCCGGGACGGCCCGGACAGCCTTACCCGAAAGGGGGAAATGCAAAGCGCTGCAGCGAAGCGCAGGTAGTGCATAGCAAGCATACCCGTCTTCGCGCCGGCGAAGATCCCCCCGCGACTGCCTCCCTCTCTGAGGGAGGTGGCCGAAGGCCGGAGGGAGTCCCTACGGTCTGCACCCGGCTCTTGCCTCTCCCCTTGGGAGAGGTGCCCCAGTGCGCACACTGGGGCGGAGAGGGTTGTGCGTTGACCAACGCCCTCTCAGTCACGGCGCTTGCGTGAGACGCGCCGTGCCAGCTCCCCCAGAGGGGGAGCCAAGGCAAGGACGTACACACTCGCCGCGCCTTTCTTGCCTCTCCCCTTGGGAGAGGTGCCCCAGTGCTCACACTGGGGCGGAGAGGGTCGGCCCTCTCAGTCACCGCCGCAAACGGCGGAGACAGCTTTGCCCACCTTGCCGCATTTACCGTTTCCATGCAGGCGTTTAAGCCTGCCCGAAAAGCGGTGCGGCTGCGGAGATTCCGTGCCGCCTTCCTCTGCCACTGGCAGCGGCGGCCCGCAATCCCCCATAGGGGGAGCCAAGCGCAACCCGTTACCCTTTGCAAAATCAAAATATGGGTATCGGCTTAACTCAGCAAACTGTCAAAGTGCCCGTCTCGTAGGGGTCGATCCCCAGATCGACCCGAAACGTGAGTACATTGTACAAGCTTTAAGGTTTCGGGCCGATGAGGGCATCGGCCCCTACGGTACAAGTTTTACGCTACAAGTGTTGATCCTGCCTATATTGCTGACTAAAGCCGATACCCACAAATCAAAAATAAACATACACGAAAGGAAACACGAAAATGAAGAAACTTGCAAAAGTCCTCTCCCTCGCGCTGGTTCTCGTCATGGTGTTAAGCCTCGGCGGAACTGCCTGGGCGGACGTTACCGTTACTGTTACTGCCGAAACTATCACAGACCAGGGCGGCGGAGAACATCCTCACACATTTCAAGCTTTTCAACTCTTTACCGGTGAACAGTCCGCAGAACAGAGCAACAAAGAGCTGGAAAATATCCAATGGGGTTCTGCGCTTAGTTCAGATGCACTGAAAAATAAATTCATAAGCGCTGTTAATACCGTTTATGGCAGTGCAACAGGACTGGTGACAGTTGATACAAGCACAACTCCTGCAACCGGGTCCACTGCTGCGGAAGTGGCAGACGTGATTTCCACCTTTGATACGGCTCAGGCAGAGCAGTTTGCAAAAAAGCTTGATGAATATTTTAAAGACCTCATGGGAACATCGCTTTCTGAAAGCACAACTTTAGCTACAGGCTATTATCTGATCGTTGACAAGACTACTATTGAAGACGGCGATGCGCGCAATGCTTCTCTGCTCCAGCTTACAGAAGATATCACAGTAGCAGTAAAGACTGATATCCCCAGTCAGGTGAAGAAGGTTCAAGATAACGAGGATGGTGTTACTAGCCAAAATCATGTTGAGTTTAACAGCAATGTTAACGGCCCTGAGATCACTGCCGGTGAAGGCTACAACGATGTGGCGGACTACCATATCGGCGATAGTGTCCCCTTTGAAATCCTTTCCCGTATTCCTAATATGCACTATTATGAGGAATACTTCTTCCAGTTCCATGATAAGATGGACGACGGTCTGACTCTGGATCCGCAAAGCTTCACCATCACGATCGGCAGTTACACACTTTCCGCTGATGAGCTTAGGGGTGTATACGGATCTGGAAATGAATCGCCTAAGCCCTGCGACTTCCATATCACGTTTGATGATTTGAAGAACTTTGTGGGTCGGCATCTTGCGGCTATTAATCCTACAAAAGCTACGGAGTACTCACAGTATAATACCGATAACAACTTGAGTCCTAGCGATGAAGATTATAAAACACTTACGGTAGATGATATGGTTGGCCTGCCCATCAGGATTACATTTAATGCAATTCTCAATGAAGACGCAGAAATAGGGAATGCAGTTGGCAACGTCAACACATCTCAGCTTGAGTTCAGCAATAACCCTGATAGCGATGGACATGGCAAAACTGCGGAAGATAAAGTTATTGTCTTTACCTACAAGCTTGAGAACGAAAAGTACAGCGGCAGAACTACCGTGCTTTCCGACAGCGCAGTGTACTATTCTTCTGCTGAGAATATGATTGGTAATGTTGACGGTTCCACTGCACAGGGCTCCAATACCTATGCGACTGACAGCGGCAAGAACTATGTCCTGATCGACGGCAAATGGCACGAGCTGCTGGCTGATGCTAAATTCGTCCTGGAGAGAGATGGCAAGATTGCAATTTTCCACAATACCAATGACGGTCAGAAGATCGTTGGCTGGACGACGAAGTATAGTGCGAATGACATCAAGACAGAGCTTGCAAAAGATACTCCCACGAAGACCTTTGATGCAATGAATGTAGCTGAGTTCAGGACTGAAATTGATGAAGACGATCATACGTCGTGGGAGATTAATAAGCTTTTAGAGATTGTGGATCCTGCTACAGTTACACTTCTCATGACCTCTAATGCTGCCGGTTATTTTGAAGCGATCGGTCTTGACGAAGGAACCTATACTCTGAAAGAGGTCGTTGCACCTGCCGGGTATAATCCCATCACAGGCGGTAAGGAATTTACCATCACTGCAACTGAGATAGATGACCGTCAGGCTTGGAACGATGGAGACTCCACGAAAGCAATTACAAAGCTTGAACTGACGATTGACGGAGGAGATACTACAACCCAAGACGTAACTAACGGTCTTGTTAAGTTTGGTGTTGAAAACAATCAGGGCACCCCGCTGCCCGAGACCGGCGGCGTTGGCACCACGCTGTTCTACGTCTTCGGCTCCATGCTCGTCATTGCCGCGGCCGTGTACTTCGTGACCAAGAAGCGCTCCGAGGTGGAGTGATCCCGCGATTAACGCACAAATCCCGGTTGACTCCGTAGGGGCCGACGCCTATCACGCGTCCCGTGCCATGGTACGATAACCGACACGGGACGCCCGGGGGTCGTCCCCTACAGGGAAAAACCAATGTTTCTGTGATAACACCAACGATTGCACCCGTGCCTTGGCCCCCTTGCCTAAAGGGGGCTGGCACGGCGCGTCCCCCGCAAGCGCCGTGACTGGGGGATACCGTTCTCCGCAACATGGTACGATGAACCGTATCCCCCAGTCATCGCCATAAATGGCGCTGACAGCCCCCTTTAGGCAAGGGGGCCGAAAAGAGCGACGCGCGTTTTCCGCATTCCATAGCCCCCTTTAGACCCATAAAGGGCCCAGGTGCAAGGGGGCCGAAAGGGCGCGACGCTCGTTCTCGCAAATCCCGGAACGCTGCACCCGTGCATTGCCTCCCTCCTTGAGGGAGCTGGCACGGCGGCTTGCCGCCGTGACGGAAGGAGTCCCCACGGTCTGCACCCGGCGAAAGGACGGGGGACTCCCTCAGTCGCTGCGCGACAGCTCCCTCAGAGAGGGAGCCAAGGGGGACTCCCTCAGTCGCTGCGCGACAGCTCCCTCAGAGAGGGAGCCAAATCCCCTCCGGCATGACCAAAACGCACAGCTTTCTCTGCGCGCTTTGCTGATCCCGGAAACTTTCCCAACGAAGGACAAAACCCTATGACCTGGTTAAAAAAGAATTTCGTCTCCCTGCTGGTGCTGCTCATGGCGCTGGTCGGGGTGGGGCTGCTGGTCTATCCCACCTTCTCCGACTGGTGGAACAGCTTCCACCAGAGCCGCGCCGTCGCGGGCTACGCCCAGGCGGTCGCCGAGCTCGACCCCGACCGCTACAAGGAGGTCTTCGAGGCCGCCGAAAAGTACAACGAAAAGCTCTGCAAAAGCGGCGTGCTCTGGAACATGAGCGAGGAGGAAAAGAAGGAATACAACGCCCTGCTGGATGTCAACGGCTCCGGCATCATGGGCTACATCGACATCCCGAAAATCAACGTCACTCTGCCCGTCTACCACGGCACCGACGAGGCCGTGCTGCAGATTGCCATCGGCCATCTCGCGGGGACGAGCCTCCCCGTCGGCGGCACCGGGACCCACTGCTCCGTCTCCGGCCACCGCGGCCTGCCAAGCGCCCGGCTCTTTACCGACCTTGACAAGCTGGCCCCCGGCGACAACTGGACTGTCACCGTCCTCGACCGCACGGTCACCTACGAGGTCGACCAGATCCGCATCGTGCTCCCCTCCGAGGTGTCCGAGCTCAAGATCGACCCGGAGAAGGACTACTTCACCCTCGTCACCTGCACCCCCTACGGCATCAACTCCCACCGCCTGCTGGTGCGCGGCCACCGCGTGGAGAACGCGCAGGGCAAGGTCATCGTCCTGGCCGAGGGTGTGCTCATCGAACCGGTGTATCTGGCGCTTGTGATCGGCGTGCCGATCCTGGTGCTGCTGTTCATCTGGTCCATGGCGGACGCCGGACGGCGCGTGGATTACCTCCGCCTCAGCCGCTCCGCCGCGGATGCCCTCAACCGCCGCATCGAAATACGCAGACAAACAGACGACTCCCGGGCACGCAAAAAGCCCGGCGACAAAGGAGATTCCCAATCATGAGGAAAAGAAGATTTATCCGCCTGGCTCTGGCCCTGACGCTTGCGCTGCTGACCGTGGCGTCAGCCCTGCCGCCCGCCCTGGCCGCGCCCGACCTCGACAAGAAAGACTGCTCCATCACCCTCGACCTGAAGGGCATGGAAGGCGGCACCGTCGCGCTGTACAAGGTGGCGGGCGTCAAGCAAGAGGACGCAAACTACATCTATGATGTGAGCAAGGGCGATTTCCCCGACTCCGATACCGCCAAAAGAATCCCCGGCATGAGCGAAAGCGAGCTGGACAAGCAGAACCCCACGCTCTCAGCGATCCTCGTCAAGGAGGCCGACACGAAAAAGCTCAGCCCCCGCACAGCCTCCATCAACGGCGGCAAAGCCGCGTTCAAGGACCTGAGCGTAGGACTGTACCTGCTTTACCAGACGACCGCCTCCAAGGACGGCAAGAAGCTGACGCCCTTCCTTCTCTCGGTGCCGCAGCGCGACCCGAAGACCGGCGCAGAGATTTATGCGGTGAGCGCCGCACCCAAGAGCGGCATCACCACGCCGCCGCCCTCCGTCACCCCGTCCCACACCCCGACACCCACCCACACCCCGTGGCCCAGCTACACGCCCCATTATCCCACCGTCACCTATACGCCCGGCAAGAGCTACGTCTACCTCCCGCAGACCGGCCAGCTCTGGTGGCCGGTGCCGATCCTGGCTGCGTTCGGTGTTGTTCTGTTGATCGCCGGCCTTCTCCTGCGCCGCAGCAAGGAGGACTGAGTCATGGAGAACAAAGGCAGACGTATCGCGGGTACGCTGCTGATCCTGCTGGGCCTTGCGATGCTCGGCGGGGCGCTGGGCCTCGTGCTTCATAACATGCGGGAGAATAACCGCGCCGCCGAGGCAAGCCAATACGCCCTGGCCCGCATCATCGAGACCCGCCCCGAGCTCCGCCTGCCCGAGCCCACGATCCCGCCCACTGAGGGCGGCATGGAGGAGTATGTCGAGCCTGTCATTCCTGACATGCCCACAAAGGAGATCGACGGCTGGAACTATATCGGCACGCTCGCCATCCCGTCGCTCGAGCTGGAGCTGCCCGTCATGGACGACTGGGACATGGACCGCCTCAAGTACAGCCCCTGTGTTTACAAAGGCAGCTATTACACGGACGATCTGGTCATCTGCGGACACAATTTCCCCAGCCATTTCAGCCCCATCAAGTTCATCGAGATCGGCGCCGAGGTGACCTTCACCAATGTGGAGGGTGTCGTCTACCGCTATATCGTCTCCAACCGAGAGACTGTACGTCCCATGGACGTGGACTACATGATCGACAACCAGAGCGACAAGTCGGAGAAGTGGGACCTCACCCTCTTCACCTGCAACACCGGCGGCCAGACCCGCTGCGCCGTCCGCTGCATCCGCGCGGATGGGTGAATATAACAGCATAAAACCTCCTGCAAATCCACTGGATTTTTGCGGGAGGTTTTGTTATACTGTGTGACACGAGTGTGATGTTATGGGGGGTATCATACAGCTATCAAGAATAAAAACCGAAGGGAATGAATCATAATGAAAAAACTGATTTGCATGGTCATGGCGGTCCTGCTGCTCGCGTCCCTGAGCGCCGCCGCATTCGCAGACTCCGGCATCGGGGTCGAGCCCGGCCAGCACATGGCCGACTTCACCGTCTCCCTCACCGACGGCTCTACCGCCACCCTCTCCGAGCTTCTCAAGGAGAAGGACCTGGTCGTGCTCAACATCTTCGCCAGCTGGTGCGGCCCCTGCGAGAACGAGTTCCCCGAGATGGAGAAGGTCTATCAGGCCAACAAGGACCGCATGGAGCTCGTCGCGGTCTCCGGCTATGAGGACGACACCATGGAGATCATCTCCGACTACAAAGCCAGCCACAATCTCAGCTTCCCGATGGGCCTTGCGGGCGAGGATCTGAGCTACCTCAATGTCCCCGGCTATCCCACCACCTTCTTCATTGACAAGAGCGGCAATGTCGGCTTCATCAAGGTCGGCTCCTTCCCGAGCGCGGAGGAGTTCGAGGGCAAGGTCAAGACCTTCCTCGCCGCCGATTACGACGGCAAGCCCCTCAAGACCGAGCAGGCCGTGAACATCCTGCCCTATATCCTGCTGGCCCTGGTACTGGGCGGAGTGCTGCTCGTCATCGGCAGATGGTGCCTGCTGAAAAAGGCCGGCAGACCCGGCTGGCACAGCCTCATCCCGATCCTCAGCAGCTATGAGGAGTACGGCATCTGCTGGAACGGCTGGTTCGGCGTCGCCGCGGACCTGTGCCTCCTGCTGGCGCTGTTCACGAACACCCTCGGCCTCGGCCCCATCGTCCACAACGTTCTCATGGCCGCAAGCGTCATCCTCGGCATCCCCCAGAGCTTCAAGCTGGCCAAAGCCTTCGGCCAGAGCAAGCTGGTCGGCGTGCTGCTGATGCTCCCCGGCCTCAAGGAGATCACCCGCTTCGTCCTCGGCGTGAGCAAGGCCAAGTACCAGCCCCTCGCCTCCAGAGTGTGAGAGAGCGCGGTTGACGGCAGCAGCGGCGATGTGCTATACTGTGTGCAGAATGTGACAGATGTGTGATGGTTTGCGTGGTACAATCAGCTCACAGATTGAAAATACAGATCGCAAAGCAGAGGAGTCGAAGATGAAGAATATGAGCAAGCTGAATGACAACGAGCTGGAATTGGTCTCCGGCGGCACGATTTCGCAGGATGAGGCGGTGGACAGCGCGCTGGGCTATGTGGCGCTGTCGAGAGGCGATATCGACTTTCTGAAAAGGGCCGAGCTTAACGGCCAGACCTACGACATCAAGTTCTACAAGGGCGGGATGGCGTACTCGTTCAGCGTAGACGCCGAGTCCGGCGCGGTCCTCGCCTACAGCCAGGATTTCGCCTGATCGCAGGAAAAGGGCGGGGGTGTGAATGCAGATTTCACACCCCCGCTGTTTTTTACAGAGCAAGATATTATGTATACCAAAATATGAAAACTAATTTATGACAACTATTTCTCCAGCGTCACCACGATGCGCACCGGGTTGTGGTCGGAGTTTTCAAAGGCCGCGTCCACCGTTTTGACCTCCTCCAGCTTCACATTGGGGGAGAGGATCAAGCCGTCGATCACGTAGTGCTGCGTGCCGGCGGTGTCGGCGGGGTCATAGGGCTGGTTGAGCAGACGGCAGGAGGGGACGGTCAGATCATAGGCCAGGGTCCAGCCCTCGGGCAGGAGCTTTTCGTCCAGCACGCCCGGCTCCCAGTTCTCGGCGTGGGTGTTGGGATAGGCCTCGAGGCTCCCGGGGAAGACCTGGTTGAAGTCGCCGCCCGCGATGACATAGTTGCCCTTGGCGTATTCGGCCTCGATATAGTCGCGCAGCTGATTGGTCTGGGCGATCTTGCCCTCGCCGTCGTCGTAGGCTTCAAGGTGGAGGTTCACCAGCACGAGCTCCCTGTCGATGCCTTCGACGGGCAGGCGGTTGACCAGCAGGCAGCGTTTGAGATTTGCGATCCTCAGCGGCCAGGAGAAGGGGCAGGGGAGAGAGATGCGCTCGGCGCTGTCGACGCGGATGCCGTCCGTCACGGTGTACAGGCCGCTGTTGATCCTGCCCAGGGGGTGGATGATCAGCGTGTTCGGATTCGGCACGAAGGGGCAGGAATAGTTGAGGGCATAGGCGCTGCTGCCCGTGGGGCTGCCAAGCTGCTCGCGTTCGTCGATGCCGTAGGTGCGGGAGGAGTTCGCGTCCACCTCCTGCAGCAGCACAAGATCGGCGCCGTTCTCCCTGATCGTGTCGGAGATGCCGTTCAGGTAGGTCTGCACCTGGGGCTTGTCGGCGGATTTGGTGTTCTTGCCGCCGTCCATGAAGAAGTCCGAGTCCTTGCCGAGCCCGCCGTAGCCCACGTTCCAGCTGAGCACCGTGAATTCCTCGCCGGTCTTGAGAGAGGCGTTCTCGCCCGCGCTCTGCACCGCAACCGTTTCGACGGGTGCGGGCTTATACTCCGTCGCGGTCAGCCAGCCTAAAAGACCGCCCGTGGCAAACACGGCGGCGATCGGCGGCGCCAGGATCACTTTCACAATCTTTTTCATCGTCTTGTACCTCTGTTATGTAAGATTGGGTATCATGACAGTATCATAACATGCGCAGGGAAAACAAGCAAGAGTCTTGTCAAGCGCGGCGGAATCATGTATAATGCCTCGCGGATAGAAAGAAAACAGGAGGACACTCCATGCATTACGAACATATCAAAGCACAGGACCCGGAGGTCTACGGCGCCATGATGCGCGAGCTGGGCCGCCAGCGTGATCATATCGAGCTGATCGCCTCGGAGAACTTTGTCTCGCCCGCCGTGATGGAGGCCATGGGCAGCCATCTAACCAACAAATACGCCGAGGGCCTGCCCGGCGCGCGCTACTACGGCGGCTGTCAGTTCGTGGACGAGGTGGAGAGTCTCGCCATCGAACGGGCCAAGAAGCTTTTCGGCGCCGAGCACGCAAACGTCCAGCCCCACTCCGGCTCCCAGGCCAATGTCGCGGTGTACCTCGCTTTGCTGAAACCGGGCGACACCATCATGGGCATGGATCTCAGCCACGGCGGGCACCTGACCCACGGATCCAAGGCGTCCATCTCCGGCAAGTACTTTAACGCCACCTTCTACGGCGTTGACCCCGAGACCGAAATGATCAATTACGACACGGTCCAGCGCCGCGCGGAGGAGGAGAAGCCGAAGCTCATCATCGCCGGGGCCAGCGCCTATCCCCGCGTCATCGACTTCAAGCGCATGCGCGAGATCGCCGATTCCGTGGGCGCATACCTCATGGTGGACATGGCCCACATCGCGGGCCTCGTCGCCGCCGGGGAGCACCCGAGCCCCGTGCCCTACGCCCATGTGGTCACCACCACCACGCACAAGACCCTGCGCGGCCCCCGCGGCGCACTGATCCTGTGCACCGACGAGCTCAAAAAGAAGATCGACTCCGCCGTCTTCCCCGGCACCCAGGGCGGCCCGCTCATGCACATCATCGCCGCCAAGGCCGTCTGCTTCAAGGAGGACCTGAGCGACGAGTTCAAGGCCTATCAGCACCAGATCATCCTCAACGCCGCGGCCCTGGCCGACGAGCTGCAAAAGCGCGGCGTGCGCCTGGTCTCCGGCGGCACGGACAACCATATGATGCTGGCCGATGTCATGAGCCGCGGCAAGACCGGGGCCGAGGTGCAGGAGCTTCTCGATATGGCGAACATCACCGCCAACAAGAACACCATCCCCTTCGACACCCAGGGCGTGAAGGCGACCTCCGGCATGCGCTTCGGAAGCCCCGCCGTCACCACCCGCGGCATGAAGGAGCCGGAGCTTCGCCAAATCGGCGCCATGATCGCCCGCCTCATCGACGAGGGCGAGGCCGCTGTCCCCGAAGTGAAGGAGCAGGTCATCGCCCTGTGCAGGCAGTTCCCGCTGTACCCCGAGGTCGGTTGACATAATTTCTTAAACGACGGCAAAACTCCGGAATTGACAACACAGTATTACCAAGGCTGATTCAAGGATTATCCTTGAATCAGCCTTTTGTTAGCGACATAATAGAGTAAACATAATATTATTAACATAATATAGCCTCCTTCGATCGAAGGAGGCTTTCTCTCAGTTTAATTCCACTTCATAGCCGTGGTTTTTCAGCTCGTCCAGCACGGCCTGGCCGTGAGCCCGGCCGCCGACCTCGCAGGCGATATGCACCTTGGTCTCGTTGGGGTTGAGGCCCGCGGCGAGCTTGTCATGCTCGATGGTGAGGATGTTGGCCCCGCTTCCGGCGAGGATGTTGAGCACCTGCACGAGGCTGCCGGGCTTGTCCAGAAGCCTTGCCGTGAAGCGGATGCGGCGGTGGCGGGCCGCCATGCCCTGCTCGATGATGCTCTGCACAAAGCTGACATCAATGTTGCCGCCGGAGAGAAGGCACACCACGTTTTTGCCCTTGACATCGATCTTGCCGTTGAGTACCGCCGCGACCGGCGTTGCTCCAGCGGGCTCCACGATCATCTTGCAGCGCTCCATGAGAAGCAGGATCGCGTCGGCGATCTGGGTGTCGGACACCGTGACCACGCCGTCACACCAGTCGTTGATGATGCCGACGGTGATGTCGCCCGGGGCCTTGACCGCAATGCCGTCGGCAATGGTGGCGGCGGTGGCGGTGGTGACAAGGCGCTTTTCCCGAAAGCTCTGGGCGATGGCGTTGGCACCCTCGGCCTGCACGCCGTAGACTTTTACACGGGGGTTTACCTGTTTGACCGCGGCGATCACGCCCGCCAGCAGCCCGCCGCCGCCCGCGGGGGTGATGATCATGTCCACCGTCGGCAGATCGCCGAGGATCTCAAGGCCCAGCGTTCCCTGCCCGGCAATGACCTCAAGATCGTTGTAGGGGTGCAGGAAGGCCGCGCCCTCCTCCTTGCAGATTTCGCAGGCTTTGGCGTAGGCGTCGTCGTACACCTCGCCCGCCAGCACGACCCTGGCCCCGTAGTTTTCGGTGGCCTGGATCTTGGCGATGGGGGCGTTTTTGGGCATGACGATGGTGGCCGGGATGCCGAAGGCCGTGGCCGCGCAGGCTACGCCCTGGGCGTGGTTCCCGGCGGAGGAGGCAACCACGGGACAGCGCTCCCCGCGCTCGACCATGGCGGAGAGCTTATTGGTCGCGCCGCGGATCTTGAACGAGCCGGTCTTCTGCCGGTTTTCACATTTGAGATAGATATTGCCGCCGGTCATGCGGGAGAAGGTGGAGGAAAGGTCCAGCTCCGTATGGTGCAGGATGGGCTTTAAGCGGCGGGAGGCCGCCATGATTTCGCTCAGCTCGGGCTTGAGAGCTTCCATATGTGTCACCCCTTAGAATTTGTAAGTCGGTTTTCGGTGTTTCTATTCTACCATCTCCCGTCGTACTTTTCCACTGTCTGTGTGAAAAAAACGCTAAAAAGGGAAAATCCCTTTGACAATCCCGTGCCCCTGTGTTACGATACCAAAGTAACAGGGAGTAGCCGGCGCTTTTGGCGTCGGGCAGATCGCCATTCCCGGGGTCCCGGCCCCCGGTCTGCCCGTTAAACGGCGAGACTTTTACCACCGGAAAGGTCCGCGCGGTAAAGGTCTCTTTTTTTGTCTGGAGGGATTACTATGATACCGGCCCTGATCGTTTTTATCATTACTTACATTCTGATGCTGAGCTTTCAGAAGTACCGCCCGTACATTGCCCTCGGCTCGGCCTGCGTGATGCTGATCCTCGGCGCGCTGGGGCACTTTGAGATGACGCCGCTGTCGGCTTTGAAGGCGGTGGACTACAACGTACTGCTGATGATCTCGGCAACCATGTGCACGGTCACGCTCTTTATCGAAAGCCGCATGCCCGCGCGCCTTGCGGAGATGATGATGGTCAAGGTGCCGAACGTCATGTGGGCCGTCACGGTGCTGAGCCTCTTTGCGGGCGTTGTGAGCGCGTTCGTTGACAACGTGGCGACGCTTTTGATGGTCGCGCCTGTCGGCCTTGCCATCTCCCGCAAGCTCAAGATTTCGCCCGTGCCGGTGCTGATCGCGATCTCCGTCTCCTCCAACCTCCAGGGCGCGGCCACCCTTGTGGGCGACACCACCAGCATCCTGCTGGGCGGCTTTGCGAATATGAACTTCATGGAGTTCTTTTGGTTCAAGGGCAAGCCCAGCATCTTCTTCAGCACGGAGCTCGGGGCGCTGGCGTCGCTGCTGGTGCTGATGTTCCTGTTTCGCAAGTACACCGACAAGGTCGCGTGCAAGGTCGAGACCGAGGTCGACGACATGGTGCCCACCTGGCTCATGGTCGGGACGGTGCTGATGCTCATCTGCATGTCCTTCGTGCCCGAGCCCGCCGATCCCACGCTCAAGGTGCTCCACAGCCTCAGAAGCGGGCTTTCCTGCGTGCTCTTTGCCCTGATCGGCCTTCTGCGCCAGAGCATACGCGAACGCAAAATCAGCCCCTTTGCCCGCGCCATGAAGGAGATGGACACGGACACGCTCCTGCTGCTGTTCGGCCTGTTCATCGTGATCGAGGGCATACGCTCCGCCGGCGTCATCGACGCGGCTGCGGGCCTGTTCCACAAGGTCGCGGGCAACAGCCCTCTGCGCCTGTACGTGCTGATCGTGGGCGTGTCGGTGGTGCTGTCGGCCTTCATTGACAACATCCCGTACGTTGCCACCATGCTGCCCGTGGTGCGCGGCATCGCGGGCCTTATGGGCGTGGACCCCACGGTCTACTATTTCGGCCTGCTCATCGGCGCGACCCTCGGCGGCAACCTGACGCCCATCGGGGCCTCGGCCAACATCACGGCCATCGGCATCCTGCGCAAGAACGGCGAGGAGGTCACCACCGGCGACTTCCTGCGCATCGGCGTGCCCTTCACACTGACGGCGGTGCTCGTCGGTGCGAGCTTCACCTGGCTTGTGTGGGGCGTGAAATAAGCATATTGGGCGCATTGCAAAATGCGCTGTCATCGCGAGACCAGTTCGCAAACTGGTCGTGGCAATCCGTTTCTCCAGGAAAGAGGACGGATTCCCACACCAGTGACATCGGTCACTGGTTCGGAATGACAGGGTGAAAGCATTTTGCAATGCGCCCGGTTTTTTCCCTCCGGGGCTTGCGAAACGGAGGGACTTGTATTATTATTCTGTCGTTGTTATTTAAATAGTATCGAAGGGGAGGGAAGCGAGGCATGGCCGCGGAACACATCACGTCAAGAAAGAACCCCCTGATCCTGCGCCTGCGCACCCTTGCAGCCGACGGGGCCGTCCGGCGCGCGGAGAGGGAGTACCTCTGCGACGGGCACAAGCTGCTCGAAGAGGCGCTGGACAAGGGCGCGAAGGTCCGCGCGGTACTCTGGAAGGGCGAGCCCGGCGGGATCGTGCTGCCCGATGGCGTGCGGCAGTACAGCGCCCCGGAGGATCTCTTTGACTACGCGTCCCCGATGAAAAACAGCCCCGGCCCGCTCTTTACGCTTGCGATCCCCGAAGAGCCGGAGCCGGTTTTTACACGCGCGATCCTGCTTGAAAACGTCCAGGACCCCGGCAACGTCGGCACCGTCATCCGCACCGCTGCCGCCATGGGGGTCGATACCGTGATCCTCTGCGGGGCCTGCGCGGATGTGTACAGCCCCAAGACCGCCCGCGCCACGATGGGGGCCGTCTTCCGGGAAAAGATCCTGCACTGTGACGTGGAAGGCGCGCGGGCACTTGCGCGGCGCAATGCATTAAAGCTTTACGGCGCGGCGCTGTCGGAGCGGGCCGCGGACATCCGCACGCTCAGGCTCCAAAACGCCGTCGTCGCCGTGGGCAGCGAGGGCAGGGGACTGAGCGCAGAGCTTTTAAGCCAATGCGACGGAGAGCTCATCATCCCCATGTCCCCGGGCAGCGAGTCGTTAAACGCCGCTGTCGCCGCGTCGATTGTGTTATGGGAAATGGCGCGGTAAACCGCTGCCTGCTTGAGTGCCTTCTTGGCTCCCCCTTTGGGGGAGCTGTCACCAGTGCGCACACTGGTGACTGAGAGGGTTGTCGGACACAGTACAACATCGGTAGACCCTCTCCGTCATTCGCCTTGCGTGAGACGGCGAATGCCACCTCCCCCAAAGGGGGAGGCAAGAATAAATGTATGAAAGGCAGGGAGTATCATGTCATCCATCCGATACTGGGTATGGCTGTCGAGCGTGAGCGCGGCGAATCCGCGGGCGCGCTATGCCCTTGCCGAGCATTACGGCGGCGCGGAAAACGCGTTCCTTGCCCCGCGCGGAGAATACAAGACCATCCAGGGCGTGTCCGAGCATGAGGCAGAGCTCTTCGAGCGCCGTGACTTATCCGAAGCAAACCGCATCCTTGAAGCCTGCCGCCGGGAGGACATCACGATCCTTACCCTCGCGGACGCGGCCTACCCCCGCCGCCTTCGCAATATCTACGACCCGCCCGTGGTGCTGTACATCAAGGGCAGGCTCCCGGACGTGGACGCTATTCCCTCCGTCGCGGTCATCGGCACGCGCTCCGCCACGCCCTACGGCCTCAAGATGGGGCGGGACATTGCCTTTGAGATCGCAAAATGCGGCGGCATCGTCGTGTCGGGCCTCACCGAAGGCGTCGACCGCGCGGCGGCAAGGGGCTGCCTGCTCGCGGGCGGCACCTGCATCGGCGTCCTCGGCACTGCTCACGGCAAGGGCGGGGAGCTGCGGGACGATGTGAGCGCCCTGGGCGTGCTGGTGTCGGAATACCCGCCCGGTGCAAAGCCGCAGAACCGCTTCTTCCGGGAGCGAAACCGCGTTGCCTCCGGCCTTTCCCACGCGGTGTGCGTGGTGGAGGCCCCGGCCAAGAGCGGCGCGCTGCTCTTCGCGGCCGAGGCCCTGGAGCAGGGCAGGGAGATCTTCGCCGTGCCCGGCAACGCCGACGCGGAAAATGCCGCCGGGATCATGGCATTATTGAAACAGGGCGCGCGCCCCGCCGCCTGCGGCTGGGACGTACTGGAGGATTTCGCCGCCGTCTATCCCGACAGACTGCGCAGACCCAACGGCGAGAAGTGCCGGGCCCCCGATCCGGAGCCCATCCCCGCGCGGGTAAAAAGCGCGAAAAAAGCGCCTGCGTCCAAAGCCGGATCCGACGAAGCACTCGACGCTTCGACAAAAAAAGAGATTGACAAGCAAACGGACGCGGGATATATTGACTTGCATGACCAACTTAAAGCATTAAGTGAGGATCAGCTGCAGATCGTCACGGCCATCAGCCGGGGCGAGACGCATATCGACGATATCATTGAGGCCACCGGCATGGGTGCGGCAAAGGTGCTGTCCCAGCTCACGATCCTGGAGATCAAGGGCTATATCCGCCGGGTGGCCGGCAGGCGCGTCAGCCTGAACATTACGCAAAAGTGAGGAAACAACATGGCAAAAGCGAAGGATCTCGTCATTGTTGAGTCGCCCGCCAAGGCAAAGACGATCGAGAAATATCTGGGCAGCGGCTACAAGGTGACCGCGTCTATGGGACATCTGCGGGACCTGCCCAAGAGCAAGATGGGCGTCGACATAGAAAACGGCTTCGAGCCGCAGTATATCCCCGTGCGGGACAAGCGGGAGCTTATCAATGAGCTAAAGAAGGAAGCCAAGGACGCCAAGACCGTCTTTCTCGCAACCGACCCTGACCGCGAGGGCGAGGCCATCTCCTGGCACTTGAAGGAGCTGCTGGAGCTGGACGACAAGAAGGCCAAGCGCGTCACCTTCAACGAGATCACAAAGAAGGTCGTCACCGAGAGCATCCAGCACCCGCGCAGCATCGACCAGGACCTGGTGGACGCCCAGCAGGCGCGCCGCATCCTCGACCGCATCGTGGGCTACGAGCTCTCGCCCCTTCTGTGGAAGAAGGTCAAAAAGGGCCTGAGCGCGGGCCGCGTCCAGTCGGTCGCCACGCGCATGGTGGTGGACCGCGAGGAGGAGATCGAGGCCTTCGTGCCGCAGGAGTACTGGCTTCTGGACGCAAGGCTCAACTGCGGCGTGGAGAATTCCTCCTTCACCGCCCGCTTCCACGGCAAGGGCGATAAAAAGCAGGAGCTCCACTCGAAGGAAGAGGTGGACGAGGTCCTCGCCGCCGTGGAGAAAGCCGCCTTTACCGTCAATAACGTCAAGCGCGGCGAGAAGCAGAAATCCCCCGCGCCCCCCTTCATCACCTCCACCCTCCAGCAGGAGGCGTCAAGGAGACTCAGCATGACGCCGCGGCGCACCATGTCGATTGCACAGCAGCTTTATGAAGGTGTCGAGATCGCGGGCCAGGGCTCCGTCGGCCTCATCACCTACATGCGTACCGATTCCCTGCGTTTAAGCGAAGAAGCCCTCGCCGCAGCTAAGGACTATATCACCGGCCACTACGGCCCGGAATACTACCCCGGCAAGCCCCGGCACTTCAAGACCAAGGCCGGCGCCCAGGACGCCCATGAGGCCATACGCCCCACGGACGTGACCCTCACCCCCGAGCTTGTGCGCAAGGACCTGACCCAGGAGCAGTACCGGCTCTACCGCCTGATCTGGGGCCGCTTCACCGCCTGCCAGATGGCAAACGCGGTGTACGACAATGTGTCCGTGGACATCGTCTCCGCGGGCTATACCTTCCGCGCCAACTACTCGGAGCTGAAATTCAAGGGCTATACCGCCGTCTACGAGGAATCGAAGGACGAAGAGTCCAGCGAGCTTGCAAACCCGCTGCCGAGCCTTTCCGAAGGCCAGGAGCTGAACCTTGAAAAGATGATGAGCGAGCAGCAGTTTACCCAGCCGCCCGCCCGCTATACCGAGGCAACGCTCATTCGCGCCATGGAGGAAAAGGGCATCGGCCGCCCGTCGACCTACGCTCCCACGATCTCCTCCATCACCGCGCGCGACTACGTCATCAAGGAGGGCAAGTACCTCAAGCCGACGCCGCTCGGCCAGGTGGTGACGGGGCTTATGAAGGAGCGCTTTGCCGACATCGTGGATCTCAAGTTCACCAATCAGATGGAGGCGGAGCTGGACGAGATCGAGAGCGGGAAGGTCGCTTGGCGCTCGGTGCTGGAAAACTTCTACGGCGGTTTCAGCAAGGAGATGCACGAGGCCGAGGAGGCCCTGGAGGGCGTGCGCCTCAAGGTGCCGGATATTCTGAGCGACGAAACCTGCGATGTCTGCGGACGGCAGATGGTGGTCAAGAAGGGAAAATTCGGCTACTTCCTGGCCTGCCCCGGCTTCCCGGAGTGCACCTTCACCAAGCCCATTGTCATCGAAATGCCCGGCAAATGCCCCAAGTGCGGCGGGCGCATCCTCAAGCGCACCAGCAAGAAGGGCTATGTCTTCTACGCCTGTGAGCGCGGCACCGACTGCGGCTTCATCACCTGGGACGTGCCCACCAAGGACTTCTGCCCCATCTGCGGCAAGACCATGTTCAAGCACAGCGGCAGGGGACCGTTAAAGTCCTTCTGCATCAACGAGGAATGCCCGAACTTCGTCCCCGAGGACAAGCGGACCTATAAGAAAAAGACCCCCGAGGAAAAAGCGGAGGCGGAGGCAAAAAAGGCCGAGAAGAAGGCCGCCGCCGAGGAGAAGAAGGCAGCGGCGGCAGCCGAGAAGAAAGCCGCCGCCAAAAAGACCGCAGCGAAGAAGACCACCGCCAAAAAGACCACGACCCGCAGGACCGCCGCAAAGAAGACGGCTGCGGAGGAATAAGCCATGGAACAGGTAACGGTACTGGGCGCGGGTCTCGCGGGAAGCGAGTGCGCCTGGCAATTGGCAAAGCGCGGCGTGCATATAAAGCTCGTGGAAATGAAGCCGGGGAAGATGACCCCGGCCCACAGCTCCCCATATTTCGGGGAGCTCGTGTGCTCCAACTCTCTCAGAAGCGACGAGCTTTCCAACGCCGTCGGTCTTCTCAAGGCCGAGATGCGCGCCATGGGGTCCCTCATCATGGAAAGCGCGGATTCAAACCGTGTGGCGGCGGGCGGCGCGCTGGCCGTCGACCGTGTGGGATTCAGCAAATACATCACCGAAAAACTGAGCAATCATCCAAATATAGAGATCATCTCCGCCGAGGCGACCGACATCCCGGATGGGGAGACAGTTATCGCAACGGGCCCGCTATCCAGCGACGCCATCGCCGAAAAGATCGCCGCCCTCTGTCCCGACAGCGACCTGCACTTTTATGATGCGGTGGCCCCCATCGTGACACTCGAGAGCGTGGACATGGAAAGCGCCTTTTTCGCCTCCCGCTACAACAAGGGGACGGCGGATTATGTAAACTGCCCCATGGACAAGGATGAGTACCTGGCCTTTGTGAGGGAGCTGGCCTCCGCCAAGGAGGCGGAGGTGCACGGCTTTGACGACGGCGGCGTCTTCGAGGGCTGCATGCCGGTGGAGGTCATGGCACGCCGCGGGGTGGACACCCTGCGCTACGGGCCTTTAAAGCCCGTGGGTCTGGTCGATCCGCGCACGGGGAAGAACAACTACGCCGTTGTCCAGCTCCGGCGCGACAATGCCGACGGCACCATCTACAACCTGGTCGGCTTCCAGACGCACCTGACCTGGGGCGAGCAGAAGCGCGTGTTCTCCATGATCCCGGCGCTCAAAAACGCGGAGTTTGTACGCTACGGCGTCATGCACCGCAACACCTACTTAAACAGCCCTCAGCTTCTGGACCGCTATTACCGCCTGAAATCCGACCCGCGTATCAGCTTTGCCGGGCAGATGACCGGTGTGGAGGGCTATGTGGAGTCCGCCGCCTCCGGCATGCTGGTGGGCATCGAGACCGCCGCGCGCATCCTGGGGCTTCCCGCCGTGGACTTCCCGCAGGAGACCGCCATCGGCGCCCTGGGGCTCTACGTCTCCGGCGGCAGCGTGGGCGACTTCCAGCCCATGAACATAAACTTCGGCATCATTACGCCTCTGGATCACCGGGTCAAGGGAAAGAGAAACAAGAACGCGGAAATCTCGAAGCGTTCGTTGGAGATCATAGAAAAGCTCAAAGAGAAGGAGGTTTTCCGCATTGAGGATCATCATTGACGCCATGGGCGGCGACAACGCGCCCGGTGAAATCGTAAAGGGCGCCATGCGCGCGAAGAACGAGCTCGGCGTGGACATCGTGCTGGTGGGCAAAAAGGAAGAGATCGAGGAATGCCTGGGGAGTGAGGATTGCTACCGGGTCGAGATCGTGGACGCCCGCGAGGTCGTGACCATGGAGGACGACCCCAGCACCGCCACAAGGCGCAAAAAGGATTCCTCCATGACCGTTGCCCTGAACCTCCTGCGCGACGGCAAGGGTGACGCGGTGGTCTCCGCCGGGTCTACCGGGGCACTGCTCACCGGGGCGACCCTCATCGTCAAGCGCATCCGCGGCATCCGCCGGGCCGCCATGGCCCCGGTCCTGCCTGCGGGCGAGCACGGCATCATGCTCATCGACTGCGGCGCAAACGCCGATTGCACGCCGGAGTACCTTTTACAGTTTGCCTACATGGGCAGCTTCTACGCCAAGAAAATGATGGGTTGCTCCAACCCCCGTGTCGGCCTTCTCAACGTCGGCACCGAGGACACCAAGGGCGGCGAGCTCCAGCACCAGGCCTTCGCCTTATTAAAACAGGCGGGGGACGAAGGGCGCATCAACTTCGTCGGCAACGTCGAGGGCACCGGCGTCTTTGAGGGCGCGGCGGATGTCGTCGTGACCGACGGCTTCACCGGAAACGTTCTTCTGAAGGCGACCGAGGGGACGATCAAGTTTTTGATGAAATCCCTCAAGGGCGTGTTCTACAAGAAGACCCTGAACAAGCTGGCCGCCGCCGCTTTGAAAAAGGACCTCACCGCCATGAAGAAGTCCATGGATGTCAACGAGGTCGGCGGCACCGCCTTTGTGGGCATCTCCAAGCCCGTCATCAAGGCCCACGGCTCCTCCAACGCGGCAAGCCTCTTTGCCGCCGTGCGCCAGGCCGTCGCCTATGTCAACGCGAACGTGGCCCAGGACATCGAGGACAACATCGAATACATGAAGCTGAAAGCGGATAACTGATGGATAAGCTGGAAGAAAAAATCGGATATCATTTTCACGACCGGGAGCTGCTCACCACCGCGCTGACACACAGCTCTTACGCAAACGAGAAGCACGGCGAGGCCCAGAGCTACGAGCGCCTGGAATTTTTGGGCGACTCCATCCTCGGCCTTGTGACGGCGGAGTTTCTGTATACCCACGAGCCGTGCCTGCCCGAGGGGCGCATGACGCGCCTCAGGGCCGAGCTGGTGTGCGAAGTAAGTTTACATAAAACCGCACTCGAGCTGGGCCTTGGCCGATACATGCGCCTGGGCCGCGGCGAGGAGCACACCGGCGGGCGCGAGCGTCCCTCCATCCTCGCGGACATGGTGGAGGCCATCATCGCGGCCATGTACCTGGATTCCGGCATGGATCAGGCGAGAAGCTTCATCCTCGAGCGCATCCTCCATGACGTGGAGTTCGGCGACAGCCACCGCAGCGCCGACTACAAGACCCAGCTCCAGGAGCTGGTGCAGCGCAGGAGCAATCAGGTCATCACCTATCGCCTCAAGGGCGAGTCCGGCCCCGACCACGACAAGACCTTTCTCTTTGAGGTCCTCATCAACGGCGAAACCTGCGGCGAGGGCAGCGGCAAGACCAAGAAGGAGGCCGAGCAGATGGCCGCCCACAAGGCGCTGGAAGCATATCGGGAATGAGCGCGAGAGCATACATCGTCCCGGTCTTTGTCCCGCACTGGGGCTGCCCCCACGCCTGCGTGTTCTGCAACCAGCGCCGCATCTCCGGGGCGAATAAGCCAGCCTCAGCCGGGGACGTGAAAAATGCCATACAGCGAGCAGCCGCCTTCCTCCCCAAAGGAGGAAAGCGGCAACTGGCGTTTTATGGGGGCAGCTTCACCGCCATCCCGGTTCCTGAACAGGAAGCGCTGTTGGGCGCTGCAAAGGAGGCCTTGGACAGGGGCGAGATCGACGTGGTGCGCCTGTCCACCCGGCCCGACGCCATCGACGACACGGTGCTTGCACGCCTCAAACGTTATGGTGTGGAGACCGTGGAGCTCGGCGCCCAGTCCATGGACGATGAGGTTTTGCGCCGCGCCGAGCGCGGCCATACGGCGCAGGATGTGGAGCGGGCGTCACGGCTTATCAAGGCTGCGGGCTTCCGCCTGATTCTCCAGATGATGACGGGCCTGCCCGGCGCGACGGATGAAAGTGACATCGAGACCGCCCGCCGCCTCGTTGCCCTGCGCCCGGACGGGGTGCGCGTCTATCCCACGGTCATCGTGCGCGACACGGCGCTTTTTGACCTGTGGCAGGCGGGGGAATACCGGGAGCACACGGTCGAGGACGCGGTGCGCGTCTGCGCGAAAATCGTCCCGCTCTTTGAAGCGGCGGGCATCCCCATTATCCGTCTCGGCCTCAACCCCACGGAGGAGCTCTCCGGCGGCGCGGCGGTCGGCGGTGCCTATCACCCCGCGCTGGGGGAGCTGGTCAAAAGCCGCATCCTGCTGGAAAAGGCGCGGGCACTGCTGAACGGAATCGAGCCCGGCAGCCGCGTGACGCTCGAGGTCGGGCGCGGCAAGACCTCCCAGATGGCGGGCCAGCACCGGGAAAACCTCCGCAGGCTCACGGAGGAATACGCGCTCACCAATCTGAAAATCCGCGAAAAAACCGAAACGGACACGGAAATTGTGCTGCTTTCCATTGAAAAGTGAGCGGGATGGGTATATAATATATTGGTTTTTATTTTATAGAAGTATTGAGGTCATTGATTTGTACTTAAAGGCACTCGAGATTCAGGGCTTCAAGTCCTTTGCGGACAAGACGCGCCTGAGCTTTGAAAAAGACATCACCGCCATCGTGGGGCCGAACGGCTCCGGCAAATCGAATATCTCCGACGCACTGCTCTGGGTCATGGGCGAGCAGCGCTCCAAGGCCCTGCGCGGCAGCAAGATGGAGGACGTGATCTTCGGCGGCACCGAAAAGCGCGGGGCGATGGGCTACGCGCAGGTGTCACTCGTGATCGACAACTCCGCCCACATCTTCGATTCCGACAGCTCGGAGATCATGCTGACCCGCCGCTATTACCGCAGCGGCGAGAGCGAGTATTACATCAACAAGGAGGCCGTGCGCCTCAAGGACATCAACTCCCTCCTGATGGACACGGGCCTCGGGCGCGACGGCTACTCCATCATCGGCCAGGGCCGCATCGCCGAGATCGTCTCCTCCCGCAGCACCGACCGGCGCGACGTGTTCGAGGAGGCGGCGGGCATCTCCCGCTATCGCTACCGCAAGGAGGAGGCCGAGCGCAAGCTCGAGCGCACCGAGGAAAACCTCGTGCGCATCAATGATAAAATCGAAGAGCTGGAGCTGCAGGTCGGGCCGCTGAGAAAGCAGGCCGAGGTCGCCAAGCAGTATCTGAAGCTCCGCGACGAGCTGCGTGTGCAGGAGATCTCCCTCTGGATGGCCCAGCTCGACAAGCTTCACCAGCAAAATGAGGCCGTGCAGCTCGAGTTTGAGCAGGTGAACCGGGAGCTGGAAAAGGCCCGGGCAGACCTCGAAGCGCTCTATGCCTCGTCCGAGGGCATCGGTGAGCGCATGCACCGCAAGGACGTTGAGACCGAACAGGCCCGTGAGCGCCTGTCGGCTGCGGAAGGGGAGAGCGCCAAATGCGAATCCCTCGCCGCCGTTTTGCGGGCAGATCAGAAGAGCACCCAGGAGAACCTGGAGCGCATGCTCGCCGACATTGCCGAGCAGGAAAACCGCGTGCGCGAGGTCAGAAAAAACATCGACGAGGCGGAAGGAAAGCTCAAAGAGCTTGACACAAGCCTCAACGAGCTGCGCGAGGAGAACGGCCGCAACCAGAACGCTCTGGAGGGCGCGCGCATGAAGGTCAAAAACCGCGAGATGAACGTGGAGACCCTGAATGAAAAGGTCAACCGCCTGTCGGTCGACGCGCGCACCATGGACTCGAGGATCAAAATGCTCGACGACATGCAGCGCGATTTTGAGGGCTTTTCCAAGGCGGTCAAGGGCGTCATGCGCGAATCCGCACGCGGAAACCTCAAGGGCATTCACGCGCCGGTGGCAAACCTCATCCGCACGGACGACGAGTTTGCTCTGGCGCTCGAAACCGCCCTCGGTGCCTCGGCCCAGAACATCGTCACCGATACCATGGCCGACGGCCGCGCCGCCATCGAATACCTCAAGCGCTCGGACGGCGGCAGGGCCACCTTCCTGGCCCTGGACACCGTGCGCGGTACCGTCATGAAAAACGCCCCCGACCGGGACCCCGGCTTTGTGGGCATCGCGTCCGAGCTTGTGCAGTGCGACGAGAAATACAGCGGCATCATCGCAGAGCTGCTGGGACGCACGGTGATCGCCGAACGGCTCAGCGACGCCATCCGCATGTCGAAGAACAACCAGAACCGCCTGCGCATCGTGACGCTCGACGGCCAGCTCATCAGCCCCGGCGGCGCCATGACCGGCGGCAGCAGCGTGCGCGGCAGCGGCATCCTCTCTCGGGCAAACGAGCTCGAAAAGCTCAGAAAGCAGCGCGAGAGAATGCGCGAGGACGAAAAGCGCTCCGCCCAGGAGCTGGAGCGGGCGCGCACAGATCTCGCCTCCGTGCGCTACCAGCTGGATATGTGCGTGGAGGAGCAGAGCGAACTGAGGAGCAAGATGTCCTCCCTCGAGGCCGAGAAGCGCGCCACGCAGACCAATACCGCCCAGATGAAGCTGCTGCTGGAAAGTCTCAGCGGCGACAGCCTGGAACGGCAGAAGACGGTGGACGCCTTCCGCAGCCGCATCGCTGATTTTGACGAACGCATCAGGGAGCGGGAGGAGGAGCTGCAAAAGCTCCGCGCGAAGGCAGACTCCATCCGGAGTGAGATCGCGGACATCAGCAAGTCCAAGCTCGAACTCGAGGGCAAGCGCACGAGAGCCGACAAGGAGGCCCAGACCCGCAACAGCGAGATCCTGGACTTGGAGCGCCGCAGCGCGAGGATCGAGCAGAAAAAGCTCGCCGCCGACATGGAGGAAAAGCAGCTCATGGACAAGCTCTGGGAAAACTACGAGCTGAGCCATACCGCCGCGCAGGCCCTGCGCCGGGAGGTGGAGAGCATCCCGAAGGCAAGCAAAGCGGTGTCGGAGCTGCGCGGCAAAATCAACGCCCTCGGCACGCCGAACCTCGGCGCTATCGACGAATTTGAGCGCGTCAACACCCGCTATGAATTCCTCACCGAGCAGCGCAGCGACATCGACAAGGCAAAGGCTGAGCTGCTGGATATCATCAAGGAGATCACCAGCCAGATGGAGGAGGTTTTCCTGGAGCGCTTCAAGCAGATCAATGAATGCTTCCACGAGACCTTCCTGGACCTCTTCGGCGGCGGCAAGGCCGAGCTTCGCCTGGAGGACGAGAACGATGTCTTGAACTGCGGCATCGAGATCAAGGTGCAGCCGCCCGGCAAGGCGCTGTCGAACATCAGCCTCCTGTCCGGCGGCGAGATGGCCTTCGTCGCCATTGCGCTGTACTTTGCGATTTTGAAGGTGCGTCCGACGCCGTTTTGCGTCATGGACGAGATCGAGGCTGCTCTGGACGACGCAAACGTCAACCGCTACGCAAGCTACATGCGTAAGATGGCGGACAAGACGCAGTTTCTGGTCATTACCCACCGCCGCGGCACCATGGAGGAGGCCGACATGCTCTACGGTGTGACCATGCAGGAAAAGGGCGTCTCGACCGTGATTGAACTGGATTTGGAGACCGCGCAGAAAACAGCGGAGGTATGAGGGCAAAGCAGTGCTGTAGGGGCCGTTCACGAACGGCCCGCGCGGAGGAATGTTTATTGTACGAATCTGCCCGGGCGAAAAACAAGACGGCCGCCATGCTCTGCCGGGCGATTCGTGAATCGCCCCTACGCTTGTTGTCCCAGGTTTATTTCAAATCGTACACACGATAATCTGGAGTTATGTCCTGTTTCCGGATAAAGATAATGAATAGTTAGGAGCAAATACAATGGGATTTTTTGATAAGATTTTTTCCGGTCTGACCAAGACCAGAGTCAAAATGGAGGATCTGGAGCAGATCTTCCAGGACTACCGTCCGGATGACGACGATTTCTTCGACGAGCTGGAAGAGCTCCTCATCATGGCGGACATGGGCGTGGACACGGTGGACCGGGTCGTCACCTCCATGCACTACCTCTGCTTTGACAAGAACATCAAGCGCGGCGACAAGGCCCGCGAGGTGCTGATCGACGAGCTCAAGAAGGAGCTGGACGCGGGCGAGTCCGAGCTGAAGATCGGGACAAAACCCAGCGTGATCCTCATGGTGGGCGTCAACGGCGTCGGCAAGACCACCACCATCGGCAAGCTTGCCGCCCTGCTCAAGTCCCAGGGCAAGAAGGTCCTGCTGTGTGCGGGCGACACCTTCCGCGCCGCCGCCGCCGACCAGCTTGAGATCTGGGCCAACCGCGCGGGCGTGGACATCGTACGCCATGAGGAGGGGAGCGACCCCGCCGCCGTCGTGTATGACGGTATCTGCGCCGGCAAGGCGAGGGACATGGACGTCATCATCATCGACACCGCCGGCAGGCTCCACAACAAGGCAAACCTCATGAGCGAGCTGAGCAAGATGCGCCGCATCATCGACCGGGAGCTCCCCGGCGCGGACGTGGAGACCCTCATGGTCCTCGACGCCACCACCGGTCAGAACGGCCTTATTCAGGCGGAGCAGTTTTTGGAGACCGCGGGTCTCACCGGCATCGTGCTGACAAAGCTCGACGGCACCGCCAAGGGGGGCGTGGTCTTCGCCATCGCAAACCGCTTAAAGCTCCCCGTGAAGTTCGTCGGCGTCGGCGAGGGGATCGACGATCTCATCCCCTTTAACCCCAAGGACTACATCGAGGCACTGTTTAAATAAGCCCCCCTTGCCTAAAGGGGGGTGCCCCAGTTCGCAAACTGGGGCGGGGGGATACGGTTCATCGAACCCTGGCTGAAAAAATGAGTATCCCCCAGTCACCGCGCTTGCGTGAGACGCGCGGTGCCAGCCCCCTTTAGGCAAGGGGGCCAAAGAGGTAAAGGAGATTATATATGATAACCAGTAAACAGCGCGCCCAGCTTCGCGGCCTTGCCATGGCCGAGGATACCATTATCCAGATCGGTAAGGGCGGCATCACCGACAGCGTCGTGGCCTCCGTCTCCGCGGCCCTCAAGGCGCGGGAGCTTGTAAAGGGCAAGGTGCTGGAAAACTCCATGCTGAGTGCCCGCGAGGCCTGCGACGCTCTTGCCGAGGCCTGCAAGGCCGAACAGGTGCAGGTGATCGGCACCAAGTTCGTGCTCTACAAGCGCAACGAGAAGGAGCCGAAGATCGAGCTTGTAAAGGACAGAAAAAAATGAGAATCGCCATCTACGGCGGCAGCTTCAACCCGCCCCACATCGGACACGCCGAGGCCGCCCGGGCAGCTTATAAGGCGCTGAAGCCCGACAAGTTCCTCGTCATCCCCACCAATACCCCGCCCCACAAGGAGCTGGAGGCGAACAGCCCCAGCCCGGAGCAGAGGCTGGAATTCTGCCGCCTTGCCTTCGGGGACATCCCGGGGGTGGAGGTCTCCGACATGGAACTGAGGCGCGAGGGCAAGAGCTACACCGCCGACACGGTGGACGCCCTGCTGGAGCAGTACCCGGGGGCGGAGCTGTGCATCGTGATGGGCACCGACATGTTTTTGAGCTTTCGCAGCTGGTACCGCTGGCAGCACATGCTGGAAACGTGCACCCTCGCGGTACTGAGCCGGGAGGACTTTGACCGCCGCGAGATCGAAAGCTTCAAGGCGGAGCTGGAGACGGAAAACGGCGCGAAGGTGATCCTCATCCCGCACCTGCCCCTGCCCATGAGCTCCACCGAGATCCGCGAGCGGCTGCGCCGGGGCCTCGGGTCGGACGACCTGTGCCAGGGCGTGTACGAGTGCATCATCCGAAACGGCTACTATGACGCAAAGCCGGAGCTTTCCTGGCTGCGGCAGATGGTGATGCCCTACCTCAAGGAAAACCGCATCGCCCATGTCACGGGCGTGGAGAGTCAGGCGGTCAAGCTCGCCATGCGCTGGGGCGCGGACCCGGACACCGCCGCCATCGCGGGCATCCTGCACGACATCACCAAGGCGCAGAACAAAGAGAAACAGTTGAAACTGTGCGAGAAATATGGTATCATTCTGGAAAACGCCGAGCGGGAAAACCCGGCCCTGCTGCATGCTCGCACGGGCGCGGCGCTGGCGAGGGAGCGCTTCGGCATCTCCGATGAGATTTACAGCGCCATCCGCTGGCACACCACCGGCAAGCCCGACATGAGCACGCTGGAGAAGATCATCTACCTTGCTGATTACACCGAGCCCACGCGCGACTTTGAGGGCGTGGAGGAGCTGCGGGAGCTGTCGTTTGAGGACCTGGACAAGGCCATGGCCCTGGGGCTCGAGATGAGCATCGAGGACCTCACCGAGCGCGGCAAGCCGATCTTCCACGACACCATGGACGCGTACAACTGGTATAAAAATCTGACGAAATAAGTCCTGCTCTGTCATTGCGAGGAACCAGTGCGCACACCGGTGACGTGGCAATCCGCCCGCCGGAGGCACTGAACAACTCAGAAATCTAAATTTGGCCGCAGGGAGTACGGATTGCCACACCAGTGACATCGGTCACTGGTTCGCAATGACAAACCGGAAACCAGTACAAGTTAATTAAATGAACGTGAATCAATACTAAAAGGAGGAAAAATTATGCTTACCGCAGAACAGATCGCCGCGATCGCCGCGAAAGCCCTTGAGGATAAGAAAGCCAAGGACGTCAAAGTCCTCCGCACGACCGAGCATACCGTGCTTGCCGACTACTTTGTCATCTGCAACGGTACCTCCTCCACCCACATCAAGGCCCTGGTCGACGAGGTCGACAAGCAGCTGAGTGAGGCGGGCGAGCCCCCCACGCGCCGCGAGGGCCTGCGCTCCGATATCTGGGTGCTGATGGACTTCGGCTGCGTCATCGTCCACGTCTTCACCGACGAGGCCAGAAAGTTCTATGACCTGGAGCGCCTGTGGAGCGACGCCGCCGTCGTAGACCCCGCAACCTTAAGCGCCGAGTAAGAATACTGAATAGTATCAGATTACCGCATGATTCCCGTCATTGCGAGGAACCAGTGCGCACACTGGTGACGTGGGGTCTGCCCTTTAGGGTACAATCCGCCCGCCGGAGGCACTGAACAACTCAGAAATCTAAACTTGACCGCGGGGAGCACGGATTGCCACACCAGTGACATCGGTCACTGGTTCGCAATGACAGCAGGAAAAGCTGATGCGATACACAAGCAGATTTCACATTAGGGAGAGAACATCCGTTATGAGATATGATTTCGCAGCCATTGAAAAAAAGTGGCAGGACCGCTGGGAAGAGACCAAGCCCTACGCCGCCATCACCGGGAGCGACAAGCCCAAGTTCTACGGGCTGATCGAATTTCCGTACCCCTCCGCCGCCGGCCTGCACGTGGGTCATCCGCGCCCCTTCACCGCCATCGACATCGTCACCAGGAAAAAGCGCATGGAGGGCTACAACGTCCTCTATCCCATCGGCTTTGACGCCTTCGGCCTGCCGACGGAGAACTTCGCCATCAAGAACCACATCCACCCCGCCATCGTCACCAAGCAGAACATCGAGAACTTCACCCGTCAGCTCAAGATGCTCGGCTACGGCTTCGACTGGGACCGCGTGGTCGACACCACCGACCCCAAATACTACAAGTGGACCCAGTGGATCTTCCTGCAGATGTTCAAAAACGGCCTTGCCTACAAGACCACCATGCCCATCAACTGGTGCACCAGCTGCAAGTGCGGCCTCGCCAATGAGGAGGTCGTGGAGGGCGTGTGCGAGCGCTGTGGTTCCCCGGTCGTGCGCAAGGAGAAGAGCCAGTGGATGCTGCGCATCACCAAGTACGCCGACCGCCTGATCGACGATCTGGACGATCTGGACTTCATCGAGCGCGTCAAGGTCCAGCAGAAGAACTGGATCGGCCGCTCCACCGGCTGCGAGGTCACCTTCAAGACCAACACCCCCGACGACATCACCGTCTACACCACCCGCGCCGACACCCTCTTCGGCGTCAGCTACGTCGTCATCTCTCCCGAGCATCCGCTGCTCGACAAGTGGCAGGACCGCATCAAAAACTGGGCCGACGTCGCCGCCTACAAGGAGGCCGCCTCCCGCAAGTCCGACTTTGAGCGCGGCGAATTAAACAAGGACAAGACCGGCGTGCGCCTTGAGGGCATCGAGGTCGTAAATCCCGCCACCGGCGCGGTCGTGCCGATGTTCACCTCCGACTACGTGCTCATGGGCTACGGCACCGGAATCGTCATGGGCGTGCCGGGCCATGACCAGCGCGACTGGGAGTTTGCCACCAAGTTCGGCCTGCCGATCGTGGAGGTCGTCAAGGGCGGCGACATCACCAAGGAAGCCTTCGTCTCCAAGGACGAGGACGCCATCATGGTTAACTCCGGTTTCCTCAACGGCATGACCGTCAAGGAGGCCATCCCCGCCATGAAGAAGTACGCCGAGGAGCAGGGCTGGGGCAAGGAGAAGGTCAACTTCAAGCTGCGCGACTGGGTCTTCTCCCGCCAGCGCTACTGGGGCGAGCCCATCCCCCTCGTCAACTGCGAAAAGTGCGGCTGGGTGCCGATTCCCGAAAGCGAGCTGCCCCTCGTTCTGCCGCAGGTCGAGAGCTACGAGCCCACCGACGACGGCGAGTCCCCCTTAAGCAAGATGACCGACTGGGTCAACACCACCTGCCCCTGCTGCGGCGGGCCTGCCAAGCGCGAGACCGACACCATGCCCAACTGGGCCGGCTCCTGCTGGTACTTCCTGCGCTACATGGATCCCCACAACGATGAGGCCCCCTTCTCCAAGGAGGCCGAGGAATACTGGGGTCCGGTCGACTGGTATAACGGCGGCATGGAGCACACCACGCTCCACCTTCTCTACAGCCGCTTCTGGCACAAGTTCCTGTACGACATCGGCGTCGTGCACACCAAGGAGCCGTATGCCAAGCGCACCTCCCACGGCATGATCCTCGGCAAGAACCCGCACTATGTCGGCAACGTCGAGACCGAGGAGGAGAAGCAGGCTCTCATCGAGCGCTACGGCAACGAGGCCTTGCGCACCAGCGTCAAGATGTCCAAGTCCCTCGGCAACGTCGTCAACCCCGACGATGTAGTCAAGGCCTACGGCGCGGACACCATGCGCGTGTATATCATGTTCATCGGCGACTTTGAGAAGACTGCCACCTGGTCCGACGAGGCCGTCAAGGGCTCCAAGCGCTTCCTGGACCGCTGCTGGAACCTGATGGAGCAGGCCAAGGACGACGAGACTGTCACCAAGAAGAACGAGCCCATCATCCACAAGACCATCAAGAAGGTGGGCGAGGATATCGACACCCTCAAGATGAACACCGCCATTGCCCAGCTCATGACCATGGTAAACGAGTTCTACGCAAACGGCTGCACGAAGGGCGACCTCCAGTACCTGATCGAAATGCTCTCTCCCTTCGCCCCGCACATCGCCGAGGAGATGTGGGAGCAGCTCGGCTTTGCCGCCAAGTACGGCAGGATGGCCATGCAGATGGACTGGCCCAAGTACGACGAAGCCAAGACCGTCGACGCCGAGCGCGAGATGGCCGTGCAGGTAAACGGCAAGCTCCGCTCCACGATCATCGTCCCCGCCGACGCCGACGAGCAGCACATCATCGACGCCGCCTGCGCCGATGAGAAGATCCAGCGCCAGCTCCAGGGCATGCAGATCGTCAAGACCATCGTTGTGAAAAATAAGATTATCAATTTGATCCTCAAGCCGGCAAAGTAATCATTGACAATTTGCCCCAAAGCCGTTATAATAACAAAGCTAAAAGCCAATTCATTGGCCCTTAAAGCGCCGTAAGGCGTATTTGGAGGGAGGGAAATACATGTCTGAAATCTACGTCAAGGAAAACGAGTCTCTGGACAACGCTCTGAAGAGATTCAAGCGCAGCTGCGCGAAGTCCGGCGTTCTGGCCGACCTCAGAAAGAAGGAGTACTACCAGAGCCCCAGCGTCAAGCGCCGTAAGAAATCCGAGGCCGCTCGCAAGAACAAGAACAAGCGTTACTATTGATGACATGTAAAACCACCGCTCGAAAGAGCGGTGGTTTTTTGTTGAATAATTTTACAGAATGAGAAGGACGCGTTGCAAAATGCTTAGCGTTTTGTCATCCTGAGGAACGAAGTGACGAAGGATCTTTCTTTTGAAGGCTTTTGTAAACTTTCAGAAAAAGATCCTTCGCTTGCGCTCAGGATGACACATATTTTGCAACGCGCCCTCGTTCCTATCAGTGGATCCTGGTCAGCTTGGCGACGATGACGTAGCGGCCGTCGTCGCGTTCGTAGGTGCAGGTGGACAGGGTGACGATGTGGTCGGTCTCCTTGACCTCGATATCATCGGCCTTGAAGGTGGACAGGTCGCGGATAAGCTCGATGTGCTGCATGAACTGTTCGGGCGAGTCGAAGTTCGGCGCGTAGGCGAAGGAGGTCGGCTCGGTGATGAAGCCCGCGACGATATCCAGGCGGTAGTTGAAATTCTGGTTGCTCAGATAGAGGACCTTGTGCTCGGGGTAGTAGTTGGCGTCGCGATAGTTGCGCAGGCTTGCGAACATGGAGCCGTCGTTCATGTTGTGGCCGTAGATGCAGGTGTTCTGATCCGAGAAGTCGGAGGCGTTGCGGCAGTCGATGAAGATGGTGCCGTTGGCGTTCTGGCCGCCGTTGTACATGTGGTCGAGATAATAGAAGTTATCGTCCGTGTACGCGATGGGGTAGTTGATGACGGTGCCGGGCTGGTAGATCCAGGCCACGAGGTCCGAATTCTCGGCGCGCAGGCCCGCAAAGTCGATGTTCAGGGGGCTGACCTCGGGGTCGATGCCGTCGCCCTGGGGCTGGGCGCTTTCCACGGGCGCAGCCGGGGCGGGAGTGGGAGAGGCCACGACGGTGGCAAAGTTGTTCGCAACCTCGTTATAGGCCTTCTCGGCCTGCTTGTAGCCGATGATGGTGGAGATGATTTTATAGCCGCTGTAGATAAACACACAGAGCAGAATGACACACAGCACGATCAGGATCAGCTTGACGGTGCTGTTGCTTTTACGTCTCGATCTGCGGCGCTTGTTTTCTTCCAAAGAATTCGCCTTCCTTTACAATCAGGACGTTGCCTGAAATAATCATGCGTTATTATACCCCAAAAGAAGACAAAAGGGAAGACCCCCTTTGTAACGATTGTGTGTACAAAGGAGGTCTTTGTCAAACGAAACCGAAGTTGACTGGTTTTATTTGATGGAGACGATGCCGGCGCCGGTGTTGGCGTTGAAGGTATCGACCGCACCGTCCTGAAGCGCGGCGACCAGGGCCACGATCTCGGGACGGGTCTCATCGCCGCGGCGGACAGCCACGAGGTTTGCGTAGGTCTGGGCGGCGTTGCCGGAGGCGTCCTCGATGGCCAGAGCGTCGGTGGTCTTGAAGCCGGCGTTCAGGGCGTAGTTGTAGTTGATGACGGCGATGGTGCCCTCAGCGCTGTTGACGAGCAGGGAGGGGACAGCGTCGGCCTGCGCGGCCTGGATGTTGTAGCCCTTGGCGTCCACGATGTCGAGCACGGAGGGAGCGGTGTCAACGGAGGCACCCTCGGGCAGAACGATCAGGCCCTCCTGCTGCAGCAGGAGCAGGGCGCGGGTCTGGTTGGACTCGTCGTCGGGGACCAGGATGGTGGCGCCGTCAGCCAGGTTCTCGAGATTGTCGAGGGTCTTGCTGTAGATGCCCATGGGCTCGTAGTGGACGAGACCGGCGGAGACGAGGTCAGTGCCGTTGGAGGCGTTGAAGCTGTTCATATAGGGGGCATGCTGGAAGTAGTTGGCGTCCAGGGTGCCGTCCTGCAGGGCGGTGTTGGGCAGCACGTAATCGTCGTAGATCACGATGTCGAGGTTGATGCCCTGCTCGGCGAGCTTGGGCTTGACGATCTCAAGCAGTTCGCCGTGGGGGGTGGAGCTTGCGCCGACTTTGAGGGTGACGGGCTCGGCAGCGGCGGGAGCCTCGGTGGCAGCGGGAGCCTCGGTGGCAGCGGGGGCCTCGGTCGCGGCGGGAGCCTCAGTGGGGGCGGGCGTCGCGGTGGCGGCGGGTGCGGAGGAGCCGCAGGCGCTCAGAGACAGCGCGAGGAGCGCGGCGACAAGGATCAGAGCAAGATTTCTTTTCATGGTGATGTTCTCCTTTACTAAAAAATGGGGTTTACTTTGAGATACGTTTATCGGTGCGGTGCGCAATGGCAGTCCCCACCTCCTGAATAATCTGGACGATTATTACAGTCAGAAAAACACAGATCCACTTGATGTCGGGATTGAAGCGCTGGTGGCCGTAGCTGATGGCGATCTGACCGAGGCCCGTGCCGCCGATGGTGGCAGACATGGCTGAGTAGCCGAGGATCGTAACCATCGAAATGACCGCCCCCATGATGAGGGAGGGCTTTGCCTCCGGCAGCAATACCTTCGTCACGATCTGGAAGTTGTTGGCGCCCATGGACTGGGCCGCCTCAATGACACCGAAGCTGACCTCCTTGAGGGAGGTCTCCACCATACGGGCGATATACGGGGAGGCCGCGATCACAAGCATCACGATCATCGCCTTGTTGCCGAGCGAGGTGCCGACGATGAAGTTTGCCACCGGCAGCATGGCGACCATCAGGATGATGAACGGGATGGAGCGGAAGAAGTTCACGATGATGCCGAGCAGGCGGTTTAGCCAGGGGATGGGACAGATGCCCTCGCGGTCGGTGATGTTGAGCACCACGCCCAGCGGCAGGCCGATCACATAGGAGATGGCGGTGGAGATCACGGTCATGTAGATGGTCTCCCAGATGCCGCGCTGGAGGATGCCCGCGTTCCAGAGCTTGTAAAAGGTTTCGGAAAGCATCAGTTCTCCTCCTTCCAGTTGACCGAGCTGTTCTTGAGCCAGGTGAGGACCTTCTCGGCCTGGTGCGGATCGGTGGGCAGCTCGATGATCATGTGGCCGTAGACGATGCCGTCAAAGTCCTTGGTGTCGGCGAACATGATGTTGACCGGCACCTGGCAGTCGAGCGTCATGTTGGAGATGACCGGCTCCTTGGACTGCATGCCGTCGAAGATGATGCGGATCTTCTTGCCGCCGCTGGTCTCGATGGCTTTGCGGTCCTGAGGAAGGATGAGCTCCCGCGCGATCTGGGACTGGGGATTGGTGAACACCTCGCTGACGCGGCCCTCCTCTGCGATTCGGCTGTGGTCGATGACGGCCACGCGGTCGCAGATCTGGTCGATGACCTTCATCTCATGGGTGATGACGATGATGGTGACGTTCATGGTCTTGTTGATGCTTCTCAGCAGCTCCAGGATGGAGCGGGTGGTGTTCGGGTCGAGGGCCGAGGTTGCCTCGTCGCACAGGAGGTAGCGCGGATCGGAGGCCAGGGCGCGGGCGATGGCGACGCGCTGCTTCTGCCCGCCGGAGAGCTGCGAGGGGTACACCTCCGCCTTTTCCTCCAGGCCCACCACCTTCAAGAGCTTCAGTGCCTTTTCCTTTGCCTCCTGACCCTTGACGCCCGCGATCTCCAGCGGGAAGGTGACGTTCCGCAGGACGCTGCGCTGCTCGAGCAGGTTGAAGCCCTGGAAGATCATTGAGATGCTGCGCCGCATTTTCAGAAGCGCGGGGCGGGGGAGAGTGGTGATGTCCTGCCCGTCGATGATGACGCTGCCGGAGCTGGGGCGCTCAAGTAAGTTTATGCACCTGACCAGCGTGCTCTTGCCCGCGCCGGACAGACCGATAATGCCAAAAATTTCGCCGTCCTCGATGGTGAGGCTGATGTCGCGCAGGGCCTCCACGTCACCGGCGGCGGAGGTATAGGTCTTGCACAGATTTTTCAATTCAATCATGCGCCGATTTCCTTTCAAAAATACAAATCGGGTTATAAAAGATGGGGCAAAAAACAAACCCGGAAAACTCCCATGGTTTTCCGGGCCTGATGGAATGACCGAAGCGATCAAACGGAAAGCACACATGGCGAGTCACTTTTTTGCGCGCGCATCATCTTGCACATGCCGCACATGTACATTTCCATCATCATGCTGTTGCAGACAGTGGCGGTACGCATCGTGACAAGCTCCTTTCCAATGATTGCCTGCATTATAATCTCGCGCTGTCCGCTTGTCAAGCGGCACGGTGCAGTTTCATGAATTTAACCATGCAAAGCGAAAAAGAACTTCAAAGAGATGAAGGATTTGCACAAATCTACCGGGTCGATATGTGGGGAGCGGTTCCACATCTTGACAATAGCGCGCTAAATTGCTAAAATCCCGGTCAGGCGCGGCGGACCTGGCTGCTGTCATGGATGACGCGCGCAACGATAGAATCGTACAGGAGGCAGGCAAATGCCTATCAAGATACCCAACCAGCTCCCGGCGACGCAGGTACTGGAAAGCGAAAACATCTTCGTCATGACGGAGAGCCGGGCCATGACCCAGGATATCCGTCCGCTGCAGGTGCTGCTGCTGAACCTGATGCCGACCAAAATCGCCACCGAGACCCAGCTCTCGCGGCTTCTGAGCAACACGCCCTTACAGGTGGAGCTGGAGCTGATGCAGACCAGCACCCATGTCTCGCGCAACACCGCCCAGGAGCATATGCTGAAATTCTACACGGACTTTGACCATGTGAAGGACCGCTACTTTGACGGCATGGTCATCACCGGCGCGCCGGTGGAGAAGCTGCCGTTTGAAGAGGTGGAGTACTGGGAAGAGCTGTGCCGCATCATGGAGTGGACCAAGACCCACGTGCACAGCACCTTTCACATCTGCTGGGCGGCCCAGGCGGCGCTTTACTACCACTACGGCATTCCCAAATACCCGCTCAGGGAAAAGCTCTCGGGCGTCTATGCCCACCGGGTGGAGCGGCGCAGCTCCATGCTCATGCGCGGCTTTGACGAGGTTTTCTATGTGCCCCACTCCCGCAACACGACCGTGAAGCTGAAGGATGTGCGCGCCTGCTCCAAGCTCAAGATCCTCGCCACCTCCGAAAAGGCGGGGCTCTACGCCGCCGCGACCGAGGGCGGGCGGCAGATTTTCATCACGGGCCACTCCGAGTATGACGCCGACACCCTGAAAAACGAGTACCTCCGCGACGTGAACCAGGGCATCGACCCCCATGTGCCGGAGAACTATTTCCCCGACGACGATCCCACGCGCGCCCCGCTCGTCACCTGGCGCAGCCACGCCAATCTCCTCTACATGAACTGGCTCAACTACTTCGTCTACCAGTCCACCCCCTACGAGATCGAGACCATCAAGCCGATCGGGTGATATTCCGACAGAAAAAGCGAGCTGTCTCAAAATGGTTTGTTAAAGCGCTTAACCTCCGGGTTCAGCGTAGGGGCCGACGCCCTCGGCGGCCCGTGCGGAACAACTTGAAAACATAAAGAAATCCCCGGCAAAAACGTACAACTGTGCGTCTTTGCCGGGGATAAGTGCATTTTTTCAGAATCTACTGCCGGGCCGCCGAGGGCGTCGGCCCCTACAATGCCAATTGACTTTTTTCACAGCCCCTTCTTGCACATTCCTCAAATATAATGGAAGCGGAAATAGTCTACAATGAGTGCGATGCCCGCAGCCGCGATGCTGCGGCCGTCCGGGGTGAGGTAGGCGTCAGACAGGTAGCCGTTTTCGTCGTTGAGGAAGGAGGCGAGGTCGGCGTAGTAGGCGCCGGTGTCGGTGCAGACCTGGCGGATCCAGTTGTTGGCGCGGGAGATGAGCGCCGGGGTCAGGCCGTCGCCGCCCTGATAGTTGGAGCTGATGGAGGCGATCGAGCAAACCACCACATTGGTGGAGGGGCTTGCGCTGCGCAGGCTCTGGATGAGGCCCGTGTAGCCGTCGATGAACTCCTGTTCGCTCGTCTCGGCAAGGCCGTCGCCGCCCAGATAGATGACCACCGTTTTGGGCCGCGTGACCATGGCGGCGTTTGAGGGGGTGATCTGCGAGCCGTCCACAAAGACGATGGGGTTCTCGGCGGCGTTCTTCGCGGGCAGGCCGGAGCCGTCGTCCGTCCAGATCTGGGGGATGATGCCGTCGCCGTAGTTGGCGGCGTAGGTCTTGATGCCCATGATGGTCTTGTCGCACAGGAAAGTCATGTTGAACACGCTCTCCAGATTGCCCTTCGTGCTCTCGGGCAGGGGCGTAAGGGTCTTCACGGCGGTCTCCATCCCGGCGATATCGCTGTCTTTTGCCTTTTTGGTGCGTTCGATCTGGCCGAGGGTAATGGTGCCGTCGGCGCGGGTCTCGCTGTTCTTGCGCGACATGGCGAAGATCAGCCCCACCAGCATCGCCACCAGACACAGCAGGATCGCCGCCGCCCACATCATGTTCTTGAGATTGGATAGTTTGTCTTTCATGGCACGACTTCCTTTGAAAATATGGGCGACCCTCAGGCCGCCCATATTTTATAGATCGGATTCGGATTACTCCTGCTCGGCCAGAGCCTTGGCTTCCTCGATGACCTTCTGCTGCACGTTGCCGGGGGCTTCCTCGTAACGCACGAACTTGCAGGTGAAGGAGCCGGCGCCCTGGGTCATGGAGCGCAGGTCGATGGTGTAGGAGCTCATCTCGGCCAGGGGGACCTCGGCCTCGATGGTGGTCATGCCGTCCTCGGCGGGCATGGAGCCCATCATGGTGCCGCGGCGCTTGGAGTTGATGTCGCCGATGATGGCGCCCTGGAACTCATCGGGGACGGTGACGAAGAGCTGGCCGATGGGCTCGAGGATGGTGGGCTTGGCCCTGGGGATGCCGTCCTGGTAGGCCAGGCGCGCGGCGGTCTGGAAGGCCATATCGTTGGAGTCGACGGGGTGGTATGAGCCGTCGTACAGGGTGGCCTTGAGGCCGACCAGCGGGTAACCGGCGAGAACGCCCTTCTGCACGGCGTTGCGCAGGCCCTTTTCGACAGAGGGGAAGAAGTTCTTGGGGACGGAGCCGCCGAAGACTTCCTCGGCGAAGATCATGTCGTCCTGCTCGTCCTGGGGCTCGAAGCGGATCCACACGTCGCCGAACTGACCGGAGCCGCCGGACTGCTTCTTGTGGCGGCCGTGGGCCTCGACCTTGCCCTTGATCTTCTCGCGGTAGGCGACGCGGGCGGGCTTGAGCTCGGTGTCAACATTGTAGAGATTCTTGAGCTTGGAGCAGAGGACGCTGATCTGGATGTCGCCGGCGCCGGAAATGACCATCTGGTGGGTCTCGGCGTTGTTGACGAGGGTGAAGGAGATGTCTTCCTCGCCGAGCTTGTTCAGGCCGCCTGCGACCTTGTCGTCCTGGCCCTTGGTCTTGGGCGCGATGCACATGGAGTAGCAGGGCTCGGGAATGTCGATGGGGGGCAGCTCGATATCGTCCTTGGAGTCGGTGACGGTGTCGCCGGTCTTCCAGTCCATCTTGCCGATGGCCACGATGTCGCCGCAGCAGGCCTCGGTGACCTCGGTGCTCTTCTTGCCGCACATGGTGTACAGACGGCCGAGCTTATCGGTGGAGGAGGCGCGGACGTTGCGCAGGGACATGCCGGCGGTGATCTTGCCGGAGAGGACCTTGACAAAGCTGTACTTGCCGAACTTGTCGGACACGGTCTTGAACACAAAGCCGAGCACACCGTCGTTCTTTGCCTCGGGGGCGGGGCAGTAGTCGGCGATGCCCTGGAGCATGGCGATGGTGCCGACGTTGGTCATGGCGTCGGTGGCGAACACGGGAACGACAGCGCGCTCCTTCACGCCGACCTTGAGGCCCTCGATGATGTCGGCCTCTTCAAGCTCCATGGTCTCGAAGAACTTCTCCATGAGCTCCTCGGTGGCGCCTGCGGCGGCCTCCATGAGCTCAGCGCGCAGATCCTCAACATGGCCCGCGTCGGCGGCGGGGACAGCGGTCTTCTCAGCCTTGTTGCCCTTGGTGATGTAGGCAACATTGTGCACCAGGTCGATAACGCCCTTGCCGTCGGAGGTGGGGATGGTGACGGGGCAGATGATGGAGCCGTACTTGCCCTTGAGGGTCTCGAGGGCCTTGAAGTAATCGCCGTGCTCCTCATTGCACTTGGAGATGCAGAACATGACGGGCAGCTTTGCATTCTTCAGGTAGTTCCAGCTTCTCTGGCCGCCGACGGGCAGAGACTCCGCCGTATCCTTGGCGGAGGTGACGATGACGCCGCACTCCACAGCGCGCAGGGCGCACAGCACGTCGCCCACGAAGTCGAAATAGCCGGGGCAGTCGAGGACGTTGATTTTATTGCCTGCGAAGTTCACCGGGGCGATGGAGGTGGCGATGGTGATCTGGCGGGCGGTTTCCTCTGCGTCGTAGTCGCAGACGGTGGTGCCGTCGGCGACCTTGCCCATGCGGTCGATGGCGCCGGTGCAGTAGAGCATGCTCTCAGCAAGGCTGGTTTTGCCGTTGTTGCCGTGGCCGATCAGGCAGATGTTGCGAATGTTTTTCGTTTCCATGTGTCGTTTCCTCTCTGTTGAAGTATATGCAAAGAATGAATCTGTGATCTTTGTCGATCAATTTGCAATCAATTTATTATATACTATGGCGCTTTGCTTGGCAAGAGCAAATTTTAAAGAAAAATGCAGGGGAGTTCCCAGGCGTAGAATATGCGGAAGTGCTTTTGTACGATCCTGAAAATTTATCATAAAAGTGATTGACAAGACCGGCCCCGAGAATTATTATCAAAAAAACGGTTATCAAAAGCGCACAGTATACCCGGCTTTTCCAACCATAAAAAATGAAAGGAAGAAAGCAATATGTTAAACATCGTAGCGGCAATCTTTGAAGTGGAGAGCGAAGGCTATCAGGCCATGACCATGCTGTCCCACACCCCGGTCATCGACAAGACCAAGATCCTCCAAATGTCACTTGTGAAACGCGAAAACGGCACACTGAAGATCTGCGACGGCTTTGACTCCGGCATCATCTCGGGCGACGACACCATCAAGGGCGGCCTGCTGGGCGGCCTGATCGGCATTCTGGGCGGCCCGCTGGGCGTACTGCTGATGGGTTCCTACGGCGCGCTGGCAGGCTCGCTGCTGGACGCGGGCGACGCGCTTGACAGTGCCACCGTCATCGAGAAGGTGGCGGAGAAGCTGGTCGACGGTGAGGTCGCGCTCATTGCGACGGTGGACGAGGAGAACGAGGATGTGCTCGACGGCAAGCTCAACGCCTTCAAGGTCGTCATCGCCCGCTTTGACGCCGCCGTGGTCGCCAAAGAGGTGGAGCAGGCTGCCCAGGCCGAGAAGGAGATGCAGCGCCTGGCCCGCGTCGAGCTGCGCGAGGCCAAGAAGAAAGAGCTGAAGGCAAAGGAAGAGGCGGACGAGGCCAAGTTCAACGCCGATCTCAAAGCCGAGATCGAAGAGCTCAAAGAAACGTTCAAGGACAAGCGCAACTATACCCCCGACTGATCGGAACAAAGGAACACCCCCGGCGAACATGCTTCGCCGGGGGTTTCATCATGTATAAATCTCTATCGTTTCACGCTGACGAAGAAGCTCACCAGCAGCACCGGCAGCGTCCAGAACAGCATGTAGAGAAACAGGTTTGCCAGGGGATTGGCGCCGGTCATGAGAAAGCGCACAAACACCAGGACCACGCCCAGAATCGAGGCGATCACGTTGAGCCAGAGGTTGATGTTCGTCGCAAGATACATGCTCCGCCCGATGTCCACCACGCTCGTCAGCGGGGCCAGGCCCTCGTTGCAGAGAATGGCGGTGATGCGCTCGTCCTTCTGGTCCACCGAGGGCTCGGACAGGCGGAAGCGCTCCACGTAGGGCGGGAAGTCGTAGCCGTCGGTGGCGAGATCGAAGGTGTTGTGGAGCATCTCGGGGTTGACGTTGAAGTCGCGTACCGCGAAGACCGGCGGGTGGGCCGTGCGCATGAGATCCGAAAGCGCCCGGCGGATCTGGGGCTGGCCCTCGTACTTGAGGGAGAAGATGCCGTAGAGGATGCCGTCGATGGCGAGCAGGACCGTGGTCTTGTCGGTGAGGCGGAAGGGGATGCGCACGTTCATCAGGCGCATGAGATCGGTGCTGCCGCACAGGACCACATGCCCGTCGATGATGCCCTTCATGCCGCCGCCCGGCATGACCTCGAAGCCGTCGATATTCCGGGAGGGGGAGTCGGTCTCGCGCATGAGCTCGCCGAAGCACCCGGCCGAGCAGCAGCCGGAAGCCTCCATCATCGAGCCCGCGTAGGAGATGACCTTCTGCGCGTCCTCGTCGGCGAAGATGCGGACGCTCTCGATGCTCACGGCGCTCTCGGGGAAGAGGTCGCGGTCGGTGACGATGAGATTCTTGCTGGCCCCGATGTCGCACAGGCCGGACCAGCCCGCGATCGCCGCGCCGAACTTGAAGATGCGCGACGAGCCCAGGAAGAAGGGCAGCGCGAAGGACAGCATCGTCCCGAAGGGCACCGTCAGCGAGAGCTGCGCGGAGAGGATGTAGATAAACTCGGGGTAGGCCTTCTTCGCCACCATCACGATGACGGAAAACAGCAGCGCCAGCACGAACAGGATGGGGGAGAGCTTGGTGTACAGCGTCTCATCCGGCCCCGCCTCCTCGGTGCGGTGCACAAAGCCGCGCACGGAGCGCAGGGATTTTAATAAAGTGATCTGGTCCTTCTCCAGCGTGTTCTCGCCTGTGACGGCGAAGAAGTGCTTGCCGATGGCGGGCACGCGCGTGGCCTTGCGCAGGCCGCGGGCGGAGAGAAGGGACGCGAGCATCAGGCCGACAATGGAAGCAGAGGAAATGGCGCACAGCGGCATGTGCTGCGCCGCGTTCTTGGAAAGCGCCACAATGAGCGCGTCAATGCCCGTAAAGAGGCACGACACCACCGCGAGGCTGTCCGCCCCGAAGTGCAGGCGCAGGCCGTTCATGGCGGCGTTCGTCACCACGTCCAGCGCAAGCAGCATGATAAGCGCCTGCAGGCCGAAGCAGAAGGCCGCGGCCACGGGCAGGGACTTCATCATCCCCGGCACCGGCATCTCCAGCGATATGTACACCAGCACCGCCAGCACAACGCCGCTCACGCGCAGGCGGTAGCGCATCGAGCGCAGGAAGGAGCCGTAGTATTTCGAGGCCGCCGCGGCGCTCAGCTCCTCGCCGAGATCCTCCTCAATGTCCCGCATGGTCTCGGCGGTGCGCCCGCGCACTGTTCCGCGCACTTTCAGCCATACGGAGGCGAGGATGGACAGCAGGTATTCCCGGAAGCTGGGCGGGACGTAGAGGTCGGACTCGTGGTATTTGCGGCTTGATTCATCGTCGTAATCGTCAAAATCGTCATCGTCGTCGTCGCTGTCGGTATTGTCGATGCTGTGCGGTGCGACGACATAGTCCGGGTCGTCCCGATAGGCGGCATCCACGGCGTAGATGGCGGGACCGGCTGCGGTGTCGGTGACCTCCTCGGCCGCGGGCTCCGGATCAATCTGCGCCGCCGTCTCAGGCTCTGCCTCGGCTTCGGGCACCGCTGCGCGCCGCCGTCTGCCAAAGAGGCCGCGGTGCTGCTTGCGGGGCGGCTCCTCGGTATCCTGACGCTCTGCCAGGGGATCGTCATAGTCCGGCGTCCACTGGGAGGGACTGTACCCGGTCTGCTGGGCGGGGACATAGTCCTCGTCCGCGCTCATGTCCACCTCGGTCTCGCCGTAGGACATGGTCTTCTTCGTGTTCTGGCCGCCGAGATTGAAGCGGCTGTCGATCTCCGGCGGCTGTGCGTCCGGGGTATAGGCCGGGGCGGAGTGCTTGCCGGTGTACTGCTTGACATCGGCGTCGATGTCCATGGCCTCGTCCAGATTGAAGCGGTACTCGTTTTCGTCCGGCGCTTTGGGTGCCTGGGGGAGGGGGTGTATCTTCTCGCCCTCCTCGGTCGTGATATCCAGCAGATCGTTGAGGTCCACGCGGTGTTCGTCGGCAGTCCTGCGGTCGCGTTTGGCCGCGCCGGACTCGGCCTGGATGGAGGCAATCAGTTCCCGCGCCTCCTGTTCGGCCTTGCCGCGCGCCCCGCTATGGGTGGCGTAGAGCCGGCCCCGGTCGGCGCTCGCGTCGTAGGCGGTCCCGCCGCCTTCGTAGGAATAGCCCGCATCGTCCGGGTAGTCGACGGCGGGGTCGCTGTCGGGGAACTGCCCGTCCGTATTCACGGGTGCGGCCTCGGGCACTTTCTCCTCTGCGCCGCGCTTTTTCAGGAAACCGAACAGCCCGCCCTTTTTCTTTTCCGGGAAGACCTCCATATTGTGCCTGCGGGCAGGCTGGGGCTCTGCCTCGTCCTGCTGCTCATACTCGTCGTAGGACAGGTACTCGTCCAGATCCGCATCCTCCGGGTGGAGGTAGGCGTCCTGCTCGTCCTCGTCGGGGACGGTATCCGCATCACGCCGCGACGGCAGATCGGGCAGATCGTCGGAAACGTCCGTATTCAAATGAAGACCGTCAAGCTTTTCAAAATCATCCATGTTCAAACACCGTTTTTTCTTCTGGACTCTACTACAAAGGAATCGCCGACAAGGGCTGCGATAATCCTATCGGGGAGTTCAGAGGGGTCTCCCTCTGATTTTTCGCCTCGCAAGGCGAAAAACAATTCAAATCCGTTTTTTCCGGGGGCGTGTACCTCGGAAAAAACACTTCTCAGTCTGCAAGTGTGCGAGCGTCCCCCGCAAGCGAGTGCGCGCAGCAGACTGCATTCCCCTCGTTTCATAATAATGCCATCAGGGCATTATTATGAAACGACGATGCTTCTCTGACGTAAAACCTCATACATGGTGACGGCCGCCGCCGCCGAGGCGTTCAGCGAATTGAGCTTGCCCTTCATCGGCAGGCTCAGGACAAAATCGCAGCTTTCACGCACGAGGCGGCTCATGCCGTCGCCCTCCGAGCCGATCACCAGCGCGATGGGCCCGGTGAGGTCGGTGGTCCAGAGGCCGGAGGCCCCGTCGGCTGCCGTGCCGTATACCCAGAGTCCCGCCTCCTTGAGCTCCTTGATGGCGGCGGAGATGTTGGCGACCCGGGCGATGGCCATATACTCGGCGGCGCCCGCGGAGGCCTTGCCCACAATGGCGGTCAGTCCCGCGCTGCGGCGCTTGGGGATCACGACGCCGTGTGCGCCCACGCACTCGGCGGAGCGGATGATCGCACCCAGATTGTGGGGGTCGCTGATCTCGTCGCAGACGATGACGAAGGGGGGTTCATTCCGCTCCTGCGCGACGGCGAGGATATCCTTGATCTCGCAGTATTCCTGCAGAGCCACCAGCGCGATGACGCCCTGGTGGGCCTTGGTGCGGCTCATGAAATCGAGCTTGCGGCGGTCGGCCTCAACCACCACCACACCCTGTTCCCGCGCCCTGGACGCAATGTGGCCCAGGGTCTTGTCCACGTCGCCCTTGGCGATGAAGATCTTGTCGATGGCCCGGCCCGCGCGCAGCGCCTCAATGACCGCGTTGCGGCCCTCAATGATATCGTTTTCTATGGCCTCGCGGCCGTTTTCCTTTTCTTTCTCCACTTTTTTACTCGCTCCCATAATTTCTTAGTTTACATATTATCATAGGATTTCTCTTTTTGAAAGCCCCTCTTTGCAAATTTACAAAATTTTGTTGTGGTCGGGGCAAAAAAAACACCAGCCGGATACAGAAATCCGACTGGTGATGCAAGGATTGGTCAGCGCTTGAGCACGACCTTTCCGGCCTTACCGCCGACATAGCGCCCGTTTTCCAGCACGGGGAAGCCGTTGATGTAGACATGCTCGATGCCTTCGGGGGTGAAGTCGGGCTTCGACTCGTCGACCCTGAGCCGGTCGGCGCACAGGATCGTGATGTCGGCCTTGTAACCCGGCTTCAAGTAGCCGCGCTCGGGGATCCGGTAGCGGTCGGCGGTGGCGCCGGTCATCTTGCGCACGATCATCTCCATGGGGATGCCCCAGCGCTTTCCCAGCAGGAAGAACTGCGGGAAGGTCTGGAAGGCGGCGATATTCTGAAGGCCCTTCTCCTCGACCCAGGCGTCGGTCATGAAGACGGACAGCTCGTCGCCCATGAGCCTGCGCACGATCTCATCGTTATAATACTTGCCGAGGTAGATGCTGCCCGCGCGGTCGGACAGGTCTACCAGCTTCAGGTACATGTCAAGCTCGGACATGCCCTCCTCCTTCGCAAGCTGCGGGATGGTTTTGCCCTCGTATTCGGGGTGGTCGTCGGAGATATAGGCCACCACCATGTCCTCCCAGTCGATGCCCAGGACCTTGCGGTACATGAGGATGGTGAGCTCAAGCTTTCTGCGGTTGAGGGGCTTTTGGGCCTCCTCCTTTGAAAGCTGCGCGTACCACTCGGGGAAGACCACCGTGATGACGGACGCGCCGTAATGGAAGGCGTAGTTATCGAAGGCGATGGGCCAGCCCTCGGCCTTCTTGCGGCGGAAGGTGGCGAGCATCTTGTCCAGAAGCTTCCAACTTCTCTGCCCGGTGAAGATGAGGTGGCTGTACTCGAGGCGGCAGCCGGACTTCTCCATGATCTCCACAGCCTCGTCCAGGCCCATCTCCAGGTGGGACTTTTTGGTCAGCAGGGGATAGTCCGCGCTCACGATGGAGCAGGCGCGGGGATGGACGGTGACGATGCCGTCGTATTTGGCGATCTCTCTGGCAAAAGCCAGGATCTCGTCCTGGTTTGCGTAGCGGTCCGGCTCGTACATGAAGCCGAAGGACCCGCCGAAGGCGCCGCCCTCCATGGCCTCGCGGACATGGGAAAGCTCCTGCTCAAGCTGTGCGGGGGTGAGGGGCGCGGGATCGTAGCCCGCGAGCCCTGCGCGCACGGAGCCCTGGCCGATCAGCGGCACAAGGTTTACATAAAGCCGACCCTCCGCCCGTTTTTTGAACTCAGCGAAGCTGCACGGGGAAGCCGCGTCGAAGAGTCCGCCGCCGATCTTGTCCCGGTAGGGCGTGTCGGGATCGACGCCGAAGGGGGAGAAGCTGCAGTTGCCGGTGATCTGGGTGGTGATGCCCTGCTCGATAAAGGGGCGGTAGAACTTCTCGGCGTCCTCGCGGTCATAGAAAAAGTCGTTGTGGGAATGCGCGTCGATAAGCCCCGGGCAGATCTGGCAGCCCGTGAGGTCAATGACCCTGTCCGCGGCCTCCGTGATCGAGCCGCCCACCGCGGCGATGCGGTCGTCCTCGATCAGCACGTCCCCGATATAGGGCTTGTTGCCGGTGCCGTCATAAATGGTTCCGTTTTTGAAAAGGGTTTTCATCATACTCACTCCTTCGTCCGTGCCGATGCGGCGCGCATGAGAGCAGTATACAGTATTTTGCCCGGTATGGAAACTACAAATTTACAAAATTTTATAGACATCTTCCTCTCAAAAGGGTATAGTGTGAGAAGATCAAAACAAGACAGGAGAAGTCTCATGAAAGATCCGAGAAGCAAAATTGAGGAATTCTGCCGCAAGCACCCCGACTTCGGCATCCCGAACCTGATGCGCTATATCGTCATCGCAAACGCCGTGTTCTGGATCATGGGGGCCATCAACCCCGTGCTGATGAACTACATGCTCTTTAACCCGGCGCTCATCCTGCGCGGGCAGATCTGGCGGCTTATCAGCTTCGTGTTCATCCCGCCCTCCACGGGCGTGCTGGCCTTCATCGCTTTTTATTTCTATTACTGGATCGGCTCGACGCTCGAGCAGCAGTGGGGCACCGGCCAGTTTACCATCTATTTCTTCACCGGCGTCATCCTCACGATCCTCTACGGCTTCCTGATCTACTTCATCACCGGCCGTTCCGTGAGCCTGAGCTCCACCTACATCTTCCTGTCCATGTTCTTCTCCTTCGCGGCGCTGTTCCCGGACATGCAGGTGCTGTTCATGTTCATCATCCCCGTCAAGATGAAGTATCTGGCCCTGGTGGACGCGGCGTTTTTCCTGCTGTCGGTGTTCACCACGCCCTTCCCGGAGAATCTGCTGCCGGTGGTGGCGGTGCTGAACTTCCTGATCTTCTGCGGGGGAGAGCTCAAAAACCTGCTGCCCCGCCGCCAGAGCAAGAGCACCATCAACTTTAAGCGCGAGTCGGCCCGCATCCGCCGCGAGGAGAGCCGGAAGCTCTACACCCACAAGTGCGCCGTCTGCGGCAGGACCGACGCGGACTATCCGAATCTGGAGTTTCGCTACTGCTCGCGCTGCGTGGGCTACCACTGCTTCTGCGCGGACCACATCAACAACCACATCCACTTTACGGAGTAAGACGCTACGGGGTGCTCTGTAGGGGCCGACGCCCTCGGCGGCCCGTGCGATACAACTAAAACTGTACAGAAGTCCCCGGCGAAAGCGCACAAAACTGTGACGAATTTGCCGGGGATTGTACAATGTTCAAGGATTCTGCTGCCGGGCCGCCGAGGGCGTCGGCCCCTACAATATGAAACAAGACAGAGAGAAGCGGACTGAACAAAAGGAGACTGCATTGAAAACAAAAGGCTTGCTTCTTACTGCATTTACGATCTTCATCATGTTCGGCGCGGTGCTGGGCGTGCGTATCTATCAGGGGCAGGCGCGCCGCGACGAGGCCGCGCGCCTTTTTGAAGCCGGGGCCTATGCCGAGGCACGCGAGCTGTATCTCCGTCTCGGGGACGAAGCCCATGCCGAAACATGCACCGAGCGCCTGAACGATGCCCGCTATGAGGAGGCAAAGAAATTGCTGGACTCGGGTGACTACAGCGCCGCCGAAGCCATCCTCACGGAGCTTGACCCCTATAAGGAAAGCGCCGCACTTTTGAAGGACTGTGCCTTCCTCCGCGCCGGGGATCTGGCTGCAAACGGGCAGCCGGAGAAGGCACGGGAAGTTTACATAACACTCGGAAACTATCCCGGCGTGAAGGAAGCGCAGGAGGCGCTGATCCCGGCGCTCTATGACCGGGCGCTGGTGCTTGCGCAGGAGGGGGACCTCAAACAGGCCACCACCCTCTGGTGGGTCTGCAACGACTACAAGGACAGCCAAAAGCTTCTCAAACGGGCGGACAAGGCCCTGATGCAGCAGGCGGACAAGGAGCGGGTGAAGCTCAACGATCTCTCCCGCCGCTTCGGCAATCCCTTCTATCTCGAGACCTATCAGACGAACGAGGCGTACATCGTCTTTCCCGAAAAGCCCAACGCCGACACGCGCTTTTTCCTGTACTTTCCCGGCGGGAGAGATACCGAGCTTTATACCGAGTTTCTGTACTATTATCTCGCAAACCCCGCGCCGAACACCCTGGCGGTCTTCCTGCGGCGAAACGATCTGCCGGACATGGAGGGCTGCTGCAAAAAAGGGCTTCGCATCCTGGACGAGGCCGCGGCGGACTGCGGCGTCTTCCCGGCGAAGGTGCTGGCGGCGGGCTCGAGTCTCGGGGCCTATCCCGCGCTGCAATCACCCATCATCGCAAAACGCGATTCCTGTATCGACATCGAATGCGTCCTCTCGCTGGACGCCGGCAACGAATGGAACGAGCCGGAGCTTGTGCCGACGACTGCCCAGTGCAAAAAACTGGCGGAGATGCAGACGCGGCTCTATCTCTTCCAGCCCACTTGGGTGGACACAAGCTACGAGCCCGTTGCCCGCATGGTAAACGAGGGCTGCTGGGTGATGCTGGCGGGCTGCCTGCACGATGACCACGAGCAGATCAGCTACGATGTTCTCGGCATGGGCGTCATCGACTGGGCGCTCACCGACCGGTCGCAGCACTGCCCGGGAGAGATCTACAGCTTCCGACGGCTGATGAAGTGAGGAAGACAGATAAATAAAAGAAGAAACCGGGAAGCAGTTGACAAAACTGCCTCCCGGCCCTATAATAACAGTGAAGAGCAAACCACGCACACGCTTAGCTCCTCATAAGGTTTATATCGGAATTGTGGCTTTCACCACGAACCGACCGTCACTTTACCGGAGTGGCGGTCGACTTTTTACCGCTATGTGTCCTGGCTTTCTTTCGAGAAGTTTCCTGCACGATAATCGTGACAGTCCACTTCTTGATATGGAAAGTAAGACGCATACGCATCACCTCCCTTCGGAGGAGATGGAACTGCCCACCTTGCCGCAAATACAAATTGAGAGTCCCCATTAGAGGAGACCCTCAATTTGTGCGGCTGCGGAGATTCCATGCCGCCTTTTTCTGCCGCTGGCAGCGGCGGCACGCAATCCCGCCTGCGTGTTTGTTGTTTACTTTTCACCGTACGCTTGCGGGCAATACCATTTTACAGAAGAACCCATATTTCGTCAAGAGTATGCGGAGGGAAACCACCATGAAAAAAGCGCTTATCATTATTATTCATGTTGTGACCGGCTTCGTGATTTTTGACGCATGCGGGGTGCTCGGCTTTTTCTTTTATGACTACGACGTTTCCGATCTGGTCAAGTGCTTCCTCATCGGCAGCCTCCTGATCGCCGCGGATTACTTCCTTTGCAGAACGATCATCCAGAAAAACCATCTGGAAATCCAAAACCCGAAGCTCTTGCACCTGACCGATCTGATCCTGCCCGTCGGGATGGGAGCCTTTATCGTGAGCGGTTTGCTGGGGGATATCCCGCTGTGGATACGCAGACCGGACAGCCCTGGAACCCGATACAGTATTGCCTACGTGATCTTCTTGATTATCATCGAAGCCTTGCTCATTACAGACCGGGTATTTCTTATCAAATTCACCACTGGGAGAGACAAATCATGACCGAGAAACTATACTACCAAAATAGCCATCTCTTCGCCTTTGACGGCAAAGTCCTCGACTGCCGCGCGGAGAAGAGGGGTTACAGCGTCGTGCTCGACCGCACGGCGTTTTTTCCCGAGGGCGGGGGACAGCTCGCCGACACCGGCACCCTCGGCTCTGCGCGCGTGACGGACGTGTACGAAAAGGGCGGGGAGATCCGCCACTATACCGACGCGCCGCTCACCGTCGGCGAGACCGTACACGGCGAGCTCGACACCGAGCAGCGCCTTCGCCGCATGCAGAACCACTCGGGCGAGCACATCCTTTCGGGCCTTGTCCACAACGCCTATGGCTACGACAACGTGGGCTTTCACATGGGCGCCGAGTGCATGATCATCGACTTTTCCGGGGAGCTTTCCTGGGCGCAGCTCATGGAGCTGGAAACGCGGGCCAACGAGGTCGTGCGCCAAAATCTTCCCCTGCGCATCTGGTTTCCCGACGAGGCGGAGCTTTCCGCGCTCGAATACCGCAGCAAGCTGGAGCTTACCGAAAACGTGCGCATCGTGGAGATTCCCGGCGTGGACCGCTGCGCCTGCTGCGCGCCGCACGTGGAGCGCACCGGCGAGGTGGGCGTTATCAAAATTCTCGACAGCCAGCGCCACCGGGGCGGCCAGCGCGTGAGCGTGATCTGCGGCATGGACGCCCTCGAGGACTACCGCGCACGGCAGGAGAGCGTCACGGAAATCTCCCGCGCCCTGAGCGCCAAACGGGGCGAGGTGACCGCGGCGGTGCAGCGCGTACTCAATGAGCAGCAGAGCATGAAGGAGCGCTGCGACGCGCTGTCGCTGGCCCTCATTCAATATATGGCGGACGCGGAAGGGGAGCGGGACGGCAACATCGTCCTGTTCAGCGATGTTCTGGGCGAGATCGCCCAGCGGGAGCTGGTGAACCTCCTTATGCCCAAGGCCGGGGGCTTTGCCGCCGTGTTCACCGGCAGCGACAGAGACGGCTGGCGCTATATCATCGGAAGCCTCCGCGTTGACCTCCGCACCGGGGCGAAACAGATCAACGCCGCCATCGACGGACGGGGCGGGGGAACGCCCCAGATGATCCAGGGCAGCGCCCGCGCTTTCAGGGAAAAAATAGAAGGCGTACTAAATGTTCTGAGTGTTTAGACAATAACGGTCAAAATGTACAGAAAAGTTTTCGGAAAAAAACGAATTTGTCACAAATTCGACGAAATGAGAATTGACAAGGCGTTCACGCTTTGTTAAAATAAACGCATAAGGATGGGCGTACTGCGCCCGCTTGGTATTCAACGGAAATCTAATTTGGAGGGTTATCTTGTGAAAGATCTCAAGCATCTGATCTACTTTGAGAATCTGCTTCAGGAAGCCAATAACGAGCTGGTACAGCAGGCCAAGAAGGACGGTCTGCGCGCGATCGGCTACACCTGTTATTTCATGCCTGAAGTGCTTCTCGACCTGCCCGGCTGCTTCTCCGTCAGACTGAGAGCGCCCCGCTGCACATCCCCCGACATCGCGACCTACTACATGTCCGCCCGTGTCTGCCATTACGCAAGAAGCCTCATGGAGCGCGCCCTGGAGGGCGGCTTCAACTTCCTCGACGCGCAGATGGCCACCGAGACCTGCACCGCCACCTGCCGCTTCCAGGAGCATCTGCAGCAGAAGCATCTCGACTCCGTCGACGATATGCGCATCATCGACAACGACGACTTCTTCTGCGAGTTTTCCGATGTCCCGTTCAAAAATAACGAGATTTCCTACGAGCACTACGCCACCCAGCTTCGCGCCCATGTCCTCCGGCCCCTGCACGATCACTTCGGCATCGACATTTCCGATGAGGCCATCCGCAAGGCCGTCGAGCAGCAGAATGAGGTAAGCCGCCTCATCAACGAGATCGGCGACTACCGCAAGCTCGATAACCCCACCATCACCGGCTATGAGTTCCATGTCATTCAGCTCTGCTCCCTGGTATGTCCCAAGTACCTGATCCTCCCGTACCTGCGCGAGACCGCCGAGGAGATGAAGACCCGCGAGCCCGACATGAAGAAGGAATTCCGCTGCAAGGTGGTCCTGGCCGGCTCCGAGAACGACGATCCCGACTTCACGAAGCTTGTCGAGAGCTGCGGCGCCCGCGTCGTGGTCGACCGCTACTGCTACGGCGCCGTAGAGTCCCGCCAGATCATCGATCTGCCCGAGGGCGTCGATCCCGTCTACGCCATTGCCAAGCACTATCTGCACTCCTCCAACTGCCCGCGCTTCATGCCCCAGGACGAGATGCGCGCCAGAAAGAAGAGGATCGCGGAGCTTGCCAAAGAGTACCACGCCGACGGCGTCATCATCGCCTCCAACAAGTTCTGCGAGTACTGGAGCTATGAGCGCGTCATCGACACCGTCATCCTCAAGCGCGACTTCGGCCTGCCCGTCTGCTCCATCGAGAAGGAGTACATCAACACGGCCTCCGGCCAGCTGCGCACCCGTTTCCAGGCCTTCGTAGAGAGCGTCGAGATCAAGAAGATCCAGGAGGGCAAGTAAAATGGCTAAAATGAGCATCAGCAAAGCACTGAAGGATTTCTGGTACGGCAAGCCCCATACCGCCGAAGAGGGCGGCCGCCGCCTCGGAGATCTGCACGAGGACAAGACCCACCTCTACAAGCACAGAGAGTGGCGCGGTGTCGCGGACACCATGTACTACTTCTACAACATCTGGCTGTATAACTACATCTTCATGGTCAAGGACATCATGGTCATGCACGGGCCCATCACCTTCGCCAAGGGCCTGTGGCGCTACCGCTGGGTCGGCCAGACGTACCTGCCGGTTCTCCACTGGTTCGACCGCGGCCTTGAGGGTATGCGCGGCGAGGCCATGAAGGCTTCCGCCTGGCACTACCGCGCCATGGTTTCCACCACCATCCGCCAGTTCCAGCGCATGTTCGCCGCCGATACCCGTCTGCACGGCGGCAAGCAGAACGAGCTGTACAAGCACACCATCGCCCACAACGAGACCGTCTGGGGCGGCGTGTTCTATCCGTGGGACGGGGAGATCACCAATGTCCCGCTGGAAATGATCCCCTACTTCGTCACCTGCCACGTCAACTCCCACACTGTTCTCAACTACATCGACGCGGTGCAGTCCATCGGCCTGCCCGGCGACCCGTGCCCCATGTGCCAGGCCGAGTCCGGCATCTTCGTCCTGGACGACGTGCCCGACTACGCCCCCGCCGTCATCACCTGCAACGAGGCCTGCGACGCTTCCGTCTCCACCTCCACCCTGCAGGACTGGTTCTTCGACAAGCCCCTGTTCTCCCTGCCTATGCCCATGCTCTTCGATGACCCCCTGGTCAAGAAGTACGTCATGCGCGAGATCGAGGAGCTGTGGAAGTTCGTCGAGCAGCAGTACGGCATCCCCTTCAGCTGGGAGAAGCTCACGAAGAAGCTGGAGCTCCAGAACGAGCTGCAGCGCTTCGAGTGGGAGAAGTGGGAAGTCGCGGCCAAGTCCGACTACTATCCCGTCAACGGCGTCGCCCAGGCTCTGTACCGCATCTACCAGACTCAGTACGGCGACTGGGAGATCTGGCATGTCACCGACAAGAAGGTCCGCAAGATCCTCGAAAAGTGCGTGTCCAAGAAGATCAACTCCTTCCCCCAGACCCGCCACCGCGTGATCGCCTGGTCCTGCGCGCCGCTTTACTACTCCAACTGGTGCACCTGGGCCTACAACTGCTGGGGCCTGAACGTCATCATCAACATGGACTCCCTGATGTTCGACATGGAGATCCGCACCGACTCCTACGAGCACACCCTCGAGGATATGGCCCAGTACCACATGTGGGCTCCGATGCGCCGCATGGCCGTCGGCGGCATGCACCACATGTTCGAGCTGTGGGACTACATGAAGCGCTTCAACTGCGACATGGTCGCCATGTACGACCAGCTCCAGTGCAAGGGCGTGCAGGGTCTGCACGGCCTGTTTGAGGACGAGTTCCGCAAGAGAGACATCAAGGCCTTCTGGATCCCCCACGCCCTGCCCGACAGCCGCACCGTCTCCCGCGCCGAGATTCGCCGCCTCATCAACGACTACATGAGCACCGTCATGCACGAAGAGCCTCTGGACCCGTCTCTGCTTGACTTTGACGACTCCATGACCTGGTAAGGAGAGTAAGATATGAATAAGATCTGCAAGTTTTTCCTGAAACTGTTTGGCATTCTCTTTGTGGTGAATGCGGCTCTGTTCGCCGTGTTCTTCTTCGACCTGGACGGCAAGCTCCTCTTTAACGTGGTGGAGCCCTTCCTCAAGAAGCACTACGACAACATGGACCGCAAGGACACCCTCAAGGCGCCCTACGAGATCGACAAGTTCCCCAAGTACGATTTTAACTCTTAATACCCTCTCAGTCACGGCGCTTTCGTGAGACGCGCCGTGACAGCTCCCCCGGAGGGGGAGCTGAGCTCTTGCCTCCCCCAGCCGCGCACGCGGCGTAATGGGGGAGGGGGACCGCTTCAGCGGTAAAACTTGCCTCCCCCTTTGGGGGAGGTGCCCCAGTTCGCAAACTGGGGCGGAGAGGGTCTGATCGCGTACATCGTGAAGGCCGGGACACCCTCTCAGTCACGGCGCTTGCGTAAGACGCGCCGCGACAGCTCCCCCTCCGGGGGAGCCGAGTATAGCCCCGCACCGGGGATATCTAAAACATACAAGGAGATAATAAATACATGAAATACTTCGGCGGTTGTGACGTAGGTTCCACCTACACCAAGGCAGTCATTCTGGACGAGAACGGCAAGATGATTGCCGACACCACCATTCGCAGCAAGATCAATTCCGAGCAGAGCGCCATCGCGGCCATGGCCGAGGTGTGCGAGAAGGCCGGACTCAAGGACTCCAAGGAGCTTTCTTACCTCATCGGCACCGGCTACGGCCGCAACAAAGTCCCCTTTGCCGACGAGAACATCTCCGAGATCTCCTGCCACGCCATGGGCGTACACGTCACCGACCCCACCGTCAAGGCCATCATCGACATCGGCGGCCAGGACGTCAAGGGCATCAGCATCGACACCGACGGCACGGTCAAGAACTTCGCCATGAACGACAAGTGCGCCGCCGGTACCGGCCGCTTCTTCGAGGCCATGGCCCGCTCCTTCGAGCTGACCCTGCCCGAGTTTAGTAAGCTCTCCCTCACCGCGAAGAACGTCATCCCCATCACCGCCCAGTGCACCGTTTTCGCCGAGTCCGAGGTCATTACGCTCGTCGGCGAGGGCAAGGCGACCGATGAGATCGCCGCGGGCATTGAGATGGCCGTTGCCAAGCGCTGCTTCGTCATGGCCAAGAAGGCCGGTGCCACCGACTCCATCACCCTGACCGGCGGCTGCGCCAAGAACGACGGTCTGAAGGAAGCCATCGAGCACGTCCTGAAGCTCAAGGTCGTCAACCTCAAGACCGACCCCCAGCTCATGGGTGCCCTCGGCGCTGCCGAGTATGCCCGCCAGAAGGGCATGGCCAAGAAGTAATCGCCCAAGCTCAATATAACGCAAACAACCGGCTCCAAACGGAGCCGGTTGTTTATTATCCGTTCGTCATGGCTTCGCGCCAGCGAAAGATCTTTCCCACAACTTTTGGAGAAATAAAGATTCTTCGCTTTGCCCGGAATGACAGATCTATGCGGAAAGGGTTATTGTGCAGTTTCGGGAGATACGTTCTCCTCGGGCAGGGCGGGGACTTCGGCGCGCTTCCTGCCCTTGCCGAGCATGCAGGCGACAGAGCCGAGACCGAAGCAGGTGGACACCAGTCTCACCGCGAAGGAGACGAAGGGGAGCAGGACCAGCACGCGCGCGGCCAGGATGCCGATGGCAAGCTCTGCCCAGTAGTTGCAGGGGCGCTTGAAGGCCCTGCGCCAGAGAAGCGAGCCCAGAACAAAGCCGAGAAAGACGGGCGCCGCGACCAGGGCCGCAATGTACACGAACAGCATTACAAACGCGGGGCGCACGCCGATGCCGGTGATCATCAGGATGATCGCCGCGATCGGCACAACGATCAGCACCGCAAGGCCGATGCCGAAGGTGGCGGCGTACTTGCCGAAGTCCGCGCCGCTGAATTTGCTGTCCTGTTTTTCCCACAGCGGCGTGAGCCACAGGAAGAAATAGGCGACAAGCAGCAGGCCGATGTAGGTGAACAGGAAGCTCTTGAGCTTGGAGACGATGGGGTTCTTTTCACGGGCAGGCTCGGTGGAAGCGCTGAATTCGCTGCTGCCGTTGTAGGTGATGGTGATTCCGGACTCAGGCGTGCCCTCAGGCTGCGTACCGGCTTCGGGCTGTGCGGCGGGCTCGGGCTCGGCGTCGCTGGTATAGAGCACAGCCCCGTCAAGCAGCTCCTTCGGGCCGGTGACCTTGGCGTTTTCGTTGAAGCGAAGGGTGCCGCCGATCTTGAGATCATCCGCAAGCTGGATGTTGTCGGCAGAGAGACAGACATTGCCGCCGATCTCACCGCCGAGACTGACGGTCTTGCCGCCGGCGAAGATGTCACGGCCGACCGTGCCGCGGATGTTCACCAGATTGCCCGCCGTGTACAGGTCGCGCGCCACATTGCCGGAAATGCCGACGGTGTTGCCCGCGATAAAAGCGTCACGGCCGACATCGCCGTTGAGGGCAATGGTGTTGCCCGCGATGAAGGCGTACTCACTCTCTCCGTCAATGCTTACGGTGTTGCCCGCGGAGAAGAGAATGCCTTTGACTTTGGCTGTGCTGGTCGGATCGGAGCTTGCGAGAAAGACGGTCGCGTCATGCTCGCCGCTGATGCTGTCCTCGCCGAACTCCACCTCGGCAAAGGCCGCCGGGGCGAGGGTGAAGACCAGCAGCAGGGCCAGCAGAACGCAGGATAATGCTCTGCGGTATTTCATGGAATGACCTCCTTATACAATAGGATGTAAAAAGTATAAGCCATTATGAAAACCCTGTCAAGGGAAGAGATTGAAGCCTTGCAAGTCCCTGATGAAATATGATATAGTGTTCCCATCCCAAACACAAAGGCGGTGCTGCCGAAATGGAACAATTTCTGGGCGCAATAGACTGGAAACAGGTCCTGAACGTCCTGCTCAGCTGGCTGCTTTTCTCCATCGGCCTGTGGACGGTGCTGGGGAAGCTGCGGTGGAAAAAGCGCTGGATGGCCTGGGTGCCGGGCCTGCGCTATATTGCCCTGAGCGAGATTTTGGACATGGAGCGCGAGGGCCTTGTCTGCGCCGTACTCGATATCCTCGCGGTCGCCGCGAGCGTCCTGAACGTCGATGGCTTCAGCGAGCGCGTGCAGGTGGCCCTGACGCTTGTGACCCTGGTGGTCATCGTCACGCTGTACGTGTACCGCATCCGCCTCTGCCTGCGGCTGCTGCGACTCTTCGGCCTGCGCAGGCGCTGGCTGTGGCTCTGGATCTTCTGCGAATGGCTGACGCTTCTTATCATCGGCACGAGCAAGAAGATCCAGCCCGTCACCGGCGTGAGACTCGGGGAGGACTGGGAGGCCGGGACCGCGCCCGCGGATATCCCCGCCGCGCCCGCGCATCACAGGCAGGCTTTGATGACCGGCCTGAGCGTCGACCTGCGCTGCCGCAAGGTGCGCGAGCTTTTCAAGGAGAGGTATCTGCTCAAGGACATCGCCCTCGATATCCCGAACGGCTCGATGGTGCTGCTGCTGGGCGGCTCCGGCGCGGGCAAGACCACCTTTGTCAACGCCGTCATCGGCTACGAGCAGGCGGACGCCACGGTCCTGCTCAACGGCATGGATGTCTATAAGGACTATGCCCAGATGAAGTACCGCATCGGCTTTGTGCCCCAGCAAAACCTCATCCGCGGCAGCGACACGGTGCAGCACACGGTCACGGACGCGGCCGAAATGCGCCTGCCCGCTGATCTGCCCCGGACGCGGAAAAACGAGAAGGTGCAGGAGGTACTGGATCTTCTGGGCCTCAGCTCCGGCGCGGACGGGCTCGTGAGCAAGAAGTCCGGCGGACAGCTCCGCCGCATCTCGATCGCCATGGAGCTTGTCACCGACCCCGAGCTCTTCGTCCTGGACGAGCCGGACTCCGGCCTTGACGGGGTCATTGCCCGGGAAATCTTTACAAAGCTGCGCGGCATTACGGACGAGGGGAAGATCGTTCTCGTCATCACCCATACGCCCGACCGCGTGATCGAGCTCTTTGACAAGGTGATCGTATTGGCCAAGGATTCGGGCCGCGTGGGACGGCTTGCCTTCTACGGCAGCCCCGCGGAAGCAAAGACATTTTTCGGCAAGGACTCCATGGAGGGCATCGTCATGAGCGTCAACCGCAAAGAAGAGGGCGGCGAGGGCCTGGCGGACGAATATATCGAGCGCTACGCCCGTCTTGCGGCGGAAAGAGAGGAGGGGGTCAAGGCATGAACGAGACAAAGACGCGGCACAAGGGCAGACTTGCGCAAACCCGGATCTATCTCGGCAAGTTTTTGCGCATGTTCCTGTACCAGAGCGACTGGAAGGTCCTGCCCATGAGCGCGGTCATCGCGGCGCTCGTGACCTTCGTGGTGGGCTCGAACCTCTTCGTGTCCCAGGAGGGGACGCTGATGGGCTGCTTTGCGCTCACCTGCGTTTGCATCTGGAACGGCTGCTTCAACTCCATCCAGTCGGTGTGCCGGGAGCGCGGCATCGTCAAGCGCGAGCACCGGGCGGGCCTGCATGTGTCGGCCTACATCCTCTCGCAGATGATCTACCAGTTTTTGCTCTGCCTCGGCCAGACGCTGGTGACGCTGGTGGTGTGCGGCGTGGCGGGCGTACACTTCCCGGCCTCCGGGATCATCACCCCCTGGGGCGTCGCGGACATCGGCATCACGATCCTGCTTGTCACCTACGCCTCGGACATGATGGCCCTGATGATCTCCTGCATCGTGCGCACGACCACCACCGCCATGACCGTCATGCCCTTCATGCTGATTTTCCAGCTGGTGTTCTCCGGCGGCTTTTTCTCGCTGTCGGGCTTTGCCAAAAAGATCGAGGTGCTCACCGTCTCCCACTGGGGCCTCAACAGCCTGTGCGCCATCGGGCGCTATAACGAGCTCAAAATGGTGACGCTGTGGAACACGCTCTTTAAGTTCAAGGATATTGAGTACATGGGTCAGAAGCCGCTGCTGGAGCTCATCATCGAGCTGCAGAATGAGAACAAGGTGGACGACTTTCTGTACTGGTCCGGCGCTTACAACACCAATGACGCCTATATCAGCACGGCGCAGAACGTGCTGCACAACTGGGGCGGGATCCTTGTCCTGACGCTGGTTTTCGTGGTCGCCGCCATCGTTGCACTCAAATTCATCGACAAAGACAAACGCTGACAAGTCAAGAAATGACACGATCCCCGGCGAAACCTCGCCGGGGATCATAGCATATTCAGCCGTTTTTGTTCTTGGCTTTGTCATTGAGCCGCATGATGAGATGCACGCTCCGGCGCTTTCTCTTCATCAAAAGTTCGGTGAGCAGGCGGTGTTTGGTATTCAGTCCCTTTACATAAGGATTCTCCCGCCAGTTTGGAAAGCTTTTCAGGAACCACTGCATGAGCTGCTCCTGCACCTCGCTTTCGGGATCGGCAGCGTTGACGCGCACCGAGGCGGTCAGGAACACGTTGTAAAACGCCATGTAGCACAGTACGTTTTCATAGCGCGCATAGAGCCCCGCGTCTTTGTAATACGTGATGATCTCCTGCGCCGCGTCGATGACCTCGAGATTGCGCGCGGTATTGGCACTGTTCGTGATGGAGCCGGGGCGGATGAGATAGCGGTACCAGGGCCGTGCCAGATTGCGGATAGTCCCGGCGCGGGGATAGAGCTTCGGCGTCGTGCGCAGGTCCTCAAACCAGACCCGGCCCGGAAAGCGGACGCCGCTTTCCGTAAAGAGCGTGCGCCGAAAGAGCTTGTTGCAGGCGGAGGGGGGATCGAACAGCAGGCGTGGTGATTCTTCCAGTGTGAAATCGCCGTGCTCTGCGCAGCCGTAAATCGTGCCTACGGTATCGCCGGAGGGGTTTACCTGCAAAATGTCAAAGATCCCGATATCGAAGCTCCCGTCGAGCGCGTCCAGCATCTCCCGGAGCGCACCCGCAGAGAGCGTATCGTCGCTGTCCACAAACAGCAGATACTCGCCCTTCGCCGCCTCGAGGCCCACATTCCGCGCAGCGCCCAGCCCGCCGTTTTCGGTGGTGATGACGCGGATAAGCTCCGGATAACGGCTTGCCCAGCCCGCCGCGATGATGCCGGAATCGTCGGTGGAGCCGTCGTTTACAATGACGATTTCGTAGTCGCCGCAGTCATTGTCCACCACGGAGTCCAGACACGCTGCGAGATAGTCCTTTGTATTGTACACGGGGATGATGATGCTAAGCTTCATGGACGCTTGCCTCTCAAGTATTCCGACAGCTCCCGCACCCACGCGGGGACAACGCTGCCCTTCACGATCAGCTCGCCGTTGCGGTATTCCGCCACCTCGACAAAGCCGTTGTAGTTATCAAAAAAATGCGCCTCATCGCAGTAGGGGAGTACCTTTGCCACTGCCTCCCAGCGCCCGGCAAAGCGGCGGCGCACATCCTCTTCGCGGATGTCATGCCCGCCGTGACGGACCCGGTTTTCGATACGCAGCAGGCACTCCTCGGCGCTGTCGAGGCCAATATAGAAAAGCCGTACACTATAGCCGCGCTCCCTGGCGCTGGCAGCGGTGAGCTCGGTCTTGCGTCCGGAAAGCGTGGTCTCCTGCGTAAAGCTCAGGCCTTTTTCGAGGCATTCCGCAATGCGGGCGAGGGCAATTTTCCCGCCGAGGATGGCGCTGCCGCCGTTTTCGGCGGTGATCCTGTCCACGTCGATAATCTGCCCCAGGTCATTGCGCTGGGCCTTCAAAACACCGGTCAGGCTGCTTTTACCCGTGCCGTTGACCCCGCCGATGATGGTATAGATTTTCACGCCGTCACCTCCTGCGTTTTTTAGAATTATAACATAAGCGGCATAAAAAGCAACAAAAAACCGGAAGTGTGTTTCACACTTCCGGTTGGGTATGTATGGGGCTTTACTTCTTGTGGTTGGCGTCGAGGTGCTCCTTCGTGAGCTTGATGGTCACACCGGAGAGGGCCAGCAGGGCAATGAGGTTCGGGATGGCCATGAAGCCGTTGAGGGCGTCGGCCAGGTTCCAGGCGTCGGCGAGGCTCATGGTCGCGCCGATGATGATGAAGCAGATGAAGAGAACCTGGTACACGCGCACAGACTTGTGGCCGAAGAGGTACTCGCAGCAGCGGGTGCCATAGAGGGACCAGCTGAGGATGGTGGACAGAGCGAAGAGGCTGAGGCAGACGGCGATGATGATGGCGCCGAGCTTGCTGCCGAGCACGGAGCTCATGGCGGCCGCCACATTGGAGCCGTTGCCGCCGGAGCCCCAGGTGATGTCGATGCCGCCGGAGCAGTAGGCGGAGAGGACGGTCAGGCTCGTGAGGGTGCAGATGACGATGGTGTCCATGAAAACTTCAAAGATGCCGTACAGGCCCTGACGAACAGGATCGGTCTCGGAGGTGGCGGCGTGGGCGATGGGCGCGGAGCCAAGGCCGGCCTCGTTGGAGAAGCAGCCGCGGCCGACGCCCTTCTTCATGCTGGTCATGATGGTGATGCCGATGGCGCCGCCGACCGCTGCGGTGGGATTGAAGGCACCCTGGAAGATCATGCCGAAGACGGTGCCGATGTGCTTGATGTTGGCGAAGATGACGATGAGGGCCGCGACGATGTAGATGACCGCCATGAAGGGCACCAGCTTCTCGGTGACCTGGCCGATGCGCTTGATGCCGCCGAGCAGCACGAGGCCGATGAAGACGGCGACGATGCAGCCGACAACGAAGGTGCTCACGCGGACCTGGCTGCCGAGGAAGGCAAAGGTGCCCGCCGCGTTGGGGGTAAAGGAGTCGATGGCGTTGTTGATGGCGTCGGCGATGGACTGGACCTGGGTTGCGTTGCCGATGCCGAAGGCAGCCAGGGCAGCCAGGGCCGCGAACACGCCGCCGAGCCATGCCCAGTTCTTGCCGAGGCCGTTCTTGATGTAGTACATCGGGCCGCCGACCCAGTCGCCCTTGGCGTTGCGCTCACGGTATTTGACCGCCAGCAGCACCTCGGAGTACTTGGTCATCATGCCCACAAGGGCCGCGACCCACATCCAGAACACGGCGCCGGGGCCGCCGATGAAGATGGCGCCGGTGACGCCCGCGATGTTGCCGGTGCCGACGGTGGCGGCAAGGGCGGTGGTCAGGGCCTGGAAGGGCGTAACCTCGCCCGCGCCGGCCTGGTGCTTGTCAAAGAGCTTGCCGGCGGTGTTCTTCCACCAGTAGGGGATGCGGCTGAACTGGGGAAAGCCCATCCGGATACTGAGATAGAAGCCGGTGCCGACCAGCAGCAGGAGCATTACGGGGCCCCATGCGATGTCGTCGATCGTGGAAATGAATTGGCTGAGTGTCATGTGTATTCCTCCCTGTATGTTTCCCCAAAATGAACAGCGCTGATTTCTCAGCGCCTTGCAAACAGGTGACCACCCGCATTGGGGCAGTACGCTCTGTCCTTTTGCCTGAGAGATTCGGCCTTTCGGCCTTGCACCTTCGGCACTCCCCATACCGTAAAGGTGCGCGGAGCTTCTCCAGAGTTCCTCATCCGTCGGTCTCGAGCCCGATTCTGACGGCGTCAGAGGTATTCGGTTGAAATATACACATAATATACCATTCAGAAAAAAACTGCGCAAGGGGTTTTGTCAGAAATCGGCGTTCTGATGGACGAAGGCTTTTCTTTATACCTTTAATCTGTTAAATTGCCACAAAAACAAGTGTCCGCGTCTTGCAAATTCGCGCCGTCTGTGGTAGCTTTGGGACACGATACTGCACTGTCATCCTGAGCGAAGCGAAGGATCTGACGAAAGATTCTTCGCTGACGCTCAGAATGACATATAAAAGGAGCAAGCATGAAACGCTGTCTGATCATCGCCGGGGGCGACTATGCCCCCATCCGGCCCGGCAGGGGAGACTTCATCCTCGCCTGCGACAGGGGCTATGCCTGGTGCAAACGGGAGGGGATCGTCCCGGACCTCATCCTCGGGGACTTTGACTCCTACGCCGGGGCGCTGCCGGACGGGATCCCGGTCCTGCGCTATCCGGTGGAAAAAGACGACACGGACACAATGCTGGCTGTGCGATGGGCAAAGGAGCAGGGCTTTGACGCTGTGCGCCTGTGCTGCTGCTTCGGCGGGCGGCTCGACCACCTGCTTTCCAATGTGGAGACGCTGCACTATGCCGCTGCGCTCGGCATGGAGGCGGAGATGTCGGACGAGAACAACGAGCTGCGCGTCCTGCGCCCCGGCAGCTATACCATCCCGTACCGCGCGGGCCGGAGCCTCTCGCTGATCGCCCTGACGGAGCGTGTGACGGGCCTCACCATCCGCGGCGCGAAGTACGAGGTGGAAAACGCCGTACTCAGAAAGCCGACCACCCTCGGGCAGAGCAACGCCTTTGTCACGGACGCTGCGCTGACCTTTGAAAGCGGCATGCTGGCGCTGGTCTGCTGCCGTCTGGAGGACTGAGCCATGCACACGTTACAGGAGGTCCGGGCCGAGTATGACCGCCTTGACCGGCTGGTGGGGATCGACACGAGGGGCATCGAGCTCAAAATCTCCAAACGCGCCGTGCGGCAGCTCGGCTCCTTCCGCTCTCCGAGACGTGGGACGGGGCCGCTTCGCATCACGCTGTCCTATCTGATCCTGGACGACGATGAACAGTTCTGGGACACCGTGCGCCACGAGTACGCCCACGCGGCCGTGTATCTCAAGCACCCGGGCGAAAACCACGGGCATGACCGCGTCTGGCGGGACATGTGCCGTCTTGTTGGCTGTGATCCGACGCGCCTGGCCCCGGAGCAGGGGAGAGCGGCAGAGCTTCGCAAGGCCCGGGCCAAGTACATCATCCGCTGCAAAAACTGCGGGGCGGAGAGCCGCTATGTCCGCCGCGGCAAGGCGGTGGACCTGCTCCTTCGCGGACGCGGCAGGATGCTCCGCTGCCGCAAATGCGGGCAGAACAGCTTCGTGCTGCTGGTACGTCAGGAGAGGAATAAGCTATGAATGCAGAGACAATAGGAGAACAGATGGCCCCGATCCTGAAAGAACTGGGGTATAGAAAGAACAGGCTGACCTGGTTTCGGCATCTCGAGGAGCTCACGATCGTTTTCAACATTCAGAAATCTCAATATGCGGATGATACCTGGTATTATCAATACGGCATCGGCATCCATGATCTGACCGGAGACAGAATCAGCAGCATCTCAAAGTGTGAAATTCTTTGCAGATTTGACCAGACAGTCAATGGAAAAACGATGCAGGCGGAAGACCTGAAATGGATACTGGAAAGATGGACGGAAAAATATGGATCCCTCGAACGATTGAGAGCTGCTGCCGGAGAGGGAACACTTCCGCAGATTACAACCGTCCGGGCAAAAGAATATTTATTCTCTCATAAATGAGAATGCTTTTTCTCAGCGGCAGTCAGCTTTATAACAAACATATGACCGGGGAGGCTATGCAATGCCTTCCCCGGTCATAAACCGAAATACGCAGATTATTTTTTCCCAAACATGTCCATCGCGGTGCCGATGAGGGACGTGAGGATGTCGCCCGTGTCGGTCTGCTCGCCCTTGAGTACGGCGACGGCTTTTTTCTTCGTCTCACTGTCGGCCTCGCGGTAGAGCTCCACAAGCTTTTTCTCCGCGGCGGTGAGCTCGACGGCGTTCTTGCTCGCGGTCGCTGTCGTCTTCTTTGCCGTTGTGGTGGCTTTCTTCGCCGTCGTGGTCTTCTTTGCCGTGGTCACGGTTTTCTTCGCGGGAGCGGCGGCCTTTTTCGCGGGGCCGTACGTGCTCTCCTTGGCGGCGTTTACAAGCGAGCTCTGTGTTACGCCCGTAAGCTTTGCGATCTGGCGCAGGGTGCTCTGGCTGAGCTTCTTTTCACCGCGCTCTGCCTTGCCGAGATCGGCGGCGCTCAGTCCCTCGATCTGCCCTGCAAGCGCCTCCTGGCTGAGCTTTGCCTTGCCGCGCGCTTCTTTAATCAGTGCGCCGACGGTATTTGCCATACTTGGTTCCTCCTTCGTCCGGATTTTCGTTTATGGATATCTTTATACTAACACAGCGGGAGGAAGGACGCAAGCGTGTTCTTGTGCTTCAAAGGTCAGCACGGGCGCCTTGATGAGCCTGTATTCCGTCGGGTGCTTCTCCATTTTATAGAGATCGACGCTGTTCTCCCGGCAGTACGCTTCGACTGCCTGCGCAAACTCGCCGTTTCTGTCGACCGCGCAGCCGAAGGTGATCGCGGCAGGCTTGACGCCCGGGAGCAGTCCGCCGCCCTTTTTCGCGTCCCAGTCTGAACCGTAGAGGCTCTCGTTCTGGATGAGGCGCCATTCGGTCTCGTAGCTCCATTCCGGCGATTTGGAGGTCAGACTGCCGGCCAGGAAGGACAGCGAGCTTGTCTTCACGTCGTTCAGGTCGATCGAGGTCAGGCAGACCCTGTCCTTGGAATAAATGACCGGAACCGGGCAGATCTTGAGCTCGTAATAGATGTTTATCAGATCGTATGCCACGCTGATCCCGCGATGGTCATACGCATAGTGCGTCCACATAAGCTGGGAATCGTCGTCTTCGCTGAAGCAGGTTATGGCGGTCTTCCGTCGGATTTCGTCCAGATATTGGCGCACCTGCTTTGCGATCTTCGGGGTTTCAGCCTGCATTTCCTTCCAGGCCGTGCTGCCGACGCGGATCCCCTTTTCCTGCGTCTTCTGTCTCACCAGGCTGTTGAAAAACAGATCCTGATTCACGGGAAAATCGCTGTCGTAGGGATCGTTGAAGCGGCTCGGCGCGGAGTACCAGAACTTGTTGTTCTTGACCGATTCAAACCGCTCCAGATCCGGACCGAAGAACTTGTACAAGCGGGCCGGCGCGTAGTAGTGATAGGCATAATCCAGATCCGCATTCGCCTTTTGTATCTCCTCCGGGGTTCCCAGGAATGTGGACAAAAAGCAGTCACGGATGTTTTCTTTCCAGTTTTCGGGAACATTCATTGCAAGATTATCGGCCATTATTCGTACCTCGTTTCCTTTGTCTACCGAATGGATAGTAATTTATTATACCAAAATTTATTAAATATTATACAATGTCATAGATGATTGCAACAACATTTTGGAAACAACACGGCTGAGCAGGTAAAGATTTCCTGAAGACAGTGCTTTCAAGGATCGTGACAGCATGCGGGACGGAAGCTGAGGCGCAGCGTTTCAGTACTATCACAGTGACCCGGGACGCGCAAGCGCCTGAGAAGGATTTTCTTGATTTACGGCGCATAAAATGCTATGCTGGAACCATGATAAACATAAGGAGAAGAGAGAAATGGTTTACACGATCAATCCCATTATCATCGCCGCGGCCGTGATCCCGGCGATCATCCTGCTTGTCAAGGTAGAAAAGTGCGACAGACTCGAAAAGGAGAGTCCCCGCCTGCTCATCTCGCTGGTGCTGTTCGGCATCGCCTCCACCGCTGTCGCATCTCTGCTCGAGCGCGTGGGCATGGCGCTGCTCGGCCGGCTTTTCCCGGAAGAGAACCTGCTTTACGACATCCTGCTCTTTTTCGGCGTGGTCGCCTTTGCCGAGGAGGGGGCAAAGTACGTCCTGCTCAAGAGCCGCACCTGGCGCAATCCCGAGTTCAACTGCCAGTTTGACGGCGTGGTGTACGGCGTGTTCGTGGCCCTGGGCTTCGCGCTGTGGGAGAACATCGGCTATGTCGCCATGTTCGGCCTCAATGTCGCCCTCGTCCGCGCCGTGACCGCCATCCCCGGCCACGCCTGCTTCGGCGTCTTCATGGGCACCTGGTACGGCATGGCCAAGCGCCGCGAGGCTGCGGGGGACGAGGACGGCTCCAAGCGCATGCGCGTGCGCGCGCTTGTGATCCCGGCCCTGCTGCACGGTTTCTACGACTTTACCGCAAGCCGCCAGACCGCCGCCTCGAGCATCCTGTTCATCATCTTCGTGATCGTCATGTTCGTCACCGCCTACCGCCTGGTCAAGCACGTCGCGGCAAACGACACGTATATTCGGAACTACCGTTTCGGCATCATCAGAAACAACAGCGCGGACCCGAAATGAGCCCGCGCCGCTCTCCGTTCACTTTTTAAACACCGACTCGTCGTGCTCCCAGCCCCGGTCGAGGAGCCAGTAGCCCTCAAAGTCCTCGTCCTCGTCCTCGTCGCCCTCCTCGATCTGTACGTCGGGCTTAAGGCGGGACAGCTTCAAGCGCGTTTCATAAGCGCGCAGCTCGTCCACCGTGAAGGGCAGGCCCAGGTCTGCCGCGATGGGCAGCAGCACCGCCTCCACCAGCGACTCGCGGATCTCCAGGCTCCCGGGGTAGCAGGCCACGGCCTCCTCCACCCGCGCGCGCAGGGCGGGGTCGGCGTCGTATTTCTCGAAAAATTTTGTGACATTCTCGGTCATGGTGCGTGACTCCTTTAAGACATGTTATGCTCATTATAGCTAAACCCCGATTCGATTGCAAGTACATCGCCGTACTTGCGAAACGGGGAAAACTGTGCTACAATCTTAAACTGTATGAAACTGCGCTGTATGACTTTGCTGATTGGAAAGGTGGAACATATATGAAAGAAAGCAGAAGAACAAGATTCTATCTGGATAAGACCGGCTTCTTTGCCGAGAGCGCCATGATCTTCCTGGCTCTCGCCATCGTGTTTCGCATTATCGGCTGCTTCACGCTCTGGAGCAACAAGGTGGATTTCCTCATGCTGCTGGTGCTGCCGGTGTGTGCCTGCCTGCTGATGATCCTGTGCATCCTGATCTTCGGAGGAAAGGGCTTTTTCCTGTCCTTTATCCCGGTGCTGCTGGGTCTTGCGTTCTTTGCCTTCAAGCTCCTGTTCAGCACAAGCTGGGTTTCCACTGTCCTGCGCCTCGTACTGTATGTGGCGATCGCGGTGATCTACACGGCCACGGTGATCGGCTGGATCCATACCAAGTGGCTGCTGCCGCCGCTGTTCGGCCTGCCCTTCCTGTACCATGTGTTCGTACAGGATATCCCCGCGCTTCTGAATACCGCCGAGCCCGTGACCTTCTCCGCCGGCATGGATGAGCTGAGCATTCTCGGCATCATCGGGGCCATGTTCTGCGTCGGCATCGGCCTTAAAAAGCGCGCGCCCAGGCAGAGAAAGCGCAAAAAGGATGCTGACGCGCCTGCCGAAGAACCTGTGCCCGCCCCGGCTGAGCCCGCACCTGCCGCCCCGGCTACGGCCGAGACGCCGGTGATCGCGCCTGCGCCCGCCCCGTTCGTGCCCGAGCAGTCGCCCATCCTCTCCGATTCGCCCTACACCCCGGTACTGACGCTCGACCCCGATCCCGTGGAGCCGGAGGAGAGCGCGGAGAATACGAGCGGCGAGAGCGGCAATGAGTAATCGAGACGCCGGGCGCTATGCCCAGGGCGGAACGGCTGTGCGGCGCAGGCCCAACCGAAAGCGGGCCGTGCTGGTGTGTACGATCCTGGCGGCGGTGTTCGTGATCGCCATGGCGGTGGTGCTGATGAGCGTGTCCGACAACCGCAGCTACAACGACTACATGAACCAGGCGCAGCAGTTGTTTTACAACAAGGACTATGACGGGGCGCTGGCCGCCCTGCGCAAGGCGGCCGCCGTGGAGAAGACGGACGAGTGCCTGATGCTCATGGCCGACTGCTACCAGAACCAGGGCAACTACACCAAGACCCTGGAGGTCCTGCGCATGATGGACACGAATAAGCCCTCGGTGGCCTCCCGCATCGCGGAGGTGGAGACCATGCGCCGCAACCAGGGCGCGGTCGAGACCGTGACCATCGCCGGGCGCGAGTACCCCATCAACACCACCCGCCTGGTGCTGGACAACATGCAGCTCGGCGACGCGGTGCTGTACGAGGTCACCCGGCTTTACGCCATCGACAGCCTCTCCATGAAGGACAATGTCCTGCGCGACATCACACAGCTCGCCTCTCTTGGCGGGCTCGTCACGTTGAATTTGAGCGGCAACGAGATCATGGATCTCACACCGCTGACCGCCCTGCCGGGGCTTCGCACGCTGTACCTGGACAACAATCCCATCCGCGACCTGAGCCCTCTCTACGGCATGTCGAACCTCAAGAGCCTGAGCATCAAGGGCATCGACATCACCGAAAGCCAGCTCTCGGAGCTGTCCAGGGCGCTGCCGAGCTGCGCCATCCACAGCGAACAGGCCCAGCAGGAGCAGCAGGAGATCAGCTTCGGCGGCGTGACCTTCGCCTCCGACGTGCAGGACCTGGACCTGAGCGATATGGGCATCTGGGACATCACCGCCCTCACAAACTGCCAGTATGTCACCCGGCTCAACCTGAGCGGCAACCAGATCAGCGACCTGAGCCCGCTGATGAACATGCCCTACCTCCAGTGGCTGGACATCTCCTATAATAACGTCAGTGACCTGCGCCCGCTCATGGGCATCTCGACACTGAGCTTCCTGAATGCCTCCAACAATTCCATCAGCTCCACCTCGGCCCTGAGCATGATGACGGGCCTTGGGACGCTGTATCTGGACAATAACCCCATCCGGGACTTCGCCGGACTTCGCAGGCTTCGGGCCATTACCACCCTGGGCCTTTCCCAGACCGGCCTGCAGGACAGTGATCTGCCCTATCTCCAGGGCCTGCAGACCCTCGCCACGCTGAACATATCGGATAACCCGGGCCTCACGGGCCTTGCGGTGGACATGCTCAAGAGCAATATCCCCACCTGTATGGTGACCCACTCGTCGCTGAGCGTGAACGTCGACTTTGCGGGCCGCTCGGTGCCGAGCGACGCGACCGAGCTTCGCATGACGGGACAGGGGATCATGGACATCAGCGGTCTCCAGCGCCTGCCCATGCTGCAGGATCTGGACCTGAGCGCGAATATGATCCAGAACATCTACCCCATCGTCTTCTCGGACTGCCGCAGCACGCTGCGCACCGTGAACCTGAGCTACAACCTCATCTCGGACATCACGCCGCTCTCAATGCTGTCGTCGGTGGAGTACCTGGATCTGTCGAACAATCAGATCAGCTCCCTACAGCCGCTTATGATGCTCACCACGCTCAAAAGTCTGCGCCTTTCCGGCAACCCCCTGAGCATGCAGGACATCAACATGCTTTGCTTTGCCCTGCCCGAGTGCGAGGTCATCTTCTGAACAAACCGGACGCGTTGCAAAATGCAAAATCCCGTCATTCCGAACCAGTGACCGATGTCACTGGTGTGGGAATCCGTCTCTTTTACGAAGGAGAAAACGGATTGTACCCTAAAGGGCAGACCCCACGACCAGTTTGAGAACTGGTCTCGCAATGACAGCACATTTTGCAATGCGTCCTTTTTTGGAAAACTGTACAAAACAGGCATCCAAAAATCGGCAAAATACCAATTGTTTTGGATGCCGCATTTCTTTCTTCTTTTTTAGCCGCGTTTGTGTTATAATCAAAACAACAATAGGGGGCACCCCGATTGTTGGCTTAAAGGAAAGGAGTTGTCACCAATGAAGTTCACTTTTACCGAGAAGAAGATGGATTCCTCCGAAGAGCTGCGCGCCTATGCGATCAAGAAGATCAGCAAGCTCGACCGCCTCTTCAAGAATGAGGGCGAGGCCTATGTCACCTTCAGCATCGAGCGCGGCAGACACAAGGCTGAGATCACCATCCACAACAACGGTATGTTCTACCGTGCAAGCGAACTGACGAACGACATGTATGCATCCGTGGACTCCGGCGTCGCCGCCATCGAGCGCCAGATCCGCAGAAATAAGACCCGCCTCGAGAAGAAGCTCCGGGAGGGTGTGCTGGAGAAAGAAGTCTTGCCTGTCTATGAGCAGCCCGCCGAGGAAGAGGCGGAGGATTTCAAGATCGTGCGCTCCAAGCGCTTCTCCATCAAGCCCATGTCTCCCGAGGAGGCCATTTTGCAGATGAATCTGCTGGGCCACGAGTTCTTCGTCTTCAAAAACATGGACGCCGACGAGGCTTTCTCCGTCGTTTACAAGCGCCAGCAGGGCGGCTACGGCCTGATCTGCGACGACGGCCTGAATCTCGATTAAGTCTATAGTCATATACACACCGCACCGGGGAGCAATCCCCGGTGTTTTTATTGTTGCCTGCTCCCGTGCTTCTTGCCTCCACCAGCCGCTTGCGGCGGTTAGGGGAGGATTCTGACGCGCGGGAAGCGCACGACATTCCAAGCTTGTCTGACCGCGTCAGCGGTGGAAGGGGTCTTGTTCGTCGATGGGGACTCCCTCAGTCGCTGCGCGACAGCTCCCTCAGGGAGGGAGCCAAGTGGCGCGTTATACTTGGCTCCCCCTATGGGGGAGCTGTCAGCGCCGTTTACGGCGATGACTGAGAGGGCCTTGCACGTCGACGGACAATCTCCAACTCGCCGCCGCAGCCGTCCCACACGGTCATTGCGAACCAGTGACCGATGTCACTGGTGTGGCAATCCGTAGTTTATCTCAAATATGTTTTCCTTGCATCTCTTTTCAAACTGTGGTAATATTATGGTAACTATTTTATGTATGCTTCATTTTGGGTAGTTGGGAGAGATAGTCATGAGAAAAACATTGCGAGTTGCCTTGAACGTTATTTTGTGTTTCGTGTTATTCTGCTTGGCATCTAATGCGTGGGCTGATGCGCAGAATGTGGACAATATAGAAGAGACAAATATAATCGGATCTGGTAAGTGGGGTGATCTTAACTGGGTATTAGATAATAATGGGTTGCTTATAATATCTGGATCTGGTGAAATGAAGGGTATTTATGAATATGAGTTTACTAACTGGAGTAAACCAAGTGCATGGCTTATATTTAGAGATAATACTACAAAGGTCATAATTGACGCGGGTGTTTTAACTGTTGGAGATTACGCCTTCTATAAGTGTAGTCAATTAGAGGAAGTTGTTGTTCCGTCTAGCGTTACAAAAATTGGGTATAATTCTTTTTATGAATGTAAAGCGTTGAGTAAAGTTAATATCCCATCAAACGTCACGGCCATTGGTACATCAGCTTTTTACGGATGTAGTGCTTTAGCAAGTGTTTCAATTCCTTCAAGTATAACAAAGCTAGAAAATTCACTTTTTTCAGATTGTACCAGTTTGAATAGTGTCTCCATTCCGTCGAGCGTTGTGCTATTTGGAGACTCATTATTTGCGGGATGTACCAATTTAAAAAGTATCTTGATTCCACCGAGCGTTATAGGTCTCGGCAATTCTACTTTTCGCGACTGTAGCAGCCTGACACGTATTAACATCCCAACAAGTGTAACAAGAATTGATAACTCGGTTTTTCGTGGTTGCATTGGGCTAAATCGTGTAACAATTCCTCCAAGTGTGAAAAGTATAGGTGAAGCAGCATTTTATGGTTGTACCGGACTAGAAAAAGTTACAATTCCATCAAGCGTAACAGTAATTGGCGAATCTGCTTACTATGGCTGTAGCAATCTTAAAGAAATAACTATACAATCAGGCGTTACAAGTATAGGAAAGAACGCATTCTATGAATGCAGCAAACTTACAGAGATAGAAATACCTTCATCCGTGCGAAGCATAGATGACTATGCCTTTTATGGTTGCATTGGGTTGACAAGTGTGACAATTCCTGCAAGTGTAACAGAACGTCTTGCTTCCAATACATTTAGCGAGTGTATATCCCTCATTACTGTTACATCTCCCAGCTGGGGAGACTATGAGAATTGCCCAGCTGTTTCGGTAACGGTTCCCTACGGAACCACCGAAATTATTAATTCTGCATTTGCAGATTGCGGAAGACTGACGGATGTGATCATCCCTGACAGCGTGACATCTATTGGAAATCTTGCATTCTCTAATTGTTGTGAACTGAGGAATATTACTATTCCCAGCGGTGTGACGGGCATCGGAAACTATGCTTTCTACAATTGTTCCAATCTTAAGGAGATTACTATTCCAGAATATATGACAATAATCAATCCCGGTGTGTTCTCTTACTGCAGTGGCTTGACACACATTTTGATTCCTGGAAATGTGAAAAGTATTGGAAGCGGTGCTTTTTCCGATTGCAGTAGTTTGAATCGTGTTGTTATACCTCAAAGTATAATGAAAATAGATTATAGTGCTTTTGATTATTGTGAAACTCTTTCTGACATTTATTATGCTGGTACACCCGAACAATGGAACCAAATCACCATCAACAGCGATAACGAACCGTTGAATGAAGCAACGATACACTATAGTACAGATTTCTATAATGTCAATTATAATGCAAATGGTGGATCAGCAGCGCCTCAAATACAACTGAAAGCCCCGGGGGAAGTTCTACGGCTAAGTTGGGAATCCCCCAAACGGGAGGGTTACTATTTTCTCGGCTGGGCGGAAACCCCGGACGCGGACAGGGCGGCGTACCTGCCGGGCGAGAGCTTCACAGAGGATGCAGACACGACGCTCTATGCTCTGTGGGGTAATCCGGACTTTGTTCTGCCGGAATCGGTGACGCAGATCGGGGAAGAGGCCTTCGCGGACGCGGCAGTCCGCTTCGTGAAGCTGCCAGACAGCACGGCCTCGGTCGGCCCGCGCGCGTTCGCTGGATGTACAGAGCTGCGGTACATCGTGATCCCAGATTATCTCAATCAGATCGACTTCAGCGCCTTTGAAGGTACGGAGGACGTAATTGTGCTTACATTCAGTCAGTTCGGACGGCTGTACCGTTTGCCTGATTATATGCGTATGATGGCGCCGTAAGTATTCGTTTCTCAAAAAGCTAAGGAACATTATGTAAACTTCCAACCAGCGGCATAAACTCTCAAGAGCACCGGAAATCCCCGGTGCTCTTTTGCCTCCTGGCGCGCGAACTCGGCCCCCTTGCCTAAAGGGGGCTGTCAGCGCCATTTATGGCGATGACTGGGGGATACGGTTCAACGCACCATGTCACGGAAACGGAATCCCCCAGTCACGGCGCTTGCGGGAGACGCGCCGTGCCAGCCCCCTTTAGGCAAGGGGGCCGAGAAGGCTGCAATATGATCGGAGGCACAGTTGCGGTCAGGTCTCTTGGCCATGAGGCCCCATTATTTGCTTGCCTTGATGACGACGCTGGGGTATAATGTATCATCAATCAATCAATCAATCAATCTACAGGGACAGGTATCACATATGAACGAACAGACACAGACCGGCAAGCTCTATATCGTAGCCACGCCCATCGGCAACTCCCGGGACATGTCGCCGCGCGGCAGGCAGATCCTCCAGGACGTGGACATTATCGCCGCCGAGGATACGCGCCGCTCCATGGTGCTGCTCGGCAAGCTCGAGATCCGCAACAAGCTGGTCTCCAACCATAAATTCAATGAATACGGCAAGGCAAAGTATTTTATTAACGAAATGCTCCAGGGCAAAAGCGTCGCCGTCATCACGGACGCGGGCACGCCCTGCATCTCCGACCCCGGCAACGAGCTCATCAAGGCCGCTGTCGAGGCGGGCATCCCGGTCATCGGCGTGCCCGGCTGCTGCGCGGCGGTGACGGCGCTGTCTGTGTCGGGCTTCGACCTTTCAAGCTTCCTGTTCTACGGCTTCTTTCCCCGGGAAAACGCCGAGCGGCGCAGGCTGCTGGAGAAAATGCGCCACGGCGATACCCGCACCTTCGCCCTCTACGAATCCCCCAAGCGCATCATGGAGCTGGTGGACTTCTTTATCGAAACGGACGCAAAATGCCGCATGTGCCTGTGCAACGATCTGACCAAGCTGCATGAGATGAGCTTTCGCGGCACGCCCGCCGAGGTAAAGGACCAGCTTCTCGCCAAGGGAAACTACGACAAGGGCGAGTACGCAGTCGTGGTGGAGATCGACGAGGATTACATTTTCAACAAGACCGAGCACACCGTCTCGGCCGAGGCCATGCTGGTCGACGCCATGGTCGCGGGCGGCATCTCCGCCAAGGAGGCCGTCTCGGCGGTTCTCAACGACGAGAACAACTCCTACAGCAAAAACGAGCTCAAGGCCGCGGCCTTGAACCTCAAGCGCCTGTTCGGTGGCTGAGATGGCGAGGATCACACAGGAGCTTGCCGCCGCGCTGCCGGGCCTTTCCAAGGCGGTTTTCTCCCAGCCGACGGACAAGTCCGCCGCGCCGAAGGTCGAGCTGCGCCCGCTGATCCTGAAAGGGGAGCGGGTCTATCAGGCCGAGCGCTTTGAAAACAACAAGGCCTTTCACCAAAACCTCACGGAGGACGCGCTGCTCCGCTGGGCGGAGGAAGGCCTGGAGGGGAAGTACCGCCAGGCCCTGATCGTCACCGAGACGGAGAGCCGCCAGTATATCCTGAAACGCGACGGCAGCTACAAAAAGACCGGCGGCGCGGCGGTCATTGCCCGTCCCGCAGCGGCGCAGGGCCACAACCGCGAGAAGGACTACATCCTGCGCGAGGGGGAGGACATCCCCGCCCTCGTGGACCTTGGGGTGTTCACCAGGGATTTCAAAATCGTCCGGGCAAAGTACGACAAGTTCAAACAGATCAACCGCTTTGTGGAGCTGGTCGCCCAGGGCGTGAAGGACGAGGGGGCCGACACCATCCGCATCCTGGACTTCGGCTGCGGCAAGTCCTACCTGACCTTCATCCTGTACTATTATTTCGCCGTGCGCCGACGGCTCAAAACCGAGATCATCGGCTACGATCTCAAGGCCGACGTGGTTGAGCATTGCAACGAGATCGCCGCACGCTACGGCTATGAGGGTCTGCGTTTTGAGGTCGCGGACGTGACGCGCGATAAGCTGGCCGATACCGCCATCGACATGGTGGTCACGCTCCACGCCTGCGATACCGCCACGGATTACGCCCTGGCCTACGCGATCAATCGAAAGGTCAAGCACATCTTCTCCGTGCCCTGCTGCCAGCATGAGGTCAATCTCAGCATCCGCAAGGGCGGGGAGCTGGATCTGCTGCTGGAGCACGGCATCATCAGGGAGCGCGTCTGCGCCCTTTTGACGGATTCCATCCGCGCCGCTGTACTGGAGGACGCGGGCTACGCGGTGGATGTGATCGAGTTTGTGGACTTCGAGCATTCGCCGAAAAACCTGATGCTGCGGGCTGTCCGTACCGGGAAAAAGCGCTCCGGCAGCCGCGAGAAGGCGGAGGCTCTGCGCGAGGCTTACGGCTTCCGGCAGAGTCTTCTGGAGCTGATACCGAAAAACGTTTAGCTCCCTTTGCGAAAGGGAGCTGTCACCGGTTCGCAAACCGGTGACTGAGGGATCGACGACCTTGACGACAATTTGCCGAAATGATCGATCCCTCCGGCCTTCGGCCACCTCCCTTTTTCCAAAGGGAGGTAAAAAATGAGGGAGGAGGGGCACCATATGTCTGACCGCAAAAGGCGCTGGAAGCTGCTGCGGCGGCTGCTCCGTGGCTTCATCACCCGCCGCTTTCACCTCGAGGCGGAGCGGCTCGTCCCGCCCGGCCCCTGCCTCATCATCGCCAATCACGTCACGAACTGGGACCCGCTGCTGCTCGCCATGAGCTTTCCCGAGACCCCCATCCGCTTCGTGGCGAGTGAGCACATCTTCCGACACGGCCTTGTCTCAAAGCTCCTGGACTGGCTCGTCGCGCCCATCCCGCGAAAGAAAGCGGCCTCGGGCGCCGATACGGTCATGACCGTCCTGCGGGCCTTGAAGGCCGGGGACACGGTCTGCATCTTCGCCGAGGGGGATGCCGCCTGGGATGGGCTGACCCATCCCGTCTTCCCGGCCACGGGCAAGCTTGCCCGCATGGCGGGGGTGCCGCTGCTGACCTATCGGCTGGAGGGCGGGTATCTGTCCATGCCCCGCTGGTCCGGCAAGCTCCGGCGCGGAAAGGTCCGGGGCCATCAGATCGGCTTCTATCCGCCCGAGGACCTGAAAAGCCTGAAAGGCCCGGAGATCACCGCCATGATCGACCGCGACCTATACGAGGACGCCTTTGCCCGCCAGCGCATTGAGCACGTGGCCTATCGTGCCGAGAAACGGGCGGAGGGTATCGAGCGCGGCTTCTTCATCTGCCCGCAGTGCGGGGAGTTGGGGCATACCCTCGGCGTGGGAAACTACGTTCTCTGCGCCTGCGGCATGAGGCTTTTTTACACCGAGGAGGGCTTCTTCGACCCGGCCGCGCCGGTGGAGACCCTGGCCGAATGGGAGAGCGTCCAGCAGGAGGCGCTCAGAAAACTCTGCGAGGGCGCGCAGGACGCGCTCTTCTCCGACCCGGACATGCGCCTGCGGGAAATCACCGCTGGGCATAAGCAAAGAACGCTCGGCAGGGGGACGCTCACCATGCTGCCGGACGCCATCACGCTTGCGGGGCAGCGCTTCCCGCTGGCCGACATTGACAGCATGGCCATGGTCAAGGCCCATATCCTGCTGTTTTCGGCGGATGAGCGCTACTATGAGATCCGCACGGAATCCGACCGCTGCCTGCGCAAATACCTCATGGCCTGGCAGATCATCAAAAACGATTGAAAAGGGAGTAAATCATGGATTATTCAGCCGCCAATACCGCGCTTTGGAACATCGTCATTCAGCTTGGCCTGATCGCCGGGGCTATATTGCTGTGCAGCATGCTCCGCAACAAGGTCAAGGCCATCCGCAGCGCCATGATGCCGGTGGCGGTCATGGCGGGCTTTTTGCTGCTGGCGCTCAAATATACGGGACTGATCCACATCGACGGGGAGATCATGGAGATCCTGGTCTACCACGGCATCGCCCTGGGCTTTATCGCCATGTCGCTTCGCGTGATAAACAAGGACGCAAACCGCCGTGACAAGGCGGCGCTCAAATCCGGCGCCATCATTGTGAGCACCTACATGGTACAGGGTGTGCTGGGCCTTCTTATCAGCATCACCCTCGGCTATACCCTCATGCCGAATCTCTTCAAGGCATCCGGCCTGCTGCTGCCCATGGGCTACGGCCAGGGCCCCGGACAGGCCAACAACGTCGGCACCAGCTATCAGAACCTCGGCTTTGCGGGCGGGCGCAGCTTCGGTCTTGCAATCGCCGCGGCGGGCTATCTCTGCGCCTGCGTGGTGGGGGTCATCCTGCTCAACATCCTGGCCCGGCGCGGAAGCGTGAAGCCCAACAAACGCAGCAGCGACGACGACCTCTCCGTCGGCTTCTTCCAGGATAAAAACGAGCTGCCGGTGGCCGACTCCGTGGACCGTCTGTCGGTGCAGCTTGCGATGGTGCTGGTGACCTATCTTGCCACCTACCTTGTGACAAGGGGTCTCACCGCCGGGATCGCGGCAATTTCCGAAGGGCTTGCCAGGACCGTCAACACGCTTTTGTGGGGCTTCAACTTCATCATCGGCTCCGCCGTCGCGGTGCTTCTGCGCATGGCGCTGGAGGCGGGCCGGAAGAAGGGGCTCATTCGGCGGCAGTATCAGAACAACTATCTGCTCAACCGCATCTCCGGCTTCTTCTTCGACATCATGATCGTGGCGGGCATCGCTTCCATCAACATCGAGGACTTAAGCGGCCTGTGGCTGTATTTCATCCTCATGGCGGTGGGCGGCGGCGTTGTCACATGGTTCCACCTCAAGCGGGTCTGCCGCTGGGCCTATCCCGATTACTACTATGAGGGCCTCATCTCCATGTACGGCATGATGACCGGCACCATCTCCTCCGGCATCCTCCTGCTGCGCGAGATCGACAGCGACTTTCACACCCCCGCCGCCAACAACCTCGTCAGCGGCAGCAGCGTCGGCATCATCCTCGGCGCGCCGGTGCTGGTGCTGGTGAGTTTAGCTGCCAAGTCCGACACCATGGCGATCGTGGTCTGCCTCATCGCGGCGGCATACCTCGGGGCGCTTCTGCTGCTCCTGCGCCGCATCAGCTTCGGAAAGAAGAAATAGACGGTTTTTGCCTCCCCGCGGCCTGCCGATCGAACGGTGAGCCGCCGGGAGGCGGCTTCTTTTTTATAAAAAACGAAAAAACACATTCACAAAAAGGATTGACTGTTGTATAATAAATTTACATAAAAAAGAAGCAGAGAGGAGGCGGGCCGACATGCCGCAGCGTCTGAAAAAAATATCCGGCGGTGTGGAGAAGACCGCCTCCATGATCGTTCTGGTGCTGGTCTTCGCCTTTATCCTGTACCTGACAGTGTACTCGCTTTTTGAGACAAGCTATCTCAGCACGGACGATCCCTCCGGCGAGCGGATCATCTATTACAACGACAACGCTTTCCTCAGCATCATCCTCCTCACGATCCTGCTTTTGGCGGGCTACCTCTTCTACCGCCGCTGCGATCCCATCGATCCCGGGGCCATGGAGAAGGTGCTGCTGGCCTGGACTTTCCTTTTCGGCACGGCGTATATCGCCACGACGAAGCTGCGCGCCCCGGTTTTCAGCGATTCCTTCATTGTCACTTACGGCGCCCAGCGGGCCGCGCTGGGGGATTATGCCATGCTGGAAGAGAACTATTTTTACCGCTTTCCCTTCCAGCTGGGTTATATGCTGTATTCGGAGATCTTTTTCCGCATTGTGAACATCGCCCTGCGCGGGGAGCCGGAGGGCTACGCCGTCCTCGCTCTGCAGGAGGTGAACCTCTTCTGGCTGCTCGCCGAATTTCACGCCCTCATCGCCATCACGGGGCTGCTGTTCAAGGACGCGCGCATCCGCAGAATTCTGATGCTGATGCTCTTTTTCTGCCTCCAGCCGATTTTGACGACGCCCTATCTCTACGGCAATATCCCGGCCTTTTCCTGCGGGACGATCGCGGTGTGGATGTTCCTCCGGCACATCAAAAAGCGCAGCTTCAGGTGCGGCCTTCTCTGCGCCGCATTTTTGACCCTGGGCGTCACGCTCAAGCTCAATCTGCTGATCCTCTGCGTGGCGGTCGGCATCGTGTGGTGCGTGATGCTGCTCAAAAAGCCTTCGCGCCGCTCGCTTCTGTGTCTGCTTCTCGCCGCGGCCTGCGTGCTCACGATCCCGAAGCTGCCGCAAAAGCTCTATGAGCACCGCGTAGGCGTGCAGTACGGCAAGGGCATCCCCATGATCGCCTGGATGGCCATGGGCTTCAGCTACGGCCATGCCGCCCCCGGGTGGTATCGGGAGGACTATACCGTCGCCGCCTTTGAACACAGCGGCCATGATACCGCCGCCACCGCCGAAAACGCGAGGAAGGTGCTGGCCGACCGCCTCTTCGTCTTCAAAACCGACCCGGCCCTTGCACGCAGCTTCTTCGGCGAAAAGCTCCGCAGCCAGTGGAACGAGCCGAGCTACGGCTCTGTCTGGCTCAACCAGGTGTTCCCGAGCTACAGCATGAAGGGCATGCTGTATGTCGTCCTCTGCGGCGTCGGGGCCAAGTGGACGCTGGACGTGATGAACGTCTATCAGCAGTTCGTGTTCTTCTGCCTGCTGCTGGGGCTCGTCCGCCTGACCAAAAAGAAGGATCTGCTGCGCTGCCTGCTGCCGCTGATCCTGCTGGGCGGCCTTCTGTACCATCTTCTGTTCGAGGCCAAGAGCCAGTACGCCCTGCCATACTTTGTGATGATCCTGCCCATCGCGGCGTATGGGCTGTTTACCCTGTACCGAAAGGTTGAGTTTCGATAATGACAAGGGAAATCAAAATCCCGGCTGCCGCGGCTTGGCGGGAAAACCGCGCGCCCTTTCTCGCGGCGCTGTTCACCGGCCTTGCCGCCCATGGCTACGCGTTCACCAACAAGCTGCTCAATCATGACGAGATCGAATCCCTCTTCGGCAAAGGCGCGACCGTGACTTCCGGCCGCTGGGGGCTGGAGCTTGTAAAGGTCCTCTTTCCCGACTGGTCCATGCCCTGGATCTACGGCCTTGTGAGCCTCCTGCTGATCGCGGTCTCCGCCTGCCTGATGCTGAAAATTCTGGATATCCGCGCCCCGCTTTCGCGCCTGCTGCTGCCGGCTTTGATCGTGAGCTTCCCATCCCTCACCGGGAACTTCTGCTTCATGTTCACAAGCTCTGCCTACGCCTGGTCCTTCTTCCTGGCGACCCTTTCCGTGTACCTGTTTCGGGAGGGAGAGTTAAAGCGCGGCCTTCTGAGTGTCCCGCTTCTGGTGCTGGCGCTGGGGATCTATCAGGCTTATATCTCTGTCGCGGCCTGTCTCTTTCTGCTGCTCATGCTCCGGGATGCGCTGGACGGGGAGAGAAGCGTGCCGGAGATCATCCGCTTCGGGGTCAAGGCGCTTGCCATGATGCTGATTTCCATCGCCCTGTATTACGGTATTACGCAGCTGGTGTTTCGCATCACCGGCGCGGAATTTAACGACTATGTTACGGAGAATGTAAACGGCTCCGTGAGCCTGCCCCGCCGTGTGCGCATGGCTTACGACGCCTTCCTCTATATCTTTTCCTTCCGTGATTTCAGCCTCATCACGTCTGAGTTTTCCCGTTATCTGCACATTGCCCTCGGACTGCTGACTGTGGGGGCAATCATTTATCTTGCCCTGTGCGGCAGAAGACCGCTGCACGCGGCGCTCGCTTTGTGCCTGCTTGGCCTTCTGCCGCTCGGGATCTGCTGCATGTTTCTCATCATGTCGCGCGAGTCCATCCACACCCTGGTCATGTACAGCTTCGTGAGCGTGTATCTGCTTATGGGGCTCGCGGCCGAGCGCCTGGACCGGAACCGGGCGCCGCGGCTGCTGGCCCTGCCGCTTGCGGTGGTCGTGACGGCGAACGTATACTTTGCCAACATGTGCTATCTCAAGCAAAACCTGCAGTATGAAAACGCCCGCGCGTTTTATACCGTGCTCACCGCCCGGGTACAGAGTACGCCGGGCTTTGACGAGAGCTGCTCGCTTGCTCTGGTGGGGCGGCAGGAAAATCTGCTGCACTCCTTCCCGGAGATGGAGACCGAGCTTTTCATGGGTGTCAATCCCGAACTCGTGAACATCTATTCCCGCGAAAATTTGATCCGCTATTACCTCGGCCTCGACATCCCCTTTGCCGACGAGGCGGCGCTTGAGAAACTGGAGACAGACCCCCGCGTGCTGGAAATGGCGGAATACCCCTATGACGGCTCGATCCGCAGGATCGACAATATGCTCGTGGTCAGGCTGGGATAGTACGGCGCTGGCCCGCGGCGGAGGTGAGTGTTTTGCCAGCGCCGAAGAAACGGCTTGCCCCGATGCTGCTCCTTGTTCTGCTGCTGTGCGCCTGCGCGCGCTCGGGCGGGACGGAGAAGACCGTGGTCGTCCTGCGCGAGACCCCGGTCCAGACCCCGGCTCCCACCGAGAGTGCCGCGCCCCGGGAAACAGCCGTCCCCGCAAAGTCCGGGCCCGACGACTGGTACGGCTGGTGGCGCATGTACAACACCAGCGGCGACTGGGCGCACATGTACGGCTATTACTGGGACTGCTGCGCCGAGATCGCGCAGGAGGAGGGGACACTGCGCCTGCAGCTCTGGGACGAGGACCTGCCGAAGGATGTGGGCCTGGCTGCCGCCCGCCTGCGGGAGGATAACGGCGTACTCAAATGCGTGGCGGGAACCTTCCTCGACCGGGAACTCGGGCCGGAAAGCTGGAACATCGCAAGCGCTGTGGACAGCTGCGGGCAGCTCCTGCACATCCGGGGGACGTACGACGCCGTCGGCAAGGGCGGCTTTCAGTATGAAATTTTCCTGCGCCCCTGGGGCAGCCGCTGGCCCGGGAGCGAGGACGAAAAGCCCGGCTTCTATGAAAGCTGGTATCTGCCGCTTATTGAGGCGGGCGTAAAAATGCCGGAGGTAATCGGAAAACAAAATGAAGCAAATGTTCGTTGACTTTCACTGTGATACGCTCCTGACTACGTACCTGGAAAACAAAAGCCTACAAAACGCCTCCGGGCATATCGACCTCGAGAAGCTTGTAAACGGCGGGGCACTGCTGCAGTGCTTTGCCGCCTTCGTTCCGATGCATGAGACCGCCGCGCGCTACGGCATCAAGGAGACGCCCTGGGAGTTTTTTATGAAACTGGCGGCCCGCTTCGGACAGGAATCCCAAGCGTACCCGGACCGCCTGGCCCCGGTACGCTGCTTCGCGGACATTGAGAAAAACCGCGCGAAGGGCCTCGTCTCCGCGATGCTGACGGTGGAGGACGGGGCCTGCCTGGACGGGGAGCTGTCTCGCCTGAAAACCATGTACGATCTGGGCGTGCGGCTCATTACGCTCACCTGGAACTATGAAAACTGCCTGGGCTTTCCCAATTCCCCCGACCCCGCCCTGCATGCCAAAGGCCTCAAGGACTTTGGCCTCGAGGCGCTTGCGGAGATGGACCGCCTCGGCATCGTCGCGGATGTCTCCCACCTGTCGGAGGGAGGCTTCTGGGACGTGGTGCGCGAGAACAAAAAGCCCTTTGTGGCCTCCCACTCCTGCGCCCGCGCCCTGTGTGACCACAGCCGCAACCTCACGGACGAGCAGCTTCGCGCGCTCGGCGACTGCGGCGGCGTGTGTGGGGTGAACTTCTATTCCCAATTCCTGCGCGCGGGGGCGGAGCACACGGCAAACGAGGACATCCTGCGCCACATGGCCCATATCGCCGATCACGCCGGGATGGAGGCCGTGGCCCTCGGCTCGGACTTTGACGGCATCTCCTGCACGCTGGAGATGGAAAACTACAGCGGCCTTGCCCATCTGGCCGAGCTGATTGCCGATCGCTTCGGAAGCGCCAACGCCGAAAAAATCTGCTGTCAAAACGCCCTTCGCCTGTTTCGGGACGTGATGCACTGAGGGAGTATAAGCATGTATATCGACCAAAAACTATACACCGGCAGACCGTCGGACACCCGCATCCCCAAGGAGGAGCGCTGCTATGATCTCCTTGACCGCCTGGGGATTACGTACACCCGCGTTGACCACGAGCACGCCGACACCATCGAGGCCTGCAAGGAGATCGAAAAGCTTCTGGGCTGTGAGATCTGCAAAAACCTCTTTCTCACAAACCGACAGATGACCGAGGTCTGGCTGCTGCTCATGCCGGGGGAGAAGCCCTTCAAGACAAAGCTCCTGTCCAAGCAGATCGGCTCTGCCCGCCTGTCGTTTGCCAGCCCCGAACAGATGCTTCGGTATCTCGACATCACGCCGGGCTCCGTGAGTGTGCTGGGTCTCATGAATGACAGCGAGAAAAAGGTCCGCCTGCTCATCGACCGGGATCTGCTCGGCCAGGAGTCCATCGGCATGCACCCGTGCATCAATACCTCGTCCCTGCGCGTCAAAACCGCGGACCTGACGGAAAAGCTCCTGCCCGCCATGGAGCACGAGCCCACGATCGTGGATCTGCCCTGGAACCCGGATGAGTTGACATAATATAGTTACCATAATTAAAATCGCGCGGAGACGCGCGGTTTTTCTTTGGCTAATATCTTCTCTGTCCGGCAACAATAGACCCGAGGTGATGACATGGAAGAGCTTCGGGAAGCGGGACAGGCAAAGCAGGGGAGCATCCACTGCCTGACCATCATCGGCCAGATCGAGGGCCACCAGATCCTGCCGGAGGATCAAAAGACCACGAAGTATGAGCACATCCTGCCCACCATTGCGGCGGTGGAGGAGTCGCCCGAGATCACGGCCCTGCTGATCCTGCTCAACACCGCGGGGGGCGACGTGGAGGCGGGGCTTGCCATCGCGGAGATGATCGCGGGCATGCGAAAGCCCACGGCCTCGCTGGTGCTGGGCGGCGGACACTCCATCGGCGTGCCGCTGGCGGTGGCGGCGGATAAAAGCTTCATCGCTCCCTCCGCCTCCATGACCATCCACCCCGTGCGCATCACGGGCGTTGTGATCGGCGCTGCCCAGACCTACGACTACCTTGCCCGCATGCAGGCGCGGATCACCGCCTTTGTCACCGCCCATTCCGGCATCAGCGAGGAGCGCTTTGTGCATTTCCTGTCCGACGCCACCCAGCTTGCAAACGACGTGGGCAGCATCCTCACGGGGCAGGAGGCGGTCAGCGTGGGCCTGATCGACACGGTCGGCACCCTCGCCGACGCGCTTTCCTACCTGCACGAGCGGGGAGAGGAAGCAAAATAACTTGTCAGGGGCTGTGAAAAAAGTCCCCTTCATCAAGAACACAGTAATATCAACACCGTAGGGGCCGACGCCCCCGGCGGCCCGGCAGAGAGAATCCCGAATAACACATTGCCCCCCGGCGAATCCGTAACACTGTACGTTTTCGCCGGGGCTTTCTGCTTTATTTTTGGACTGTACCGCTCGGGCCGCCAGGGGCGTCGGCCCCTACACTGTCAATTGACTTTTTTCACAGCCCCTGTTTTTGCATTTTTACTTGAAAAAACGCATGGAATAAGCGATAATAAAAAATGGAAAAGAAAGGGGGAATGCAGCATGTTCACCATCATGGAAGCCGCCGACGCCGTGAGGCTCATACCCGACGGGGCCGTGATCGGCCTCAACTCCTTTGTCGGCACCGCAAACCCGGAAAAGCTCCACGACGCCATCACCGAGAGCTTCCGCAAAACCGGGCACCCCAGGAACCTGACCCTGGTGTCGTCTGCGGGCTTCGGCCTTTTTGACCCTGACCGGGGCGCGGAGAACTATATCCGCGAGGGGGCCGTCGGCAAGCTTATCTGCGGGCACTTCGGCTCCATGCCCAGTACCAAGAAGCTGGTGCTGGAGGACCGCTTCGAGGCCTACAACCTCCCCCTCGGTCCCATGTCCCACGCCATGCGCGCCCAGGCGGGCGGGCATGACGGGTACATCACAAAGCTCGGCCTCGGCATCTTCGCAGACCCCCGCGTGGAGGGCCCGGGCCTCAACAATATCTCCCATGACGATTCCCTGGTCCGGGTCGTGAACATAGAAGGGGAGGACTACCTCCGCTACCGCCTGCCCGCCTTCGACATCGCCCTCATCAAGGCAACGAGCGTCGACGCCAAGGGCAACATCTCCTTTGAAAGCGAGTACAGCACCATCGACGCTCTGTCCATCGCCCAGCTCACAAGGCGAAACCACGGCAAGGTAATCGTCCAGGTGGACAGAGTCAAGTCCGATTTCAGCCGCCCGCGCGACGTGATTATCCCCGCCGTGCTCGTGGACGTGGTGGTCGTGTGCGAGCCGGACCGCGACAATGAGGCCTTCGGCACCCTCTCCGGCGATATCCATGTCCCGGCGACGCACATGCAGTACTGGTATCACAGGCTCGAAAAGGAAAACGCCCGCAGCGGCAAGGTACGCGCGGACTTCTCGGCGGACATCATCGGGCGGCGCGCGGCGAAGGAACTAAAGCGCGGCGACATTGTCAACATCGGCATCGGCATCCCCGAGAAGGTCAGCAAGTACGCCGCGGCGGAGGGCATTTTGCAGGACCTCACCCTCTCGGTGGAATCCGGCGGCACGGGCGGCCTGCCCGCGGGCGGGCTGGAGTTTGGCGCCATGATCGGCGCCGACTCCATCAGCGACATGTCCATGCAGTTTGATTTCTACGACGGCGGCGGTCTCGACTGCTGCTTCATGGGCGCGCTGGAGATGGACCGCTTCGGCAACGTCAACGCCCACCGGGGCGTGGACCAGTGCTCCGGCATCGGGGGCTTCGGCAACATCACCGCCGCGACCCAAAATGTGATCTTCTGCCTCACCTTCGACACCAAGGGCCTCAACGTCACCGAGGAGGACGGGCGCGTGCGCATTCTTTCGGAGGGCACGATCCCGAAGATCGTGGACAAGGTGCGCAGCATCAGCTTCTCCGGGCAGCGCGCCGCGGAGAACGGCCAGCGCGTGCTGTATGTGACGGAACGCTGTGTCTTTACGCTCAGACCCCAGGGGCTTGCGCTCACCGAGGTCTACCCCGGCATCGACAAGCAGCGGGACATCCTCGACCGCCTGCCCTTCCCGGTGCTCGACGAGACAGCATCCTCTTGACTGCCTCGCCGACCCCTTGACTATAAGCTTGAAAAAGGCCCCTGGCGATTGTTCGCCGGGGGCCGCTTTGATTATGTCTTGATCTCCAGCATGCTCTCGAGCAGGCCGTCGTCGGGGAAGACCATCATCTCCCGCACGCCGAGCTTTACGTCCTGCCCCTCGCGGAGGGTGCGGTAGGCAAAGCCGTTTGTGATCACGCGCATCAGCGCCTCGCCCACGCGCACGCGGCAGTCGTCCACGTCGCCGAGATAATACTGCTTTTCGAGTACCCCGTGCAGGACGCCGTCGTCGGCGAAGTACACGTTCTCGGGCCGGATCGCCACGTCCACCTTTCCGGTGCGCTCCCCGTCGTAGGGGATGCTTTGGCCGCCCATCGCGGGGAAGACGACGCGCCCGTTCTTGACCTCGCCCTTGAAGAAGTCCACCTTGCCGAGAAAGTCCGCCACGAACTGGTTGACGGGCGTGTTGTAGATTTCTGTCGGCGAGCCGCACTGTTCGATGATGCCGCGGTTGATGAGGAAGATGCGGTCGCTCATGGCCATGGCCTCGGTCTGGTCGTGGGTCACGTAGACCACCGTGATGCCGAGATTCTTCTGGAGCTCCTTGATCTCAAAGCGCATGGACTCCCGGAGCTTCGCGTCGAGGTTTGAAAGCGGCTCGTCGAGAAGCAGAAGGGTGGGCTCCGCTACCAAAGCCCTTGCCAGGGCCACGCGCTGCTGCTGTCCGCCGGAGAGCTGGTTCGGGAAGCGCTCGGCGTACTGGCTGAGGTGCACAACGGCGAGCACCCTTTCCACCGCGCTTTTGATCTCCGCCTTGGGCGTGTGCCGGATGGTCAGCGGGTAGGCCACGTTGTCGAACACGTTCATGTGCGGCCACACGGCATAGCTCTGGAACACCATGCCAACGCCGCGCTTTTCCGGCGGCACGAACGTCTTCCCGCCCGAGACGAGCTGCCCGCCTATATAGATTTCGCCGCTCGTCGGCTTTTCAAAGCCCGCGATCATGCGCAGCATGGTGGTCTTGCCGCAGCCGGACGGGCCGAGCAGCGTGATGAATTCGCCGTCCTGAAATTCCGCGTCAAAGGCCTTGAGCACAACATTGTCCCCAAAAGCTTTGGTGACGTTCTTGATTGTCACAGTTGCCATCAGTGGACCCCCTTCATATGGAGAACTCGCCCTTGGTCAGGCGGTTGAGAATGAAATTCAGCAGCACGACGATCAGCAATATGCCGAAGGCCATGGCGCAGCTCATGGGCTGGCTGGTAAAGGTCCAGTATTCGTAGAGCTGGAAGCCGATGGTTTTGGTGGTGCTGGAGTAGAGAAGCGTCGTCATGGAAAGCTCGTAGAAGCAGGGGATAAAGATCAGAAACCAGCCCGCCGCGATGGAGGGGAAGATGAGCGGCCCCGTGATCCGGAACATCGTGCGCAGCCAGCTTGCGCCGGACACCTGGCTGCTCTCCTCGAGGGAGACGTGGATCTGGCTCATGGCGGACACCACCGTGCGCATGCCCATCATCAGATATTTGATAAGGTAAGCGATAATCATGATATAGGCTGTGTTGTAGATATTGATGCCGAAGTTGCCCTTCATGGTCATGATGAGGCCCAGCGCAATGACGACCGACGGCGTGCCGGAGCCGAGAGTGATCATGAAGTCCGGGAGCTTGCGGCCCCGGATGCGGGTGCGCTGCAGAAGATAGCTCATGGTGCAGGCGATCACGATGCCGACGGTCGCGGCGACGGAGGCGTAGAGCAGGGAGTTTTTGAGGCTGTTGAGGGTCTCTACCCTTGCAAAGACCGTCTTCCAGTTCGTGAGCGTGAAGTTTGCGTCAGCCAGTACGCTCTTGCCCACGTCCACCTTGAAGGAGGTCAAAAGGATGGTTGCAAAGGGGATGAGGATCACGAGCACCGCAAAGAGCGACACCAGCACGGTCAGCGGCACGCGCCATTTCCGCAGCTCCACCAGCGTGGGCTGCACGGATTTGCCGGACACCGTGATATACTGCCGCCTTGCCAGCACCACGTCGGAAATAAAGAGGATGATGACCGCAAGCACCATCAGGAATACCGCCATGCCGGTGGCGTCGTTGAGACCCTGCTGCCCGAGCGACACATATTCCACGATGCGCGTCGTCACGGTATGGACACGCCCGGGGCTTCCGATGATGGAGGGGATGCCGTAGCAGCTCATGGCGCTGACGAAGACCAGCAGCGCACCGGAAATCAGCGACGGCAGCATCATGGGCAGCGTCACGGTGAACACCGTTTTGAGGGGCGAGGCGCCGCTGATGCGGCTTGCCTCCTCCAGCGAGGGGTCCATCTTCTCCATGGCGCGGCTGATGGTGATGAAGGCGTAGGGGTAGTAAAAGCTCGTCAGCACCCAGATCATGCCGGGCAGGGTGTAGACGTTCAGCGGGCCGGGGGCGTTACTGAGGTGCAGCAGCGCCCGCAGCCAGCGGTTCATGGTGCCGACGTTGGGGTTCAATAAACGCAGCCACGCCATGGCCCCCACGTAGGGCGGCACCATGTACGTCAGCACGAAGAGCGCGCGGAAAAACTTCCGCCCGTATAGATCGGTCCTGCCCACGAGCCAGGCCAGCGGGAAGGCGAGCAGCGTGCCGAAGATCATGGTCATGGTGGCGGCGACGAGGGTGTTTTTCACCGCGTCCAGATTCAGCGAGTAGGTGTACAGGCGGCGTATGGTCTCGAGCGAGAAGCTGCCGTTCGGGAAAAACGCCTTGAAGAGCATGTACACCAGCGGCAGCATCTGGAACAGCAGCAGAAAGTCCACGATCAGCAGGATGATGAGCCACTTCACATCGAGCTTCCACACCCGCTCGCCCATCATGAGCAGGGCCAGCAGCAGAGCGTCGACGGAGACGAGCACGCCGATCAAAATCGCCGTGCGCCCGTGGCCGACCACAAGCTGCTGCAGGGCGTTGACCTCGCCGCGGGCGATCATGCGGAAGGCGTCGAGCTGGGCGCCTTTGTCGCGCACGGTCTTCTTGAGCATGTTGACCCACTCGGTCACGCCCGCGTCCTGGGACCCGGCACTGACAAACAGGGTCTGCATCAGCATGGCCTCACGCTCTGTGCCCTCAAGGTCCCCGACGAGCTTCTGCGCGGCCTTGGGAACTTCCGCCGCCTCGTCGAGAAGGCAGTTTAATAGCTCGGCGCGAAAGGAGGCAGCGTCCTCTCCCGTGAGGGCGGTGACGGCCTTGCGGTTGGCGGTGCTGACCTTCGGCCCGGCGGTGAGATAGCTTGCGTACAGGAGCTTGTATTGGAGCTCCTCGCGAGCGTTGTCGCCGGCGGAGGCGAGCAGCTCCTCAAGCGCCTCGCCGCTGCCCTTCTTCTGCTTTTCCCAGGTCGAGGAGAGAAGAGCGGCGGTCACGTCGTCCACGCGCTTCCGATCCACGTCGGACAGGGCTTTGAGCCCGGGCAGCAGTGTTTCGTCCCAGGCGCTGTCCGTGGCCTTTGACAGGTGGTAGATCGCCTGATAGGCAGACTCCGAGCTGAAGCCGGACTGCTTGTAAAGGCGCATGGCCTGCACGCCGTTGAAAATGATCCCCACGCCCAGCAAAAACAGGAGGATCACCAGGAGCTTGACCGCAAGCGCCGCGCGGTTTCTGGTCTGTAAGCTTGTTTGCATGCGCATACCTTCTTTGCAGACGGGCAAAGAGACGCGCGCGTCCCTTTGCCCGTAACGATCCTATTACTTTGCCGTGACGATCTCCGTCCAGGCGGTGTTGATGGCCTCGCGGTTGTGGTAGGCGTTCTCCCAGTCCACGCCGAGGTCCTTTTTGATGAGCTCCTCGGTGTCGATGGAGCCGTAGGGGATGTCCTTCATGCCCTTGAAGACAGAGTGCATGTAGCCCTGCATGATGAGCTTCTGGGCTTCCTCACTCAAAAACCACTGCTCGACCGCCTCGCACGCCTCGGTGTTGACGTTCTTGCTGTGCTCCTCGGCCACGGTCATGACGGTGGAGGGGATGAGCACCACGCCGTCATCGGGGTAGATGCAGGCGATGTTGGTGATGGGCTTGCCGGCATCCTCGGCCTCCTTGAGGACCTTGAGGATGGACTCCTCCAGGATCATGATGGCGGCGCACTCGCCGGTCTGAAGCTTGGTGATGGCGGTGGAGCCGGACTCGATCATGACGTTGTTGGCGGCGAGACCCTTGAGGTAGTCCTTGCCGTAGTGGTTATCCTGCGTGAGAGAGGCGACGGCGGCAAAGGTGGTGCCGCTGGACATGGGGTTGCCCATGGAGATGTAGCCCTTGAGGGCGGGGTCTTCGGCGAAGTCCTTGAAGGAATGGGGGATGGTCACGCCCTTGGCGGCCCATTCGTCCACCATGTCCGGGTTGTAGGCCAGGACCATGTTGCACACGCGCACGGGATACCAGTAGCCCTCCTCGTCATAGGGGAAGCGGAGCAGATCCTCGGGATCGTCGATGTCGACGGGCTCGAGATAACCGGCCTCCTTGAGCTCGAGGGACAGGGCGGGCTCGGCCACCAGCATCATGTCGCAGTCGAGGGCGCCGGTCTCCATCTCGCCGTAGATCTTGGTGATGAGGGAGCTGGTGCCGCCGTAAAAGAAGAAGCTGCCGTCGTTGCCGGGCTTGAGATTGGGGAATTCCTTTTTCAGCGCCTCGTCCAGCATGTCCAGCACGAACTGGTACATGGAGGAATAGATGACGATTTCGCCCTCCACATCCTCGTTGACGGCGAAGGCCGCCGGGCACAGGGACAGGAGCATGGCAAGCATAAGCGCGAGCGCCAGGATTTTTTTCATTTGCTTAAACCTCCGTTTACAGAATTTGAGGAAATCAGACATGCATATTTTACCACGTCCCGGATTTGCTGTCCATAAAAAAATAAAGCTGCGCGCAGATACCCCAGGGGAAAATATTTCAAAAAACTTGTCAAAATTGCACATTACTACTTGCCATTTTACTGCCTCTTCATGTATAATACGACAGTGAGCTGAAATACAGAGAGGGGTCAGCGTATGTACATCTTTCCGGAAGATATGAGACGGCATTACGAGAGCAGCCCGCTCTCCTTCGTGTACTACGAGGTGACGGACGAAAAAGCCGTGCCGCTGCTCGCGTCGGACGGCTTCTGCAAAAATGTCGGCGTGGACCGGGAGCATCTGTTCCAGTGGCTGTCGAGCGGGATGTTCGAGCGCATGCACCCGGACGATGTGGGCGTCGTGGGCAAGATCAGCCGGGACTTCATGCGCCATGAGGGCCCCTACGACGTGATCTTCCGCTGCCGTCTCGGTGGGGACTACCAGTATATCCACGGCTACGGCCAGTGGCAGCGCATGCCCGACGGGGAAGAGCTCGCGGTGATCGGCTATCTGAACGTGACGGAGACAAAGGATAAGATGATCACCGTTACGCAGAACTACGATCTGTTCCGCAGGGACCTGTTTTACACCGACCCGCTGACGGGTCTGCCGAACCTCAACTACTTCCACGAGTTTGCCGATGAGCGGGTACGCGTTCTGCACGTGCAGGAGAAAAAGCCCGTGCTGCTGTTTGCGGATGTGTATTCCATGCAGTCATACAACAACCGCTACGGCGTACAGGAGGGGGATGAGCTTCTGCGCCTGGTGGGCGCGTCGCTGAAGGAGGCCTTCCCGGAGGCGCTGCTGGTGCGCGGGGCGATCGACCGGTTTGTCCTCATCACCGAGCTTACAAGCCCCGAGGCGATCACCGCCGGGATCAAAAAGGCCAACGCCAGGATCAAGAGCGAGGCAAAGGGCGTCACCTCCGGCATCCGCGTCGGCATCTGCGAGATCGGCGAGAATCAGAGCACCACCGAGGCCCTGGATCACGCCCGCCACGCCCTGCGCCGCATCAACAACGACCTGACGCGTACCTGGGCGTTTTTCTCCCAGGCGGCGGACGACCTTTACTGGAAGAAGCGCTATATCATCGAAAACTTTGAGCGGGCGCTGGAAAAGCATTGGATCAAGGTCTATTACCAGGGCATCACCCGCGTCAGCTCTCAGAAGATCGCGGCGATGGAGGCGCTGGCCAGATGGGTTGACCCGGTGCGCGGCATCATCTCCCCGGCGGATTTCATCCCGACCCTGCAGGAGTATCACCAGCTTTACAAGCTCGATCTCTACATGCTCGAGCAGGTGTGCCGCGAGATCCCCCTGCGCCACGAAAACGGCGTGCCGATCGTGCCGGTGTCGGTGAACTTCTCGCGTCAGGATTTCGACCATGTGGACATCGTGGGCTGCATGAACACGTTCTACGAAAAATACGAGCTTTCCCGCTATGTGGGCAGGGACAGTCTGATCGTCGAGATCACCGAGCAGGACATGGCCATGGGGGCCGAGCGCTTCCGCGAACAGCTCCGGTGCATACAGGAAAACGGCTACGGCCTGTGGCTGGACGATTTCGGCAGCGGCTATTCCGCCATCAACATGTTCAGCCAGTTTCAGTTTGACCTCATCAAGTACGACATGGAGCTGCTGCGCCACCTGGAGGATAACGGCGGCATCAACCGCGTGATCCTCAGGGAGCTTGTGCAGGTCGCAAAGAAGCTGGGGCTGCATACGCTCATCGAGGGGCTGGAGGATACCGACCAGCTCGGCTTCGTGCGAGGCATCGAGTGTGAGCTTGCGCAGGGCTACTATTATTCCCGGCCCGTGCCGCTGGACGATCTGCTGTTTCGCATCAGGGGCGGGCAGCCGCTGAAGGACTACGAGACCCCCGAAGAGCGGGCGGCCTTCCGCAGAAGCTGGCAGGGAGACAACGAAAGTGAAAAGTGAAAAGTGGAAAGTGGAAAGTGGAAAGTGAAGATATGGGGCGCTTTGCGCCGCTTGCAGTCATTGCGATGCGATGTCTTCACTCCGTTAATAAATATTAAGAAGTTCCGCCCTGTACAGGGACGGAAAAATATGCTATACTGTGTACAGCCCGGAAAAAACGGGGGAAGATTCCATAGAACATACTGTGACATTTGTGTGACAGAAGCTGTGCTATGATAAACACGCAATCCGGGCAAAAGAATTATAAAAAAGGAGATAACAAAATGAATCCTATCAACGATCAGGACATGTCCAAGGTCGCCGGCGGCGGCGCAAACGGCAACTTCTGGCAGGACGGCGCTGCGATCTACTACCGCATCGCTCCCCGGGATACCCTCTCTGAGATCGCCCTGCGCGCGCAGGTCCCCATGAGCCAGATCCTGGCCCTCAACCCCAGCATCAAGAACCCCGACGTCATCAGCGCCGGTGCCGTCATCCGCATCCGCTGAGTCATTGAAAGCAAAACAGCGAAGGCAGAAATGCCTTCGCTGTTTTGCGCTTATGCGCCGAATAGCTTACACAGCTCCGCAAGGTCACGCACCACATGGCTCTCATATCCCGTGGGCTCTGTGGGACTGCCCGGGACCAGAAGCAGGATGCCGCCGATGGAAGCGTTTCGGGCGGCCTCCATGTCGAGACTGCGGTCGCCCACATAGTAGCATTGCGCAGGGGCGAGCGCGTATTTTTCCATCAGATACAAGATCGCGTCAGGCGCGGGCTTGCGGGGATAGCCGTCCAGGGCGGTCACGATCTCGGTAAAATACGGCAGCAGGCCGCAATTTTCCAGGATCGCCCGGCAGGAGGCCCCGCGGTGGGTGTACACAAAATGCCGGTGCCCCGCCTTTTGAAGGCGCGAAAGCGTCTCAAGCGCGTGGGGCATGGGACGGATCTTTTCGATGCGCGTGTCGTTGAGCTCCTGAAAGCGCGCCTTGACGGACGCCGTGTGCGGGGTGTCGAGGCTTTCCAGGAAGCTCCCCACGGAGGTCTTGATCACATTGCGGTACACCGTGTCGGCGTCGATGGCGTACCCGTATTCCGCGCAGGCGTCGATGACGTTCGGAACAATGGCGGGGTAGGAGTCCACCAGTGTCCCGTCCATATCCCAGAGAAAGGAAAGACTTTCCATAGCGTTTGCCTCCGTCACCGGGCCGATTCCGCCCGCAGGCGGCGGAGGATGCTCGTGTCGATGCGCCGCTGAAAATCGAGGTACTGCTTAAACTCCTCCTCGCTGAAGCCGTCAAAGCAGACCGCGTCCATATCCCGGTCGAGCTGCCGCAGCTCCCCGCGCAGCTCCGGAGCCTGGAAGACAAAGACGTCGCTCTGCCCGCTGACAAGCTGCCGCCGCACAAGCCCGTCGGCCATCAGGCGGGCCAGGGCGACAAGCGCCGCGGTCTTCCCGAGGCCGGACAGCGTGCACAGCGTCTCCGTGGAGCAGGGCACGCCCAGCTTGTCCATGCAGTAGAGAAGCCTGACCGCGGCCCCGTCCAGACTGTGCCTGCGGCCGATGCTCTCCAGATAGCGCGTCAGCAGTCTGTCGCGCAAAATCGCGCTGCGCAGGGGAGAGCCCTCATGGAGTCCCTCGGACAGGGCGGACAAGCCGCCCTCGCTCAGCTTCTTCGTGCCCGGCAGGAAGGACAGCGCCAGACTGTCACGGCTCACGGCCAGCAGATAGCTGTAGATCACCGGCAGGCGTTCTTTGTAATCGGGGGGTTCAAAGGTACTCCTGAAAAAGTCATTGTAATAGCCGATGACGCTTTTCTTCATCTTCACGGTGGCATTCAGATTGAGACTCTGATCCACCAGGGAGCCCTTTGTATATTGATAATAATAGACCGGGGCCTTCAAAACGGCGATCGCCTGGACGTGCAGGAGGTATTCAAGATTGAAGATCATGTCCTCACTGTAGCTGATGCTCTCATCCATGCGGATGCCGTGCAGCTCGATGATCTCCCGCCGGTAGAGCTTGTTCCACAGCACGCCGAAGTAGAGGTCCGCCGGGCCCAGCATCATCTGGTCGGCGTAGGCGCGCAGGGAGAGGATGCCTCCCTTTTCGATGGCGCCCTTTCTGGACACATTCCCTTCCACGACGCGGTAGAAGTCGCCGACGACGAGCTGGGCACCGCTTGCCTCCATCTCCCGCACCATGAGCTTGGTCGCGTCCATGGGCAGCCAGTCGTCCACATCCGCAAACTGGATGTAGGTGCCGCTCGCCTCGTCGAGTCCCCGGTTGCGGGCGGAGGAGACGCCGCCGTTTTCCTTGTGGACAAGCTTCACGCGCTTGTCGCTCGCGGCGATTTTCCGTATGAGCTCAAAGGAGCTGTCCCGGCTCCCGTCGTCCACCAGGATCAGCTCCAGCTCCGGGTAGTCCTGGCTGAGGATGCTCTCCGCGCAGCGCTCCAGGCGCTGCTCCCCGTTATAGACGGGTACGATGACGCTGACTTTTTCCATGCGATCAGTCCTTTTTGAACAGTACGAATTTTTCCAACGGGAACAGCACCGCCAGCTGTACATACCCCGCAGCCATGGCGGCGATGGTCCTGGCCAGAGGCGCGAGGGAGGTCACGGAGAGCTTTGCCGTGATGAATCCCTGCAGCCAGGTGGAAAACAGGATCAGCAGCGCGATGATCACAAGATAGGCGATCAGTCCCGCCAGGCTGCCCCTGCCGCGGAAGGTGGTCTTCATGTTCATATAGTAGCCGCAGATATTGGCGATGAAGTTGGAAAAAAAGAAGGGGAGCACATAGCCCCAGGTGACCACGCCGTCCACCACGTAGCGGCTCGGCCCCTCGAACAGGGCCTCGGGCCGGAACACCGGGCGCAGCAGCGGCGGCAGCTTCGCGGTCACGCCGTCGAACACAAGCGGCAGGAGATTGGCAAGCGCAAGCTGCACCAGCGTGATGCCGGTGGAGACGAGGTTAAACTTGATAAACTGCCAGATCGCCGCGTCGCCGTAACGGGCGTCCAGCTTTTTGAGCACTGACATGCGCCATCCTCATTTATACTGATACTAAAAGGCCGCACCCGCTCACGGCAGGACGCGGCAATGTGATTAAATGTGATTATAACATGCTTTCGCATACTGTCAAGGACGGAAAAGACTGTGCAGAGATGAATCCGTGGCTTGTAAAATCGGGAAAAAGCAAGTATAATGTTCTGCGGAAAAAAACGTGTGACGGATCTGTGACAGTCTGTGTGATATACTGGGCGTATCATGGATCAGAGAGGTGAAAACTATGAACGGATCGAAAAACATCCGGCTTAATGCGCTCGAGGACGACATGATGGAACAGGTCTCCGGCGGGGCGTACAACGGGGCGGTGTTCATGTATACCCTCCAGCCCGGCGACAAGCTTTCGGTGCTGGCCCACCGCTTCGGCACGACGGTGCGCGTGCTGCGGGAGCTGAACAATCTGACCGATGACCCCGATCAGCTCCGGCCCGGCAGAACGATCATGATCCCGCAGCGATGAAGAGAGCTTCCGAGAAACGCGGCCCGGTCATTTTATTAAAACTGCTGGCGGCGGGCATCGCGTGGCTGCTGGTGTTCCTCCTGTGCGTGCGTATCGGCGGCGGGGGACTGACGCTCTTCTTCGAGGTCCCGCCGGATGCGGACGGCTGCACGCTGAGCTTCTCGCCGGAGGGAGTCGCCAGGGTCTCGGAGGCGAAGCCCTCCGCCGACGGGACGGAGCTGGCCGTCCGGCTCCTGCCCGCGGGACACGGGGAGACGGACGCGCTGCTCCACTGGGACGGCCTCGGCGAACAGAGCCTCTACGAAAGCAACATCGAAAGCCACATCCGCTCCTACCCCGGCGGCATCCTCTTTGACGACATCACCTGGAACTTCAGCGGCTGGGAGATTTTCACAGCCTGCTTTTTCCTGTTCCTGCTGACGGCTTCCGTGATCTTTTTCCTGGAATCGAAGCGGGAGAGAAAGCGCGTCTTCTTCTCCTACCGCGCCACCGCTGAGCTCGGTATTGCGATCTTCCTGCTGGTGGCAAGCCTTTTGCGTGTGGACATGCTCTGCGGCTTCCTGCGGGGTGAAAACGCGGGGACAGTTTGGTCCTTCCTGGTGAGCACCATTGTCACCGCTCAGACCTTTGTGCGCCGCACCGCCTTCGTGATCGTGGGCTTTGCCCTTGTGACGGCGGCGAGCAATTTCGTCCTCATGCGCCATGAGGGCGCGCGGCCCGCCAATATGCTGGGGATTGCGGTGTCACTCGTGATGGTGGGGGGCGCGGCCCTCGGCATCTGGATGTCCAGGTCGATGCTGCAGTTTCCGCTCAGGAACGTCCTGACCAATGTGTATGCGGGGCTGTTCGTGTACTTTGAGTGCCTGCTTGCCGCCACGATCATCCGTTCCGTGATAGCGGGACGGCATGAACCGGCCTACGACAAGGACTATGTGCTGGTCCTCGGCTGCCGCATCCGGCCAGACGGGACGCTCTATCCGCTCATCCGGGGCAGGGTGGACCGGGCGATCAACTTCGTAAACGCCCAGTTCAAGGCAACCGGCAAGCGGGCCGTCCTGGTCCCGAGCGGCGGCAAGGGCGGCGACGAGCCCCTGTCCGAGGGCGAGGCCATGGCCCGCTACATGCGCGAAAAGGGCGTGCCGGAGGAATATATCCTGCCTGAGACGAAATCCACGACCACGCGGGAAAACCTCCTGTTTTCCCGCAGGCTCATCGAAGAAAAGGGGAGCGCCGGAAACGCGGCGTTTTCCAGCTCCAGCTACCACGTCTACCGAAGCGGCATCCTCGCCTCGGAGGTGGGCTGGGACCTGGACGGTATGGGCAGCCGGACCAGATGGTATTTCTGGCCGAACGCATTCCTGCGGGAGTTTATCGGCCTGATGGCGGCGCAGCGAGTCCAGCAGCTGGCCGCAATGGGGGTGATCGTGCTGATCACCGCGAGCTTTACAACACTGGTAATGTAATCATAAAAGGAAGGGTGCAGGCAATCATGGCACATGCATGGATCAACAAGGCGTTTTACGAGGCGGTGTGCAGCTTTGAAAAAAGCGAGGCATCACAGGATTTCTATTACCGCGTGATGGACGCGGAGGTGGAGCGGGACGGCAGAAAGGACACCGTGCGCAATCAGATCCTGCGCGCCTATGCCATGCTTTTCTGTGACGATATCGGCGCGGTGGCGGGACAGAAGGCCTCGCCCGAGGATGTGGAGGCCACGGCGGACCGCCTGTACGTGGGCCAGCCCTCCTTCGATCCGAAGCACTGGTACCGCATGCAGCACCATTTCCCCGTGATCGACGAGGACAACTACGACCGCTTCGCGGCCCTGGTGATCGCGGATCTGAGCGTCGGCCCCCTGCATGACGCGGCGGTCTACGGCGGTGAGATGCTGCTGGTCGGCGCGCTCAACCCCCTGACCCTGAGCCGGGAGGAGCGGAAGAACCAGAAGCTGCGCGTGGTGAAGATCCCCGAGCGGGCAAGGGAGGAGGACGCATGAACATTCTTGTCGTACATGCCGCGGAGAACGAGCGGGAGAGCCTGCGCGAAATGCTCACCGCGCTCCGGCCCGACGCGGAGCTGCGTCTCTTCGACAGCGGGCTGACCGCCCTTGCCGACGCGAGAAAGCAGGAGGCGGACATCGCCGTCATCGACACGGAGCTGCCCGAGCTCAGCGGCCTGGACTTCGGCCAGTACCTCCAGGAGCTGTACCCGGACGTAAACCTCATCTACCTCTCCGCAGACAAAGAGGCGGGCTATACCGCCCTGCGGCAGCACGCGAGCGGCATCCTGCCAAAGCCCGTGGCCAAGCCGGAGCTTACGCGCGAGCTGGACGAACTGCGCCACCCGGCGGTCATGAAGGAGCACAAGCGCGTCTTCGCCCAGACCTTCGGCAACTTCGAGCTCTTTGTCGACGGCAAGCCCGTGGCCTTCAAGTATAACCGCACCAAGGAGCTGGTGGCGGTGCTGATCAACAACCGCGGCGCCCAGACCAGCAACGGCGAGATCATCGCCTGCCTCTGGGAGGACGACGGCGACCCGGAGAAGAAGGCCTCGTATCTGTCCAATCTGCGCCAGGACCTGCAGAACACTTTCACAAAGCTCAAGCTCAACGGCATCATCCTCAAGCAGCGCGGCAGTCTCGCCATCGCCACCGACCGTATCGAGTGCGATCTCTACGACTGGCTCGAGAAAAAGCAGGAATCCAAGTACCACTACCTGGGCGACTACATGAACCAGTACAGTTGGCCCGAGGTCATGCACGCCGAGCTCGACGAGATCGCCTGGTCCTTTGACGACGATCAGTAAGATCAACATAAAAGTTCACATAATTGTGTTCATTTTCCAGCGAAGCTGTGATATAATGACGATGCTGCAAAGGCAGCGGCTCGCGTACAGCCCCGGATTTACGGAAAAGGGGAGAAAAACGGGAGCTGCGCACACAGCGCGGGGCGCTGCGGAGAACGAAAGGCAACACCGCATAATGCGGCAAGAGCAGATTCCGAGAAAATTTGGGTTCTGATGATGGCACTTTTTCGCAGATGTACTTTGTGTACCTCAAGAAAAAGTGACGAAATCAGGGCACAATTTTTCCGGAAGATGCCGCAGGCGTATTGTGCGATGCTGCCGATATGAAAAGGAGAAGGAACATGACAACAACGAAGCGCATTTTTGCGTGCCTGCTGGCCATGACCATGCTGGTCTCGGCGGCGGTATGCGGCGGCGTGAGCGCCTGGGCCGAAGATCTCAAGCCCGTCACGCTCGAGCCCACGGACATCGACAACCAGCTGGCCTACATCTTTTCCCAGATCGGGACCCTCAAGCAGAACGACAGCCAGAACCCCTGGTACTACACCATCACCGACCTTGACCACGACGGCAACCTGGAGTTTGTTTCCGCATCCCAGCACCCGCAGGACCGCTCCACCAACCTGAAGGTCTGGGAGGTCAGCAATGACAGGAAGGCTCTTGTGGAGTGCAAGCTCGACAAGGACGCGGAGGAATCCTTCCCGGACATCCTCACCGACGTGGCCGACACCTTCCACGACACTGCCACCGATACCTGGAACTACCTGTTCTATGACAACGTGGTGATTTCTCCCACCGATGTCTACACCAGCAAGAGCGCCTATAACCTCAAGGACGGCGTTATCAGCTACCAGGCCTACGCCGTGGAGCATACCCAGATCGTAAACGGCGTGAGAAGCGTCAGCCATACCGACGCAAGCGGCGCCAAAATCTCTCCCGAGCAGTACAACGCCGCCGGCAACAACGCTTTTGCCAATGCCGAGCGCAGCAGCACCAACTTCGAGTGGCTCACCGCCGCGGACGTGAACAATCTCACCCGCGTGATCGACAGCTACGCGGTCTTCTCCGGCCGGAAGAACCCGACCGAGGTCTTCCCGGTCCCCAAGCCCGAGGCTCTGACGGCTCCGACCGCCACGCCCGCGCCGACCGCAGTGCCCACGCCTGCGCCCACGCCCACGCCCGTGCAGCCGATCTACCTGAGCATCACCAAGAACCCCACCAACGAGAACAAGACCGAGGGCGGCACCGCCTACTTCGTTTCCTGCGCCAACGCCTATGAGTCCCTGACCTGGACGTTTGTCGGCCCCGACGGCGGCGAGTACTCCGTGCAGAACTTCCGCAACATCTTCGGCGCGAGCGTCAGCGGCGAATACAGCACCACCCTCGCCATCGACAACGTCAGCACCAGCATGAACAACTGGGGCGCCTACTGCACCTTCTACTATCAGGGCCAGACCGCCCGCACCACCACCGCCTACATGTATGTCACCGCCAAGAGCAAGCCCGCGCCCAGCGGCACCTACACCGGCACCGTCACCGACTGGAACTACAGCAGCGTGACCATCTGGGCGGAGAACACCGTGTCCATCTCCATCCCCTTCGCCAAGTGCGACATCGACGGCGACCTCTATGTCGGCGCCTATGCTTCCTTCAACTGGAACGGCTATGACGTGACCTACTGCTACATCTCCGGCAACAAGCCTTCGCCCACGCCGCAGTACGGCTCCATGAGCGGCACGGCCTATGAATCCGGCGGCGGCTTCACCATCAATCTCGCCAACGGTGTCTCCCTGTACGTTGACGGCTGGAAGTGCAACGTCTACGGCAACTTCTATGACGGCGCCTCCTGCGTGGCCTATTACAGCGGCTCGATCAGCAATGCCAGCGTCTACAGCGTCGATATCTACGGCAGCGAGCAGGTCGGCCCGGTCTACGGCGATATGAGCGGCTATGCCTATGAGGGCGGCGGCGGATACGCCATCAACCTCTCCAACGGCACGCAGATCTATGTTGACGGCTGGAAGTGCAACGTATCCGGCACCTTCTATGACGGCGCTCCCTGCACCGTCACCTATATGAACTACCCGAGCTCCGATAACGTCACCTCCGTTGCCATCTACGGCAGCTCAGACCCCATCCTCGACCAGGGCGGCTGGGCAGGCTCCCACTACTATGACACGATGGGCGGTTATGCCGGCTCCAACTACTACGACAACGAGTACTATGGAACCGACTACTATGACCTGGATGACGGGTCCGTATACTATGAGGATCACGACGTGCTCGGCAATGTGCTCGGCGGCGGTATCATTTACGATTGATAGTGTGACAGTTGTGTGACAGTTCGTGTGTTATCTTATACACGCAGGCAGGAAGAAAACACACAAACAGGAATCTTTGAATTGGAGGATAAGAAAATGACGATGAATAAGAAAGCTCTGAACGACGAAGTACTGGACGCAGTCGGCGGCGGCACCATTCTCCCGTACCAGGTGAACCCGGGCGACACGCTGGAGAGCGTCGCGGCACAGTATCATGTCACCGCTGACCAGGTGGCAAAGTGGAACAATCTCCCGAGCAATTCCACGCTGATGCCCGGTCAGACCCTCAAGATCAAGTTCTGATCCAAAACAGCACAAACAGAAGGGGAGGCCCGAACGGGCCTCCCTTATGCACTTGATTAGCCGATTGCGAAACACAGTTTTCAAAAAAAGAAGATAACGATTCATCCTTCGTCATTCAATTTGGAAAATGTCCGTTTTACGTCATTGCGAACCAGTGACCGATGTCACTGGTGTGGCAATCCGCTTCTTTTTCGTAAAGGAAAAAAGTATTACCTGCATAGGAGAGACGGATTCCCACGCCAGTGTTGCGACACTGGCTCGGAATGACAGGGAGACTGAATAGCTGCAAAGGAGAACACAATGAAGAAAATCATCCTCGTGCTCGCGGCATTTGTCCTGCTGCTGACGGGCTGCGGCACAAAGCAGACGGCCCAGAGCGCGCAGACCGCCGCACCGCAGAGCGCGGAGCCCTTCCAGAAGCTCCGCCACGCTGAGATCACCGTCAAAGACTACGGCACCATCAAGCTGGAGCTGGACGAGGGCACAGCCCCCATCACGGTGGCAAACTTTATCAAGCTTGCCAATGACGGCTTTTATAACGGCCTGACCTTCCACCGCATCATGGACGGCTTCATGATCCAGGGCGGCGATCCCGACGGCAACGGCACCGGCGGGGCCAAGGACAAGATCAAGGGCGAGTTTGCCAAGAACGGCGTGACCAATCCCATCAGCCATGTCAAGGGCGTCATCTCCATGGCGCGCTCCAACGATCCCGACAGCGCAAGCTCGCAGTTCTTCATCACTGTCGCCGACTCCACCTTCCTCGACGGCAGCTACGCCGCCTTCGGCCGCGTGACCGAGGGCATGGAGGTCGCCGAGCAGATCGCGAAGGACGCAAAGCCCGTCGACAACAACGGCACCATCCCGCCGGATCAGCAGCCGGTGATCGAGAGCATCGTGATCACAGACTGAAAAACGAAGGGCGCGCTGCAAAATGCTTAGCGTTTTGCAGCGCGCCCTTCTGCTATATGTTGTCTTTACTTCTCGGCCTCGTGCAGGCGGTCGGCAAAGCTGCTCTCCTTGGAGCTGTGCTTTTCCGCCGCGGCCTTGTATTTCTCGATGTTCTTTGCGGACTGGGCGACAGGGGTGATCGTTCCGGCGCCGGCCACGCAGCCGCCGGGACAGGCCATGCCCTCCAGCAGGTAGCCGTTCCGGAGCCCCTTGCGGGCCATGAGCAGCATCTTTCGGCACTCGCGCAGGCCGTCGGCAAACTCCATCGGGACCTCGCGCTCGGGGGCAACATGGGAAATGTGGTCCTTCACCGCCGCGGCGACACCGCCCACCACGGCAAAGCCGCGGCCCATGGCGCTGCCCTCCTGGAAGTCCTCGTCGCAGGCATCGGGCTCGACATAGTCAAAGTCGATCTCCTTGGCGGCGAACATGCCGTTGAGCTCCTCGAAGGTCAGCACAAAGTCCACGTCCGAGCGGACGGAGCGGCGGCTGGCCTCCAGCTTCTTGGCGGCGCAGGGGCCGACAAAGACGATCTTGGCCTCAGGGTTATCCTTCTTGGCAAGGCGCGCCGTGAGCACCATGGGCGTCAGCGCCATGGAGATGTAGGGGGCCAGATCCGGGAAGGTTTTTTTGGCCATGACGCTCCAGGCCGGGCAGCAGGAGGTGCCCATGAAGGGCTGCTTGGCGGGGACCTCCTTCAAAAAGTCCTCGGCCTCCTCGATGGTGCACAGGTCAGCGCCGACCGCGACTTCATAGGTATCGGCAAAGCCGAGCATGCGCATGGCCTTGCGCATTTTGGGCACGGTCGCGCCCTTGAACTGACCGACAAAGGCGGGGGCGACGATGGCGATGACCTTGTCGCCGCTCTTGATGGAGCGGATGAGCTGGAAGATCTGGCTCTTGTCGGCGATGGCGCCGAAGGGGCAGTTGACGAGGCACATGCCGCAGGACACGCACTTGTCGTAGTCGATCTTGGCCCTGCCCATCTCGTCGGAGTGGATGGCGTCCATGCCGCAGGCCTTGGCACAGGGGCGCTCGATCTTGCTGATGGCGTCGTAGGGGCACTGATCGACGCAGCGGCCGCACTTGATGCACTTGGCGTTATCAATGACGCTGTGGCCGTAGGCGTCGGTGCTGATGGCGTTCTTGGGACATACCGCCTGACAGGGGTGGCTCAGGCAGCCCTGGCAGTTGGAGCTGACGCGCATCTCCTTTTCGGGACAGGCGTTGCAGGCAAAGGGAATGACGTTGATAAGCGGCGGCTCATAGTATTTCTCGGGGATGTTGGCTTCCTCGATACCCTCGCTCGGCAGGCCGTACTCCGCGGCGGAGCGCAGCGGCAGGCCGCAGGCCAGGCGCAGGCGCTCGGTGACGATGGCGCGCTCACGGAACACGCTGTCGCGGTAATGGGCGACCTCGCCGGGGATGATTTTATAGGGCAGCTTGTCAATGCGCTGGACATCGTCCTCATAGGCCATGCGGGCCACTTCTTCAAAAACGGATCTTCTCAGCTCGTCAACGACGCTGTGGATTCCTCTCATAATGCCTCCTTGTTTTACCGGGTTAAATTTGTTCGACACGGTTAAACTGTTGCCTTTAGAATAGCATAGCCCACGCCGATTGGCAAGCCGGGATTTTATAGCAGCAAACAATTTTGCACGCAAAAAAGAATGTCATCCTCCTAAAGGGCAAAGAGATTCTAAGCGGCAAGCCGCCAAGAATCTCTAATGTTCGCGTCAGCGAAGGATCTTTCCCTGCATAAATACAGGAACAGAGGATTCTTCGCTTTGCTCAGAATGACAGAGTATGGGGCTGCTGTGTTTATGACAGCAGCCCCATAACAGTCAATCAGTGCTGATGGTGCAGGGGATAGTGGATGTGGAGCAGCTCGTGGGCGCGGCCCTTGAGAAGCTCGTCGTAGATATAGCCCAGGGCGGGGTTCTGCTGCGGGAGCTTGAGCTCGCAGGCCTCGTCGGCCTTGAAGATGGCGTCCATGCGCTCACGCTTGCGGGCGTTGGAGGCGGGGGGCTGACCGCCGCCGCCGATGCAGCCGTTGGGGCAGGCCATGACCTCGATGAAGTCAAAGTACTCCTCGCCGCTCTGCACCTTCTCAATGAGCTTGTCGGCATTGCCGAGACCGTTTGCAACGGCAATTTTCAGGCTCAGGTCGCCCGCCGTCACGGTGAAGGCCTTGATGCCCTCCAGTCCGCGCACGCCGCACTCGGCGATGGTCTTGAGCGCCTCGGGGGAGGCGTCGTCCAGCACGCGGCGGATGACGGCCTCGGTCACGCCGCCCGTGACGCCGAAGATGACGCCCGCGCCGGTGTAGTCGCCGAGGGGGCTGTCCGGCTCGGAGTCGGGCAGGTTTTTAAGGTCGATGCCGGCGGCCTTGAGGAGCCTTGCCAGCTCGTCGGTGGTGAGCACGAGGTCAATCAGGCGCTTGCCGTCCTTATAGAGCTCGGGCCGCTGGGCCTCAAACTTCTTGGCGGTGCAGGGCATGATCGCCACGGAGTAGACATCGTCGTCCCCCTTGGAATCGTTGCCGTTATTGAACTGCTGGCGGATGAGCGCGCCGAGCATCTCCATGGGGCTGCCGCAGGTGGACACCTGGGGCATCAGCTCCGGGTGGGCCTTCTCGACATGCTGGATCCAGCCGGGGCAGCAGGAGGTGAACATGGGGAGCTTGGCACCGCTCTTGACCTTTTCGAGAAATTCCGCGCTCTCCTCCATGATGGTGAGGTCGGCGGAGAGGTTCGTGTCGTACACCACGTCCACACCCAGGCGGCGCAGGGCGGTGACGAGCTTTCCGGTGACGGGCTCGTTGGCGGGCATGCCGAACTCCTCGGCAAGACCGACGCGCACGCTGGGCGCAAACTGCACCACGACGCGCTTGTTGGGGTCGTTGAGCATGCGCCACATCTCGGGGATCTGGCGGTTGATGGTGAGGGCGCCGGTGGGACATACCGCCGCGCACTGGCCGCAGCCGACGCAGCCGGTCTCAATGAGCATCTTGCCGAAGCCCGGGGCCACAATGGCCTTCTTGCCGCGCTTGGTAAAGTCGATCGCGCCGATGTTCTGTACCTCCGAGCACATGCGCACGCACAGGCCGCAGAGGATGCACTTTGAGGGGTCGCGGGTGATGCAGGGGGAGGACACGTCCAGACGCTCGTGGGAGTAGGTGTTCTCGCTGAAGCGCGGCTCCACCACGTTGTAGCGGTGGGCGTACTCCTGGAGCTTGCAGTGACCGCTCTGCTCGCAGGTCAGGCACTCGGCCCGGTGGCTGCTCATGAGGAGCTGGAGCGTGGTGTGGCGGCTCTTGAGCACCTTTTCGCTGTGAGTCTTGACGACTAGGCCGTTTCTCGGCTGCATGGAGCAGGCGGCGTCCAGCGCGCCCTTTTCGTTTTCCACCAGGCACAGGCGGCAGCCGCCGTAGATGGACAGGTTTTCACAGTAGCACAGCGAGGGAATGTCGATGCCGTTGTTTTTCGCGACCTCGAGCACGTTGCGCTCGTCGGTGAACGGACATTCGATGCCGTCGATGATCATTTTCTTTTCACTCATTGCTTAACCCTCCCTGATGGCGCCGACCGGGCAGTTGTCTTTGCAGGTGCCGCACTTGATGCAGCGTGTCGTGTCGATGACGTGTTTGTGGCGCGGCGTGCCGGTGATGGCCTCGACCGGGCAGTTGCGCGCGCATCTGGTGCAGCCGATGCACTTGTCCGTGATGACGTACTGGCTCAGCGCCTTGCAGGTGCCGCAGTGGCAGCGCTTGTCACGGATATGCTCGATGTATTCGTCCTCAAAGTTCTGCAGCGTGGACAGAACGGGGTTCGGGGCCGTCTTGCCCAGACCGCACAGGGAGGACACCTGGATCATCTCGGCCAGGTCTCTCAGCTCGTCAAGGTCGCTCATGCGGCCCTTGCCGCTGGTGATGCGCTTTAAGATCTCGTTCATGCGGGTGGTGCCCTCGCGGCAGGGGGTGCACTTGCCGCAGGATTCCTCGCAGATGAAGTTCATGAAGAACTGGGCGATGTTGACCATGCAGCTGTCCTCGTCCATGACGACCAGACCGCCGGAGCCGATGATCGCGCCCACCTTCTTGAGGGAGTCGAAGTCCATGGGCAGGTCCAGATGCTCCTCTGTGAGACATCCGCCGGAGGGGCCGCCGATCTGCACGGCCTTGAACTTCTTGCCGTTTTTGATGCCGCCGCCGATGTCGTAGACGACCTCGCGCAGGGTGGTGCCCATGGGGACCTCGATCAGGCCGGTGTTCACCACATTGCCGGTCAGGGCGAAGGCCTTGGTGCCGGGGCTCTTCTCGGTGCCGACGGAGCGGAACCAGGCGGCGCCCTTCTTGATGATGTCGGGGACATTGGCAAAGGTCTCGACATTGTTAAGACATGTGGGCTTTCCGAACAGGCCTTTGTCCACGCTTCTGGGGGGCTTGGTGCGCGGCATGCCGCGGTTGCCTTCGATGGAGGCGGTCATGGCCGAGCCCTCGCCGCAGACAAAGGCGCCCGCGCCCTTGTTGATGTGCATGTGGAAGCTCTTGCCGCTGCCGAGGATGTCGTCGCCGATGAGGCCGTATTCTTCGGCCTGCCCGATCGCGATGGTCAGACGGGAGACTGCCAGCGGGTACTCCGCGCGGACATAGATGTAGCCCTCGGTGGAACCGGTGGCCACGCCCGCGATGATCATGCCCTCGAGGATCTTATGGGGGTCGCCCTCCATGCAGGAGCGGTCCATGAACGCGCCGGGGTCGCCCTCGTCGCCGTTGCAGACGATGAACTTGACGGGCTCCTCGGTGTGTGCCGCGACCTGGGCCCACTTTTTGCCGGTGGGGAAGCCCGCGCCGCCGCGGCCGCGAAGACCGGAGTCGGTGACCTCCTGGATGACCTCGTCCCCGCTCATCTCGAACAGGGCCTTGGCAAGGGCCTGGTAGCCGCCGATGGAGAAGTATTCCTCGATGCTCTCGGCGTCGATGTGGCCGCAGTGCTCAAGCACGCGGCGGGTCTGCTTCTTGTAGAAGGGGATATCCTCCTGACGCTTGTAGAGCTGGCCGTTCTGGTGATAGCCGAGGCGCTCGATAAACTCACCGCCGAGGATCGTTTTCTCCACGATCTCGGCCACGTCCTCGGCGTGGACCTTGGTATAGAGCCAGCCTTCCGGCTCGATGCGCACCAGGGGGCCCATCTCGCAAAAGCCGTGGCAGCCGGACTTCTTGATGCCGGTGGCGGCGCCGCAGGTATCGTTGAGGCTGAGCTCAAAGGCCGCGCCGTGGGCCTCCATCTGGGCCTTCAGCTCCTCATAGACGGCGAGGTTGCCGCCGGCGGCACAGCCGGTGCCGCAGCAGACGAGGACCTTGCGCTTTTCATTCGCGCGGGCCTGCATGAATTTTTCCTGCAGCGCCTTGAACTGTTCAAGATTCTGTATTTTTTCCCGCATGTTCAGGCCTCCCCTCTAAGCTGCTCCACCAGGGCGCGGGCCTTCTCCGGCGTCATGGCGGCGTGTACGGTGTCGTTGACCATGACCACGGGGCTCAGACCGCAGGCGCCGAGGCAGGAGACGATTTCCAGCGTGAACAGCCCGTCGTCGGAATTGGGCTTGTGCTCGCTGGTGCCGGTGGCGTCGTAGATGGCCTGGAGGACATTGCCGCTCTTGCGCACATGACATGCCGTGCCGCGGCAGACCTTCATGACGTACTTGCCCTTGGCGTCCAGGGAGAAGTTGCCGTAGAAGGTGGCCACGCCGTAGAGCTTCGATTCGCTCATGCCGACCTTTTTGGCGATGTACTCCAGCGCCTCCTGGGGGAGGTAGCGGTACTTCTCCTGCACGTCCTGCATGATGGCGATGACCTTCGCTTTGTCGCTGCCGTACTTGTCCAGTACGGAATCAATAAACCTGAGATCAACGTTTTCCAATGTGATCGCGTCCTTTCTCTGTATGCTTGAAGTTAGCCCTTGATAATTTTGTGACAATCGCTTTGATTATTCTATCTTATTTGATAAAAATAATCAAGTCGTTTTTACAAGAATGGTATGGCAAAATAGACAAAAATATGGAATTTGTAAAAATACTTGACTTTGCAGGCAAAGCTGATACAATAGGGACCGCCCGAGCCGTGAGACGTTTTTCTTGGGGTGAGGAAAGATTAACACGATTCTGACGCCGAAACGGAGCTTGAGGCGGAAGGCTGTGCCGCGCAAATACTGCGCTTTTACTGCCATGCCTTCCGGCATGGCATTTTTCATTCCATTGTGAAACGCGTGTTTCACAATGGAGGACTCGCGTTTATCGCACACGGCGGTGCGTGACACGCCTTGGTCGACGCGAGGCCTCGCGGAGCTCGGCTCAAGGTGTTTTTAAGGCGGCAAAGCCACCTTAAAAACGAATTGAAATTTTTTTAGAAACAAAGCAACAAAAAACTGTGTGATGAAAGGAGCAAAAATGGAAACACGCATTGCCGCCATCGCCATTCTGGTGGAGGAGCCGGAATCGGTGGACACGCTCAACGCCCTGCTGCACGACTACGCCCCCTATATCCGCGGGCGCATGGGCATCCCGGACCACGACAGGGGCGTGAACGTGATCTGCCTGGTTCTGGACGCGCCCATGGACACCATCAACGCACTCAGCGGAAAGCTCGGGCGGCTGCCCGGTGTCAGCGCCAAGGCCGTAACGCCGAAAAGTACAAAATAGAAGGAGATAAACACAACATGAAGAAGAAAATCACTGTCCTGACCCTCGCCCTTGCGCTGGTCTTCTGCCTGTTCGGAGGCGCGGCTTTTGCAGATGTTCTGGTGAATACCCGCGTTTTTACTCTCAACGGCACCACCGGCTTCGGCATGGCGGGCATGATCGCAGCGAACGAAAACAAGGTTTGCCCGGAGTATACCTTCACCGTGGAAACTGATCCCTCCGTCGTGACAGCCGCGCTCGTAAGCGGCGACTGCGACATCGCGGCCCTCCCCACAAATGCCGCCGCGGCCCTCTGCAACAAGACCGAAGGCGCGGTGCAGGTGCTGGCCCTCAACACCCGAGGCGTACTGTACCTCGTGACCGACGGGAAGGAGAAGATCGAGAGCATCGCCGATCTCAATGGCAAGACTGTCTATGCCCCGGCCCAGAACCCCAGCTTCATCTTCGCCGCGCTCTGCAAGGCCAGTGACGTGGATGTGACCATCGACAATTCCTATGCCCAGCCGGCAGAGCTGAACACCGCCGTCGCCGCGGGGCAGGTGGGCCTTGCCGTTCTGCCCGAGCCCATGGTGACCGTGGCGAGAAGCCAGAACCCGGCGCTCACCGTCGCCCTCGACCTCACCGCAGAGTGGGACAAGGTCTTTGAGCCGGGCAGCCTCGTCCAAGGCTGCGTGGTCGTGCGCCGTGAATTTGCCGAGGCGCATCCCGACGCCGTCAAGGCCTTCCTCACGGACTATGAGACCTCCGTCAAGCTTCTGACCGAGGACACCGAGGCCGCGGCGAAAGCCATTGAAGAAACCGGCATCTTTGCCAAGGCCGCCGTGGCCGCCAAGGCGATCCCCAACTGCAACGTCTGCTTTGTCACCGGCGAGGATATGCAGCGTGAGCTCGCCGCCTTCCTGCAGATCATGGCCGATACCGCGCCTCAGTCCATCGGCGGCAAGCTCCCCGGTGAGGACTTCTACTGCATTCTGAAATGAACCCCGCGCAGGTTAAGGTCCTTCGCCGCCTTGCGGTGATTGCCTTCTGGCTCGCGGTCTGGCAGCTTGCCGCCGCGGCGGTGGGGAAGGAGCTGCTCCTGCCCGGCCCTGAGGCGGTTTTAAAAAAGCTTATCGCGCTTGCCTCGACCGGGGCCTTCTGGCGCACACTCGCGCGGAGCATCCTGCGGGTGCTGACGGGTATCCTCTCGGCGGTGCTTCTCGGGGTGTTGACAGGGCTGCTCACCCACAAAAGCGGACTTGCCCGGGAGCTTTTAAGCCCTGTCATGACGCTGCTCAAAAGTACCCCTGTTGCCTCCTTCATCATCCTGGCTCTGGTGTGGCTGGGGAGAGAGGTGGTGCCGGTGTTCATCGCGGGGCTCATGGTGCTGCCGGTGGTCTGGGCCAACACCGCCGCCGGGCTTGCGGGGATCGACCCGCAGCTTCTGGAACTTGCGCAGGTGTACCGCTTCCCGCGCAGGAAGACCTTTCGCCGGATCGTGTGGCCGTCGGTGCTGCCCCATCTGCGCGCGGCCCTGCGCTCGGCGCTGGGACTCGGCTGGAAGGCCGGGGTCGCCGCCGAGGTGCTGACCGTGCCGCCTTATTCCATCGGCAAGAGCATCTACGAGGCAAAGCTCTATCTCGAGACCACCGAGCTTTTTGCCTGGACGGCGGCGGTGGTGGCGCTGAGCTTTCTCATCGAGCGCGTGATGCTGCGCCTTGTGGACGGCATCGGCAGAAAGGAGCGGCTGCATGCTGACACTTGAGGAGATCTCCGTCCGCTTCGGCGAGAAGCAGGTGCTGGACAAATGCAGCCTGCGGATCGGAAAAGGGGAGAGGGTCGCCCTGACCGGCCCCTCCGGCTGCGGGAAGACGACCCTGGCCCGCATTGCGCTGTCACTCCAAAACCCGGATACCGGCACGGTGAGCTGCGGCTTTTCGCGCGTTGCCGCCGTCTTTCAGGAGCCGCGCCTGCTGCCGTGGCTTACGGCGGCGGAGAATGTGAACCTTGTCCTTTCCGACAGCAATGATACCATGGAGGAAGCCCGCGCCTGGCTTGACAACCTGGAACTCGGAGACTCGGCAGGACTCTATCCGTCCGAGCTCTCGGGCGGCATGCAGCAGCGCGTGTCCATCGCCCGCGCCCTCGCCGTGAGGCCGGAGCTTCTGGTCATGGACGAGCCCTTCAAGGGCATGGATGCAGCGCTGAGAGACCGCGTCCTGCGCGTCACGGCGGACGCTCTGGGGGATGCGGCGCTCCTGCTCATCACCCACAACGAGCGGGAGGCGTATGCTCTCGGCTGCCGGGTCCTGCGATACAGGGACGGAAGATTTATATAACGGAAAGGGGCTGTGAAAAAAGTCCCCTTCATCAAGAACACAGTAATATCAACACCGTAGGGGCCGACGCCCCCGGCGGCCCGGCAGAGAGAATCCTGAATAACACATTGACCCCCGGCGAATCCGTAACACTGTACGTTTTCGCCGGGGGCTTTCTGCTTTGTTTTTGGACTGTACCGCTCGGGCCGCCGGGGGCGTCGGCCCCTACACTGTCAATTGACTTTTTTCACAGCCCCTTTTTTCACACTTTTCATCTCCTTTATATTGCAATATGCACAAAAGCTGATATAATAAGCACAGATCATTCTACAGGTTTGCTGGAATATTCAACCGCCGCCCGCATGGCTGCCGCCGCCGTTTCAAGGAGGAACGACAGAATGTTTGAGAGAAAACTGTACCGCGAGGATATGCTCCGATGCGCGCTGTGTTATGACGCGCCGTGTTCACATGTCTGCTCAAAGCTCGACCCGGCGGGACTTCTGCGCAGCATCTGGTTTGATAACGAAAAGGGCGCGGCTTCCCGCCTGCCGGATCTGAACCCCTGCGCGGTCTGTGACGCCGCCTGCGAGGCCGCCTGTGTCCGCCCGGCTGAGGTGCCGATCCGCTCCCTGGTCACGCGGCTGTATAGCGAGGTGCGCCCGGAGCTTGAGGTCGCGATGCCCGAAAATGAGGACAGACTTCGCACGGAGCTGTGCGGCATCCCGATCGAAAACCCGTTTTTCCTCTCCTCCTCCGTGGTCGCAAGCTCCTATGACATGTGCGCCAGGGCCTTTGAGGCGGGCTGGGCGGGCGTGTCGTACAAGACGATCTGCTCCTTTGACATCCACGAGGCTTCGCCCCGCTTTTCGGCCATCAGCGGCGACAACGGCGCCATCATCGGTTTTAAGAACATCGAGCAGCTTTCGGACCACAGCGTGGCGGAGAATATGGAGATCTTCCGCCGCCTGAAGGCGAAGTACCCCACAAAGTTTATCCTCGCCTCCATCATGGGGCAGAACGAGCAGGAGTGGGAGGAGCTTGCGCGCGCCTGCGAGGAAAACGGCGCGGACGCCATCGAACTCAACTTCTCCTGCCCCAACATGGCGGAAGAGGGCCTCGGCTCGGACATCGGCCAGGTGCCGGAGCTGGTGGGGCTCTTTACCGCTGCCGCCCGGCGCGGGGCGCATATCCCCATTCTCGCAAAGCTCACGCCGAACGTCGCGTCCATGAGCACGGCGGCGATTGCCGCCCTCTGCGGCGGAGCGGACGGGGTGTCTGCCATCAATACCATCAAAAGCGTCATCGGGGTCAACGCCCACACCTATGTGTCGGCCCCGGCAGTCAGGGGCATGTCTGCCTTCGGGGGCTACAGCGGCAGCGCGGTCAAGCCCATCGCCCTGCGCTTTATAGCCGAGCTTGGCAAGAACCCCAATCTAAAAGGCATGCACATCAGCGGCATGGGCGGCGTGGACGAGTGGTCGGACGCGCTGGAGTTTATCCTGCTGGGGGCCGGGAGCATCCAGGTGACCACGGCAGTGATGCAGTACGGCTACCGCATCATCGACGAATTAAAAGAGGGTCTGAACCTGTACCTCGCGGAAAAGGGCTTTCAGAGCGTCAGGGAGGCACAGGGACTCGCGCTGGACGCCGTCAGCGAGACGACGGACATCCTCGAGCGGGACACGGTGGTTTTCCCCAAATTCCACCGGGCCGACTGCATCGGCTGCGGACGCTGCGTGGTCTCGTGCATGGACGGCGGGCACCAGGCGCTCAGGCTCGGCCGCGACCGAAAGCCGCTGCTGGACGGGACAAAATGCGTCGGCTGCCACCTGTGCCTGCTGGTCTGCCCCGCCAAGGCCATCAGCCCAAGCCCGAAGCGCATCGCGAGAAAGAAATAAAAAACAGGAGGCTGTGAAAAAAGTCCCCTTCATCAAGAACACAGTAATATCAACACCGTAGGGGCCGACGCGGCCCAGGCCGGCCTCTCTTGCCCCTTTGGGGCAATTCACCTTCCCCCCGGCGGCCCGGCAGAGAGAATCCTGAATAACACATTGACCCCCGGCGAATCCGTAACACTGTACGTTTTCGCCGGGGGCTTTCTGCTTTATTTTTGGACTGTACCGCTCGGGCCGCCGGGGGCGTCGGCCCCTACACTGTCAATTGACTTTTTTCACAGCCCCGTTTTTAAATCAGTCGAGCAGGGATTTGTCGATGATCTGGAAGTTTGCCCGGTGGATGTAGAGGGCCATGCCGTCGATCATGAGCTTTGTGAATCTGGGCAGATCCTCCTGCACCTCCCAGTAGACCTTGTTGCCGGAGAAGGCGTAGATCGGGGCGCCCATCTGGGATTTGACAACGACCACCATGGGTTTGCCGAACTGGTTTTTCACGCTATTGACCAGACCGTTTACAAGGGTCGTACTCCAGACACCCGAGGAAGTGGTGTCTATATTGTCCAGATAAAACTCATATTCCGGCACGAGCTTCTTGTCATAGAAGATGCAGGTGTCCCCGCAGGAGATGAGCTGCTTGCCGTCGATCTTGATGGTGATGACGGAGCTCAGGGTCTTGGTGGTATACCACTCGTCCGTCGTGGAGGAATAGGTCCGCTCCTCAACGACATTGTTGTCGATGTCGATGCGCTTGCCGTGCGAGCGCAGGGTGCGCACGCCGGTGTTGTCGAAAATGTCGATGTTGTACTCGTTGCCGATGATGCTGCCGTGCAGGTCGTGGATGCCGCTTCTGAGCCTTGCGCATCCGGCGAGGCCCGTCAGCACCAGCAGGAGCAACACAATTGCAAGGACTCTTTTCATATGCAGTACCTCCGTTTCCTGTTTTCTCTCCGAGATATATCCATTATAAATCATCCGGCAAGCATACACAAGCCGCGTTTTACAATAATTCCAGCCGCATGAGCGCCAGCGCGTGATAACCGCTGCCGCGCAGATTTATTCCAAGGGGATTCCTGCCGTATTCCGCAAAGCCCGCGCTCTTATACAGGGCGATGGCCTTTTCGTTGTCTTCCAGCACCTCGAGCTCGAGCTGACGATAGCCTGCCGCTTTCGCGCATTCGACGGCGGCCTCCGTCAGCGCCCGCCCGATGCCGAGACCCCAGAAGTCCTGGGCGACGCTGACGCCGAACCAGGCCCGGTGCCTGAGCTTGGCCCGGTCCCGCACGCACCAGACCCCGGCGGAGCCGACGACCCTGCCGTCCGCCACGGCGAGGATTTCGACCTCATTTTCACTCTCGGCCTTTGTCTTGAGAAACTGCGTCTCTTCCTCCGCCGTCATGGTGATCTCATCCGGGTAATCGACCAGGAAATCGGTCTGCGTGTGGGTCAGGATGAAAAGATCCAGAAGGGCCTGGCCGTCCTGTTCCATGCCGCTGCGGAGCACGCAGGGCCTGCCGTCTTTGAGCGTGATCGTTTTCTCGTACCGCATGTATCGGCGCTCCCTTCCCGCATTTCTATGTCTGAGACAGCTTCTCAATACACCATCTCGCTGTACTTGACGGCGTTGTTCTTGAATCTGACGAGCAGCACGAACTGCAGCACCGTCGAGGCGACGGTCACGATGAGGGCGATCACGACTGCGGCTACCTGGACGTTTTCGTCCGTTGCGTCAAAGCCCGCGTTGAAGGTTGTCGCCGCGTCGTAAAGCGTATGCCACAGTACCGGCAGGAACAGGCCGAGGAAGATATGTTTTCCCGCGCTGCCGCCGTGCAGCTTTGCATAGCGCGCAAGGCCGAGGTTTACACCCATGAGGATACCAAAGACCATGTGCATGGCAAAGCCGGGCAGACGGGAGAGCGATGCAAGTCCGCCGCCGCCGTAGAGGACCTCCTCCAGCGCCGTGAAGCCGAAGCCGACACCGACAAAGGCCAGGGCATATTCATAGACATTCTTCGGCTTAAAGACCTTCACCATCAGAAGCGCCAGCAGCAGCTTGACAAGCTCCTCGGTAGAACCGGCGACACGAAACGACTTGATCAGGGAGCGGAGCACGACATTCGTCTCCTGCTGCGCCTGCTGCGCCGGCATATTTACGCCCGACTGCGTGATCTCGCCGCCGTGCAGCTTGATCGTCAGCATGCCGAGCCCGACGGCAATGACGGTGGAAATGATCGGCGCGATCAGGCCGGCCCCGACCGGGACCCAAGCCTGCGCTTTCCCGATCTGCTCGGGGACCTCCCGGCGGATCATTCTGACGTAAACGAAGGCGCAAAGTATAAATGCGATCAGAGAAGTAATAAAGCCCATAATGTCCTCCTGTTATAAATAGTTCGATCCGATGGCCTGTACCCGATCGGCGTAAGATCGGGCAATGATTTATGTCTACCACCCAGTATAATATGCCTTTGAAAAAAACACAACAAAAAAATGCATATTTAATTTATTTTAAAAATGTTTGCCGTTTTGGGACATCCCTTTTTTTGCGAAAAACAGTCTTGCTTAGGTTATTGCCTTTTTCGTCTCTTTGCGGTATAATATATTGATAGGATTAAAATAGACTCAGTATGTGTACGGATAAGGGGTCAGCATATGGAGAGAATAACCAGTACACTTGCCCGCGCAGGAAATTATATGGCGACAATGGGCATCGCCGACTTTATTGATATCATCATTGTCGCTTACCTGATCTACCGCGCGATCTGGTTTGTCCGCAAGTCGAGCTTCATCAATCTGGCAAAGGGCCTGATCCTGGTGCTGCTGGCACTGTGGCTGTCGGAGTTCTTCGGCCTCATTATGATAAACTTCATTCTTCGCAAGGCGGTCGAGCTCGGCATGATCGCCCTGGTGATCCTTTTTCAGCCGGAGCTGCGCCGTCTGCTCGAGCGCATGGGCAGCACCCTCAACACCAATATCGGGCCAAGCGGTACGGACATGACCCGCGCCATCAGCGAGGTGGCGCAGGCCTGCGGCGACATGGCGGCCACCAAAACCGGGGCGCTGCTGGTCTTTGAACGAAACGTCTCCCTCGCGCCCATCATCGGCACCGGCTCGGTTGTGAACGCCGACGCCAATGCCGAGCTTATCAAGAACCTGTTTTTCAAAAACGCGCCCCTGCATGACGGCGCGGTCATCCTGCGCGACGGCAGGATCGAGGCGGCAGGCTGCATCCTGCCCCTCTCCAAGCGCCAGAACATCTCCAAGGACTACGGCACCCGCCACCGCGCGGGCTTCGGCGTTGCGGAGGAATCGGATGCCATCGCCGTCATTGTCTCGGAGGAGCGCGGCGATATCTGCGTGGCCATCCATGACGAGATCAAGCGCCATGTCAGCGCCGGTGAGCTTGCCGCGATCCTGACCAAGGAGCTGATACGCGACGAGAGGAAGGACGAAAAGCTGGGCTTCTTCTCCGGCGTCAAGAGCTTTTTCAAACGCGTGGACGACGACAGCGAGGACGAAACCGAAGACGAGACCGGGGACGGGACCGACAGCGAGGGCAAGCATGAAGACAAACATTAAAAAACTTTATAACAGCCGGGCCTTCTGGATGATCGTCTCCCTGATCTGCTCCGTCATCATGTGGGTGTACGTGGCAAGCGTGGAGACGGAGGAATTCAAGCAGACCTTCCGCGGCGTGCGCGTGCAGCTTGTGGGCGAGACGCTGCTGCGCGACTCGAAAAACCTTGTCATCACCGACATGGACACCAGCACCGTCACGGTGGAGGTCGTCGGCCCCCGCCGCGTCGTCGGGAGCCTGGACTCCGACCAGATCTACGCCCAGATCGACGTGTCCAAGCTTTCCCGCGCGGCTTATACATCACAGCAGTATTCCGTCATTTTCCCGGACGGCACCGAGACCGGCAGCCTCTCCGTCACGCGCAAGACCCCCGAGACCATCAACTTCATGGTCTCCTCCCAGACGACCAAGTCCGTGCAGGTGCGCGGCAGCTTTGACGGCTCCATCGCCGAGGGCTTCATCGCGGAAAGCGTGGTCTTTGATCCCGCCACCATCACCCTCTCCGGTCCCGAGGCGTACCTGAGGAACGTGGACTATGCCTGGGTCAGCTTCGGCAAGGAGAATGTGGACAGCACCTACGAGGTGGAGACCGGCTACACCCTCATGACGGCGGACAACATTCCCGCCTCCACCACCGGCATCAGCTTCTCCACCGATGTCGTGACCGCGACACTGCCGCTGCTGACTGTCAAGGACGTGAGCCTGGGCGTAAACCTCATCGAGGGCGGCGGCGCGACCGCGGAGAACACCAAGGTCACCATCGAGCCCGAGACCATCAGCCTCGCGGGCGACTCGAAGCTGCTGGCGGGCATCAACAAGATAAACCTCGCCTCCATCGACCTGACCGATTTCACCACCTCCTTCAGCGATACATATGTCATCCCCATTGACAATGAGCTGAGGAACATCACCGGCGCCACCGAGGCCAAGGTGACGGTGCAGATCGTGGGCCTGGAGACCAAGAACGTCAAGGTGACAAATATCTCCTGCATCAACGTCACGGAGGGCTACGTTGCCGACATCCTTACCAAGAGCCTGAACGTGACCCTGCGCGGAAGTCCCGAGAGCCTTGCCCAGCTCAAGGACGAGAACATCCGGGCAGTCGCGGATCTGGCGGACATGAATGAATCCGTCGGCACCTACATGCCCAGGGTGCGCATCTATGTGGACGGGTACACCGATGTGGGCGCCATCAAGTCCGGCGGTACGGACTACGCGGTCTATATCCAGATCGACAAGGCTCCCGAGAAGGTCCCGGAGGTAATACCGGAAATGGAGAGTGATCTGGATTGACACAGGATGCCATCGTATATAAATGCCTGGATAAAGAGCGGGCGGAGGTCGTCGTGACCCGCGCCACCGCCTGCGGCTCCAACTGCGCAAGCTGCGAGGCCTGCGTGTTCCAGAACGAAATCAAAACCGTGGCCCGGAATCTCGTCGGCGCAAGGCCGGGGCAGAAGGTGCTCATCGAGAGCAAGTCCTCCCGGGTCTACGGGGCGATCATGCTGGTGTACATCGTGCCGATCCTGCTTGCGGTGCTGGGCTGCTTTCTGGCCTACGGCGCGGGCGCGTCGGAGGGGGTCTGTGTGCTTTGCACCTTCCTGGGCTTTATCCTCGGCGCGGTGATCACGGTGCTGACCCAGCGCATGAGAAAGGACACAAAACCCATCAGTTTTGATATCATTTCAATTCAATCATAAATTTTTGGAGGCAATATGATCAAAAGCATGACCGGCTACGGCAGTGCGAAGGGGACCGTCGAGGGGCTCCAGATCACCGTCGAGCTCAAGAGTGTGAACAACCGCTATCTGGACGCGTCCGTCCGCCTGCCCAGAAGCTTCCTCTTTGCCGAGGACGCCGTGAAATCCGCCGTGCAGAGGCACATCAGTCGCGGCAAGGTGGATGTGTTCGTGACGGTGGACGCGAGCGAAGCGGGCGACATGAACGTGAAGGTCAACGAGCCGCTGCTGCGCGGCTACCTGGAGGCCTTCCGCCACATCGCGGAGGAGTACGGCCTTGCAAACGACGCGACCGTCCTCTCTGTCAGCCGCTTTCCCGACGTGCTGACCGTGGAGAAAAAGGATCTGGACGCGGACGCCATCTCTGCCGGGATTCTGGACATCACCGAGCGCGCCCTCAATGACTTTGACGCCATGCGCGAGCGCGAGGGTATGAAGCTCCGCGACGATGTCCTGAGCCGTCTCGGCACCATCGACACACTTGTCACCGCCGTGGAGCAGGCAAGCCCCGAGACCGTCGCCGCCTACCGGGCAAGGCTCGAGGCCAAGATGGCGGAGGTACTGGGCACCGTCGGCATCGACGAAAACCGCATCCTCGCCGAGGCCGCGATCTTTGCCGACCACATCGCCGTGGACGAGGAGACCGTGCGTCTTCGCAGCCACATGAGCCAGCTCAGAACCATGATCGGCGGCAATTCCCCCACGGGCCGCAAGATCGACTTTCTGATCCAGGAGTTTAACCGCGAGGCCAACACCATCGGCTCCAAGTGCCAGAACTCCGACATCGCTCATACCGTCGTGGATCTCAAATCCGAGATCGAAAAGATCCGCGAGCAGATCCAGAACATCGAGTAAGCAGCCATGAAACTGATCGGAATCGGCTTCGGCAACCTTGTCTCGGCGGGCCGGATCATCGCCATCGTCAGTCCCGACTCCGCGCCCATCAAGCGCATGGTGCAGGACGCGCGGGAGCGGGGACTTCTCATTGACGCCTCCTTCGGCCGCAGCACCAAAGCGGTCATCACCATGGACAGCGGCAACGTGATCCTCTCGGCCCTGACCCCGGAAACCCTTGCGGCGCGCTGCGCCGACAATTCTGAGGAAGGCGGATATAAGGATGAGTGAAAAGGGAAAACTCCTTGTGATCTCCGGCCCCTCCGGCGCGGGGAAGAGCACGGTGGTCTTCAAGGCCATCGAGGGCAGGAGCGACGTGTGCTTCTCCACCTCGGTCACCACGCGCAGTCCCCGGCCCGGCGAGGTCGACGGGAGGGAATATTTCTTTATCGACTTCAAGCGCTTTCACGAGATGGTCAAAAACGACGAGCTTTTGGAGCACGCCGAGTATGTGACCAACTGCTACGGCACGCCGCGCGCTTATGTGGAGCAGCGCCTGAACGAGGGCATGAACGTCGTGCTGGATATCGAGATCCTGGGCGCGCGCCAGGTAAAGAAGAAAATGCCCGGGGCCGTGCTGATCTTCATCGCCCCGCCCTCGCTTGTTGAGCTGGAGCGCCGCCTGCGGGGCCGCGGCACCGATACCGAGGAGGCCATCCTCGGCCGCCTCACCCGCGCGCGCCAGGAGTATCAGGAGGCTGACTTCTACGATTATCTCATCGTCAACGACGATGTGGAGAAGGCGGCAAAGCAGCTGAGCGCCATCATCGAGGCCGAGCACTGCCGCTTCACCGACTGGCAAGATTGGCTCCGGTCGAACTGAGTACGCCGGCTGATAACCCGCAGTACATTGTCCCCACCTGAATAAAATGGTTTTTTCAGCGTAGGGGAGGGGCTTGCCCCTCCCGGCAGAACACGCTCCTGATCCGCGCGCGCCCGGGCAAATCCGTGAACCTGTGGTTTCTCCGCGCGGGAGGGTCAAGACCCTCCCCTACGGAGTATGATCAAATTTCATGGAAGGCACGTGCTGCAGCGGGCAGAAATTGTTTATTTTTATCGCCGCTTTTCGCGGCAGAATGGAGAATTATCATGATGCTTTATCCCCCTGTTGCCGAACTCGTTGACAAAATCGGCAGCCGCTACCAGCTTGTTAACCTCGTCGCCAAGCGCGCCAGGACCATCTCCTCCGAGGCGGAGGAGAAGCAGATCCCCCTCGAGAGAAAAGCGGTCTCCACCGCCATCGAGGAGGTCTATACCGGCAAGCTCAGCATCGAGCACAAGCAGCACTAAGGCAACACCGCACAATACGCCTGCGGCATCTTCCGGAAAATTTGTGCCCTGATTTCGTCACTTTTTCTTGAGGTACACAATACGACTCACTTCGTTCGCATGCATAAGTTCGCGTTGACCAAATCAAAGATTTGGACGCTCACTTAAGTACATCTGCGAAAAAGTGTCATCATCAGAACCCAATTTTTCTCGGAATCTGCTCTTGCCGCATTATGCGGTATTGCCCTAAACCCAAATCCAGCCTGATCCGGAGGGGCGTCCATGTCCAGAGCAGTGGCAAAGATCGCGGTCTCGGCCGCAACATACTGGCTTGACAAGCCCTACGACTATCTCCTGCCGCCGGAGCTTGCGGAGAAGGCAAAGCCCGGCATGCGGGTCCACGTGCCCTTCTCCCGCGGCAACCGCCGGACGGAGGGCGTCATCCTCGCGGTCTCGGAGCACAGCGACTATGACCAGCCCCTCAAGGCGGTGCTCCAGCTTCTGGACGAGGAGCCTGTCCTTTCCGAAGAGCAGTTAAAGCTTGCCTTCTTCATGCGCGAGCGCTTTTTCTGCACGGTCTATGACGCGGTGCGCGCCATGCTCCCCGCTGGCCTCTGGTTCGACGAGGAGGGCCGCCGCCGGATAAACGACAAGAGCATCGAGATGGCGCGCCTTGCCATCGAGCCCGAGGAGGCCGAGGCCCTGCGCGACGCAAAACGCCTGCGCTCTCCGGGCCAGGCGGCGATCCTCGAGCAGCTTTGCGCCTTCGAGTGTCTGCCGAGCCACGATCTCCTGCTGCACACCGGCACGAAGCGCCAGGCTCTCAAGGCCCTGGAAAAGGCGGGTGCTGTGGAGCTCTACCAGAAGGAGGCCTACCGCCGCCCGCAGATCCACCTGGGGGCGACGGACCCGCTGCCCGTCCTGTCGGATGAACAGGAAAAGGCATTCACCGGCATCAACGCGCTTGCAGAGGCCGACAAGGCCGGGGCGGCGCTTTTATTCGGCGTTACCGGCAGCGGCAAAACGAGCGTCTACATCCACCTCATCGACCGCCAGCTCCGGCGGGGCCGGGCGGTGATACTGCTGGTGCCGGAGATCGCGCTGACGCCGCAGATGATCCAGACCTTCTCCTCCCACTTCGGAAACGAGGTGGCGGTATTGCACAGCAGCCTCTCCGTCGGGGAGCGCTATGACGAGTGGAAGCGGGTCAGAACAGGCAAGGCGCGGGTCGTCATCGGCACGCGCAGCGCCGTGTTTGCTCCCACGCCCGAGCTTGGCCTCATCATCATCGACGAGGAGCAGGAAGAGACCTACAAATCCGAAAACATCCCGCGCTATAACGCACGCGACGTTGCAAAGTACCGCTGCGCCAAGGCAAACTGCCTGCTGCTTCTGGGCTCTGCCACGCCGGACATCGTCAGCATGTACGCGGCCAAAACCGGGCGCTACGCGTATTTTGAGCTCTCCACCCGCTATAACGAGCACGAGCTTCCCGCCGTCGAGATCGTGGACATGAAACGCGAGCTTCGCCATGGAAACGGCGGCAGCATCAGCGAGAGGCTGCGCGAGGAACTGCAGACGAACATCGACCGCGGCGAGCAGTCCATCCTGTTCATCAACCGCCGGGGCGCAAACCGCCTTATCAGCTGCGGCGAGTGCGGCTATGTCTACAAGTGCCCGCGCTGCAGCGTGTCGCTGACCTATCACAGCACGAACCGCCGCCTTCGCTGCCACTACTGCGGCTACTCCCGCCGCCCGGACGATAATTGCCCCGACTGCGGCGGCATGCTCAAATACATCGGCGTCGGCACCCAGATGGTGGAGACGGAGCTGAAAGAATTGTTCCCGGGCAGCGAGGTTTTGCGCATGGACGCGGACACCGTAGCCCCAGCGGGTTCCCACGAAAAGCTCCTGGACCGCTTCCGCGAGGAGAAGATCCCCATCATGGTGGGCACGCAGATGGTCACGAAGGGCCTGAATTTTGAGAACGTGACCCTCGTCGGCGTCATCTCCGCCGACCAGAGCCTCTACGCCGGCGACTACCGGGCGGGGGAGCGCACCTTCTCCCTCATCACCCAGGTGGTGGGCCGAAGCGGCCGCGGACAAAAGCCGGGCCGCGCCGTCATCCAGACCTATACCCCCGACAATGAGACCATCGTCCAGGCGGCAAGCCAGGACTATCAGGCGTTTTACGACTCTGAGGTCGGCCTGCGGAAGCTCCAGCACACTCCGCCCTTTTCGGAGCTTTTGTCCATAACCGCCTCAGGCATGAGCGAGGAGCATGTCTTCCGTGCCTGCCGCCGGATCCGGGAGCGTCTCGACGGCCTCATCACCGACGGCAGCGCCGAAGTGCTTGGCCCCGCGCCCCTTGCGGTGGTAAAGGTGAACAACCGCTTCCGCTACCGCGTCATGATCTACGGCCAGGCCAACCGGGGCCTGCGCGGTATCGTTGCCGGCGTGGTGATGGAGTTTTGCCGGGACAAACAGTTTGCCGATGTGGCGATCTACGCGGACAATGATCCCAACGACTAAAATTTGATTGGAGATATACAATGGCACGCAGAAATATTCTCACCAAGGAAGACCCCGGGCTTTATAAAAACTGCCGCCCGGTGACGGACTTTAACCCCAGACTGCACCAGCTTCTCGACGACATGCGGGAGACCCTCTCCCAGGAAAACGGCGTCGGCCTTGCCGCGCCCCAGGTGGGTGTGCTGCGCCGCGCGGTCATCGTGCTGGAGACCAATGTTCCCGAGGGCGAGGAGGAGTACATCATCGAGCTTGTAAACCCCGAGATCATCGAGAGCGACGGCGAGCAGTACGGCGCCGAGGGCTGTCTGAGCGTGCCGGGTGAATACGGCCTTGTGAGAAGACCCATGCATGTCAAAGTCCGCGCCCAGGACCGCAACGGCGAATCCTTCGAGGTGGAGGGCGAGGGCCTGACCGCCCGCTGCTTCTGCCACGAGATCGACCACCTCAACGGCATCGTGTTCACCTCCAAGTGTGAGCGCATGCTGACCGAGGAAGAGCTCGAAAGCGGCAAGTTCAACGAGTGAGGTGGGGGAGCACATGCGTGTCGTGTTTATGGGAACGCCGGATTTCGCGGCGGCCTCCCTTCAAAAGCTGATTGACGAAAACTATGACGTCGCGGGCGTCTTCACCCAGCCGGACAAGCCGAAGGGCCGCGGCATGGAGATGAGCTTTTCGCCCGTCAAGGAGCTTGCCCTCAAGCACGATCTCCCGGTCTACCAGCCGGAGAAGATGCGCGACGGGACGGCGCTCCAAATTGTCAAGGACTTAAACCCCGATATCCTGGTGGTCGTCGCCTACGGGCGCATTTTGCCGGACGATATCCTCGCCGTGCCGAAGTTCGGCGCTGTGAACGTCCACGGCTCGCTCCTGCCGAAGTACCGCGGCGCGGCGCCCATCCAGTGGGCGGTATTGAACGGGGACAAGACCACCGGCGTCACCACCATGTACCTTGCCCATGACATGGACGCGGGAGATGTGATCTACACCGAAGAGACCGAGATCGGCGAGTTTGAGACGGCGGGCGAGCTCTTTGACCGTCTGATGGTCATGGGCGCGGACCTTCTCGACAAAACCCTGCGGGACATCGAGGCGGGCACCGCCCCGCGCACGCCCCAGGATCACAGCCAGGCGACGTATGTCAAAATGCTGGATAAATCCATTTGTCCCATAGACTGGAACAAGTCGCCCCGCGAGATCGTCAAACATATATACGGCCTGCAGCCCTGGCCCGTTGCGACCATGGAGCTGGAGGAAAAGAGCTTCCGTGTCTTCGGCGCGGCCTATACCGAGGAGAAAACCCATAAAGCCCCCGGTTCTGTCGTCAGAGCGGACGATTGCCTTGTGATCGCCTGCGCGGACGGACAATGCATCAACATTACCGAACTCCAGGCTCCCGGTAAAAAGCGCATGCAGGCCGCCGATTTCCTGCGCGGCCACCACATCGCGGTCTCATGAGCAAAGCGACAAACGCGCGCGCGGCTGCGCTGGAGGCGCTGACGCGCTGCCGCCGGGACGGGGCCTGGTCGGGCGACGTGCTCGACAGCATCTTAAAGCGCGCGGAGCTTGACCGGCGCGACGCGGCCCTGGCCTCCCGCCTCTGCCTCGGTGTGCTGCAAAACGACAGGCTGTGCGATTTTTACATCGACAGCTTCTGCCATACAAAGCTCGAGCCGCCGGTGCGGGACATCCTGCGTCTCGGCGTCTATCAGCTCCTTTTCCTCGACCGCGTTCCTGCCCGCGCGGCGGTGAGCGAGACGGTGGAGCTGTGCAGGGCACGCGGCTATGCCCGGGCCTCCGGCCTTGTAAACGCCGTCCTGCGCCGCGTTGCGGACGCCGAGAGCCTGCCCGAGATCCCCGGCGAGGGGACGACCGCGTACCTCGCCACCCGTTACAGTCACCCGGAGTGGCTGTGCGACTATCTGACAAAAGAGAAGGACTACGCCTTCGCGGAGGCCTTTTTGAAAAAGAACAACGAGCCGCCCAGGCTCTTCATCCAGGTCAACACCCTGAAGGTGAGCGCGGCGGATTATATCCGGGCCTTACAGCGCGCGGAGATCCCCTTTGAGGCCATGGAGCCGGCGGGCTGCATCGCGCTGGAGGGCGGGCTTGCCACCGCGCTGCCGGGCTTCGAGGAGGGACTTTTCTACGTGCAGGACCGGGCCGCGCGTCTCGCCGTTGAGATCGCCGCGCCCGAGAAGGGTATGCGCGTCCTCGACGCCTGCGCCTGCCCCGGCGGTAAGAGCTTCGCCGCCGCCATCCGCATGGAAAACCGGGGAAAAATCCTCTCCTACGACATCCACGAAAAGAAGCTGCGCGTGCTGCAAAGCGGGGCGGAGCGGCTCGGTATCGGCATCATCGAGACCCGGCCCATGGACGCGCGTGTCTTCGATGCGGCGCTCGAAAAGAGCTTCGACCTTGTGATCGCGGACGTGCCGTGCTCGGGTCTCGGCGTGATCGCCAAGAAGCCGGAGATCAGAACCAAGAAACCCGAAGAGCTTCAAGGCCTGCCCGCCATCCAGGGCGCGATCCTCGAGAATCTCAGCCGCTACGTAAAGCCGGGCGGGACGCTTTTGTATTCCACCTGTACGATTTTGAAAGAAGAAAACGAGGCCGTGGTCCTGCGCTTTCTGCGGGAGCACACGGATTACCAGGCCGAGGCCTTTACCTGCTGCGGCATCGAAAGCGACAGCGGCATGTACACCTTCTGGCCCCAGATCGACGGCACCGACGGCTTTTTTGCCGCGAGACTTACAAGGACTTTCTGAGAAGCTATGAACGAAATCGCCGAAAAACCGGATATCCTCTCCCTCTTGCCGGAGGAGCTGGAGGCGGAACTTGCCGCTCTGGGTCAGCCGCGCTTTCGCGCTGCCCAGATTTTCCAGTGGCTCGGCCGCGGCGTGCGGGACTTTGATGAGATGACCAATCTCTCCAAGGACCTGCGCGAAAAGCTGAAAGAAAACTTCCATCTCTACGCCCCGAAGGTTTTGAGCAAGCAGGTCTCTGCCATCGACGGGACCATCAAGTACCTCTGGGAGCTCAGTGACGGCAACGCCGTTGAGACCGTCGTCATGAGCTATAAGCACGGGAACACGGTCTGCGTCTCGTCCCAGGTGGGCTGCCGCCAGGGCTGCGCCTTCTGCGCCTCCACGATCGGGGGGCTCGTGCGCAATCTGCGCGCCTCGGAGATTCTGGACGAGGTCATTTTCTCGGAGCTGGATTCCGGCAAGAAAATCTCCAATATCGTCCTCATGGGCATCGGCGAGCCGCTGGATAACTTCGATAACGTCATGCGCTTTCTGGAGCTTGTCAACCACCCCAAGGGCATGAATATCGGCATGCGGCATATTTCTCTGTCCACCTGCGGCATCATCGAGAAGTTTGACGAGCTCGCGGCACGGGATTTGCAGCTCACGCTCTCTGTCTCCCTCCACGCGCCGGACGATGAGACGCGCTCTCGCATCATGCCCGCCAATCACGGCCGCGGCGTGGAGAAGCTCATCGACGCCTGCCGGGTCTATTACGAAAAGACCGGGCGGCGCATCTCCTTTGAGTACGCCATGATCGACGGGGTAAACGACAGCATAGAGCAGGCGAAAAAGCTTGCAAAGCATGCCCGCGCGGTCGCGGCGCACGTCAATCTTATTCCGCTCAACCATGTGGAGGAGCGGCAGTTTCAGCCCTCCACGCCGGAGCATATGAAGCAGTTTATCGCCATTCTGGAGGAAAACGGCGTCAACGTCACCGTCCGGCGCAGACTGGGCAGCGACGTGGACGCCTCCTGCGGACAGCTCCGGCGCAAAATGCAGAAGCAGAGGGGAGGGCAAAAACCGTCATGAAAAGCTTTGGCCTGACAGACAAGGGCGCTGTCAGAAAAAACAACCAGGACTGCTTTATTCTGGAAAAGTGCGATGTCAAGGGCTGCCTGATCGTGGGGCTGTGTGACGGGATGGGCGGCGCGAAGGCCGGCGGCATCGCAAGCCAGCTCGCCAACAAGGCCTTCGTCTCCTATATCTACGAGAAGATGATCTCCCGTCTGCCGCGCAATGTGGACTACCAGCGCATCCTGGAAAACGCCTGCGCCGAGGCAAACGGCGTGTCTTATGAATATTCCCATTTTGATCAGGATTTCGACGGCATGGGCACCACCATTGTCGGCGGCGTGATTAAAAACAACGGGAATGGGTATATTATCAACGTGGGCGACAGCCGCGCCTACCTCATCACGAAGCGCCCCTCCGCCATCCGGCAGATCACCCGGGACCACTCCCTGGTGGGGGAGCTGGTGGAGGCCGGGGCCATCACGGCCGAGCAGGCGAGGTCCCACCCGAAGAAAAACGTCATCACCCGCGCCCTGGGCTCCGACCCGAGCGTGCAGTGTGATTATTTCACCTTTTCTCTGCAAAGCGGCGACATCCTGCTTTTATGCTCGGACGGGCTTTCCAACATCGTCTCCGATCTGGAGATGCTGGAATGCGCCAAGGAGTTCCCCGAGCCCGAGCAGCTTTGCCGCATGCTCATGAACAAGGCGCTGAACCGCGGCGCAAAGGACAATGTGACGGTCGTTGCGGTCATGCGCTGACAGCCAATCGGAGATCTTTATGGACTACAAGGACAAGTTTATCGGCAAGGTCTTTGACGATCGCTACGAGATCCAGGAGCTGATCGGCGAGGGCGGCATGTCGATCGTGTACAAGGCGCAGGACCTGAGACTAAACCGCAGCGTGGCGGTGAAGATCATGCGCGAGGAGATGGCAGCGGACGAGGAATTCCGCCGTACCTTCTGCGCCGAGGCCCACGCCGTCGCCATGCTCTCCAACCCGAATATCGTGGCCGTGTATGATGTCAGCCACAGCGATGAAATCGAATACATAGTCATGGAACTGGTAGACGGGATCACGCTGCGGCAATACATGGACCGGCGCGGCGCGCTGCAATGGCGGGAGGTGCTGCACTTTACGCGGCAGATCGCCCGCGCGCTTGCCCACGCCCATGAGCGCGGCATCATCCACCGGGACATCAAGCCTCAGAACATCATGATGCTGCGCGACGGCACCGTGAAGGTGGAGGATTTCGGCATTGCGGCCCTGGAAAACGAGGTCCACGAGAATAACGGCCAGGCCATCGGCTCCATCCACTATATCGCGCCCGAGCAGGCGAGAGGGGAGCTTCCCGACGCCCGCAGCGACATCTACTCTCTCGGCATCGTGATGTACGAGATGCTCACGGCCAAAAAGCCCTACGAGGGCGAGACCATCGGCGAGATCGCTGTCAAGCACCTCAGCGCCGACGCCGTGCCGCCCCATGAACTGGTCGAGGACGTGCCGCCGGAGCTGGAGCGCATCACCCTCAAGGCCATGTGCGCCGACATTGACGAGCGCTACCAGAGCGCAAACGAGCTGCTGGAGGATCTGGAGCTCTTTGTGCAGGAGCAGCTCAAGCCCGCCGAGCCCGAGGAAAAGCCGATGGAGAACCCCGGCGTGGTGCCCGTGCGCTCGGTGAGCGAGATGAATAAAGAGCGCTTTCTGCTCCGCCACCGCAGAGCGCGGCGCGTGACCTTCCTGATGGGGAGCTTCGGGGCCCTGAGCCTTTGCGTTGTGATGTTCGTGTTCATGTGGAACTTCTGGCTCAAGGAAGTCTTTTCCCCTGCCGAGCGGATAAGCCTTCCGAACTTCGTCGGCAGCGACTACCGCCGCGTCGTGGACAATGCGGAGCTTGCCAGCCTCTACAGCTTCGATATCGTCTACGTCATCAACACCGAGACCGAGAGCGGCACCGTCCTCTCCCAGAACCCGGACCCGGGCCGCAGCATGATGGTCACGCCCGACGGCATCAAGGTGGAACTGTCGGTCAGCACCGGCAAGGTCTTCAGCGAGGTGCCGGACGTGGTGAACCTCGACTACCGCGAGGCCAAGAACCGCCTGCAGAAGGCGGGCTTTATCGTGGACATCGAAAATTCCGTCTCCTCCAGCGTCACCAAGGACTATGTCATCAGCACGAGCCCCATGGCGGGCGAGCAGATGAGCTCCGGCTCCACGGTCTATGTGGTGGTTTCCACCGGCCCGCAGACAAGCTATGTGCGCATGCCGAACGTCATCGGCCTTTCCGAGGAGGCCGCCATCAGCCGCTTGGAAAGCGCGGGGCTCAGCTACGGCGGGTCCGACCGCGTGTACAGCGACGTGGACGCCGGCACCGTCATCGGCCAGAGCTCGGACGCCTTCACCGAGATCGAGGAGCACTCCAAGATCGCCCTCAAGGTCTCCCTCGGGCCGCAGCTGTAGGAGACGCGGATGATCGAAGGAATTATCATCAAGGCCCTCAGCGGCTTTTACTACGTGGCCTCCGAGGGGAAAATCATCGACTGCAAGGCAAGGGGCCGCTTCCGGCTCGACGGCAGCTCCCCACTTGTGGGGGACCGGGTGCGCGTCAGCCTGGACGCGCACGGCAAGGGCCGCGTGGATGAGGTAAAGGAGCGTAAAAACTGGTTCATCCGCCCGGCGGTCGCCAATATCGACACGCTGGTTTTCGTCGCGGCGAACACAAACCCCGTCACGGACCCCTTCCTGGTGGACCGCTTCTCCGTCATTGCCGCCGAGGCCGGGTGCGAGCTGGTGATCTGTGTCAATAAGACGGATATCGACCCGGGGGATCAGCTTTTTGAGATCTTCACGAAAGCGGGCTTTCCCGTCGTGCGCGCAAGCGCCGTGACGGGGGAGGGCGTGGATGAGCTGCGAAACCTTCTCCGCGGCAAGGTCAGCGCCTTCAGCGGCAACTCCGGCGTCGGCAAGTCGAGCCTTCTGAACGTCCTGCTGCCGGACGCCCATATCAAGACCGCCGAGGTAAGCGAGAAGCTGGGCCGCGGCAAGCATACCACCCGCCATGTGGAGCTCTATGCTCTGGGCGAGGACACCTATATTGCCGATACCCCGGGCTTTGCCTCTCTCGATGTGACCATGACCAATGTCATATTGAAGGAAAATCTCCAATATGATTTCCCGGACTTCGAGCCCTACATAGGCTCCTGCCGCTTTCACGACTGCGCCCATCTCAAGGAGCCGGGCTGCGCCGTGACGGGGGCGGTGGCCGACGGACTCATCGCCCCGAGCCGCTACCGCTCCTACGCAAGGCTCTATGAAATCAGCGCCCAGCACAAATTCTGGGAATACAAGGAAGAATAAATAAAACGCCTCCCGCATATGCTGTGATGAGTATCACAGGGCGGGAGGCGTTTTTTATGCGCAGAGGACGCCGTTGTCTGTGGGGCCTGGCCGCCATTATCCTGGGGCTTGTGATCCTGCTGGCGCTGGTGCTGCCGTCGTCGTTCTGGTGGTTTGCGCTGGCGGCGGGCCTGATCGGGTACGGAGTTTGGTATCTGCATTGCTGTTGGTAAGGGAAAGGAGAGGGCTATGAAAATCTTTGTGTTCCGCATGCCGCGCTTTCTGGCACGGATCCTGCTCCGCCTGCAGACATAACGGGGCCGGACAGGGCATAAGCTGTATTACACGGGAGGACACCGCGCGTTTTCCCGCAGGTCTCCATCTGCCGCTTATGGAGATCAAAAGCTTCACCATCCGAGCGGCAGAAGGAGCAATGCATGGAAATCAGCTTTGAAGGCAGAGAGGCCGTTGTTTACAGGGAATTTGCGTATCAGACCCGCCGCACGCAGGAGACGGCGGAGTGCGTCGTGCCGGACACGGACGCGGACATCCAGAAGATTGCCGCCGTGCAGAGCGGCGTGCTGCTCAAAAGCAAGGACTTAAGCTCCCGGGGCGTCACGGTTTCGGGCGAGCTCTGCGCGAGCGTGCTTTACATCCGTGAAGGGGAGCCGGGTATCGGGTGCATCCGCGTCCGCAAGCCCTTCACGCTGGAATATGAGCTGGAGGGCCTGGAGTCCGAGAGCCTGGCCCAGGTGACGCTGCTGCTGCAGGGGACGGATGTGCGCCTCGTCAACCCGCGCAAAATCTCCGTGACCTTCGACGTGGAGGGGCTTTTGAGCTGCTACCGCAGCGAGAGCCTGAACGTGGACGCGATCCTGCCGGAGGACGCCGTCGGGCTGCACGTCAGAACGGAGCAGCACAGCCTGACCCTGCCGAACGCCGTGTGCGAAAAGAGCGTCGCCGTCAACGAGCAGTTTCCCTTCACCGACGGGCAGACAGCCCCGGAGGCGCTCTTATGGGAAAAGCCCCGGCTGCTGGTCCGCGACTGCCAGCTCATCGGCAGCAAAATGATCGTGAAGGGCAGCGTCGAGCTCACGGTCCTGGGCCTCGGCGCAGAGGACGCCCTGCCGACGGTCAATGCGTTCTCCACACCCTTCTCCCAGATCGTCGAGATCGGCGCGGAGAGCATGCAGTACTGCACCGTGCGGCCCGAGATCACAGGGGTGTATGTGGACCTCATCGACACCATCAGCGGCGAGAAGGCCCTGGACATGGAGCTGCACGCGGTCTTGCAGCTCATGTGCTGCGAGCAGCGGGACATCCGCTGCGTCGCCGACGCCTACAGCAATCTCATGCCGTCCGAGCTTAAGCGCCAGCAGCAGGAGTACGCAATCAGCGCCGCCGCCGAAGCCGAGACCCTCAGGGCCGAGGAGCGCGTCGGCCTCATGGAGGAGTGCGCGGAGCTGCTGCATGTCTTCGCCTCTTTGACGCGCCTGAGCTGTGACAGCGGAAAGCTCACCGCCGCTGTGACGCTGGACTTTATCTTTAAAAACGGCGAGGGAAAGCTCACGGCCTGCCGCAGGACCGTCACCATGTCCGGCGGGACCGAGGGCCGGGAAAGACGCGTGCTGGGCGCGGGACAGCTCAAGCTCGAGACAAAGCCGGACGGGGAATACGTGGAGTGCGCCGTCACGGCGGAGATCCTGTGCGCCGCCTGCGAGAGACAGAGCGTCAGCGCCGTCAGCGGCGTTGTGCTCAGCGAGGAGGGCGCCTATGTGCAGGGGAGCCTGCCGACCCTGACCCTGGTGCGCCGGGAAGGGGAGAGCCTCTGGACCCTCGCTAAGCGCTACCACTCGAGCGAGGAAAAGATCCGCGAGCTCAACGAGGACCCGGAGAACAGCACCCACATGCTGCTGATCCCCAAGTGCATATAAAAAGAAGGGGCTGTGAAAAAAGTCAATTGACAGTGTAGGGGCCGACGCCCCCGGCGGCCCGAGCGGTACAGTCCAAAAATAAAGCAGAAAGCCCCCGGCGAAAACGTACAGTGTTACGGATTCGCCGGGGGACAATGTGTTATTCGGGATTCTCTCTGCCGGGCCGCCGGGGGGAAGGTGAATTGCCCCAAAGGGGTAAGAGAGGCCGGCCTGGGCCGCGTCGGCCCCTACGGTGTTGATATTACTGTGTTCTTGATGAAGGGGACCTTTTTCACAGCCCCTTTGCAGCTATGCTTATTTCTGTTCTCTGATGATCCTGACGCATTCGATCATGCTCATGACCATCAGCGGCATGAAGATCATGGACGAATATTCGTTGAAGGCGAAGGGCTCGCGGATGATGCCGGAGATGAAGAGGCTGAACACAAACAGCACGAACAGTCCGTAGTAGGGGACCGTGGCGCGGTGGTTGAGCTTTCCGTTTGTCAGAAACTCCAGATCCTCGGTGAAGACCTTGCAGTCGGAGTCCAGCGTGCCGGTCATGAACAGGATGCCGGAGATGATGAAGATCACGCAGGGGATGAAGGAGGCGATGTTTTTGGCAAGATTGAAGCTCATGATGACATCCTGGTACATCCACGACACCGCCATCCACACGAAGGCCAGCACCGTCGGCAGGATCATGGTCCCGGCGATATACTCGCGCATGGTGCGGCCCTTGGAGATGTGGGCAAGCCAGCGGGACACCGTGGGCGTCCAGGACAAAAACCAGAAGATCCAGCTTGCCGCCGTGGCGCCGTTAAAGTATTCCTTCCAGAAGGCCCCGGTGATGGAGCCGGTGATGGGGCTGAATTTGAAATCGGTGAGCGGGGTGGACAGCACCGCGAGAAACGCGAAGAAGAACACCAGGAACGCAAGTCTCGACATGCCCTTGAGCAGATTGTTGCGGGCGGAGATCATGGCCACCATCACCGTGATGGCGGCGAGCATGAATTTCATGCCGGGGAAGTTGAGGCCGATGAAGCGAGCCACGGTGTTCATGCCGGTCCAGAGCGAGATGGACATGCCCAGGACCGTGGAGAGCATGGCGGCGAGCTTGCCGATTTTCGAGTCCATGTGCCGCATGTACCACAGGCCCATCACGGAGTACATGGCCCAGACGGGCGCGCCGTTGAGAAGCGCCACCATCGTGACGGACTCTGTCGGGTTCAGGCCCTGCTGCACGTAGCCCACCAGGTCGCCCGGCGCGTACATGAGCGCAACGCCCGTACCCGCGACGAATACGCCCGCGATCCACACGCCGAGGGACCACGGGGCCTCGCTGGTGTGGTTATCAAGCTCGATGCGTTTTCCGTTTCTGTCCCTGCTTTTGCAGGCCACGAACAGCGCAAGGCACAGGATAATGCACAGCACCGTCGTCACGGCGCCGACCATGTAAACGATCTGATTGAATATGTTCATATGACCATCTTCTTTCTCCAAACTCCCGGCCCGGCGCAGTGTTCCCCGCACGGACATATCGGGCGTCAGCATACCACAACTTATGGACACATGCAAGCTCTTTCACATTCTACCACAGTAAAGCGCACCTGACAATTATAAAAGCGTATATATTGAAAAAATGATACATCTATGGTATATTGCATCAAGTGATTGATACGGATACTGGGGGAATGATACTTGAGATTCAAAAAGTTTTCCGAACGAAAATGGTATAACGGCGCGGTGGTGGCCTGCATCGGCGTGGCCTTCTATGTGCTGCTTACAAATCTGGGCTCGGTCACGTCATACCTGAGCTGGTTTCTGGGCAGCTTCAAATCCATCTTCCTCGGCGTCGTCTTTGCCTATATCATAAACCCGCTTGCCAAGCTCTTTTATTACAGGCTCTTCAAGCGGATGAAGGTGGGGCAGAAGCGCTGGGCCCTGTCGGTGATGCTCGCGTTTTTGACGGGTCTGGCCGTACTGCTCGTTTTGATCGGCATGCTGATCCCGCAGCTTGCGCAGAGCATCGTGACCTTCTCGTCAAACTACGAAAGCTATGCCAAAACGCTCATCAACATGCTTCAGGAGAGCAGGCTCGGCAAGATCATCGGCGTGGAGAAATTCGATACCCTGACGCAGAATGCCCTGTCCTCCATCCAGAGCTTTGTGCTGGAAAACGCCGGGGCGATCATCAGCGGCGTGGCAAACTCCGGCAAGCGCATCCTGTCCACGGTCATCTCGCTGATCGTGGCGCTCTATCTGCTGCTGACGAAAAAGACCGTGCTCCAGGGGGTACGGCGGCTGATCCGCGCGCTCCTGCGCCCGGCGGCCTTCGACTCGCTGATGGACTTTTTGCTTCGCTGCGACACCATCTTCATGAGCTTCATCGGACAGAGCATTCTGGACTCTCTGATCGTTGGCTGCGTCAACGCCGTACTCATGCTGGTGTTCCGGATGCAGTACGTGGGTCTCGTGTCCGTGGTCGTGGCGGTGACGAATCTGGTCCCGAACTTCGGCCCGGTCATCGGCGGCGTGATAGGCTGCTTTATCCTGGTGCTGGTTAATCCCTGGCATGCCGTGATTTTCCTTATCATCACCATGCTGCTCCAGACCCTCGATGCCTATGTCATCAAGCCGAAGCTTTTCGGCAACTCCCTCGGCGTGTCGGGCCTTTTGATCCTGGTGTCCAGCATCGTCTTCGGCAACCTCTTCGGCATCCTCGGCGTGCTGCTGTCGATCCCCGCCGCCACGATCCTGAGCTTTGTTTACCATGAGTATCTGCTTCCGAGGCAGGAGGAGCGCATGCGCAAAATCGTAGAGGAAGAAAAGCGCAGCGCCGGGAAATAAAACCGATTTGCACTATAGTAAATCAGAGACAGGGGTAAAAACAGGATGAAGCATCTGTTTGTTGTCAACCCCACAGCGGGCGGCAAGGACAAGAGCATCGCGGTGAGCCGCGCGGTAAGGGCGGCCTTTGAAAACAGAGAAGGAGAGTACGAGGTCTATGTGACGCGCGGCCCCATGGACGCAGCCGACAAGGTGCGCCGGGACGCGAAGGAATGTGAGCATCTGCGTGTCTATGCCTGCGGCGGCGACGGGACCTTCAACGAGTGTGTCTGCGGCGCGGCGCTGCTTGAAAACACGGCGGCCTGCCCCTTTCCCACGGGGACCGGGAACGACTTCTGCCGCATGTTCGGCGAGGAGAAGGATCTGTTCCGGGACTTAAACGCCCTGCTGGACGGCACGGAGCACCCCATCGACCTCATCGAATGCAACGGCCGTTACAGCGCCAACATCTGCTCGGTGGGCATCGACGCGCGCATCGGCACGGAGGTACACAAATACAGCCGCCTGCCTCTCATCGGCGGGGCAGGCGCCTACATTGTCTCGGCCGTTGCGAATGTGCTCAAGGGCATCAACCGCCCCATGAAGCTGCGCGTCGGGGATTACACGGCGGAAGGGGAGCACGCGCTGGTGTGCGCCTGCAACGGCCGCTTTTACGGCGGCGGCTTCAACCCCAGCCTGACGGCCCGGCCCGACGACGGCATCCTGGACATCTATGTGGTAAAAGGGGTCAGCCTCTTCGCGCTGGCCCGGTATATCGGCAAATACGCCTCCGGAAAGGGCGAAAACTACCCCCGCTATATCACCCACCTGCAGGGCGACAGCCTGCATATCGAGTTTGAGGAGGACAATGTCATCAACATCGACGGCGAGGCCATGTCGGCCAGGACCGTGGATATGAAGCTGCTGCCCGGGGCCCTGCGCCTCATCGTGCCGAAGGGCATGCGTTTCTTTGAAGATACTTCCCGCTGATTCAAGAGGGCCCGGTACATTAAAGCACCGGACCCTCCATTGCTGCCCGCAGCTTTTCCAGCGCCCGCTTTTCAAGCCTCGAGACATAGGAGCGGCTGATTTTGCACACCTCGGCAGTCTCGAGCTGCGTCAGGGGATCGGTCCCGTCCAGGCCGTAGCGCAGGCGGATGATCTTTGCCTCGCGCTCATCCAGACAGCGGTCGATATTCTCCCGCAGGCTGCGGCAGAGCTCGCGGCTGCCGATCTGATCGGCAAGATCGTCCTCACTTGCGATCACGTCCATGATCCTGAGGCCCCCGCCGTCCTCATCCGTGTCCAGGGCATCGGACAGGCTCACATCCCCGGCGGTCTTGCGCCGCGCCCGAAAGGCCATGAGGATCTCGTTTTCGATGCAGCGGCTGACGTAGGTCGCAAGGCGCACCCCTTTGTCCGGGCGGTAGGTGTTGATGCCCTTGATAAGCCCGATGCTGCCGATGGAGATGAGCTCGTCGGCGTCGTCGGTCTGGTAGTATTTTTTGACAATGTGCGCAACCAGGCGTAGATTGTGCTCCACCAGGACGTTGCGAGCCTCCAGGTCCCCGGCGAGCCATCGCTCGAGACAGGCCTTTTCCTCTTCACGCGTCAGCGGCTTGGGGAAGGAGTCTCCCGGCGCGATGCGCAGCATGAGCAGCACACTGTTGAGCAGCAGCATGAAAGCACTTTCCAGCAAGATCATCACCTCCCTTCATCCTATTCCGACACAGAATGTCCAAATACCGGCCGAAGCCGAAGACTTGAAATCGTAACATTTAGATGCTATAATCCGGCCTCAGATATGTCCCTGCGAAAGGAGGGCGCACAGCTTGAAGAAAAAGACGCTCTGGATCCTGACCATGTTTGCCCTGAGCCTTGTGCTCTATACCATTGTCCTGTCCCGCATGGAGAACAGCGCCACCATCATCTTCGGCGGCAGCGAGGGCGGCTTTGTCCGCACGGACGGCATCAACTTTGCCGACACAAACGTCACACCCGAGCCGGTGGTGACGGAGGATATATGGCCCAAGCTCACCACCAAGGACTTCGAGGACAACACCTATCTGCAGATCGTCAACAACAATAACCTCCTCTCCTCGGCCTACGAGCCGGAGGTCTCCAAGATCGAGAGGACGCGCTACATGATGTACAGCACCGAATACATGCCGTACCTGGACGCGTTCCTCGACGCCATCGAAGCGGCGGGGCTCGACTACTTCATCGCCGGCGCCTACCGCTCCTACTCCTATCAGGCCCACGTCTACAACTCCAAGGCCAGCCAGATCGCCTATGAGATGGCGGGCGGCAAGCAGGTCGACTATACCGACCCCATCTACCAGGAGGCTGCCGAGAAGGCCAAGTCGATCACGGCCCCCGCCGGGGCCAGCGAGCACCAGCTCGGCCTGTGCGTGGACATCCTCGACCGCAACCGCCAGCGCCTGGTGTACGAGGACATGAACCAGGAGCTGTTCAAATGGCTGGACGAGCACTGCGCCGAGTACGGCTTCATCAAGCGCTACCCCACGCGAAAGCTCCTGCTGACCGGCTGGGACGAGCCCTGGCACTACCGCTATGTCGGCCGCGAGGTCGCCACCTTCATCATGGAGCAGGGCCTGTGCTACGAGGAATTCTACGCGCACTACTTCCCAGATTTTGAATATTGACGGTTTTCAGCGGGGAAGTTCAGAGGGGAACTCCTCTCTGATTTTTCGCCTCGCAAGGCGAAAAACAATTCAAATACGTTTTTGACAGGGCTTTGCCTTGGCAAAAACACCATAAGCCGAACCGTGTGAGGCCTCGCGCCGACCAAAGCGGGCCTAAGCCCGCTGCGATAAGCGCGAGTGCCCCTCGTTTCGCAAAAATGCCATCAGGGCATTTTTGTGAAACGACGATGTCAAAAAAGACTTGCATTATAGCTTCTTTCGTGCTATTATCTTACAGTAAGGTTTTGGTATTGTCAGAGTGGGTTTTCACCCACTCTTTTTTGTGAGACTTTTGGGCTCCTAATAAATTGTTAATGTGGTGATGAAAACATGAGCAAGATCACGGAAAAGGTCGCGGCGCTGGCAAAGCCCGTCGTCGAGGAAGAGGGCTGCACCCTCTGGGACGTGGAGTATGTTCGCGAGGCCGGCACCTGGTATCTGCGCATCCTCGTGGATAAGGAAGGCGGCCTCTCGATCGACGACTGCGAGCGCATCAGCCGCAGGCTTGACCCCATGCTCGACGAGGCGGACCCCATCCCCGACAGCTATGTCTTTGAGGTCGGTTCTGCCGGCGCGGAGCGGGAGCTTAAGCGAGCGTCCGACTATGAGCAGTTCCTCGACAGCGAGGTGGAGCTTCGCCTCTATCAGCCCATAAACGGCAGCAAGTCCTTCGTCGGCACCCTGAGATCCTACGACGAGGGGGACGTGACCATCGAGACCGGCGGCAGCGAGCAGCGCTTCGAAAAGGGCAAAATCGCCCTTGTGAAGCTGCATGTATCTATATAAAAAGACGTATTCAGAAATGGAGATAATAAAATGAATGCAGATTTTTTTGAGGCCATAGAGGACATCGAAAAAGAAAAGGGCATTCCCCGCAATTACATGTACGACAAGATCCGGCAGGCCATGCTTGCCGCCTTCCGGCGCGACAATCCCGAGTGCGAGGACAATGTGGAAATCATCCTCGAGGAGGATAAGAAGCGCATCGAGATGAACGTCATCAAGACCGTCGTGGAAGAGGTCGAGGACCCCAGCCACGAGATCGTTCTCGAGGCCGCGAAGAAGATCAACAAGCGCGCCAAGGTCGGCGACGAGCTGCATGTCCCCGTGGAGACCAAGAAGTTTGGACGCATTGCCGCCCAGGCCGCCAAGCAGGTCATCATCCAGGGCATCCGCGAGGCCGAGCGCGGCATCATCTATGAGGAGTTTACCTCCAAGGAGCATGAGATCCTGACTGGCATCGTCTCCCACATCGAGCCGAGAAACGGCAGCGTCTCCATCCGCATCTCCTCCAACAGCGAGTATACCGAGGCCATGCTTGCCCCCAACGAGCGCATCAAAACCGAACCTCTGCACGAGGGCGACCGCATCAAGGTCTACGTGGTCGAGGTCAGAAACTCCACCCGCGGCCCCCAGGTGCTCATTTCCCGCACCCACCCCGGCCTTGTCAAGCGCCTGTTCGAGCTGGAGGTGCCGGAAATCTACGACGGCACCGTGGAGATCAAGTCCATCGCCCGCGAGGCGGGCAGCCGCACGAAGATGGCCGTCTGGTCGGCAGACCCCGACGTTGACCCCATCGGCTCCTGCGTCGGCCCCAAGGGCGGCCGCGTTGCCAGCATCGTCAACGAGCTCGGCGGCGAGAAGATCGACATCGTCAAATACAGCGAAGTGCCCGAGGAATATATCGCGGCGGCGCTCTCTCCCTCCGAGGTCGTGAGCGTCACCATGCTGGAAGACGGCAAGAGCTGCCGGGTCATCGTGCCCGACTCCCAGCTCTCCCTCGCCATCGGCAAGGAGGGCCAGAACGCGCGCCTGGCCGCGAAGCTCACCGGCTTCAAGATCGACATCAAGCCCGAGTCAGAAGCCTAAACAATAAAGGATCCCGCGCTTCTTAACAAACTCGAAGCCTCATGCTTCGAGTTTGAGAGGAGGAGCAACGGAATGAGCGAGCTTTCGTGTCGCCACACGGAAGCGAGGGATATGCAGTTTGCGACGACGAAAGGAGAACGGCGCCAATGGAAAAAAAGATACCGATGCGGCAATGCCTTGGCTGCCGTGAAATGAAGCCCAAGCGTGAGCTTGTGCGTGTTGTGCGCTCTCCGGCGGGGGAGATCAGTCTGGACTTTCGGGGCAAGGCCCCGGGGCGCGGAGCCTATGTGTGCCGCAGTGCCCAGTGCCTGAAAAAGGCCGTCAGGGCCAAAGCCCTGGAGCGGGCTTTTTCCGCCCAGATCCCGCCGGAGATCTATGAGCGTCTGGAACAGGAAATGGAGGCGCAGGATGGAGGATAAAGCCCTTGGCCTGCTTGGCCTCATGCGCCGGGCCCGCGCCGTGGAGCCCGGCACCGACAACGCCTGTGACGCCGTCCGGGACGGCAAGGCAAAGCTGCTGATCCTCAGCGCGGACATAAACGACAACGCCCGGCGCAAGGCGGAAAACGTCTCAAACGGCCGCCGCGTGCTGCTGCAGAGCGTGCACTATACGCGCTTAGAGCTCGCTTCCGCCTTCGGCCTTGCCGACTGCTCCATGGCGGCGATAACTGATATCGGCTTTGCAAACGCCCTGGCAAAGCTCCTCAACGCAGCCGATCCCCAGCGCTACGGGGAGCTTGCGGCGGAGCTTGAGAAGAGAAACGAGAAGGCAGTACGGCGCAAGAGAGAAAAGACACAGCGCGCAGACAGTAAGAGGAATGGAAAGAGGAGGACTGAAGTATGAGCTTGATCAAGTACAGAATCCACGAGGTGGCGAAGGATTTTAACGTTACCTCCAAGGTGATCTCTCAGATTCTCACAGATTATATAGCGCCGCCGAAAAACCACATGCAGGTTCTGGAAACGCCGGAGTTGGATGTGATCTTTGAGTATATGACGCAGCACAACCAGGCCGAGAGCCTCGAGGAAATTTTCAAGACCCCGGCAAAGCCCGCCGCCCCCGCAAAGGCGAAGGCGGAGCCGAAGAGCGATTCCAAGGCGGAGGCCAAGCCCGCCCCCGCAAAGCAGGGCGAAGCAAAGCCCGCCGCAAAGCAGGCAGCTCCCGCGCCCCAGCAGGCTTCCCAGCCGCAGCAGCCCGCCCAGCCCAAGCCCCAGAAGGCGCACACGCCGCGCCAGGTGGCGGAGAAGCGCGTGGTCGACACCAGAGGCGGCGCCGCTGTCAACATCGAGAAATACAACGAAAAGTTTGAGGATATGGCGGGCGCGAAGGCCAACAAGCAGAACCTGCGCGCGAGCAGCACCTCCAAGGAGAAGATCAACAGCAAGTCCAGACAGCAGCGTCCCAACAGCGCCCAGGCAGTCTCCACCAAGCGCCGCCAGGAGGAGCGCAACAAGATGAACCGCCTGCAGCTGGAGATCGCCAAGAAGCAGCCGCTGAAGGTCCAGATCCCCGACGAAATCAGCGTGGGCGAGCTTGCCTCCCGCATGAAGAAGACCGCCTCCGAGGTCATCAAGCAGCTCATGAAGATGGGCGTGTTCGCCTCTGTGTCCGAGATCATCGACTACGACACCGCGGCGCTCGTCGCCATGGAACTCGGCTGCAAGGTCGAGAAGGAGGTCATCGTCACGGTGGAAGAGCGCCTCATCGACGACTCCGCCGACAAGGAAGAGGACCTCGTTCCCCGCGCCCCGGTCGTGGTGGTCATGGGCCACGTCGACCACGGCAAGACCTCGCTGCTTGACTACATCCGCCACGCAAACGTCGTCTCCGGCGAGGCCGGCGGCATCACCCAGCACATCGGCGCATATACTGTCGAGATTAACGGCAGCCCCATCACCTTCCTCGATACCCCGGGCCATGAGGCGTTCACCTCCATGCGCGCCCGCGGCGCCATGGTCACGGATATTGCCATCCTCGTCGTCGCCGCGGACGACGGCATCATGCCCCAGACCGTCGAGTCCATCAACCACGCCAAGGCCGCCAATATCCCGGTGGTCGTGGCCATCAACAAGATGGACACCGTCGGCGCCAATCCCGAGCGCATCAAGCAGCAGCTCACCGAGTATGACCTCGTGAGCGAAGAGTGGGGCGGCGACACCATCATCTGCCCCATCTCCGCCAAAACCGGCATGGGCATCGACAACCTGCTTGAAAACCTTGTCGTCCTGGCCGAGGTGCAGGAGCTCAAAGCCAATCCGAACCGCGCCGCCCGCGGCGCCGTCATCGAGGCACGGCTTGACAAGGGCCGCGGCCCCATCATGACCGTGCTTGTCCAGAACGGCACGCTGCATCTGGGCGACATCATCATCGCGGGCTCCAGCGTGGGCCGCGTGCGCACCATGGTGGACGACAAGGGCCGCCGCGTCACCGAGGCCGGACCCTCCACCCCTGTCGAGATTTCCGGCATGGACTCCGTCCCCAGCGCGGGCGACACCTTCAACGCCGTCTCCGACGAGCGCATGGCGCGTCAGCTTGCCGAGGAGCGCAAGATCTCCAGCGCCAACAACGCCCTCGCGGGCACCAAGAAGGTGAGCCTGGATGATCTGTTCAGCCAGATCCAGGCGGGCGAGATGAAGACCCTCAACATCATCGTCAAGGCCGACGTGCAGGGCTCTGCCGAGGCGGTCAAGGCCTCTCTTGAGAAGATCTCCAACGAGGAGGTCCAGGTCAAGGTCATCCACAGCGCAGTCGGCGCCATCAACGAGTCCGACGTGATGCTGGCCGCCACCTCCGGCGCCATCATTGTGGGCTTCAACGTCCGCCCGGACAACGCCGCCCGCGACAGCGCCGCGAGAAGCAAGGTCGATATGCGCATGTATCGCGTCATCTACGACTGCATCAACGAGATCGAGGACGCCATGAAGGGCATGCTCGCGCCCAAGTTCAAGGAGTCCGTCATCGGCCACGCCGAGGTGCGCGAGACCTACAAGGTCTCCAAGGTCGGCACCGTCTGCGGCTGCTACTGCACCGACGGCAAGATTCAGCGCGGCTGTGAGGTGCGCGTCCTGCGCGACAACATCGTCATCCACGAGGGCGAGCTTGCCTCCCTGCGCCGCTTCAAGGACGACGTCAAGGAGGTCGCCAGCGGCTACGAGTGCGGCATGCAGGTCGAGAAGTTCAACGACATCAAGGTCGGCGACGTGATCGAGTGCTTCGTTATGGAGCAGATCAACTGATACCGCGGCACAGAATCCGTAAATGAACAGCACCCCGTTTGTCACCGTGTTCCGCACTGTCCGACAAACAGGGTGCTGTTTTCGATCGACACAGTACGCTTTTACTGAGCGCAGTTTAGCGATTTGCAGTAATAATCAATAAAAATCCGCTGCGTTTGGCGCCGTTCTTCGTGGGTTCTTCATCTTGACATCCGGGGCCGTATGCGGTAAATTATACACGGAAATTGAATTGATACTATCCCCTGATAGAAACCAAACAGTCCTTCCGGTAAAATTTGCGCCATGCTTCGTTGAAGCCCTTGACCATATATCTCCATTATGCTCTGCGGGCTTCGCCTTGCCTGACACAAATTTTACGCGGAATTCCTTGTCTGTTTTCTATCAGTGAATAGTATAAACAGGAGCATCACCATGAAGAACGTTTTCTTTTTTGCCTATTATTATCTCTTTACCGGCGTTCGCGGGTAAGGATAATTTGTGGCGCAAAAAAGCAGCTTTCATGTATGTTTTGCCGCACAGGTTATCCTGTGCGGTTTTTTTTATTCAGATCAAACAGTCATTCGTTTATGGAGGAAAAATCATGATCGTAGTATTAAAGCACGGCGTTCCCAGCGAAAAGAAGGATCAGCTCATTGCCTGGCTCCAGGCGCTGGGGCTGCGCATTCATATTTCGGAGGGGGAGTTCCAGACCGTTCTGGGCCTTGTGGGCGACACCTCCGCGGTAGACATCGACCTTGTGGAGAGCCTGGACATCGTGGACAGCGTCAAGCGCGTGACCGAGCCCTTCAAGATGTGCAACCGCAAATTCCACCCCGAGTCCATGGTCATCGAGGTGGGCGATGTCAAGATCGGCGCGGGCAACTTCGTCATGATCGCGGGCCCCTGCTCGGTGGAGTCTGAGGACCAGATCGTCACGGTCGCCAAGGCCGTCAAGGAGGCGGGCGCAACGCTCATGCGCGGCGGCGCCTTCAAGCCCCGCACCTCGCCCTACGATTTCGCAGGGCTCAAGGCCGAGGGCCTGGAGCTTCTCAAGATCGCCCGCAAAGAGACGGGCCTTCCGATCGTGACCGAGCTCATGAACATCAACGACCTGCCCCTCTTTGAGGATGTGGACGTCATTCAGATCGGCGCGCGCAATATGCAGAACTTCGATCTTCTGCGCGAGCTCGGCAAGGTGGACAAGCCCATCCTCTTAAAGCGCGGCCTTGCCAACACCCTCAAGGAGCTTCTGATGAGCGCCGAGTACATCATGGCAAGCGGCAACGAACAGGTCATGCTCTGCGAGCGCGGCATCCGCACCTTCTCCGACTACACCCGCAACACCCTCGACCTGTCGGCGGTGCCGATGCTCCATGAGCTGACGCACCTGCCTGTGATCGTCGACCCGAGCCACGCCACCGGCATTGCCCGCCTGGTGCCGCCCATGGCCATGGCCGCCACCGCCTGCGGGGCGGACGGCCTCATCATCGAGGTGCACAACGATCCCATCCACGCCCTGTGCGACGGCGCGCAGAGCCTGCGGCCCGAGGAGTTTGCGGCCCTGGCCCACCGTGTCCGCGCCATCCGGGGGGTGCTGTGATGAGTACCGTCGGCATATTCGGCCTGGGCCTCATCGGCGGCAGCTTTGCCAAGGCCTACCATGAAGCGGGCTGGACGGTGCTGGCCCATAACCGCAGCAAGTCCGTTCTGGACTTTGCCATGCTCAGCGGCGACGTAAACGGCGAGCTCACCAAAGAGAACATCTCTGACTGCGACCTGGTGCTCCTGACCATCTACCCCGAGGCCGCCATCAAAACCCTGCGGGCCTTTGCGCCCTATATCGGGAAAAAGCCGCTCGTGATGGACTGCTGCGGCACCAAGCGCACGGTCTGCGAGGCGTGCTTCCCCATGGCGGAGGAATTTGGCTTTACCTATGTGGGCGGCCACCCCATGGCGGGCACCCAGTACTCCGGCTACAAATACGCGAAGGCGAATCTCTACAAAGGCCAGCCCATGGTCATCGTGCCGCCGCGCTATGACGATATCTTTCTGCTGGACCGTGTCAAGGCGCTTTTAGCCCCGGCGGGCTTCGGCCGCTTCTCCGTGACCACCGCCGAGGCGCACGACGAGATGATCGCCTTCACCTCCCAGCTTGCGCATGTGGTGTCCAACGCCTACGTCAAGAGTCCCACCGCAAAGAACCACCACGGCTTTTCCGCCGGCAGCTACCGGGACCTGACGCGCGTTGCCTGGCTCAACGCCCCCATGTGGTCGGAGCTGTTTCTCGAGAACAAGGAAAATCTCATCCGCGAGGTGGACTGCATCATCGCAAGTTTGCAGGCCTACCGCGACGCCATGGCGGCGGATGATTCCGAACGGCTCACCGCCCTTTTAGACGAGGGCAAGCATCTGAAAGAGGAGATCGACGGCAAATGAGAGCAGTGACGGTCAACGCCCCCTCCGGGCAGTATGAAGTGAAGATCGGTTCGGGGCTGCTGCCGTCGCTCGGGACGGAGATCCGCGCCTGCACCGGAGCAAAGCGCTGCGCGGTGATCGCGGGGGAGAACGTCTTCCCGCTCTATGGGGAGATCGCCATGACGAGCCTGCGCGCCGTGGGGCTTGAGGCAAGGTCCCTGGTCTTTCCCGCGGGGGAGCAGACCAAGTGCCTCGGGCGCTACGGGGAGCTTTTAAGCTTTCTTGCCGAAAACCGCTTCACCCGCTCAGACTGTGTGATCGCCCTCGGCGGCGGTGTGACAGGGGATCTCGCGGGCTTTGCGGCGGCGACCTATCAGCGCGGCCTTTCCTTTGTCCAGGTGCCGACGACGCTGCTCGCGGCGGTGGATTCCTCCGTCGGCGGCAAGACGGCCATCGACCTGCCCGAGGGCAAGAACCAGGTCGGGGCCTTTTACCAGCCCGCCCTTGTCCTATGCGATACCGACACCCTCAAAACGCTCCCTGAGCGGGAGCTGATGGCGGGCTACGCCGAGGTCATCAAATACGCCGTGCTCGGCGACAGGGCGCTTTTTGAAACGCTTCAAAACCGCGAACACGACGTGCCGCAGGTGATCGAAACCTGTGTAAAGCACAAGGCGGAGATCGTCGCCGAGGATGAGCGCGACACCGGCCTGCGCCGCCTTCTGAACCTGGGCCACACCTTCGGCCACGCGGTGGAAAGCCGCAGCGGCTATACGCTTCTGCACGGCGAGGTCGTCTCCGTCGGCATGGCGATGATCTGCCGGGCTGCCTGTGCCAAGGGCCTTCTCAGTCAAAGCGACTTTGAGGCCGTTGCGGCGCTTCTGCGCGCGTATGGTCTGCCCACGGAAACGGCCTATTCCGCCGATGAATTATACGATACCCTGCTGCTGGACAAAAAGTTTTCCGGGGGCAGGCTCCATCTGATCGTACCGCGCGAGATCGGGCGCTGTGATATTATACCTGTCACACCCGACGAGCTGCGCTTCTGGCTGGAGGCAGGACTGGAATGAGACAGAGAAAATTCAGTGTGATCCTGCCGCCGGGCCCGCAGTCGGGAGAGGTACGTATCCCGGCCTCCAAGTCCGTCGCCCACCGGCTGCTCATCTGCGCAGCTCTGGGACAGACGAAAACGGCGATCCGGATCGACGGCTTTTCCAGAGACATCCTCGCCACCGCCGCCTGTCTGAAGGCGCTGGGCGCGGGAATAACGATCAAAGAAAATGTGATCCGTGTGGTGCCCATCCGTAAGCCTGTCAGCGGCGGGCTCCTGCCCTGCGGAGAGAGCGGCTCGACTCTGCGCTTCCTGCTGCCGGTTGCTGGCGCTCTGGGCATATCCGGATATTTTCGCATGGAGGGCCGTCTGCCCGAGCGGCCCATGCAGGTCTATGAGGATCTGCTTTGCGCTCACGGCATGACCATCGACCGGGACGGCAGCTGGCTGCACTTCGGCAGACAGCTGCAAAGCGGCGAGTACCGGCTTCCGGGGGATGTGTCGTCCCAGTACTTCTCAGGCCTTCTGATGGCGCTGCCGATGATAGGCGGCGAGAGCACGGTCATCGCGGAGGGAAAACTGGAATCCGCCGACTACATCCGGCTGACCGAGGATGCTCTTTCCCGCGCGGGTGTGCGCCTTGAGAGAGAAGACCGGACGTGGACTTTGCCGGGTGCGCAGCGCTTTCATCTTCCGGGCTTCCTGCGCGCGGAGGGGGACTGGTCCAATGCCGCCTTCTTCCTGTGCATGGGCGCTCTGAGTGAAGAGGGCGTGACGGTGCGAGGCCTGAACCTCGATTCCGCCCAGGGGGACAAGGCCGTACTTGAAATTCTGGAACGCTTCGGAGCAAGTGTCTCCACAGACTCAGACAGCGTGACCGTGCGGCGCGGGGAGCTTCGCCCCGTGACCATTGACGCCGCGCCCATCCCGGACCTGATCCCGGTCCTGTCCGTGCTCGCCTGCGGGGCGAAGGGGGACACGCGGATCATAAACGCGGCCCGCCTTCGCATGAAGGAATCCGACCGCCTGCAGAGTACCGCAAAGCTCATAGGCGATCTCGGCGGAAACGCGGAAGAGCTGCCGGAGGGCCTTATAATCCACGGCACGGGAGCCCTTCGCGGCGGCACGGTGGACCCCTGCAACGACCACCGCATCGCCATGAGCGCCGCCGTCGCCGCCTGCATGTGTACCGAGTGGGTCACGGTGCTCGACGCCCAGTGCGTGCAGAAATCCTATCACAGCTTCTGGGGGGAATTGTAATGAGCAGTACCTTTACGGGCCTTGCCCTTCGGCTTTCGATCTTCGGCCAGAGCCATTCCGAGGCCATCGGCATGACGATTGACGGCCTGCCCGCGGGGCTTGCGGTGGATATGGAGAAACTGCAAGCCTTCTTAAACCGCCGCGCCCCGGGGCAAAACGACTGGTCCACCCCGCGAAAAGAGGAAGACCGCCCGGAATTTCTCTGCGGCCTCAAAGATGGCTTCACCTGCGGCGCGCCGCTGACGGCGATCATCCATAACAACAACACCCGGCCCAAGGACTATTCCCGGCTCAAAACCACCCCGCGCCCCGGCCATGCCGACTTCACAGCCGAGCGCAAATACCGCGGCTTTCAGGACTACAGCGGCGGGGGACACTTCTCGGGCCGCCTGACCGCCCCGCTGTGCATCGCGGGCGGCGTGCTCAAACAGATGCTTGAATCAAAGGGCATTACAGTGGACGCCCGCATAGAGTCCATCGCGGGAATCCGGGACGACAGCCCTTTCACCGCGTCTGTTGCGGACAAGCGCTTTCCCGTCGTGGATGACGCGATCGGGGAGCAGATGCGCGAGGCCATCCAGGCGGCGAGAGCGGAAGGGGACTCCGTCGGCGGCGTGATCGAATGCGTGGTGCGAGGCGTTCCCGCCGGGATCGGGGAGCCGATGTTTGACGGGATCGAGAACCAGATCGCCCGCGCGGTCTTCGCTGTCCCCGCCGTCAAGGGCATCGAGTTCGGCGCGGGCTTTGCGGCGGCGAACATGCGGGGAAGCGAGAATAACGACCCCTTCACCGTCCGCGGCGGCAGAATCGAGACCCTCACCAACAACGCCGGCGGCATCCTCGGCGGCATCTCGAACGGCATGCCAGTCGTCTTCCGCGCCGCCGTCAAGCCCACGCCGTCTATCGCCAAAGAGCAGCAGAGTGTAAACCTGAACACCATGCAGCCGGAAGCGTTAAGCATCACCGGCAGGCACGATCCCTGCATCGTCCCGCGCGCGGTGCCCGTCATTGAGGCCGCCGCGGCTTTAGCCATATCCGATCTTATACTGGGGGAATCAAAATGGAATTAACCGACTACCGCGGTCAGCTTGACAAAATCGACAGCGAATTATTAAAGCTCTTTGCCGAGAGAATGGACATCGCCGCCGAGATCGCAGCCTGGAAAAAAGAGAACAACATGCCGGTCCTGGACCTGCGCCGGGAGAAGGAAAAGCTCCGCACGCTCGAGGAGCAGAGCCCGGAGGAACTCAAGGAGTACACCGCCTCGCTCTTCTCCCTCATCATGGAGCTCTCCCGCAGCCGTCAGAACCGCCTTCTGCACCCCACAAGCCCCGAGACCGAGGCCATCGAGAAAGCGCTGAAGGACACGCCCCAGCTCTTCCCGGAGACCGCCATGGTGGCCTGCCAGGGGGTGGAGGGCGCGTATTCCGGCATCGCCTGCGAAAAGCTCTTTGCCCGGCCCGGCATCTTTTACTTCTCCACCTTCGACGCGGTCTTCTCCGCCATCGAAAAGGGCCTGTGCCGCTACGGCGTGATCCCGGTGGAAAACAGCACCGCCGGTACGGTCAACCAGGTCTATGACCTCATGCGTAAGCACGACTTTCGCATCGTGCGCTCCGTGCGCGTCAAGGTCGACCACAACCTGCTCGTGAGACCCGGCACGAAGCTTTCCGATATCCGCGAGATCTATTCCCACGCCCAGGCCATCGCCCAGTGCTCGGACTTTCTGGCGACGCTGCCGAACGTCAAGGTCATCCCCTGCGAGAATACCGCCATCGCCGCCAAGAAGGCCGCCGAATCGGGCGACCCCGGCATCGCGGCCCTCTCGTCCCGCGTATGCAGCAAGCTCTACGGGCTGGAGATTCTAAAGAGCGACGTGCAGGATTCCGGCAACAACTACACCCGCTTCATCTGCATCTCCAAGAATCTGGAGATCTACCCCGGCGCAAACCGCACAAGCCTCATGATGGTCCTGCCCCACGAGCCGGGCTCTCTCTACCGCCTGCTCTCGCGCTTCAACGCCCTCGGCATCAACCTCACCAAGCTCGAAAGCCGCCCCATGCCGGAGCGCAGCTTCGAGTTCATGTTCTACTTCGATTTCGACACCTCGGTCTACTCCCCGCGCTTTGTCCAGCTCATGGGCGAGCTCAAGGATTTGTCGGAGGAATACGAGTACCTCGGCAGCTACAGCGAGGTGATCTGAGATGAAATGCGGCTTGCTCGGCGAAAAGCTCGGCCACAGCTATTCTCCGCAGATCCACGCGGAACTGGCCGATTATGACTATCGCCTCTATGAAAAAGCGCCGGACGAGGTGGAGGACTTTGTAAGACACGGCGACTGGCACGGCCTGAACGTGACCATCCCCTATAAGAAAACCGTCATTCCGTTTTGTGACGAGCTGTCCGAGACCGCGGCGACGATCGGCAGCGTGAACACCCTCAAGCGCCGCTCTGACGGGACGATCTTCGGCGACAATACGGATGCCTTCGGCTTTGAGACCCTGCTTAAACAGACCATCCCGGACAGCATCAGCGGTCGGAAGGCGCTGGTACTCGGCACGGGCGGCGCGTCCGTCACGGTCTGCGCGGTGCTGAGACACCACGGGGCCGAGGTCGTGACCATCTCCCGCAGCGGCGAGAACAACTACGAAAACCTCGACCGCCACGCGGACGCAAGGCTCCTCGTGAACACCACGCCCGTGGGCATGTACCCGAAAAACGGCGTGAGCCCGGTGGACCTTGCCCAGTTTCCAAAGCTTGCCTGCGTGCTGGACGTGGTGTATAACCCCGCCCGCACGGCGCTGTTATTGCAGGCGGAAAGGCTTTCCATCCCCCATGCGGGCGGCCTTACCATGCTGGTGGCCCAGGCCAAGCGCAGCAGCGAGATTTTCCTGGGAAATACGCTCCCCGACGGGGAGATCGCCCGGATCACAAAGAAACTCTCAGGCTCCATGCAGAACATCGTCCTGGTCGGCATGCCCGGCTGCGGAAAATCCACCGTCGGCGCGCTGCTGGCCCGGCGTCTGGGAAGACCGCTTCTGGAGGCGGACGCGGAGCTTGTGAAGACCGCGGGCATGTCGATCCCCGCCATCTTTGAAAACGAGAGTGAACCGGGCTTCCGCCGCCGCGAGACCGCGACGCTCTCCGAGCTCGGCAAGAAGTCCGGCGCGGTGATCTCCACCGGCGGCGGCTGTGTGACGCGGGCGGACAATTACCCGCTTCTCCACCAGAACGGGACCATCATCTGGCTCCGGCGCGACCTCAAGAAGCTCGCGCGGGAGGGGAGGCCCCTCTCCCTCGGCGCGGATCTGAGTGCCATGTACGCCGTGCGGGAGCCGCTGTATGCCAGCTTTGCCGACTTTACGGTGGACAACACCGGCACGCCCGAAGAGACCGTGGACGCCATCCTGGAGGTGCTGAAATGAAGCTTCTCATCATCAACGGCCCGAACCTCAACCTGCTGGGCCTGCGGGAGCCGGACATCTACGGCAGGCAGGACTTTCACGCGCTCGAGCGCTTTATCCTCGACGCGTGCGCGGAGGCCGGGGTGGAGGCGGAGCTTTTCCAGTCCAACCACGAGGGGGCTATCGTGGACAAGATCCAGGCGGCTTACGGGAACATCGACGGCATCGTCATCAACCCCGCGGCCTACACCCACACCAGCGTCGCCATTCTCGACGCGCTCAAGGCTGTGCAGATCCCGGCGGTCGAGGTGCACATCTCCGATCTCTCCAGGCGTGAGAGCTTCCGCCAAATCTCTTATGCCGGTATGGCCTGTATAAAAAGCTACATCGGCCTCGGCTTCGAGGGCTACCGTCAGGCGATCCTTTATCTCAAAGACTATCTTTCAAATACAACAGGGGAGTGAAGCAATATGAAACCCATGAACAAGAAGTGCGAGCAGTTCACCGATTCCGTCATCCGCCGCATGACCCGCATCGCCATTGCCAACAACGCCATCAACCTGGCCCAGGGCTTCCCGGACTTTGACCCGCCCAAGGCCCTCACCGACCGGCTTATCGAGGTCGCCGTCAGCGGCCCGCACCAGTACCCCATCACCATGGGCGCGCCGAACTTCCGCCGCGCCGTCGCCGCGAAGTTCAAACACTTCTCCGGTCTCGACATTGACCCCGAGACCAACATCGTCATCACCATCGGCTCCACCGAGGCCATGGTCGACACGCTTTTCGCCCTCACCAATCCCGGCGACAAGGTGGCCATGTTCTCCCCGTACTTTGAAAACTATTCGGCCCAGACCCTCTTTGCCGACTGCGAGCCGGTCTTCATCCCGCTCATCCCGCCCACCTTCCGCTTCGATGCAAACGTCCTGGAGGATACCTTCAAAAAGGGCATCAAGGCCATCATCATCTGCAACCCCTCCAACCCCAGCGGCCGCGTGTTCACCTACGAGGAATTAAAGCTGATCGCGGAGCTGTGCATCAAGTACGATGTCTACGCCATCACCGACGAGGTGTACGAGCACATCGTCTACGACGGCCGCAAGCACATCAGCCTTGCGACCCTCCCCGGCATGTGGGAGCGCACCGTGACCTGCAACTCGCTTTCCAAGACCTATTCCATCACCGGCTGGCGTCTCGGCTACGCCATCGCGCCCAAGGCGATCATGGACAAGATCAAGCAGTTCCACGACTTCAACGCCGTCGGCGCGGCCTCGCCCCTCATGGAGGCGGCCCTGGTCGGCCTTGAGATGCCGGACAGCTATTACGAGGAGTTCACCGCCCACTATGCCCACATGAAGGAGATCTTCACCGGCGGCATGAAAGAGCTCGGCATCCCCTTCACCGATCCCGAGGGCACCTACTTCGTCCTCGCCGACATCGGTCCCTACCTCAAGAAGGGGCAGACGGACGTGGAATTCTGCGAGGAGATGACAAAGAAGGTGGGCGTGGCCGCCGTGCCCGGCTCCTCCTTCTTCCGCGAGGATATCAACAACATCGTGCGCCTGCACTTTGCGAAAAAGGACGAGACCCTCTACGCGGCTCTCGACCGCCTGGCGGACCTCAAGACCAAAATGGCCTGATAGACCATAGGGACTGTGGGAAATAGTTCCCTCATCAGGAATACGCCAGGATCAACACCGTAGGGGCCGACGCCCCGGCGGCCCGGCAAAGAATAGAATAAGATTTGCATTTGCCCCCGGCGAATTCGTAACTTTGTACGTTTTCGCTGGGGGCTGAATGTTTTTTTAGACTATACCGCACGGGCCGCCGGGGGCGTCGGCCCCTACAATGGCAACTGGACTTTTATATAGCCCATTTTCTGCGCTTTCTTGCAATTTCCGCCGCGCTGTATTACAATAGGCAAAACGAAATCACCGGAGGAAACAGCATGGCCACAGTCAGCCTGAAAAACGTCAAAAAGGTCTATCCCTTCTCCACCGCCGAGGAGCGGCGCAAGCTCGGGGAGGGGGGCGCCAATCTGCAGGTCACGAAGGACGGCGTCGTCGCGGTGCAGGCGTTCAACCTCGACATTGCGGACAAGGAGTTTATCGTGCTGGTCGGCCCCTCCGGCTGCGGCAAGTCCACCACCTTACGCATGATCGCGGGGCTTGAGGAGATCACGGACGGGGAGCTCTATATCGACGGGGAGCTTGTAAACTACGTCGATTCCAAGGAGCGCGACATCTCCATGGTCTTCCAGAACTATGCCCTGTTCCCGCACATGACGGTGTATGAGAACATGGCCTTCCCTCTGACGCTGCGCCATGAGCGGCGGGACGTGATCGACAAAAAGGTGCGCGAGGCCGCCGCCATCCTCGATATCACGGACTATCTCCAGCGAAAGCCCAAGGCCCTCTCCGGCGGCCAGCGCCAGCGCGTCGCCATCGGGCGGGCGATCGTGCGCGCGCCGAAGGTCATGCTCATGGACGAGCCGCTATCTAACCTCGACGCCAAGCTCAGAAACGAAATGCGCGCCGAAATCATCAAGCTCCGCAAGCGCATCAACACCACCTTTATCTACGTCACCCACGACCAGACCGAGGCCATGACCCTCGGCGACCGCATCGTCATCATGCGCGACGGCTATATCCAGCAGATCGGCACCCCGCAGGAGGTGTTCAACCACCCGGCGAATCTCTTCGTCGCGGGCTTCATCGGCATGCCGGTCATGAATTTCTTTGACGCAGAGCTCATCCGCGAGGGCGACAAATACAGCGTGGAGCTCGACGGCTGGCGCATCCCGCTCAGCGAGAAAAAGCGGGCGAGGCTTTTGGAAAAGGACGTGCCGAGCCGCCGCGTCACCCTCGGCGTGCGGCCCGAGCATACCCTTCTCTGGCAGGAGGGCGGCGTGCTCGCCCGGGTGGACGTGAGCGAGATGATGGGCTCGTCGGTACACCTGCACGTAAACGCGGCGGGGAAGGACGCCATCATCGTGGTCCCCATCCTCGACGCCGAGGAGAGCTACGAACCGGGCGACACGGTGCGTTTCCGCTTCGCGGGCTCCTCCGCCCACGTCTTCGACCCCGAGACCGGGAAGAACCTGGAATGGTAAGCTTTCCCTTGCCTCCCCCAGCCGCTTGCGGCGGTATGGGGGAGGTGTCGCGAAGCGACGGAGAGGGCTGTGCAAGACGCGGAAGACCCTCTCAGTCATCGCCGTAAACGGCGCTGACAGCTCCCCCAAAGGGGGAGCCAAGAACAGAAACGCAAAAGAAAGATAAAAACGAAATCGTAGGGGTCGATCCCCAGATCGACCCGCCGAGCAACGTACACCGTTGGTGAATGGCGGGCCGATGAGGGCATCGGCCCCTACGGTTTTTTACTTCCTGCAATACACGGTGATCTCTCTTGCCTGTCCCGCGCAGCGCACTGTGAGCTTGCAGGTCTGGGGAAGCGTCCCGTCGTCAACGCAGGAGACGAGGGCCGTGTCCGCGCCGGTCTTTTCCACCTGGAGCACGGACGGATGATCGGACGCCCACTCGACCTCCGCGCCCGCAAGCTCCGGCGAAAGCTCGACATGCAGCTCAACGGCGTCCGGCGGATAGAGCGTGAACTGATCCCGGAGCTCCGACGCATAGAACATCACCCGAAGCGCTGGCGCGGGCGCCGGCGTCGGCGGGACGGCCTGCGCGTACTGCACGTACTGATAGAGCGGCTTGTCGGTATTGATGCAGGTGATTTTGAAATCGTCCATGCTCCGAATCTGATCGGCAAAGCAACTCATCGCCAGGCGGTGCGCGCAGAAGGTGTTGCCAAAGAGACTGCCGCCGTAGGAGTCGAGCTCCGCGTGGGCAATCATTTCACAGAAGTCCGGCGTCAGGGGATTGTCGGGGCTGCTCACGAGGGCGAGAAAGTCCGCGGAATTATCCAGCACGTAGCCGCCGCTTTCGGTGTAGATCATCAGCGGGAAGCTGCACTTGGAGGCCAGCGCCGCCCAGTTCCAGTCCGCGATCTCCTTCTGCACGACCCTTGCAAACTCGAGCTGAGGCATGCCCTCTTCAAAGGGGGTGGGCGGCAGAATGTTCATATCATTCTCGAGATACGACATGCTCAGCACCTCGCCGGTGGCGTGGGCGGCAGTGATGTTGAAGATCGTGAGCTTCGGCACCACAGGAGTCGTTTCCTCAAAGAGATCGTAGCATACCGCGCCGTCGAGCGCCGTGAAGCCCCAGGCCTGATAGACCTCGCCGACATTGGCGTTTGCCACATATGTGCGGTAGTCCTGATCGAAAACGCTGTCCAGATCCTGCGCGAGAAATTCCTCCCGGCTGTTCAGGATGATGCGGCTGGTGGAGTGATCCAGGGCGGGCAGCAGAAAGCTCACCGGGTAGTGGATGCGGTCGGCCAGCACCTCCCATTCGCCCGCGACGATGTTGCGCTGGATATCCTTGAGGTAAATGTACTCGGGGGCATCACTGCCCAAAACCATCACCTTTGCCTCATCGGCATAGCGCGGATCAATGGCGTTTACGGTCCCGCCGTAGGCGATCAGCTCCTCGAGGGTGTTGTCCTCCTTCACATCGTACTCTCCGGTCAAGCCGTTGATGGGCTCCCCGTTCCAGGTCTTGTCGCCGCTCTCGCGGAAGACGAGGGCGGGGGAGGGCACATCGTAGATCGAGCAGTCGGAGAAGTTGATGCCGTCGGTCTGGAAGAAGATGCCGCCGCCCTGACTGCACTCGTAGATCTCCGTGCGCAGGATGTCCATGGAGCTGCACCCGCTTGTCTGGATGCCGAGGATGCCGCAGCCGTAGAGACGCATTTTCTCGATCCTGACCTCATGGCAGTTCTGGAAGCTCAGCACGCCGCCCGAGCAGACGCCCGGCTCCTTCGTGTGGCCCGCCGTGAAGCCGAAGAGGGAGAGATTGCCGCAGTTCTGGAAGCTCAGCACGTCGGCAAAGCGCGGGATGGCGGCGAGGGTGGTGGCCCCGGAGGCGGAGTTTTGCGCCTGAACGGACAGGCCGTTCACATCGTGGATCACAAGCCCCGGCCCGTCGTGGTTTTCCTGCCAGTAGTAATACGCATTTCCGATGCCGCCGTAATTGGAGGCTTCGGAGAGATCGAACATGGCGCCGTCCAGGATGATGGTGCGGTCCGGGCCGATGGCGGCGAGAAAATCGTCCACGTTATTAACTGTGACGGAGCCGCCCTTGGGCACGTCCGTCGGGTCGGCGGCGGAGGCGAGGGGCGAGGCGCTGTCGGGGTCAATGTCCCGCAGGACCATTTCGCCGAGCATGGCGCCCTCGAGCAGATTGCCGTCGATGTCCCCGGCGTACACATCGCCCTGATACCAGCCGTGGATGTTGCCCTCAAAGCGGCAGCCGTCCACGGTCGCGCCGTATTCGCTGAAATTGAAGACAGGGGAGTCGAAGATGTTGCCGGTCACGTCGTTGGAGAGAAACAGCGCGCCCTTGCAGTAATCCAGGCGCAGCAGCCCCTGCGCGCGGTTATCGTGGATGCGGTTATTATATACCGTAAAGCCCTCGCCGTAGGCGGCGGAGAACAGATGCAGCCCCGCGCCCTGGCCCTCGCGGGTGCCGTGGTCGTGGATGTCGCAGCCCTCCACACGCACATTGCGGCAGCGGTCCACATCCACCGCGCCGTAGCTGCACTCGTAGATATCACAGTCTTTGACGGTGAGATCGTTGCAGCCGTTGGCCCAGACGCCGAGAATGCCGCAGCCGTAAAGCCCGCAGGCGTTCACCGCCGCGCGGTCGCAGCCTTCAAAGCGCAGCACGCCGCCCATGCACCAGCCGGGCTCGGTGGTGTGCCCGGCGGTGAGCGCTTCGACCGTCACGTCCTGACAGCCGGAAAACTTGATGACATTTGCATAACGCGGCACGGCGGCGATCGTCGTGCTGCCCATCCCCGCGCCGCGGATGGTGAGGTTCTGCACCCCGCGGATCTCCAGCTCCGCCCCGTCGTCATAGACCTCGTTCCAGGCGATAAAGGGGTTCGTGGAGCTATTACGGTAGCTTGCGGCGGTCGAGAGATCGTAAGTGCCGGGTTCAAGCTCGATCACCCTGTCGGGCGCGATAGCGTTCAAAAACTCGTCAACATTTGAGACGCGGACGACATTGTCCGCCCTGGCCGGGGAAGCGCCCGCGACCGCGCCGAAGCTCAGCAGCAGCACAACCGTCAGCACAGCCGCGAGAACGCGCGTCCTGCTTCGTTTATAATGCATGATCTGCTCCAATCTTTCTTTCAGATTTCGCTTCTCGGTGGAGAAGGTCGTAGCCACCACGCCCGCGGGCAGCGCCCCGGCGGAGGCCATCGTGAGTAAGGTGTCGCCGTAGGAGAGCTTGTCCGCGCGGTCCATGTCGCGCAAAAGCATCTCGTCACAGCTTAATTCGCAGGCACGGTTTATCTCCCGGCGGATGAGATACGACAGGGGATTGAACCACTGCGTGCTCAATACCGCCACGGCGAACCATTTGTACAGCGTGTCGCGGCGGCGGAAATGCGTCAGCTCATGCCGCAGGATGTTGGTCAGCATCTCGTCGCTGTATACCCGCTCGGGCAGGGCGATCAGCGGATGAAAGACCCCGAACATCAGGGGCGTGTTGTAGGCGGCGCATCGGCAGAGCCTCGGCTTTCGCCCCTGCAGCGTCCGGTAAACGCGCCTGTCGTCCGCTGCTGCCGGGCTGAGACTGCGCCGCACGCGGGCGGTGAAGAACATGTAGCTTGCAAGATAAAACCCGAAGCTCAGCGTCGCGCCCACAGCCAAGATACAGAGCCAGAACGCCGGGGATTTGAAGTTTACATAATTGCTTTTCGGCGCTGCCGTCTGTACCGGCGCGGGCCTGGTCTCCAGCAGCGTTTCCTCCGGCTCGTTTGTCACAGCCGTGACCGGGACAAAGCCCTCAGACTCGGAAGGGGAGAGCGGCTGAACGGTCTCCCGTTCAAGCGGCAGGGGAGCGGCGGCGATAGCCGGGCGGCTCACTTCTCGCACGGCCTGCTGCACCGGGATCAGCCCCGGCACGGGCAGCACAAAGCGCAGCAGCACCAGCAGCCACGCATAGTAATACACCGTGCTCGGCATGCGTCTTAAAAACACATAGCGCAGCGCCAGCAGCATGAGCGCCATGGCGCTGCCGCTGAGCGTCAGGCTGAGTAGTATCTGCATTCGTTAATCCTCCAGCTTGAATAGATCGCGCAGCTCGTCGATATCGTTCTGCGTCAGCCCGTCGGAGCGCACCAGGGCCGCGACGAGATCGCGGGCAGAGCCGTGATAGACCCGGCTGATCAGGTCGTGCGTGGCCCAGTCGTTATATTCCGCCTCGGAGATCAGGGGCGAATAGTAGAACACGCCGCGCTTTTCCTGCTTGAGCACGCCCTTGGTGACAAGGCGGGAGATCAGGGTCTTGACGGTTGTCGCCTCCCAGCCGCGGCTTTTCTGCAGGGTCTCGCGTATATCCGTGACGGGCAGGGCGTCCCCCGCGCGCCACAGTACGCGCATGACCTCCAATTCGGAGTCGGATATCTTCGGTGCCAGGTCCTTGTACATAAGCGATACCTCCCAAGAGAGATTACACGTGTAGTCTTTACGGCTATACCATACCACAAGAGACTACACTTGTCAACCCATAGAATGGAAAAACCGGGAAACCCTGGAAGGCTTCCCAGCGTTTTGGAAAAACGAAAAGGATAGCTGATCGGTCGACGTACAAAACCCCTTCCACCGCTGAAGCGGTCCCCCTCCCCCAATCGCCGCGTGCGCGGCTGGGGGAGGCGAGGGTTTACAGCGCCTGCATCCTGTTCGAACGGCGGTGGTGCTCGCCTTTCGCGGCGTACATGGTCTCATCCGCGCGGACGAAAACCTCGCGGAAGCTCTTGTCGACGCCGGGGCGGTAGGCCGCCGCACCCATGGAGAGCATGAGCTCCGCCTCCGGGTGGCCGGGGGCGGCGTTGAAGGCCGCGACGGCCGCCTCGATCTCCGTGAGCTTCCGCTTGACCTCCTCCTCGGTCGTGTGAAGGGGGATCGCCAGAAACTCATCCCCGCCGATGCGGAAGGTGCGCTCAAGGGTGAAGGCGTCGGCGATCGCCCTGCCCGCGCCGCGGATGATCCGGTCGCCGCAGGCGTGGCCGTACTCGTCGTTTGCGGTCTTGAGATTGTCGATATCGAAGACCACCGCGAAGAAATCGGCCTCGCCGCGCTCGATCTGCTCGTTGATGCGCTTGAGCTCGTCCTGATAGGCGTTGGAATTGCCGACGCCGGTGAGCATGTCGGTGAAGGCCTGGACGTGGATATAGCGCAGGTAGCGCTCCAGCTCGTGCTGCATGGACGTGATCTTCCCGCCGAGGGCCTCGATCTCGTCACCGAATTCCTCATTCGCCGCAGCGGGGACCGGACTGCTGTCCTCCCGCAGACTGTCCTGATAGCCGGGATTGGAGGTGATCTGTTCCGTCAGCTTATCCACGTTCCCGGAAAGTGCGGATAGTCCCTGCTCGAGATCGCGGAATTTGTCGCGCAGCTTGCTGGTGATAAGCACCATGACCGCCGCGCCGATCAGAACGGACAGCACGGAGATGATGCCGATGGAGAGGGTGTGCTGCCTGATCTGCATTTCGTACCATTCGGCGCTGAAATCCACGCCCACAACGCCCGCGACCCGGCCCTCGGAATCGAAGATAGGGCTGTACGTGCTGTAAAAATTTCCCCAGCGGTCGGCGACAGCGGAGTTGTCCACCGACGACCGGCCTTTTCCGGCCTCGATCAGCGCGTCGGTGACGACGATCTCCTCCCCGAACTGCGCGGGGTCCACCGGATCGGGATCGACCGTGAACACAAAGCGGCCGGGCCCGACCTCCCTTACGGCATAGATAAACTCGATATCCACATTGTTCTGGAAGACGAGCAGCTTGTCGGAGATGTCCTGGTATTTGGGCGTGCCCACATCGTCCGCCGTGAGCGCTGCCATCACGTCGCCGTCGAGCAGGGCCGCGGCGGTGTTGGAGATGTCCAGCATGTTCTTCCGGATCATGGTGTTCATCATGGATTTGGACTGGTTGAGCATAACAATGCCGAGCACAATATTTGCCGCAAACAGCAGTATGCCGACGATCACCACATAGCGCATCGTGAGGCTGAATCTGCGTTTTTTCAAGTTGTCACCGCCTTAAAATAAGACTGAAAAAATATACTGAAATAGTACTTCATGTGAAAAAAACCCAAGTTTCAAGGCAAAAACCGTTCTGTCTACACATAATACAGGAATTGCCGGTCAATGGCAAGGTTTAAAATACTTTTTGCTTTTTCGATTTGCCTATCTGCCCTGACTCTTAGTAGGAGCCGACTTTTCCCGGCGAGCATCGTCCATTCCCGCGAGATGCGATTCGGCAAAAAATCCCCCGACCGTGCGGTCAGGGGATCATCACAAAGGCGTATGTACGTTTCCGATCTCAGGAGCCGGAATTGTCAGCGTCGTTTTGTCCGGCAGGGGGATCGTTCTGTGTGTTGTCGTCAGCGCCCGGATCCGGAAGGTTCAGACCGGGAGGCGGGGTGGTGGGGGAACCTTCACCGCTGCCAGGATCCGGCAGGTTCAGGCCGGGAGGCGGGGTGGTGGGGGAACCGTCACCGCTGCCGGGATTCGGCAGGTTCAGACCGGGAGAAGCGGTGGTAGGCTCATCATGGCTCTGGTCGGATGCGGCATCATCGCCGACGGGCCTTCCGCTGGGGTCCCACCAGGAGTCCCAGGGGTGAAGCGGGTCATAGTGACCGATATGCTTGACCTCGGCCGGTTCCGTGTCAATCTCGGGATGGAAGCTGGGGGCAACGGAGGGTCTTCCGCTGTACCAGATATAGTCCGGCCAATCATAGCAGGGATCATCCCAGTAATAGTAGTTGAACCAATCCCAGAAGCTCCAACTGCTGCAGCTTGACGGCGCGGCCTCCTGATAGGTCCAGATCTTTGCGATCTCGGTATAGACGGGACCGCCTTCACCGGTGAAGCAGGCCTGCACCTGGCAGCCGTTCATCCAGGAGGGGATGCCGCTGAGATACAGCGTGTCGGAATTGGCGCCGGAGACGTAAAGACCCGAAATGCTGGAGGGCGCATCAGACGCTGCACAGACAAGACTGGCATCGGGGCTTGCGATGTACCAGGTGACAGAGGTGGCGTTGACAGCATGCGCAATGAACATGCACGAGCCGCCATAGGGCACCGATTCACTCGTCGGGCTCTTGGTCACACGGACATGGGAGGGCAGCTGCCCGTTCGCGGTCAGTGTCGTGTTGAACGGACCGGGCACGGATGTGGTCTGCGTCGCCGGAGAGGGCGCGGAGCTCTGTGCCAGCGCTGTCTTGACATCCGTGGCGGTGGACAGCGTGGTGGCATCACCGGGCGCGGGAGCGGACGGCGCCGCTGAGCTGTCGGGCGTGTTCTGAGCAGGGACGGCATCCGTCTCGTTCTGCTCGACACGGACGACCTTTTCTCCGCAGTAAGAGCAGATCTTGCTGTCAGCAGGGATCTTTTTCCCGCAAATCCGGCAGTACATGGTTTCAATATCAGCAAAAGCCGGAACAGAGAGAGAAAGGATCATCACCAGTACAAGCAGCAGGCAGAATATGCGCTTCATGGTATTCCCACCTTTCCAAACAGGGATCGCATATTTGGGGTTTACATAAAATACGAAACCACAATCTATGGTATTATTATATGCGAATGCATGGAAAAAAGCAAGTGCATATCCGATTTGTTATAATAATGTAAGATTTTCGTTACAAAACGTAAAGGCGATCTTCCGCACCCGCGAAAAGCGACTCATCCCGCTGCGCACGGGCGTACTCGCGCGGATTGACGCCGACGCTTTGCCGGAACACGCGGGCGAAGTAATTGGCGTTTGCAAAGCCGCAGGCGTCCGAGACGAACTGAATGGAGTGCTGTCCCTGTCTGAGCAGGAGCCTGGCATTTTCGATGCGGACCTGGTTGAGGTATTTTCCCGGCGTGATGCCGGTATACTTGCAAAAGCAGCGCGTCAGGTATTCCTGGCTCACCTCGAGCCGCTCGGCAAGCTCCGCGATGCCCTCCAGAAAGGCGTAGTCGCGGCGGATGATGCCGAGCGCCGCCTCCACAACGGGCGGCATGGTATGGCGGCCGGCGGGTCCGGCGCTGCCGGTGCCGTAGAGGGACATGAGCAGACTGTACCCAAGCTCCGACGCCTCCCGGGCAGAGACACGCTTATGGCCGGAGGAGAGCACACGCAGCATACGGCTGACAGCCTCGCCGCCGCGCAGAAAGAAAAGACCGCCCTGGGAGGAGCATGCCTGCAGCACCTGATCGGCAGCGCTGCCGCATAATGTCAGAAGGCCCACCCGGCAGGGACCGGCAGGGAGGAGCGAGACCTCGTCCTCTGTGCCGACCGCAAAAGCGTTTCCCGGCTCCAGCGGCAGGCTCAGTTCCCCGGAGGCCGCGCGCAGCGCCCCTTCCAGCGGCGCGATCAGGCGCCAGCCGCGCGCGGCGGGCAGCTCCCGCACACCGCTGTCGAGCGCCAGGACGGCGGCCTCAACAACACCTAAAAGCTCCGAGAGAAAATCTCCCGGAGCTTCCAGTTGTATTACTTGTACGCCGTTTTCGTTCTCAGGCTGCATCAATGGCAGATGGCAAGCTCGGTTTCCTTGTCGAAGAAGTGGGCCTTCGCCATGTCGACCGGGATCTTGATGATGTCTTCCTTGGGGCTGTCAACGGCGGAGGACATACGCACGATGACCTTGGTGTCGCCGACGAAGACGTAGAGGTTGGTCTCGGCGCCCAGCAGCTCGCAGAAGTCGACCTTGGCGGTGATGCCGTTGCTCTTGGTGAGCTGGTCGAAGGTGAGGAAGTTCTCGGGACGAACGCCGAGGATGACGGTCTTGCCGACATAGGGCTTGAGAGCAGCCTTCTTGGCCTCGGGGATGTCCAGCTTATCATTGCCCAGAACGGCGACGAGCTTGCCGCCCTCTTCCGCGATCTTGACATCGAGGAAGTTCATCTGGGGGGAGCCGATGAAGCCGGCGACGAAGAGGTTGCACGGAGCATCGTACAGCACCTTCGGGGTATCGAACTGCTGGATGACGCCGTCCTTCATGACGACGATGCGGTCGCCCATGGTCATAGCCTCGGTCTGGTCGTGGGTGACGTAGACGAAGGTGGTGTCGAGGCGGCGGTGCAGGCGGGCGATCTCGCTGCGCATGGAGGTACGG
>Ga0247608_10000065_pt1 | contig 202287 bp, 275 predicted proteins | sample 176DNAGHGlowgp2_FD_193490 | JGI IMG/M metagenome (GOLD analysis project Ga0247608, IMG submission 193490) | Sheep rumen microbial communities from Palmerston North, Manawatu-Wanganui, New Zealand - 1766 DNA GHGlow gp2 | ecosystem: Host-associated > Mammals > Digestive system > Stomach > Rumen... | reverse complement strand
TACTAAGTATTGTCTATTTTTTTTATAAATTTTATAGACTTATATTATGAATAATGAAAATGGGTGGCACCAAGTCAAAGTGCCTTTCTTTTTAGAAGTAGAATTTCATGATGAATATAATTCAGAAACAGAAAGTAAAATAATGAGAAGTATTTTATTTAATGATGATATTCTTCCAGGATTACGTGTAAATAAAATGTTTGCTAATTGTGTAGATAAAGATATATTAGTTGCAGATGAAATTCAAAATGACTTAAATCATTTGAAAGAAGAATTTGAAAAAATTGTAAACAAATATCAGACATTTAGTAGAGATCGTACTATAGATAATTGTATGAATAAATTAGATATGAAACCTGAAGATTTTTCTGATTTAGAAAAAGATCATGCGACTGAAATAAAAGAATTAACGAAAGATAATAAAAAACCAATTATAGATAGTAATACTGGACGATATAAATCATATGACGACATATCAAATATGCCTACTTTATAATTATGAATAGAAATAAGTGTGTAATAGTTGTACCAATATATAAAGAAAAATTTGATTTTGATGAATATCATTCAATAAAGCAATTATTTAAAATATTGCCTACAGATAAATATGATATAATTGCATTTGGTCCAGAATCTTTAAATAGAAAATATTATTTTGAAAATTTTGATTTTAAAGATCATTATTATTTTTGGGATTCATATTTTAATGAATATCCAAAAGGTTATAATTCATTAATGTTAAAATCTGGTTTTTATAGTTGTTTTGAACAATACGAATATATGTTAATATATCAACCAGATTGCTGGGTATTTAGAGATGAACTTGAATATTGGTGTGACAAAGGATATGATTATATTGGGGCTCCATTTTTTTATAACACTCAAAATAAAAATTATTTATCTCATCCAGAAAATGAAATTGGAAATGGTGGTTTTTCATTAAGGAAAATTAATTACTGGATTAATTTTTGTAATGATTATGAAAAAGAATGTAATCATATTGCGAACTTAAGTTCTAATATGTTTGGTGAGGATCACATATTCACATATATGTTTCAATATGGAATTAAATTAAACATTAATTTACCAAATTTTATAGAAGCCAATAAATTTTCATGGGAGATTCAACCACAAATATCATATACTATCAATGGTGGTAAATTACCATTTGGTTGTCATGCATATAATAAAATAATGGATAAATCATTTTGGGATGATTTTATATGTTATCATAAAAAATCATATAGTGTAGTTACATATTTATTTGGTGATTATGATATATTAAGAGATCCTGATGAAATTGATGAAAATGCAGAATATATATGTTTAACAGATAGAGATGACTTAGAATCTGATATTTGGGAATTTAAAAAACTTGATTTTCCAAATTTAGAAAAATATAATAGTTGGCAAAAAACACTTATTGCTAGATATACTGCATTAAATTATATTAACACAGATACTTGTATTAAAATAGATGCATCAGTACATATTAAAAAATCATTATCAAAACTTATATACAAATTTAAAGCAATAAAAGAACAGCAATTTGGAATATTGATTCACCCGTGGCGAGATGATTATTTAGAAGAATATGATGAATGGATTAATACTAGAAATTTAGATCCACTTCAAAAAGAACAATTTATTAAATATTGTAAAGATCATAATTATGACATTAATAAAAAAGGTATGATTATGACAACAATTATGTTATATAAAAATGACGAATATTCAAAAAATTGTGATAACTATATTTTAAATGAATTAATAAATAATTATGATTTTAATATTAGAGTTGATCAAACATATTTTAGCATAATATTTATTAATAACTTTTTAACAAATGATAAATGTTATGTATATTTAAGTATGCAAGTTCTTGATTCTGATTATTTTGAATATTTTTATCATGGTCAAAACTATACTCATAGTGGAGAATATAAATATGATTTATCAAAATTTGATTACGGGAATTTATATGGAATTGAATTCCAATTACATTATTTAACATGATACCTGGATTTGTAACGGCTTTTAGAGATAAAGAACATTTTGTACATTTATATTTTTTTAAAGGATTGGGAGATGATAATCTTCCAATCTATAATGATATTGACTTATCAAACATAAAATTTAAATATGATGTACAAATAAATATTGATGGTTCTAAAGATTGTAAATTTTATGATAAAAATATTATAAAATTACATTGTAAGTTAATAACAAGAAATGAAGAAGAATTTAACCAAACTTTGAATATATAAAAATGGAAACTAAAGGTAATTGCATAGATAAGTTTATTCATAATAGATTAGATAAAAGAATTATAGAATTGTTAAAAATAAGATCAAATATTAGACATAGGATTGGTAATAGAGAACAATTAATAGATTATTTTAGTTCTGGGTGTTATGAAAATGATTTTAGTGATATAATAGAATTAAGAAATATTGCATCTGAATTAACAAAAAATTGCAATACATTTTTAGAACGTATATCTGAACAATATAGTAAATTTAACTAACACATTTATTTAATATTATTTAAAGTTTAACTATATAATATTTGTAAATATTAATACATATGACAGTAAATGAATTAATTAATGCATTAAAAAAGTTTCCTAAAGATAAAGAAGTATTTATTTGGAATCTTAGAAGTATGCAGCATTCAACAATAGATAAATGTAGACAATTTACTGAAAAAGATATTAACCATTATCTTATGGTAGAAGATGACGAATATCGAGATGATGTAAATAAAATTTTAAACAATATTATTCTAGACATAGAGTCGTAATACAAATTTATGAAGACATTAGTTTGCTTTATATCACATATTATTAATGCGGATTTGATAAATCGATTTTTTGATATAAAGAATGCAGTAGAAGGTAAATATGACATTATATATGTATCTCCTAATGTATATATTAAAGATGATAATTTAAATCAATATATTGTCAATTTAGATATAAAAGAAAATTTTTTTGATCAAAAAAATCAAAATGTTACAAAAAATAATCTAGCTATGTTAGAAATATATAATAGATATCCAGAATATGATAATTATTGGTTTATAGAAAACGATGTCGCTATATTCAATGATAATATTTGTGATGGATGGAAAAATATATTTAGATTTTATGACAATAATAAATCTGATTTAATATGTTCAAAAATTCATAAATATACTGAAATATCAGGATATACTAAACGTTATCCTATTGAAAATTTACAAAATTATAACATACATATCCCATATAATGAATTATTGTTCGGGTTCTTAACAATATGTAGATTATCTAATAAACTTCTAAAACAAGTTAAGAAATATTATGATGAATATGATGGATTTTTTGAATATATTATACCTTCAATTGCAAAAAAATTAGGAATGCAAATATCGTCATTTACAGAAGATGGATTTGATATTGAAGATACATCAAATCATGATGATCCAAATGGAATAAATATTGGTTCAAATACTTGGAATGAAACATATTTACTTAGCAAATTAGATTCATACCCAAAGAATAAAAACATTATTATTCACCCAATTAAACTTAATAAGTGTAATTAAAATATGACAAATAATTTTGATTTAATACAACAATATATGATTAATGAAGGTATTCCTGTATTTGAAAAAGATATGGGAGACCTCTTTTTTGTTGTTATGCTAGTAAGACGTGGTAAAGATCATCCTGATTTACCTGCAGCTAATTATTCATTTAAGTCTTACTATTTTGATAGTATTGAAAAATATCGTAAGCTTAAAGATGAAATGATCAAATGTTGTGAAATGTTTGGTTTAAGAGCTTATGTGTCTGTTAATGTTAAATCAAAAGAAGAATTCTCCAAGATGTGTGCATTTAAGTTTACACAGAATATTCTTAATAATGAATATAAGAAACCTTGGAGAGTTAATGACCATGTTTTTGGTAAGATTACAGCAAAGAATGATAATACATGGTTAGTTGATATTGATAATATTAACGTATCATCGCAAATCGATAGAGAGTATATAGAGCAAATTGAAGATATTATAAATAGTTGTGATTCTAAATATTCTCCTGTTGTAATATATAGAATTCCTACAAGAAGTGGTTTTCATTTATTGACTAGACCATTTAATGTGCAGAAATATCGTCAAAAATGGGATGAACTTAAATCAGAAAGAGAGTTTCCTGATATTAAGAAAAATCACATAACTTTACTTTATGAAAATATTTGATTATGTAAATAATTATGAATCCACGTAAAGAACGACAAGAACAAATAAGAGCTGCAGCAAAATATAATGCTGCTTGTAAAGATCCAGTTTCATTTGAAGCTGGAGCAAAATGGGCTGATTTTAATCCTAATTGGAAAGAAGGATATCCGCAAATTGAAGAAAATAAATATGGACTTCCAAAATTATATTTATGTCAAATATTAATATTAGATATGACTTTTGGATATCGTTATTCATATAGAGTTGGTTTTATAAACGAATTCGGAAAATGGAATATTGAAAGAGAAGGCTTTATTAAAGTCGTAAGATATATGGATATTTATTGTGATGAGTCTGATTCACAATTAATTCAAAAAGATATACCTTCATTTAACGAAAACACTGAAGACGAAGATGAAGAAACAGAACAAGATACTAATGAATATAAAAAAGCAGCTTAAACGATTATTTCATATGAAAGATTGGACAACATTAAAAAAAGATGATGTACTTCATTTATTAGTACCAAAAGAATTTAGTACTGATGATTTAAAGTATATTAAATATGAATATCAGGAATCTAAAGTAATTAATGTTCATTATTATGAAAATTTAATTAATGTTAGATTTAAATATACTGGCAATGATGGAAAACGTCACAGAGTAGAATTATCAATTAATAAATCAAAGTATAATGAATCTTGTTTAGCGAGTGATAAGAAAACTAGTTGGGTAGCTCATTATAATCCAAAATATGGAGATATATTAGTTTCATATGTTAGTAAAGAAGAACTTAACAAAGTATATTCAGAAAGTATACAAAATGAAATAAAAAAATATGAAAGCTTAATTGAATCACAACGTAAAATTGTCAATCAGTTACGAAGCTTACAATATCTTTGCATATAATGAAAAAACTTAATGAATTAAATGTAGATGATATTATATATGCATTAGATAAAAATGCTTTATCTAAAGGTGTATTAGAATTTAGAGTTCTTGAACTTGAAGATGATAAAGTATTTTTAGATACGCCTGATGGTATGCATTCGTTTAAGGTTAATAAAGATAACGAATATACTTCTAATTTTGCATATATATGTAATGATAGATTACGTCAATTATATTTTATAGGTACTGATAAAAAACATTTATTAGAAACATATAAAATTTGGTTAGAACAATCAAAACAATATTATCGTAATAATATTAATGAACTTAATTTCCATGTTAAGCGAAATAAAGATAATTTAGATATATGTAATAAAGATTTAGAAACAATTAATAAGTTAACTTTATGAAAAGATTTAGTGATGAAACACAAGCAATAATTGATAAGTATATTAAAAAACTTTGTGATTTTACTGAAGATTATACAGAAAATGAAAGATTTTTAGAACCATGGGATAAAGATCTACAACAACTTATGGGAGATTTTGCATGGGATATTTATACAAAGGCAACCCAAAATATGGCACATATAGATTAATATGATAGTATTTAAAAAAGGAAATTTATTTGATTCTGATTGTCAAACCTTAGTAAACACAGTTAATTGTGATGGTGTTATGGGAAAGGGTATTGCTTTACAATTTAAACAAAGATATCCTGAAATGTTTAATGAATATAAATACGCATGTAAAAGGGAAATCATAAAGGGTGGTGGTTCTTTATGGGTATATCCATTTGTTGATAATTTTAAGTTCAGAAATATTTTATGTTTTGCGACAAAAGAACATTGGTGGAATCCATCTAAAATTGAATGGATTGAAATTGGGTTAAATTTATTTGCTATTAAATATAAAGAATTAGGAATTACATCAATTGCATGGCCTAAATTGGGTTGTACTAATGGTAAACTTAATTGGGAAAATCAAGTAAAACCTCTTATGATTAAGTATTTAGATACTTTAAATATATTAAATGAAATTTATGAATAGTGACATACTTGGCATATTTTATATTGTTACTGGCATTTATAAAGAATATTTTAATGATTTTATAAATACTATTCAATATATATTTCCTGGATATACAAAAAAATTAATTCTAATATCAGATGGATTAGATGAATATAACAATATGTATATTAATGATGTTAATATATGTGTTGAAAATTTTATTAATTATCCTTATCCATTTATTAACACTAATAAATTGCAAATTGTTGAATATTATGCAAATAAACATAATATAAATAATATTATATATTTTGATAGTGATACATATTTTATACCAAATAAAGAAAAATCTTTTTATGATGATTTAGTAAAAAAATCAAATGAAAAATTTGTTTCATTAATACCTCCTTATTTTATAAAATTTACATTTAGAGATTTTATATATGTAATGAATAATTTTTCTTTATTTGGTGAAAACAATAAGTTTCATGATTTTAAATTTTTTTATAATGGTGAAAATTACGATACAATAGATACATCATATAAATGGATTCAAACTTCATTTTTTATGTGTTCAAAATCAATATTACATAACTTAAATGAAATATTAATAGATTTAATTAGCTATAATATAAGGGTTATGGGTTGTAAACTAAACTATTCTGATGAATTTTATATTAACTTATTAAATGTAAAATATAATTCAGATTTGTTTTTTGCAGATTTTTATGGACAGGATAAAGATGAAAATAATAAGTTTGATACGGTATTTTTCTATCAAAAAATAAAAAATATAGATATTAAGCAATCTTTGAAATACGGAAATTTAAATAAAAATTTTAGAATGTTTTTATTAAATAATGATGATAACATTTCTGAAAATGATATATATAAATTTTTTATAAATCATAGAAAAAATTTTTTATTATCATCATACGGATATAATATACATGCTAAACAATTATTTTTTGATTTTTTATATCTTGATTTTACTTACTTTGATGGACAAGAAAATATAATTTTACATAAAGATTTATATTCTAATAGATTTATACAATTATACGATGAAAATGAATTATGTATAGGATTTGTTAATAAAATTAATATTTTTTCAGATAATTTTAATTACGATAAATTTTATGATGAAAATTATGATTATATAGAAGGACGTAGTTTCAATGATTTAAAAGAAATGAATTTTTATGATATAGATATGTGTTGTTTTTCAAAACGATATATTGAAGCATATTTTAATGATAATATTAATTTTGAACCTAAAATATATAAAATTTAAAAATAGTAATTATGGGAATTAACGAATTTATTAATCAAGGCGTAGAAAAACATGGTGCTCAAGAGTTTTATGATATACTTAATAATTCTTGGGAAGATTATGGGTATGAAGTACGAAATGCAGTACTTGATGATATTTATAGAAAGATTAAACCAAGTAAAATTGAGACTATTGATGATTTAGCTAGATTATTAGATGGCAATGATAATAGAGATGAATTATCTAATAAATATAATATTGATGTAGAAGATATATGTCGTAAAAATAAGTGGGTAATTTGTTTTCCATATTCAGATGATAATTTTGAATGTAGAGGAATTATTTATGACGAAGTAGGTGCATATGATGGTGGATATTATAAATTTGTAAAAAAAGGTGATTTTTATCCAGATGAAGATAGTGATAACACATATCATAAAGCTGAATATGACACAATAATTTCAGTATCTTCACATGATGAATATGATGTACAGGTAAACTGGTGTAGTGATAAAATATATGATACTGGTAAAAAATATATTTGGGATTATATAGTTCAAAATGATAAGTTACCTCATGCATATTTTAATATAATTGATTCAGATACTGAAGAAGATGAAATATGGGCTAAATGTTGTGTAATAGATTTAAGTCATTTATATGAAAAGAATTAAAAATATATTAGAATATCCTTATATTAAAATTTTAAATTATATTGGTGAAAGTATAAAACAATTTGACAATCATACATATAGGTCAATTACATCAATAAATATTTGGGATTTAATAATGTTTTACTTAATATTATTAGGAATAATAACATTTTCTTTAACAGTTTTTGTTGGAGTATTTTCTATTTTAAAGGATATTTTTTAACAAATTTTTAATTTTAATTGAATTTTTATTTTATAGTTGTTCTATATTATTCAAATAATATAGAATAACTTTTTGTACTTATATCCCAACATAGTAAATATATTAATGGGATAATAAAAGTGAGTAGACAATTTAATTTAACAAAAACCTCATTAAACAAGATTAATAATTTTTTAGATTCTGTAGAAGATAAAATTAATGATCAACAGTTTTTTGATGAATTTTCATCAATAGTTTTTTTAGATGTTAAACGAATTAAAGATTGCGCAGAATCTGCCATAGTTGATTTTTATATTGAGACATGTCAGCATCTTTTAGATAAAAATGAATATGAAATTTATGAATCTTTTTATGATGAACTTAAACAATGTACTAGAAAAAAATTAGCTGACAAATATGTATCTAAAGCAACATTTGACAATAATATAGACATTTATTTTAATGAAGTAAAACGTGAGTATATATTGCATCCTATGGGTGAATCAGAAGATATGGCTTTTGTTCCGGAAAATAGGGATGTATTTATAAAAAACAATTTGAAGTTAGTTATTGATTGTGCAAAGCGTTATCAAAATTTGGGATTACCATTAGAAGATTTAATACAAGCAGGAAATGAAGGACTTTTAACTGCATTTGATAAATTTGATACAGATAGAGCAAATTTGAGATTTGCGATTTTAAAAGATATCAAAAATACTAATAAAATATATTTTACAAAAGCTGATGCTGAAGAATTAATTAAACGTAATTTTAAATATTCTAAAACATTAGATGCGACACTAAAAAAGATACCTGATTTAGGTTTTAATTCAAAAAATGATTTTATAGAATGGGCTAATGACAATATTAAAAAAGCTTCTTTCTCATCAATTGGATTCGCTTGGATTAAAGCAAAAATCATATGTCAAATTAATAAAGTTGGTAAAGTTATTAAAGTTCCTAAATCAGCAAAAAAGACAGATCAATCTTCAATAAATATAATTCGTTTGGATTCTGTTAATCCACACACAGATGATTGTTATCATGACAATCAAATATCTGGAGCAGCAAATGATGATTTTGCTATTATGGATGAGTCTATGGAAGCAATGGAAAAACAAAATTTATTTAAAGAAATTTTGGATAAAGTATTAAGTAAATTACAACCTATAGATAGACGAATTATTAAAAAGAAATTTGGTATTGATGCGCCATTTTCAATGTCAATAAATGAAATTGCTGAAAATGAAGGAATATCTCCAAATAAAGTAAAATATAGTATATCAAATACATTAAAACTAATTGAGAAAAATATATCTGCTTCAGATAAGAAAAATATTATTGAATTACTTAAATGAATCCAATTAGATTGATATTTTCATATTATATTGTTAAAGAAGATATATATAATGTAATATATAAATATCATTTAACTTTATTGAAAGAATTTGGACATCTTTTTGATCATATTGATATTTATCTATGTATTGATGATATTAATAATATTGACATAATAAATGTAGTCAAAACATTTATATTAAGTTATTTAAATGAATATTCAAATAAAATAAATTTCTCTATACAACAAAATGATCATTTTTATAGAGAAGGAAAGACATATTATAATCAATTATTATTAAGATTAAATGAATATTCTAGTAATAATGAAATAGTTATGTTTGGCCATACAAAAGGATTAACTAATAATGACTTAGATAATTCAATAAACTGGATATGTTTAATATATTATTTTTGTTTACAACAATTTTGGCAAGCAAAATATTATTTAACTGATAATAGTTTTGATAAAATTTGTTATGGACCTTTATATTACTATTCGTTAAGAAATATGTCAAAATATAAATGGATGTATGTTGGTGGCTTTTCAATAGTTAATACTAATCGTTTATTAAATTATATTAACAACAACAATTTACAATTATTTAATTATTCTAAAGAACAAAATATTAGAATATGTGCAGAAGAATATCTCCCAAATATAGTTCCTATTGATTATGTAAGTTTTTTTAATTTTCAAAATTATAACTTATATAACGATTTAATAAAATATGAAAATGGCTTTATATGGTATTATGATGTATTATATGTTGCAAGTTTATTAATGCCACCTGATATTTATTTAGAATTCTGTGAATTTAAACAAAATATATGTAATAAAATTAATTAATGAAATTACAAAGTATTTATATATTTTATATAGCAGATAATAATTGTAATAATGATGTATATAAATTACATTATTATTTTTTAGAACAATTATCATATATTCTTGATAAAATGACTTTCATTATTTTATATGATAATAAACAAACAGATGATATTGTTTATAGAGTTAAGTCTAAATTAATTAATATATGTAAATGTAAAGAGGTTCAATTTATCATGGAACCAAATAATAGTGATTATAGAGAAGGTTTATATTTCAAAAAATATATCATTGATAAGTTAGATAAATATGACGAATATTTAACATTTTTTGGACATACTAAAGGTGTAACGAATCCAAATGGTTTAAATAATTTGAAAAACTTATATACATGGATATGTTTTTTATATTACTTTAACATACATTTTATTAATGAAATAACTCGTAAATTAAATACAAATTCAATTGATGAAGATTATATAACATACGGAAGTTTATATTTTAAAGATTATAGACATAATAATGTACATAATTGGTTTTATTCTGGTTCATTTTATTGGATTAATACATATAAATTAAATAAATACATTAATGACAATAATATTGATATTAATCCATTTATATGTAAAGAAAATGAACGATTAAAAAGATGTGCTGAATTATTTATTGGTAGTTGTTTACCATCTAAATATGCCGCATTTCATAATGATCAATTTTTTAATAAAGAAACTGAACATTTTCATAATAGTGGATGGGAAATTTCATATAATGGTATAGACGGTTTAATTAATCCTTATGTTAATATTGGTGATATAAATGAATATGTTATAGAAAGGAATAAAATAATGGATCAACTTAATATAAAAATATTTGAATAATAAATGACATCGTGTATAATAGTTCAAATAAAAAATGAAAATATTTATTTAGATGAATGGATTACATATCATAAAAATTTAGGAATCAATCATATATATGTGATTGACAATAATGATATTGATGGGGAAGATCCAAATATTGTATTAAGTAAATATGGAGACTTTATATCATATGAAAATAAACGAGGAATTAATGAACCAGGTACACATAAAAAATCATATGTAGATACATATAATATTAATTCAAATAATTATGATTGGTTTATATTTATTGATGTAGATGAATTTATTACATTAAATAATTATGAAAATATAAATGATTATTTATCTTTAGAATGTTTTCATAATGTGGATCAAATATTAATTAATTGGGTTGTTTATACTGATAATAATTTAATACATTATGAAAACAGGCCAGTTATTGAAAGATTTATAGAAAGATATAATGGAGAAAATGCAGACTATAATTTGAATTTAATGTTTAAACCAATTTTACATGGTGGATTGCATATTAAAAATTGGGATGATCACAAATATCATAATGTTGTTAATTTTGAAAATCCATTTAAAACTGTAAATGAATCTGGTAAATTGGCTGATGATTACTATGGACTTAATAGACAACATTATGAATCAGAATGTTATATAAGACATTATATGACTAAATCATTAGAAGAATTTTTAATTAAGAAATATAATAAAGATGATGGTGATCATAATTATCAATATGACATTGCTAATGCTTATTTAAAAATTAATACATGGAATAATGATAAAGAAATATTTTTTAATTCATTTATTAATCATGATTTAATTAAATATTCAATAGTAACTTGTTTATTTGGTAATTATGATATTTTAAAAGAACCAAAAGAAATTGATAAAAATGCAGAATATATATGTATAACAGATAGAAAAGATTTAACATCAAATACTTGGAAAATTATATATGATGAAGAATTAGATAATGATGAACTATTAGGAATTCAAAAATCATTTATAGTTAAATATTTAAAACTATTTGATTATGTATCAAAAGATTCAAAATATATTATTAGGTTAGATGCATCAATTCAAATTCATAAATCATTATATGATATAATAAAATATATTGATGATAATAATTTTGATTGTGCTTTAATGATGCATCCTGAAAGAAACAATTTAATTGATGAATATAATGTATGGGAATCATTAAGAAATCATAACCCATATTTTAAAGAAAAATTTTTACAAAAAATGAATGATAATTATTTTAATGAATTTAATAAAGGCTTAATTGAAACAACTTTACAAATTTATAAAAATAATGACATATGTAAAAAACTATTTTATTCATTATCTAAATGTATGAAAACTGTAAATTTTTGTGATAATAATGATCAATGCTATTATACATATGTAATGAAAGATTTTGTTAATAAATTAAATATACTATTTATTAATAGACAAATAATATCTTCAAAATATATGGATTTATGTTTTCATTATACTAATGAAGTCGTATATAAAGATCATAATCATGCTCGTGGTCCATTGGGAGAATTTATATATGATTTAGATAAACCTATATATTATACACTGTATAATAAAACTAAAAAAATACATTATTTTATATGAATAGCTTAAAATTAATTGATAAAACGACATTTAGATTAGTTTATTCATTTTTTATTTCAGATAATATTAAATCATTTGATGATCATATATCTTATAGAATTCATCTTTTATGTTTAGAAAAATGTTTACAACATTATAATTTATTTGATGAATGTATATTTATTATACAAGCCACTGATGTTAATAATCCTTTAATTAATGAATTAAAACATATACTTTCTGAATATACAATTAATATAAAAAAAGTATCTTATATTATTGAAGAAAATGATCCTTATGAAAGAGAAGGTGGTATATTTGAAAAATATATCATAAACAAATTTAATGATTATGATGGTTTAACATTATTTTTTCATAATAAAGGATTAAACAAAGCATATGGAGATACACTTGATACGTGGTGCTCACGATGGATAATTGGAGAATATTATTATTTAATGCTACATATAAAAGATTGGTTTGGTGATTTTTTACATCTTAATAATAAATTGATATATGGTTGGCCACACATGCATGATAATTTCCATAAACAATGGTTAATTGGTGGTAATTGCTTTTGGATGAAATGCAAAGATATTCAAAAATATATTGAAGATAATAATTTACAAACTAATTATATAACATCAAAATGTGTTTCAGAATTTTATTTTCCAGAAATATTTAATGATGAAGTAGTTGAATACCCAAATTCTAATGTAATAAAAAATTACTTTGAACATGCTAATTATTATGAGCCTGCATTTAATGATAAGTTTAATGAGTTCTTAAAAAATACAACCCCATATAATGATTATGTATTATTTGATAAATTTTATAACTTTATTATAAATCAATATTATGTATATTTAACTAAAAATAAATAATTTAAATATATGAAATTATATTATAAAGATTATGAATTACCATCATTTCAAATTAATGATAATGGTTATTTTTTACCTTGGGATGATTCTTTAGATTATTATATAAATAATCGTTTCAAGGATTTAGTATATAAAAATGAAATATCAGATTATGTAATTAAAGCAGAAGATAATGACCAATATTTTAATGAAGCCGATATTTTATCAAAAATTAATTTAAATGAAGATGGCTATTTTGATTTTAGTAAAGCTATAATTGATATAGGTGCATATTCAGGTTGTTATTCATTTAGATCATATTTTAAATATGTATATGCATTTGAACCAAATAAAACAATGTTTACTTGTTTAAATATGAATTTATTAATGCATAATAAATTAGAATATTCTGAAACATTTAATATTTTATTATCAGATAAACAAGAATTAATTAAATTTAATGGATTTTTTACACCTTACTGGGATGGTAAAAATTGGGGTGGGGAAGATAGTAAATTAGATGAAAGTAAAGAAATACTTTCTCATACATTAGATGAATATAATTTAAATAATGTTGGATTTATTAAAATTGATGTAGAAGGAATGGAAGAAAAAGTATTGCGAGGTGGTATTGGAACTATTATTCGTAATAATTATCCTCCTATACTATTTGAATTATTTGATATTGGTTATTATGGGACACCTAAAGAAAAACACGATTCATTACAAAACTTTTTAGAAAATTTAGGATATGAAATTATATGGTATTGGGGTGATCATGCAACACACTTAGCCATACATAAATAAAAGGTGGATAATTAATTATCCACCTTTATTTTTTTAACTTCATCTAACATATATCCTATTTTCTGATATTTCTTAATATCTTCAGCATTATATATGTCAGTATAAAGACCTTTATTTTTAAAAAATTTAAATTTTCCATTCCAAAACATTTCCGGATAATTTTTAGTTTCTTTCATAATCTTAATGGCAAAATCTACTTTAACCGCATAGATTGCAGCATCAACCATTTTTTTTCTATCACGATTATGAGTAACTAAGTTTTTGTTGTCTCCAATAAATTGATTATCTTCTATAAAATATTCACTTCTATTTGATATTTCTGTATAAGATGCTATAACATCATAATTATAATCAATATTTCTTATACAATCTGCTATTAATGATGGACTTCTAAATAATTGATTAACTGCTAATACAATAATCCAATCAGGTTTAAATTTTGTTTGAATATAAAAATTATAAATACCAATGTAATCTAAATAATTTATATCATCTTCATTTTCGCATTCCTGATATATAGTATGAATAAATCCTAAGTTCTCTGCATATTTTAACATGTCTTTATTATCCGATATAATAAAAACTTGTCTGAAAAGATTAAGATCACGTATTAAAACATATGTATATTTTAATGCTTCTTTATTACGTAAAATTGCTTGCTCATTATTTCCTCTTATTGTTATAAAAATAGGTATTTGAATCCTAAAATTAATTTGAGCCATTATTTACTAAATTTTTCGTATATTTATATCTTATGTTTAATATTGATGTTAATTCTGCAGTTTGAACTTTAAGTTGATCTAAATTTAAATGTCCTTTAGATAATGGTATTTGATATTCAAGACAAAGACAACCAATTAATTGATTATGTCTATCAAACATAGCGTTATAAACAACAGCTTTTGTTTTAGTATCTTTAAGATTAGCAAATAATGAAGGGTTATTTTCTTCCATTTTATCAATGTCTTCATAAACCATTTGTAATCCATCATTATTCATAATATCACTTACAATCTTAGCCATTTGACTAAAAGGTAATCCTAAACATTTATTTGCTAAAGGCATTAATCCTTTTTCGAACCATTCATATGTACAAGAATATTTAGCAAATGGAACACCAGAAAGATTTTCATATGAATTATGAAATTCAATAATAAATGCACGTTGAGAATTATGAATTTGCATAATATCTTTTAAAGTCATATTAATTTCTTCTGCTAATTCTATACGTTGATTAAGCATATTATTATGATTTGAAAAATCAGTAGATTCTTTATGAAGTAAATGATCTAATAATTTATCCTGTTGTTCAATAATGGTATTTGTGAGTTTATTATTTTGCTCACTTATTTGTTCTGTTAATTTCTCGCCTACCCTTTCTAAACCTGTACTCATATCATCAGATAATTTTTTACCTAACCATCTTATAAGTAAAAACAAAATCATACAGATTAGTAGGCTGCCTACCCCGATCCATCCGTAGTTTTCAAAAATATCAAATAAAATATCCATTTATGTAGTTTGACTATTACATCATCATATATTTCTTATATTAATTTAATTAATAATAAATTTTAATAAAAGTGTAATTAATTCTATTAATATATATGATTGAATAAAACTTAGGTTTATATCTATATTATATTTGAATATTAACGATATTATATATGGCTAAAAGAATTGAAGAAAAGTATCAGGAATTATCAGAAATACAACATATTTTGAACCGTCCTGGAATGTGGGTAGGTTCAATTAAGTCAGAAGAAAAAGACGCATTTATCTATAATTATAAGATTGGTAAATTTGAAATGAAAATCATCAACTATATTCCAGCAATGCTGAAAGTGGTTGATGAAGTTATTTCTAATTCTTGTGACGAATATCGTCGTAAAGATAATATGGGTCTTACTGAATTAAAAGTAAAAATTAATAAAGAAAAAGGTGAGATTATTGTAAGAGACAACGGAGGCATACCTATTGTTAAACATAAAGATGCAGGTGTATATGTACCTGAATTTATCTTTGGTCGTTTGAGAACATCTTCAAACTATGACGATACTGAAGATAGACAAGTAATAGGAACTAATGGTGTAGGTTCTGCTTTGTGTAATGTATTTTCAAGTTATTTTGAAATTGAGTCTGCTGATGGTAAAAATGAATTTCATCGTTCATGGTCAAACAATATGGAAACTTTAAATGATGATTTAAGAGTTACTAAATGCGATAAGAAAACACATTATACACAAACAAAATTTAGATTAGATTTTTCAAGATTTGATACAGATCTTAAAACATTTGATAATGATTTTATAAATATTATTCATAAGAGATGTATTGATGCAGCTGCTGCAAATCCAGGTCTTAAAGTAATATTTAAATGTGGAGATGATTCTATTGAATGGAAGTTTAAAAAACTTGACGAATATATTGATCTTTATTCAAATCTATTAAATATTTCGGACAAGATTCCTTTTGAAAATGATTTATGTACTGCTTGGATATTTCCAGATAGTTCAGTTGATGTTGGTTTTGTAAATGGCGCAGAATGTTCAAAAGGAACTCACATGAGAGCTTTGCGTAATGAAATTAATCAAGCTATTGTAGATTTTATTACAAAGAAAGATAAAATTAAAGATTTGACAACTCGTGGTGTTGATAATAAGTATTCAGTGTTTATAAATATTAATGTATCAAATCCATCTTATGATTCACAAACAAAAGATACATTAACAACACCTATTGAAAAGTTCTCTAAGGATGAAAAAATTAAATGGGAAGTAAATGAAAAGTTCTTAAATAAAATTGTTAAATCAGAAATTGTTGCATTAGTAAGAGATTGGTATAAACAGAAAACTGCAGCAGAAGATGAAAAAGCATTAAGAAAAATCAATAGAGAAACAAATAAAGGACTTAAACGTCCTGATAAATATATTACATGTTCTTCACGAGTAAGAGCAAGTAAACAACTTTGGATATTTGAGGGAGACTCTGCAAAGGCCGGCTTCCGTGGAGGTCGTAATCCTGAATATCAGGCAGGTTATACTATGCGTGGTGTACCACCTAATTGTTATGGAATGACTCCATTACAGATTATGAAGAATGAAGTATTTAATGATATTGTTACCGTGCTTGGATTAAAATGGGGTAAGGAGTTTAATATTAATGAACTTAACTTTGGTAAGATCGTAATATCTACTGATGCCGATGTTGATGGTGATAAAATCGCAGCATTACTTTTACTATTTTTTAATAATTGGCCTGAATTAATTGAAAAGGGAGTTGTATGTAGAAGTATATCACCTATCATTATATCAAGAAAAGGAAAAGATTGCCAGAAGTTCTATACTATGGATGAATTTAAGGAAGCTGAAAAGAAACTTAAAGGTTATTCGCATAAGTATGCAAAAGGTCTTGGTGGTCTTTCAAATCAGGAGTCAAAAGAAATGTATCAGGATCCAAAATTCTTATTCTTTAAAAAAGATGAAGCCGCAGACAGTATGTTTAGAAAATGGTTTGCAAAGGGAGATTCTGAAACTCGTAAACAAATGTTAAATTCATAATCATGGAAAAAGTCACAAAAAGAACTATAACAAATTTTTTAAATACAGAATATCTTAATTATGCATTCTCTGTACTTGAGGAACGTGCAATACCATCAGCAATTGATGGATTTAAACCAGGCGCTCGTAAGATAATGCATGCTGCTCTTGCAGGTACAACTAAAGACGGAAAATTATACAAATTATTGGCATTATCTGGAGATGCAATGCGAGTATCATTATATGCTCATGGTGACGCATCATTGAATGGTACAATTGTTAATATGTGTAAACCATTTAATGATAATCTTAATCCTTTAGAATCTGATTCACAGGTAGGTACATTAAGAGATCCTGATTCTGCTGGTGCTCCTCGTTATCTTTATGTGAAGCATTCAAAATATATGGATCTTATTTATAAAACAGATTACGATTTACTTGAACATATATTTGAGGAAGGTCAATATGTGGAACCAATGACATATTTACCAATTATTCCAACAGTATTATGTAAGAATAATATTGGTGTGGCTGTAGGTTATTCAATGCATAGCCAAGCCTATAATCCAATTGATGTTATTGATGCATGTAAAGAAGTAATTGAAGCACGTGCTGATAAGAAAGATAAAATCAAAACTGTAATATATCCTTATATTAGAGGTATTAAAAAATCAAATTGGAGATTTGAAGAAGGCAATTGGTATAATTATGGAGAATGGAAATTAAATCAAACTAAAGATTTAATGAATGTAACAGATCTTCCTGCAGATGTATCATATGAAGATTTTGAAAAACTTCTCATTAAATTTAAGGATGAAGAATATATTAAAGATTGGAAAGATAGATCATCAGATGGTGGCGTAAATTATGAAATTATATTTCCAAAGAAACAACTTGCAGTTGAAATGAAAAAGGATCGTTCAGGAAAACGAATAGCTAATAAGTTCAAATTGATTAAACAACTTCCTGATGATTTACTTTGGTTACTTGACGAAAATCATAAACTTAAGAATTTTGCTAATAAGAAAGAAGTAATTGAATATTTTGTTAATTATAGACTTACAATTTATTCAGAACGCAAACGTAAAATGGTTAAGATTCTTGAAGAACGAATTAAAAAGAATGATGAATTGGTAAAATTCATTGAGTTAGTTTGTAAAGGTAAACTTAAAATTCGTAACAGAGCAAAAGCTGAAATTAAAGTTGACATGGATGGTTATAAATTACCAATGGAATTAATTGGAACTCCTATGTCAAAATGTACTATTGAGGAAAGAGACGAATTACTAAAACAAAATGAAGAAATGAAAAAAGAATTAGAATACATTCGTAATACAACTGAGAAACAAATGTATTTGAATGATTTGAATAATTTACGAAAAGAATTAGAAAAAGATTTTAAATAAAAATGGGTATGGTTAGATCCATACCCATTTTGTTTCTGATATTGTTGTTACTCTCATATTCTCTAAACCTTGTGAAATATAATCTTTCATTATATTTTGAACTTCTTCACTTGTTTTAGCAAATACTGGTAAAGCATATTTAACAGTCTTTATAGTTCCATCATCCTGAAAAACATCTTCAGCAACTTTAACTGCAAATATTTTACTATCTTCATACCATTCATTTGCTGCAGGTTTAAATGTTTTCATTAAGCAAACATCTTCAACTTCAATATCTTTGCCAAGTTTATTAATTACTTTCATTCCTGCTTCAGCAAAATGTTGTGATTCAGTAAAATATGTTTCTAAAACTTTTTTATCTTTACCATCTAATAATGCAGTTCTATTTAATTTAACTTTAAAATACATAACCTCTATTTTTTATAATTCTTATCTTTTTTAATATATTCTTTCAATGATCCTGTTTCTTCATCTCTTATAGGATTAATATCTAATATAACACCATCATAAATAAATATATCTTCATATTCTTCATCATGTAAAATATTAAATAAAGAATCTTCTTTCATATTTCCTTTATAATATAATACAACATCTAAATCTGATGAATCTTTATGATCACCTCGTATTCTTGATCCATGAACATATAAATCAATTATTTCAATATTCAAATCATTGTCAGAAATAATCTCTTCAATTTCTCCTCTAACATAATTTTTAATTTCATCAGTATCTGCTTTCATACCATGAATTTTTGATTCTTTAATGTATAATGATATTTGTTTCATAATTTATTAATTTAATATTTCATCTAATTCATAAGCTCCTTCTCTTGGTTTATTAGTTATAATATCAATAACCTTTTGTTCTATTTCTTCTAAAAGTTCAGGATTATCGTTCAACAAATCAATAACTGCTTGTTTTCCTTGTCCTAATTTAACTTCTCCATAACTGAACCAAGATCCTGCTTTATGAATAATATCATATTCAATAGCTTTATCTAATATTTCTCCGAATCTGTTTATTCCTTTGCCAAACACAATTTCAAATTCAGCTTTTCTAAATGGAGGCGCACATTTATTTTTTACAACCTTTACTTTTGTCAAATTAGCAATAGCATCTTCACCATCTTTAACTTGTGTTGATTTACGAACTTCCAATCTAATTGATGCATAGAATTTTAAAGCATTACCACCTGTTGTTGTTTCAGGATTACCAAATAATACTCCTATCTTTTCTCTTATCTGATTAATGAATATACATAAGCAATTTGATTTTTTAATAATACCAATCATCTTACGTAATGCTTGAGACATTAATCTAGCCTGAAGACCAATTCTTGCATCTCCCATTGCACCTTCCAATTCAGCTTTAGGAATCAATGCTGCTACAGAGTCAATAACACAAATACCTATTTTTCCTGATGATATTAATTTTGTTGCAATTTCCAAACAATCTTCTCCACAGTCAGGTTGTGCAAATAATAACTTATCTACATCAACACCAAGTGCTGCTGCATAATCTCTATCAAATGCATGTTCTGCATCAATATATGCAGCTCTCAAACCCATCTTTTGTGCTTCTGCAACAGCATGTGTAGCAAGTGTTGTCTTACCACAACTTTCAGGTCCATATATTTCAACAATACGACCTTTAGGATATCCACCTATACCCAATGCACAATCTAATGATAATGAACCTGAAGGAATTGTTTCAATATCCATTACTTCTGATTCTCCAAGAAACATGACAGTTCCTTCTCCGTATTGTTTTTTAATTTCTTTCAATACAGATTCTAAATCATTATCATTACCAAATTCTTTATCTAAAATATCTTTTTTAGCCATAGGCCTTATATACTTTTATATATTAATAATATATTTTAAATTTATAATAAAAATTAACTATTTAATTTATATGAATAGGAATGAAATTAAAAAAATCGTTTATCAATATGCAAGACAACAAGTTTGTTTTGATACATATTGGAAAACTATGGTATTGAGCAAATCAAATGATGGGGAAGATTTGTTCATATATTCTGAAATAGGATTTGATAGTTTAGATACTATTGAGTTTATTATGAATATCGAAACAGAATTTAAATTGACAATGCCTGGTGAATTATTTGATAGTGAAGTAACATTAAGAAAAATAATTGATTATATTAATAACGAAATTAACAATAAATAATGGATTTAAAGAATTTATATAAATCATTTGAATCATTTACATCAAGAACGGATGATTATCTAGGAGCAATGTATATAAATATTTATAAAGATTTACCTGAGTGTCACAGAATATATTATAATGAAAATTCTGAATTAACTTATGTAAATTCTGTTGAAAGTTTTTATACAATTCGTAAAAATATTAAAGCAAAAATTGACAGTAGAAAACTTTTATTAAATTTGCGAGATGCTTATCCTTATAATAGAAAAATACTTATATTTTGCTATTCCGCTCATGAATATTTGATTTTAGGAAATGAAATTCCATTTCTTATGAATATTACATTAAATGAGGATGGAGAAATGGCAAACTGGTATGAAGAAATTTATTGTAATCAAGGTGATATAGAAACAGTATTTGAATTTATAAAACCATATTTTGAAATATCTAAGAAACAAGAATCAGTTGCATTTGGTATTGCTGCTATAGATTCTGTTAATTGTTTGTTTACTTCATGGTATGATTATAAATATAAAGATATTGATGTAGACGTTAATTATAATGATGATTTCAAAAAACCTTATAATAAAATATGCGATATTATTGAAGATGATGAAAATTCATCGTTAATTCTTTTATATGGAGAACCAGGTACAGGTAAATCTTCGATAATTAAAAATCTAATAGCAAAATATCCAGAAAAGGATTTTATATTCATGGATGATATGTTGTTACTTAATGCTTCTAAAGAAAAGTTAATGGCATATTTCTTAGAAAATCAAAATACAATATTTATTTTTGAAGATTGTGAAAAGGCATTAGTTTCACGTGATAAAGAATATAATCCTGTTATCAATACTATATTAAATATAACTGATGGTATTATTGGAGATGTATTAGGAATAAAATTGATTTGTACATTCAACACATCATTAAATAATATTGATAAAGCATTACTTCGTAAAGGACGTCTTTCATTAAAATATGAATTTAAGAAACTTAAAGCAGATAAAGTTAGTAAGATATTAGGAAAGGAAGTTAAAGAAGATATGTCTCTTGCTGATATTTATTACGAAGATGAAAATGATTATTCAAAAAAAATTGAGCGTAGAATTGGTTTTTAATTATGAAATATAAAAGTGTATTTAGTTTAATAGAAGATGGTTATGTAATAACACGTTCATTTAGTGTTAAGATTAAAGAATTAATGTCTGATGAATATTTTCTATATGATGAAGAAAAACACACAATAATTTGTTGTATAAAGACTGGATATAATATTTCATGTAAACCTCATCAAATAATGTTAACAGGTGACATGAATTTTATGTGTATGCGACATGAAAAAGTTGGTAGTATTGAAAAACCAATTTATGTATTAAAACCATTAACACAAAATAATTATCATTTAATTGGAAAATGTATTATTATAGATTATGATAATTTAAATAGTACATTTATAATTGATAATGAAGAATTTTTACATAATGACTTTTTACATAATGAACAATTAACAAGAAACTTAAATAAAATGAACGAAAAATTAACAACAATTAATTTAGGAGAAATTGATTTAACAAAGTATAAGGGAGATAAATTTGCAGTATTTAGAAAATATGACTGTAGATGCATTTATGATGATGATCCATTTGAAAAAGATAAAAACTATAAATTCTTTATTATGTCAGATGAAGATGGAGATACATTTTGTGTAGAATCACCTGCTGGTATTCGAATTTATGAGGATTATGAGTTTACTGATTATTTCATTGATATAACTATGCCAACAGAAAAGAAAGAATTACCTGATATTGATGTAGTTATTAAAGATGATACAGAAGATAAAACACCAATAGAAACAAATATTTATAGATAATGGAAAATAAAGCAACTGATATTAACGGAGAATCTATAAATATTGATAAAATGCATCGTACTGCACTTTGGCCAATTTATGTCGATAAAGAAACAGGAAAAATCATCGATACTGTAATAAATATGATGCGTCCTGTTGATCCTAAGATGGTTGAATTATGTAAAAAATTAACTGAAGGTACAGAATCAGATAGCTTAAAAAGATTTATGTCTGAAATGTATTTAACATGTAATAGTGATCTAATTAAAGATTATATTGATTTTATAATTATTGCATGTGATACAAAAACTCATGAAGTCATAGATTTTGTTAACCCATCACAAACAGTAGATCATAATGAACGTATGGGTCGTTTAATTGATTTAACTGAGGCAGCCGCAATTGGTTCGGATGAGAATGGAAATGCAAATGAATTTATGACAATAATTAGTAATGTAGTAGCAAGATATTGTGCATTAGATTCATCTAATTATGATTCATTTAAACAAACTGTAGAATTTTGGAAAAATAAAATTAAAGCAGTTCAAACGTAAGTTCTTTCATATTACCTCCTATTGTTAATTGTTTATGAGATGAAAGAACAGTTACTTTAAATATTATTTCGGATTTATCAATATAAATGTTATTAACTTTACAAGATACATCAAAATTTGGGAAGAATTCACAGGTTGATTTAAATCTGACTTTCTTTCCAAATATTTTATTTGATATATCTTTTAATGAATAATTTTTAACTAATTCCACTTATATTCTATATATTATTTATATAATTTAAAATAAAAAATAATGGAAGAAAATAAAGTTTGTTTTTGTTGTGGTCGAGAGGAAAAGGATGTTCCATATTTAATGGAAGGCAATCACGGATATATATGTTCAGATTGTATTAATCTTGGTTATAAAATTATTAATGAAAGGGCAAAAGAAGTAGTTAATGATAATATAATGCAAGGAATACCAAAGCCACGTGAAATTAAAGCTTTCCTTGATCAATATGTAATAGGACAAGATAAAGTAAAAGAACGTGTTTCTGTTGCTGTTTATAATCACTATAAAAGAATTTCAGCACCTATTGTTAATGATGTTGAAATTGAAAAATCAAATATTCTTGTATGTGGTCCAACAGGTTCAGGTAAGACTTTAATTGCTAAGACAATAGCAAAAATGCTTGATGTTCCATTTACAATTGCAGATGCTACAGTATTAACAGAATCGGGCTATGTAGGAGAAGATGTTGAATCTGTTATAACTGCATTATATCAAGCATCTGATTATGATGTAGAAAAAACTGAAAGAGGTATTGTATTTCTTGATGAAATCGATAAGATAGCTCGTAAAGGAGACAGTGCTTCTATAACACGAGATGTGTCTGGTGAAGGCGTTCAACAAGCATTGCTTAAATTACTTGAAGGCTCAATTGTCTCCATTCCACCTAAAGGCGGACGCAAACACCCAGACACTCCTCTCGTAAAAATCAATACTAAAAATATTCTATTTATTTGTGGTGGTGCATTTGTTGGGTTGGAAAAGAAAATTAAATCTCGTTGCAATAAACAAGTAATAGGATATAATACTGATAGAAATAATAAAATGACTGATGAAGATTATATGTCTAAACTTAGTCCTATAGATTTGAAGTCATTTGGTCTTATTCCTGAAATTATTGGTCGTTTACCTATTCTTACATATACAACTGAATTAGATAAAGAAGCTCTTTTAAAAATTCTTAAGGAACCAAAGAACGCTCTTATCAAACAATATAAGAGAATATTTGAATTGGACAATATTAATTTAGAGTATACAGATGAAGCTCTTGATTATATAGTTGAAAAAACACTTGAATTTAAGTTAGGTGCTCGAGGTCTTAGAGGTACAATGGAAACTGTGATGACTAATGCGATGTTTAATATGCCTTCAGAAAATATTGATCATCTAACTATTGATTTAGATTATGTTAAAAAATATTTAAATGAATAATTATGGCATTTTTAGAACATAAACCAGTAGATTGTTCAATTCCTTATAAGAAATTTCAGGAATTAAAAAATAGTGATATCATATATGAAATTAATTATAAAACTTTTGAAATTACACCATATAATGTAGAAAATATTAAAATATCAAAAGTTAAAGAATGGGATGATCGTAAAAATTGTTATGAAGTTGAATTTAATATTCCATTATTAGAAAACTATAGACCATTCAAAATAAGTGATGGGAATTGTTATATTTGGCATAATTACGGTGATCATGAAATGTTTTTTACAACTGATAAACGTATTGCTGAAATAATTATTGATATAATGAAAAAACGAAATTCATATCAATGGTCTGAATTTCATGCAATATTTGGATGTCCATTAAGTGGTAAATTTGAACCAAAACATATAGTTTTAAGATAAAATTTCGTATAATATAAAAAAAATTACCTCGATAAATTGAATTTTATCGAGGTTTTTCTATATTATATATATAATTTAAAAAATCAAACAAAATGGCAAAACGAGTTTACGAATCAGAACAACTGAAAATGCAGGAGATAAAAAAACATTATGAGTCTCAGAAGAATAAAGTATTTGATTATGCTTTGGATGATTTTGAGATTTATGATTCTCAGTGGAAGCATAAAGATTGGAAAACTTGGTGTAAAGGTTGTGGTCGTTATGATCATACAAAACAACTTGTTGAAAGATATATTGCTGAGTGCAAGAAGCCCTATGGAACTCGTAATTTTGAATTTGTTCATTTAATCAAAGATTAATTAATATGAATACGAAATTTCAAATACAAATTAAAACACATAATTGGGAAGGTGGTTCTCCTGTAATTACTAAAGAGATATCACTTAATGATTTATGTAAGTTTTCAAATCTTGCAACATATATTAATAAGAATTCTAATAATCGTAATTGGAATTGGTTTGGTAATGGCAAGGGTCTTCCAAGTAAATGGGATGGCTCACGTTTTGTACTAGATACTTGGAGACTTTGTAAACACATGGAAGAAAACTTTGATTATAAAGTTGAAGATGTTAATTTGGTTAAAGAATTTGCTCTTCGTTTTATTCCAAATGGGTGTGATAGTATTGAGTGGATTAAATTCTTCAAAGTAGAAGAAATTACAGAAGAATATTAATATGAAAAAATATATTAACGGAATTGAAGAAGGAAAATGGGATTTATATTTGGCAGATTGGATAATGCGCAGATCTCTACCATGGAATGATGACCGCCATTTTCAAACTATTACCGGATATACACAATATGAATATTATAGATATTTAGGTATTAAGCATCTTCAGGCTGAAGATACAAATGGTAAACTTTATGAAGTAAAATTACTTACTGCATCAAAGAAGGATCCAGATTGGCCTATTGTAATTATTGTTTGTGACAATGATTTTGAATATCTAGAAGAATTTAATAAATTTGGTGAGTCAAAATCAAATAAATTTAAGTTACACCATGAATGTCTTTATTTTGACGATGGTGATTATGTTGTAACAGAATCAGGAACAATTGGAATTTATTTCAATGATTGGTATCTTCATTGTTCAATTGAAAAGGATGGAACAGAACATTTAGAAAACTATGGTTCAGGTCATGCATATAGAATGGCAACACCTGAAGAAATTGAAAAACTAAACGATATGCTTTGGGTAAATGATAAGAAATGGAATAAAGAAACATTAAAAATTGAAAACGTATGATTAATATTGTAATTTTTATTATTGCACTTATACTATGGGTCATTATTTATATTAGTAAACCATATTGTTACACTGAAACAAAATTTTGGACTATATTTTGGGTGTCATTATTTAGTATAATAGGTGGAATGGTTGGATGGTTTGGGAGTCAATCAGTAATTTATTTATGTGGTGGACATACATTTATTCAATAATGAAAGAATTAATTAGACAACTTGGCGAATACATTAATCAATATAATTGTAAGCCATTAACAAATATTTATTATTTCTTATGTTCAATTTACTATGGATAAAATAAAGGCAATTTATAGAATCATTTGTTCTAAGCATTTTTATCTTATTACTACTGATAATGAGATGAATTGCAAAGAAATACATACAAAGAACACTGATGAATATCAAATATCTAGTATGATACAGTTATATTGGAATTTTTATTGGAAAGGAATATTTTTGTCCAAACCTGGTAACGAAAAATTTATATAAATATGTTTAATTGGATTATAGATACATTTAATATTAGATTTGATTACCCTTATAATTGTTTACCTTATTTACTGGAAGTAATAGGAAAGATATTTATGGTAATTTTAGGCGTAGTATTTTTGATGTTCGTATTATTTATATTAATTTCATAATGATATTTAGAATAGGTACAGCATCAAATCAAAACTATGCACATGCATATTGGTTTACAAATGATCCAAAGACACCTTATGAAATTTTGACAAATACATATGAAGGTGTTCTTGATTATTATCTTGAAACAACAGATAAAACAATCTGGATTAAAAAAGGAAATAAGCCATATAAGAAAATAACATTAAACGAATTAAAAACATATATTCATGAGTAAGATAGCACTTTTACTTTCAGGCGGTGTTGATAGTTCAGTAGCATTACATATGCTTTGTCAAACTGGTGAGAAGCCTGATTGTTTTTATATACATATAGGTCCTGATGAGAATGACTCATATAGTTGTACATCAGAGGAGGATATTGAGATGGCATCTGCAGTTGCACACAAGTATGGGTGTAAGTTTGAGATTGTAGATTTGCATAAGGAATATTGGGATAAGGTTGTAACATATACTATGGACACCGTTAAGAAAGGTTATACACCTAATCCTGATGTAATGTGCAATACTCTTATTAAGTTTGGTGCATTCTATAAGAAGATTGGAAAGAATTATGATTATATTGCAACAGGACATTATGCAACTCGCGTAGGTTATGGAGATCCAGAGAATCCTGAGTGGTGGATATGTCCAGCTAAGGATCCTGTAAAGGACCAAGTAGATTTTATTGCAAATATCAATACATTTTTTGTTCCTGTTCATAAGTTGATATTTCCTGTTGGTAATCTTATGAAGGATGAAGTTCGTAAGATTGCAGAAGAGAATCATCTTGTTAATGCAAAGCGTAAGGATTCACAAGGTATTTGTTTCTTGGGAAAGATTAATTATAATGATTATATTAGAAAGTATTTAGGAAATAATCCAGGTGAAATTATTGATATTGACAATAATAAATGGATTGGTATGCATATGGGATATTGGTTTTATACAATTGGCCAACGTAAGGGCTTAGCTCTTTCTGGTGGTCCATGGTATGTTGTTGGCAAGGATGTAAAGAACAATATTGTATATGTATCTAAGAATGCTGAACGTAATGCAGAAACAAAATTCAAGATTGGTAATATTAATTGGTTAACACGTAATCTTATTAATGATTATAAGGATTTGAATGAAAATATTGATAGTGACATTATTTGTAATATTACATTTAAGATTCGTCATTCTCCAGAAATATATTCTGGTAAACTAAAGTATAATGACAGTGATGATACATTAATTATCATATCAGATAATCCAATTACTGTTGCACCTGGACAGTATTGTACACTTTATGATGATACATATTCACTTTGCTATGGTTGTGGTGAAATTATATTAAATAATGTTAATTAAATTATTAAATCATATATAATTTCTATATCTTATATATAATACAATTTAATATGAATACAGATAATTTTTTCAAGGATGCGAAATTTGGTGATAAATTTATTGATGGTGAAGGCAAGATATATATTTATCATTATAAAGAAAAATATAAAGCAAGTGATGGTAAGTTTTGGGATTATCATTGGTTAATTAGAGAACCAGCTTATTATGATAGTGATTTTGATGATGATAAATTTTATTATCATCCTTACGATTCATTTGTATTTATTGATGGATATGGAATACCAACTAACTTGAAATATTATTCTATTAAAAGTTTAAAAGAAAGTCCAAATGAAAAACATTTAATAATTGGTAAATATGAATAAAGATAAGAAAATGCAAATAAGTAAGGCTATAGCAAGACAAATCTTGCTAGCACTTAAAAATGAAGATTGCTTTGATGGTTTTGTTACAAGATTCTTCACACGTGCAAAATGCATCAATTATCTTCAGAAGAATATAAATGAATACTTCCATAAAGGAGAAGTACAGTTAATCAATTGGAATAAAAATACATGGTTAGATATTTTTGATGATAATATTCTTGTAGATACATTAGTGTTCTACATGCAAGAATTTAATTTAGCTAAAGAAATAGAAAAAGAAAATGGAAAAAAATAACCAATATAATAAAAGAATAATTCCTATTGAATTTCATATATTAATGGGTTTGCCTGGTAGTGGTAAAACATATTGGGCAACTCATCATTATCCAACATCCAATTTTTGTTATCATTCAGGAAGAATGATAGTTGATTTAGATAAGCATTTAAATGATAAAGATAAAGAAAATTGGATATGGAATGCTTTAGATGATGAATTTAAGAATTATATGAAATATTGTCATGTTGATAAACTTGACGTATGTATTGATGGACCTATAACTACTTATGAACATCTATATAAAGTTATTGATGATATTATTTCATATTTGAAATTATATTGTAAGTGGAAAAATGATGATTATGGAGATTATTCATTTTCATTCATTATTCACCAATGGGATGATAATAGGGAATATTGTATTCATAACGACGAAATGCGTGGTCGTGCTATTAAAGCCAAGCAAACTATTAGATATGGAGAATATGATGTAATTGATTCACAGATAGTTAAAAAAGAATTAATTAATAAATATCCAAACTTGGAACGAACTATTAAACATGTTAAACGAATAGGACATATTGTGGAAAAGACAACGAGATATCAGCAAGAGTTTGAACCTGCCTGTGATAACAAGTATGGTCATGGCAATGATGAGCAAGGTAGATATTTATATTCTGAAGAATGGTCATTAGGAGGAGAATGGGGTAACTGCTGGGGAGGTCATGGCTCAGTAACTGGTGAACAGGCAAAGGAATTTGTAGAGTTAGATGATTTCCTTGAAAAAGTAGCTCCAAATATTACATTCTTACAATATAAAAAGATTCGTAACCATTGTGTTGAACAAATAGAATGGCACGTACATGACTATTATAGTTCAGGTACAACAGATGCATGTTGGAGATGTGATATGAAAGAATTGTATAATCTTCTTAAAGAAATGAATTATATTGGAGACTATGAATAATCACTTTGAATCTGTAGAGGAAAGAGTTCGTAATGGCATTAGTCTAATGTGGAACATGGCATCAATTATTAAAGATCTTCAGGATCCTAATAAGACATTAAAAGAAAAACAAATTTTATATAATTATATTATTGGTGATTCTAGTATACCTGATATAATGCGTAAAAATATGGAGTATCTTATTAATGTTGCTAAAGAAGTAGATAAAGCATTACCTAAAGATTTTTCAATAAATGAATTAGTAGATTATGAAGGAATGTAATTTAAAACAAGTACCTGAAGTTGGTAAATTTTATCATTTTTGGGATGACGGTAAAACTAGTGCTAGTAGACATTATATAGCACGTTGTGATGAAATTATCTATATTAAGGATGCTAGAAATATTAAAGTAAAATGTGATGACAAAGAGATATCATTGTTAGATATATGGATATCTGAAAAAACTAATCACCCATGGATAATGCGAGGAACAACTGATTATATTATCAAATGTTCAATTCCTGTATATGATGAAGATCCAATTTATTTTGCTCGTGCCACTGATGGCGGATGGTTTAGTATGAATGTAACAGGATGGTGGCAAAGTGGCAGATTAGACATAGATGATTCCATATATAATTCTATTATTGATGAATGCTATAATAATGGATGGGATTATACTGTTTATACAAATGCAAAATATGAAAGATCATAATTAAGCAAATACTATTAGATTAATAATTGACATCATTAGCTATATCTAGATGACGTGCTAATGATGTCAATGACTTATATTATATAATTTTATATTTTATGAAAATATGTAAAAATAATGCATTAATGAGGATATTTGCATATTAAAATATAAATATTATTTGAATTTTTTAAAATAAGTACTATATTATATTTGTAATAAAAATCGTTAAAGAAATATGGAACATCAATCAAATTGTATTGCTTATGTATTGACAGCAACTGATAAAGTTACTGGATTATTTCACGGATATTATTCTAAAGGTGATACATTTATTCAGACAACTGCTTCTATTTGGTTTGCAAAGTTTTATCTTGGAAAACAAGGAAAAGGAATTAAGAATGCACTTGCAAACTGTACGAAACGTTGCGGATATGATACTCGTACTGGACATGATCTTTCTTGGAAAGTTCAAATGGTTTCTATGAATGCCCCTATTGATATTGATGAAAATACATTTTAATTATGACTACGTATAAGATTGAAAAGAAAACATTTTATGGTATTAATAAAAATGGTGAGATCAATGAAGAATCACTATATAGACCTTATGTAAAGCATTGGTGGGGTTGGGAACAACTTAAAGAATATAATATGTATAATGATGGGTCTATTTCTTTAGGATCTGGAGTAGCATTTAAATATATTGAAAATGCTGAAAAATTCATACAGGGTTATCATAAGAATAGACATAAAATTGGTACATATACAATTGAAACTGTAGAATATATTAGATATTAATTATGTTTAATAAAACGATACAAAATAATAAGCAGACCAATCATCAAGAAGTAAATATTAATGAAGCAAGCACAGGTCAGCTTACAAGAATTAGTAAGACTTCAAAATTAATACGTTTTCAAGAAGGTTCGCAAATGGAAAAACAATTTTTTTGTGATGAACCTTATATTAAGAAACCCATTCGTAAATGGCGTAAAGAATTTGGAATTGAAGTGCCCTATGACAGTTACGAGCATTATAATATCGATATTTTACAAGTATTAGTTTTTGGTGATAACCAATATTTGGTAGAATACGAAATTGGTGAAAAACGTTGGTAATATGAAAAAGAAATCAAAAGTAGATAATAAGATTAATCGTTGGAAAAGAACAGGATCTTATACATATCAAAAACAATTGCCTTATAAAGACAATAGAATGATCTATGGAGAAAACCTAAATTCTGATGGATATTGGGATAAACCTATTTCTACAGGAGAAGGTATTGAATGGTGTAGAGAGGTACGTGTTCCATCATTAAAACGTAAATCTGCATGGAAACGATTTTATAAATTATTTCCACATCTTAAAGGAAAGAAAATTATTCGCGGAAGTTCACAACCTATGCATGCTTATGGTGTAAATGCAAGTACAATTAAATTAAAGAAAGTTAAGAAATGAAAAATAAACAATTTATATATACAGATAAAGATGCGGAGAAAATGTTCTTTACATCTGATACACATTTTTGTCATGAGAACATAATTAAGTATTGTAAGCGTCCATTTGCAAATGTAGCTGAAAATGATGAAGAGATAATTCGTCGTTGGAACGAAAAGGTTCCTGAAGATGGTATTGTATTTCATCTTGGTGATGTGGCGTTTGGTGATCCTGAAAGAGTTGATAATATTCTTGAACGTCTTAATGGTACAATTTATCTTGTAATTGGTAATCATGATTGGCGTAGAATTGTCAATAATCATAAATGGAGATTCGAGATGATGACACAACAAATCAATATGAAGATTGGTAAGCGTCATATTATTTTGAATCATTATCCTATGCTTGCGTTTTCAGGAGCATGGCGTGGTGAAGATGCAACATATCAATTGTTTGGTCATGTTCATACATCTCCTTATACTGATGAGGGTCTTGACCAACAGAGAATGAAATATTTGTTTACATCTCAATATGATGTAGGTGTTGATAATAACAATTTTACTCCTATTAGCTGGAAGGAAGTTGACCAAATTATCAATAATCAAATGATGAGTTTAGGAATGTGTCGTAATACAATTTAATTATGCAAGTACAATTTGATATTAAATGCACTGTTAATCTTGATTTTAATAATAAGGACAGTTACTATTACGAAGAATATCGTAATAGAATTAATAAGATGAGCAATGATGAATTAAAAGAATTGCTTATGGATCATTTGGATTGTTGTGAAATGACAGCAAGATGCGAATTGAATCGTTATGGATTTTTTGATAACATACAAATAAGTCAAATTAATATTGTTAAGAATTAATATGAATGATTGGTATGTAATTACAAATGCAGATAAAGATGTATTTGTTGGACAGGACGAAAATGGTGGAGTTAAAATGACAATGTTTTTACCATCTGCATTAATTGGACCGTATGCATTTCTTGAAATGTTTATGAAATTGCATATTGATGAACATGCTCGTAATATATTACATATTAGAAAAATTAAGTTAGTATGACAAGAAAAGATATAAGCGTTATATTTATATGTTTATATATGATTAGTGTTAATTTAATTTGTTGGTATCTGTTTGGGCGAGAAATTGGATTAACAATAGGAAATATATTTGGGATAGGAACAGTTGCATTATTTGTATTTTGGGTTAAATCAAATAAGAAAGTTGATAAATGGCTAGAAACAAAGATATGATTGAAGATAGTATTTGGTTGAGATCTAAAGAGGAACAGAAATTTATCATTGAACATAATATAATGATAAAAAATTTGGGAGTATTTGAAAAGTGGTTAAATTTGAAATATCAAGCATCAAAAGAATATGGAGATGTTGAAGAATGGGGAGTATGGGAAGAAGTAATTAATAAATTTGATGAATTATTCAATGAAAACTGAGGATTATAAAATAATTGATAATGGACTATGGATTTCTGAAAAGGAATTAAATAGATTATTGAAAGAAAATATTAAGCTTCGAAATGATTCACCTGATTGGCAAATCAAAAAGAATTGGATGCATCAAGGTGCGGAATATATTTGGTTTAATCCATGGAATAGACATTTAAATGGTCGTATAGGAATATTGCAAGAACTAAAAAAGAAATACGATGAAAACAGAGGTAAGACAAAAAACCGTTGATTATAAAGTATTTATCGCAGATGATGGACAAGAGTTTGACACAAAAAAGGAATGTGTTCATCATGAAAGAATACTTAAAGGTGAAATAAAAGTATGTCCTGAATGTAATGGTGAAGGAAGAACTTCAGAATGGGAAGATTGGGAAAATTATCATACTGGAGCACCTGAGAAAACATTGATACATCCTATATGTAAAACTTGTCATGGTAAAGGATTTTTAGAAAAAAAGAAAGTTTGGGTATGAATAGAGATCAAATTGTAAAGTTATATTTAGGTCAATGTCATTATGCATCAGTATATTTACATGATATTAAGAATATGGAACAAAAAGGTGCATACTGGCATATAGAATTATTTGATGGTGATATATTTGAAGACTGCAATATGGTAGTTATAACTAGTGATCTATTTGAAGAAATAGGTTATTTTTCAAAATAATATGAAAGCAAAAGTAAAAGAAACTGGTGAGATAATCGATGTTAGTTGTCTATATCCAACAACATATTCAAGATTAGATTATAATGGACAGATAATTGAAGAATATGATGAAGATGAATTAGAATTTGAAAGACACAAAACATATATTTATATTGTCGCAAGACCATTTGATGAATTTAAAATGTTCATTCCTCAGTATATAACAACTCATAAAAAGAAAGCACAAACTTTTTGGCATCGTTATAGTGATGAATCTATACAAATGGTAATCTTTGCAAAAGAATGGAATCCATCTGATAACAATATTCTTTTTAATTATTGCGAGCTGTGTGGAGAAGAAGATGACATGTGTGAAAACAATACTCTTTATAATAAATATGAAGAGTTTATGAATATGTCTGAAGAAGAAGCTTCTTTATATTGGTCTGGAGATGAGAATGAAGAGAAATCAGATTCAGGAATGTGGAACCCTAAAATTTGGTTGTTATGAGTTATACAGAATTTCATAAAGGAAAACTTCGTGTGTTAACACGTAGTACAAAAGAAACATTAGATTATATTGAAAAGAATAATCTACAAGAAGTCATTAAAGAAGATTCATATTGTTATGAAACGGATTTTGATGTTCAACCAGATTATGAAGATAAATATATAATTCTACATAAAGATGCAAAATTTCATGGTGATGGAGTTGAGCATATGCTTTGTGAGTTTTTAGATCATGTTGAACGTGAAGGTGGAGATGATGAATTATGCGAAATTAAGCGCGTAAGTCAAGATGAATATGAATTTTTATGTGGATTCTATAATGGTGGCACTTGGCTTGGAGAAATTTTAAGTGAAGAAATATCAAGGTTAGAAAAACAAGAATGGAATTCTAATGAAGATACGATAACAATTACATCAAGAGAATCACATATGATTATGGATTGTATTAATTATGTATTAAATAATATGATAATTAATGGCATGGATTATTTATACTGTAATTATTCTAGAGAAGAGATTGCTAAATGCGGACAACGTTTTGGAGATTTAAATTTAAAAAATCAATGGTAATATGAAAAATAAAATATTTTCCGTAAGAGAATTTAATGCGGAGAAAAATATGCTTGATTTTATAAATAATAGTGATACGAAAGAACCCATATCAGTTATTAAAGAAAATAATATCTATAAACTTTATTATATTTGGTAATGAAACTAAAACAATTTATAAAAAATAGTATTATAATTTTTATAATGACATTATGTTTATATTCATGTCAAGATATTCATAAATATAATGTTCATCTTAATTATACAATATGTTATCCAGATACGTCAATAACATATGATACTATAATGACATGTACATATGATAAAGGGTTTCCTACACCAAAGTGGCAACGTATAGAAAATTTTAATGTATGTCTAACATCTGGAAAAGGCACAAATTATTTAAAAGTATATCCTGGTAATAATTATATTGTAGCAACAACAGCACCTATTCGTTTAAATACATATAAATTATTAAGTGATGATAACGAGAAATGAAATAATAGAACTAGTAGAAAATCACATTAAAGAAAATGCAGATTTATTTAAAGTAGGTGAATTAACATATGAAGAACTTCATAACTATCAATATATATTATTTAGTATATTAGAAGATCTTAAAGTTAAAGACACAGTATATGTTATTGAATATAATGCATATGAATGTGACGGTTATTTTTCGGGTGATACACGTCCAATTTATGTTTCATTTAAAGAAGATCGTCGTGATTCTGAATGGAATAGAATTATTAACGATGCAAAATCTGATGTAAAGAAATGGTCAAAAGAGGATGATTCTGAATATGCAGAAATTTGGGAAGATACTCCTGAAAGATTTAAATATACAATAGGTAAATGGGTATATACATATGAGAAATATAAATATCCATTAGATAAGAATATACAATATAATAATTAAGGGAATCATAAATGATTCCCTTTAAATATCTTTATAATATTGAATCCAATCATTTGGATCATCTTCTACTTTTTTAATATATTCTTCTATTTTATTTAATCCATCAACAATAGCATGTGCAAATTTATTTGTTTTTAGATCACATAATGGATCATCATCATATGTAACTCCACCAATTTTTCCAACCCAAAGTTTCCATGTATCATTGTCTTTATCATATCCTAATAAAAATGACATAGACATTTTACGTGATTTATCTTCGTGTTTATATTCTATTTTTTGATATTGCTCATTATCTTTAAGCCATGTTACTTTTTTATCAGGTTCTTTCCAAATCGTAAACTTAATTTCGCCACGATGATTTAATTCTTCGTCTTGTCCTTCAGAATTTTTATCGTTAGTTTCATGTTGTTCAATTTGTTCAGAATTTTCAGCTTCCAATATATAATCTTTTAATCTCTTCATTATTGATTTACATTTTATTATATATAAAAATAATAAAAGGAAGTAACTAGTTACTTCCTTTAGTTAAAATGTACATATGTCAGATCTAAATATATCTGCGACTTCATTCATATTTGTAACATATTTACAAATTGAATTATGTGGAGCAATATTATTAGCTAATTTCATAATAGCATCAAATGATTTACGTTCATGTTTTTGCCATGTTCCTTCATCCAATACACAAAATACACATAAATCAACAGATGTACCATACATATTAGCAAGATGCGCTGAATGTATAATTTCTGCAATTGAATATGTTCCCATCATTTCTTTTGTAATTACATATAGGTGTACATTACATTTATGATTTTTTTCATCTTCTTCAATTAACTGACATTCTGGCGTCCAATCTTCTACAACAGGATTAAACCATTCTACTGAACAATTTTTCAATTGTTCAATAAGTTCATTACGCCATGTAGTATCAGCACAAGTACCCCCTAAGAATATTCTATCAATTTTTGTCTCTATCATTATTTATCCATATACAATTATATTTTTGTAGTATTTCCTTTTGGTGTTCAATCTGTTTTAAATCTTCTTCATTAAAATTCTTAGTTGCATACCTTTCAAGTTTTTTTCTTATTTCACTTGCATAAGGTTCTTTTACTAATGTAGTATGTTGGTCTTCAAATCCTAACATAATATTTTTATATATTTATCCACATATCATTGATTGTCCTGGTGCTAAATTTTCATTAGTACGTTTACCACCACAAATAGGACAAAACATTGCAGTAGGAGCCACTGAAGCACCACATTTAGGACATATCCATCCTCTTTCAGAATTTAAATCAATAACTTGTCCGTTATCAATTATTGTATCAAATTTTTCTTCCATTTATTATATTGGTATATTTATAATTTTTAGTCCATAAGGATTTTCTTCTTTTTTGACTTTCTGATATTTTTCATATCCATATCGATGTTCTAATTCAATTAATTTATCTATTAAGTCACTTAAATCACCATCGTTAAAACATATACTATTAACTTTTTCACCATGTTCATCTTCAAACCACATCCCATAAGCATCAGATGAACTTACATGGTCTATTTTTACTTTATATTTTGATATGGTATCATCAGGATCTCCATGATTAAAATATAGATCTACTTCAAATTCTGTTTTCATTTTTTAGCGTGTAATTCATTAAAAACAATTTGTATGCCTTCCCAAATTTTTTGTTCTTGATATTTCATCCCAAGACTTACTGCAGATGCAATGATCTTTCTATAATCAGGTCCTGCTTTATGACATTCTTTTTCTAAATATGTCATTCCATCTTTTAGCTGTTTCTCTGAGTATTCGTTCATCTTCAATAATTTTTTGTGCTATTTTTGTATCATCAGATAAATATTTAAAATCTTCTTCATAAATATGTAATGAGCCAACATTCCAATATAAAAATCCAGGAAGAATATCTTTATCTAATTCTGATATAAGTCTATTAATAATGATAGTAAATATTTTACATTGCCATAATGAATCTTGAGTATATTCACATACATTATTAGATCTCATATATACAATATAATCAAGACGCTTTGCTTGTTTACGATAAATACATTGCATCCCAATTGTACATATCTTATCTCCATTATGATATTTTTCTGGACATAACATTCCAATGTAAGCTTGCCTTGTATCTGGATCTTCTTTAATTGCTTCTACAACTTTATCTATTTGATCACCTAATAGTGGTTCATAATTATCTATATACCACTGTTCATCTGTAACATGATGATTATGATAAACAATATATCCAGTTTCACTTATAAAACTAGCATTTTCAATTTCGATAAACTTTTGTTGTTTTACTTTATCAAATTTAAAATCATTACTATTAAACTTTGATAATAAAATTTCTTTTATGTCAAGTTCAGTCATTAAAGTATTTTAGATATAATTTTATATTTCTTAGCTTGTTCAGCAGTTATATACCAATCTTTTTTACATTTATATATTTCATCTAATTTATCCTCTGGAATCTCAGTACTATTTTTATATATATTCCACATTATTTTATGTAAACGTTTACTTTCTTCTATATCTTCTTCCATTTCTTTCATTTTACCAAATGTACCTCCAGATAGCGTATGATACATAAATGTTGTGTTAGGATAAGCAAAACGATGTTCTGCATCTACTGCTAACATTATAATTGTACCTGCGCTCATTATTTTACCAACACAATAAATGTTAACAGTGTATTCTTCAGTTAATCGTTTAATTTCATCATAAATTGAAAGCATATCATAAATGTAACCACCAAATGTCGATAAATAAATATTTATAGATGGTCTGATAACCTGTGCTTCAATGCCAACAGACATTAATGATGCCAAATTTTGATCTGCAATATCATCATCAGCACTTTTAATTTCATTTATTTTATCAACAAGTGTTTGCCACATTTCTTCATCTACATCACCTTTAATGTAAATATTATGTATTTTTTCATCAAATGTTTTAATTGTAAATTCTGCCATATATTATACTTTTGTAAAATTTTTTTCAAAATCTTCTTTAGTTCGTGCAAAATATTCGCCATCAGGGTTATAATATTCTGTCTTATAAAGAATTAGACCACGACGCCATTCACCATTATCTTTAAACATAAAATTATCTGTTATTAAAGAATATGGATTACCGGTCTTATTATGTATATATCTATTATTTTCCTTAATTTCTATTTCATAAAACGTATAGTAATATCCATCTGCTCTTTTTTGTTTTGATAATTCGTCTACACGTTTTTTGACTTCTTCTTTATTATCATATATTTTTTCTTCATAAGGTATGACTAAATTTTCATAATCATATAAACCTATTTTATAACCTATTTTTTGTGGTTTAGGTTTTAATTCGTGAGTAATTCCTTGCCATCCACAAACGAAACATTCAACACTATTATCATCTTCATATTCGTCTTCATGTCCTGGAGTTAAACAATATGCAGCTAATGTTGATGAATAAAAATGACTATGACATTTTGGACAACAATAATGTTCTTCTCTATATTTTTTATAAAATTCTCGTTCGTTATTATCCATTATCTTCTAATTTTAATCTTTTTATACAATTCTCATAATGTTCTATTTCTTCATATATATCACTTCTAATTGAATTATATTCTGAAATTTGGTCTTCATCATTATCTGAATCTTCCATACATTCATCATAATATCTAATATCTTCCCATAAATTACCAATTATAGAATTCCATTCATTAATTTGTTCCTCAATTTCCCTTTTCATGATTTAATAACCTAAATATTGCTCAATAATTTTTTTATTCTTTAAATCATATATTAGACCATCACCAAAATCATCTTCAATACGAAGTTTTGTTTTAGATTTATTAATCATAATATGATGAAATTCCATATCACGTTTAAACAAGTTTAAATGATGATCATTTGATATATCAGCATCTGTAATATCATAATCCTCCCAATATCTATTTCTTTTTAGTGGATTAAAATTTTTATGTATTGTTATATGTGGTAATTTATTTTTTGTCATATTCTGTCTTGTTATCTTTATTTTTTCCAATATGATATCCATCACAGAATAAGCATTTATAATATGAAAAATGCGTATTATGTTTTTCTCCCATTTTTTCTGCTGATTTACGAGCAGTCTCAACGGTATGATACATTATTTTAGGTTGCCCAGTATGTTGATTAATATGTGAATTAATAGAAAATGCACCCCATGCATTACGTGTTATAAAAAAGTTTGTAATAAATCTTTTACGTTTAACTTGGTCTTTAAACCATATCCAAAAATTTTTAAACTTAATTCTATGCATAATTAAATTTCTTCTATTTTTAATACGTATGGTGTATTACTGCTTAATAATTCAATTGCTGCTTTAGCATATTCTTTTTTATAGAAAATTATTGCGTTTTCAATATTTTCACACCATGATTTATAAGGATAATTAGATTCCTTTAATTTTAATTCATATAAATATTTATCAGGTTTAATGTCATCATACGATTTTGCGTATGTTTTAGTTTCTAATTTTACGATAACATATTTTTCCATTCTAATTCATTCTTTTTTAGATAAGTTTCCCAATATTGTTGATTTAACTGTTCAGGTTTAATTATTTCACCATTAATAAATTGAAGCATCAAAGGAATTGCTAAATTCTGTATAGAAGGACGTGGTTTACCTGTTGTTCCTAATGCACGAAGATTAAAGAAATGAATCCAATCTTTAACAAATGCAGTATGAATAGAACAAGTTTTTGTATCTAATGGTAATATTAACGAACATTCTTGATTTGACCAATTAAATTGTGTTTTTAATACATTATATGATTCCTGACAAGCAACATTAGCAAACATCCACCAATCAATATCTGACCAATCTACAGAAATATGTTCAACTATTTGCTGACACATATCATACAACAGATTTCCTGAATAATCTTTATGTGTTATCCATTGATTATAATTATCTTGTGCAGCTTCTGTTCCTATACGTTCTGGAGCAACAATATTTAATCCAGGATTATTTCCTTCTTGAAATTTCTCTTTTGTATAATTGCAATAACGAGTTGATTCTTCAGCAACTGATTGTACTCTATGACGATTAACATCTCGAGCAGCTGCTAAATGATATGTAAATGCTATTGTATATCTTTTTTCATGTTCAGGCATTGGCGGAGTTAACCATTGTAAAATAGATTGTTCTAATGATTCACTTATAGACTTAAACTGTCCCATATATTTGAGAATCTCAAAATCTTTATTTTCACAAATAACACGCCAATTTGTAGTTATAAAATAAAATATTGCAGATGCTTGTTTTTTTAACCCATATCCTTTAATTTCTACATCTACTGTTTTATTAATTCTTTTACTTTTTACAACTGAATATTTATTATTAGTAAAAAATTTAACAATATCAGTTTTCCAAATATATTGAATATCATCAACTGGTGTACCAATAGGAATTGTTAAATAAACAGTACCATGTTCAAGCATAGCACCATGTTCATGTTCCATTAAATTTTTAACAAATCCTTCATATGATTTATCTGTAATATGATCTTCTGATTTGTAACAATTACGACCACAAATCTCAATATGTTTAAACATATTTTCTAAAAGATCACCTTCATATTTCTGTGTTATAAATTCAAACTTTGGTTTTACAAAATTCATTCTGTTCTTCTATATATTTTAAGTAATTATTAATCCATTTTTTCATATTATTAGTTAATACATCTTTAGCTCCATTATTACCAAATAATTTTACTAAACAACATTCTTGACATTCGGTTAGAAATATGCTAATTGATATTGCATAATCTTTATTCCAAGCAGCTAATCTATGAATCAGTGGATCATAATAAAATTCAAATCCTTTATAAGTAAGCATATTCGTTTGCATTAAGTATAAAAAATAATCTATTTGTTTTATGCAAGTGCACTTTTCTGGGTTGTGTTTTCCACCACTCATCTAAATAATACCAACTTACATAAAACAAATTTGCTGATTCAACAACTATTGTTAAATCATTATATGTCCATCTTGAATTTGGTTCTAATTTTTTAAATATATTAATCATATCATGTATGATATTTTTAATATGCTGAAGATACTTTTGGTAATTCTTTTAAGTATTTAGCATTAAGCATAAATTTCCACCAATTGGCGGTTGAATATATACTGCCACCTTCTTTAGGTATTGTTCTTAAATATACTTTATAAAAAAGTGTTTGAGCACCAACACATACTTCTTCACCCTCAAATAAATAAACGTTATTAATCAATGGAAATGTCATAATTATAAAATTTTGTAATTTGTTAATATTTTAGTTTCTTTCTCTAATTGTTTTTTGAACTTTGCTACTCTATATTCTCTATGTTGAATAAGTATATTCATTTCTTTTTGAGCTGCTTCTTTACATGAAAAATATTTTGAACTTCCATGATATGCCATTCCTGAATCATGCCAAATTGGATGAATCTTAATTGGTTGATATCCATGTTCGCAATATAATAAAAGATACCCACCATCCCATAATTGTTCAACTTCATTTCTCAATTCAATTTTAACAACTTTACGAGGTTTCATTTTACAATGATCATAATAATAAATTATATCACCTGGCACTAAATCTTTAAATGTTTTCATATTTAAAAAATATCTTCTATATTAGTTTCTTCTGTTTTTGTTTCTACTTTTGTTTTTTCTTGTTCTTTAACTTCATTCTTTTTCATTAAATTTGTTTTCTGAATAGCAAATTTATAAAAAGTATTCATTATATTATTGTCATAAGGCATTGCACCCGTATGAGTTTGGTAATTTGTACCTACATCTTCAATTATCTTACCAGGAAGATTAACAATCATTACAATAATATCATCTGGTGATGTTCCTTCAGGTAAATATCCACCTTCTAATAATGCTTGTTTATAGAAATATAGTTGCAATGTATATCTAAACCAATTAAGTTGTGGATATTTAAACATAGGACCTAACATCTTTTTAGTCCATTTATTAGCAACTTTATCAATTGTGCCTGAAGACTTCCAATCAATTAATATGTATTTACCAGTACGTTTATTTCTAAATAAAGCATCAAAACGTCCATACATATACATATCTTCTCCAGTATCAGGATCTTTTACTTTTAAGTATAAATATTTTTCTCTATCAATAAATTCTGTATCTCCTGACTTACTTAATACTGAATAGAAATTATCAAACGAATCACAAAGACTGTGTAGTCTTTCATCATAATCATATCCGTTATCTAATTTAAATAATCTTCTATCATTATCAGTTCCAGTTAATATACTCCCAATATAATCATCAAGTAATGAACCATAATGAGTTGATGTTGCACCCTTTGCAGACCATACTTCCATAATCTGTTCAACTGTCATATGATAATACTCTGATTGAGGATTATTAAAATGCTTGTTATATGTATTTGCTGCTACACCTTCTGTATCAAAAGGTGTAAATAAAGTATCTAAAGCAGTAGAAATACTAATCTTTTTTAATGCTTTATTAATATTTACATTAGAAAAATCTATCATTTTTAAACTTTTTAATTTTAAAAAATATAGTTTATTTAATACTATATGTTCAATTGTTAAAGAAATATAAATATAATATTAAATTATATAATATTTGAATTAATAAAGCAAATTTCTATATTAATATTATATAAAAATCAAACAAAAATAGTATGAATACATTAGATTCGAAGAATTTAGAAGATCTTAAGATTAAGCTTCTTAAGATGAATAATGGAGATAGACTACACTGTTTGTGGGGAGTTCGTATTTTATATACTGATGCTACAGGTAAGAATCGAATGACAGATTATTGTTTGTCGATTGATAAACATTCTAATGACAAATATACAGTTTGTAGTTGTTTTGATTTTAGAGGTCATGAATTATTTTGGGATGCATTAAAAGATTCTGGTGTTAAAAAATGGTATCATTTTAAAGATTTTGCTATTAATCTTTATTATGAGGAGATGCTTATGGTTCTTATGTTAATGCATAAATTCTTTAATAAATATGTTGGAGATAAATCGGTTTGGAAATTTATTACATTTGATAAAGATGAATGTGAAAAGAAATGTGAAGAACTTCGAAAGCCATACGAAATTGATACATTAGAAAAAGCAATTCGTATTATTGAAAGTGGAATTGATTCACTTGATGAAATTAAAAATAGATTAGCAGTTTTAAAAAATAAAAATTAATATGATTGATTTAAAATATAACGAAAGAGTTAAAAAAACTTTTAACTATGAAAAAATTAAATCTGCAATAGAAACTTGTAAGCCAAAATTTTTTGGCAACAATGTTTGTATTGATTTACTTTGGACTCCCCAAATTTATTTTGATTACGCAAATGGATGGGCAGCAGGAAAACCAAATAAAAAAAATTTTAATGGTAGCAATTATATAGGTGTAACATTGGGAACATCACCAAGATTATTTATTGATTGGTATGTTTCAAAAAATCTTTTTAAGAAAAATGAAGCTATTGGTAAGATAGGATTTTTTTATCCTGAAGTTATTAATGATGATGAAAAATCTAATTGGGAAGAAATTCAAAAATATTTAGAGTCTAAATATAATGCAAAAGATCAAGAAAACAATAATTATATAAAATTTTGTTCTTATAAAGAATTGGAAATATTTCTTAAAGAATTAGAAGATATCATTAATAAATATAATATAAAACGTAATAATGAAGCATATTTTTACTTTGATAAAAATGAAGCATCGTGCAATGCTGAAATTAAAAAAGTTAAATATGAAATATTGAGTTGTGATGAAACTCTAGTTAACTTATATAAACAATTAGAAGATACTAATAAAGCTGCAACTGCATCAGATGTCGATATGACAGTATTAATTAATTCAATTAACGATAAAATTAAAAAAGTTAAAGATAAAAAAGACAATATTATTAAGAATATTAAATTATGACTCCAAAAGAAAAAATAGCTGCCAAATATTTGATGTTGGAAACTCGTTATCGTAATTGTCAAGAACATGGATTTGATGGTAAGCCAACAGGTAAGTTTGATATTTCTAAGGTTGATAACTATCATATAGAAGATCATGAATTATCTTTTCCTATACATATATGGTATGAAGTCACTAGACATACATTAGATGAACTTAAAGATGAATTACAAATTTTTGAAAGTTTATGGATTGATAAAAATGGAGAACATATAATTAAACAAGTAAATAAGATTGTTAATACATTGAATATTAAAACTGAATGTTCTAAAATCTAATTATATTTGAATTTTTTAAATAAAATACTATATTATATTTGTAAAAATCAAATAAATATGAAATTCGGACAAAAGAAAACACAAGGTATTGAGGAGTTAAGAAAAAAGTTTGTTGCTCGTGGCTATATGCCAACTGGTTATCAACTTGATTCAATTACTAAAGCTCTTGCTGAAGTACTTGGTAAGACAAAAGTTCATATTAATGTTCCTTATTCAAATTTTAATTGTCATGGTGAGGCAATCAAAGTTGCAAAGGATGTTAACGGTCTGATGCCGTTTTCAACTGCTCGTGTTTCATTTGATGAAGTAACTACATTATTTTATGGAGATAAACGTGTAGGACGGGGAAATTATTTGCCTTTTCAATCAGAGGTTGATTGTTATTATATTAAGAATATTGATACATCTGGAGCTCTCTGGGTTACTATTGATTTAGAAAAAGGACCTAGTTGGAGAACATATCTTTAATTATATTTGAATTTTTTAATTAAATTACTATATTATATTTGTAATTTTAATAATATTAAACATGGAAGAATTTTGGAAGCCCATTTCACAAAATTTGTATTACATTGGTGTTGATGAGAATTATGAGGTGTCTAATACAGGTAAGGTTCGTAACAAGAAGACGGGTCATATTTTGAAAACCACACCAACAAATGGTAATAAGCGTCGTATGAAGGTACAGGTTAAGTGCAGGGGAGGTTATTATTATCTATCACTACAGATTTCACATGTTGTTTATGATACATTTATTGGTCCTGCATATAATGGTCATATTAAGCACCGTGATGGTAATAACATGAATAATGCAGTAGATAATTTATATATTTGATAATTTTAACCATATTTGAATTTTTTTAATATTAAACTATTTATAATATATAAAATTTAAATAGAAGAGATTTGGGAGAAAATATATGTTGCATTATAAGTAGTTAAGTTATTTTTGGTGTTCATATGTTGGTAATTATCGAACATCACATATTAAGAATATTATAAAGACAACTTTTAAAAATATTAACACAGTTTGTAAACATTTTAAAAAACATAAATATGATAAAGTATTTTAATCCTAATCCTACTTGTAAGTTTTTCAAGTCAGGTAATCCTAAGAACTGGTATATTAATGATTCATCAGTACGAGCATTGTCATGCGCATTGAACATTACATGGGAAGCAGCTTATGATCTTTTATCAGAAGCAGGTAAAAAAATTTATAATGTTGCGACATCTAAGCAAGCGTTTGATGAAGTTTTGAAAAATCACGGATATGAATTTGTAACACTTGGAAAACCTCAAAGAGGAACATCTCGTCCTACTGTAACAGAATTCATTAAAGATTTCAATAAAGGAACAATGATTTTAAATTTGGCAGATTATTTTGTTACTTTTATTGATGGTGAAATTTATGATGTATCAGATAAGTGTCTAAAATCTTCAGTTTATTCTTATTGGATTAAGAAGTAAATTAATTCTTCTTCATTAAGAAATAAATGTTAATAATTGATCTATTTTATACTAAATATATTGTTTAGTAGAAAATGGATTATAAGCAAACTTTAGTTATCAATTTAATAGGTGGTCCTTGTAGTGGCAAGTCTACCGTTGCAGCTGAATTATTTGCAAGACTGAAGAAAATGGGAGTTCATTGTGAACTGGTTTCTGAATATATAAAAGATCGTATATATGAAGAAAATAAAACAATGCCTACCAATCAGATTGCTATATTTGGAATGGAACATTATAACATATCAAATAAAATAGGAAAAGTTGATGTTATTGTTCATGATGGTTCATTCATAAATAATATTTTATATAAAGCTGAAGATAATACAGAGTTTGACAAATTAATTATAAATGAATATCATAAGTTTTGGAATTTAGATTTTTTCATTAAACGTGGTAATATTGAATTTGAAGACTATGGAAGAATTCATAATTATGAACAGTCTTTAGAATTAGATGTTAAAATCAAAGATTTGTATTATCTTGCTGACGCTGAATTTATTGAAGTTGAATCAAGAGATGCAGTAGATAAAATAATTCCAATCGTACTTAAAGAATTAGCAAAGTAAATTTTACTTTTAATAAATTTATAAAGAAATGATTTGTAAGCAAATAGAAACTGGTAAATATTTTAATTATCGTTTCCTTAATAAGGATGAAGTAGAAATTGATGATTTTGATGGATTCGTAAAGAAATTAACTTATGAATCATGGCTTAATGATTATTTCATTGTTGATAAATGGCGGTGTTTAACAGATTATGATATTGAATATAATAGAAAATTAAAAGTAAATGATAAAGATTAAAAATCATAACATATTTCCATACGTTGTTGATAAACATAATAATGTATGGAAATATATTGTATCTAAACAGCACTTTATTAAAGTAACACCTTGGGAATATGCTGAAGATCGTAGAGTAAATGTTTTTGAAATTGAAAAACAGATCTTATCAGGTAATTTAGTACAAAAGAAAGCTAAACCTCAAGTTTATGAAATAATTAATAAGCGTTGGGATGATTATGAATATTCATGGGAATATGAAGGTACATTATATTCTGTAGGTATTAATCATATTGATGCACAAGCGTATGATGCACCAATTCATAAATTTGAGCAATCTTACAAAGATAAAGAGGGTAATAAACATATATATTATCATGAATATCGTATAGGATTCTATAATGGTAAAATTGTTTGGTGGACATGTTATCATTATTATCCTCGCACATATGTTTGGAGTTTTGAATCAATTGATAAAGAACCAAAAGATAAATTTGATAATTCATCAGGACGATGGATTATAACAGGACAATGGACTAATATTAAACATATTAAGCCAATTTATAATAACACAACTCAAAAATATATTTAAAATGATTGGTCATAACGGTAAGTTTACAGACACAGAATTATATAATGTATTTAGTTCTTTAATAAATATTGATTATCGAACATTTAAGTTTCGTAGTGATTGCATATATGATCCTGACATTAAAATAGATGCCAAATTATCTTATATTAATGATGGAACAGAATATCTTTCAGCACAAACATATTTATATTCATTAAAATATAAACAGAAAAGAGTTGTTACAGCTATATGTCGCAAAATTAATTTAATGGATTTTGTTGAAGATATTGGTAAAGATTTAGCTGAAGCTTGTTATAATGATCCTTCAATTAAATCATCAAAAAAAGCTGAGGAATATATTGAAAATAATTTTAATTTTATTAAAAAAGTTCAACAAATATTGTTTGAATATTCTGACAAAAATCAAATAGAAGAAGGATCAAATAGTTCAATCATATTTGGAGATTCTGTTGATAAAATAAAATTTAGCGATTATGAATATAATATAAATTACTATAAACATGATAATTACATGTTTGTAGAACGTTTTGTTAAGAAACCTGGAGAAAAAAATGAAATTAATGAATTATTAATTTATAAAGCTAAATTAGGATATTTTAAATTTAAAAAAATATTTTTTGAGGAATTAGCAAATAGAATTAATGATAATTCTACAATAAGATATGTTTGCAAATGGATAGCTAAATCATATGAGCGTGTTTTTATTCCCAAATTAATAGAAAACATTAATATACTTGAAAGTAATAAAGAAGTATCTTCAAAAGATATTGATATTATGGACCCAGTATTGGATTTAAATAAAGAAGCATTTAAAAAAGAATACGATAAATTTATAGAAAATACATACGATAAATCAAACGAAAAGAATTTAGAAAATACATTAAATGAAATAGAAGAATGTATTGAAAAATCTAATACAGATAACTATATAGATTTTAATATTCAAACAAACATTTATAGATAATAATTTTTAACATTTAAATAAATAAATTTATGGAACTTATTAACAGAAAAAATTTGCTGGCTAACATTGCCAAGTTGGAGAGTGAGCGTGATGTACTTAAGAATAAGAAGTACGAGTATAAGGTAAAGCGTGCATGGCCTGGCGTATGCAATATTGAAGCTATTACAGATGTCGAATATCTTATTAAGGCTTTCAATATTATTAAGGAAGGTACAAAGGGTGATGATTCTGCTGTAGATACTTTGGGTTTGTCTAAGCTTGGTTTAGTTAAAACATCAAATGAACCTCGTTTGTATTATGGTTATACTGCTGAGGCATGGGAAGCTGACCTTAAGTTGTGTGCTGAGGAGTTGGCTGATGTTAAGAAGCTTGAGTCTATTGAAAAGGCCATTAAGATTCTGCGTAAGAATATGAGTGAGGAAGATAAGTTCAAGGAGGATATGACAGCTGTTGCTAATTTGCTTGGTGAGTAATGAAGAAGATTGATAAAAAGGGAGTTGTTGACATTCAAAATCAGCAACTCCTTGATAATTCATCAGACTTCAACAACTTCGAAAATCTATCTTATTTTATTGGAGAATATAAAAAAGCTAAAGCAATTATTGCTCAGTGTAAATCTTTTTATCAAAATTTCTTAAGAACAAAATTATATTCAATTAATGAATTACAAAAAATTAAAGGAATTAATTTAATTGATCTTAAGTTAGATAATGAAGCTTATGCAAGTCATGTTCAAAAATTAGTTAAATACATTCTTATAAAGAAGGCAGCAAAAGAACTTGAAGAAGTATCTGATACTTATGGTTTGAAGTTTTTCCAATACATACCGCCTGATGAAGGAAAAACTTATAATTACGAAAAAAATGTTTGGAGAATTTATCCAAAGAAAGACGCATTACTAAAAGGCAATAGTGTATATACATATTTGACAAGTTTTCTTGATGGTAATTATTATCATAATAAGATAGAAAATGAATATGTATCTGATGGATATACATATTTTTATGATCATAAAGTTAATGCAGATTATGTAAATCTTAAATATGCTAAAAAACATAAGACACAAAGTAATTTAGAACCATCATATGAATCTAAATATAAAGGAGAAGATAAGAAAACACATAAAGGCATTTATGAACATGTTCCTCGTAAAGATAAGAAAGGAAATTTAATTGAATATGAATTTTATAAGTTATCTAAAAAGGAATTAGAATTAATAGATTTTATAAGTAATTTCACACGAAATAATTTATATGATGATCTTTATAATGAAATATATTTGAATCCTGATAAATATCAAAATACATGGGTTGAATATATTAATTTTATGAGTGAAAATTATAAAGATGAAAATAATTCAATTATTTGGTTTGATGTTCGAGATTACCATCGTAAGATACGAGAATTAAAAGAAGAAGAAAAACGTAAATATCTTTTGTGTCCTGCAGTTTATCTTAAACTAAAGCCAATGAAGGTTGAAGATTATCATCCGCAATGGAATAGAGAAACTTATGAAAAATATGTAGTAGATGAAACATGCTATGTTGATGCAAGCAAATATATAAATAAAGATTATCTTAAGTTATATTTGGATTGGAAACATGATCAACAATATAGGTATCATGATGATTATATACCGAAAACATATGTAGAAACTAATAGATATGGTGAAAAAACATATATAGATACACGTTGTGAAACGTTTGATACTGATTTGTTCTCATATTTAGCAATCAACGTACCTCAATTATTGGAAATTATAAAATCGGAAGGAGAATTTACAAATGTTGATTTTTCTGAATATCATTCTACTAGATTGCCTTCAGATTTTTATTTTACAATTGTAAATGGAACACCATTTAAATTTGCTGATGATTTGTCTTCTGTTAAAATCAAATATGAAGAAGATAAAAATATGTTGGAATGTACGTATGAAAACGAACATAGAGGAAAGAAATATGCTTGGCCAAGTGATGCTCCTTGGATAGTTACGACTTATTTCTATTCTTTATATTTTGATTGTAATACTAATGAACCAATTAAATATAGCTTTAGTAAAGATACAGTTGAAGAAAGTTGTAAACATAGATATTAAAAAATAGGTGGAATATTCCATCTATTTTTTGAATATGATAAATTCATAAATTTACTTGTAAATTTTGAATATTATTTAAAAAATGACTATATTATATTTGTTAATAAACAACAACAACTATGCGCAAATATAATTTAATTAAAGATCGTATTGCAACTCCAAATGAAGTTTTTGAAAATCTAAAAAATGGTGGTTTAAAACTTCTATGTTTTAATAAAGAAACTGGCTTATGGAGTCAAGTTGCTTGGTGTTGGGATGGTAAAATTGAAGTTATTACGATTGAAAATGACACAGTTGTTGGAGAATATTTTATATCCTTTAATTATGAAAATGTATGTGATTTAAAATTAAACACTACATTTTTTAAGAATAAGACTTGGTGGTTAGGATATATTCAGGATTAATTATGACAAAGAACGAAAAATTAGAATTATATTTTAAGGCTAAAGAAGCCTATTATAATGGACAGGAAATTATGACTGACTTTGAGTTTGACCAACTTGAGAAAGAACTTGGGTTGGAAAATAAATCTGAAGTTGGTACTCGTCGTAATCCTTCTTATACTGTTAAACACCCATTCATTATGGGTTCTATTTCAAAGGTACAGATTCATAAGAATAAAGAAGGAAATATTGATTGGAATAAATATTATAATGAAATGCTTAAGTATACAGATAAGCAATGTAATTATATTATTACTCCAAAATATGATGGCTGTTCATTTGAAGTATATGTAAATAATGGATATATAACTATTTCTTCACGTGGTGATGGTAATTGGGGAAAAGATCTTAAGAAACATTTATATTCAAAAATTCCTAAGTATTTTTATGAATTAGGTGGTACATATACACTTCGTGGAGAAGTACTAGTACATAAATCAGTTTTTGAAAAAGAATATGCCGAACAATTTACAAATCCTCGTTCATTTGTGTCTGGTGTTCTTAATAGAGATTATTCTAATGAACCTGAATTCAAATTAATGCTGAATGATCTCGCTATTATGATTTATGATTTTCGTACATTAAACAATGGTATTTGGATAGATAGAGATTGGACAGAGTTATGTTTTGATGAAGATGGAAACGAAATTCTTTCAAATGATATAAGAGGTGTATTACCTGATTATTATAAGATTTATCCTATTTATAAAGACAAAGATCATCTCGCATATATCTATGAAGAATATTCGGAATTTCGTAAGGAATGTACTTTTGCGCTTGATGGTATTGTAATTAAGCCAATTGCTGAAGAACGTATCAATAATACTACTGAGCGTCGTCCTAAAGATTGTGTGGCTATTAAGTTCATTCCAATGCTTGAAGAAACTGAAGTATTGGATATTACCTGGAATCTTGGTAAAACTGGTGAATTAACTCCTATTGTTTGGGTTAAGCCAGTTGAAATGGACGGTCGAATGGTTCAAAAATGTTCAGGTCATAATTATGGATATCTTTTGGAAAAGAAAGTATCAGTTGGTTCAAAGATTATTATGTCGCTTGCTGGTGATATTATTCCTTTTCTTTACAAAGTAACAAATACAGATAATTTTGATTCTAGCAAACTTAATGTACCTGAGAATACATATATTGATGGAGATATTCATTTGATGAAAATTTTGAATGAAACTGATATGCTTCGCAATATGTTCATTAATTCTGCTCAGACATTAAATATTCCAAATATTGGTAATGAAACTGCTAAAAAGATTTTTGAATATTTGGAAAGAACTAATTCAGATGAAATGACTGCAGATTTCTTTGGAGAAACAACAAAGAAACTGCCCGACAATATTCTTCTTTGTTCACCTGAAGAAATTTATTTTGGTACTGGTTCTGGAAAGGCCGGAGATAAAGCAAAGAAATCATTTGAAGAAACACTTAAAAATCTTTCATTAGTAGATATTATTAAGTCTTGTAATTTTAGATTCTGTGGTTCTAAGGTTGCTGAACAGTGCGCCACATATATGCTTACTGGAAATGCAGATTTTGAACATCTTGCAACACAGGGATATGAATGGGTTACTAAAGATTATTCAGATGAAAAGAATGATATTTATAATATTCTTTCACATCTTGGAAAAACCGTGGATGATTTTAAAGCTGTTCATATTGCAGCAACACAAACCGTATCTAATCAGATTCCCGTAATTCTTACTGGTGAACCAAATAACTATAAGTCAAAGGGTGAGTTTCTTAAGTGTAATCCTCAGTATAGAAATACCACATCATGGAAGGAAGTACAAATTGTATTTACTAATTCATTTGATAGTAACACGGGAAAAATGAAGAAAGCTCGTGAAAAAGGAATTAAGATTGAACTATATTAAATAAGTATTGTATTATATACATATTTAATATTTATATATTGTTTGTTGACTTAAATTAATGTTATCCGATACAGGGATAACTATAAGTTCTGAATTGATAATATTTATTTATTAATGACTTAATGTGATTTAACATAAGTCATTGGTAGATGATATGAAATTAATTGAATATATTAAAATTTATTAAAATTATGAGTAATTGGAAATTACATTTAAACAAAGGAAAAGTACAATGGTATCAAGGAGATTCATATGATGAAGAAAAAGATAATTATGAATGGGAAGATACTATAAGTTATGTTGGATATGGAAGAGGACGTTCATCATGTGTAATTTATTTTTGGTCAGAAACTAATCTACAAAATATGCAAATGTTTATGACAGATTTTGATGATATAGCTATAAAATTGGATCATGGTAAATTACAAGGTACATTCACATTTTGTAAACGTGGCGCAAATTATGGAATTAAATTAAAGTAATATGTTAACATTTTTAACTTATTTATTAGGTTGGCTATTATGGTCAATTGGATATTATATCTTTAAAGTATATTATGATAAAGATATATGGACTAGTAAGAAATTAATTGCTTATAGAGGTTTTATTTCTGGTGTTTTTCATGGTTTGGTATTTTTGTTGTGATTACAATAATCATTATTTATGGCATATGTAATATAAATGATTGGATAGAAGATAAATTACGTTAAATAAATTATTAATTAAAATTAAAATGTATGAAAAAAGAACGATTAATACAAATTGTAAAAAGATCTGAAGAGATTTTTAATAACACATATTATAAAGTGTTATATCATGATGGGTTAAATGGTGCTGTGATACCGTCACTTATTGAGATTTGTCTATTAGATGCATTTGAGGAAATTTATGGTTCTCGTGTGATGCATGGAGATGAAACAACAGGTCACGATATTGAGCATAGATATTTTAAAAATATCGCTATGGAAGTTAAAGCTACATCTAATGTAAAAGAATTAAAATTTGCACAAAATAGATGTCCTGGTGATAATAAGTTTCCAAATAAAGATAAAAAAGTTCCACACATATTTATTGCTTTTAAAAAGGAATTAAATAATAATGGAAAATATAAATTAGTTTATAAGAAAGTTTTGTTTGGATCTGTTTCATATAATGATTGGCTTTCAGGAATTAATCCAGAATCAACAAGAAGATCATTGTTTATGACTAAGAAAATATTAAAAGAAAATTGTGAAGAACTTTTTTAATAAAACTTATGTTGCATAATATGATTAACTTAATTAAAGAACAAAAAGAACTATTTAAAAATCAAATTATAGATTATCTTAATTATGAAATTGGTGCTACTAAAGATCAATTAAAAGATAGTATTGAATTATGTGACCAAAATTATTTTACTGGTTCTGTTGAAACATTAATTGCAGTAAAAGAATATATTAAAGATATGTAATGTGAGAATTTAAATAAATTATGAGTTTATCACCAGAATTAGATAATTGATATGTATATGAACGATCAATTATTAGAAATATCAGAAAACGACATCGTAATTATAATAAAAACAAGAAATAAATAATGACAGAATTTAAAGATTTCTCTGATAAAAAATGTTGTTTAAACTGTGATGGTTTTTGCTGGTGGGATAGTGATTACTGTTGTACAATGGAAATGAAAATACACCAGTATTGTTGGCCTCATCAAAATTGGTTTGATAGAGATATTGATAAAACAATGGAAACACCCGAAACATGCAAAAATTATCATTATAAACATCATGAAAAATATCCTGAATCTGAGAATGAATATATGCAAGAATATAAGAAATTTAAAGAGTGGGATAAATTGTGTTATCAATTAGAACAACATGTAAATAATAGATGGGAAGATCCTAAAATAGAAGCAACAATTAAATGGATTCATAATCATTATTTTAATAATTTGAATAATAAATAAAATGAACTATATTTATTTGTAATTTTAATAAAATTGATATGCTTAACGATTATTTAAGACTTAAACCAACAATTATTCAGCGCAAAGGATTATATCATCTTTATAATCTTAAAAATCCATCAGAACGTGATATTTCAGATTTTGAAGAATATTTCAAATATGAATGGATTAATCATAGGGATGAATATAATTATATGATCGTTGATGCTAATGATGAATCATTTAATTTTGAATATTATAAAACATTAGATGAGGTATTTCAAAAATATACTTCATTCAGTATGTTTGGAAAAGAAGATCGTAGTTCATTTAGTTATTGGTTCGCTCATTGGTGTGGATTTCAATTAACTGCATTGAATTTAGGAATATGGAAACCTAAATATTTATTGCATGATATTGAAAAACCATGGCTTAAACTATTATGGAAAGGTGATTATAAGAAAGTCCAAAAGTGGCATCGTAACCACAATAAGCATCACCTAGAATATGGATTAAAACATGGTTGGAATAAAATAGATTGGGAAGCATTAATGATTGATTGGCAATGTTGTGGTCTTTCAAAACAGCAAGCCCAATTAGATGCTCGCGAAACAATGGAATATGAAGTAAAGAAAGAAAAATGGCATTCATATGAAAAAGATATTCGTAGTCATTTAGAACCTATTTTGATCAAGAATCATTTATAATGTTGAAAAATATTATATGTTAAAACTATTTTAAAAATGTAATTGTTATTAATTTAATTTAAATAAATAAAAGAAATGGAAGAAAAAAAGAACAGTATGTTTAAGCGTATGCTTGAAAAGATGATGGCTCAGTACAGACCAACAAAGTCAGGCCAGTTGCGAATGACTTTTGATGGTACAATTGTATTGAAGAAAACTAATCCAACTGGTGAAAGTTATATTGGTATTAACAATGATGGTGCCATTGTTTCATATGAACCAGAGTTTGTAATGGATTTTCCTGTTTATTTGATTGATCGTCCATATTCACAGGTTAGTGAAAATGATATTATGCTTGTAAGCGAAGGTGAAAAGGCTATGTATGGTAAGATCACCAAGGTTACCAAGGATTATATTGAGGTTCTTTGTTTTAATGGCAATAATCTTAGGATTAATAAGACTAAGGATTTTATGACAAATTCAGAAACTGTTTGCGTCGTATTGAATATGTTTGCTGGATTTAACAATAATACAGTAAACGGATTTAATCCATTAATGTTTGCATTTATGAATGGTGAAGGCGGAGATGTCGATATGGAGAAGTTCATGATGCTTAACATGATGATGAATCAGAATGGTAATCAGACTAATGGAATTGATCCAAACATGATGATGCTAATGTTCCTTAATAAGAGCAAGGGAGAATCAAATATGTTTGAAACAATGATGCTCATGCAAATGATGCAAAATGGTGGTTTTAAAATGTTTAATACTACTCCAACAGTAACATTAGCAAATGCAACACCTGTTAAAAAGACATCAACAAAAAAGACATCAGCAAAGACTATAGAATCTAATACTGATAATAGTGAACAAGCACAAGGTAAAAACTAAAATATAATTTAAATTATATTTGAAAATTTATCCCAAGCGTTACTATATTTATTTAGTTTAATTAAATAATATATGGTATCACTTGGGATAATTATTTTAATTATAATTTGCTTTGTTTGTGGTGGATTATTAGGACATCTTTTAGATATTTTGGAGTGGATATTTACATTCCTAATGGAAGGTTGTTTAAAATTAGTTGGATGTTTATTTTTGGTTATCATAGGAATAATTTTAATATATTGTATAATTGAATAATGACAATTTTTTTAACAGGAACATGTGCAGATACTGCAGATGATTTAGATTCAAAAAGATTAAACCGTCAAATACAAGAATGCGGTTGGTTAATTAATATGGTTGAAGGCACTGGGAAGTGGAAAAACCATCCTTGTAATTTTATGTATAAAGATCATATTGATTGGATAAAATTATATAGAGAATGCCTTATTGCATATAAAAATAAAGATTTTAATTTATGTAAGTGTTTATCTAATAAAGCTGAAAAGATACAACCTGATTTTATTTGTGAAGATCTTATCTTAAATTTTAAACGACGTCTTTATACGAAAGATCCTGATTTTTATAAAAGATGGTCGCATTTGGGAAAATCTGAAGCTAATTATTATTTTGTTGATGGTTATTGGTGGAAATATGAAAATGGTAAAAAAGAAATTGATAATACATTTGGCAAATAAATATTTTTAATAAATATATAGATATTAAACATGAGTACATATCAATCATTAATCATAACACCAGTAAAATATGAAAATAAATATTTAAATGAATATATAGAACATTATAGAAACTTAGGGTTTACTAAAATGTTAATCATTGATAATAATGATAGCACAGGTGATTATGCTGAAGATATATATGACATTATTGATGCTAATGATAATTTTATAGATGTTATCAATAAAAAAGATTTATATTTTAATCATAATCAACTTTTAAAAGAAACATATTTGAATAATTATATTAATTATGATTTTATATGTTTTTTTGATGTTGATGAGTTTTTAGAATTAGATGAAAAATATAATAACAATATAAATAATTATTTTGATGAAGATTGGTGTCAAACGAATGAATGTATTTTGATCAATTGGGATTGTTTTGGATTTAATAATTTAACATATTATGAAAATAAACCATTAAATGAACGTTTTACACAAAGAATTAATGATTATTATAATAACCAAACAAAAATAATTGTTAATTGTAATAATTTAAAAGAAAACATACAAGGATTAGAATATACACATAAAATAAAATGTGATAAAATATGTAAAGGTGATGGTACAATTGTAAGAAATATTAATGATATACTTCAATTTAGTAATAATATTACAAATATAAAATTAAAACATTTTATATTTAAATCAATTGAAGAATTTTTATTTAAAAGATGTATTAAAAACAATCAGGACCATCTATATTCACCAAATACACATTTAGTTAATCTTTATTGTTTTAACAAAGAATTATCGAATGAACAATTAGATTATATCTATAATTATATTAATAAATTTGATGATGAATTTTTATTTAATGAATTTAAAAAATTAATATTAGATATATATTTAGATTCAAATGATATTAGAAAGCGTTATATTGAAAATACATATATGATACCTTTAAATTTAACTTATTAATGAAACGAATAGTAATTGGAGATCCACATGGACGTTGGGGATTAGTAAAACAAATATATGATAAGGAAAATCCTGATGAAGTAATTATTTTAGGAGATTATTTTGATTCTTTTAACATAGATGTATATACTCAACGTGATGGGTATGAGAACATAATTAATCTTAGAAAAGAACATTTAAAGATGCATAAAGGACGATTCATAATGTTAATTGGTAATCATGATATGCATTATATGGATGAAAATTTTGGGAGATGTTCAGGATGGAATTCTTTATCTGCATCAGTTGCTGGGTATCCTTTATGCAGAGACTGGGATAAAGAGATTCTTCAAATGATATTTATAGATGAAATTAATAAAACAATATATTCTCATGCTGGAGTATCTATGAATTGGTTTAATGAGTGGATTAAATCGGGTTCATTAGGTGATATCAATACTATTGAAACTAAAGCATTTTGTTTTACATATAGAGATGGTGGCGACTGCTATGGGAGTTCAATATGGAATAGTCCACTTTGGATTCGCCCTGAAGGATTAAAGAAATCAATGTATGTAGATAAAGATGGTGTTATTTGGTCTCAAGTATTTGGACATACTGAACCTGATACACCAATTCATTGGAATACTAATGAAGCAGATTTCTATGGTATAGATTGTATATATAAACACTATTTAATAGAATATCTTGATGATGGTATGAAATTAATTAAACGTGAATTAGGTCATGTAATAATGTAAAAAGGAAGTACTTAAGTACTTCCTTTTAAAATTTAGGTATATTAACTTTCGGCATTGTAATATTTGACATAGAATGATTCATACTACTCATCATCTTATTTGGATTATATTGTTTTCTCATCATGTCTGATTCTTTTTGTTGTCTTTCATTTTCCTTTTCTTGTTCTTTATGAATCTGCTTAATTTCTTCAAGCATAATTTCAAATTCATAATAAGGTAATAATCCAATTTCAGATGGTTGTATATGATAGTCTTTGCAAATATACAACTTACTTTTGACCAAATTTTCTGTGTTTACCTGATAAGTTGAATAGATCGCGGATGCTATTTGGAAATCGTATATCTGATGTTACCTCCTCTCCACAAATAGGACAATTAATAATTAACTTATTTGATGGTGTAACAATAATATTGCGAAGTACATCATCCATAAATGTAAACATATCTTCATTCCATCCTTTATACTTCAAATCAATTTCTCTAATTTGACGTTGAGCAATTGTAGCGTCTTTAGAAATCTTTGGTGTAAGCCAACTTGCAAATCTAATAAATGTTTGATCTATCTTACGATTACGATTTTCTTGTAAACGTGCAATTAACCAAGCCTTAATAGCAGCATCCTTTTCAAGTGTTGGTAAATAAAGTTGAATTGGTTGTTCTCCTTCAATATCAAATTCAGCAGGATCAATATACCAACATCTTTCTTCACGAGAATAATACTTCATAACTTCCTCATCTGGGAAATCATACATCAATGATTGTGATGTTAATTGGAAGTCAATTTCATTATCACATTCTGGACAATAATCAGTATACTTAATTATTTTTTCACCAGTACGGAATGTATATTCACGAATAAGTAATAAGAAGAAGAAACGATCCCAGTTATTAATATTACCCCATGGTATTGGTTGACCACCAGGTCCAATAATTGCTAAACAACTCTTAAGAATTTCATTAAATACATCATCTACTGAATTAGGATTTTCATCATCAATATTTGACCAGTTACGAATTGCTTCTACAGTTGCAGGACGGATACGGAAATTCCAATTTTCTGGATAGAATATTGCTCTCTTACCAAGTAATGCTTTATCTACATCAATCCATCCTTCTCTAATTTCTGCATTTTGACCAATCTTATCACCAATACGTGAAAGTTTCTTTTCATCAATCATTCGTTGATCTGCATCTTTATCAACAAAAGGATTATCTCCTGGTTTATGATTTAATTTTGTACCAAGATATTTTGCTGCTTCAGATCTTGGCTCTTCAGGATTATTTTCAACTTGTTTTTCTCTTAATGGTTCAGCAGGCTCACCATTTTCCTGTATAGGACCAACTGGAGCTTCGGGAATTTGTCCTTGTAATGCTTGTTCCATTAATTCTTCATCTGTTAATGCCATATTTATCTTACTCTATATATTTTTGTATTTAATTAAAATAATTATTATTTTCTTATTTTAAGCAAATTTATTAATTTATTTTTATGATAATGCATAACTATAAATTTGATTAGGTTGTAATGTTGTTAAATATGTTACGCCTTTATATATAGGCATATAGTTTGGTGTTGTATTAGTTACTTGACGACCATATCGCCAACAATTTAGGGCTGAAGGTGGAGTAACTAATACACCATATTTAACCGCAATTGGTAATATTATTGTTTTATAAAAACATGATAAACCTTTTGCATCAGATATATATGACCATGCTGAAGGTGCATTAGCAATGACACCATTCGTACCACCGAAATATAATTTTACATTATCGTAATGTGCGCAAGTATTTAAAACATTTTTATCAATTAAATCACATAAAAAATAAGCCTCATCGCATATATTATAACCAGCTTCAAGATTGATTTTATCCTTAATCAAATCTATTAAACTAAAAGTATAACCATTAAATGCTGCTTGATATGACATATTATACCAAGTTGGCTCATATACATAACTTACCCATGGTTTACTTTTCATGGATGATCCAAATCCACAACTGATATTTTTTGATAATTGAACTAAACATGTATAATAGTTAAATGGACAAAAACCATAAGGTTCTGATGTTGTTGCTAAATGATACCAATAATGATATGATGGACTTTTTATATCAGTCGCTGAACATAATTTAACTTCATAAAATATATTCAAGCCATTATCACTCATACTAGTTGCATAATTCTGTAACGCAACTTTAATATCTGTTGAATTAATAAAGTTATTAAAAAATGTAGAATCATTAGTTAAATTTGTTAAAACATAATTATTTTGCGTTTTATAATATGATTTTAAATAATTAACAATATTAGCACCACCATAATAACCCATTGCGCATCCATTTGAAAGTCCACATCTATTATAATAAGGAACAATAACTAGATAATAATAAATTGGATTTGTTTCATCAGAAACATAATTTACTGCTTTAGACAACATATGACAATCCACACAATCAGTATATACAGTATGATTACCGTTAGAATTATATGATACATAAAACTGGCCAATTTGCATAAATGCACACTTACTATTTTCTTGTAATTGAATTAATTCATTATTTGGAATATTTTGGTTCTTAACTAAACTAAGCAAATAACTATTACCATATAATAAATAACTATTAATATTATTATTAGTACTGATATTCCATTCTACTCCAGTCAATGTTGCATTTTGACTATCATCATCACCGTTAAAATAATAACCACAATCACTTATTGGATATCTAATATCCGCATTTACTGTTGTTAAAGCTCCTTGCTGTAATATGTCTCTTGTAATTAATTTCGTTGTTGATTGTGCTGATTTATTTAAACTTTTTAATCCATAAGCCGTAGTATGTGATTGAAAATTTGCTAAAAAAGACGCATTATTTGCAGCAGATTCTGTATAATATTTAAAATTATTTGCACCTTGATTTGGAAAACTATTAGGTCTAGGTATACTATATAATGAATTACCACTATAATATGCTATATATGCTAAAGATGTATTATCCGACCAAATGTTGTTCAATGATATTAGCTTAGCCATTATTTAATTAATTATTTATTTAATAATATTTTTACTGGGTGAATTAATATGTTTTTATTATTTTCGTGCAATTTTTCAAGTAGATTTACTAATATTTTTTCACTTATTTGTATTGATCCATAAATACCGTGATTTTGCAATGTTTTAATATACCACTTATTTTTATTAACGGGTTTAACATATTCACCATCTCCACCAAAATCTTCTAATGTTAATCCATGTAAATTAATTAATGATGGCATCAAAAATTCATAATACCCAGAATTTCCAGATTTGTAGTAATCTATTAATATTTTTAATGCATTACTTGATATTCTAAAAACAGGATTAAATGATTGTAATTTCTCTTTAAACAAATTATTATTGTATATATTTGAATCTGATACTAATGGTGATATAAAATGTATTACTGAATAATCTATTTTTTGTATGTTAGATGCTAATAAATCAGCATCACTAGAATTATCAAAATATTCAAAAAAATTTATCCATTGTCCAGAAAATAATACGTCATCTTCAACACACCATATATAATCATATTGTGGGTTGTTTTCATAAAAATCTTGTATAACTAATGATACATTAAATAATTTATTATAATATTTTGCATAAAATATTTTTCCATATTTTTCTTTTAATTTTGTTTTATCAAAAATATAATAGTTTATGCCATTAATTAATTCTTCTTTATTTTCTGAAGATATCGCCCAATATAAATCATAATCAGAATCATATAATGAAAACTCTAAATTAGAATATCTATCATATGATAATGTGTTTATGTCATTTGATAATAAAACGATTGCAACTTTTTTATTTAAAAGTTTTTTTCTTAAATCTTCATTATAAAATTTATAAAATCTATATTGTAAAGATTGACTAAATTGATTATAATCGTTAAGTGTTTTATTATATTTATATGATAATATATAATAAATATTATCTTTTATAATTTCGTTATGAAAATATTTTAATTCATTATTAATAAATACTTCGTCATATATAGTTAAATCATCATTATATGTAAAAAATGTATCTAATGACATGTATTCATTTTTTATTAATTTTTCTTTACAATTAATATATTTATATATTTTTGAACACCAATCAACCCATGATTTTGTAACGTATGTATTAATATAAGCATTATTAATTAATACTTTTACTTTTTTAATATCATTTTCATTATTAATATCTTTATTTAAATCAATATCATATAAACCATTAACATAATTAATGAACTTACTATTAAATAATACTTCATTTTCTATTAATGACATATGAACAAATGAATTATATATATGACCATCATTAATATTGAATTCTTCATAAAACTGTTTATCATAATTTTCAATAACAGTGCCTTTATATGGCTTTGAAGTATTACCATTAGCATTAAACAATTTCCAACGTATTAATAATGCATTTTTTTCATGATAACCATTTAAAAAGTTTTCGAGTAATTCATTTGTTAATATAAAAAAACTATCAATATTATCTAAAAATAAGCACCACTCATATTCGTTTTTATATTTAGATATAAACCAATTATATGTATATTGATGATAAAAATAATCTTTTATATCAATATCTAATTGGTCTATTCTAAATAATGATACATTTTCATTATACTCATTTATAATTGTTTTATGTGATTTTGATTCGGGTACTTCAAATAAATATATATGATTAAAACCTAAATTTAAATGATGATCTATCCATTCCTTTAAATATTCATGATCATTATTTAAAATAACACATATACAAGATTGGTTCATTTATACTTATTTATATAATTATTAAAAAATAGATATTATTTAACAAACTTTTTCAAATATTAACATAAAAATTTGAATAATATTAATTAATTTCTATATTATATTTGTAATTTAAATAATATTTAAAATATGAAATATAATTCCGCAGTAGAAAAACAGTATGAGAAGTTTATTAACAATACAATTTGTGGTAGACAACTAAATGAATATCAGCTTAATTGTGTTAAGCGATATATGCAATACTGTTATGAAGCAGGTCATGCACAAGGTTACACAGATAAGAACGTATGATGTAGAAACTTTTAAATATATACAATATGAATAATGAAGTTAAGTTTGAAGTTAAAGGATTAGATTTAACAAATATAAAGATTGGCAATATTGTCAATATGGAACTATATTCTAAAGATACTCATCAAGATAATATTTGGGAGCATATTAATTGTAGTTGGGATAAGAATCGTGATTATGAAGTTATTGATATAACTAAAATCAATAATAAGTATATTAAGTTGAAACTTCAGAGAACCACACCATGTACTGGTAGAAATAATAAATCTTCTTATTATCCTAAAACAAGAATTGTATTTGGAATGGATGGAGTATCTAAGACACAGTATTGTAATTCAGCACCTGGATATTCTTGGAAGAGAGTTATAACAGCGATTAAGTAAATTATATGAGTACATTATTTGATACATATTACGATGCATTAGGTCATGAGATGCATATCGGTGATTTGGTATTTATCAAAGTTAAAGGAAATTTTATTGTGGGAAGTATTTCAAAGTTTGATTTTGATAAAAATGAAAATATTAAATATGTAGTTACTCCAAGCGCATTATATAAAGCAAATGGTATTGAAGACATGAAACGTACTTATAAAGTATCTGATAGAAATATATTTTTGGCAGAAATTAAAAAGAAAGAAATAAATGAAAATAAATAATGTACGCGATGCATTAAATTGGCTTATCAATAATCCAGAAAAGAAGCTTTATGATAAATATACTAATTATTATATATTAGCAAGTACTGGTAATTATATTGAGTTTCATCATTATGAAGTTTGTATTGATGATGAAGGTAATGATTCTAGTTTTTGGGATTATGATTTATTTAACTTCTCAGATTTTTTGAAATGTAATGTTGATTTAGAAACTGAATAAAATTATGTATAGTATAAGATATCATATTAATGATAGGCTAAATTATTTTATTTGGCGAAGGGTTATTGAACGTGCTGCTAATGTAACTAAAAAGCTTGTTATTAATACACAGGAAGAATTTTTGAATTTATATAAATTAACTGTAGATGATCTAAAAAAATTATATCCTGAAGAATACAAATATGTAACTGAGCAAGAAGCATTTACATTTGAGGATATCCAAGATGCAGTAAAAGAAGGTATCAATATTCATGCATATGCTTGCAGAACAAACCAAGAATATAGATATGTATTTTTGGATGAGGAAGATTATACTGAAGATTCAAAATATTATAAGAGATGGGAAAATCATAAGTCTGAAATAGAAGATAAAGATACTCCTAATTTATATCCAAAATTTACAATATATAATTAAAGCGATACCACAAGGTATCGCTTTGCTTTAAAATTCTTGTTCATATTTTGAAGCCTGAACTATTACGTCTTCTCCTTTTCGTTGAGATGCAGATATAATTTTTTTCTTTTCTAATTTTACTCTTATCTTATGTTGGAACATATCGTCTTGCATTTCAGCATGATTAATAACAAATATTGTTTTATCATTTCCAATATTTTCATTTAATATACTTAACATAATATTTCTTGCATTAACGTCCATATTACTAAATAACTCATCAAGGAATAATATGTTAAGATCTACATTAGCAATAATATTTTGAAGTATACCGAAAATAATTGCTAAATCTAATGATTTACGTTGTCCTGTACTTAAATTATTATAAGCAATTTCTTTATCCCATCCATCTACAAATATGTGAGCTTTAAATTCTTGATCATATTCAATTTTATAATTTTGTTCAAGCTTATTAATAAAGAATTGAATTGATTTATTAATATGTGGAATAAGAGTTTCAAGTAAATTATAACGTAATGTTTTACTAAATAAATCATTCATTTCATTCCATTCAATAATTTCTGAATCACATTTATCAAGTTGCTTTTTAATTTCTTTAGCTTTGTTTTCATATTCTTTAATTAGCTCATCATAATTATCTTGAATAAGTTGAACTGAATCATTATACGATTTTAACTCAGCATCAATTTTAGATATTTGCTTACGAAGAGAATCCATTTCTTCATCGCACTTAATCATAGGTTCATGATATGAATCATGTGTTTGAGATTTATTAATTTCTAAAAGTTTTTTCTGATATTCATTTTCTCTATATATTGACGCATATTCTTCCATTTTGTTTTTATATTCATCAATATGAGATTGGTCAATAGATTGACCACAAGTAGGACATATGCCAGATTTAAATGTATTATAATTATTTTTTGCTTGGCGACCTAATGTTGCAGCTTCAGTCATTTTATTTTGATATTCCTGAATTTTAATATCAAATTCTTTATCCTTTTGTTCTCTTTCCTTTTTAAGATTTGCCTTTTTATTTTTTAAAGCAATACCTTGGTTAATTAAATCTTGTCTTTTTTCATTAATACTTTTAACATCTAAAGATGTAGCTAATTCATTAGTTTGTATAATTTGTTTTTCTTTAAGATGTTCTATTTGTTGTAAATTTTCATCATAAACAGATTGTAATCTTATTTGTTCATTTTCTTGTGTTTTACGTTCAATTTTAATTTCATCATTATATTCTGAAAATAATTTAAATCCAAATATCTCATCGAGGAACATTTTAGTTTCACCGACACTCATGGAAGCTAAACTATTAAAAGCATTAAATGATATGATACACATTTTAACGATTGCTAATTTAGGAACATCATATATTTCTTCTTCTAATATTTGCTGTGTATCTTTTTTATTTGATGCAGCTAAAGTCTTTCCATTTACTTCAACAATTAATGGTTCACGTATATTTCTAATGATATGAATTGAATTATCTTTACATGTCAAATTTAATTCTATTTCGCATGCCTTTGTATTCCATGCAACTAATTGTCCATTATTTTGACCTTTAACAGTTCCAAATAGACCCCATAATAAAGCTTCTCCAATTGTTGTCTTACCTGCACCAATAGGTCCGGATAATTTTACTAAACCTTTCATTTTATCAAAATCAAAATAATGAGATCCATAGCAAGACTTAAAATCTTTAATTGTTATATTGTGTATTATCATTATCCTATTATATAATCGTTTATATTTAATTTATTATCAAATAAGTAAGTATTTAAAGTATTAAAAAGTTGATACAAATAATTGTGATAAACATTATCTTCTGGTTTATATTTTAATATATCATAAGCATTAAATGATTGAAATTGATGAAAATTCGCAACCCATGAATTAAATAATTCAAGTCTTACATATTTAAATCTATCAATAAAATCTTTGTTAATATCTATATTATAAAGAACATCAAAATTAGTAGTCATTTTAACCCAATCTTGTTGTATACATATATTTACTTCATTATTATAAACATTTATTTTATCTCCATATATAAATTTATATGTATCATTTGTAAAAAATTCATATTTTTCAAATTTGTCAATAAATAATTTATATGCATTTTTTGAATATATATTAAAGCCTGCACACCACAATGAATATTGAGAATTAAACTTAATATAAAATTCTTTTGGTAAAGTAAATGTATATGCTGGGCAATCTACTTCACAACCATTTAACACCATTAATGAATTTTCATCATTATCCATTATTTCTTTTGATTTTTCTAAGATTTCTATAATCTGATTTTTATCTCTTAAAAATACATCATCAGATTCTAATATTAAAATTCTTTTATAATCAAAATATTCTGCATGTTTCATGCAATAATAATGTCCAAATGTACAATCAGTTACATAATCATAAGGACGATCTTTACTAAATTTTGTAAATAATGTTTGGTAGATATCTTTATATATTGGAGAATTAACATTTACAAATTCATAATAAATACCAGAATCAAGTATGTCTACTCTATTAAATTCTTCCTTGCATTTATTTGTTCTATATTCTGATTCTCCAATATATTTTATACAATAAATTTTATCGACATATTTTTTCCAATCTATTTTAACGTCATTCATATTTTTATATTAAATGTATTATAATATTTTGTTTCAGGAATAAATCCTGGTCCTACAATATATTTACTATTTGATTTATAATTATTTATTGTTTCTACGTTGTTTAAAATATTATAAGGTATATATATTGGTTCATTTTCTTCCTTTTCACCTGTTTTATATCTATGCCAACGAATTATTTTATTTTCACCAAATGCATTATCATAAATATATGTTACTGATTCTAAATCATCTAATTTATATTTTGAAATATATTCTTTATCAAATGCATCTTTATATTTATGAGTTATATAACCATTTTTAATGTCACTTTTAATCAATTCATTTATAAATGTAAATAAAACATAATTCATCGGTGAATTTGATATGATTTTGAATTTATCTTTATATTCTATAGCTTGATTAAATATTTTTTTACGTTCAAAATCAGGATCACTTAATTTTGATAAACTTTCTAAGATTTTTTTATTAATTTGATCATTTAATTCTTTAGTTAATTCTTTAGTTATAGATTCTTCAATATCTTCATACTTAACTAATACATCATCCATTATTGTTCTTTAAGTTTATTTTTTATTAAGTTATATTTTTCATTAAGATGTTCTGGGATATTATTTTCAATATACTTTGATATATCAGTATTAAATCCTTCTACTTCTAATGATTCAATATCCGTATCATCATCAATAATATGCATACGAATATTACTATTAATGTATTTCATTTTAAGTTCTTTAATTTGTTCTACATATTTTATATTATGTATATTATTTGTTGAAATACATAATTGTATATATGAATTTTCAAAGAACTCATCTGTTAAGTTAAATATCTGTTCATTATATACACGTTTAAATTGAGGTGTCGTAATATTTTTTATTTTCTCAACTTCTTCAAAATCTTCAAGTATATATAAGAACCTATCTTGATTAACATCATTAAATGTCAATGAAACTGCAGCTCCAACATTATGTAAGTTACATAACTTATCTTCCACAATATAATGTATATGTCCAGAATAAATTGGAGTTCCTTTAAAAGATGCTATGCGAGCTCCTGGCCATGTTGTTAAATCAGTATGACAAAATATTGATTTTACTTCTCTTTCAAAATCATAATTATATAATATTTCATCTATATGATCTGGATTCTCTGTCCAATACCATGGCAGCATTAAAGCACCATCTTCAGTTAACAAAGGATCATTATTAACGATTATTAAATTTTTATGAACATATAAAAATTCTTCAGGAAATATTAAATTATAAACATTATAAGTAGCAAATTCTTCAAGAGGAGAATAATAATCATGGTTTCCAGCTATCATATAAAATTTAATATCTGGAAACATTTTAATCATCTCTCTTATTTTATTTTGTAACTCAATACCAATTTGTTGATTAATTGAATAACGTATGTCACTTAAATCTCCTAAAAATATTACTCGTTCAATTTGCTTGTTTTTTATTGTTTCAAATATTTGCTTGTCAAAAAATTCTAATTGGGATTCTAACCATGTCACGGAATTATTCTTAATTCCGATATGCATGTCTCCGATTATCAAATCTCTCATCTATTTCACGTGATTCATATATTTTGCACGTGTATTTAATAAAAATAGTTTTTTGTTTTATATAATTTTAACAAATAAGAATATAAAAATTATATATAATTTGAATTTTTTACTAATTAATCTATATTTAAATTGTAATCAAATATAATATATGAGACGAAAGACAAATAGAGAGTGGGTTAAAGATTATCTTAATGAGAAAAAGAAAAAGTATGGTTCAGAAGTTAAAGAAGAACGAATTAATTTTCTTTTTCTTAAAGATGGATCTATGGTTTATCCTTATAATTATTTTGATGATTATATCGAAGCAATGATTGATGCAATTAAACAAGGTGAAAATATTGATGAATTAATTGCTCTCGTATTTCAAGAAAAAATTGATCAACCAATTGTTAAGGATAAACTTTTAAACATGATAAATAATGACTAAAGAGGAACTAAATAAAAAATTTAAATTTGCTGGTTATAATGGTATATGTTCAACATGCGCATATTTGAATATTTGTGATAAGATATTACCAGGATATAATAAACCAGGCAAATGTGGAGGTCCTTTTTATAAAGATAATGTAATAGAAGAAAAATAGATTGGAAAATTATAATATGTCAAGAACTTATCGTAAATATATAAAATGCGGAATTTGTACTGGTTCTAATACTGAGTATTATCGTGATCGTAATCGAAAAGCTCGTCAGATGAATCGTCATAATCTTCGTAATCTTATAGCAAATAAAGATATTGAAGATGTGTCAGATTTAGTTATTAATATTGAGCTTCCACATGATTCTTGGAATGAACCTACTGATGGTACATTTCTTGTTTCAAAGAAAGATAAAAATTGCTATATTGTTGATAGAAACGGAAATGCGTGGGTTAATAAGCATTACGGTAATGGGGAGAATTATTGGAATCATAAGTTTGGTAAGTATCTTAAGTCAAAAAAATATAAACATTAATTATGAAGAAAGATTATTCTAATTGCACCGTACAAATTTATTTGGAACCATCTCCAATAAAGATTAGACAAATATTTTGGAGAATTAATCCAAAAGAATTATCTTTGTGGGATAGGATGTTCAATAATCCTTGGCGCACTCTTTATCATCAATGTATGTATCATATGAATTCATATTTTAATACTCATGAATATAATAATTATGGAATTAAGAATTTGAAAACATATGCAGATGTTGTTAATTATCTAGCAGAGGAAGAAAAGAAGGCTCAATTAGAACATAATGAGTATGTTGCTAAAGGAATAATTTGGGATGATGAACCTATTTATGATTAATTATGAAAATTTTTAATTTAAATTATAAAATACAATTAAAAGCCAAGCAAAGTCCATGGGCTTTTGAATGGTCTGATTATAAAGAAGTATTTTTTAGAATTAATCCTTCACAATTGACTTTATTTGAACGTATATTTAATAATCCATGGCGAAAATTATATCATGCATGTGAAGATATACATGATGTTAGTTTAAACCCATGTTATACTGCTAAAAATTTTCATACTTTAAAAGAATCATTAAAAACATTTAAAGATGTTATTGATTATCAGGTATCTCAAATAAATCATGTAAAAGATGTTTATGAAGTAAAAGTAAAAAACAACGAAATTTGGCCTGATAAAAAAATTGAAGGTTTAGATGAAATAAATAATGTATTTAAATATTTCTGTAATATTTAATAATTATGAAATATAGAATTAGATGTAATAAACCAACAAATGATAGTTGGTTATGGTTAACTCCATTTATGCTATTTGCATTTCTTTTTGCATTTATGGGCGTAAAAAATAAATGGGTTATTGAACAAAAGAAACATTGGTGGAATAAATGGAAAGTTGTTGAGGAATATAATGATCAAACAGAAGCTTATATTCATTATATGAAATTAGCTTATAATATAGATATTGAAGAAGAAATTGTATTTCCTCATAATAAGAATAAAAATAAAAAACAAACTTGCATACTTACATTTCAATATAATGATAAACCAATAGCTCCAGAATATAAATATACAGTTGGTTATAAACCAAGAAATTATGAAAGATATTACCATGCTTGTTATTCTGGTGAATCATATGAGGATGCTTTGGGTAAACTATGGTGTGACATGGAAATTAAGAAAATTCTTAATAAATGAATCTTATGTAGAAATTGAGACACGAAGACATGAGTTAGAAAAAATTGAATACAAAAATAAAATATATTAATTTAATAAATAAAAATTATGGCAGAAACAATTGGTTGTTTAATTGTATTGGTTATTGCAATTGCATTAGGTGCAATTGAAGGTTTGGTTTTCATGTTACTTTGGAATTGGTTAGTTCCATTGTTTTGGACTGCAGCTCCTATTCTTACGTTTTGGCAAGCATGGGGTGTTTGTTTTTTACTTAATATAATTGGTAATTTCTTTAAAAATTCAAAATAAATAATGAACACAAATAAATTATATGATGGTTTATCAGATTCACAGAAATATATTTTAGAAGGTCTGTGTGATGGTAATTGTTATAAATGTATGTTGGTGTGTAAAGACAGAGATAAACCTTTAAATTGTAAATAATATGAACTATAAATGGTTTATACAATTTACAGCTGGTCGTGGTCCTGAAGAATGTAATCAGGCTTGTGAAAAAGTTGCAAGATTATTTGTGAAAGAATGCGAAAAAAATAATTGTAATGTTCGCATAGTAAATTATGAAGAAGGTAAAGCTTGGGGATTTAAATCAGTGATGCTTGCTTCTGAAGATAATTTAACTGAAATTAAAAATAAGTGGGAAGGTACAATTAAATATATTTGTACTAAGAATAACATTCGTCCTAATCATAAACGTAAGAATTGGTTCGTTGGCTGTAAGTTTTACGAATATAAAGACAATGAAGTTCAACTTGATATAAAAGATGTTCATATTGACACAATGAGAGCATCAGGTGCAGGTGGGCAACATGTCAATAGAACAGAATCTTGTGTACGATTAGTACATATTCCAACAGGTATTACTGTTGTTTGTCAAGCAGAACGAAATCAAATTCGTAACAGAGAAATTGGTCTTCGTATTCTTAAAGCAAAAATTTCTGAATATAATAAAGGAAATAAATTAGTTGACCAGAGAGAAAAATGGTTAGATCAAATTCAACTTGAAAGAGGCAATGAAATATTAACATTTAAAGGAGAACTATAATATGTATAAAGTAGATGATTTTAAAAATTGGACTATACAAGATCTAATAAATTTAATCAATCAAATTACAGATGAACGTAATTATTATAGAGATAAATATAATTCATATATAAATAAAATTGGAAATTAAATGTACAAAAAAGAAGAACTATCTAAAAAACTTTTAAGAAGATGCCAAGTTTGCATAAATGGTGGCCGCAATATATTTCCAGATTGTGTTGACTTTGATCCTACAATAAATTGTTATTATTTTGATGACATAAATGACGATGATCCTCGAGAAGAAGACTATGACTGTGGAGCATATATGCACGTTGATGATTATAATGAACTAAAAGAATTAACTAAAAAGAAATAATATTAGACATTTTATTGTAATGTATGATTTAAATGATGCAGATTATATTACAGATATGACTCCTGAAGAATATAAAATACTTTGGTCAAAATATCAATAAATTATGTTAATTATATTTCAGTATTTCGGAATTGTATTAGGAGGTTGGATAATATCCTGTATTTATATTTTTATTGGAATTTTATTTGCTTGTGCAAATGAAAGTAAATGGTTAGACAAAAAATATGAAGTAATAATCAATCTTTTTTATGTTTTGCTTTGGCCAATTGTTATATTATTCTTTCCAATTTGGCTTATTGTAAGATTTATAAGTGTAAGTATTGAAATGCAACAGTTAAGAAAACGAATAGAAAATGATTAGATTTGTTCTATTGTAATTTCATATATTATTTGAATTTTTTAAAAAATATTCTATATTATATTTGTAATTAAAACAAATAAAATATGTACGCGTTAATTTATAAAGCAGGTAGTTTTCTTGGTTTCTTTTCTTCTAAGAAAATTATGAAAATGGTTATTGAAGAGATAATCAAGGATGATTATGAAACTAATGGTGGTCCTTGCGGAGATTATCATTTTCAGTATGTTAAGTTCGATATAAATGAACCGTGGATTGATAACGGTAAGCCTATTTCAAAAGAGGCAAAAGCTATTCTTTCACTTTGGACAATGCATCCTGAGAAATTTACACATAAAGTAAAGACAGATTGGTCTACTGGTAAAATTATTTCAATGGATTCAGATTAATATTATAAATGATTAAAAATGTATAGAGAACCTAATGATTTTTATGTAAAAGAATGTATTGATGAGTTAAAAAATTATGCTAAGACTAAAGGATTTAAAATAGTTTTTCGTAATGTATCAACTCCTTATAATGATTTTACAATATTTATATATAAACCACACTGTAATGGTTATCATACTAAATATCTAATAAAATATGATGGTGATTACAATGTACCAGAATTTAGTTCTAATCATTTCGATACTTGCATAAATCTATCTAAATCATTTATTGAAAATTATGAAATTCGTAAGTTATAATAAATATAAGAATTATCTTGAGTCATTTGGATATTCGTTAGAAAAAGGAACTAATATCTATTATGATTTGAAATTTATAACATACTTTTTCTCAAAACCTGGTGAGAAACTTAAGTATACTGTTAATGTATATTTGGATAAACATAATGAACCAACTGATAAAGTAATGTCAATTAATCATGGATATGGAAGTCCTTTTATTGGATGGAATTCTGTTAAAATTGATATGAGAAAAAATTTTTGGAAAGATTTGTGTGTATGAAATATGTAATAAATTAATGAAATTATTTATATAATATTTGAATTTTTAAATAAAAGAACTATATTATATTTGTAATCAAACAAATATTAAATATGGTAAATACATTGACAGAAACTGAAAAAAATCGAGTTATTGGATTGGTAATGGCTGAGATTGGCAAACTCAATTCAAAAATCGAAAAATATAAAGCTAAACATATTTCTACTGAGATTCTTGAGAATGCTGTTAATGATTATAAATCAATTCTTAATAAGATTTAAATATGGAGAATACTGCAACTGCAAGACAGAGATGGGCGCTTTATTGCATTACAAAAAAAGATTATCGTAATGAGATTCTTTCAAAAGAGGAAGCTGCTCGATTGATTAAAGAATTGGGAGATCCTAATTATAAAAAGAAGTCTAATAAGAGTCTTGCTGAAGAGCTTCTAGATTATTTTAAATCTAATATTGATAATTTGTATCAGGCATGTCTCGATGAGATACAATATAAATCTGTTGTTGAAGATGATGATCATGTTCCGGAGAATAAGAAAAAGAGATTTGCATTTGTCGGTTGTGGCTGTGGAATTACATTTCTAAGTTATCGTAAAAATAATAAGAAAGCTAAGGAGATTGATGAGGCCGCAAGAAAATATCGTGGTGAAGAAGTTCTTCAGATGTTGATTAAGAAACTGCCAAAGAAAGATTATAATTATCTTAAATCAATTGGTTGTCCATTTGAAGCAATTTGGTATCAAATGCGTAATCTACAGTCTAAATATTATTATATGGTTTTAAATTTCGCTAAAGAAAAAGGAATTGAAATGACAGTTAAATCATATGATGATTAATGAATAACTTTAGCAATACTTATAATAATTAAACTTATTTTAATAACAAAACATTATGACAATTTTAAATGATCCTGAGGATTTTGAAGTAATTGAGTTTTATCGTTACCCAACAGCAATAGTTCGTAGAATTGTTGAGTTTGATACTGGATTTCATAAAAATTCTCCAGATAATGTAGAAGATGTTAAAGATTTATTTGAAGAACTTTTGAAGGTTGCCGAAAATAAAACTGGTAAGGAGCTTATGGATAATAAGGTAGCTATGAAAGTAATCTATAAACCAGCAAATACAGTATTTTATATTGGATATAAAGATTGGAATTGGACACTTGGATTGGAACTTAATCGTTATATGACAGGAGAAAAAATTGTATTGTAATTTAAATCATAAATAAAAATGAATTGGCTTAAATTAATAATTTATTTAATGTTTTTAGCACTATTATCAGTTGGAATTGGTTCGTTGTATAAAACATTTGAATTAGGATTAATTATATTTGGACTGGGTGGGTTAATATATATTTTTTGTTCATCGGTAATCAATTATTTAGATAACGGTAATAAAAAATAAGTTTTTTGATATTTATTAAGATATTTTTACTATTTTTATTTATTAATTATCAATGTTTTGTGATAATTAACTTGTAAAAATATCTTAATAAATCTATGAAAAAACTTTCTGTTTTATTTATTAGCTTTTTATTTGCTTTACTTATTGGTTTAAGCTCATGTAATGGCTGTAATGGAAATCAAGGAGTAAATGAAGTTAAAACAGATTCTGTTGAACTAGTATCACAAAAGGCTAATTTAAATCTTGAACATTTGGTTTCAACTGATAGACAGCAAATGTTCCTACAATACAATAACAATTATCGTTGGTTTGAGTCATGCATTGTATTGCAAGATTGGCTTGATGCCGAACAATCAGAAAACGCTCCTGTAATTACAGCAGTTTCAAATGTTTTCCAATATGTTATTGAATATGAAGATCAAAAGAGTTTTGATACTTATGTAGTATTATTTGCTCATACTCCTGATACTGCTGCAGTTGAAGTAAAACCAAATGCATTTTGGGTAGGTGATCAACCACTTGATGAAGCTGAAATTAAGTTAACATTTGCACAAGCATATGAAAAGTTAATGGAAACTAATATTGTTAAGCCACATTCTCAAAAGGTTGTACTTCGTAGAGAACTTGGACCAATTGACGCTAATCCACAATATATCTTCGGTAATACTCATGAACATGTTTATGTAGATGCTGTAACTGGTGATGTAAGAACAAATAATCCATGTTTTCCTGAAGAACAAGGATTTAAAATGCCACTTGGTGAATGACCTTAATTCATAGTTAATTAAATTTATAATCCGTCTACTTTACAAGTGGGCGGATTTTTTATTAAAAAAGTTTAAAAATAAAATCATAAAGAACTATTTAAATATTATCAAAAACATATAGTTTAACATATGCAAAATTCATTTGTAGCATTAAATATTACATCAAATCAAAAATTATTAAATAAGACAGAAGTACCTATTTTATTTTATTGGGATGGAAAATCAACAATAATTAAAAGTATATTTGAAGATTCTTCATTTTATTCTTTATTAAAAAATACTGTATTTAATTTTGAACAATATGCAACAGCAAAAGTTGCATTATTTTATTTTAAAGAAGAAAACGGAGAAGAAATCTATAACGATGAAATTCATAATATACAAAATTTAATTAAACTTTCAGATATTAAAGAAGATGACCGTAGTTTCTATAAAGAATATTTATGGAAACATTTTGCTTATTTATATGAAAGTGCTTATCATAAAAAATATAATGAAAATGTATCAGTATTTGATATAGACGAATATATCTTAGATATTTATGATAATATTCAAGGTAAATATCCTAAGCGTGTTATTAAAAGTACTGTTATAAATTATATTAGAGGAGAATTACAAAATAAAGATAATCTAAGTATTGAGAATACTGATTGGATTATTAGTCAATTAGAAAATTTACTTAACGAAAGAGAATAATTATGAATTACGAAATTACATTAGATTTTTATTATCAGACATTTGATAATTTTAAACAAAAAGGATCATTGATTTTACAAGGTTTATTTGCGGGTGGACGTATGATTGATTATGCAAGATTTAGTGGATATGGAATAATCACACCAAATAGTCATAAAGCAGATAAAATTGTTATTGAATATTTAGATAAGTTTAGTCGTTCAAAAACAAATTGTTTAATTTATGATTTAACTTATAATAAATATAATCCTGGTATTTATGATAAATTATTTATTTATAGAACAGATATGTCAAGAGATAATGCGTTTTATGGATATATTCTTTATAATACTGAAACAGGAAAAATGGTAAATAAGTATAATCTTGATAATATGGATGATAAACTTTACCAATATATTTATTTATCAATTGTAAATCTTCCAAAGAAAACACTTTTAAATCATTATTCGCGAAAATATGATGCTTTAAAAGGACGTTATGGATTAACATTAAAAGATGTACCTACTTTTGAAGATTGGAAAAAAGTACAACAATATTATGAAGATTTTGTAAAATTACCATTTAATCCAAAAGAAACATTAACTGAAGATTAAAATATTTTTAATAAACATTTATTAATTTATGGGAGAAGAAGGCGGAGCTGGATCTGGAGCAGCTCAAGTAACAGTTAATTTTGATATAGATTCTTTAAATAATAAATTAGATGAAGTAGTTAAATCATTATCTAAAGATAATAAAGCAATAATTAGAGATTGTGTTATAAGATTATTTGCAAATACGAATTTTGATAATAATTCAAAAAGTCCATATCAGATTGCTAGTGATTGTGTTAGTCGTGCTGTAATATTAGCACAAGTATTAAAAAATGAAAATTTAATTGATTAACTATGAAAAGAAAATTATTAACACTTTTAATTGCTTTAATGATGATATGTTCATTATCAAGTTGTGAAGTATATTCTTATGCGACAACACAAGATGACATATATGTAGAAGCACAGGCGGATATTGTTCAATCCAATGTTGATTTTAATATTGTTATTCATTATGGAACTCCATATTACTATAATGGATCAATATTATATTATTTGTATAATAATTTATATTATTATCCTTTTTATTATGATAATTATTGGTATGTAAGAGCATATAGACATCCATTTAATCATTTACATTATCGTCCATATTTCAGACCTCATCGTTATGATTATAGATTTAGACCAGGATATCACAAAGGATTTGGTGTACCTAATAATTTTAGAAATATAAAGCCTATACATAGAGGTGATAGTTATAGACGACCACATGGTAGTCGCCCAGATGTTATTTCAAATAGACCGAATAATAATCGTCCAAATAGACCAAATAATCAAAATGGTACACGAACAAATAGACAAACCAATAATTCAGTAGATAAACCAAATAATAGAAATTTTGGTGGTCGTAGGTAATAAATATTTTTATTATTAAATTGAATATCAATCAAGTTCAAACTATATTTAATATTGATAATTCACTAATATATTAATTAAATAAAAAACATTAAAACATTAAAAACATGAGAAAGACAATTTTTGCATTTATCTTTGCAATTATGTTTGGCATGGCTATCGGAAGCTGCGGTAACGGTGCAGGTACAGCAACTGAAGGTGTAGATAGCGTAGCAGTTGATTCTATTGAAGTTGTTGATTCAATGGTAGTTGATTCAATTGTTGCTGACACAGTTGCTGTTGATTCTACTGTTGTAGCTGAGTAATTAAGACATTAATCAAAGTAGAATAAAAAAAAGGTATACATCATTGATGTATACCTTTGTTTGTTATTTATTATTTTGCTGGAATATTAATTCTATATTGAGCTATTGGACAATATTGATTAATATATTCATTAGTATTTTCCTTGAATATTATACCTCTTATATCTACATAGTCTTCATATATATCCATTATTGCACCTTCTGAATCCATACCAGCAATCATATAATTTTTAATATATAATCCTAATGGACGTGAAGTACTAGGTAAATGCACATTAACACCAGTTTTAGCAATTACAGTATCTGATACTCTTAAATAACGATTTAAATTATTAAGACCTTCAATTCCTGGTTTATATATATTATATTCATTATTACAAATATTAATATATTTGTCATCTTTTTGCCAATTCCATTTATAATGACTATGTCCAGTAAACCAAATCGTGTTTTTATATTCATTATTCAATTTATTTAAGAATTCAAATTGTATGCCACAAAGACAATATGCACTTGTAGATGTTATTTTCCAATTATCAGATGCATATTTATAATAATCATTATTACCATTATTATTTCCAGCTTTATGCGAAAAAAATTGATGTGTAAAAATAAATACACGTTTATTACTAAATTGTTCTAATAAATCTTTTAACCAAATTAATGTTAGATTGTCATAAAATTGTATATTATAATCAGAAGGCATATATCCAACATAATCAATTAATGGTTGTATATTTTCTGATTCTTCATTTAAAATTTGATTTGCGGTTGATGTGTAATTTCCATATCCATAATTAACTGACAAGAATATGTATATATCTGATTTATTAGTTCCTTCTATAGGTACTTCAAACCAATATGATGTTTTTCCATATTCTGTATTTTCATCTTGATAATGAATTTCATAATCTGAATGGTTTGGTGTTATAATAGAATTCCATATATTAAGTCTATCTTTATCATTAGTAGATAATCCTGTATTTTGATATGATTCTTCTACAGATTCTCCAATATTATAAGCTGTACATTTAAAATCATGATTACCAAGACACGAATAAAAATTAGTATCTGGTGTTACTTTATTAAGCATTAATTTAAAATTTAATAAATGTTTAACAGAATCAGTTGAAATATCTCCAGCAGCACATATAAATTTTATATCTTCTTTATTTTGATAAAATGATAATGCATTTTCAATATCTTCTTTATAATAAGATTCGTCAATACTATATGATTCAGTATCATTATCTATTGTCGTATCATTATAATGAATATCTGACATTAATCCTATACGATATTTTCTTTCATTAAAATTTATTTTATTTAACTTTATATTAGCTACTTTAATGTTTTTATTATATATTCCAATATATTCGGCTTCATAAGGATATATATTAAATTCATTAAAATTAATTAATTCAATAATTGAAAATTCTGTAAAGTAATCTAAAATATCATGATTAATATTTTCATATCTAAATTTACAAAAACGTAATAATCGTTTAAATAATTCAATATTTTCAAATATTTCATTTATTAAGTATTCATGAACATGAAAGAATTTGAAATAAATATTTGAATCAATTTTTGATACATTTTTTGTTTCAAATTCGTTAGATAACAAAAAACTATTATAATATTCATCTAATGAATTAAATTTAGTTAAATATTTTCTAATCATAATATGTTTTAATTAAAAATAAATAACTATTTTTATATAAATATATGCGGTAATTAAACTATGCCAAAAAGTAAATTAACATTGATTGTTGATGGAAACTGGCTTTTAATGAGCAGACTATCTGTATTAAATAATAGATTTATCGATGAATTTGAACTTAATCAGGAATTAAAATTAATGCTTATTAAATCAATGAATGTAGTTCTTAGAACATTCCCATTTATTGATAATATAATTTTTGTTGCAGATGCTGGCTCATGGAGAAACCAATTAGAAGTTCCAAAATTTATCTATGATGAACGAACTTCAGAAGAACAATCAGTCGAATATAAAGGAAATAGAGTAAGATCTACAGATATTAATTGGGAATTATTATTTTCTTCTTATGGAGATTTTATTTCAACATTACAAAGTTGCGGTATAACTGCTTGTCAAGAAAATAATGTAGAAGGTGACGATTGGTGTTATCATTGGTCTACATATTTGAATTCTCAAGGAACTAATTGTATTATTTGGACAAAAGATAATGACTTAAAACAATTAGTATCTATGAATTCTGATAAATGTTTCACTGCATGGTGGAATGTTGATAATGGATTGTTTTTAGAAGAATTTCCTGAAGATGATTTTAATTTTTTATTTAATAATGAATTTAATATAAATGAAGATTTATTAAATAAAGTTATTGATAAATCAAAAGAAGTACATAAGATTAATCCTAAAGATATAGTTATAGATAAAATAATTAGAGGAGATGCTGGAGATAACATATATCCAATAATTGTTCGTAAATCAAAAAATAAAACATCCCGTATCTATAAAGTAGCAACAAAAGATATTGATTTTACTTTAGATTATCATGATGATAATTCTATTCATAATTATATTGATAAAGTTATTAATCTAAAAAATTATGTAGGAAGAATTAATAAATCAGAAAATGATATTATTGAACATTTTAAATATAATCGTAGATTAGTAGCTTTAGAAAAAGAATCATATCCACAAGAGATATTGGATATATTTGAAAAATATAAAGATTATAATGTATGTAAAGATACAACATTAGCAGAAAGTCAAATACAAGCTGCAAGCAATCAGTTAAAAGGTATACTTGATATTATTTAAAAAATGTTAAAAAATTAGCCAGGGATATTATAATAAATATCATCCCTGGCTATTATTTACATCCTTCTAATGAAAGAAAAAATATAAAATTAATAAATTAACCATATTTTATATTTTGCATTATTTATGATGTTAATTCTTATTGTTTTTCTCCATAAATAATATCTATCATTTCATTTCCAATTGTTTGACAAATATATTCTTTGGCTGAAGCAAGACTTAAACTTTCATTAATATTAGGAGACCATATATATAAAATATTATCTTCATCAGAAAATTCACTATCAATATGATACGTTTCTTTAATGTATTGTTGTGCTGCCTTAATATTCTCGTCAAATTTTAAAAAGGATTCAATCATTTGTAAATCATTTTCTTTACTCATTAGTTTGCTCTTCAATATTTTTCTTATCTAATTTTGAATTAAGAATTTCTGTTATTGCTAAACTTAAAGCTTCTATATTAACATAATTCTTTATAATATATGTTGATATATCATCTACACTAATCTCTAAATAATCTACTAATGTTCTTATTTGTGCTTCTGGAAATTCGTCCCATTTAATATCTACGTCAATTTTAGGGTAAGAAGATAATTTATCAAAAACCTTTTTAATAATTTGATCATTAGTATTTACTGCAGTTTTTCCTGGTTGTGGTGTTTGTGGGTGTAATCCAGGTGTACCTGCCATTGCTGCTTGAATATCTGCCCAATCTGAATCTTGTCCATAATCTTCAATTGTTACTTCTTCATGTCCAACCACTTTACCAGATTCATCATATATCTCATCTGATGCTTGGATATAATCACGTGAAAATTCATTCATTGAAATTTGGCCACGATCTGTAATAATAATCATATTATCACCATCCATAATAGAATTACGAACATTAATTTTTACACCTGTTCGTTTATTAATCCAAGTACCAGATATTCCCATACCGCCATCTTCGCTTGGTAGAAATTCTCTACTTTCTATCTTGCCTTCATATTTCTCAGCCATTATATTAATCTTATGTTTTTAGTAATATTTAAAAATAGATAATATAAAAAATTTAATTCAATATAAAATTTAATTAATATTAACTATTTTCTTCAAGCAAGTGTTGACGTTTACTTTCATCACCTTTAATATAATCTAAAATAGTGTCACTTATATTAGATTCATCATCTAAAAAATATAAGTATTTTGTTTTTTCTAAAAATGAATTAAAATATTTTATTTCTGTTAAATCAGTATTTGATAATGAACCATGTTTTTTAGTATCTATCCAAATTGTCAATATATCATATTTATTAAATAAATGTTCAGATATTAAATTGTATTCATTAATGTTCATTATACATAAATCATTATTATAGAAATCATCAATTGTAATTCCTGTTGATATATATTTATTTGTCATAATATAAAGTAATGAATTATTCTTATATGACAAATTAACAGTATTTACATCCATATAAATTTCATAATTATCATTTGGTGTATTTTTTGAGTTATCCGTTGTAAACATCGGTGATATTGATAAATCGTCATTTAACATAACAATTTTTTTTGCAATATCTAAAGCTATTTGCTTATTTAAACATACTATAAAAACTTTTAAATTCATTATTTAAATGATACATATATATTTATGGCGTTTTGAGAATTATTAGAATTATCTTTTAAAGAATATGTATAATACATTATTTCAATATTTAATGGTGCATATATTACATTATCATTTATTTCAAATACATTATCTGATGAATGTAATTTAATCATATATAAATACTTATTTATATTATTTTCATTATATTCATTTACAAATATGTTATTTGAATTAAAATTATCTTCTCTAATTATAATTGGTGTTTCATTATTAATTTTTACACAATTAATATTATAATTAGTTAATGATTTAACATTAAATACATTATTTAATAATTGGTTAATTGAAATAAAATAAATATCATTTATCTTTACTATTAAATTAGAAGAATATGACAAATTATTTATGTTCATACTTCCAAAATCAAACTTATTAAATGTTCCAATTAATTTACTTGTACCAGAATAATATGTTATACCATTTAATTTATATTCTGAAGTAATTGGTTTTGATGTAACAACTTTATTTGAAGCATTTAATAATATTTCATTGAAATCTATTGATAATTTTTCATGCGTGTTAAATTTATTTCTATCTAATTCATTAATTAAAGTGTCTGAACCAATATTGATATTAGTATTATTAGATCCTATATGCAATATATTTTTATTTGATTCATCATAAGATGTTCCAATATATGCATTATATATTTGTCCAGTTGAATCTAATGATATAATATTAAGTCTATTTAATAAGTTTGCATTTCTTATAAATAATTCTTTATAATCTAATGAAGGAATATTTGAATTAAATACATATTCATTATAATTAGTTTTAACACTGCTGACCTTTTCTGATTTAATTTCTATTGTTTCTTGTGTTTCTTCTAATTCTCCAACATTTTGTATAACTTCAATTAATTCTTCGGTATTTGTTGTTTCTCGTCCTTGCACATATATTCTACTCTCATATTGTTGCAATGATTTTATTTTATTAATTAATTCAAGTTTATTAACCTCTTTAGTAACTATGTCTTCTGATGTAGAAACTACATATTTAGGATATAAAGAATTAGTTATTGATAAATCATTTATATTTGATATATATTTTGAATTTTGTGAATGAATAATGTGATTAGACTTTAATAAAACATTGTCATTATATTGCAATATGGCGTTAAGATCATTATTGTAATCACTTGTTTTTAAATTGTATTCATCAACATATTCTTCTGACTGTTTATTCTTCAATATAAGCCAATTATTTTTATTAACTGTTAATTTTTCATGACCAACATTACTTAATACTGATTTAAGTAATATTAAATCTTGATCATTTAAATTGGCAACTGATGCATCACTATTTGCATTTAATAAATTAATAGTAGAACCTAATGTTAATGCATAAGTATTATCAGTATCATTAATTAATTCAAAACTCAATTCACCATTATTTTCTACTACATTCCATAATGTGTATATATATGATCCTTTATAACTAGTTTTAAATGTATCATATTCTAAACAATTTAAGTCAGAAATACTAAATATGATTGAATCTTTAAAATATTCGTATGTTAAAGATTCGATTTTTGGAATATATGCACAGCATCTAATAGTTACTTCATTAATATTTTCAAATAATGCTGTATTTAATTCAAACCAACGTTGTTCATATGTTGCGCTTTCAATATATTTTTTATTTGAAATTGCATTTAATATTTCATAATCATTTTGATTTTTATTAAATATGATTATAATATTTGGATTACCCGCATCTTTACCAATTGCACGTATTTTTGTATCAATATCATTTATTGACCAATTGTTATTGGCATTAATATAAGGCATTGTATAAATGTCTTTAATATCAATTGTATTAATTAATTCATCATCATTTGAATTATATGTTAATTCAAAATTATATACTTTTACTTTATCAATACCAGAATAATCATATATAAGATTTGTATTAAGTTTCCAAAATTCATCTAAATCAACATTATCTAAAGAAGTATAAGAAACATAAATATTATTTGAATAATATATATTTAAATCATTATTACTGTTACATATATAATGGAATTTATAGTCTAAAGGAATATAAAGACGATAACTATTGTCATAATTAAATTCTGAAGATCTTTCATAAATTTTAAAAAGAATACGTTTAATAAATGTTGATTTATATTCTAAATAAAATTTTTCATTATAATATTTAAAGATATTAAAATAAAGTTTATTAATATCTTCATTAATCATAAATAATTCTTCATAAAGATTTAAATTATATTCTTGTGAAAAATATTCTAAAGCATCAGACAAATCTGTTTCATTAACAGACAATAATTCATTTGCATATGTATCAAAATTTAATTTAATTTGTTTTGATGGATGAATTATTTTATTATCAATGTTATTAAGTATAACACTAATTACAGAATTTGAATCATAATTAAATGATGTATCACTATTATATGATAATAGATTATCAATGTTTACATAATAAGAATTTAAAATACTAAATGGAATCTTACCATTTGATTCGTAATTTTTAAAGCAAAATAAATTTTCAAATAATTGCTTATATGAACTATTTAATAATGAACTATTAAATACATGTATATCTAAAGTAAAATTATTCGATAATTTATTATTTTCTTTTATATTATTTACATTGAGTAAACAATAATACTTCTCGTTTTTATTATTTGTATCAAAGTAAAATACTTTATAACAAGTAATAAGTTTATTTGTTAATATATCAAATTTATAATATAAAAGAATTGTATTATTTGGTTCATCATCTGAAGCTCCCATAAATTTTCCAGCAAGCATAAACGTCAATTCATTATTTTCATTTATACATATACTGTTTTTTGAATATTTTTCAATATTGTTTATAGGAATAGAAAAAGACAAATCATTTGGAAATATTAAAATATTATTAATACTTGTTGTTGTATCAATTGTTATATCTTTATTTGAATTATGTAATTGATATTTACTAGTTACACCAAATTTTGCTTTAGTTTCATTTAGTTCATCATTTTTAAAATATTCTATAAATCCTATATACTCATTTGCTGAATATACATCGCTTAATATATCATTAAATGTAAAAGATTTATAAGCTATACTATCTCCCTTTATACCCATGCGTTGACCCAAATTAGCCAATGCTTGTATTATGTGTTCTTTTGAATATTCTGTATTTTCATCCCAAGCTAAATCTATTGGGTTCTGCATTAAATTAACATTTTTTATCATTTTTAAATTAGACTAAATTTATATGATATATTAAACTTACATTTTTCTAAAATTGGCGAATCATATGTTTTATTTATTATAAAGTTAGATTCATATTTATTAAATAAAAATAACATTATATCTTTATAATCTAAGTTATTTTCTTTAAAAAATTTATATAATATATTAATTTGTTTTTCTTTAATTAAATCACTATCATCTGTTAATTCTTTTATTTCATTATATGTATATTCTTTATCTGATTCAATAGATATATATTCAGGCAAATTATATATTATATTATCATTAAAATGCTTATATTCTATTTGATCAACTAATTTATATTCATCATATTTATTAGAAGATACATTATATTCACCAGAATATACTAATAATGGATTATACTTATATATATTAATGTCTTTTCTATTATATATATTGTATTTTTCTTTATCAGATGATTCGTTGTTTTTATCAATAAAATTCAATTCCCAAACATCTTTAATAATTGAAGTCTTGCATAAATAAGGTGTTATATAATTGAAATATCTTAATAATTTTATTTTCTTTTCATCTATTTTTTTCAAACTTTCGTATAATGTAGTATCGGTTACATTATATTTGTTCATTATATCGTATTTTATATTATCATTTTTATTAAGAGCTTTATTAGTATATGTAATTGTAATTTCAGATTCTTTAGGATAAACTATTGTATTTACCATTTTTGTAAATTCATTGAAAATGTTGATTTTTAAGAATGGTAATAAAAGATAAAATATATTGTTAAAATACATTTTATTAGCATCATTAATTATATGACCATTAATTGAATCAAATTGAATATTCAAATTAAAATCATCTTTAATATAAAATGAATGATTTGTATTATTTACATTACAATTAACTACATAAAAACCATATTTCAAATTATCCTTTTCATATGTATATATATTGTACTTTTTATCATATGAAACACCTTCATATTCAAAATTATCTAAAGATATATCAAGTGTGTCTTCAATTGAATATAATTTAATTCCTATATATTTAACTAATTGATTAAATTTATTTCTTTGATATTCATATAAAAAATCAATTTTATTATTTATTGTATCTTCACTAATATTAATATCATTTTGTACAACATATTTAGACCAATCTGATTGTACAGTATTTATTAATGAATTCAAATATACTTGATATAAATTTTGTGTCATTAAAGATTTTATAGTTTCTTTAATATCAATTTCTTTAACATAAACACCAGTATTATACCAATATTTATTTTTTGATATTTTATTATTACTAATCATAGATTGCATAATATTCATATCATAATCATTTATATAAACATCGGTAAACAATGGTAATAACGAATCGTTAATATTTTTTAAATTATTTTGACTATTAGTAATTTCCCATGTTTCATTGTTTATTGAATTATTATCATTAATATAAAGATATAAATAATTATCAATTACACCATTAGAATTGATTAAAATCTTATATATATTATCACCAAGCATATATACATCTTTATTAATGTATAAATCAATTTCAATTTCAAATCCAAAGAAATTTAATACAAAATTATTATTTGCATTACGATTATCAGATAAAGAATTCAATAACCATTCAATAACAACTTTATCATCAGTTTCTGTTTCGATAGTTTTCTTAAATTTATTAATCGTGTCTTTTAATGATTCTTCAGTATCTGATGTATATGTATAATTTTCATAATTTAATAAATAATCAAAAAGATTAGTATATGAATCTTTTATATCAAATACATTTGAATTTATAACCCAATGACGTTTTTTCACATATATTTGTTTTAACATATTTATTAATCTTAATGTATTAATGTTATTTTCGTCATTGTTAATCTTATAATAATACTCTTTAATATGATCTTTATCTAATAGTTTAATGTAATAATTATATTTTTTCTTTTCTATTGTTGTTAGATAAATTTTATCTTCATTTATCTCATTATATTTTTTAATCAAATTATTTAAGTTATAAGTGTCTACATATATATTTGAATATTCATTATTTTTATATTCAATCAAATAATCATATATTTCTATTCCATTGATATTTCCAAAATATTCATATAAATATGTTTTATCTGATGAAAATTCAATTTCAAACTTACTAATTATATTATAAGATATATAATGTAAATATTTTTTTATAATTGTTATAAGTATATCAATTACATAATATTTATGAACATATAACTCTTTAATAAATAAGCATACTTTACCATTTATATTTTCATCATAACTAATTGTATTATAATATTTATTTAAAAGTCTTTTCTTATTATTATTAGATGAACAGAAATATAGTTTATCATATAACCATTTATATTTTTCATCTAAATTTTCTGGGTCATTTCTAGAAAATAGTTCATTAGTAAGTATTAATGTTTTTTCAGATATATTTAATGATTTAATTGTGTTAAACAAATTAATGTTATTGTGAACATCCATTAATAAATAACCCACAATAATTTTATCAGATAATTCTAATAATATGTCTTCTTTAATTTTTTCAATTATATCAGAATCAACACCTTTTAAATCTTTATTAGTTTTACTTATAATAGAATCAATATGACTTAAGATATCATTATATTTGTAATATATATTTTCATCTGAATAATTTTGTTCCTGAACATATTTTCCGTTAATATTCTCTTTCAATATTTTGTCATGAAGCAAATAACAATTTTTTCCGTATATTGATGGATGAATTAAATTTTTATGATAATTATTTAAACTATATGTAGAAATTTGTGTATTTGTAGTTTTTCTTAAATCATAATAATGTACTCCCATATCATAATCATCTACATAAGTATTAATCATATTATCTGATTTATCTGATTTTGAAAATACATATTTAGCTTTTATGATTTCACTATTTAACTTTTCTTCATTTATATAATTAAAATTAAATGATAAAAATAATCCAAATTTATCAATGTTTAAATTATGTAATTCTTTTAAATTATATAATATACCTTTAAAATATGCATTATCATATTTTACATTTACGAAATTTTTATCATTAAAAATTACTTCATTATCTGTTAATACATTAAACCATGTTCCAGAATAATTTGACATTAACTTGTAATATTTATCATAATTAGTAGAATCAATATATACATTATTTGCAAAATATTTTGAAGTTTTATAATATGTGTCAATATTATTACCAATAGGCAACTTTAAATCTTTATTAAGAATAACTGCATTTGCATGAATATCTTTAAACATGGTTGGGAAGTATCCATATTTCTGATTTGGATTTTGTAAATATGAATAACCAAAACTTAAGTTTGTAATATATGGATCACTATCATCAGATAATAACATTTTAAACTTACAATATTTAGGTGTTATTTTATTTGAATCAATATACTTAATGTATCTTGATTCATTTAAAGAAGGATATCCAACATCCATAACATTAATATTGCCATTTACATTTGTTCCAAAAGATATTTTATATTTGCCTAAACGTTCAATATATTTTAAATATTTATTATATGATGACCAATAGTTAGTATCAAAATCATAAAAATCATATTTAATGTCATTATTTGAATAGTAATATCCAGAAATATTGACTTTATATCCTTTAAAGAATTCTTTTTCATAATCATCCAATAAATCATTTATATTAAACATGAAACTTAATGGGATGATTTGTCGCATAATTAAATTATTACGTTCAAATCCTTTACAAATTATATTATCAAAATTATTAATAGTTGTCTGACTTTTATAAATATTACCTATAACATTATCTTTATATTGTGTTAAACCACCTTGTTTAACATCAATTCCAAAATATGTAGCTTGATACGAATCTGGTAAACAAAATATAACTCTATCATCAATTTTATTTAAATAAAGACTTAAATATTTTTTCAAATAATTTATTTTACTTTCTTTATTTAAATAAATTTTTATTGTTTTGATATGATATGTATCTAAACTTAGATTAATACAAAAATATTCTGGTAAATCATTTACATTATCAATATAAATAGGCGCATAAAAACTATAAGCGTATTCATTTTGAGAATAATTTATACGTTTACATCCAAATTCATAATCTTTATTTCTTGCATCATTAATAAAATTAAATTTAGCGTCTAAATTTAATGTTTTGAAATTTTTAGTATTATATTGATAATTTTCTTTATAAAAATAATTTGAATATTTATAGTAATATTTCTTTATATCATGTTCATATTTACCATTCAATAAATTAATTTCAATATTATTACTATATAAAGTATTTTGTAATGGCATTAAATTAGCCATTTTTACATATGTAGAATATTCGTCACGTGTATCCTTTTGAATTTCATTTAATTTACATCCTATCGTAAAATTACCTGAAAGAGAAGGTAATGTCCTAAGTAAAGGCTTAAACATATTTAATTATTTTTATTAAATTTCTATATTTAAAAATAACTTCGGATATATTATATTTAAAAAAATTCTTAAATATTTGAATATTTTTTATCCAAAGTCTAAATTAAATTATATTATTATATAAATAAAAACAAATCGAAAGAATATATGAAGTTGCAAAGTTTACATATTATCCCTATGTTAGGATCATCAATTTTTGGTGAACCTTGTGAATTAGGCTTTCAACTTAGCATAACATGTTCTGGAGATGCGGAAATATAAAATAGAAATACTATAATAAGGTAACAATATATAAATCTCCAGAATTTTGAAAAAAGTTCTGGAGATATTTTTTTAAAAAAATTTCTTAGAAATTTGAAATAAAAATAAAAGATACTATATTATAATTATATAAAACAAATATTATTTAAACATTAAATATTATTTGAATTGTTCTTTGAAATGACGCCCCCATGGCGGAAAGGTCTACGCAGCAGACTTAAAATCTGTCCAATTTATTGGGTCTGGGTTCGAATCCCAGTGGGGGTACAATGATGGCCCGTTCGAATATCGGTTAGTTCGTGAGATTTTCATTCTCAAAAGAGGGGTTCGACTCCCCTACGGGCTACAAACTTTTAATTAAGTTTAATTGTTCTTTGACATATTGGTACAACAAAATAAAAAATAAATTACCTGGATTGGTCAACGATTCTAAGGTACAGAGGGATCCAGGTTGTAAGTCATAAACTCTCAGAAGGGCATTGAAATAGAATGAATACGTAAAGCGCTGAACCAAGAGCAATCGTAACGGGTTTATGAGATTTATAAAAATATATAACTTCCGAGGCTGAAGGGAATTTTAATATTGAACCTTCTACGGGCATACTGAATTGACAGTTGAAAGATCTTGTAGTGGCAAACACGTGATTAAGGTCATAGGTACGTAAAGCAACGTGATGGGGACTGTGAAAGAGAAAAGCAGTGAGAATCTGCACCGTATCCGAAAGGCGTTTGGTTAATTGCTCTAAGACAGATGTAGGAAGTTTTTAATTTGGAGGTGTGGCAGAGTGGTCGATTGCACTGGTCTTGAAAACCAGAGGCCCGAGAGGGTCCGTAGGTTCGAATCCTACCGCCTCCGCATTGGGTTTTAAGAGATTTCCCCCTGAAGGTAGGATATCGGCTGAGGGTACCTATGTCATGATATATTCCTGTTAAACGGATATATGTTAACGCCGAAAAGGTAACTTCGAATTAATCTCATTTTTAAATTGGAGATGTAAGCCTAATTGCGTAAGGCAGTAGTCTTGAAAACTACCAGTAGTCGGTTACACGGCGTGTCGGTTCGAGTCCGGCCTTCTCCGCGAATTTCATTAGTGTAGAGTAGAGTTACTTCAATTAAAATTAATGAAAATTGCTTCCATTACGGATTGCGGGTTCAAGTCCCGTCCTTGGCCAATAATGCGCCGAGGTGGCGAAATTGGTATACGCGGCTATTAGGTTCAATACTTTATTCGTTTTTTCTATGAAATTTTAAATTGCCGTGTGGTGTGAATGGATTTAGCCCTCAGTCTGCAAAACTGTTGAATGCCGGTTCGAGTCCGGTCACGGCGTCAATATTCAAATATATTCTTTATAAGAAGTCAGAAGTTTAAATCTTTCCTTGGGTTATATGCCTGGGTGGCAGAATGTTGAATGATTGCAATATTTGAATATTATTTGGGTAGATGCTCGAGTGGTCCAAGGGAACGGTCTGCAAAACCGTAAAGCCGCCGGTTCGAATCCGGCTCTACCCTCATAATACTTGGAGCGGTGGCAGAGATGGTCAATGCGGCGGACTGAAAATCCGTAGATGGTGGTTCGAGTCCACCCCGCTCCACAAAATTTGGGAGTATAGCGTAGCCGGTTATTACTGAAAAGTTAGCGCGTGTCAGACTGAAAATCTGAAGGCCGAGGTTCGACTCCTCGTGCTCCCACATGTAAAAGTTTATTTGCACTTTTACATATTAATTAAGTACTGAATTAAACAAAAAACCCAGACGTGTATTCAGTTTTACTTAAGAACATTATAAGTGAGTACATTAGTATTATGATCTTATGATGAAACTCTGAAAACATTAAGAAACATTTGCGCATAATATAGATTAATGTTTTCATATCTTAGAGTTATCTTGTTACTTAAGGCGCCAAGAAGTACCTCGCCTACGTGGAATGTAGAGGAAATATTAAGTACAAGGATTAGGAAAGATTTTTATAACGCTCGGTTAGTCGAATTGGCTTAAGACACCACTCTTTCAAGGTGCGAGATTACGGGTTCGAGTCCCGTACCGAGTACACAGATATTTAATAGTATAAGTCCGAACCGTAAATTACGCCATACTAATTTCCGGAAAGCAGGAGCGTATGGAAATGTTATAAAGACGTAATTATAACTTAAATATCTAAATTCGGGATGTATGCCGGTAATTGGTTTAACCGTCCACACTTGGAATGTGGTTTATGCGAGTTCGAGTCTCGTCATCCCGACCATTGTAATATTGTCTATGCAAACTCCGGTAATGTAGCTACAAAGTTTGCCCATAAAGGATAGGACTCGGTAAGATCTATAGGGACGTCTGCAGCGGGCTGCTATAGTGAGACGAGGAAATAGAAATATTACAAATCGGGATGTAGTACAGTTGGTTAGTATTCGTGTTTTGGGAACATGAGGTCGCTGGTTCGAGTCCAGTCATCCCGACAACCAACCTTGGCAAAGGTAAAAATCATCTGAGGTTCGTGAAGGTTTGTAGTAAGTTGACATAGTCCACAGAAGACGCACGAGATGGAACTGTAACTGGTTGTCATACTGGGAGAAAGTTAGATGCGGAGAGCTGCTGAAATAAGGTGCTCATGTAAGATGATTAAGTTAGGGGAGTAGACTAATAGGTTAAGTCACTACGTTTGGGGCGTAGCTTGTTGCCGGTTCGAGTCCGGTCTCCCCTACAACAATAAATTAATATGCGGGTATCTTACTAATAGGTTAGGTGGTCACCCTTTCAAGGTGGAGATACGGGTTCGAACCTCGTTACCCGTACATATTATGGCTCTGTGGCGAAATTGGTAGTACGCAACAGACTTAAAATCTGTCGGGCCGGAAGGCCCGTGTGGGTTCGACTCCCATCAGAGCTACAAAGTTCATATCCCAGATAGATGGGTAAAGTTGGCATAAGAGTTATGGGTTATCCGGAAATAAATCACATAACACTTGCTGGAGGTAATGATCGAGTTGGCCATAAAGAAAAACCTCCCATAGGCTTTAGGATTAATACATTGTCCGAGATGGAACAGAACTTTATTTTAATTTAAATTGAAATTTTATATATAATTAGTAAGTAATGTGAGTCCAGATGGTAAGCAGAATGAATTTTATATATAATCTTGCAAGAATTTCAATTTATATGGGGAGATCTGCTAAACGGTTTAGGCTCCGGATCTGATACGTCCGCAATCCCAGTTCGAATCTGGGCCTCCCTACAATTCCTTGTTGAAGAATAGAGTTACTTCAAACACTGTCAATGTTTTACTTAGATACTTTATTCGATAGTTACGGGAATATCTTTAGGTAAAAGATGTTGGTTCGAGCCCAGCATGGCAGTATCGAGGTCTATATGACCGATGTCCAATAGTTCTAGAATATTGTTCTGAAAGTGTAAAATCTGTCATTAGTGTAATAGGATAACATATTTGCTATATTGGGGGAATGAGTTGTAATGGTTGAGCACATCTGCCTTTGAAGCAGAAGGTCCGAGTTCGAATCTCGGTTCCCCAACAATATCTAATTGAGGTATAGTGGAAGAGGAGATGTTGAAATAAATGGTGAAAATCCATTACTACGACGGTAGAACATCAGAAGGAACTGTGAGACGACGGTCGAGAGCAGTGTGTAGATTAGATATTTTTATTGGGCTATAGCTCAGTTGGTTAGAGCGCTACACTGATAATGTAGAGGTCCTGAGTTCAAGTCTCAGTAGCCCAACAATAACGGGTTCGCCACCCTATGCTACTCGAGGTAGGATGGAGTTCGGGCCCGACCAATGGGGATGTCGTATAACGGTTTATTACGATGGTCTCATAAGCCGTAGAAGGTGGTTCGATTCCACCCATCCCTACACATGGAGGTTCACTTGCGAAATAATTATTAGATGAGCTCTATAATATTTATTTCAAAGAAAAATAATCTGATATCTGATGGTGATAAGATACCTCCACCCATATTGCAAATTAAAATTGCAAAATTTTATAATTCATTGTTGAAGATAAGAGTTACTTCTTTCGCCAATATTTGAAAGGGTAGTTCAGTGGCTAGAACACCGAATGTTTAATTCGGAGGTCGTTGGTTCGAATCCAACTCTAATGTATTACTTTTATCGCTGGTTACATGAATTTAATTTGCGGCTGTCGTATAACGGCTATTATACTCGACTTCCAATCCAGGGACGTGGGTTCGACTCCCATCAGCCGCTCAAATATAAGGGGTTATTTGTTGATAACAGTTCACAAAGATCCGGATCATCTGACAAGCAAATCATAAGATTTGAAGATATAGGAATAACTGCCTTATATATGGCCCTCGGGACAGATAGGTTTAAGTCACCAGTTTCTCAAGCTGGAGTAATGGGTTCGAATCCCATGTGGGTTACTTGCGCGGTGGTGAAATTTTATTTTTATTAACTTTTATCGCTGTTGCTCTTTAATAGGATGCTGTAGATGAGAGCTACTTCAAATTACGGTTTACACAATTGTCTGAAACACAATCTTATGTCGGTTCGAGTCCGGCCCGCGCAACAATATATTCTCTTGATGATATACCAGGTTAATTAAACGAAGAGGATTAACATTAGAGAATATTATCTTGTTCTAGTTTGGAATGTTGATTTTTAATATGCAGGGTTGTGGTGAGGCACGCCACGTAGTCCTCCCTGCTCCATGCGGGTATAGCTCAATTGGTTAGAGTGTCAGTCTGCCAGTCTGAAAGTTGTGGGTTCGAGTCCCATTATCCGCTCAATGCTTATCAGAAGGTATATAATATTTATTAAAGAATTATTATAAACTGACATTTATTTTATTTCTTTATAAATCTCTTATATATTGATGGAGATATGTCAGAAACTTAGTATTTAATATTGTCAGATATTTTATACTTGTGGTAGTTATCATCGAGATGGTATGGGTTTTACCACAAATGCAGTGTAGGTGTTAATGGTGGCATAGGACATTGCCAATGTTCAGGAGCGAGTTCGAACCTCGTACGCTGCTCAGTTCTTGGAATTGAATGACAAAACTGGTGAACTAAATTCAATTCCTGTTCACCCCAATACAGAGGATTCCCTGAGGCCTCTGAAAAATCCGCTTAGGGTGGTAAAATCGGGATTCGATACATGTATCGTTAAACATGGCCTTTGACGAGGTTTTAGTTGAAATGGCGCCCTCATAGCTTGTGCAGTCATAAGCCTTGATTATGATAAAAAACTTATCGCCACATTACAGGGATTTAAGGTTGACCTGTTTTATTTTTTTAAAAATATTTGAAATTTTGTTATGGAATACACTTACAGTGGATTAGAAAACAGAATTTCTGCCGAACATTTACAAGCTGGAGAAATTGTTAAAATAACTGGTGTTGGGAATTCTATGACGCCAATACTTAAATCAAGGCAACCAGTTATTTGTATACCAGTTACAAATGAAACTATATTAAATAAAAGAGACATAGTTCTTTGTAAAGTTAATGGTCATTATTATTTGCATTTAATATGGAGTATTAAAGCAGGTGATAGATTTTTGATTGGTAATAATCATGGTAAACCAAATGGTGTTATAACTAGAAAAAACATTTTTGGTAAAGTGGTGGAAATTCTATGAGTCTCACAAACTCATTTAAACAAATTTTAAATTTTTTAATATGGTGTTAGTACCCGAATTGGTTACAGGGAGGTGACTGTGAATCATCGGAAGAAATTCCAATGCGAGTTCGAATCTCGTCTAACACCCTTGGATAAAACTTTCATATAAATAGTGTTTTATATGGCATAAATTTTAAGTAATACCAATTGGAGTAGTGGGTTATCCCTATGATAGGAAGAAGTACGGCTAGAAATAGTATCAAGGAAAACTCCGGTGGTCTTGGGTAAGAAATTTATGAATGATAATTTAAGTTTTGGCAACACCTATTTTATAAAATTATCTTTACATGGGGTTATTCGTCTATCGGTAGGACGACAGATTGTGGTTCTGTCTAGGTCGGTTCGACTCCGGCATAACCCCCAGAAATTCTACTTATAGTAGTAATTATATCGAGGCTTATGGTTGAGCTAGTTAATCAACCAAATTGGAGAGTAATGCTAAACGGTGATAGCGGCTGCCTGCTAAGCAGTGCGTTCGGATAGTATCTGGATCTGGTTCGACCCCAGTGCTCTCCGCATGTAGTAATAGGTTGGTGCACAGGCCTATTAATCGAAACTGCCAGTTCCCTCGTCGGTACTGGGGAGAACGTCCGCTCCATTCCTTAAGTTCATGATCTGAGGGACCAGTAGAAGCGTTAGTTAGAGTTTTGTTTACGAACAATATCCTGTAGAGGGTGAGGAACCTCATTGAAACTCGAAAGATCATGTTTATGCGGGTATCGTATAATGGTCAGGCATTTAGCTGATTATACCAGTCTTCCAAACTGGAGATGAGGGTTCGATTCCCTTTACCCGCTCGTTGTCCTATTAGCTTAAATTATAAGAGAGCCTTGGATTTTACCAAGAGACACCGACTTTAATTGGTATAGGGCGGACATATATTGGTTTTTTGATAGTTGTAACCCATTAAAATTAACTAATAAGACAAGGGTGAAACACCATGCCTGAGATATATATTGAATGAGTAGTGTATGGAGGAGCACGATTAGTTAATTAAAGTAATGAACTATCCGTGTGGTTCGGTGCCTAAGACTGCGTTAATGGAACAAGGACACAATTTACCCTCATGGCGGAATGGTCTACGCAGCAGACTTAGAATCTGTCCTTAATTGGGTGTGAGTTCGAATCTCACTGAGGGTACTAAAGATACTGAGGGAGAGGTATGGTATGTACAGAAGTTTAACAAAGAATTCTCGCTGTAACTAAGGAAACTCAAGACATACAAGCCGGCGACTTGGAGTTTGTGTAAGTATCTTTAAATTTATATAATTTATATTAATATATGAAATTATGTATATGTCAAATAATCAAAGATGAACACGATTATATTGAAGAATGGATTGAATATCATCATAATTTAGGATTTGGTGATTTTTATTTAATTGAAGATTTTGATAGTAAATCTCATAAAGAATTATTAAGTAAATATAATTATGTTCATATTTTTCAGATTACAGATATATGTAATGACGAAGAATTTCAAATGTTAAATAATAGAGTTTTTAGACAAAAAATCGTTTATCATATATTTGAACGTCTTTGGAAAAATAATTATGATTGGATGGCATTTATAGATCCAGACGAATATATTGATTGTACAAAAGAACAATTATATAATGTATTAAATGATAATTTTGATAAATTGTGTATAAGTATGTGTTGGAAAACAATGTTATCTAATAATTATTTATATCATCCATATAATCATCAAAAATACAGTATTTTTAATACATATACAAAATATAATGAAAAATTTAATCAAAAGTATTTTAATTTTAAATGTATTATTAATTGTAAACACAATTTATCTACTTTAAATAATTTTGTGTTAATTCCACATTTTTTTAAAATTAATTATATAGGACGTTATATTAATTTTTGTAATATATATGTTAAACATTTTTTATTTAAATCTTTAGAAGAATATATTAAAAGATTAACTAATAAAGGAGAACAAGCAAATGCTCTATGGAATAGAAAAATTGATGATTGGTTTGAATTTAATAACATTAAATGTACATCAGATATAATTAAAGAATTTAATTTAAATAATATAAAAGTTAAATGCAATGATTTTAATTGTATTACCTATAAATAATTGGGGTATGCGTGTAATTGGTTAACACATCTGTCTCTGAAGCAGAAGTTCTGGGTTCGAGTCCCGGTACCCCAACACGTGCCAAGGTAGAGCGATGCAAGCCAATATCTTGTGCTAGTCTTTCGCTATTTAGATGACGAAGTGGAGTAAATTCTCCATAAAATAGTAAAATCCTCTCAACCCAGAAAAAGACTTTTAGTAGCAAATTATTATAAAAGAGGCCTATTTTATATTAATTGGAAGAAGGATGGATTTTATAACCATTAAGGTGAATTTAGGGTAGCGTGCTGGGTAGTCCGAAAACTAAAAATTGATGTCAAGTAGGATAAGTTTTTTATAGTTCTTACCAAAAACTATATTTATTGGGCTGTAGCTTAGTGGTTTAAAGCACTTGCCTTACAAGCAAGGGATCGTCGGTTCGACTCCGACCAGCCCAACGAATACGATACGTAGTTTATGCAATGGTTTGACTCGTACTTATGAACAGTAAGAATTCCTAAGCATTTCTAGATAACCAAACGGAATTAAGATAACCATGCGAATTATAGTTCCCATTTGATGACTTGGTGATTGGAAGTTATCGTTACCAATTAAAAAAGGACCTCATCAAGCCGAACGATATTAATTTTCAATAACAGCAATTGGTGCTGTACTATTGGTTAATATTTATTAGGACATTTTAACAGTATATTGTGGTTGCAAACACTTTATATTGCTTGTTAGAATGGGAATTAATCTGCGGCTATGGCGCAACGGTCGACGCAGCGGTCTAAGAAGCCGTCCATTATATGGGTGTCAGTTCGAATCTGACTAGCCGCACACAATTTTTGATTTTCTTTATGGTGGATTTTCTTTTAAAATTGTCTGGTCATGAACAGTAAAGTAACATCCACAGCGATGCCCTTTTGGTGGAATTGGTAGACACGTCAGCCTAAGGAGCTGGTCCGGTAAAATGGGTGCGGGTTCGACTCCCGTGGAGGGCACTCGGGATTTGGTGTAATAATTGCATACCACACTGATACTGTGGAGGACTGCAGTAATCCCAACCACATAAATATATAGGAGAGAAAAATGATTACTCATGATTTAAAGACAATTGTAAAAGGCTCTGCTAATCTTGATTGTGTAAAGGCAGGCGGAATTGCTGTTTATCATATAACAGTAGAAGATGGTACAATATATTCACTTGATATTGATTTGTCTGATAAACATGATGTTGGAGAAACTGCTACATTTATGTATCATTATGATAAAGCTTTAATATTGATGAGATGGATAAGACGAGCAATTGAAAATGAAGAATTGTATAAGATAAATTAAAATTTTGTTGTATCAATATGTAACATTAGGGCAGATAGCTAGTTACTATCACATGGAAACGTGCGGTGCCTACCGATAGGACACGTGGAGGTTCGATTCCTTCAGCCCTACATATATGCCCCTATGGCGGAATGGTCTACGCAGCCGTCTCAAAAGCGGTCCTTAATTGGGTCTCCGTTCGAATCGGAGTAGGGGTACTCGCAATTGACATTACAAAAAAAAATCAATGGTAGTTTTTAAAATTATCATTGGTTTTTTGTTATTTTTATATATATTAATTATAAATATAACTATATGTAAAATGAAACAATTATTTGAATATATTGTAGATTCAAGATGGAATTCTGCAATCATTAAAGAAGAAGCAAATATGATAGCAGAAGATATGATTAATGAATCATTTAAATCTAGTATTCTTTCTACTTTAGCACAAGCTATATTTGATGCTGAAAAAGAAAATAATAAACGTAAAATTCAAGACGAAAAAGATAGAAAGAAACGTAATGAAGAACAAGGCCGTAATTATTCTGATGATTATTACAAACCAAATTTAACTAATTTTGCATCTATATTTGGTCCTAAGACAGATGGTGGCAAATATAATTTAAAAAAGGGATTACAAGGTCTTAAATGGTCTGAAATTAAAGATGAAGATTTTAAAGAATATGCACCAGACAATAAGGAATTAATAAAACTTATTAAATCTACTTATGGAAAGAAAGATAAGAATGCAGATTTTATTGTAATGACAAAAGATAATAAGGTTCTTAACTTTATTAAAGCTTATGGAAAAGACGATAAAGCAGATGGTGTATTCTATTTTAAAACAGATGGTAAATGGGGTAATGGTGTTAAAGAAGTGACAAAACCTTATTATTCATATCAAACACGTTCAATGAAAGCTAATGAAGTTGTAGATATGCTTAAAGATTTGGCACAAGTTGAAGGTGTTAAAGTAATGGCACTTGAAATTACTGATTCTATGATTAAGGATTATAAAGATGTTGCTACAACTCGTGAAGAACAAAAGAAAGGCGCAATTAATTATGATGCTGAATCATTAAAAGAACTTCTTAATAAACAACAATCACGTTATAAAACAATGGTTGCTGAAATTAAAGCTAAGAAACTTCAAAAGGATCCTAATTTATTATTTGATGATATTAAGAAAGCAAATGATGAAGTTGTTGCTCTTTATAAACAAGTAGTAAGTTCACCAGAAAATTTAACACAAAGTTTTGATATGGGTAGATTAATGACATATGTATCTTATGCATATGAATCATTATATAAATCATTACAATCTTCAAATACAGCAGAAAGATCTGTAAAACGTGCAAGAGAAAGGGGAGCCGCAAATCCTGAAGTATATGGAGAATGGGAAAGAGTTAATGCTAAATCAGAAATTAATGATTCTAAAGAATATTTAGATAAAGTTAATAAAATGATTGAAGAAATTAAGAAAAATTTGAAATAATTTTATCCAAGTTCTAAATTAAATATTATTATTACTAAATTAAATTAAATTAAACTATAATGCAAACAGTTAATACATATAAACAAAATGCCGACCAAACATTAGTAAATGCTTGGAATAAGAATTATGACATATGTAAAGACCGCTTGCAATCTACGGAAATAGATTTTTGAATATAAACTAAATAATAATATACGCAAGCGGTTAGGAAATGAAATTCTTAACCGCTTATTTTTTTATAAAAAAATATCTTAGATATTTGAAATTAAAAATAAAGTTACTATATTATAATTATATAAAACAAATATTATTTAAACATTAAATATTATTTGAATTGTTCTTTGAAATATTGAACTCAAGATTATATAAAATCCATTGGGTTATTGAAGAACCGGTTCAATTCCGATTCTATAACGTAGTCAGCCGATACTTCTAAATAGGCAAAAGGAGCAATAATTCAATAAAGGTACAAAGGTACTATATATGAGGGATTGATAATTTCCATGGGAATTTGAAAATCAGGGTAAAGTGGCCCACCACATGTAGAGCAAGGATTTACACTTAAATGAACATTATAGAAGAATAGTACTGGATTTTTATAAACTGGACCTTGGTGTAATGGTAACACGTGAGATTTTGGTCCTCATGTTATGGGTTCGAGTCCCGTAGGTCCAACAGTTTTTTAGTAGGATGATTAATGAGAGTAATGAAGTTATATAATATCGGCCGTATGTATATAATGGAGTATGGTAGTTTTTTTTGAATACGAGGTTCCATATAGCTCAGGGGTAGAGCACCGGGAAGGCCGGTGGGCGTTGGTTCGAGTCCAACTAGAGGAAACAAAAATTAATAAATAATTCTTAAAAATATTTCTTAGAAATTTGAAATAATTTTTTAATGAACTATATTATTAATATAATATTTGAAAACTAATATAATATGAATATTTAGTTTTTGAAATTGAGTTCTTTGACATATTGGTACAACAAAATAAAGAAAATATGATATTAAAAGATATACGTGGGTAGCGTCACGGAGGACCCCTCCAAGCCAATATTTGGTAAGATTGCTTTACTGAGGTAAATAATCAGTACGGACAGAGGTCATTAACATAAAATCGCATGTACTAATTAATATCAAATATTAAACTGATACGGAAGAGGTTGGTGTAAAACCACTGTCAATGGGATGCCAAGCAGCCCAGCGGTATAGTTCAGTAAATATATTCTTTAATGTTTGATGGGTAGTCATCGGGCCTCATTTATATGGAACAAGGGAACATTAAAGAACAACAGAATTTCCTTATCATTATATAATAGAATTTCGCAGGATTCGCGTTTGTGAACAATAACGCAGCTGACACATGTCGGTGATATTACAGAAATTCTATATTATTATGAGATTGCCGAGGGTTTAATAATAGAACTTATAATTCTGTTCAATCGGAGTTCAATCTCAACTGTTTAAAAGGATCACCGAGGGTTTAATGATAGAACTTTTAATTTTATCCAATCGGATAATGATCCTAAACATTCCGGGTTAGCTTCAATTGGTAGAGCCCCTGCCTTGTAATCAGGAGGTTGTCAGTTCGAGTCTGACACTCGGATCTAGTCGGAAGTTAAGTAATAACATCCTGGCGTATGGTATCAACTGCATTAAATTGCAAATGAACGAGTAGCCCTCAGAGTAAGATGGATTGAATGGACAAACTTCGGGAGATTAATATTAATCGTTATTACCGGCTATTCAATTATTAACAAATGAAATGAGATTACCAAAGGAATTGTTGAAAGAGTAAGTCTTGGGAAGGTCGGGAAGTGAAATACAACCCACGGCGAACCTTTAAGAATATCTTGTTGTGAGTTGGATTTTAACTCTCAGCCACCACCCTCATGGTAGACGTCAACTATATGGGGATTAGGTTACGAAAGTGCAATAAGTCTGTGAAAATCGGGCGTGGATATTCTTTTATATTGGGGGCGAATGTTCCAAGGCTGGCGATTGACCTTTGCAAGGTTGATGGGAGAGTTCGATTCTCTTCGTTTCCACTTTTAAAGACCTAAACTGCAGTAGGTTGGGTGACAATGGCTTGCTGACCCAGTGGAAATTAATTTCTCTCAGAAAAACGAGGAGCCTCCAATACAGTTCTCAATTATCTGTAAAATTGAATTTGGGATAGCGGCTCAGATGGTGGATGGGCGGTGGTCTGTAAAACCATTACTATGAAACTCAGTAGGTTCGAATCCTACCTATCCCACAAATAAAATTCGTAATAATGAATACGAATTGGGCTTGTAGTTTAATAGGTTAAAATACCGGCCTCATAAGCCGCGAGATTCTGGGATCATCCCCCAGCGAGCCCACTTATAAATTTATTGGTCTCTGGGTCTGCATGGTGTGGACGCCTGACTGTCACTCAGGAGAAAGGTAATACCGAATCAGACGGGTTCAATTCCCGTAGGGACCGCAATCGGCTAAACGAACCCTAAGTTTATATAGGACGGCAATTCTATGTAAAGTTAGAAGTAGTTTAACAAACGAAGTATTTGCCGATACTTGTATGTTCTAGTTTAATGGTCAGAATGGCGGCCGGCGGCACGCAGAAGGTGGTTCGAATCCACAAACATAGCAAATAAATTATTTATTGGGTGCATAGCTTTTAACGGTTAGAGCGGCGGCCTGTTAAGCCGAGGGTTGTGGGTTCGAATCCCTCTGTGCCCGCAAATACAAAACATTCATAAAGTAAATCAGTCAGGTCGCGAACTGCAACTAAAAGTATGTTATGAATGAGTCCGTTCGAATAATTTGATAATTCAGGGTGCTCTGAACACTCTCAAGTCGGTAGAAGTAGAATCCGGTGCGGACATATTTGCCTCGTTAGCTCAGCGGTAGAGCAGCGGACTGTTAATCCGTTGGTCGTAGGTTCGAATCCTTCACGAGGCGCGAACATGGCGAGACAGATCCAGTAACAAAATGGTGAACTGAGAAACTGACTGCAATTGGTTTCGAGGACTGGTGAATCTCACAAATCATTATCGTTGCAGAGATAATTTATTTATAGTTTAAGTGGAAAAACACCGGCTATGTCGGAGATGTAAGTGGATTATTTAAGTGGCCCCAATTGCAATGCGGAACGTACTTAATTAATCTGGGTTCGAATCCCACTGAGTAGCAAACATGCCTGGATGGCGGAATAGGTAGACGCAACAGACTTAAAATCTGTCGGGCCGTAAGGCCCGTGCGGGTTCAATTCCCGCTCCAGGTACATATTGGGAGTGTAGCTATTTAATGGTTAGAGCGGCGGCCTGTTAAGCCGAGGGTTGTGGGTTCGAATCCCTCCATTCCCGCAAAGTAAAATGTTGGTATTATTGCAGGGAGCTGCGGCATATCAAGGCATTCCTGAAGGTGGTATCTAGAAGTAGAAACTCATTGAAGTTAAGACTTTCATCGGCCAATTTCCTGGTAGAGGTTGGTAATCTCGTAAGACATTATGTTCCACAGGACTGATACTTATAATAGGGAAAGCAATAATATTGGCGTCCGGAATTTTACTTTTAATTAATATGGGTCCTTAGTTTAATTTTAAATATAACTGAGGAACATAATATGGGTCCTTAGTTTAATTGAGTGAAAACGGCAGCCTCCAAATCTGCACGATGAGAGTTCGAGTCTTTCAGGGCCTGCAATTATAAACAAATAAATTTAATAAGCATATGAAACAACTTAAACGAAAACGTTAGTTGTGTATGTTTCCTTAGAGCAATTGGTATTTACATAGTTTTAACCAATAAGAAGCATGCACGTAAAATCAAAATCAAAACTAAAGATTTTAGAATTTAGAAATGCATGCCTCCATAGCTCCAATTGGTTAGAGCTGCTGTCTTTTAAACAGAGGGGTCTCGGTTCGAATCCGAGTGGGGGTACCTTTTGCTCTCATAGCTCAGTTGGTTAGAGCTGCAGCCTTTTAAGCTGAGGGGCCTGGGTTCGAGTCCCAGTGAGAGCACAGTTTATGGGCTTGTGGCAGAGTGGTTTTATATGCACCAGACTTTTAATCTGTGACGACGTGGGTTCGAATCCCACCGGGCCTACAATTTGCTTCCATGGCGTTAATGGTAGCGTAGCAGACTCTTAATCTGTCAGGTCTCGGTTCGAATCCGGGTGGGAGCACAATAAATGCCTTCGTAGCTTAGTTGGTTAAAGCTGATGCCTCTTAAGCATAGGAGCGTGGGTTCGAATCCCACCGAAGGTACAAGTTAGATATTTGAAGTACGATAGGTTTGGTGGATTGTACCAAAGCCAGAACTTGGGAGGTTCGAGTCCTACGTGGTCTGCAACAGCTTGGCCAGCACGGTGCTGCTTCTTATAACAACTATCATGGGTACAACATGTTAGGCTAACTTATTTAGGGCTATCATATAGTGGTTAAATATGCCACCCTTACAAGGTGGTCTCCCCAGTTCGAATCTGGGTGGCCCTACAACTTGCATGCCATGCATAGAATTAGCTGTGGATGTCTTTATGATGGAGGTTAACAAATAATCATTCTTATCCTGTATTAGAAAGGTCTTGTGATTATTATATAAATAAGGGGTGTGTAGTGTAATGGTTAGCACACAACACTGTCACTGTTGTAGATGGAGTTCGAATCTCCCATGCCCCGCGAAATTATCAATTGATAATTTCAAGAGATGGAAAGATTGGAAGATGGAAAATTGGTTAATTAAACTATTCCTTGAAATATTTATCCGTGAGGAACTATATATTTCTAAAATAATGTTTACGAAAAAACTCATCGATAAGAAGTTAGATTTTAGAAACAATCGTTTTTAAAATCTATGGGTTGTATCTAAACTATTCCTGAAATATTAAATGATGTTTAGCAGGTTTGTGGAAATCCTGTAAATTTCCACTTTTTTGGGAGGGTCGCATAGTGGCAATTGCAGCAGACTGTAAATCTGCTCCCTTCGGGGTTCGGGGGTTCGAGTCCCTCTCCTCCCACCATATTTGCCGGTTTATCACAGTATATTGGTAACTGTAGCCGCCCTGTACAAGCGGGCCAAGCCAATCGAAAGTATGTAGCTTAAGACAATACATATGAATAGGAGTTTGGTATGTGAATAGGTTCGAATCCCACGAAGGCACAATATGGGAGATTCATCAGCCTTACGAGCACTAAGGTATTCCGTGAAACGGGATGGATGAACGTGCGGCTCCCACCAATAAGGTTACAATAATTTATCGAATTTATCTTAGAGGTAAAATCTCGCTCCTTACGATGCAACGTTTTCATTTCGGTAAAATTCCGATATGGGAGTTAAAAGATAAAAGAGATTTGCGCTCTTAGCTCAGTAGGTAGAGCACGGCACTTTTAATGCTGGGGTCTTGGGTTCGAGTCCCAAAGGGCGTACTCTTTAATATATATGTACTATGAATTCATCAAACATGGGAAGTATTTATTAATGTATGGAACGTTGGAGATGATGACCAATGCTAAAAAACTATTCGTATATCGGTTATTATGCTCGGTAGTGCGAGAGAGGCGGGTTCGATTCCCGTATAGTTTTCAAAGTTTTACAACGCTGAGATCAACGTGACCTCGTGGAGATGGCCTCCCAAATGTGTGTCGCCTGTCAGTTATAGTATGTGTCCTATATACTAAAAAGCGATTCAAAATGTAGCTTTTTGTTTAATCAGATGTGGAAACTGCTGAGGAAGAGATTGTAAAACTAATATGTGTCTATGGCCGAGCGGTTGAAGGCAGCAGACTGTTAATCTGCCGTGGAGAAATCCCCGTCGTAGGTTCGAACCCTACTGGGCACGCACGTGATAGACTGACAATCTATCTAGTGGTAAAAGAAAGATGACCGCGAAGAGAAAGGTGTTGTTTACCGTCAGTAGAATTTCAAACTTTAATTAATGAGTTACCTTATATGTAAGTGGATAAATTTTTATTTAGATGAAGCTTTTTATAAGTGATTAGAATTAATTATTTGATGTCATAGTTCAATGGAGTATGCACGTGCAATTGTAAGGTATGATAGTAAATCTACCCGAAACCGTACTTAAGAATGCTCCCGCGTACCTGGGAGTGATCGACGTTCGATTCGTTGTGACACCGCATTTTGGCGTTTAGCTCAGTTGGTAGAGCACGAATTGTGCACTTTTGTCGACGGTTACATCCTCTAAAGATTGTTGAAGATAAGAGTTACTTCGACCTTTTAAGTCCGGGGTCGTGGGTTCGAGTCCCACAGCGCCAACCAATATTTAATTTATGCGGGCATATCCCCTCTGCCTTATACGCTGCTGAAAGGGTAATCGGTTACATGTGGGTTCAAGTCCCTCTGCCCGTACATATTCTTGCAAGAATCGGAGTTTTGTGTAATGGTAAGCACGGAGATGGCGCGTCTCAGGTAAGGTTCGAATCCTTGGCTCCAACAAACTAACTAAAGCGTCAGAGTGAAACGGAAATGATTTTACTTCTTAATAGACGGCGGTCGTTATTATTGAGTCATAATTACTTCACTGGCTATCGACGGATAGTTAATAGGGAAAGGGCAGATAATAGTTAAGAAAAAGGAATAAGGTTAAAGGTCAAGCAAGCCGCGGATAAAGTGAGGAACTAAGTTACTTATTCTGAAATCAATCATGCCATCGTAAAGGTGGTGATATTGGGTTCGACTCCCATTGCCGCTACATTTTTATTGAAATATTTATATAGAGAGATCTATATTAATATTGTTATTAAATTTTATTATTATTTATATCGCGGAGGTGGAGCAATGGTAGCTCGTAAGGCTCATAACCTTGAGACGCAGTTCGAATCTGACGTCCGCAACTAATTAACATCGCGGTTGAGTGAAACGGATATATAAATCATTCTAGGCTCATAACCTACGAGATAGCTCGTTCGACTCGGGCGGCCGCAACTTTTATTTCATTTGTTGTAGATGAGAGTTACTTAAAAGGCTTGTTTTTATACTTTCTTCGCTTGTTACAATGAAATTTTGCCGGAATGGGACAGTGGTCGACTCCACTTGACTTGTAATCATGATCCGTAAGGACGCGTCAGTTCGAATCTGACTTCCGGCTCATCAAAAGAGTTCGCGACTCAACGTAACGTATTCCGTCCCTGAAATAAATTTATTATAGCGTAAACGGTAAATGGTTTTCAAACGAGTATTCTAATCGTAAGTGTAGATGATGACAGTAACGGTAATAATCTGTCCAATGGGCTCATGGTATAGTTGGCTAACACTCCTGCCTTGCACGCAGGGATCCCGGGTTCGAGTCCCGGTGGGTCCACACGAAACAAACTACTAAGTATGAGAATTATAAAGTTGAGTACTGGAAATTAGCTTTTATCTTGTACTATTGTGAAAATAGATGAAAGAGAAATCACCGGTGAAAAGATGATTAAAGGTAGAATATTATACCTCATCAAGCTTAAGTACGTTAAGGTCGTATGGTGAAATACTATTGGTTTAGTGATATGTCTGGATGGGAGAACTTGAGATATAGTTCAAAATACAGTAAGTAATCTTAACCCATACTTAGCAAGTGGATCGTCAATAAGAAATACATTCAAATCTTGTTGTATTGTAGAGATACTTCATATTTATTGTTTGTTTGATTTTTATTATTTTTTGATTATTCTTTACAAGATTGTTACAGATTTGATTTTTAATCAAATATTTTATTAATATTGGGCTGTCGTATAATGGCAGTACACAAGATTTTGGTCCTTGTAGTTCAGGTTCGAATCCTGGCAGCCCAACTTAAATGGATGAAAACAGATCATGACACTGGCTGACGGGTTAGAGTTTGGATGTGGTTATCAGCATTAAAAGCCGTAAGTGGTACAAATGAGTAGGTCGTCATTAAAGAAGGAACTTGATAACATCTACGCCAGAATCCATTATTATAACTATTTATACAGTTAAGTATAAAATTAAGCGAGAACAAACCACTGAGTAGAATTAGGGTAAGTTATCAATTAATGTCGACTAAAAGTTGATAATGTAGATGGGATCATTTTCCGTATCCGCGCCTAATGAAAAGTGTTGAGTTTCGTGAGAGCTCATAAGGTGCAACGCAACAGGAGGTAAAACCCTATGTGGTAATGTAATCCTCGTAATCAACCGAGGTTTCTCTAGTCCGTAGCTCGTAAATTTTCTCGCTATACACGGGATTATTTTAATGGTAGAATGTCGGTCTCCAAAACCGAAGATCTGGGTTCGATTCCTTGATCCCGTGCAAAAACCAGGGATTAGAGTTAAACGGATAATGGTTACTACTATGTAATAAACTTAGCAAGCGGTGGCAAACTGTATGAATCGTACGTCATGGTTTAGATCACATAAACTTAGATTAAGGTGAGCATTAGTTAAGATAATTGTTTTTAGGTATGAACGTGATACCGAGTTTTTGATTAAGTAAGAAATAACGCTGGCCCCGAGAAGCCTGAGATATTGGGTTCGACTCCCAGTTAATTCCGCAAATATTTGTTGTACCAATATTGAATTTATTTTATATAAGTTCTATTTATTTATTGTAAATAACTAATAACGGTAACGCCAACAACACCGGTGCCGTCAGGCTGAGAAAAAGATAGAAATGAAGTCGCAGATATCTAAGTTGGTACACGGATATCAAATGGTTCTATGTGATGGTTAGTTATTTATACTTTGGTCCATTGGTATAGAGGTTGTGCCACTGATTCTAAACCAGTAGAGGTGGGTTCGAGTCCTGCATGGATCACAAAATCATAGTATTGTGAAAGCGTGGAGCACCTAACGCATTATAAATTAGAATAGGCACCTCTGCTATGATTTATTTTTATTAACAAATTAATTAAATTAAAAATTATGAAACAGTTTTGGTAGATTTTTGATTTAGGTTTTCCGTAAATGTATTTATTTACTTTTATAGCCTATTATGTTCAAGGCTTTATGATGAACATTTTTTTATAAATAAATACATTAAATATAATTATGGAAAATAAAGAATTTAGAAATGCTATTTTAGCAAAAATGAAACAGGAGCTTAAAGATTTTGCTCAAATTCAAAAGAATTTAAAAAAGTCTCGTAAATTAGAATTTCGTCCTAAGGATAGAAGCTTACAAAGTATTTGTGACGAAATTGCAAATAATCGTTTTAAGATTTCATTATTGATTTATTATTATCGTTGGTTGAAGCATGGCTTAAAATATTGGGCTAAGCAAGGTATTCATGATTATTGGGAATATCAATGTCAAAATCCTAATGATCGTTATGATATTGTCCAGCGTAATGAAAAGGTATGGTGGAGGAATGATATTACATTTGAAGAACATGTGAAAAATAATCTTTTTGAAAACTATCTCCTTAATTTATTAGAAAAATATAAAATAGAATTATCAAATGAAGAAATTGATAAATTTATTGAATATTGTTATGATAATATTTAAAAACATAAACCATCAAAAACAATAGAAATTTAAAAGTCGAAAATCATGGAAATCAATAAATTTTATGGACCAAAGCCTTCATATAGAATTATGAAGGTTTTAATGAAAGATGATAATCAAGTTTCTTTTTATAGACATGGTATGAATTTAATATATTATTGTATTAAACATAATTTTACAGAAGAACAAGTTATTGATTATTTAAGTAAAATGTGTGGAAATTGTTATAAATATCTTAATAATAATGATCCTTCTATTTATATTAGAATTCCTTATCATTTAATGAAAGATATATTTAATACTAATAAAGATGATTTTATACTTGATAAACATATATCTTATAAGTATGATTGGTCTACGCATAAATATACTGAAGAAATAGAAGAATATTTTAATTATGAATGGATAAATAATAGTATATCTTTTAACTCTAAAGAAAATAGATATAATAATTTATTTAGACAATATTCTTATCATTCTGTATGGATAACAAATAATATGAAAAATCATAATCATTATATTTCTTTATATAAAGATTATAATGATAAAGGTATTATAGATACAGTTTATGTACAATTTGATAAACATACTAATTCAGGAAATAAAAAAGAATTTGAACATATATGTTTATTCTTTTGGCATTTCTTTAAACTTTTTGATGAAATTGAAGAAAAGGATAAAAATGATATTTCAATTCCTGAATTATATAAAAGAAAAGAGAAAGTAGATAAAGTATATGATAGAAGAAGATAATTAAAATATTTATATTATGGAAAAAATTTTATTAAAATCAAAAGAACAATTTGATAGTTTTGTAAATGATAATACTGGTTATCAACCATATTATGGAAATGTTCGTTCTTGGTTAAGTGAACCAACTAGTTATCCGTGTGTTCTTTCATGGGATATTGAGTATAATGGAAATGGCCCTGATCGTTTAATAGGAGATTTTGTTTATCCTGATGATTTTGATGAGAAAGTATCGGATAAATCAGATGTAGATAAGATTTATAATTTCATTAAAAAAGAAAATGAAAATCCTTATTATGATGATAATGCATATTCTGAAAGATGTGAGGGATATCGACAAATTATGAAATTTATTGAAGATAATATTTATAAAAATGAAAAATAAATTATATATATTAATCGATAAGAATTTAGATCCAATTTATGGAGCAGTTCAAGGAGGACATGCTGTTGCTCAATGGTTATTAGAACATTGGTAGATTAATAAAGAAGAAAATCCTACTTGGAAATGGAATAATGATTATCTTATTTATCTTTCGGTTGATATAAATAAATGGTATGATAAACTTAAAAAGTATAATCCATCACATTTCAAATGGGTATATTTTACAGAACCTGATTTGGGTAATGAGATAACAGCTATTGCAGTTTATACAAATGATTTTCCTAATTCTATAATAAGAAAATTAAAATCTGAAAAACTTTTATCAATGGAGGGAAGGTAATCCCTCCATTTTTTGAATATTATTTAAAAATAACTATATTATATATGTAAATAATATTAATTAAATCTTCCAAATCATGACAGAGATTCTTACAGCAGTTCAGCAGGCAATCAAGGAGTACGGAGCCGAAAATATTTCAATGGTAGGTTACAACTATCATGGTCGTTATGAGGATGATGATTGTAATTTTGAATATTATAATAATGTAACTGGTACATTCTTCTATGACGAGTGGACTACGAGATTTGCTTGCCCAGCATATGGTTGTTATGAATGCCAGACACTCGAAGAAGCTGATAAGAAGGGCTATATTGACCATGAGAAGTTATTTAATTTCAAGAAGACCCAGTTAATTAATAGTTTCAAGAACTTTAAGTTTGAATGTGTTTGGGGAGAGAAGTTTGCAGAAATCTCACCATTCGGACTTCGTGTTGAGGTAACTCGTGGTCGTAAGTGGAAGGGAATTGGTTTTCTTGTTGGAACATTCACTAAGTCATATCAGTGGGGAGTAAAGCTTTGGAAGTCAAACAATGATTATGGTACTTCTACTACTCGTTATGCCAAGATTTATGACCCAACTACTAATCGAATTGAGTCTGTTAATACTGATTATGTTAAATTCTTGGATTTGGACAATATTATCGAACAGTATAAGAAGGAGATGATTGCAATTGTTGAAGCAACAACTGTAGATGACTTTACAATTGGTAAGAATGGTACTTCATATTCTCCTTATTCAGGTGACTCAAATGATACTAAGATGACTATCAATTGTGAAACAATGTCATTCGTGAAGTATCTTGAGATGAATGGAAATAAGATTAACCTTAAGAATGCTTATGATGTAGTTGAAGAAGAAAAGAAAGCTAAATTTGAAGCATTTAAGGAATCTAAGATGCCTGGAATTATTGAATGGGTAAAGAATAATACTGATAAAACAACAGAAGAAGAGATTAATGCTCTTGCTGAACATATCTTCAAAAAGAGATATAATTAATAAAGGAGGGTTAATTCCCTCCTTTTGGATATATTCCAACATAATCCATAAGATACATTATATTAGGATCATTTATCATTTCCTGTGTTATAATTGGATTATGTTTTTTTGCATATAATGGTAAGCACCATGAAGACCAATCAATATTATTTAAATTGTATATAAAATCTTTATCAGTATTCCAGTTAAATAAATGACAATAATATTCTTTTATTGACATATGAAAATCAGGATTACGATAATATGTTATCCAAGGAAAATGTGTTCCAATCTCCCATAATATATCAGTATATTTAGTAAAAGCTTCATCTGCTTCTTTTAAAAATAATTCTTTTAATTCATCGTTATTTTTTACATTATCCTCTAAATATATTCTTATAAATGAACCTGGAAATTGTGTTTTAAAATATTCGCATATTGACATAATTGAATCAAATGATTGTTTAAAATGAGCATTACCATGTGCAGTACCCCATTTATCATTATTTTTATAAACTCTTACATCAAATATTCTAACACCTAAGTCATATTGATTTTGTATATCTAATTTTTGACATTTCCAAAAAATAGATATTAAATTCATTAATGGATTTTTTGCTTTTTGATAAGTATATGAATCATGTGATGCTATCATATATAAATATTATAAATTGTATATAATTAAAAATAATTTGATTAAAAAACATATTAAAAACTATTATTAATTATAATAAATAAATAAGATGATACTATGAAAAAAATAATATTAAGTTTTATTTTTGTTATTTTATTAGGATTAACATTAAGTTCATGTAGACATGATTATGAATTATATAATCCTAATTATAATAATCAAGAAATAACAGAAAATGTTCAAAATATATTTGGAACAACGTTTGCAGAAAATCATAGTTGGCAAACTACGATTAATAGTAAAATTAAAGTAAATGTAAATACTAATGAATATAATATAAAGAAAGTACAAATTCTTTTAGTAGATAATAATGATTCAATTGTTTCTATTAAATTATTAAATGAAGCAATTGTTTCAAATGGCGATATTATATCATTTGTCTTTGATACTCCTAAGAAATATACGAATTTATTTGTAGCATTTGTAACCGAAGAAAACCAATATTTTTATAAAAAGTTTAATTTAGGAGATACAGATATATATTTTAAAGATAATAATCAAGCTAGAGTAATGAAAAGAACTTCTAGTAATTATCAAATACCTTCAATTACACCTATAATAAATAATAGTATTTCTTCATTTGCATCACAACGTAATTGGATTGATAATGAATTACTTTATACATATAATAATGAATATGTTAATGTTAATGATTATGATGATGATTATAAAGAAATATTTAGAAGTATTATATTTAATTATTTCCCAAATGGTAGATCATATAATAATTTGCCAAAAATTAAAGAAAGCAGATATTACAATGAATCATCTTATATGTTGACTGTTGGTGATAATCCAATTATTGTTTCTCCTGTATATAAAAATGATGGTGGATATAGGGAAGTATCTGAAGCAGATTTATATTACTATTATTTTAAAGGAGATTTAACTGTGGAAGAATTGGAAGCATTACCAAAATATAGAGCTATAAAATTAGGTGATGTATTTAAGAATTCTGATAATGATATTATAATTAAATCTAAATCATATGCATTAGCTTATTTTGGCGATAATGCTACAGAACTTAATACAGAAGGTTCATATATATTTCCTAAAGGATATAAAATTGGATTTATGTATCGTTCTAATACAACTGCAGATAATAACAAGAAACAAGGCGAATTATACTGTGATGGACGTTTAAATCATAATATTAATAATTGGGGTAACTTTAAATCTTCAAAATTAGATTCAACAGATCCTCGTATGGCATGGTTACCAATTAATGATAAAATGTTTTTATGTGTAGAATCAGGTACGGATCGTGACTTTAATGATTTAATTATAGAAGTTGAAGGTAATATTAAACCATTTTTAATAATGCCAAATGAACCAGAACATCAATATTATACTTTTTGTTTTGAAGATAGTAGACTTGGTGATTATGATATGAATGATGTTGTATTAAGAGGAACTAGATTAGATAATACACATGTAGAATATACTGTTATGGCTACTGGAGCTATGGATGAATTATATATTTGGAATGTTGAAGGAAATATCATTAATAAATATATGGAAGTACATGCAATATTTGGATCACATGATTATAATTTCATTAATACTTCAATAATTAATGTTCCTTTTGTTTCCGATACAATAACAGTTAATGAAAATTTTAGTTTCTTAGATTCAAATTATCAACCTTATATATTTGATAAAACAAAAAATTGGTATGTTAAAATATCTAAACAAGGTGAAGATCCTCACGCAATAATGATTCCTTATGATTTTAAATGGCCTAAAGAAAGAGTTTGTATAAAAGATGCTTATTTAAGATTTAATGAATGGGGAGAAAATCCAATTAATTGTACAGATTGGTATAAATATTATGAAATTGAAAAAATTGTTAAATAATTAACTATTTTTATATAAAATACTGAAGTATTTTTTCATTAAGTACTTCAGTATTTTTTATTATTATATAATAGAATATTAAAGTTTTAGTATCGAGGACATGATCCTTTTGAAAGTTGATAAAAAGACTTGAAGATATTGAAACGGTTATAAATATATAAGTAACTTAATAATATGAAAACAAGTAATGACAACCTTGTAAAGATTGCCGTGAATAAGTCTTTACTTAAGGAATTTTTTAATGATTCACAAAGAACTGTTTATATGAAAAATGGTTCAGAATTCCAACTTCAAATTTTTAATCCTTATACTTATACTATTGGTGCTTCTATAAGTATTAATGGAAAAGAAATGCCTAATCAATTAGTTATTAAACCAGGACAACGTATTTGGCTTGAACGTTATCTTAATGAAGCTAGAAAATTTTTATTTGAAACTTATGAAGTTAATGATTCTCAACCTGTTCGTGATGCTATAGCACAAAATGGTGTTATAGAAGTTAAATTTTATAAAGAAAAAGAACAAATAAATTATAATGTATATGTTGCAAAATCTCCTCAAATAACATATTATAATGATAATATTAAATATGGATCATCAGTATGTAATTCATATTGTTCATCTGAAATTGGTAATGCAAATATACTTTCATGTTTAAATGCTTCAACAACATTAGGATTAAACAATGATGCATCTACTGTAGCAACGGCTACAACTGCTTTTTATTCTTCTGCGACAACTGAAGCTCCTAAAACGAGAAGTTTATCAAAATCAATTAAAAATGATTCGATAGAAACTGGTCGTGTTGAAAAGGGAAGTTATTCAGATCAAAAACTTAAAGATATTACAATTGATTTTGACTATTGGGCATTTAGAACAGAAACAATTCATATATTACCAGAATCACGTAAGCCAATTTATGCAGGTGATTTAAAGAAAATATATTGTGTTAATTGTGGAAGAAAATTAAATACAAAATATAAATTCTGTCCATATTGCGGACATAAATGTATTTATTAAAAAAAAGGTAGCCATTTGGCTACCTTTAATATTTTATAAATCGTCACTTATATCTTCATTTATTAAATTTTCCTCATCATCAGGAATTCCATTATTATTTGTATCTACTATACCGCGTCCATTTTCATCTAATGGTGGAATTTTAAATTTTGAATATGAAAATTCTGTCCATGCTGATGTTAAGCCGCCTGATGCAAATATTGCAGCAACTGCTCCAATATAAACTCCCATATCAGAAAGATTAATTGTCATTGTATGATTATACCATATATCAACAATCATTCCAATAACAGGTACAAATAATAGCATTACACCAACTGCTAATGTTGCAATTAAAAAAAAGTTTAATGCACTAACATTATTATCTTCCTTAATAAGTTTCTTAAAAAAATTGTCTTTATCTTTTTTCATCCCCTTATACAATCCGCATGTAATTATTCTTAAAAAATTGTGCATAATATAAATCAATATAATTATGCCTCCATATATTATATATAAAAATAAAACAATATCATTAGTTAATTGCGTTAATTTAAATTAATAAATTAAGCTAATTAACACAAAACATATAATATACGCTTAGTATATTTTTATTTTAAACTATATTTAATTAAACAAATATAAAAAAATAAATTATGAAAACAATAAAAAAAATTTTAAGAAATTTTATTGAAGCTTATAAAGAATCAGCAATAATGATGTATGGACATTGTTATAAATAAATGAATTAAGGTATGAAAATAATTAAGAAATTATTCATATCGGATTATTATGTAGAGATATTCAAATATTTTAAAAACATTAAAGAACAAATACGTATTAATAAAATTATTAACAAAAAATATTAATATTATGAAAACGATTATGGTATGTTTAGCATTAGCTTCTAGCGTAGCCATACTAAAAAAGATTGATAATTTTTTACTAAGTAAATATCAATCTTAATTAATGAAGGTAATATAAGAAATTATTTTTAACTTAAACAAAAAAAATTAAAACAGTAAACTATGAAAAAATTTTTAATGATATTATTTTTAACAACATATATGATTATTGGTTTAAATGTAAATGCCAATGCTGCAACATCTTTAAATGATAATTTAAATAAACCTACTATTGAACAAGTTATTGTTAATGTTCCATCAAATATATTTGTTTATCCTGGTGATTCATTAAATTATAATATAAGAACATTAAATAGGGAACTTTATAATTCAATTAAAACAAAAATTATTGATAATAAATTATTAATTGAATTTGATAATTATGAGTTATTAGATAATTATATTAATCCAAAAGATATTAAGATTAATATACAAGCACCAAATGAAATTAAAATTAGAACTAATTCTGATAAATTAGTTGCTGAATCAGAAAAAAAATTAGCAACTAATTATGCAAAGAAATAAGAAGGTAATAAATAACAAAAATATATTTAAATAGTTATTATATTACCTTCTTTATTTATAATTTACATTTTTGAATAATCAAAAATATCAAATTGACCTTCCTGAGCAAAATATTCATTAGGAATATTATTCATTGAATTCATCATTTGCGAATATGTTCCTTCAAATGAGAATGGATCAATATTATCTGTTTGTGGATTCGTCCATTTATTATTAATTCTTCCAGTAATAGCTGCTTCTTCCATTTCTTCCAATAGCATCTTATATTTTGATGTTTGCATTGCCATTGGTATTTGAACGAATGTCATAATAATATCGTCATGTCCATAAGAAGCTTTATATGTACCATTTCCATTCTTATCCTCAAAGTTTTCTAATTCACCTAATGTTATAATATCTGTTGTTTCTACTTGACCCTTTTCAAATAACATCTTTAATAATGAGCATGCAGTACCTTTGTTGCCTGATGTAAATTTAATGCCAGGTATAAAATTAGAATTACTAAAATTAAGTTTTCCAATAATTTGTTCTTCCATAGCAGTCTTTTTATACATCACAAAGTTAGTCATTTCTAATCCATCTGGAGATATATTAAATCTAAATAATGTTTCTGCTTCATAATCAGTTTCATTAAGATCTAAAAGAATACGATAAAATAATGCTCCATAAGTATTCCATTCTAATGACCATATACAGTTTTCTCCATTAAATAATTGAGAAGCCAATAACCAAAATTCCAATGCTGCATGTTCTAAGTCAACTTCATTTGAACGCCAATATCCAACATGTCTAAACATATCTTTACCAACTATTTCAAATATATCGAAAACTGTTGAGTCACCACCAAAGCCTTCAGCTAAATCAATAGTTATTAAAAAGAATTTTGTCTTAAATGATTCAATATCAAAATCTGGACGTAAAAATAAATATTGATGGTAACCTAAGTATAAATTATAAGTATCTTGAAGTTCTTGAGTTCTATTACCCCAAAGTACAGATTTATCGCGCATGTCTGCTATTCTTTCACGAGATACAAGACATTTATCTGATGCACTGAATTGCGTACCATATTGATAATAAAATGCTTCTTTAGAACCTAAAACACCTATCATTTCTTCTTTCCATTTTTCTGTACGTTTTTCCCATTGATGTGTTTCAGTATTAAATTGTGGTACTTGATCCCAGTCTACTTTAAATGGTGCATATATGTTTGTTTTTTCAATAGCGCCCTTCCAAAGTTTATAAAACAAGTTAAAACCATTTTGTGTTGACATTATACATACATTAGAGTCAGTAATTGTTGTTACGGTAGGTATAATGTTATTATAGAATAATTCAACATCATTAGGTGGACACCAAGCAAACTCATCAAGAATAAGGAAGTTAATTGTTTTACCAAGACCTGCAGTTGGTGAGAATGATTCTGTTGATATTGAAGAGTTATTATCGAATGAAATTTCAGATTGATTCCATTTCATAGTACCTATCTTCAAATGATAAGGAAGATATAAATACATATCTTTAATCTTTTTAATAAGATCCAATCCAGCAGGACCAGATTTAGAAAGAATCAAACCTGTCTTATCTGAATTAAATAATATTACCCAAAGACAATAAATAGCAGTTGTTGTAGACTTACCAGATTGACGACAACTTAAAAAGATACTGAAACGATTATGTTGTAAATGTCTTATGTAATCTTTTTGATAATCACGTAATTTACAAGGCTTAAGACCTTCAGGTGTCATAAGATAACATTTTTCTGCAAAATAAATTGGGTCAGTTGCACATCGTTTATAATCTTCAATTTCTTCCTGAGTATAACGACGTACTAATTCAGGTTTTAATAACTTTGTATTTTTGTTTAAAAAAGGACTAGCCTTAAGAGGCTGTCCTTGTTGAATTCCTTCTAAAGCCTTTTGGATAACCGCAGTAGACCAAATTACTTTTTCTGCGGCTTTACCTCCAACTTGTTCTTTAATAGGATTATATTCATATTCAAATTCTTTTTCTTTAGCCATATATTATTTACTGTAAAGTTCAATTACTTTACTACAAGGTATTTTTATATATAATTTAATTTTTCATTATAAACCTAACATTGCAGCTATTTGTAATTTTGCTTTTTGAATCGCTGCTTTTGCTTTTACTTTAGCTTTTGATTCATTCTTTTTTTGTTTATTAAAAATATTTTTTGCTTGCTTTTCTAGCTGCTTATTATATTTTTTTATATCTTTAACAGCTTGTTCATATCCACGTTGTTTAGCTTTTTCTTCAATAGTATTTTTATATTCTTTTAATTTTTCATTAGATAATTGTTGATATGCATCTATTTCTTTATCTTTTGCTTTACCAACCGTTGATGCAATTGACATTGCATTACCTTGAACATATGCTGTTTCTTTCTTTGCTTTCTTTGCGTCTTTTTCCTTTTGTCGTTGTTCTTTCTTTTTTTGTTTTGCTTCTTTTTTTGCTTTTTTATTTTCTTCTTTTTTACGTTTTTCTTCTTCTTTATCTAATTGTTCTTGTGATTTTTCTTCTTCTTTATCTGATTGTTCTTGTATTTCTTCTTCTGTTTTTTGTAATTTTTGTAGTTCTTCATCCAAAGTTGTTTTTACTGGTTCAAAACTTTGACCATTTTCGTCTTTATCTTCTTTCGTTTTATTAAATCTTTCATTACGAAATTGTAATTTTAACTTAGATTGAGAAGCATATATTAATGTTTCTTGTTTGGTATATTCTAAATCAATTTTTTCAATTTCAATATCTTTAATAATATCTCCTTTACTATTAAAATCATCATCATACTTTTCATTAAGATCTGCTATCTTTTTATTTCGTTCTTCTTCAGAACTATATTTTATTTTTTTCTTTTGTGTTTGTGCATACTTAATTAAGTATTCTTGACATACTGTACTTCCATTATTTTGATTTTCCTCCATAATTAATTAAGATAATTATTTGTACCTAATATATCTGCTGTAATGTGATTTTTTGCACTTTTGAATCCTGCTTGTAAATGTGCAGTATAAGGACTACCACCAGCTGCTTGTGCTAAAGTTTCAAAATCAGCTGCTAATTGGCTTCTCATATTTTTACATTTTTTACCCATTACACATGGTTCATAACTACCAGAATCATCTCCAGCACCGCAATATGTTTTATCACCAGCTAACATTATTCTTGCATTTCCACATGCAATTTTTGCAGATGAATCGTGTTTAAGATTGAAATAGTCTTCACCAATTTTCATTAAATAACCTTGATCATCATCATATGTAAACATCACATTACCAGAACCACTAGTTCTTGCATTAAATACATCTGGTTGACTATCATAATGAGCATTAAGATATTCCTGAACTAAATCAGAAGTTTCATGATATGGAAACCACCAAAATTCATTATAATTAGACTTATTAATTAACACCCATACCTTTTGTCCAACAATTGGTCTACTAAATGTTTGATATCCGTGCATTTTAAATGGACGTACCCATGGAATAGCTTCTTCTTCAGTTGTTTCAGTATGGATGACGCCTGGTATTTGACATTTAATACGACCAAATTTTAAAGGATCATTATCATATTCTATTATACTTAATATGATATAATAATCTATTAATTCACCCATTGATAATTTTCTATTTTATTTATGCTTGTGTTGTTTCTGCAGATTCTGGTTGTACATCACCCATCATTTCTGAATCGATATCACTTCCGCTTTCTTGCTCAGTTCCACCTGTTTCTTCTTCATCACCACCTATTTCTGTTTCATCTTTATCATCACCTTCTGTTTCCTGGTCTCCACCTTCAGCAGTTGCAAGTTTTTCTTCTAATTTATATTTTGCATTCAATTCTAAATCTGCCTGAGACATCTTAAGGAATTTCTCAATTAAGAATCTTAATGAGAAGTATGAATCTTCATTACCATCAGCATCAGTTATTGATAAGCTATCTTTCATAGTACCAATAAATTCTACACGTTTAGTCATAACTTCAATATTCATCATCTCTTCAAATAAGTTATATGAATTCCAACGAAGAGATACAGAATCTAATATACGTTTATCATTTTTAATATCTGGTACTGCTAATGATAATTGAATACGAAGTGGTTTAAGCATTATTTCTGCAAAAGTATTACGTAATCTTGTTACAAATCTAGAAAAATCAATTTCATCACGTAATGCTTGTGTTGGGTCATTGCCAAACCATGTTGATTGTGATTCTTTATCAAATCTATTTTGAGGTATTTTTGACATCTTCCAAAGCTTAGATTCAAAATATCTAATTTGATCTGAATCATTAAGCACTGGTCCATTATCGACAAGTGTTTCAATTTCAGGTTTTCCCTGTTCATTTTGTGGTAGCCAATATTCTTTATTAAATGGTTGATTTGTTTTACCATTTATTTTAAGTTCACCAGTTTCAACATTAAAATTAATGTCTTCTTTATAACGATTCATTATATTAGCCAATGTTTGCATACCTTTAGTTCTATTCTGAGCACCTACAGGAATTGTAAACATTGTTTTAAATGATGCTTGTGTTACAGTCCAAATAACTTGCGCTTGTTCTACAATACGATATAAATTAAATGGTCTTATCAAACGTTCCAAATATGATTGTCTTGTTGACACGCCAGAATCTTCATATTTGATATATATAACTTGAGAATCTAATAATTCACGTTCAAAGCCAAGTTTACCTTCAAATTGAATCCAATATGTTGTACCATCTTTAATTTTCTTTGTTAATGTTGCAGGATCAATATCAACAATACCGATGATTGACTTAGGATGTTCAAGACTATCATATACAATTTCGTATGCTATAACACCATCAATCAAATATCTTTTATATTCATCCCAAGCAAATTTCTTCCATTCAAGTAAAAGATATATCTTATAGAATGCAACATCCATTGCATTACGAATTTCTTCAGCTGATTTTTCATTTAAATCCTGAATAAGTCCAGTATCTAAATATGGTTGACATATATATGATTCATCATCATCATATACAATTGACTCATTAGCCATAATATCAAGAATATCTTCAAGTTCAGGCTGCATAGCCATCTTACGAAGAATATCACGTTTCTGCTCTAATGTTTTTTCTGCAAATGATTTATCTTCTTCAGGTTTAACTTTCCAGTTATTCATTGAAGAACCCATAAGAACTTGTTGTAAAGCCACGTCATCTTTTGGCTGTATAGCTTTATCTGCAGGGAATGCAACCATGTTCTTATAAACTTGGTCAGAATAATTCATTCCATAATGAGATAATGAAGTTAATATGTTAGACCACTTTGTTGGCTTATTTATATTTTGATATGATTGATCAAAATTTTGTTTTACTGCTTCATTAATAGATTGTTCGTTTTCTAGAACCTTTTCTAAATTTCCAAATATCATATTATTTCTAAAAATAATTTATATATTAAAAATATAAAAAATAATTGAATATTATGATTGTTTAACTATATTTAAATGGTAAAATTAATAAATATGGAAATAGTAAATAGAAAAGCACGTCATAATTATGACGTTATTGATACATATATCGCAGGAATTGTATTAGTTGGTTCAGAAGTTAAATCAATAAAAGGTGGTAAGTGCAATATATCCGATGCTTATTGCTATGTTGATAGTCATAATGAAGTATGGCTAAAAAATTCACATGTTTCTAAATATGAATCAGATATATTTACAAATCATGATGAATTACGTGAACGTAAACTTTTATTAACAAAGAAAGAAATTTGTAAGATTAAAGAAAAATCTCAGGAAACAGGTTTTACTATTGTACCTCTTAAAGTATTTATTCAAAAAGGAAAAATAAAAATACAAATAGGTATATGTAAAGGTAAGCATGATTACGATAAACGTAATGACATTAAGGATCGTGATAATAAACGTGAATTGAATAGAATTATGAAATCATATTAAAGGAATTGAAATTATTTCAGTTCCTTTTTCTATTTTATTTAAAATAGATTCTATAATTATAAATGGATAACATTGAACAACTAAGACAAGACAATGAAAAACTTAATGCAAGATTAAATAAAGCTATTGAAGTTTTTAAAGAACAAAAAGCAAATATTGATAAATTATTAAAAGAAAACGAAGAACTTAAAACTAGATTTAAAGAACAGGAAGCCTTTGAAACTAAAACAATTAACAAAATTGTACCTGAGTTAGAAGAGAAAGTTAAAGGATATGAAAATGAATTTAAATCATTAAACGCAATTAATGATGATTTAAATAAACAATTGGATAATTATGAAGTAAAAATTCGAAATTTAGAACATACAATTGATTCTAAGGATAAAGCTCATAAGATTCTTCAAGATACATATAATGAAATATATGCTGAAAATGTTAGATTAAAAGATGATATTGAGAAAAGAGTTCAAAATTTAAGAGCCACTGAAAATACGGCAAGTGAAGAACTTAAAAAATTAACTAAAGAACATGAAGATTTACAAATTAAATATGATGATGTATTTAAAGCTTCTGTTGATTTAGGAAAAGAAATAGCTGAACTTAAAGCAAAATATAAAGAAAATGATATAGCGAAAGGTTCAGTTGAATTACAATTGCAAAATGTTCAAAGGGAATATACTAATAAGTTTAATGAGCAAGAACAAATAATCAATTCATTAAAGAAAGAAAATAAAGAACTAGAAGAATCATCGAAAAAAGTTATTGATTCTTATGAAAATGATTTAAATAAAGCAAAAGAAGACATAACCAATTTAAATATTCAACTTGGCGAAGCAGAAGAACATTATGATAAATTAAATGTTCAATATGATAATTGTGAAAATGAAAAATTAGCAATACAAGCAGATTTTGATTCTTTAAAAAACAAATACGATAAACTTAATGAAGATTTTGAAGTTAATAAAGACTTAATTAATCATTATGAAAATTCAAATGAAGATCTTAAGATTAATTTAAGTGAATACAAAAATACTATCGAAACTCTTAGAAATATAAATAAAAGATTTGAAGAGAAAATAACAGCATTAGAACAAGATAATAAGTTAAATACTGAAGCTTTGGAAAATGCAGAAAATATGATAGTAAATTTAAATAGTGTTGTTAATTTTGAAGCTGAAACTGGTGCTACGAAAAGAACAAACATTATGAAAAGTATGGGTGATAAAGAATCAACAGGTCTTAATGTGGGAGTATGAAAATAATAAAAATTAATGATAATTTAAAAATTAACATTGAAAATTTATATTCATTAGAAAAGACCTCAAATCAAAATGAAATTAATATATGGGAAGAATCTTATAAGGAGTTAATTAATGAATATGCTAAAGATCCACCTATGTTAATTATTGGTGAAGAGGATTTTTATAAACCTGAATATGGAGAAAATATTGATAATGAAAAATTATCAAAATATACAAATGCTCTTAATAAACATATTGTTGAAATAATAGGTGAAAAACCAATTTATACTGAAACATATCTAATTATATTAAATACTGGATTAAAAGTTAATGTTGATGAAAGTATTTATAATAAAATTAATAAATGTTTACAACAATATGAAATTGATTTAGATAATATAAAATAAAAATGGAACTGCTTAAGCAGTTCCATTTTAGTCTTATTTATAAAACAAAATTATTCGCATTTAAATATGCAATATTCGCATTTAAATATGCAATTGCATTATTATTTTTAGCTGGCGTTACAGTAGATGAATCTTTAAAATATGAAGCATATTTTGCTTGAACACCTGCAGGTAATTTATTTTTCATCCATTGGAACTTATTAGATCCAGTGAAAACATTACCAATTTTTGATGTTAAATTAATTTGTTTTGAATCACCACTTGACATATCATAATATGTATTATTACTTGAATATGTTTTTGAAGGATCATTTCCTGTTGCTCTAATTCTTGCAATAGCATTTTTTGCATTTTTGACAAAAATAACTTTACCGGCAATATTTGCATTATTATATTTATGATCATGTTCATCATAAACAATTGCAAAATCAGATTCACCATTATTAATATATTGTGTTTCTGTTTGTCCACCTACAAAAGGATCTTCATTAACCGTTTTTAAGTATACTTTTTTATTAGCCATAATATTTATAAATATTCTATATGATTATATATAAAAATAATATTAAGTTGATTAATCATTTATATTCTGTTTAGTAAAAATAATATATTAATAACTATTAATTATTTTTAATATATAAATTAATAGTTTATGAATAATCATATTGAAAACGATTTAGAGCAATTATTGATAAATGATATCATTCCTAAGATTGTAAGACATTATAAAATTATTAGGAAAAAATTTGGAAGAAATGACAAACATATTGTTTTGAATAATCATCCAAACTCAGATCAAAACTATAATAATATTGCTACTGTTAAAAAAATTAATGTTAGTAATCAATATAAAAATGATAAACTTAGTTTTTTGAATGAACATGAATGGAATACATTAGATGATTTACAAAACTATATTAAAGAAGCTGATGAAATCATACATAGAAAATATGAAGCTGAAATTTTAAATAGTGATTTTGATGAAACTACATTAAATAATATAAAAAATGTATTAAATAAATATTTCGATAATTATAAAGATCATTTTTATATTAGATTTGCACCATATAATGAAGATGATTTAAATTATGATGAATGGAAACAAATTTTAATAGAACGTGTAATGTCATTAATAAACAATGATTATTTTAATGATCTTAAAACATTTAATGAAGCATTATATGAAGAACTAATAGAAAATTCTGATATGCCAATATATACTGATACTATAGCTTATTCAAATACACAATATGATGCCATTAAGCAAATAGAAGATAAATATAATAAAGAAGAAATTAATATATTAAATAATGACTAATATAGGTTTTTTAACAACTATAAATGGAAGTATATTTAAAAGTAATGAATATAAATATTATGTATTGATTCCATTTATTTCATATAATGAAGAAGAATCATATTTAAATAATTTTAAAAATTCAATACTAATATTACTTACAGATGAATTATTAGCAAATAATGATTTAGAAGAATTTATCAATAATTTAGATGATAGATATGAATATATAAATACTAAAGAAATAGATTTAAATTCTTCTGAATTATCATTTGAATACATATGTTCAAAAAATTATAAATATTACACTAATTTAAACAAATTAGCAAATATTGAATTGGATGAAGATGACTTAAAGAATTTTAATGTAACATTTATGAACATTATTAAAGAATCATATAGATATGATAATTTAGATGTTACAGATTATTTATATAAATATGTAGTTGATTTTTATTCAAATGGACAATTTGATTCTGCTACTGTGTTAATGAATACAATATTTAATACTCAATTAACTACAACATCAGAAACACAATGTGGATGTGGTAATACAACTGGAAATTGTGTGTCATCCAAAAATTCAAATTTGATTAATACTGGGACTGATTTAATTAACATTAATAATGCATCTTGTTTAGACAAATACAAAGCTGCAATATATCAATGGTTAATTCAAATGCTATCAGATTATAATTTTTATTGTAGATGGTTTATAACAGATGAAGATATAATTGAAGAAAATATATTAAATAAACTAATTATTTTAATAAAAGGTTTATTAAATTCAAATATAGATTTATCTAATTTAGATTCATCAAAAAATACCTGTAGACATAGTAAATCAGATACATCAAACAAATGCGATAATGTTGATGATTTAGTAAATGATAATACATCAAGTTTGTGTACAAATTATTCAATACTTAATAACTATATTAAAGTATTGGAATGGGTTAAAGAAGGAAACATTGAAGATAATAAAAATAAAATTTATATATATGGAAAAAAATTCGCAGAAATATTTCCATTATTAAATTTTTAACAAAATATATAAAGTATAAAATATGAAAAACATTGCTAATTATCTTGACGAATATCTTGATGAAGATGGTATTTATGAAACTGTTATTAAAAGTAAAAAGGATATAAATAAAGATAGAATGAAAGCATTTAAAAGAGGTTCACGTGAAGATGAAATAGAAGCTCACGGAAAACCAATTTCATATAATCATACATTTAGAGATAGATCTAAATATAATAGAAAAGATAAACATAAAAATAATAGATACGAATAATGAAAAATCTTACTGAAATTATTAGTGAAGCTAGACAAGATTATGATAATGACCAATATGTAATAATACATGCTATACCTGGAGAAAACTCTGATGTTAAGTGGGTTAAATTATCACAAATTAATGATGAAAAATTTCTTTGCAAAGCTTTATTTAGTACACCTTGGAAAGATAGAGATGATTGGATGGAAGAAGATTGTAAAGATATAATTGAACAAATTAAAAAACGCGGTGATAAAGAAGCCATAGTATATCAAGGCGATGCAGGATTTATTGTTATATTTAAAGCTAATCTAGCAACATATTTATAAATTAGAAAAATAAAGAAATAAAATATGAAACATTTACAAGATTACATTAATGAACAGGCTCAATTAAATGAAGCTGTTGAATCAAAAACAGTAACTTTTGATTTTACTGATTTAGAAAATGCAGAAGAAACTATTAAATCATTAGAATCAATGGAAGGTATTTCTGTTGATGATAAAAAAGTAACATTAACTATTAATAAAGATAATGTTGAAAAAATAGGTACTGCACAAGATATTCTTCAACAATTCTGTCAAACAATTCGTAATTCAACAAAACGTACAAATGATGAACAATATGCACAAAAAACAAAATCATTTGAAACAAAAGTTGGTGAAATGAATGATGCTATTGATGAAATTCAAGGCGGAGATGATGAAGATAAAGACAAGAAAACTAAAGAAGACGATAAAGATAAAAATAAAGAATAATTTTTAACAAAATTTAATATTTAAATTAAATTAAAAATCGTTCTAGATAATACTTAGAGGTCATCTAAAGCTCATAATATATAAATCTGAATAATTTTATTATATAAGATTTTATTAGCTTTAGATGACCTCTAAGTCATTTATTACATATAGTAATTATTATCATGAATTATAACATTGTCCATATCAATTTTTGTAGCTAATTCATTTTTTGATAATTGTACTAAATTATCTAAATCATATTTTAAAAACTTTAGTTTTGTTTTTAATATATTAATTGAATTTTCATCATTATTAGTTAAAAATAGAAAATCTTTATCTTTTAATTTAATATATTTAAAAGGAATTTGTTGATCTTTAATTAAATATATATAATCAGGATTTGCATATTCTATCATAAAATCTTGTAAATTACTACGGCCTTCCAATTCACCCATTTCATTTAATATTAAATCTATTTCATGTTTAGCTAATATTAAATCTTCAATATCATTAATGTCTACTATTGTCATAATATATTATCAATAAATCTTTATAAATAAAAATATCAAATTATTTTTAAATATAGTAATATTAAATATTAAAATGAATAATGTTTTTAATAGAGATAAAGAACCTTGGATAAGACCATGGAATACAAAAAAATTTGATGATCTTTATAATAGAGATGAACGTTTCTTTTCAATTGTTGTAAAAGGCTTATTATCTTGGCTTAATAGAAACATTGTATTATATAATGAATCTATAAATCATTTCATATTCAATACTGGTTCTTCTTATTTATATATGGAATCAAATGGATATGAATTTAATATGTCTGAAACAACTGGAGAAGATACATTATATATGACATTACCAAGATGTATTGTAGAAATATCTGATATTAATTTTCCAACAGAAGAATTATCATCTCCATATGCAAGAGGTAATTATGAAAGACGTTCAGGAAATATGCTATGTGGATATAATGCAGAAATTCGTAGGCTTCCAATTGAAATGAATTTAAATTTGAAATATTATTTATCAAATTTTAATGAAACACTTATATTACTACAAGAATTAGTTGATAAGATTATATTTCAACAATATTTTAATATAAGTTATCTTGGACAAATCATACAGTGTTCAATTGAATTTCCAGGTGATGTTAATCCAGAAATTAATAAAATAGATATGACATCTGCAGAGCCTAATCAACGTAATATAACATTATCTATTAAAGTATGTACAAATTATCCATTAATTAATGAACGTACAGAAATACCTACAGATAAAGTTATTATTGCTTATGGTATGGATACGAATTTATTAAATAAAGATTATACTTCAGATCATGTTGAAAAAGGATCAATCATGAATAATAAAAATGATGATTATAATGAATTTATAGAATCAATATCTGATAATAAAGAAAAAGAATTAATTCCATTAGATAACTTAGATGAACTAATTAAAAAATTTGATAGTAATGAAGATGGTGTTTTAGATGAAACTGATATTGAGGATATATTAAAACGTATTAAATATGATAATGGAGATAAAAATGATAATTACATATTAAAATATGATTCATTAAAACAATTAATAAATGTAATTAATCACCAAGAAAATATTTCAGTTGAATATGATAGTTTAACAAATTCAATATATGTTAATCATTTAGACACTGGAGTAACATATGCTATAGCATTAAAAAAATATAAAGTTGAACATGAGTAAAATAGGTAATTTAAATAATACGATGGGTCAGTTATTTAAACCAGTAGTAACAAATATAACTGAAGAAACGTTAGAAAAATATAGAACTGAAAATTTATCAATTGGTATTACTAATGCTTTTATAATATCAATTCCTCAAGATAATAATGGAAATGATTTACAAGGAGCTGGTTCAATTTGGCTAACAGATAATGATGGACTATTATATCAATTGACAAAATCTATTAATAAATCAAATTAAAGAACTGTACTTTGGTACAGTTCTTATATTTTATATGGTGGTACAGTAAATTGATGTGGTGGATTATTTTTTGTGTTATCAACCATATCTTGTGATTTATATTTTCCACCAGCTTTACTATTTTCATAATTAACTGCTTCTGTAGAATCATAATTAAATGGTGCAGTTACATATGTATGTATATTTGGATCATCAACCATAAGATGGCTTTTACCTATGCCTTCAAATCTTTTTGCATCCATATTGGCTGCATTTTCTGAATTATAAGGATTAGCTCTATAAGGTTTTTCAGTGAAGTCATTATTATATCCAAATAATTTATCTACACCTTCACGAACTTTGTCATTAATTTTTGATGCAAACTTTTGAGTATTTGTTTGTAAGAAATTATTTAAATTAAAATTACTAACTTGTGTTTTTAGGTTTTTGTAATCTAAAGAAGAATAATCTTTATCAACATGTAAGTCTCTTCTTACTCCAGTATCTGGATCATAATAATAAGGAGCCATTGTTCGTTCATGAACACCATTTTTTAACATTTCAACTTTATCTTTAAAATATGCAGATCCAATTCCAACATCTCCATATATATTACCTTGTGGTGCTTGAGTGTTTAATGATGATCCTAATAAACCTAAAGCAAAATTAGTAGCTAATCCTTTAAGCATACCACCATTATCAAATAATCCATTCATAACAGCTTCAGTTGCATCAATTGCTTTCTTATATGATTTAGGAGAATCTATTAAACCTAATATTGTACCTCCTTGTGTTAAGTCATCTAATGTATCTTTAAGAGCTTGATATCTTTCTTGTTGTTTTTCCCATCCTGAATTTTCTTTGTGTACATAGCCATTAAAAGAACTATCTGCCAATTGAAAGTTATTATATTGATTGAAATAAAAACCATCAGCACCCCACATAATTCCATAAAATTCATTCATAGTATGCTCTATGCATTTTGTGAATTTAATTTTAATTGAACTATTACCTAATTGAAATGGATTTTCATTTGTCATTTGACCAGGTATAATACTAGCAAATGATTCCATATCAAACTCACAACCCGTAAAACTATATATTTTCATTGACATAAGATCTCCAAAATTCTGTGAATCACCATTTGTAGGTGTCATACTTTTATATCTTGTGCCAAGTTTTCCTTTTTTCTTTTTTCCAAATATGCCTCCTACTTCATCAATGACAGCACCAACATCAACCCCCATAAATTCCATTTTTTTATTAGATGTAAATGATGTATGTAAATATCTTAATGGAGTTTGAAATATAATTATAGTCATATCAAACTTTCTAAGATTTTCAGGTACTACTTCTTTATTAAGCATATTATCAAAACATGCATAATTATATAAAGACATTAATGTAGATAAACGCATGTCTATAGCATCTTGTGTAACTCCTATTTCAATAGATCTTTCTTTACTAAAATCATTAATAACTGATGATACTGCATTATTCAAACCTTTTACTTCTTTAAAATACCATGGTGCATTATCTGATATAAATGAAAGTATTGAAGTAAACTTGTGTAATGCATTAATACGATCTTTTGCTTTTATTTGTCTATGATTCTTATTTATTGTATATAAATATTTAGCAGCACTATTTGTTGCTTGCGTAAATTTTTCTGAATTTAAAATACCACCAAACAATCCATGGTTTGTATTAAAGTTAAAAAATATCTTAAAATAAAACCAACCTGGTTCATCTAATGCAGATGATAAACCTTTTTGCCAAATAGCACGTTCATTAATAAAATCAGCATATGTCCAATCTGGAAGCTTTAACGAATATATATCAGAATTATGTTCATCATTAATTTTATTATCTGGTGAATTTTTATTACTTCTAACTGATACATCATTATAAAGCATTCCATAAGTGGATCCAACTTTCTTTCTATCTTCTATTGATTTTGCTACAGCATTATCATATTGAGCTGCCGCACTCATATTATTAATTGATGTAACAAAATCTCCTTCTTTTTCTTCTTTATATTGTGGAAGTGGTGGTTCTTGTATTTTTGATAATTTTGCAGCTGCATCTGAATCCATGAATTTAGCAGGATAACTTGTACCTTGTGCTGCTAAATTTTTTGTTCTTACTGATGTAGATGCTCCTAAACCACCAAATTTACCATCAACACCATCTATTGATGTTCCACCACCAGAATATGTATTAGCAATTTGTATGGCATATTTTGAACTAACTCCTTTTATATGTCCATTTGCATCATATTCATATTCTGGATATTGAACCTGTCCTGTCATACTGGAATTACCAGTTATACCTAATACGCCATTAACTAAAGCGCCTCTACCTGCTTCTTTAGCTACACCGCCTAATTTACCCAATAATCCCATTATTTATTTGTTTTTGATTTATTTATAAATGTATTATTTAATGTCATATCTTCACTTATACTAATGTCTCCATTTAGATATTTAAATGGTACTTCATATTCTAAGTCATTCATTCTTGAACGAACTTTAGCTTTACCATTTATATAATTAATACCAATTAATTCTACATCATTTAAATTTTCATTAGTTACTTTAATATCTTGGACATTTAAATCTTCATAACCCTGACTCATATTCCAATAGTTATCCAAATCAATAATCTCTTTCTTATAAGGTCTAACATCAGAAATAACTATAATAGATGAAGGTTGCCAATATTCGTTATTTTTTATTTCTACTACTCTATGGTGTAATTTATATTGTTCAACACAAATATGTTTTATATATTTTATTAATTCTGTATTTTTTTCATTAATAAAATTTATAATATAAAATTTACTTTCAGCAGTATTATATTTAGCACCATCTAATATTAAGAACCATTCTCCATTTTTATTATATGCTATTTTTGATCCCAATTCAGATTCTAAAACAATAACATAGTCTTCTAATTCAGACATAAAAAAGTTTTCTTCAATATATGTATAAGTATTATTTTCTGAATCTTTTTTATATAAATATGTTAAGAACTCTTTATCAGTTTCATCTGGTTGTTCTTGTTCAAGATATATGTTATTTAATGCATAAGTAACTCTAAAATCTTCAAATACAGTAATATGATCAAAATATTTTGATGAATCATTATCAATTAATGTTAATTCTTTATTAATATCATCTAATAATTCATTTGTTTTTTCAAATATAAGTTTGAAAAAATCTTTAGTGTTAATAGATAATTTATTAGTTATTGTTTTTAATAAATGTTCTTCATTTTTAGCTTTATATAATTGAAAGAAACTATCGAATGATTCTGAGTTAATAGACATCAATTGAAAGAATTCATAAAAAAATTCTGGTGTCATTAAATCATCAATATATTCTTCATAAAATTTATTTAATGCATTATTATACAATTCATTATGAACTCTATTATATTTATCTGACATATATTCATTAAATGTAACAGGGCGTGAATCATATAGCATATCATCATATCTTGTTATTACATTACCATAAGATCTCATATTATATTACTGTTTCTGAATTTAATATTTTTGGTGATTGTGGAACTGTAACTTTACCATTATGTATTGGCCAACGTACAGCATTATGTTTATTGTGATATCCTGAAGTTTTTCCTTTCTTTAATAATTGTAATGATTGAACAATAGAACCTTTATTTCTATCATAAATAAATTTCATTCCATCGATATAATAAAGACCTGAAAGTTTTAAGTTAGGCATATAAACACTTTCATCCATCATTGTGTCTTTTTGGTTAATTTCATCAGGTAAATCATGTACATCTGCATCTATATCTGTATCATTTCTTGAAAGATTAGATGTATTGTCATACATTATTTGTTTATTTATAGGGTCATTTTCAAATATTGATATATTAACTAATGTACCACGCTGTAATCCAAAATTTGGATGTCTTAAATTGACATGTAAAACTGATTGACGTTTCTTTTTAAAATATGCTTTTCTAATTTTCTTTTGTTCATCTATATTATATCCTCCGCTTAATCCTGTATAGGCATCATCATTAAAATTAAATACAGGTATAGGTCTATTTTTACCAGTATTATAATCTTCTAAGAAATCACCATCAACAGAATCTTGTTTTGATTGGATATCCATTTCATTAATAATTGTTTTTGTACCTCCTATATTTTGCGTATATATCTTTTCTAATGTTCCCCTATTTACAGATTCATTATCAACATCAACTTTATATGATTCAATTTCTGCATTTGATTTAGCTCCCATATAGTTATAATTTGATAATGTACGTTCTGTTTCTTCAGGCTCTTGTTCCATTAAATCATTTGATGTAGCATGTATTCCAACATTATGATTAATTGTTAAGTCAGTTGATAATATATCTTCATCCATTACCCATTTGACATTAACTAAAACAATATAACCATAAAGATCTACCCATGCATCAAAAATATTTTCTTCGCCTAATCCCGAATATTCTAATTGTTGTTTAATATATTGGTCATATCTTTGACTAAATATGTTTCTAACAATTCGGTCTTCAATTTCTTTTGTCTTTTTTGTGGCTGCAAATCCTAAACCAATTCTTCCAGCAATTTCATGAAGCATTTCCCAAGTATTTGCATTAATATGACCACCTTGCTGACATGTTATTGCTTTAGGACAAGGTGTTGGCATCCATATATGACCTATGTTAGTCTGTTTAAATCCTTCAACAAAATATTCTCCAGAATAACTAACATATGCAGGATCATATTCATCTAACATTACGTTTGTTATTTTAAAATTCAATAATATTTTTTTATATACTTTATCAACTGGAGAAATCATACAAACTCTTATTAAACCACTCATTTGTGTAGTATTTAACTTTTGTTCATTTTCATGTTCATCCCAAACTTTAATATATATTGTTGGTAAAAATGAATTATAGTTAATTGTCATACTAATAATTTCATTATTCTCAATATTACGATTGTTAATTACAACTAATGGATATTCAATACCATCAATTAATGTAGCATCATACATATTATTTGCTGATATATCTTCTCCATTTTCCATCATTACCTTATTTTGATCTGTATACTTTCTAGCAATACTTTCTAATGATATTGATGGGTCATGACAAACTTTAGGATCTGTATAATTTTTTTCTTTTCCTACAGATTCTTGTTGATTAGGAGTTTGTTCATTTTGTTTTGAATTACCATTATCTTTATTAACACCAGGTTGAACTGAATTAGATATTTGAGTTTGTGATGTTATACTTTGTATATCTGACATTCTATATATTAACTAATTTTAATAAAATACTAAACCTAATGATTTATCAATAACATAATTAGAATCTCCTATTAATTGTTCGTTTGGAGATCTTAATTCATTTTTACGTTTTTGCTTATTATTCTTATCTAATTTTTGAATTACTTCATTATCAGGATCATTAATCATTTCAGATGCATTTCTAGTTTTTGCTAAACATTGAGTAAGATATTCTACATTAGGAACAACTAACACATCATTTTCATTCATTTCAAAAGGATTAGATATTCCATTTATTTTACAAATTATATCTGCATATTGATCTGTACCAAACATTGTTAATGAAATTAAATCAGGACGTGCCACATAATATTCATTAACAACAACAGGAATTGGTGTATACATTGCATTTTCATTAAATGTTCTTGCCAATAAATCTGTGTATGTTTCGTTATTATATGTTATAGTTGGCTTATATTTTAAAAGTTTATAATCAAGCATAATACGTTTTTAATATGTTATATATAAAAATAATTTAAGATATTTAAATTCTATGCATAAAAAAAGGATATTCTATTGAATATCCTTTAAATGAACTTATTATACTTTATACATGTATTGCAACAGTTTCATAATTATTATCAGTATTTACTAGAAGAACAGGTACTGCTTCACTTTTTCCAGCAACACATCTAAAAGTAATTTGTTGACCTGCTGTAAATGATGTATCTGATACTGTTACCAAATTAGTATCTACGCTAAATGCATATCCGTTAAATCCATGTTTAATTGAATATGTTTCTCCTGATACTCGAAGCATGCTATCACCAAAATCTAGCTGTGATTAATCAACACTAGAAGATGTATTATTAGACAATGCTACAACAGCTGCAGAAAGAACATAGATTTCTTGCTGCATTTCATTAATAAGACTTAATAATTCACCAGTTGTATTAATTGTCTTTGAAGTACCATTAGCTAAATCACCATTAGGAATAATTGCTCCGTTCCAGTCAATATTAACTATATTAAGAATACCTGAACCGTCATCAGGATCTGTACTAGATAATCCATTAACATTTATAGGGTTAGATGAAATTTTTATACCACCAGTTTTAACGTTAGTAAATGCTATTCCATTAATATTTAATTCCATAATTAATTTTTAAATAAATTTATGATATTTTTATATTGATTGTATCAATGATTTTACTACTTGATTTATATACTTTATATCCAGGTATATTTATATCTTGTTCATAAAGTTCAATTGGCGCATTAAATGTTGGTTCAATAAATTGTATTGTTTTATTTTCACTAATTAAACAATATATATATTGACGTGTTTCTGTTGAATATGATGAATTTACTGGATATTCATCTAATTGTTGTGCATTATTAACTGTAGTATAATTATCTAAAGTAATTTCATCAGGTCCAATTGAATACCAAAACTTATTTTGTATTATTTGTTCTTCTTCATTTTCATTTTCATTTTCAGTTTCAGTTTCATTTTCATTTATAGGCTCAGATTTTTCTTCAACAGCGATATCGATAATGCCCATGATTTTACTACTTGATTTATATACTTTATAACCAGGTATAGTTATATCTTGTTCATAAAATTCAATTGGCGCACCAAGTGTTGGTTCAATAAATTGTATTGTTTTTGTATCAGGTATTAAACAATATAAATATTTACGTTCAACAGATTCATATGATGTTGGATATGATGTTACTTGTTGGGCACCATTAGCGATTGTATAATTGCTAGCTGTGATTTCTTCTGGACCAATTGAAAACCAATATGTTTCAATTTTTATTAAATTAATTAATTCAATTATTAATTTTAATAAATCACCCGTTGTATTAATTTTTAAATTTGATATTTTGCTTTTAATAGCTTCATTAGTAATTAATGGTTCTAAATTAGCATCATTCCAATCAATATCCACTGCATTAACAATACCAGTACCATCATCAGGATCTGTTCCAACTAATCCTTTTACTAACATAGGACTAGCACTTAATTTAATACCTTGTGTTTTTACATTATTAAATATTATGTTATTATTTGTATATTGCATATTAACATTATATCTTATATTTAAGAAACTACAATATTAATTGTACCCATGATTTTACTACTTGACTTATATACTTTATGTCCAGCTATATTTATATCTTGTTCATAAAGTTCAATTGGAGCATTAAGTGCTGGTTCAATAAATTGTATTGTTTTCGTATTAGGTATTAAACAATAAATATATTGTCGTGAATCAGATGTATATGTTGATGGGTATGATGTTGCCTGTTGTGCATTATTAGCAGTTGTATAGTTATCAACTGTAATTGCATCTGGACCAATTGAGAACCAACTTAAATTCCATGAACATGATATATTACATTGAGCTGTCTTAGAACCATCTGATGTTGTACATGTAATAATAGCATCACCAGGAGCAACTGCAGTAACTAAACCTGATGAATTAACAGTTGCAACATTTGTATTATTTGATGACCATGTAACATTTTTATTTGTAGCATTAGATGGACTTACTGTAGCTGTAAGTTGTTGTGTTGAACCAGCACTTGTAAATGTTTTAGTTACAGGTGAAATTGAAACTCCAGTTACAGCAACATTAGTATTCCATTCACAATGTACTGAACATGTTGCAGTATATCCACCATCACTAGTTCTACATGTAATAATAGCATCACCAGGAGCAACTGCAGTAACTAAACCTGATGAATTAACAGTTGCAACATTTGTATTATTTGATGACCATGTAACATTTTTATTTGTAGCATTAGATGGACTTACTGTAGCTATAAGTGTTTGATTTGAATTTGTACTAGTAAATGCTAATGTATTTGTTGAAAGAGTTAAACCTGTTACATGTATTGAAGTATCCCATGAGCATGATACTGCACAAGATGCACTAAATCCACCATCTATAGTCGTACATGATATTGTTGTTGTACCAGTACCAATAGCCGTAACTGTGCCATTTTCATCAATAGTTACAACATCAGGATTTGCTGTTGACCAACGAACTGATGTATTTGTTGCATTACTTGGTGTTATAGTTGGTACAATACGACGTGTTGCATTTTGTGCATTTAATGTCAATACGCCACCTTCAATATCAATTGAAACTCCTGTAACAGCAACAGTTTCTTCAAATTTCTTAATTCTTGTATTTAAATCATTTAATAATGTATGAATAGCCATTATTACTTCACTATATGAAGCTAATGAATCAGCATTATTATATTCTTGTGTCTTATATCCAAATCCAACTAATGATCCAAAATCAATATTTTCAATTGATCCTATCTTACCACCAGGGGTATCATTATAAATAGGATATTGAATATGTGTGCGTTCATACTTACCTGGTTCTTGAGAATGATTAAATCCTGTAAAAATTTGTCCCATTATAATTATTAATTATTGTATTTTTCCATAATAGAATCCATTGAATGCATTTGATTTATAAATTATAAATGTACCGACATTACCTATTTCTATTTCTGATAAGTAAGTAAATGCATTAATATTAGATACATATACATCTTCTTTGTTTTCCTCTTCAGTCCAACAATCTATACGAGGTAAAATAATATTTTTATATTCCTCTGGTATAGCGATATAGAATGGACGATTTGGATTGGCATCAATTAATGATTGTTCTTCAGTATTCCAATTTTTATTACCATTAACATAATCATGCCAATCATATATGATCTCTTCACCTGGATTATTAAAATCAGTTAAATCAGATTGCATAATATTTGAAGGATCTTTAAATCCATAATAAATGAATTTATTTGATGATATACCAGAAACTTTAATACTATATTCTTTTGTTAATGATTCAACTGGTGCTTCTTCTATATTATTTAATCTTCTAAATATTTTAAATGTTAATAAATCTTCAATTGTTGTATTAGGTGGAATAATTCCTATTGAGAATTTTAATGTTGCATATCCTTCATTAATTTGTCCTATTCCATTTATAATATTTACATGTTCACTATTTGATAATAATTTAACATATAAATATTTACCAATTTGTGAAGTTGCATTATTAGGATTTATTGATACAGCTAATTCATATACACAGTTTTGACTTAATTGATTTATATTATTATCACCTAATAATGTAAATAATTTATTTTCAGTAGTATTAAAAATATTAATATTTGTAATTTTAATTGGATTAACAAATAATCTTAAATTTAAAGAAGTATCTATATCATTAGAATAATTTGATTTAAATAAATATTTACCATTATTGATATTAAATGTATCTTCCAATATTTTGTATGTAAATCTATAATAAATATTATGATCATCATTTAATCCATTATTTTCAATGGTTTTATTTTGCAAATTAATTACTTGTGTTGTTGCTCCATTATAATATGTTGTTAATGCAGTAGATATTTGTGATATAGATGTATTTGTATCATTTGAAGTAAATTTAAATATAACATCAAATGTATTATTTTTTGAATCAATAATATATGTTTCATCTGATGTGTCCTCTGTATAAGTTTTTTCAATTAATGTACCTTCAAAATTTGTCCAATATAATGCAATTGGAGTTATTGATGATAAAACATTTGTATCATAAATACCTATTAATCCAGTTTCATAATCAAAATTAAGTTTTAATGTATGATCTCCTATAGTAATAGTTTTATGTAAATCATCAACTCCGATAAATCTTGTATATCTATAACCTTGATGCCATATATTTCTAATATCTCCATTCTTTTCTGTAAAGAATACAGCAAAAGGATATTCAGAAGATAATGCAGAAATAGATGTGCCATAATTTGCTAAATCATCTTCATTAATATTATTAACAAAGATAATTTTTTGTAAATCTGACATATTTGTTAATGATGTATTCATCGTATTATTATATTCGTATTTATATATTTAATAATAAAAAAAATATGATTATATTTGCTTATTTCCATTTTTACCACAATTGTTTAACTTATTAGTTAAATGATCAAAACTATTATTTATATTTATATTTCCATTAACCCAATATAAGTTATTAAAGTCTTCATCATTTAATAATTCATTTGATGTAAATTCTGTTAATTCTTCATAAGTTGAAAAAGAAATATTATATTCCCCATCAATAATTTGTGGATCCTTTTTTAAATTATACATGATATCTAATTCAATTTTTATATCATTTCCATTATATTGGTCAAATCCACCAGCAGCTGAAGTTAATTTATAAACATTATAATAAATGCAGTTATTTTCAGTATTAACAATATTTTTATATGATATCATATTAATATTTTTTTGTACTTTAACTGTGCCAGTCCAATTGAATTTTTCAGAATTATTTTGTATTACATAAATTTTTTGAACAGAAAATACTGAAGGTATAGCTATATATATTTCTGTGAAATATGTATCATCTTCGTGCTTAGTGTCAATATTTTCTAATATAACAGTAGTTTTATCATAATCATTAAAACTATTTAAAGAAATATTATGCTTATAAATTTCTTCATCATAATTAAAACCATAATGTAAATAAAATTGTGGTCGTACATTAATATGATTAATTAACTCAATAACATTATCTTTAATTGCATTACCTGAAGAAGGGATTTTAATACCAAAATTCTTTTCTAAACCAGGGTAGTTTTTATATGACAACTGTGGAGTTCCTTTAACATATATATAGCATTTTGATATAATATCTTCTAAATATTTATTTACATATATTTGTTCATTTTCTTCTAATGATCTAACATATGTTATTGTTCCATATTCATCAGAACTATCTAATACATTTCTTACGTCATCATACTTAACAATTATAGTTTCGTTATCATTAATATTCTTATGTTCAATATACAATTTATCTAATCCACCAGAATCATTTTTTCTAAATTTAATTATTACAGTGATTTCTTTAATGAGATATCCTACTGGTAAAAATATGTCGTTATCAATTGCTTCATTATTATTAATACGAATTTTGACATCAAGTATTTCTAAATTTTTATATTGCGCTTCTTCTCCATATAATATAATATTTTTTGTTAAAATATCATAACCATTTATATTTATTGTAGTTTCACCAATAGGACCACCTTTTTTCTTCACATAATATGTTTCAACATTTTTTGCAAGATTATTGACATCATATTCTATTTTTTCGTTTAATGTTTGATCTTTTTGTTTTAATGAATTGATGTCATTATCATATTTATTTACAATTTTTTCTGCTTTAATTTGCGTAGTTTCATTTGAGAAACCATATCCTGATGCCAAAAATTCATTACCAAGATATACATAATTTTTATTTATTTGACTATTTGAACCTGGTTGATATACAATTAATGATCCGCTATTACCTAAATAGTCTATTGTAGATAAATATTTAGTTACTATACATTTTAAATATTTGTTATTAAATCTAGTAATATCTGTATTTATTTCGTTCATAGTTTAATTTTTATTAATTTTAACTAATGCCATCAACCAAATTTGAATATGATTGTGAAGAAGCAACTGTTTGACTATAATCATATTTAGCAGTTACTGTTAATAAATAATGTTCAGGCTCTCTCATTAATGAAGATCTTAAATCAAATGCTATTGTTTTTGATATTGATACATTTGATGAATTATCATCAGGAACTAAGAAATATTCAAAAAGTAAAGGTACTGACAAAGTTTTGCCAACATCTAATAATTTATATTGATTTGTTTCTTTGCTATCACATAATAATTGATTTCTATTAATTAATTCAGGAATTAAGAAAGCTCCATTATAATCATTTATATTATTTCTTGATAATTTAGATATGAATGAACTCATAGAAATCATATTGCTTAAATATGAATTAGATTCAGATGAATTTGAATTTAAGAAATGTTCATATTTAAGAATATACTGATTATTAGAATTATCGCAATTTTTATAAAGATGTAAATTATTAATCTTTGAATACATTGAATTTGATGATTCTAATGATGCTGTTTGATAAACAACATTATTATTTGCATCTGCACTTAAATATCCCCAATATGTAGATGAATTTACTATACTGGTTCTATTACGATAAGGTAATAATGCTTGCACATTATTTACTCCTAAATATTTTAATAAAGATCCTGTAAATATTGGATTTTCTCCCATAGATATATATTGTGTATCTGAGCTATTTTGTGAATTATCATCATAATATAGAGGCTTATTTGTAAATGGATTATTTTGTCTAAAGTAAATCCATTGACCCATATATTGAGGAGATATACTTTCAGAAGGTATTGAAGAACCTTCAATTAATAATGGAACACGTTCATAATTGCCTATTATATCATCAAAATATTTATTAGTTGATTCTAATAATGTTGTATCTATATTTCCTGAGAATAAACTATATAACTTAATTGGTGATGATCCAACATTTTTTATAATTAAGTTCATTTTCTTTTTAATAAATGTATCGAATGAACCATTAATAAGTTCATTAATAACAACATTATTATTTGTCATACTAGATAATTCAATAGTTGTATTATCCCATTCTAGTAATACAATGTAATTTGAATTTAATTCATTATCAATTGCTGCTTTATATGATGTGATTTCGTTATTCATATCAATAAGTTTATCTTTTAACGATATCAAGTTATTTTCAGCAGTATTAAAACCAGAATATATGTTTTCTGGCATATGATAGAATGTTTGTGAATTATCAATTATTTTATTTGTTACGTGTTCTTCATATCCATCATTAATTAAAGTCTTAATGAATTTTGCTCTAACTACATCATCATCGTTTGTATCTAAGATTGAAGATATTTCTGTAGTTTCTGTAAATTCTGTAGGAAATGAAATAGTTATTTCATTTGACCAAGGTGTATATAAATTGATAAATGGTTGTCCAATATTATATTTGTATCTTATTCTAACGACAACATCTTCACCCTGATTAATTGGGATATCAATTTGATTCCATTTAATAATGTTAGACAATGCATTATAATTTGCATATGCAATTTCATACTTATTTGTAATTGGATCAAATTTTAAATATCTTTCTCTTTCGATATTTGATTGACGATTCCAATCAGTAAATAAGCCATCATTATTATTCAATATTGATGTTGAATTTTTATTTGCTGTTTTATATTTATATTCAATTTCTAAACCAATTAAATCACAGTTATATCCGAATGTAGTATGTAAGAAACTTACAATTGGTGATTCTATTGAAGAATCATATTTATCATTAACATCAGTCAATCCTCTAACTCTATATTTTGAAGAATCTAAACCAATGACACCAGATTTTGCTTGATTGATATTATCAACAATACTTAATAATTGTTTTTCTAATTCAAGTCTTTCATTATAATAATCTGCTAATTTTGATCTTAATGATTCTTGTGAAACAGAAGATTCTTGGCTAAAATCAGTCGTAGTTAATTGAGAATATATTTGGTCTACATTATCTTGTATAGCTCTTAACTGTGAATTAACTTCATTTTTCTGTGAATGTAAATTAATAATGTCTTTAGATGTATCGTCATCAATTAAATGTGAATTAATTCTTGATACATTTAATACTAATTCATCATTAGAATATAATGAACTTGTTACAATTTCTTTAAGTTCATCACTATCTGTTAATCTACGTAATTCGCTGTTTGTAAAATTAGATACTTGTGGATATGATAGTTTTGTAAATCCAACCATCATATCGCCTATGTTCTTACAATATGTATTATAATATTCTATGTATGTAATCTTATTACCATCATTATCTAATATGAAATTATTATTTTCATCTTTCATATAGATTGTATTCAAATCTAAATGAATAGCATCAGAATATGTACTGCGAACATTATTATAAATTGTTGAAATGAATAAAATTATATTTGGATTTTCTTCTAATGGTACATCTATATAATGATATTCTGAATAAGATTCATTATATATCTGTAAAAACATTTCAGAATTATCGTCATATTTCTGTAAATTGATATGTCCTATATATTCTTCTAAAGTAACAACATATTCATTTTGATCATTATTATTTGAACTGTTATAAATTGTTTTAACATCTTTTACTTTATATACAGCATATTCATTAGATAGACATAAGAAATCACCTTTACGAATTATATATTGAATTGATTGATCATCCTTATCATAATATGTTAAAGTATCTAATCTTAATTGATAATCATAACTTGATGAGTTTTCATTATAGATTTTATTAACTTCATTAATTTTAAAAAATGATTTATATCTATCAATCTTTAAAGGCAAATCAATAATTGTATCATATTCCTCATAATCAACTCCAACACTTTTATTAAATAATGCACTTTTAATATCTGCATATGAAGTATAGTCTTTTAAATAAGTTGCATCGCTTTGATTAAACAATACAATTTTTTTCATTAAGACTTTATTAATATTATCTGGTAAGTTTGCTAAATTCAATCTAATATATGTTTTAGGATTAACTAAATCTTTAAATATGTTATTGTCTTTAACATTAAATCCTATATTGTTAATATTATCAATTGTAGGCTGTAAAGGAGCATTATTAGATTTAACTAATGAAAGCTTATACATATTTGAAGTCTTTTCAAACCAAGCTTCACCAGATTTAGGAATAGTGAATAAATTAGATATAATGTTATCTAATTGTTCTACTTTATTTTCAAGATATAATAATGATGGAATTTTAACCGTTGATACAGCGTCATTATTTGTATTTATTAAATTAATTGATATATCAGACGCAGTAGATGATAACGCAGTATTTAATGCAGTTATCATGTTAACTGCATTTGACATCATTTTTTCTAATTTTATATAATATTCTTTAATAGAATTATTGTTCTCCATTAATTAAATTCGTACATATATTTAACCTACACTTGACCATTTAAGATTAATCAAACTTTGTTTTATTGCAGTAATTTCTGCTTTTAATTCTGAATCCATTTGTAATAATCTATTATCAAATGAATCCATACGACTATCTGTAGCAATGTTATTTATTTTTGTTTCTAAACTGTTTATACGTTCGTTTAATGCATTAATATTATAAGATATATCTCCAAACTTATTAAGAACATTATTCATTTTTGATAATACTTCAGCAAATGTACTAAATTCATTTAATGAACTTTTGCTTGTATCATTATCTTTATTTAAAATATTTGAATAAGGAAATGGTTTGAATTGAGTACTTATTAATAATGACCATGATGGATATAAATTTAATTCAACATCTTTTATTAAATCAATAAATGTGTCATTTTCAAAATCAGCATATATCCATATTCCAAATGGAACATCATAAATACTATTATAGTTATTAACAATATCTAAATATTGAACATCGTTTTCATCAATTTTTGGATCTAAAATATTTATGTTTGATTCTTTATCAACATTTATATAACTAAATAAAGGAATAATTACATTAAATGACAATGTTTTAGATGATGATTCTTCATTTATTTTCTTATATTCAATTCTAGAATATTTTGGGTTATATGAATATGTGTGTTCACTGTCAAATATAGGTGTAACATCCGCATATTCACTTAATGTCATATTATCGTTTTCCCAACCATAAAGCTTATTTATTTCGCTTGTAGTACAAGTTAAAACATTATCAGAACTATAAGGCTTAATTATTCCTTCATAATATTGATTTGTATTTATATTACATATAATATCAGTATAAGAACCATTATAATCATATTCAGTAACATCTCCAATATATCTGATTAGTCCTTCAATTGAATCATTATTATCTTCAGTATTTACTTCACAATTTTCATTTAACGTATATTCTCCATTATTATATGATACTACTTTAGTAATTGCTTCCAATAAATATGATAAAGGATATATAGATTCAATATTTTTATCTTTGTTTACTAAATCATCTCTTAATGTTGCTAATTTATTTTCATAATATGCTGATAAATATTTAATAAAATTAGCTTTTGTATTTGCATTTAAATTATTAATTTTTAAACATAAAAATTTATCAGGAAATAATTTTGTATTAATACTTAAAAAATTTCCTGTTAATGCTTCAGTATAATTGCTAAATGTTAAAAATTTACTATCAGGTCCTGAAGTATAAAATAAATTTGTTTTACGTTTCATTACAATAACATACTTTATAATTTATATATAAAAATAATATTGGATATATAAATTTATAGTATTTTTAACAATTATTTAAATATCTATAAATTGAAAATACTTACTTATAAAACTATTTAATATTAAATTTTATTAATAAGAAATTGACTATGATTTTAACAGTATTTGATTTAGAAACAACAGGATTAGACAGAACAAAAGATCAAATTATACAATTTTCAGCAATTAAGATAAATACTGAAACAAATGAAATTCTAAAAACATTGGATTTGTATATTCAACCAGTAGGAAGTTATTCAATATCTATTGCGGCTTATGCAAAACATCATATTACACCAGAATTTTTAAAAGATAAACCACATTTATCTGAAGTTGCTAATGATATTATTGGATTCTTTGGTGATGATGCAGTATTAACATATAATGGAAATGGTTTTGATATTCCATTTCTGAAAGCTGAATTGAATAAATATGGATATGATATTGATTTTACTAAACGTAAGTGTTATGATGCATTCTTAGAAGAGAAACGTCGTAATGGAATCAATCTTGAAAATACATATAAACGGTATAAAGGAAAGACCATGGTTGAATCTGGTCTTGAAGCTCATAACGCATTATCAGATATTAAAGCCACATACGCCGTATTTTTTGCACAACAAAAGATACAAGAATATGGACCAGAAAAAATGTATGGAGAAGATAATGTAATTTCTGAAATAGATTTTGATGGAAAATTAACACCATGTTTTAATCTTGGCAAATATCGTAATGTTTCATTGGAATATGTTGCACAACATGATCAAAATTATTTGCAATGGTGCATATCTGATAAGTGTAACTTTATGAATTCAACAAAAGATTTTATTAAAACTTATATTAAATGATTAATTAGAAAACCATATAAAATAGTAATAATTTCAAGTTTATGAAAATTAATGAATTAATTAAGGCAGTAACAAAGGATTATATGCCTATCAAGAAGAAGGTAATGGAGGCACAAAGAGAAGGTCTTACATTATCAGTTACAGATGAGCAAACTTATTTTGAGTTAAATACTACTCTTGAGCTTTATAAGATTCTTAAGGGAGCTTTTATGGAAGAAATCACAAAGAATAAGGAAGTTTTTCCGGTAATGTTAGCAGAAAAACTTATTACTACCCATCAAGAAGATGCAGAGAAGGATGGTAAGACTATTAAAGTTACAGTAGTTAATGAATCTATGGACTATCAGATTGATAATCTTCCTGAGAAGTTCCAGAGAACTGTGATTGAAAAAATGGTAAAAGCTCATAAAGAAAATCTTAATAATTATAACAAGCCTGGTTATGAGGATGCACTTCGTAAAGAAGCTTTTGAATTACAAGTACTTGAACAATTCTTACCAAAGGAAGCAACAAAGGAAGATATTTTGAATTATATTAATGAACATTATCCTAATGGTGTTGATCAAAAGTTGATGGGTAAGACAATTGGTGAAGTTAAGAAAGCTTTTGAACGTGTTAATGGACAACTTGTTGCTGAATGTGTAAAATCTAAAATTGCCTAATTATGACATTAAATATTGATGATAATTTGGTTAAACGAATTGTTTCATTAGCTGATGAATATGATAAAATGCTCGATAATGGAGCAAATGACTATTCAGATATCGGGGATACTTGTATTGACATTGTTTGTGATTTATCTAACTTAATTAAATCTTCAAATAAAATACAACACATTGATAATAATAGATTTAAAATTTATCATTGGGAATTTTATGTTGAAACAACTGATGACGATTATACAGTTTATGTATATGAAACTCGTTCTGGAGATGTAATTGGTTCTTTACCTGATACCAAATCATTGGCTGAAATTGAACAATTTTTAAGTCAAGATTTTACTGAAGATGAAGTATTTAATTGGATAGATAATAATATAGAGTATATTTAATGAAAGTATTTGATTTAATTTGTGAGTTAACTCATTTTGACCCTTATTGTGAAGTATATGTACAAGATAAGAAAGGTGATTATGAGGCTTTATCAAGAAAGCATTTAGGATGGGATGGTGATGATGGTGATGGCGTAGATACAAATCCTGAAAAATATCGTTCATCAAAATTATTTATAACGATGTGTAATCCAGAAAGTTAAAAATAATATGACTGCAAGAGATTATATTTGGAAAAATTGTAAAGTAATTGGACAACATTTTGAATCATGGGGATATAGCCGAGAAGGTTATGTTGATGATTATGGAATGAGTCGTAATGAAATCTTTACAATGTTGGATATGATTAAAGATGGTAAATTAACATTAGAATAGATTTTCATTATGCCAGAAGTAATTGGATTCGTTAAAAAACAAAATAGTTATAAACACCGAAAGATTTGTTCGCATTGTGGAGCAATAGTTGAATTTTTTGATACAGAAATTATTATTGATGCAATGGGTATGTGTGTTGTTTGTCCAAATTGTAACCATGACATAAAATTTTAATGAAAAATATTGATAAAATTATGGAAGAAGATTGGTTACCAAAATCTCTTTTAACAAGTGAGCAATTTGAATATGTAAAAACTATAAAATTAAAACCCCAAGCAATAAAATATATAAAAGAAAATACTGATTTAGGTCTCAAAGAATCAGCATTTTATTATGATATGTATATAAATAAAAAGAAAACAATATGACAGTAAAAGAACTTAAAGATATTTTAAATGAATATGGGGATGAATATGATAATTGCTTAGTAACTTGTTATTGTACTTCTCCTTGTATTGGATATGCAAATGTAGTTAATCGTGCTTATGTTGGTAAGACATATGTAAATAAACCATCTAATTGGGATTATACGCATAATGATAAATTTTGGCCTATCTTAAGAACTTTACAATTACAAATAGAAATTCCTAAGTATGACCTTGATAAGTATGATTTAGAGGAAGATGAAAAACAATAAAGAATGAAAAAGGAAGATTTAATTGGAATGATTGCTAGGACTGATTGCCAAATGTATGATAGAGGTCCTATTATAGATATTTTTAAAGATGAAGATGGTGATTTAATGATTACTATCGACGATCCTTATGAAGGTCATGAAACTAATCCAATTACTGAAATGATTATTGAATGGCCTTATGCAAATATTTGGGAATTCGATTATGGAAATAGTAATTATGAAGATTTAGATGCTATTAGACATGACACATTTATATGTGATGCAAAATTTAACGAAGATATAGTTTATGAAATGCTTAAAGTTGCATATTGGGATGATAGATATCGATATATGAAGATTAGTAATTTAAAAATTAAATCATCGTTAACACATGATATACCTATGAGAAAATTAACAAATAAATATAATATAAGTAATATAAAACCTAATAATTCGGAATTGTTATGATTGATTATTCAAATGGTTATCCAGTGCAGATAACAACAAATGTTACAAAAGATACACCTTGGCTTGATATTTTAACAAAAGCTCCATATATTAAGCCTATTGTTGAAACTGGTCTTAAAAAATGGAAACCATCAAATTGGAAAGGTCCATCTCCAGAAAATTATAAGGATGAGGAGTATAAAAATGTATTTTTAAAGTTACGTTTTCATAATCGTATTCCTGACGAACATTATTTTACAATTTTAGATAGATATATTGTCAAATATGAATCTGATAGAGATTTTAGAAAAAAGATTGATGAATATATTGAAATGACTAATGGTCTTTGGAAACATCCTACAAATGATATTAAATTTAATAAATCAGAGTATTTTATTCCAAAAGTTGAACGTACTGAATTTGGAAAAAAATATTATGAATTAGAAAATGAACTTATTAAAGAATTTTCTAAAATATGATAAATGAAAATAAAACACATATAAAAGCCATAGCTCAGGTACTTTGTATCTGGGCTATACTTGGTTTAATTTGGTATTTAATAACTTTATAATATGAAAACTTTAACACAAATAGAAGTAGGTAATACTGTAAATTTACCAAAACGTGAACAATTAAATATATTTGCACATGACGGCGAAGGAATTCTAAATCGCATTCGAAATGAATGTAATTATAATGAATGGGGTACATTAGAATCTTCAACAGCTATTCGTGCTATAGGGACATATATTAGTGATGTTAATTTAAATACTGAAGATAGAATTTATAGAAATATTGAAAAATATATTGATGCTAAATTAACCAATGCATTAGAAAGTATGCGAGACTGGATAGTTGAAGATTTTAGTAGAACTGTACAAGATTGGATAGAAAACGAATTTGCACCAGATTTAATAGAAAATATAAAAGAACGAATGCAATCTGAAAATTTTAACGTTGATGAAGATATTAAATCAGCATTAAAAGATTGTGTTAACAAATATCGTTAATATTCTTTAACAAATTTTAATAATATATAATAGTAATAAATTTCTATTTTAAATTAAATTTAAACTATAATATAAATGAATAATTTTGATTTAACAAGAGAAGACGTATTAGCTAAAGCAGTTAAAGATTGTTATAGAGAAATGTTTGCAAAAGCTCAACCAACCGCAGATTGGGATTGTCTTATTGCAGAATATAAAGCAGGTAAAATTGATGAAAAAAATGATGGCCCAATATATGATAGACATTATTTATCACATGAAGAATATAAGTATATAATAGATAAATATATTGATGCTTATCGTATTGCTCCTGAATTTAAGGAAGATATTGATATTCTAAAAAGTTATTTGCTAAAAGGTGGATCAAAAGATAAATACATTGAATCTTATACTGATAAATATGGTAATTACCACCCAGGAACTCGCGGATATGAAAAAGTAAAACCATTAAAGAAACATATTTACGATATCATATATGGAGAATATGATGGTAATGGTGAAATAGCTAAGGGTGTTACAGATAAAGTATTGAACAAAGTTATTGAACTTATTAATGCCTGTCAAGATTTTTATTCATTTAATATAGATGAACAAAAATTTATAAATACATTAACAATGGGAGCAACACCAACACCAAATGCAGAAACTGTTAAGAAATGGTGGAAAGATCATTATAATGTTGATATTGAAATAGAAGAACGTAATCCTTTGCTTCTTTGGGAAATGGATTATTATGGAGATAACTTTGAAGAAGTAATGGAAGAAGAATATGGAAATAATTGGAAGGATCAATGGAATAAAAAATGGGAAGATCAAAAAGCTCAAAAGAAAGCCGAATACGAAGCATTATTAAAAAAGATAGAAGAGAATGCAGGAAATAATAAGTAAAGAAAAATTAATATCAGCAGGATTTGAAGATATTACTTATGATTATGAAAAACAATTTCATAAAAAATATGATGGTTTAGATGATTATGTATTATTAAGACGTTGGACAAATGACGTCGATAATAATCCTGGCAAAGTATTGAAACTTGATATTGATAATGGATTAACAAATAGTGGTCGTGCTTGGCATATTCATATTGATAATTGTGATTGTTGTTCAATAGGTTCTGCTGATTTAGATAGTGTTGAACAATTTAATAAATTAATGGAAGTATTTGAAAGTAATTTTAGACTATGAGATATGCAACAAATAAATACTATGAAGTATTAAATGGCAAAAAAGTTATATGTGTAGATTTTGATAATACTGTTTGCCTTGATGAATGGCCTTATGTTGGTCCTATTATACCTGGAGCTATAGAAGTTTTAAAAGCTTTACAATCAGAAGGTCACAAAATAATATTATATACACAACGTTCACATTCATATCCAATATGTTGTAATGAATTAGTTGAATATTCAAAACAAAATTATGGAATGGATATGGGTGTTGTAGATATATTATCACCAGCTATTAAAATATTTACAGATAATGGAATATCATTATGGGGTATTAACGCAAATAGTCAATGGGAAAAATATACTGGAGATAATTCACGTAAAGTATTCATGGATTATTTGATTGATGATCATGCAATGGGAACAGATAGATTATTTGTCAAAAATTCAAAAGGTGAAACCTGTAAAATTGTAAATTGGCAATCTATTGATGAATGGTGTTTAAAGGAATGTTTATATAATGAACATGCTATAAAAAATAAAATGAATAGTGCAGATACATATATTTATTTTAGGAAGTATGCTGACAAATTTAAAAATTCGTAATAATTATTTTTAATAAAACAATTTATTAAATATAATTTTTACAAAATCAAAAATGAAACAACAGCAAAAAATACCAGGCATTCGTTGCCCACATTGTGGAAACTTTATTCCAACTTCCATTCAACAGATTTTATTTTCTGGTTGTTTGTTTTGTCCAACTTGTGGACTTAAGCTTAATATAGATAAAAGAAAATCTGATAAAGCTTTAAAAACTTTACAAAAGGTTGATGAAGCTCAAAAAAGAGTAGAAGACGAATATAAATTTTCAAAATAAATATGCAAACAGATATGCAATCAATCATAGATTTTATATTAAAAGAAGAAAGAATTAAAGAAGAAATAGCTTTACAGAAATATTTTGAACAAAAAGGAGAACCTATTGATGATCAATGGCTTAATGATGAAAAACCAGTAATGACAAAAGATGGTCGTCAAGTTATTGTAACAAAAATTGATTTAGATGAGGTTCCAAATATTATACATGGTAAAGTAAAGATACAATCTAAATTAGTAGAATATGAATGGCTTGATGATGGCACTTGTCAAAAAGCCATAGATCAATTTGGTAATCCTAAAAAACCAGTTGAATCAGATAATTTAGTTAAGGCAAATTGAAATTTTTGTTAAAACTGTATCTATATTATTAATATATTTTAACATAGAGATTTAATTAACATATTGTTTAACCGAGCTTAATTTGCTAGGCTCAAAAAATAAAAATACATGGCAAATAATACAAATAAACAACGTCTTTTAACTTACGCAGATATTAATAGTGATAGTGAATTTCCATTTTTCAAGAATGATGCTGAACGTATTCGTTATATGAAGAAAGCTTATGGAAATATGTCATTAGCAAAGTCATTCGCAATTTATTATGGAATGGAAATATCTCCGGAAGTTAAGCAAAATAAAGCAATTAATAACGTACAACTTATTGAACTTGGAAAGATTTATTCTGGAACAGTTAAGTCATTTGGAAAGAATGGAATTGTATTCGATGTACCTGGTGTAAAGGATGAAATTATTTCTAAGGAAAACTTTAATGATTGTGCAACAGCTATTAATAATTATTTAGCACAACATAACAATAAGTTACTTTTTGAAGTACGTGAACATAAAGATAATAAGTACATTGTATCTGTAATCAGTGCTTATTATAATCAATGGACAAATACAATTAATAAAGCAATTCAATTTGAGCAAGGTATTAAAGTTCATATTGATTCACTTGTAAAAGGAGGATATATTTGTCATACTGATATTACTCCTATATGTCAATTAACCGGAAAAACATATACACATTCAGTATTCATTCCAGGTTCACATATTGTTCTTAATATTGAGCATGATTTTGAAAAGTGGATTGGCCAGGAGGTAATGATTGTACCACAAAAGTTCGTAGAATTTAGAAAGGATATTAAGACAGGTTTAATTGAGAACTCATTAGTTGGTTCACGTAAGAAAGTACTCCAAATCTATGGAACTAATAATATTCATGAGATTTATGGAAAATGGTTACTTGCTCAAAAGGATGAACGTGTTACATATACTAAAGAAACTTATAATGGTACAGTAACAGGTATTATTAATTCATCTAATAAGACTGGTATATTCGTTGAATTGGATGATAAGTTTATAACTGGTCTTATGCCAATAGATGCAATTGATTTGTTGGAATATAAACCTGGAGATCATATTAAGGTACGAATTTCTGAATTTGAGGTACAAGAAGGAAAGGATCCATTTATTTATAATAAGAAGGGTCAAATTCTAAAAAGTAATGTAAGACCAGTTTTTGAATTAGCATAAATATAGGACTATAGTCATAATCATAATTAAAAAATATATTTTTATTATGAGGCGAGAGGTAGATTTGTTGAGAAACAAGTCTACCTTTATTTTTTCTTATATATTTTTTAAATATTATTTGAATTTTTTTAAATATGTTCTATATTATATTGTAATCAAACAAATATTAAATATGGAAAAAAATCTTACGATTCATTTTGAGAATGTATCTGCAATGTGTTTGTATGAGTGGGAAATGTCTGGTCAGATTTCAGATGGTAAATATGAAAATTCACGCCCTTATGATCATTGGAGATGGGTATCTGAGATTTCAAATATGATTGTAGATGGAAAGAAGGGTATTGAAGGTTATTCAATGTTTCGTCCAACTGCATGGAGTGGATTCTTTACTAAGAGGTACAATCTTAATGAATGGTTTTCAAAATATATTCGTGGGTGGAGAAAGAATAATAAACATGATTATATGTGGGCAACACGAATTATTGCCTTTGGTAAGTTTGGAAAGATTTATACTGGACTTACATATGAACAACTAATTGAACTTGGTGAAATTCGTATTCTTCTTGAAGATTTACAGATGAAGATTGAAGAAGGTGAAAAGGATCCTGGGGTACTTTTCAATAAGGTAACAGATTTTTCTACTCATGAATGGCGGAAGAAGTATTATGAAGACTGTAAAGATTATTTTACACTTGATTTTGTAAAGAAGTTCATGGAGCTTAATTATGATATTAAAGAATGCAAGGCAGATGTAATTTCAATGCAGGAATCAATTAACACAGTATTTACTAATAATTATAATTTTGGAATTTAAATAATTAAAGATTATGAATATTATTGAAACACTCCCAAAGACATTTAACTATAATGAAACAATGTATACATTGTCAATGCATGTAACTGCATTCAATAGACTTTGTATCTGTTATAGAGAAATGCTAGGTAATCGTAAAATTCTATGTTCAGTATGTGTAGAACCAGAAAATAAACCTGTTAAAATTGAACATACAATTGGCACTATTAATGAATATGTTGGTAATGCACGTTCATTAGATGATGCAGCAGAAATGCTCAATAATTATGTAAGAAATACATATAATATTTGAATTTCAATAAAGATGTACTATATTTAATTTGTTAAATCAAACAAATAATAATATGTGTGAAATAGGAATTAAATTTTCAAACATCGAGTATTATAATAAAGAAATGCAAAAGGGTATGGCAGATAAATTATTTTTCGTAGAACGACTACCGAAGAATCAGAATTATATGTTTGTTGATTTTGGATGTGCTGATGGTAGTATGATTAATGCATTGGCATCTATTTATAAAGACAATCCTAATAATGTTTATGTTGGCTACGATATTTCAGATGAAATGATTAAGTTGGCAAAGACCAATTATAATGGACCAGTTAATGCTAATGTAAGGTTTACAACTAATTGGGATGAATGTAGACAGAGTGGCAGTTCTGTATTTGTTAATCGTAAGAAAGTACTTATTTTATCTTCAGTAATCCACGAAGTATATTCATACGGTACTGAAGAAACAATATGTGAGTTTTGGGATCATGTACGATATTCTGGTTTTGATTATATCATTATTAGAGATATGTGTCCAGCTAAGGATATTAACAGGGATGCTAAAAAGAGTTTAACAAATGCAATTGAAAGAAATTGTAATATATCAATTGGACAAGTTAAAGAATTTTCAGAGATTTGGGGAACATTAACAAATAATAAAAATGCTATTCATTTCCTTCTAAAATATCGTTGGAAGGTAAACTGGGATCGTGAAGTACATGAAAACTATTTTCCTATTTATGTAGAGGATCTTGTTGAAAAGATTACATGTACTGGTGCAGGATATAAGATTGATTATCTTGATAGATTTAGAGTTCCGTTCCTTGATAAATGTATTAAAGAAGACTTCAATATTGAGCTTAATGATTTCACTCATATTAAAGCAATCTTTTCAAAAAAACAGCTTGCTCCTGTTGAGGATGATGATTTAGATAACTTTTAATTTTAATTAATATGGAAGACGATTGGAAAGGATTTTTGAAAACAATGATTATTGTATTACCAATTTCCATTGTATTTTGTTACTTTATGAATAAATGTGCAGATAAGAATCGTGCAGATCATGAACGTAATGTTAGATATGAAATTGAAATTATTGATAAGTATGACTGTATTGGGAGCAATTGGCATCTAGTAGGTGGACGATCATCTGAACAAGAATATCATGTAGTATATAAAGTTACTCCTCTAACACCGCAAGCAGAAAAAGAATATTATGGGGATGGAGAAGAAGATGATGAAGTTCAATATAAAGAATACCGTAAACTAGAAGTTGGCAAAAAATTTAGAGGTGAAGCTAAAGATATTAGATTTTATAATTTTAATTAAGCAATATGATAATTGGAAATTTTAAACTTACAAGAGTATTAAATGGCCAAAAAGATTATAGAGGTGAACCATTATATGATTATGTATTAGCAAATGACGAATATAAAAAATACTGTGAATATGGTTCAAAGTATTATTTTATTGAAGCACCACAGAAAAAGAATGGTGTATACAGAATAGTATGTGGTTATGTTAATTTTAGCAAAGAAATAGGTGGGACTGGAGTTACTGGTGAATATGTAAAAAATCATAGATATGCATCTCAATGGCTTCAAGATTTTGTTCCTTATTATGGTGATAAAATATCTAAAAACTACTTTAAAGTTGATTGGGCATATAATGTTGCTATTTTTGAAACATTAAAAGAAGCACAAGAAGTATGTAATCTATTTAATAAACAATTAAAGGAAAAAAGAGAAAAAGAAGAAAAACAAAAGGATATTGAAGAATATAAAAGATTAAAGGAAAAATTAGGAATGTAATTATTCATATATTATTTAAATTATTTCATAAAGATACTATATTATTATTGTAATTAATAAATTTGAATTAATAAATAACATGCCAATTATTTATCCTAAAAAAATTCGCGATAGATTTAACGATATTAATTTAGAATTGCTTAAACAGGCAATTTTAGATGATGGGTTTGAATATGTAAGAGATGGCGGTTTTCGCCCTGAGGATCCACCATTCACATTTTCAAATTATTTGTTTTATCATAACCCTACAACTAAAATGTCAATTCGTGTAGGATATAATTATCCGTTCTTGGGTAAATATGATAGAGTATTTGAAATTATGTGGGCTAATGAGGGTGATAAATGGTGGAGAGATATTACTCCTGATTGTAGAAAGAAAAAATGGAGAAAGATAATGAGGTCATATAATAATTAAAATATGAATACGATTTTAAACATAATTAAACTTCTTAGAAATATTATTCACAATACAATCAATTGGAATGTTTGTAAACAAAATAATTACACTTATTTCGATATGATTCAGTACGAACTTAATAATTATAATAAACGTAAAAATAATTAAAATATGAAGGTATCAATTATTGGAGCTGGTAATGTAGGCGCAACTGCAGCTATGAAGATTGCTGCTGCTGATTTTGTAGATGATGTAGTACTGCTTGATGTCAAGGAGGGTGTTGCAGAGGGTAAGGCAATGGATATTATGCAGTCATTGATGATGACTGATTCTAACACTATTGTTCGTGGTACTACTGGAGATTATTCAATGACTGCTAATTCTGATGTTATTGTTATTACTTCTGGTATACCCCGTAAGCCTGGTATGACACGCGAGGAACTAGTTGGTGTCAATTCAAAGGTAATGACAATGGTTCTTGATGGTGCGACTAAGTATTCTCCTAATGCTATCTTTGTAGTAGTATCTAATCCTATGGATACGATGACTATGATGGCTGTCAATTATCTTGGTAAGGAGAATTGGCGTAAGGTTATTGGTATGGGCGGTATGCTTGACTCAGCTCGATTTGAATACAATATTCGTATGAAGCTTATTAATCGTTTTGGATTTGGTAAGTATGATATTGTTGCAAAGGTAATTGGTGGACATGGTGATACTACAATGATTCCTCTTGTTGAGAAGGCAACTGTTAATGGTAAACCTCTTACAAGTTTCTTTACTGATGAGGAGATTGCGGATGTTGTTGAGAATACGATGAAGGGTGGAGCTATTCTTACGAAGATGCTTGGAACTTCTGCTTGGGAGGCACCCGCGCAGGGAATCTGTGAAACTGTAAAGATGATTGCTTTTGATGAGAATACTCCTGTTGCTTCTTCAGTTTACCGCAAGGAGTTTGATCTATGTATTGGTACTATTGTAACAATTGGAAAAAATGGAATTAAAGATTTGGTTCCTGTAGTACTTTCAGACGAAACAAAAAATAAGTATAATGTATCCATTGAAGCTGTTAGGAATGTAAATTCCGCACTTTAATACAGTTTATTGATTTTGATTACACTGGAGCAGGGATGTTGTGAAACACTCCTGCTTATTTTTAAATTATATAACAATATGAATCAAATTATATTAGAACAAACTTGTGAAGCATGTCCTGAACAATATTGGGCATATAAAGGAAAGCATCGAATTGGTTATATCAGATTGAGATGGGGTAATTTTACATGTCATTATTTACCAACAGAAAATTTATCAGATAATGATATTAAATTAGTTGATCATATATTTGAAAATGACGAATACAAAGGATGCTTCGATAATGATGAAGAGAGAAATTATTGGTTGGAGAAATCCAAACAAGAATTACTTAATTACTATAACAAAAATAAATATAATGCATCTAATGAAGCTGTATAAAAAGTAAATGAGACTTTGTAATAATACTTAATTTATATAAATTTGGATAGGGTCGCCTGTGAAGGTAGCCCTATTTTGTTATTCTAATTTTTACATAAAAATCTAATATTATATTACATTATAGATGTAAGAAATACATATATTATTTGAATTTTTTATTAGATGTACTATATTAATATTGTAATCAAACAAATATAAACAATATGATAGTTACAACTGCTTGGATTGAGAAGAATTACAACAAGTTCAATAATCTGTATTGGAACGGTTTATTACCAAATATTAAGTTTAAGACTTCTCGCACAAAGCATACATGGGGTTGCGCGTATTATCGTTATGATTTTGCTAACGATACAATTATTCCCACAATGATCGCAATGTCTAACTATTATGATTCTGATGAGGTTGTTAAGATTCAAACACTTCTTCATGAAATGATTCATATCGCAGATTATACATTCCATCCTGAGCATTATATTCGTAATCATCGTAAGGTTACTGCTCGCGAATATGATGCTCATGGTTATTATTTCAGAGGTGAAGCTGCTCGTCTGTCAAGGGAATCTGGTTACAAAATTACAAATCATGTTACTAAAGAGGAGATGGGTATGTCAAAGCTTTCTGATAATTCTGTTCGTTGTATAGAAAATAAAAAGAATAATGCTTTGGTTTGTGTAATTCGTGGTACAAATGGAATGAATTTTCTGTTTAAGACTGATATTTATAAAGTAAAGAATCTTCATAAAGAACTTCCACATTATATTTTCTACGGAATCGGTGAATTCCGTTCGGCAAAATTTTATACATTTGAAGATGAGAAATTAGCTGCTAAGAGAAGTTGCTATAGAAATCTTCGCGGCAGATTTATGAATAATATTGAACTGATGAATAAATTACAGAGTATTAAGGCAACAGAATATATCTTTTAATAAATAAAATAATATGAAACAGAGAAATTTGAATCACAAGAGGGTAGACGTATACAAAGTAACTTACAATCCACGTTTTAATAATTTTATTATTGCACAGGATTATCTGTTTGAGGATATTATCAAATTTATTTATGAAATTAATGGAAAGAAATTTGAGAAATATATTCCAATGAAATATATTGGACCACATCTACAAAAGAAAATGTTTTGGCATACTGATGAGCAAACTCTATGCCGTGAATTTAGAGGTGCTGCTTATTCAGTTAAAGCTGATGTAATTTTCAATTATTAAGTCAATTAAATATAATTATATAGTATAATAAAACCTAGTAATCTCATGATTACTAGGTTTTGTTTTTTTATTATTCTGGATCATATTCTATGATTTTTTCTAAATATTCTGGATGTTCTGTTTCAATATATTCATATAAAGAATCTTCAGTATTATAAATTGTATCAAAACCAATTAATGCAGCTAAATATTGTTAAATATTTCATAACATGATTGATTAAATATTATTATGTTAATCGTTTATTTCTATATTATAATGTACTATATTTAATTAATAAGAATTTTTAAAACGGGATGTTCTCCCGTATCTCTTATATAAAGAGATTTACGATAAATATATTTAACAATTTGAATGATACTTGATAGAACATGGAACAAGAAGGAACAAAAATTAGTTATTTCATACATTGATAAATTAGGAAATAGACAATTTTTTCAAAAATATATTCATCATATTAAATCTTATGAATATGCAAATGATGGTGAATATGAAACATGGGATGGAAAACGTTGTAATAAAATTTTTAAAGATACATTAGATTATACACCTAATGAATTTGAACTTTTGGAATTTATGTATGAATTACCAAAAGATATTAATCAACAATTACATGCACAATATTTTCCAAAATTATATTTTTTTGATATTGAGACAGAAATAAGTTCTGAATTTCCTGATCCAGAGAAAGCAGATCAAAAGGTTACAGCTATATCTTTAGTTGGTCCAGATTTAAGCTGTATTGTATATGGACTACATAATTTGTCGCAGGAACAAGTAGAATTATTTAAAAAACGTTATTTAGATTGGCTTTCTGAAAATGAATTTGCTTCAACTTTAATACAAAATAATGGTTGGAAACCTAAAGTATTATATCAATATTTTCCAACTGAGGAAGCAATGCTTGAGCATTTCTTTACGATTATAATACCAAAAATTGGTTGTTTAGCAGGATGGAATTCATATGGATTCGATATGCTGTATATGACGACACGTCTTAATAAGTTATTTGGAAGAAATGTGGCAATGAATATTATTCGTAAGTCATCTCCAACTGGTGAAATTAAAAGATATTCATGGGAAGATATTTCTGGTGAAAAGAAATATTTCTTTGGTCCTGCACACTCAATATTATTGGACTACATGGAGATTGTAAAACAATATGATTATATATTAAGGCCATACGAATCATATTCTTTGGATTGGGTTGGTAACGCTGCAGTTAAAGCTCATAAGATTAAGTATAAGGGATCATTGCAAGATTTATATGAAAGGGATCCTGAGTGGTATTATTTCTATAACGCAATTGATAGTTGTATCGGTGAATTAATTCATTATAAATTAAAGGCTATTGAATCTCCTTGTGCAGTGTCATCAGTAACATTGGTATCATTACAAGGAGCATTTGGACAGGTTGCTTTAGGTACTGCAAATGTATTTGAAGAATTCTATTCTCAAGGAAAGAAAATTGTTTGGGATTATGATGCTATTGAAAGAGTAAAAGTACCTTATGAAGGTGCATTCTGTGGATGTGTACCAGGTCGTTATGAATTTACTGTTTGTGATGATTTTGCATCCCTATATCCTTCACAGGTTCGTACTTGTAATCTTTCATTTGAGAATTTATATGAAAAGAAAGTTGGCCCAGATAGTTTTGGTAGATACACAATAGCTAAATGGTCAGAACAAGAATTAGATGAATTTAGAAAAGATCCTAATTACTTTGTTACTGTTATGGGTAATGTATATAAGAATGATAAAGACTATACATTCCGTATCGTGCAAGCAAAACTTAAGGCTAATAGAGATAAATATAAATATACAGGTCAGAAGTTAGATTCTGAAATGCTTGTAGAGATTGATAGATTAATTGCAGGCAAGGAAGGAGAACCAATGAAGTTCCATGATGATGTAATTAATCTTATGAATGAAAAGTTCCCAGGTAAGAATATATATAACATGTCTATTGATGAATTAAAGAAATTCAGAATAGATGTTGAAGATTTACGACATGAATATTCATTACTTGAGCTAGCTATGAAATTATTAGGTAATGGTCTTTATGGTTGTTGTGCAAATAGATTCTTCTATTTCTATAACATGGCTTTAGCTGGTGATATTACTGGTGAATGTCGTAATCTTACAAAGACTATGTGGAATAATCTTGAATATTTCTTCCATGAAACACTTTGGGAACGTAAAGATCTTTGGGAAAAATTTGATTTTAAATTAGATGAATCTAAACATGATTGGTATCGCAAACAACCTATTAGTGTATATTCAGATACAGATAGTATTAGAGAAAATAGTTTATTATTAATTAAATACCAACAACAACTTTTAAAGGTAACAATTAAAGATTTATTTAATTATAATTATAAGTTTACTGGAGTATTTAATTATGATTCAAAAGATTCTTCTAAAGAAATAACACCAGGATTAAAAGATATTGAGGTACTTAATTATACTAAAGAAAAAGGATTACATTTTGTACCAATTAAATATATTATGAAACATAAAGTTTCTAAAACACAATTTAAAATAAAAACAAAATCAGGTAAAGAAATTATTGTTACTGGTGATCATAGTTGTGTTGTATTTAGAAATGGTAAGCAATTAACAATTAAAGCCAAAGATATTAATAAAAATACAGATAAAATATTATCAGTTAAGAATGAAAATTAATAAATATTATCATACAAGCGTTGAATTAAAAGAATATAGTTTTCCTAAATTATATTTAAATGAATATGATAATATAAATGAAATTATTGAATTAGTTAATTTATTTAATAAATCAAATAATAAAGAAGAAAAATATCAAATAGCTTTAAAACTACCAAAAGACTTATTTGCAGTTTGTAGATTTTGTGGAAATATAATTGTTAATTCTAATTTTTTAATTCAATATAATAAGAAAAATAATTATTTAATGTTAGCTGTTCCACAAATTTATTATAGAGAAATAAATGGAGAAAAATATTATTTAAGTTGTTGTGAAAATTGTTTATTAAATCATTTTAAAGATAATCCACCAAAAGCTCCAAAATATTATTTTATGAAAGCAAATAAATATGGAGCGTATTCTTATGGATATTCTTATGATGATTATAAAAAAATATGTTCAATGATCACTGGTATCACTAAAGAAACCATGATAAGAAAATGGGGAGAAAAAGATGGTGTAAAAAGATGGAATGATTATTGTAATAAACAAGCTGAAACAAATACATTTAAATATAAAAAGAAAAAATATAATTGGTCTGAAGAAGATTTTAAACAATTTAATAAAAGTAGAGGAGTTACATTAGAAAATTTACAAAATAAATATGGAGAAGAATTAGGAAAACAATATTTTGAAGATTATGTTAATAAACAAAAATTAACAAAATCAAAAGAATATATGATTAAAAAATATGGTGAAGAAAAAACTAATCAAATTAATCAATCTAAAGCTTTAACATTAAAAAATTTTATAAATAAATATGGAAAAGATGAAGGGTTGAAACAATATGAAATAATGTTAAATAAACATCATAATTTTTATTCAAAAATTTCTCAAAAGTTTTTTAATGAATTAGACAAATATTTAGGAAATAAATATACTACATATTATGCAAATAAAAATGGTGAATATGGAATTAATTTAATTGATTCATATATTCGTTTAGACTATTTTATATTAGAATTGAATTTATGTATTGAATTTAATGGGACATATTATCATGGTGATCCCAGAATATTTAAAGCAGATGATTATCCTAACCCACATAATAAAGTAACAACAGCAAAACAAATTTGGGAAAATGATAATAATAGATATAAACTATTAAAAGAAATAAGAAACATTGATACTATTATTGTTTGGGAAAGTGATTATAGAAATGGAATTAATGTTGAAGATTTTATAAAAAATACATTAAAGATTGAATTATGAATAATAATGATTATATAATAGAAGAAATAGAAAGTATTGAGCAATTAGAAGATTTTGATAATGAAGAAGTTTATGATATAGAAGTTGAAGATGATTCTCATACTTTTATAGCAAATGATATATTAGTACACAATTCTGTATATACTACTTATGGATCTTTATTCAGATGTATGACAAAAGAATATAGAGATAAATATATAGGTAGAAAAAATAAAGTTGATTGGATACTTAGATTTAATAAAGAATTTTTGGATGGACAGAATAATCAATGGTGTAGAGATATATATGATCCTAGACATGGTAAGAACGTACATGAATTTGAATTGGAAACTGTATCTTATGCACAGATTTGCGTAAAGAAAAAGAAATATCTTAAAGGATATGCATTCGTTAAAGGAAAGTATTATGAAAAACCAAAGGTATCTGGCACAGGTATTGAATTAGTTAAATCTACAACACCAAAACTTTGTAGAACAATATTAACTGATTTAATGAATAGTCTTATGTTTGATTATGATGAAGAACATAAGGAAGAATATATACTTTCATTTAATAATAAAATACAAGAATATAGAAAACAATTCTATAAATCACCAATTGAAGATATATCACAATCTATAGGGGTTGGTGATTATAAGAAATATGTTATAGAAGATAAAAAAGATTTAGTTTTAGGAAAACAATGCCCAGTTTCTGTACAGGCTATTGCAAGATATAATTATTTAGCTCATAAGAATGGAGAAGATAATAAATTACAATATTCTGGAAAAATTAAATATTATAACATAATGATAGGAGATAAAAATGGATATTTTGGATATCCTGCAGGTGAATTACCAACATGGGCTCCACAAATGTCAAAGATAACACAATGGGAGAAGAATGTTATTGATCCTATTAATAGATTCTTGGAAGTAATGGATATTCCTAAAGTTAATGCAGGTACAGCATTTCAATTATCATTATTCTAATTAAAATTTATTTTTATATATATGGTTTTTAACCATTAAAAAGAAAAATATAACGTTATATATAAAATGAGTAGAATAGATGATAGATTAGAAGTAATGGGTGTTGATACTTCAGAAATGACTACTGAACAAAAATTTACAACAGCAACAGGTTTAACTCATTATGATGCTAATACTGCAGCTAATCCATGGTATGTACCAGGTGGTGCTGCAAATGTTAAAATTGAAACTGCACCAGTTGGTCCTCAAGGTCCACAAGGAGAACAAGGACAACAAGGAGAACAAGGACAACAAGGAGAACAAGGACAACAGGGTGGTCAAACTCCAGATCCAACTCCAGACCCAACTCCAGACCCAACTCCAGATCCAACTCCAGACCCAACTCCAGAAGAAACTCCAGTAACACCTGAAGAAATTGAATCACATATTGGTTCAGAAGTTACTGAAGATTTAGAGAAATATGATTTAGATAAAGATGGAGATATTGATGCTGATGATGTAACTAAAGCTTCTGAAGTAGAAATTGAAACTGAATCTTAATTTTGATTTAAAATTATAAAATAAAAAAGGAAGTACCTAAGTACTTCCTTTTTATTATATAATAGCTTTAGTTTATTCAAAAGATAATTGCAAACCATTTGTTGTAGGATCTGTAACAGCTTTAGTTCCACCAACATTATATAAGTAAAATACTTGGTTATGTTCGCCAAAGTTATTAGCAGTAACTTTTTCACCATTGTATTCGCAATTTCTGAATGTAAATGTCCATGTAGTAAGTTTAGATAAATCACCAGTTAATGCAATGTCTGAAGAAGCAGGTTGGAAAATTATTAAACCAGCCCATTTCCAATCATTACCTGGAACATTTTCATATGTCCATTTAACATTTTCAAATACAACATTAACATTTTCAGAATTAAGATAATTAGCAAGTCTTAATACATTACTATTATCAACAGCTAAATTAAATTCAGAATTCTTAATAGTTATGGTTGCATTATTTGCTGGTGTATATACATTAATTACGTTATGAGCCATTGAAGGATTATCAACATGCATATCAGAAACAACTAAATTATCTAATCCTGTATATGTTGGATCATTAGTTACTTGAGAACCTTCAAATGCATTATATACAGTTGAACCATTTTCAATAGAAACGTTCTTAATTTCTAAATCAGGAGTCTTAAATGTAATTTTACCATTTATAGAACCTTTCTCACCAGAAATATTCAAACCATCAACAGTAATCTTGTCTGTAGCTGCAAGAGTAACAGTATTATCAATTTCTCCACCAGCTAATGTTAATTCTTTATATGTAACACCTGTAGTTAATGCATTCATTGCTTCAGCTGATGTTAAGATTACATTAGCATTTACAGGATCTGCAATCGCAGCAACTCCAGCAGCATCATAGGCATAAACATTAGAAACATTTTGACTTTCAAGAATCTTAATACGTGCAAGTAAACCAGCTAATGTAGAATTATCTAATAAACCAGTTTCTCCTTGGTCACCCTTAGGACCTTGTTCTCCTTGGTCGCCTTTAGCACCTTGTGGACCTTGTGGACCTGAAAGAGTTGCAGCTGCTATTTTATCTTCTACTTCTTGTTTATTATAAACATCAGCAGCATTAGCTTTTGTTAAAATAGCACCAGATATTTCACCTAATCTAGTTTCATCATTATTTAAAACATCTGCAATTTCTTTTAATGTATCTAATGTTTCTGGAGCTTCACCTACAATTTCAGCTATTTTTTCTCCTACGTAAGTTTTAGTTGCATAATTTTCTAAATCAGATGAATTAAATGAACCAGTTGCACCCTGAGCGCCTTGAACGCCATCAGCACCTTGAGCACCTTGTGGACCTTGAACGCCATCAGCACCTTGAGCACCTTGTGGACCTTGTTCTCCTTGATCACCTTTAACTGTTTCAATAGCAGCAATCATATTATCCACATCTGATTTATTATAAACATCAGCTGCATTGGCTTTAGATTCATTTAACGCTTGTAATGCAGATGTTGCAACTTCATTAGCATTATTTACATCATTAATTAAATTATCTAAATCAGAAGAATTTGCTTTTTCAGAAATCATAGATGATAATACAGAAATAGCATCATCATTATCGCTAAGTTTATCAGCTATTTCTTTTAATGTATCTAAAGCTTCAGGAGCTTCATTAACTAATGCAGCAATACGAGAATTAACATAATCTTCAGTAACACCACCTGAGGTTTCCTTAATTGTTTTAATTAAACTAAGTAATTCACTAGTTGTATTTATAACAGTGTTTTCATCTATTTTTGCACCGTTCCAGTCAATATCTATAGCATTAATAATACCAGTTCCATCATCTTCATCTGTTCCAATTAAACCATTAATTAATAATGGACCAGTTGTTAATTTTAATCCATTAGATTTGACATTATTAAATGTTATACCATTATTTATGTATTCCATTATTTACTTAATATATATTTAAATTAATCACTAAAACAATATTAGGCAATGTTGAGGTTGATAACACCCATAATTTTGCTAGTTGATTTATATACTTTATATCCATCAATATTGATTTCTAATTCATCAATATCAATTGGTGCATTAAGTGTTGGTTCAATAAATTGTATTGATTTATCATTAGCTAATAAACAATATAAATATTTACGTTCAACAGATTCATATGATGTTGGATATGATGTTACTCGTTGTGCACCATTTGCTGTTGTGTAATTATCAGCTGTAATTTCATCTGGACCAATTGCAAACAATTTGCCTTCAACTACAGGTTCTTCTGGTTGTTCGTTACCTGTAATGTTATTAACTTGTTCATTAACTTCAGAAGTTGTTGTATTAACATTATTTGTTGTTTCAATAACATCTTGAATGTTATCATAAAGTTCTTCTAATCTTTCTTTATATTGAGCTTCTAATTCGTCACTCTCATCTAAGTCAGATTGTTGATCTCCTTCTGGTATATATGAATTAAATGCTTCTACTGCATTGTTATAGATTTCTTCATATCTACTAACAGCTTCTTCAGCAGATGTCTTATAGTTTAATGCACCATTATAAAGTTCAATTAATTCATTAATGATATTATTAATACGATCAACATTTATATTAGCAGTATTAACATTACCACCATTTGTGTTATCTGCATCATTATCATTAGTAATTAAGTTAAGCTTTAATGCTTCTAATTGGTTACGAATTTCATCATTATCATTATATTGATATATAGCTTCATTAATTCTGTTGTTAAGTTCTTGAGCATTTGTAAGTGCATTTTCAGCACCGATTCTAACTTCTTCAGCTATATTCTTATAACGATCTGCAATATTGACAATTTCTTTCCAATCAAGTACATTTTGTCTTGCATGTTCCAAATTTATTTGTGCTGTTGCTTTATCTACATATGCTTGGCCTACAACACCAACATATATATTAATTTTCTTTAAATTTGCCATTGTAAAAATTTATGTATTTATTTAAGTATTTCTTATTAGTATTCATCAAAATTTATGAATACTATTTTTAATAAAAATAAATAAATACATATAAAATAATATAATAAGAAAAGCAGTACCGAAGTACTGCTTAATAATTTACCATCTAATAAAACCAAATCCTATTGACCAACCTATAGTAGGTGTAATTTTATTATTTATAGGATCATATCCTAAATTAAATGAAGGTCCCGTATACCAATATTTTTCTTTTTTCTTTGGTACTGTAAAACCTGAAATTTCATTATATGATACGTAAGGATTTGTTGATTTTATATAAATTTTATTATCTTTATCAATAGCTAAAGTATAGTCAAATTTAACTATATCTTTATTAATTCTCAAATCCAAACTATCATTTTTGTAATTTACATTTCCTTCTAATAATCTATAAGAATTATTGAAGTTAAAGTCCTTAGAAAAACCACGACTAATTGTATCATGAGATACTATATAAGCCGTATCTTTTTTTCCATTATCTATTGTTCCATCTACATAAACTATTTGACTTATTACTTTAGGATTAAGTTTTAAACTATCAATTTGATTATATAATTTTTCGTTTAATAACTTAAGTGTTTTAACATCAGATTCAAATGCAAGTTTCGTAGCAACTAAATTTCCATTTTTGTCTCGATAATACTTAATAGTATCATTCAAGGCCTCTATGTTATGTTTATATTCGTCACTAACATTTGAACATTTATTAACAGAGATACTTAAAAATCCTAAAAGAATACATATAATCAATATATATATGACATGTGTTTTAAATTTAATCCATAGTTCATGCAAATAATCTTTCATTCATTTTCTGAATATATTTATCAATTAGAACTTATTATATTCTTCCTGTAAAGAATGAATATTTGTAGTTCTTTTAATTTGATTATATGCCGTACGTAATTCTATTTCATATCGAGGATTTTCTGCATATCTTCCACCCGTTCCTGTTACATATTTTGTCATAAGGTGTTGTTCAGTTCTCCCCTTTACTAAATAATATTTCTTTAGAACTTCACAGTAGTGATTAATTGATTCTTCATAATTTGGGTAATGTCTTTTTATAACACCAAACATAGATCTTCTAGAAATTTCTCTTCCTGCACCAGTAGTTCCATAGCAAGTCTCAATTTGAGTCTGTGCCATCATAAAGCATATGTCAATATTATTATCTAATCCTGCTTGTACTAAATACATAGGAATAAATTCATGAGATTTTGGAGCTTGTGTTTTAACATATTGGCTTACCTCATTAATCAATTCATTTTGTATACTATCCTTAATTTGAATTGTATCTATTTTTGTTATGTTCTGTTGTGGTGATACATATTCAATTGTTGATTTTTGCTCAGTGGGTGCAGCATTACATATATATAAATATGATAAAGCACCAAAGAATAGTATTAATACAATAAGTATTGATAATAATTTTTTGTTAACGATTCTCTTGAATCTTGTGAATTTAGTTTGTTCCATAATTATTAGTTTATTTTTAGTTTGTCGCCTCGTTAAATATATCTGTCACATATAAATAACTCGACTTAGCCAAAACTTCACTTAACATTCTGTTAGCAAAGGTCACTCATTTGACTCTTGAAAATCTAGTTGCTAAACCTATTTAAATAAAATAGTCATTTTATAAAAATAATTAAAAACTAAATTTATTTTTACTAAAAGGATAAATCATAGAAGTGGGCAATAAAATTTACGAAAATAAAATTAAGAATAATAAACCTAAAAAGAATTCAAGATATCACCAAGGATATGTTCCTGAACAATTTTGTCATAAGTTATTTAGGTCTGTAAAGAATGAACCTATTATTTATCGTTCAGGTTTAGAATTACAATTTATCCAATTTTGTGAGAATAATCCTAAGATTAAACAATGGGCATCTGAACCTATTAACATTAAATATGTATGTAGATTAGATGATAAGGTACATGATTATTATCCTGATTATGTTATAGAAACAATTAATGGTGATAAGATAATTGTTGAGGTAAAACCATATAGTCAAACTATTAAGCCTTCTGCAATGGATTCTGTTTGGCTTAAAGAATCATGGATTAAAAATTGCGATAAATGGAAAGCAGCTAATGAATTTGCTCACAAGAATAATGCTAAGTTCATAATCGTAACAGAGAAATTTTTTGAATAAATAAATATGGGGAAGAGATGATAATAATTACACCAGATAACGTAATTAATAAGTCTGCTAATAATATTTCAAAAACAAAATCTATATTTTTAGCAGGTACTATTGATAATGGTAATTCTATTGATTGGCAAAAGGAGATAATCAATAAGCTTTCTAAATTAGATTTATCATTGGAAATATATAGTCCAAGACGTGCTAATTGGGATCTTAATCCAACTAAAGAAGATATGGAAAAACAAATCAAATGGGAACAAAAGCATTTAGATAAAGCTGATTTGATTTGTATGGTTTTTACAGATAATTCAAAATCACCTATTACACTATTAGAAATGGGCTTATATGCAACATCAGGAAAACTTATCGTATTCTGTACTGATAACTTCTGGAGATATGATAATGTCCGTCTTACGTGTGAAAAATACAAGATACCTTTATTCAATAGTAATGACATTGATATAATTATTAAAAAAATAGTATCTCATATATGAAAACATTTTCAAGTGTTTTATTAAATGAAAACAAAGTAAAAAAGGAGATTAATAAAAATATTATTAGTCTTGTTGATTTAGATGAGGATTCTAAATCAAAATTGGAAAATTTAGAAGGATATAAAATTAATGAATGTTGTGGATGTTGTGGTGATTCATGTGATCTAAAATGCTGTGAGCCATCATGTGTATGTTCAGATAATCCTTCATATAACCAAATAGTATATTTCTACAGTGAACATGAAATTGTTGAAAGATTAAAAACAGTTGTAAAAGTTACTGATATACTTAATATTAATAAGCAATTTAATCAATTTAAATATGTAAATAAAGTTGGTGAAATTGAACCATTATATTTTAAGGAATGGATGAATATTGAGATCATGCAGCAATTACAAAGTGGATTCAATCACGTAAACAGCAATGAAAAACTATACAATTTTATTAAAGAACTTTGTGAAGTACATAAGTTACAATATCCTATATGCTTACAAAGAATAGATAATAAGATTCAATTATATTTCGTTAAGTTTACTGGTTCAAATGGTAAAGAAGGATCTATTAAAACTTCTTTAACTGGAGTAGCAAAAACATTATCAGAATTAGAGAAGCATGATGAAATTGATTGGGCACAAGTATTAGATGTGTCTATTGATAATGCTGATGATGTATATTCATTTGTAATAACTGTTACTTGTGAACCTGATAAATTCCCATACGAAATTAATACATTAAATTAATTTGAAACAAACAACTAGATCTGATTGTAATAAACATACAATTAAACGTGAACACTATGCCAGAAAAAATGGTGAATGGAAACCAAAACAAAAATTTGAAACAGAACAAGAGGCATTATCATTTATTAAAAAACATAAAATGTATAAGTATACTGCATATATATGTAAGGTCTGTGGAAAATGGCATATAGGAATAAAAAATAAAATTAATAATATATGAAAAATTTAAATGATTTTATAATTGAATCAACAGGACCTAAATATCATACACCTATTAAAGAAAAAGGAGTACATAAAATTTCTATACCAGATTATTTAAATGGAGGATATGGAAATTTTGAAGTTAATGTTATATATGCAGTTAATGATTTAAATCAATTGAGAAATGATGAATCAGTAATTGTTATTAATGATCCTAATAATAAGCATAAATATCAAGATTATTTTTTATCTGATGAAGGATGGATGATGTTAACTGTTTATGACAATGATGAAGATCCTAAAGAAACATGGAAAGATTATAGTATTAACTTAAAATGTCCAGATTGGTTAACAAAAGGTAAAATAATGAATGATGACGAATTAGAAAAATCACTTAAAAAAATATAATTACGTTATGAAAACAATTAATAGTTTTATAAATGAAGAAAAATTAGAAAACATATATACCAATTTAGAAAAAGGTACAATATTGTATATAACACCTGATTATGACAAATGGACAGATAATGGAAAACATAAATGTTATCAATTAAAAATTAGAAATATTGAAAATAGAGGTCCAGAGGAATTATTTGCTAGAGGTAAAATTAATACTACTTATGTTAGCATAGAATCTAATCCATTTAAAATTACTGGTTTCTTGATATTTGATAAACGAAATGAAGGTAAGAAAGAATTTTTTATGCAACGTATACATGGTGATGGAACTTGGTATTTTGCTGGCATTTCTAAAGAAGCAGTAATTAGTGCATTAGATTCTAAATATCATAAACAATTAGAAGAAGTAGATGATAAAATATTAGAATTACAAAATCAAATTAATGATTTAAATGAAGAAAAACAAAAAATTTTAAAAAAGTTAAAAATAGAACTTGAAGATTAATAATGAAAAGATACTCAGATTTATTTGAGAACAAAGATGAGATAAAACATTATGTAGATGGCATATTAGTATCTGAAGATAATAAGATATTGATATTACGTCGTGCTAATTATATGAAAATGTTTGGTGGTCATTGGGGTTTTGTTGGTGGATCAATTGATAAAAAAGATAAAGATTCAAAAGAAGCAATAATAAGAGAAATTAAAGAAGAAACAGGTTTAGAATTGACTTTTAATGAAAAACAAAATATGAAATCTATTGATAAGCAAGGTCATGAAAAAGAAGATGGATCAATAGGTTCAGATACAGAATATTGGTTGATTAAATTAGAAACAACTCCTGAAATTAAAATATCAAGAGAACATTCAAAATATGAATGGGTTGGCCCAGAAGAAACTAAAGAACGTAATCGTAAATTTATGCCAGATGTTTTTCATTATATACAAAAATACTTTAATGATGATTTATAAATTAAATGGCAATAATACAAAAATCTGAAAAGGCAACAATAGGTAGTCCTTTAAATCTAAAAGAGTTAGCATCAAAAATTTATGATCCTGAAGAAATAAACGAATATCAATTGGATGAGGCTATTAATAATCATCCATTAGTTAGACGTCCTACAAACATAAGATCAAAGTTAGCTTATAAAGAAATAATACATAATACCAAAGTAACTAAAAAATATTTGCTTCCTGGACAAGTTGTATTATTCCATTATGCTGAACCTAAATTTAAAGAAGAACTCGAATATTATGATAGAACTCCTTTAACATTATTCTTAGGTATTACGAGAACAAATGATGGTAATATTCGTGAGGTTGGTTTGAATCTTCACTATTATCCACCTTTTGCTCGTGCAAGAATATTGACTCATACATATAATGTATTTAAGCCATATTTTGATAAAAACTTTAATGAAGTAACTGGTAAACCAAATACTTTTATTTCTTATAAACGACTTAAGCATTTAATGAAATCAAATCTTAAGATAGGATTTGGTATTAAGATGTATATACCAGTTTTACGACAAGCTTCTTGGTTATTACCAACAAGATTATTATCAACAGCGATGTATACAGAAGGTCACTTCTCTAAAGCTACATTACAACAAATATTCCATTTCTGGAGACAGTTTTAATTATGAAAGATTTAACACTATATATAAATGAAAATTTAATAAAAGTTCCTAAGTCTTTATTACAATGTTTATTTAATCATGTGCTTGAAGAATATGTTTCTTATATATATTCAAAGGGGTATGAAAAGGAAGCAAAAGAAATTATAGGAAACAATAAAATTGAAATAATAAAAAATTTTAAACCTCAAAATAAAAAAATAGATTTAAATTATATTTTAGATGATCTGCCAGAAAAAATAAGAAATAATTGGAAGTTTCAAATTGGACAATTAAAACTTATTATTGATTGGGAAGGAAAAATTTGGGGTGAAAGACCAACAGTAAATGCAAGCTTTGAAGAATCAAATGAACACGGGTGTATAGATTGTTTTACTATTAATCCATTAAAATTTATTGAAGAAGTAAATAATGGATGTAATATAGATAATATTAAGGATATTATTGAAAAACTTAAATATTCAATTTGGCACGAATCTTCACATGCAGTACAACATGGTGCATTAAAATGGTTAAATAAAAATCAAATACATAAGTCTCGTGTTATAAGAGACGACCCAAATTCATCAAAAGAAGATAGACGAAGAGAATATTTAACAAGTAACGTTGAATATGATCCAACTATTAAAACAAAAATATTTCAATTTAAAAAGAAATACGATATTAATAGTAAAGATATACTTAAATATTTAGCAGGATATGTGGGAGCTATAAATGATAATGATATTGAAACTGATGAATTTTTTAATGCTCTTAAACAATCAGATACTAAAAAATGGAAAAGAGCAGTAAAAAAGTTTTATATGGCATTTAACTTTAATGTAGATGATTTATTAAAAGATATAAAAAATTAAGAAACATAATTTATTTTTAAATAACTATATATAAATTAATAATGAAACGTTTTTCTGAATGTATATTAAAAGAAGCATTAAATAATAATGAGCAAACTAACTTAGGAGTAACTAATCATTATACACCAGTTCAAAACATTTTAACAAATATTAAAAATTTATTTTGTTTACCTTTAGGTATTGTTGCAACAATTGGTGAAGATGGATTCTCTATTAAATTAACTAGCTCTGAATTTATATCACAAGAAAAGATTAATGAATTATTATGGAGATCACTTTATAATGATGTATTTACTTATGGAACTAGTTCATTACAAGGTTATATAACAGCCCAAGGATTAACAAAGGTAACTTCAATTAATCTTGGTGGTTGTTTTGTTGTTTATTTTTCACCTGAAGATATTAAAGCAGCGAAGAATCCAGTTAACATGGAGCCTGATGCTAAATCATATGTCAGCACTGGTGAACAAGGAGGTGAATGTTGTCCATGTCCTAAAGAAATGAAAGAATCTTTATACGATGAATTTGAATTTAATAGAATAATTGAAGGTGATGATCAACAGAAACAAGATGATCAACATCAAGATGATTTAAATGATCAAAATAAAGATGATCAAAATAAAGATGACCAAAACAAAGATAATAATTCTTCAGAACCATCAGGTGACAATGACGATAAAATTTCAGAAATTTTAAATAATGAAGATAAAGTTAAAGCAGCAAAACAATTAGAAATAATTATATCACAAAAGATGTCATTGCCTCGTGATTATTATTTTGCAGCTATTAAGTTTAAAAATGAAGATGAAGCTATTGCTTTACGTTGGAAATATACTAAAAAATTACCAACAGGAAATTCAACAGAAAATACACGTTCATTAATACATATATTTACGGGTGAAGACAAAAAGATTTGGGTACAAGATTTTTCTAAAGATTCAATAGTTGAATTACCAAAAGAAGTACAAACACTTATTGATAATATATTGAAAATATTAGGGGCAGAAAAAACTAATGAACCTGATATCTTTACATTCAAGGGTCAAAAATTAAATGATGATGAAGATCAAAATCAAGATGATCAAAATCAAGATGACCAAAATCAAGATGACCAAAATAGTGATGAAAATAATAAAGACGATAAAAAGTCTAATAAAAAAGACGATAAAAATAAAGAAAATTTATTATAATGAAAGATTTAAAAACAATTTTAGAACGTAAAGATGACACTATGGTTACAATTGAACCATGGGCAGATTTCTTAAAAGTTGATATTGGTGCAGATTCAATTGAATATCTTGCGGTTAAAGAAGTTAAAGATGAAAAAGTTAAAAAACTTAAATTAGGTGAATCATTGAGAGAAGATAATATAATTTATCTTTGTATAACTGATTTGAGCGCATTAAATGAAAAATAATAATGAAAGACCTTAAAGTATTTTTAGAAGGTAGAACTATTGATGAAATAACAGTAAAAGACATTAAAACAAATAAAAAAGTTGATGTTGTTTATTATTGTTATGATAAAGAATCATTAGATAAAATATCAAAACAATATGAGCATGTTGGCAAATATTGGATAGACAAAGGATTCTTCCTTGCAACATTAAAGAATAAATCAACATGGGTTGTTGACATGGATAAAGAATTTAAACTTAATACATGGAGACCTAATGGTGATTTTATTGAATATGATGATAATGAAGAAGAATACACATATGAAGAACTTCTTGAATTATTAGAAAAAGGAGAAACAATGTTGATAGTTGTAAATAAATGATAAATATATAGAACGATATAATGAAATCATTACAAGAATTTATTACAGAAGCTGAATCTTCTGATGATGTATATGTAGTTTATTTTGGAGATAAGACAATGCAAAATTTTTACTACAAAGAAGATGAAGCTAAAGCTGAGGTTGATAAATTAAATAAAGAAGTTGCAAGTAATAACGCATTCTATAAGAAAGAACCTCGTAAAAATATTGAAAAATAAAATTAAAAAAATATTATTAAAAGGATTACCAATATTAATATTGCTAATCCTTTTTCTATTTTATTAAATATATATAAGTGAACATAGTGAAACATATTATAATATTTGGTGGAGCTGGTTTTATTGGAACCAATTTAATTAAATTTTTATTACAAGATACAAATAATAAAATATTATGTGTAGATAGTTTACAAACTGGACGAAGATCTAATTTAAAAGAATTTATTAACGATTCAAATTTTATATTTCATAATTTAGATATTAGCCATCACGATATCTATGAAAGTTTGAAAAAAATTGTTATGAATACATTTGATAATAAAATAAATGAAATTTATAATTTAGCGTGTCCTGCATCTCCACCAAAATATATGAAGAATCCTTTGCATACAATTAGAACATCATTAGCAATTGATTGGTTATGTAAATTAGCATATGAATACGATGCAAAGATATTACATGCGTCAACTTCAGAAGTTTATGGAAATCCGGATATTGAGCATCATCCCCAAAAAGAAGAATATCATGGTAATGTAAATATAATTGGTCCACGTTCTTGTTATGATGAAGGCAAACGTATAGCTGAAACAATATTGTATGAATATCACAAATTAGGTGTAAAATGTAAAATCATTCGAATATTCAATACTTATGGACCTTACATGGATCCAAATGACGGGCGTGTAATTTCTAATTTTGTTTGTCAAGCATTATTGAATAAAGATATAACAATTTATGGAGATGGTACACAAACTAGATCATTCCAATATGTTGATGATTTAATATATGGGATGACAGAATTTATGAAGACTGATGAATTTGGTCCAATAAATATTGGTAACCCAAGTGAATTTACAATGAATGAATTAGCAGAATTAGTTAAAAAACTAATACCTGAAACAACTTCTAAAATTATTTATAAAGAATTGCCTAAGGATGATCCAATTCAACGTAAAGCTGATATATCTAAAGCATATGAAATGTTTGGATATAAACCAAAAATTAAATTAGAAGATGGATTAAAAAAGACAATTGATTATTTTAATATTGAATTAAAAACTACAAACTTTCTATATTAAAACTGTTAATGAATGTAAATAATATATGGTTGGTACTTTTAAAGAATTTTACAAATTTGTCAGTATAATGGCTCCTTTCATTAAAGATTTATGGACAGATTTTAATAATCGTCCTGATCCTAAAGAAGGAGATATGTTTAGAATTATGTGGCCATATAAATTGTCAGATATTGAAATGTCTGTAATGCATACTATTCCAATGATAGATTGTAAATTTATAAGGGTTGATTTTGATTCTGAATTTGAAAATGGAGTAGCATTTTACTATGTTTTCGATAATAAAGGAAAAGAAATTAAGATTCATTCAATTAATGATGTTTATGATATTGACAAATTAAAAGATGAAGATCATTGGGATTTATTTGGATTTTGGACGCATTGTGAACCGTTAGATAAAAAAGAAGTATGAGAGTTTATAGATTAAGACATAAACAATATAAAGGAGATGTTGTATTTGGTTTACCATTTCCTTATAATCAATTAGATGGAGAAAAACGTATTAATAAATTATTTAGTAAAATGAAACCTTGGAAACATTGTATTCCTTATTATAAAAATAGTAAGTTTGCATTTGTTTCTTTGTCTGCAATTAATACATTTTTACTTTACAATAAAGTAGATTTAACACCACAGGAATTTAAAGATATTAATGATAATTTCATTATTGAATCATTTGAAATATCTGTTTATAGTTCAGGGTTTTCAAAATTTTTATGTAATTATCTTGACGAAGATGTCGTAGATATGACATATAAAAAATATAAATTAAAAGATATATCAAGTTTAACATTTGATTTTATCAAACAACCACCTGTACCACAGGAAGATATAAAAATGAGTAGATTAACATATTACAATAAGATTAAAACATATTATAACAACGATTAAATTAATAAAGAATATGAATTTTTCAAAAGATTTTTTATTTAAGGAGAGAGTTAACACATTTGGATATACCACAGCAACCCAAGATAGGGAGGCATATACAGATGTAAGTATTAACGGTAGAAAATATACAAAGTACGGAACATTGCAAGCTGTAACCTTTGTTGGTAATTTGTATAAAACAAATGTAAAGGGAGAAGGATATCTTAAGAATGACGGTAAGTCAGAAATTAAGAATGAAAAATATTTATTAGTTATTGGTATGTCTAAGCAGCACCCTTACGATACTAAAGTAAATAAAGAAATAGGTTATGAAGTAGCTGCTGAAAATGCCATTAATAACCCAATTATAATGATTGAAGTTCAAGGTAAGTTCAATTATTATAGATTTAAAGATATTGTTGAGATGTATTTATCTACTATGAATCTTGAGTTTATTAAAACTAAGCAAGAGATTTTAGCAGAAGGTAAAAATCCAAAAGATTATAATCGATAAATTATGTTTATAGATAAATTAATGAATAAGTTCGGATATTCGGAAATGTACGAATGGTCCGAACTTTTTAAGTTCGATATTGTACCATTTGGTAGATTTGTAACATTTGATAGAAATTCAAATGGAAAAATAAGATTAGCACATCCTGCTGATTATATTATTGGTGTTACAACTATTAATAGTACAATAACTTCAGATGATCCTGAAGAATGGCAAGGTAAATATATATGTAACGAATTTGGAGATTGCTTATTACAAGAAAAAGAAAAAGCAACTGCTATTAATGCATATGATGATATTGAAGAAATACCTTATATAGCAACAATTAAAGATACAGAAGTAATTCCTGTTATTAATGATTGTTTTAATAAAAATTTAGAATATAAAAAACGTTCTGAACGTCAAGAATGGATAAGAGTTAATCTATTAGGTAAATGTATTGTTGTTGATAATGGTGAATGTCAGCCTGGAAAATTTTGTACAATTGATAACAATGGAACTGCAAAACCATCTGACCCAATGATATTAAGTCACGGAATGCCTTACGTTAATAATTGGTATGTACTTGATAGGTTGACTGAAAATACTATAATGATATTTTTTAAATAAAAATATTCATATCATAAATGATATTTTTAAGTAATTATGAAAGATAAAGTAAGTATTATTACAACTTTTTATAATTGTGAAAACTATATTTTAAAATGTATTGATAGTGTATGGAATCAAAAAAATTCAGATAATTTTGACATTGAATATATTTTAATAGATGATCATTCTGAAGATAAAACCCGCGAAATTATTGATATATTCTTTAAAGAATATGGACAATATGGAAGTTGCGAATATAAAATTATAAAGACTCCAAAAAATCTTGGCTGTGGGGGTGCAAGAAATTTTGGTATAGCAAATTCAACAGGAAACTATATTATGTTCTTAGATGCTGATGATTATTATATTAATAATGATTTTGTATTAAGAGCTTATAATATGATTACTGAACATGGTGCAGATATTGTTGAATATGGAATAAAATTTATTGATCAAACTGGAGTACATATAAGTAATAAATCAAAAGATATTGTAGAAATAAAAAGTGGACATGAAGCATTAATGAAAATGTTTTATGAATCAACAATAAAATTTATGCCATGGACAAAAATTATTAAAAGATCAATAGTCGAAACAAAATCATATGATATTTCACGTGAATTTGAAGATATTCGGACAACTCCTTTTTGGGTGTATAATTCAAATTATGTTATTATAATGAATAGCATTGAAATTAATTATAGAATGACTGAAAAATCAATAATACGTGATAATATATTAGAAACAAGAATAGGAACAGTAGAAGCAATTGCAAGTTTATTTGAATATTTTAAAGATGATAAAGAAATATTAAAATCAATGTATGATAGATGTTTAGTTGATTTACGTATAATGTTACAACTTAAATTTGATAATGAATATTTTAAAAAATTATCTAAACTAAATACATATATGCTTAGTTTTATATTTCCTGATAAATATACAGAAATAACTTATGATATTGACTAGGCAATATAATTCAAATTGTTTATGACTGATTTTATAACAAAAGATATTGAATATTTACATCTAGAGCTATCTAAAATAAATGTATTACCAGACCTTACACTTTATGATGCTTTGGCTGAAATGACAAGATATACTAAAAATGTCTATTTGATAAAGTTAAAAAATTCAATGTATCGTGCTGTTTATGATATTCATCACGAAATATTTGAGGGAGATACTGAAACAGATACTTTATACAAAATGGTTATGTCATTTATTGAAAATGATGAATCGTATATTATAAAACCATTAAAGAAGCCAGACCATATACTCCAAAGTGATTGGGAAGTGTTATATGGAAAATTAAACATTCCTAAAGTTCGATATGTTGACATTTCAAAGATATAATTAAAATTTTTAAAAAACAATATATGATAGATGTTTAGTTGATTTACATATAATGTTACAACTTAATTTTGATAATGAATGTTGAATAGGATTTTCTATAAATCTATATTTATATAAATATATGTTAATAAAGTTTAATGAAATGTTATAATGCATTTGGCATAAAGCCAACAAATAGTTTTACATCAGCGGGATCTGATTATTATATACCAAATATTAAAACAGAAAAACAAATAAAATTAGCTTTAAAAGCATTTGAAAAATCTTATAATAAAACAACAGAAGAAATCAATGAATTAATTAATATATTTACTGTTCTTTCACCAAAAGATTATAGTAATAATATAATTAATTTAGTTCATTTATATTTAGCATTTTATGATGCAGATTTAGAAGCAGAAAAAGTAATTAATGAAAAGGGTGCTATTTTAGATTTTATTGAAAATTTTATTATTTATGATGCAAGTAAAGATGTCGTAGGACTTAAGGCTGAACTTAATGATACATTATTTATTAACTCAGGTATTAAAGTTGCATTAGATACAGTATTATCCGAAAAGGTTGGTCCAAACCCTTCAAAAGCTGTAGATTATTTACGAATGCTCGGTATTGGTGTTGCTGGATTATATGTTAATAAGTCAGGAAAAGGTAATGCAGGATGGGATGTACGAGCATGTTTAGTTGATGAAGATTATGCAGGTTTTGTTCATTTATCTCAATCATATACAAAAGAATTAATTAAAGATGGACAAAATATAGTTTATTGTGGGGATAAGTTAACACAAATGATGTTAATACCAGTTTTCCATGATGAGTATGTTGAAACAGATTCTGAAGAAGAATATAATAAATATATGATTGGATCACAACGTGGTGATTCTGGTTTTGGTTCACAAGATATTAAACATTAATTATGATTACATATGTTATAGTTTACTGGAATAATGGTAATATTCAAAATGTAATATATACTAACATGTCAAAAACAGAAGCTTTTGAACATTTTGAAGATGAATATGGTATTGAACATTTTCCAATAATAAATATTCTTGAATTATGATTACTCCAGGATTATTATCAGAATTATATGATAAGGCAAAAGTTAATTATGAGTTAGCTGAATATGATTGGTTAAAAACTGATGACATTGATTATCTTAAGGAGATGTGTGTTCATTCAGGAGAAATGCTAGCTTATGGGAAATTATTAGAAATATTAATACATGAATAAGAAGAAAATTTATATATCTTTACCTATTGCATTTCAAGAAGATACTGTATATCAACGTAATAATGATGCAAAAGTTTATGTAAGAGATCATTTTAGAAAATATGAATATGTATCTCCAATTGATTCAAATCATATTGATGATGAAGCATTAGGTAATCATTTGGCAATTGAAAGAACTGCATATTATATGGGTAAAGATATTGAACAGGTTATATTGTGTGATGCAATATTAATGTGTCCTGGGTGGGAAAATTCAAAAGGCTGTAAGGTTGAAAAATTTACTGCAGAAACTTATGGGAAAGAAATACTTTATATGAAAAAAGGAGAGGAATAACCTCTCCTTTATTTATTTTAATTTATCTTTTATCAAATTTTCAAAGTTTTCCTTAAATGTTTTTAGGTTAATAACTTTATAGTCAAATCCAGATAATACATAACCATAAAGACCACCACCTTCATTAGTTACTACATCGAATGTTACATCTATAGATTTTTCACCTTTAGTAACAGTTACAACAAATCCTTCTGTCCAAGCTCTACCTGTTCTTCTCATAGCTTCTTTACCGGCTTGAGTTTTTGCATTCTTAAATGATTCTTTCCATTCAATAGTATAGTCTTTTAATGATTCAAAATATTTATATAAAGATTTTGTAATCCAACTTTCTGCTATTTTCTTTGTTTCTTTATCTAATCTATTCATATCAGAATCATCTACTTTTTGATCTTTATACTTTTCTGTGTATGCTACAATTTCTGCTTCTGATAAAAGTTTCTTAGTTTTAATTTCATATCCAAATACTGAAACGGCTTCAGGCCAACCAATAAGCATTGCAGCAATCCAACGTGCAACTAATTTCTTATCATCTTTAATAGATTTAACTAATCTTTCAGGATCTGAACGTTTATTAAAATAATCTTTCATTTTCTTAATATGCTTATCATCAGTTGAATATTTTGATGTATCTGCATTTTTAACATCATCAGCAAATTTTTCAGCTTCTTTTCTTTCACGTTCAGCTTCACCATTCAATGCATCTTGATATGATTGATCTTTAGATTTATCATATTTGAAACAAAGAATTACGTAATATTTACTATTTGCATTTACCTTTCTAAATCTATTGATACCTTTATTTTTTGATAATTTTTCTTTCCAATTTTCAAGTTCATCCTTATGTATTCCATAAAGTGCATGTGTTTGAACATTATCAAATACATCTTGAATATATCTTCCAGATCCACCATATAAAGAATTAAGCCATTCAGTATCACTCATATTCTTAATTTTGCCTTCCATTACAAGTTCAGCAGAATCTAATGTACGTTGTTCTCTTATATATCTATTAAAACTTTTCATAATTTTATTTAATAATTTAATAAAAATAAACTTTATAATGATATTATAAATGAAACTTTACAGTATTTTTCTAATATTATACTACATTTAGATATAAGAATTACATATAATATTTGAAATTTTTATATAATATTCTATATTATATTTGTAATCAAACAAATAAAATATGAAAGCAATAATTTGTGAATGTTTAGCAAGAAGAAGTTGGTCTGGTAGATTAGCTATACCACATACTATTATTGGTACTAAAGAAAATATTATTGAAAAGGTTAATTCATACATTGAAAAAAGATTAAATTTTTTGTCTGATAAAGACTTAACACAATACATTCCAGTAAAAACTTTTAATGTAAGTATTTATAATACGAAAGGAAATAAAATTAACGGGTGGCAATATTCACCAACATATAGATAAATATGGATAAGGTAAAAATAGAAAATTTAGTAACTGAACTTCACAACGTATTGAATAGTTGTTATGATAATGAAAATGAACGTAATAAAGCTATTCGCGATACAGTTAATGAAATTTATGTAGTTGGTTGGTCTGATGGATATACACAGGCTGAAATAAATTATGGTGTTGAAAATGATTTAGAAGATGATGAAGATTAATTTATATAATATTTATGTATCTTAAATTTACATAAAAAATTTAATATTATTTGAATTTTTAAAATAATATTCTATATTATATATGTAAAATAACATTAGTTAATTAAATCAAATAAATATATGAAACTCGACGACGAAATGAAGCTTTGGGAAACTCGCAGTAATGATGAGTTTGGTAAAACACTCCGAGCAATCAGAGATTTAACAAATGATTATTTCCCAGTTGAGAAAGATGAATTTGGAATATCTTCCACGCCAATTTCTAATTTTTCTGCACAGTATGCACTTTATGGTGAAAAGGTTCGTAAAAATATTGCAAAATCCGTCCGTGATATTCTTTATAATTACGATATTCTAAATAACGATTCAGCTGTTAAGAGTTTGGTTAATAAATTAATGAAAATTTCAAATAAGTAATATTATGAACGTAACAATTTATCAAATTAAAGAAAATACTAAGAGTGTTATGTTTCTTTTTAGAGGTTGGGAACGTGTAAAGGATTTTTTTAATTTTAAAAACTATAAAAAAGTATGGAGTGGTACATTTGAAAATTTGGTTGATGAAATTCCTGAAAATACCAATGATAAACTTGATGTAATTTTCAATATATTTAATATTCATCATCCAAAAAACTTTCGTGGTCATTCTCTTTCAACATCAGATATTGTAAAACTTGATAATGAATATTTCTTCTGTGATAGTTTTGGCTGGGAAAATGTAACTAATAAAATTAATTAATATGTATTGGAGATTTGGTGCACAAGGCATAGGAACTACATTTCATCCAATTGGTCTTATTAAGGCTGATGATAAAGTAACTGCTATTCTTAAAATGAACAACTGGGCAAAGGAACAAACTGATGAATATCTTAATTCATTTCTTTTGCCACATGAAAGACGTTCTGAAGCTAAACGTCCAGATATTGTTCTTGACTGGGAAACAAATAATTATATTCAGGTAGTTATTGAATAATATATTAAAGAAAATTTAGAAGTAAAATGAGTTACGAAGCAGATCTTTTTATTAAAGCATGTTCAGATCCAAATGGATATTCTGATAGATGTTGTCCTGATGGAACACCTATGACAAATAGGGAAAGATATATTAATGAAGTAGATAGACGTAATGATGGGTGGCATTAAATAAATATGAAATTTAAAAAGAAAACACGTGAACATGTAAATGATATATGTAAATTTATAGAATCACTTGGTGGCAAAAAATGTTCTGAAGCTACTAGTGGTTCTATATATTATGATTTGTCACCTATTAAGAAAATTAGGATTGCAGATCATTTAAGTAGTAAAAATAGAACAGACTTTTTACAAATAATTATACAAAAAGAAAAAAAATATCACAAGTATATTTGTGTTTTTTGTAGAAATATTGTTATTTATGGAAATGTAGGACTAGTTAAACAATGGATTCAAAATATCTATTTTACATTTAACGTAATATCTATAAATGGTTATACATTTAAATCAATGGATGATACAAAATATGAAGATATTAAAAAGGATGTAAATAAAAAAGATTCTATATTATGTGCAAATAAAAAAGAAATTGAAAAACTTAATTATCAGATTACAGATAAGGATAAACAAATAGAATCATTAAAAGAAAAGATTAAAAATTTAAATAAATATCATAATATGTGGCAGGAAGCTGAATCAAAAGCAAATAAGCTTCATAAGAAAGTTGAAAAATTATTGGAACAAAAACATGAAAGAGAAATGGGACCAGAAAAGATTATATCGTAATTTTTATCTTGATGAATGGGGAGTAAATAAAATTGAAGGAGCATATCAGTTGGGTTGCCATCCTTGTGATTTATGCGATTTATGTAAAGAATGCGATAAACTTGCAGATGATTTAAATAATATTAAATATTGCATGTGTCTTTCAAAAGGTGTTATTAAAGATGCAGAATATAAAGTTAAGCATCCTGATGCATATTTTAAAAATATTAATGATTTGATATGACAATCTTTTTAGCATTAGATTCTTATTATAAAGATGATGTTTGTAATACATCATTAATTGTATTTAATGGGGATGATGACGTTACAATTTATAAAGATACAATTTATACAAAAGTAACATCTGATTATATTCCTGGTGAATTTTATAAACGAGAACTCCCAGGAATTAAAAAGATACTTAAAAAATTTATCAAAGAACAACCTGAATTATGGGATCAAATTCATGCTGTGATTGTTGATAGTTATGTTACATTAAAAGTTGGTGATAAAGAATGGGATGGATTAGGTGCTTATGTACATAAATTCTTATATAAGATAGAACAACCTAAGATTGTATATGGTGTTGCAAAATCTAAATTTGGAGATTGCGATAAAATATCTGGAAAAATATATAGAGGTGAATCTAAAAATCCATTGTATGTACAGACAACTAGTGCACCTAAAGTAGCAGATTATTACATTCTATACATGCATGGTAAATACAGAATACCCACTATGTTAAAGGAGGTTGATAAATTATCGAGAGTTTTTTAATTTAATAAAACATTAAACTATTTTAAATTTATATTGATTGAATTCAATATTTAAATATATTTACTAATTTTAAATTAATTAAGATGAAGAAATTTATTTTAACATTGGTCATCGCATTTATGATGATCTTTACAGCGAATGCTCAGATCGCAACTGAGAATGCAAAGTTATTTGATAACACTTATGTAGGTGTTGAAGTTGGAACTACTACTCCTCTTAATTTTAATTCAGTATTTCCAGTTAATCCTGTTGCAGGCGTAAAGTTTGGTAAGGAATTGACTCCTGTATTTGCTATTGAAGCTGAAGGTTTTGCCGTATTTGGCGATAATGTATATCGTTATGGATATGATTCTTCTACTCTTGCTTGGGAAGAGGGTCCTTTTAATGTTCATGACAATGGTTCTGTAAATACATTTGTTAAGGCAACTAATGTTGGTTTAAATGGTGTAATTAATTTGTCTAATCTTTTGTTTGGATATCAAGGAACTCCTCGTTTCTTTGAAGTAAAGACAAATACTGGATTGGGATGGATGCATTATTTTGGAGAATTTACAACTAATAAGGTAGGTGGTTATAAACCTGGTGGTAAGCTAAATATATTGACTGCTAAGACAGCCGTTGATTTGGCATTTAATTTTGGTAAGACAAAGGCAAGCACCATAACTATTTCTCCAGGAGTTTATTGGGGACTTAATGAAGAGGGAAATCTTAAGTTCAATAAGAATTATGCACAATTTGGCGTAATGATTGGTTATACATATCATTTCAAGACTTCTAATGGTACACGTCATTTTAAGACTTATGATGTAGGTGCAATGCTTGGTGAAATTGATCGTTTAAATGATGAATTAGCTAAGAAACCTAAGGAAGTAGAAGTTATTAAGTATATTGATCGCGTTGTTATCAATAACAATAACCCAGCACCTGTAAATAATCTTGGTGCAACCGGATTTGGTGTTAAAGAAACTATTTTCTTTGCTTTTGATAGTGCTGAATTGAGTAATGAAGCTAAGGCAACACTTGATAAACTTGGTCAAAATGGAATTTATGAAGTTCTAGGATATGCATCAAGTGAAGGTAATACAGAATATAATAAGGCCCTTTCACAACGTCGTGCAGATGCGGTAAAAGCATACCTTGAAAGTCGTGGTGCTCGTGTTGATAAAGCTGAAGGTCTTGGTGTAGTATTCGGCCCAACAACTGGTCGTGTAGCCGTTGTAACAACAAAGTAATATTTAAAATTAATTTTATTACATAAAGGTTGGAACTAATCCAACCTTTTTTGTTATATAAAGGTTGGATTAGTTCCAACCTTTTGTTATTTTTATTTATAAATAATTGTATTTGTAAATAATTAATGTCAGAAACTAAATCATTAAGAGAAGCAGTTAAACAAATAAGAGACGACAATAAAAAGCATTTTGGAACAAAAATGCCAGGTAATGAAAGCAAAGAGCAAGAACAAACATTACAAGAATTATCATATTCGCAAATGATTATGGGGTCACTTGCTTCAATGATATGGGGTGTAAAAAGTAAAGACAAAGATCAAGATATCAAAACATTACTTGGAAGAGGTAATACAATTTATGATTTAATAAATAATAGTAAAAATTCAATTACTTCAATTAAAGATCAATTTAAAGAATTTAATAGTAATTTGGCTCCTGCTATAATCAAACTACATGTTGAATCAATTTCAAAACAATTATCTGGAGCTTCAACAATTTATGATTTATTAGTTAATGGATTTGGTGGTGTTGAAAGTGCCATAAAAGCAAATACCATTATGAATAAAACACAAGAAACTGTTTCAGATAAAGATGATAAAGATGCAAATATTATAAAAGTTATTTTAACAGGAATTGATGAAAACATATTAAATACTGCACTGGGACACATTGATATACAAATTAATGATCCTGGTAAATTAGCTGACTTAATACAAAATATTATTGATCTTACTAAAGATAAACAAAAAATAAAAGAATTTACTGCATTAGGTGGATTCGTAAAATTATTGGAAACTTTAACAAATACTGAATTTATTAAAAATTTAAAAGAAAGTGATGAAAATTTAAAAGCATTTAGTGATATATTATCTGGAACAGATGGTGCATCTATTCATAAAATTTTAGAAAATATATCTGAATTATTTGAAGGCATTGAAGGTATTAATACAGATATAAATAATTTTGATGTAGCAATTGACTCTATAATTAAGGTTATTACATTAGAAAATAAAAATATTAATGTTAGATCAATTAATGCACTATTAAGATTAACAAAGAAAAATGGTTCTATAGATCAATTACTAAAAAATTTGGATGGTATAACAAAAGACATTAAAATAGAATGGAAAAATATTAATTCATTAAGTGAATTCTTTGAAGGAATTGCTAAAATCGCTGATATTGGTTTTATACAGCGTATGAGAATGAAATCAAATTTAAAATATTTTTCAAAATATATTACAAAAGAAATTCCTAATATTTTAGTTGAACTCAATAAAGCTAAAGATGATATTCAGGATAAAAAGAATTATGAAGCTATGGGAGCTATCGGCAATTTCTTTGTATCTATAGCTCAAATTGCAAATATTAGTAAAGAAGATCGTAGACAATTAAGATCTAATATCATATATATTAAGGATTTTATCATTGGAAGTTTAACAGATCCTAAAGATGGCATAATTGTATGTTTAGCTGATGCTTCTAATAAATTAACAAAAGAAGGTGGTAATGCTTTAATCGCAATTAATGCGTTTATTGAAAATTTAATGAAAGTATTAGATATTTCATTAATTCAATTATTTAAACTTAATATTAAGTTATCCTTTTTAAATGACATTATTGAATCAGAAATTATTTCTGGTGAAAATTCATTATTGGTTCAAATTAAGTCAATTCAATTAGGTAATGCTAGAAAAAATATAGAATTACTTAATTCTTTATTTGAATTAATGGAATCTATGTATAATGCAATGCCAGGATTTAAAACAATATTGTCTGCTGGTATAAAATTAGCATTTATTGATAATATTACATTAATATTAATTCATAAATTAATTGAAAATATTAATAAATTACCAAAATTAAGTTTTAACAAAATTAATAATATTTTGCAAAATTTAAATACTACAATAGTTGCTATTAATCAATTAAACAATATTTCAAATGATGCAATTAATACAATTAATAATGTTAATACATTTTTATTAATATTAGAATCTGCAATACAACAATGGCAAAAATCAAAAATTGAAAAGAAAAAAATTAATGCATATTTCAATAATATTAAATCAATATTAGAAAGTATTCAAACTCATATTTATAATCCACTAAAAACAGCTGATTATAATAAAGATGATGTTAAAAAAGTTGAGGATGTAGAAAAAATATTAGTAGCTTTAAATAAAATTTCTAAACTTTCAATTTTACTTAAAGGTCAAAAAATAGGATTAAATGCTTTAGAAGGAACTGCTGATAAAATTAAAAATATTATTGAAAAATTCAAAGAATTAGATCAAAAAGATATAGATAAAGCAACTACTGCTGTAGAATCATTTACAAAATTAGTTATGATGAGTGCTGCAGTATTATTGTTTGGTGCTATTTTAATAACAAAAATTAAAATCGCAAATTTAATTGCATTTACAGTTTGTTTAGCAACATTCTTATTTACAATATCTTTTACATTTAAAGCATTAGCAAAGACAATTATAAATGATATTGATACTGCAAAAACTGCATGCACATTAATTGTTATTTCTGGTTTAACATTAATAATTGGCTCAATGTTAATGTCTATTATTAAGCCAGATAATTTAATTCTATTTACTGCTACATTAGCATTATTCTTATTCTCTATAACTGCAACATTTGCTTTGATGAGTAAGTTAATTAAAAATTCAATATATGTTGCAAGAGAAGCTGTAGAATTAATAGCAGTATCAGGTTTAATACTTATAATTGGTGGTTTATTTATGAAAGTAATTAAACCTGAAGAATTATTTATGTTTGCTGTTACACTTGCTGGATTCTTACTAGTAATGAGTGGAATATTCTTGATATTTAGTAAGATTAATGGTGAGGCAATGAAAGCTACAAAGGAAGCTGCTTTATTAGTTAGCATATCAGGTGGAATATTAATACTTGGTGGTTTATTTATGAAACTTATTAATCCTGGACAACTTATAATGTTTGCAGTTACATTAGGAGTATTCTTATTAGGATTAGTATTAATATTTAGAGTAGCTGGTGAAGGAATGCAACGTGCAATGAAAGGAGTTATTGGCGCTGTTATATTAGTTACCGTATCTGCATTTATATTAATGATAGGTGCTCTATTTATGAAAGATTTAAATAGAGCTGTAGGAGCCGTTGCATTTGCTATACTTTTAGGATTATTTGTTTGGGGTATAATGGAAGTATTTAGTAAGAATTCTAAGAATATTTCTAGAGCAATTCCATTAGCTTCAGCATTTGCAATAGTTACTGCAATATCTGCATTTACATTATTACTTGCTGGTGGATTACTAGTAGCATACCCTAAATTAATTTTAATGATTCCATTATTTGGTGTATTACTTTGGGGATTCACATTAATGATGTCTAAAGTATTAGGTAAATTAGCACAAAATGCAAAACGATTAATCATAGGTGCAAAAATAATGGCTATGCTTGGTGGTCTTATATTTGAATTAAGTTTAGCATTTGGTACATTAGTTAAAGTATCTAAAATGGTTGATAACTGGCTAGCATTAGCAGGTACTGTTGTTATAATGGGAGTTGTAATATTAGGTTTATATGTATTAGCTAAAGCTATTGCTAGTTCAGGTGCTGAAGGTGTCGCAATGATGGCTGCAGCTACTGCAATATTAGCTGGTTTAATAGGATGTATAGCTTTAATGGGTATTGGTATACAAGAAATTGCTAAAGGTATGGAAGAAATGGCTCGTGTTAGTCACATGGATTTAGATTTCGGTAATCTTATTAAATTACTTTTAGGCGTTATGTCATTAGCTGGTCCATTAATGGGATTGGGTGCAATGATTATACCTATAGGATTGGGTGCATTATCAATGAAAGCAATGAGATCATTCTTATTAGATACTGCAGAAGTTATTCAAGCATATGCTGATTTAAAAATTCCTATTTACGAAGGTGATAAGATAACAGGATACATGATAATGAGTCAAAAGGATATTGACCAATCTACAAAAAATATTAAATCTGTTGTTACAACTTTATTTGATACAATTAATGAAATTTATCAAAAAAATCCAGAAATGTTTAAATTCTCATTATCTTCACTATTAACTGGAGGTGGTGGTACAGTATTTGGTAAAGTTGCTGCTGCAGGTAAAGGATTAGCTGTAATGCTTTCATGGATGGCAAAAACAGTACAAGAATGGTTTGAACTTAAGATTCCTATTTATACTGGAGAAAAAATAACAGGATATAAAACAATTGATAATGGGGCATTTGTAAAAGCTGGTGAAAATATTAAAGCGGTTGTTACGACATTAGCACAAGCTGTATTAGATGTTTATAATAATGCTCCAGACAAAGATATGTTTGAACCTGCTGCATTTGGTTTATTTGGTCCTTCTAAATTTTCTAAAGTTTGCACATCACTTAAAAATATGGGTGATATGTTATCAGTAGTTGCAGAAGGTATTGAAACATGGGCAGACCTTAAGATTCCTGTTTATAAAAAGAATAGTACAGAAATATCTGGATATATTACAATTAAAAATGATGATTTTGCAACAGCTGCTGAAAACATTAAATCAGTTGTAACTTGTTTAGCAGGAGCTGTTTTAGATATATATGATGAAAGACCTGAATTATTTGATGCTCAAGGTTGGTTTGGTTTAGGATCATCTAAATTCAGTATTGTGTGCCGCGCATTAGGTAATATGGGTGGTGCATTAGGTAGTATTGCAAATGGAGTTAAAGAATGGACTGACCTTAAGATTCCTGTTTATAAAGGAAAAGAAGTAGACCATTATTTATCTTTAAAGGATGGTGATTTTACAACTGCTAGTAAAAATATAAGTAAAGTCGTATCTTGTTTAGCACAAGCAATAATTGATGTTTATGATGCAAATCCAACTATGTTTGATTCAACGGGATTCTTAGGAATGGGTGATTCAAAGTTTGCTAAAGTAGTTGGTGTTATAGGTCCTATGGGTAAAACATTAGGAGATATAGCTGACGCAGTACAATCATGGGCTGACCTTAAGATTCCTATTTATGGTGGTACAGATAAAGATGGTAGAGCAATGATTACTGAATATCGTACATTAGGTAGTGGAGATTTTACTAAAGTAGCAAAGAATATTGATTTAGTTGTTACTTCATTAATTAGATCTGTTGCAAGTTTATATGAACCACATAAAGAATGGTTTGATGGAAGCGGCATATTTGGATTAGGTAAGTCTCCTATTGGTAAAGTATTAGGTGTTATACCACCACTCGGAAAAACATTAAAAGATATAGCTGATGCAGTACAAGCATGGGCTGACTTTAAGATTCCTGTTTATGGAGGATTAGATAAAGATGGTAGACCACAAATATCAGAATATAAAACGTTAGGAAGTAAAGATTTTGAAAATGCAACAAAAAATATAAATAAAGTTGTTACATCATTAGTAAGTTCAATTGCTTCATTATATTTTGATCCACAAGCTAAAAAAGAAAAATGGTTTGATGGTGGATTCTTCTCTGGTGACTCACCTATTGCAAAAGTATTGGGCTCTATAGAACCATTAGGAAACGTAGTAGCAGGTATAGCTGAAGGTGTTACTGCATTTGCAGAATTTAAAATTCCTATCTATGGAATTGGTAAAGATGGCGCAGCAATAATTACTGGATATCATACATTATCAGACGATCAAATTGTTAAAGCTGGTGTTAATATTGGAAGAATTGTAAAATTATTAGCAAAAACAATTGGCAGTCTTTATTTTGATAAAGAAGCACAAGCCGGACAATGGTTCGATAAAGCTAATTGGTTGTCATCAGGCACACCATTTAGTAAAGTAATGACTTCATTAGAACCTATGGGAAATATGGTTAGTAGTGTTGCTGAAGGCATTAAGAATTTTGCAGATCTTAAAGTTCCGATTTATGGAAAGAATAATAAAGGTGAATTAACAATAGTTGGATATAAAACATTAGCAGATGGTGATTTTAACACAGCTACACATAACATTGGTAAAATCATAACGACATTAGGAATGGCAATTGGTACTGTTGTAAAGAATAATCCTGGTGTATTTGATTCTAAAGATAGTCCTGTTAAGAAAGCTGCTGAATCAATTAAGTTAGCTGGTGATACATTATCTGTTGTTGCTGGTGTAATTGGTGCTTACGCAAATGGTAAATTTCCTACATTAAAATATGATAGTAAAGGTAAATTAGTACCTGGTGCAATGATAACTCTTGATAATAAAAACATTGAAGAAATGAAAAAACGTATTAAAGCTGTTATAACTGCATTAGTACAATCAATTGTTACTGTTTATAATTCTTCTAGTATTTTAAAAGATGAAAAATCATATAAAGATAAATTAAAAAATACAGAAAAAATAGTAAATCATTTCAAAGGTTCATTATCTAATATAATTAATGATGTTAAATATTTAACAAGTAAAAATCATGAATTAACAGATGTTGATTTTAAAAATGTTGAAACTGCAGTTACTAATTTTATCACATGTATTAATAATATTAAAGCCGTATTAAATGGAACAATTAAAGATAATTCTATGGATATTGATTTATCTAATTTAGTAAAATTTGGAATAAATGAAAAAAATACATTGGTATTACATCAATTAGTTCGTGATGCTTCTGATATATTAGATGTAGTTAATAAATTATTACAAATTACAAATTTAGCAAAGAATATTGACAGTAATACATATTCTTCAATATCAACTGGATTAAGTACAATATATGGTTCATTTTCAACAATAATATTATCTAATAAAAAAGAATTAGATTATTTTGTAAAATATTTAAATGATTTTATCAATGTTATTGATTTAATATATGATTATGCTGAATTTTCTAATAAATGTAATTCATTAAAAGATGGTATTTTAAATGTTTATACTATAACAAGTATTATTGAACAAAACGATATATTTAAACAACATACTGCTACATTAAAAGATTACATACAATCTATTAACTCTATTGAATTAAATAAATTAAATTCACTTACCAATTTTGTTAATGCAATGAATCAATTAAGTTCAAGATTAGGTAATTTGGATAATTTAACAGATGCCATTGCAAATAGATTATCAGCAGTATTATTTGAATTAGTTCAACAATTACAAAAGGCTGATGCATCAATTAAGAATGCTCATGTTTTACAAGCAAAACGTAAGAAATTAATTGATGAAGCAATGAAGACAATATCTGACTTAATGGATAAGAAGATGATAGTTGAAATATCGCAAGCACAACCAGATGTAACAGAACAAACAGATGTTGAAGCTGGTAAAGTTAATGGTAATATAGTTAAAACAAATGCTAGTGCTGAAGAAGATACTACAACAGATTTGAATAAGGCACGTGATTATAAATCTGAAGAAAGTCCAGAAAATACTGGTAATAAACAACAACCATCACTTTCACCAGATAAAAAATCATTTACATTTGATCAATTTAAAGCATATATGGAATCAACATATCTTAATAAGATTGAAGAAAGAGTAAGATAAATATATATAGATGAGATATGACATATTATAATTTATATTATAAAAATGTAAAATTAAATAATAGGCCAATAACAGAAGAAGAAAAACTAAATGTTATAAAATCTAAAGAAATCTATAAAAAGAATTCACTTAATAATCATTTGGAAAAAATTAATACTTCTGAAATTAATTTTGTAAAAACAATTATCATATAATTATGTTTGGATTAAAAGGAAGACAGGATGGATTTAGATTACTATTTCCTAAAGAATTTTTAGTTAATGAAGTTGAAGAAAAATATTCAAAAATATTGAAAGATAAACATGGATATTATTTAACACCTATTGATTTTATTAATGAATCAATACAAAAAGTTAATGTTTTAGGTTTTCAAAATGGAACAGTGCAACAACAGCAAACAACAAGAGGTTCAGAACCAACATTAGATGAAAAACGTGTTGAGCAAAATAAATTCCTTTATGCAGGATCTGAGTTTAATTATAGAGCTGGTGTATCTCCAATTGCATTAACTGATAGAACTTTTAATGTTACATTTAGACATTCACTTGGTTATCTTAATTATTTTATATTATTTGAAAATTTTTGGTATCAATTTTCAAGAGATATGAAATATGATGAATTACCACAACGTTTTAATGTTGAATTATTTAATGAAAAGGGAGAAGTATATTCAAAAATAGTTTTATATTATCCAATGATTAATGCCATGGATATGCTTGAATTTGATTATACTCAACCTATAGCTCAATCTCAAACATTTAATATAGAATTTAAATATTCAGATTTTGATTTTGAATTTATTGATATTGAACAATAATTATTTATAACATAAATAGTAAACTATTAATTATTGTTAATTTTATAAATTTTATTAAATTTTAAACAATATTTAATAGTTTACTATTTTATTATATTATAAAATAAATACATTAATATATAGATGGCAAATAAAATAAAATGGTGTGCCATACAACCATTAACAGGTGGTATGTATTTAGGTACAGAAAAGGCAGTAGGTTGCCCGGCTGAATTTATATTATCATATCCTGGAGTAGGAGATCCAATTTTTAATAAAAAGACCAATGAATTAACAGGTGGTGGTAATGAATATCATTTAATGACTTATTTGGATAAAGTTGGAAGACGTCCAGAATACAAAATCTTTAATCGTAAAATGTTCCAAAATGATGACGACATGAATCCTGAAATATTAAATTCTAGATGGACACTAAATGAAAATAAAGATTTAGATTATTCAAATATGGATTTATGTGTAGCAGTTCCAGTATGTTCTGGATTATCTACAGCTACAATTGGAACACAGGAAGCTAAAGATGCCCGTAATTGTAACATGGTTTGGATATCAAAATATGCATTACGTGTAATTAAACCTAACATTTATATTTTTGAAAATGCACCTACATTTATGGGAGCACGTGGTGAATATGTTCGTAAACAATTAGAAACATTAGCAAAAGAAACTGGTTATTCTATTGTTTATTATAGAACAGATACACAATATCATGATAATTGTCAGAAACGTAAACGTACATTTATTATATTCTTTAAGAAAGATTATTCTCCTCAAATGGGATTTGAACATATAGAAACAACAATTAAAGAATATTTTAATAGAATTCCAGATAATATATATAAAAATGAAACTGAATTAGATTTAGAATTTATAAATTGTGTTAATTATTTTATTATAAGTTATTTAAAACATACTTATAAAGATAATTGGAGAAATGTTGTTGGGTCAGATATATTTAAATTTGTAATAAAAAATAATCTTTGGAATAATATTATTGAATATACAAAAACATGTGAAAGTAAATATAAAGGTAGACGAGAATATCTATATCATTTTGTAGAACATTTTAATTTTAAAACATCACAAGGCAAAGGTGTATATCATGCGTTACCTAATTTATTAACAGAAGATGGTAAATGTCCTGCTGTTATGTTTAAAATGGTTCAAAGTTGCTTACATTATGAAAAGGATAGGTGTTTAAATATTCGCGAATTACTTCATTTAATGGGACATCCACATGATTATGAATTACAAGGAAATCCTTATACTGAATATGCAAAAATTGGTCAAAACGTTCCTGTTAGAACTGCATATTGGATTGTTTCAGAAGCATTAAGATCTTATAATAAAGAAAATGATTTAGAAGAAACTAAAAAAATAAGATTTTTTGATAATATTAAACAAGAAGAGATTAAGTATTAAATAATTAGAATTTGGGATTTAAATCTCAAATTCTTTTATTTTTATATATATATAATATTATTTGATAACTTATAACACATGGCTAATAATGAAGAATTAAAATTTATTTATGTTGAAGATGATCCTTCAAAAATAACAGGTAGTCAAGGTGCTATTATATTTAATAAAGATGGATCATTAAAAGTTAGAGATAAAGAATTTATTCCAGCTGGAGCACAATTTACTGATACGACATATACTGAAGAAGATATTGTACAATTATTTCTTAAAGGTGCACAAGGTCATCAAGGATTGACGGGATTTAGTGGTGTCCAGGGATTTAGTGGTGTACAAGGTCCCCAAGGCGTATCTGGCTATCGTGGTAACCAAGGTCACATAGGTGGACAAGGCACAGCTGGTGTAACTGGTGTGCAAGGTCCAGTCGGTAAGCAAGGTGGCATAGGAACTACAGGCTATCGTGGTAATCAAGGACATATA